>Ga0308164_10000014_pt1 | contig 633966 bp, 574 predicted proteins | sample PhyTR2_FD_201031 | JGI IMG/M metagenome (GOLD analysis project Ga0308164, IMG submission 201031) | Phyllosphere microbial communities from UC Gill Tract Community Farm, Albany, California, United States - DLSLT.R2 | ecosystem: Host-associated > Plants > Phyllosphere > Unclassified | place...
CAACAATCATTTAAAATCAATACAGACAAGAAGCGGAATCAGGATTTTGATGAACGATGAAGAAGGAAGTGTAAATATCATTGATCCGAGTGGAAACACCTATTTTATGGATGGAAAGGGGAATATTACTGTCACTGCTCCAAAAAATATGACTTTCAATGTAGGAGAAAATTTAGATATCAGGGTAGGACAAAATATGAATACCTCTGTAGGCGCAGACCAAAGTAATATCGTGGGTATGAACAAAACGGAAAGTATTACCATGAATAGCTCACAAAGTGTGGGAGCTCTGAAAAACGTGATGATTGGAGGGAACTTTATGACCAATGTTGTGGGCAAAATGATGGAATTTATTAAAGGCAATAAAGAAAGTGAGGTTGAAATGGATAGCCAAAAGGTAGTGAAAGGAGAAAGATTAATTCATAGCGAGAAGGATCATAAAATTCATTCTCAAACTGAAATTAATGGGCAAGCTAACGAAAAAACCAATATGCATTAGTCATGTCAAACGATAATGTTGCGAAGATAAGTATCATAGAAGGTGATTCTATTGAGATCGTTAAGGGACAGCATACTGAGTATGTTGGTAAAATGACCTATTCTTCATCCAAAAGATTGATAGCAACAGCAGAAAACGGAAAACTGTTTGGAGATAATCCTGAAGACCCTCCTAAATCAGAAGGGAGAATTATTGATATTGTGATGTTTGTAGCAGGAACTACAGATCCTGGAAATACAGACGGCAAAAAACATCATGCCAATACAACGTATTGGAAATATATTGATGAAAAAACAAATAAAGAAACGGAGCAGAGCTTAAATAATCTTTGGAACAATATCAAGAAACTTAAACCTCAATTTTTGGATCTGCATATTGAAGGAGAATTTTTCAGTTGGTCGGGTGATAATGATACTAAAGAAAGAACCCAGGCTTCTGAAAGATTATTTGATTTTTTATTGAGGGTATATTCCGGTTGGAAAAATCAGGAGGTACATTTGCATTTAATTGGGCATTCGCACGGAGGTAATGTAATAAATCAGTTTACAGAACTTGTTTCCAGTAAGGAAATGATCGCGAAATCAACTATTTTAAAACCTCGTAAGATTACTGAGTTTCCCAAGCTATGGAAGGTTAAAAGCATTACTTATTTATCGACTCCTTTTTTTCAAAAGAAGCATCAGTTGAATCATGGTAAGTTACATAAAGATTGCAAGATCATAAATGTACATAATGACTATGATTTGACCCAGCAATTGGTTGCTAATTTTAGTCTCAACAATCTGGAAGGCTTACTGAAGTCTTTTCAAATGGAGAGATTTGAAGTAGGGATCAATACAGTGAAAGGGGTAAAGACCGATGTTATCACAAAATATCTGAAAAGTTTCATCTGGCAGGATTTTAAGAACAAAGCAACTTTAGCTTGGCAGGAAATGTCAAAAGCTTTTTTAGGTTTTAATATGATCACTGCAGAATTTATCAAGTATATAAATTCGCTGAAAATCGAAAATTCGAACCTGCAAAAAGAAAAAGATTCTTTCGTTTCTCTTTTAAATAATCTTCAGCAATGGACCTATGATGTGCACAAAAATTATGCTTCAATCAGTGGAGGTTATGATAAAGCAACTTGGGTGAAAAATATGAAGCTTACACAAGGTTTAAAAGTTCTAAATATTCTGTTTGCCATTAAAAGCAGTCCGAAAGACAGTTATTTATTGAGTTTATTGGCAGGAGTATTTGGTGAAAGCAAAGGAATCACTGATAGTATTGATGAAACATTATGGTCTCCAAAAAAACAAACTAAAGGTTTGACTGTTGTAGACGTACCTATCTATGAAAGTGATCCGTACAATTCCAGAAAAAAGAAAGGTGATTTTGCAGCTTTTTTAAAAGGAGCACAAAATGCGGTACACACTCGAGAGTTGGAAGATATGCTGATGAGGTTATTCAGTCAGTTTATTAAACCGCCGGAATTTAAAAAAATCATTAGTTATATAGATGACGCTGAATATGTTGTAACAGGAAATCTAGACAAAGAACTTAAAATTTTAAGAGGGAATTTTAATATATATGATTCTTTTATTACCAAATATTATGCAGGTTTAGTTACACCACAGGATGAAAAAAACTTTGACAGTATCTTGAAAAGACCGGGTACATTACCCTATTTGGCAATGGCATCTCACAGCTTAAGTCATACCCAATTGTGGGGGAAAGCAGAGGAAGGTTTGAAAAGTGCGTTCAGTTCAGGAAAAAATCCGGGATATAAAAAGAAATAAACATGGGAAATAAAAGAAATGTCACAGTAAGTTTATTGATCTATGTTTTATGTACAATTATTTTATCCTGCTGGTATATTATATTGCATAGATTTGAAGACTTAGTTAACATAAAGAGTATTGTAAAAGTCGTTATAAATATTGGTCTTATTGGAGCGATTGTTCCCGCACTACTATTTTCACTGATTTATTATTTATTAAAAAAGGTTGTAAATAAGCTCCTGCTTACATTTCTGATATTTATTTCATTCATTATTTTAATATTTTCAGTGTATTGGATTACCGTTAATATGGTTTTCTATCATATTGATGATGCTAAATCTTTTTTACAATCGTTGTTGGAAATATTCTGATTATTGAGTTTTTATTATTAAAAATAAACTATGAAAAAATTGTCGCTTTATATTGTTTTATTTCTTTTTTTGGCAAAAGCTAATTTGTATTCGCAAAAAACTGTTAATAAGGATAATTATACGTCTCAGGTGCAAAAAGAAGAAGGTGATCTGAACCATGATAAGCAAAATGATAAAGTGATGGTAGAAATGGATCTTAAGGATGAAACCAGACCTTTGAGATTACAAATATTCCTTTCGCAGCCTGATAAGAAACTTCAAATGGTGGTTTCTTCTACAAAAATAATTGAACCCCAATATCCGATTGAGAAAAAAGGAGAACACAATGGCAATCCGATCCCTGATTTTTTTATTGAAGAGGGTAAATTGAAAATGCTTACTGACATTAATAACCGGAAAAGCAGTTATGAATTTAGGCTAAATCAAAATAACTTTGAATTAATAAATATTTCAAGAGTAATTTGGGATGGAAAAGAGACCACCTCCGAAACAGAAATAGATTTCATAAAAGGAACTAAAAGTGAATATGACAGAGATTTTAGCCCGAACAGAAAAAATATAAAAAACACTAAATTAAAATCAATCAAAACCTTGCCTAAAATACAGGATTTAAGTTTTTCCGAGTTAGAAAGTTTTTAAACAAATTTTTAATGAAAAATGGAGGAAATTTAAAGAATTATATAATTAATAATTTAAAATCAATTGACAGAAAAATATTTAAAATTTAATATTTCAGTAACAGTAGTCAATGAGTAGTGAAACAAAATTTACTAAAGTAAAAATTGAAGGTATCTTCAATCTCGAAGAATTTTCAGAAGAATATAAAATGACTCCGGAAGAGTTTTTGAATTTTCATAATAAAAACTGCAATTTTCAGGAATTATTAACATTATCTCTACCTAAGTATGTGGAATACGTTTATATTCCTTCTGATAAGTTTGAGATCAGAGACCAGAAATTACTGAAAAGTGCAACATTAGATCTTTCTGCTGTTTCTAGTGAGAAAATTTATGGAGTTGTTATCAGATTTTTACCTAAAGATCTTCAGATCCACTACAGAATAAAGATAAAAAGAACTTCATTTCATCTGGAGCTGACAAAGGAAAAAACTTACGTCAACAATCAGGAAATTGATAAGATTATAGAACAGCTATTTGAAAAAGCAGAACAGGTTTTGTATCCGTTACAGGTTTCAGTAAAGAAAAATGGAGGGCTTGACAATATCATTAACCATGAAGAAATAGCTAAACGCTGGAAAACAGATTGCCTTCCCAAACTGAAAGACTATTATCAATCTGAAACCACAGATCAGATTCTGACAGAAATGGATCTGGCTTATGCAAATCTTAATCTGAAGAAAGAAATGTTTGAAAGAAATATTTTTTATAAACTGTTCTTTTTGCCTATTTACGGGAGTTATCCACAATTTTTTAAAAAGGATTTTCTACAGGTTTATTTTTCTGGATTATCGCAGGATATTGGATATGAGACCGAATTTGTATTGAATAAAGAATATACAAGAGGAAATAAAATAGCATTAAAAATAACAGGAACTGAAGAAGAAAATCTGTTCAATAAAAACAGAACAAAAGGAGAAGCGAATCTCCTGTATAAACTGAATAAAGAAACCGGAGAGATATTTTCAATCACCGGTTATCTTTCAACATTTGAGAAGAACACCGAATATAAAATTGATTTTCAGCTATACGAACAGTAAATCTGAGAAATAAACACAAGATACTATGAGTGAAAAACATTTAGTTTGTCATGGAGCGACCTGCCAATGTAAATTTGGTACAACCCCGGATAAGCTTACCGTAAAAACACAAAGCAAACGCTACATCAATGATGCGAGCAAAAAGCTTATGGCTACTCATGTAGACATTGGACAAACCTTTGAGAAAAACACCTTCGGATCCTGCAAAAAAATGAATAATAATCCTTGTCAGGCAGTTGTCACTCAATGGAGTGGATATTATGAAAAGATAACGCTGGAAGATAACGCTGGCAAACCTATTTTAGAAGACAGCAAGGCTACTTGTCCTGTCGGTGGGCCGGACTGTATTACCATTATCAATCATGGGCAGACTGCTGAAGCTTCTGCACAGAATGTAAAGAATGCTGATGATGAAGTCTTGGCTGAATTGTTTCCGTTTGTGGATTTGAATGAAGAAAAGACTCCTAATCATTTCATCTTTTTTAAAACCAAATGATATAATGACAAGAATAATCACGCAGTACGACAACAAAACTCATGATGGTAATGGCTATCTGCATTTAGATTTTGACGTAATAAAAACAGAGACCGTCATTTTGGATATGGAAGCAGTTAATATTTCCTCGAACACAGAGGCCATTTGGGAAATCTATAGTAACAATGTGCAGTTAGACACGAATGATTTAACAAAAGGTAAGAAGGCAGAATTAAAAATTCTAAAATCTTATGCAGGCTCCAACGAAGTTCCCCATATTTTCAATGTGATTATTAAAGACTTACACAATAATATATTAACAAAATTAGATATTTCTGTATCTGCAAATCCTAAAATTACAGAGGCACATTGGGGAGATTCAATAGATCAAAAAATATACGAAGTAGCAGTAAACCATAAATTTACTGCCTATTTTAAAGGATTTGGATTATATAATATTCCCCTAACTATTCGCTTTTTCCTTAAATCTGGAGATGGTAATGATGTTGAGATTACAGATTTTGCGAAGACCTTGCGTATGACTTCAGAGTATGACCTGAATGACTTTTATATTGATAACGAAACGCTTAAAGATAATTATCAGTTTTTTATTCGAAATGCTTCAACGATTCTGGTTGATTATATTTCAGGAAAAAAATTACTTGCCGTAATAGGAAAAGTAAAAGATACAGTAATAGCCAAAAGCTATTTCACCATATCCTATGGAGATCAAATCTTATTTCATGGTAAAGATCAGAACAAGCTATTGAATATTGTTTTCAATATTACATCATTTTTCCCCCCAGAAAAGGTTACAAGTCTAAGCCCAGTCACTGTTGCTTATGAACAGTATTTTACTCAAAAATATGAACCTTGCAAGTACGAAAGAGTTTACTATAAAAACGGAGATAATCCGGAACAAGAACTTTTTGATGAGAAAAATCCCACGACAAAGGATTCTAAAGGAGTTTTTAAAAATAATGTCTTACATATATCCGCAATTGTTCCGCCTAGAGATAGTAAAAATATTAAAGAACTTAAAATAAGGCTGGAGGCTGTGAAAACAGAGAGCTGCAGTCTCTCAGAACAAAATAAAAAATTTACAACATTCTCTGAAAGCAGTTTAACTGAACAGGAAAAACCACACAAAGGCAGAGTAATCAATACTGAAGCTCTTGATGGAGCTAATATCGAATACTCTTTTGAAAAGTTAGATAAAAAAATTACCATAAAGCCTTCTTTTGATTATAAATACGATAAATCTGAGGCTTGGGAATTTATGAAGAATTATTTTTTGTTTTCCGCAGCATTACGTAATACAGATGTCTTCGAAAATGAAATTAAAGGAGTACTGATGGATGCAGAAGCAGATAAGAAGGGCATTGTAAATACCCATAGAATTGGTTTGGAAACCTGTCGTTATCAGAAAGGACTTTACTTGCACACCTATGCTGATGTAGCCTGGGCATTTCATGGTTTTTATAATCAACCTGTTAGACCTAGATACTATATGGATGATGAAGATGTTGTTAAGCGAGAAGGTTTAGATGATAAGATTACTTGGGTTCAGAATTATAATCAATATTTTAATCTTCTGACCCCAGTAGATCCTTTTGGTATAGTAGATAGCATAAATGATTTTATTCTGGAGCTTTTAAAAGATATGGCAAAGAATTATGGATTAGCTTTTACGGCATATTATGATTTTAATAAAAAAGGAAAATGTGACAAACGAATAGAATATGCAGAACAATACCCAAATTTGTTTGACGGATTTATAGCAGGAGCAGTAACGCTGGAAATATTAGTACAGATTCTTTTATTGATAGTTACAGAAGGTGCTTCTGCAGAACTATTACTTGCAAGAATGAGCAAAGCTGGTGTGAAAATGTCTGGAAAGCTGGAAATAATGGCCAAAAAAGCCGAAAGAAATATAGAAGCTATAAGAAAGAAAAAACTGTTAGGAACCGTTGCGAAAATAGGGCATACCATTATCACAAGCCCATCTGTGAGTTACTATAAAGGCTATCGTTATGCAGAAGATGAAAAAATAGGAATACAGCCATTACTTGAAGAAAGAATAGCATTTTCTCCACTTTTTGGAATCGATCATGAGCATAAGAAAAACCTTGGTGACTTGGTTTATGAAAAAACACCTGTTTACAAGGTGATAGACCTTTCTCAAAAAGGGCTGGAATTTCTTACAATAGGTTTCAACCGGCATATTTTAAGACCGTTTAGTAAAGATGCACATGAAGCTGCGGGATTATCTGATCATTATCTGCAATTGCTGGGAGATTCTTTTGGTAAAGTAAATGAATATCTGGCATTTGTTACCGCAGAATTGATAGAAAAAGTATTTGGAACAAAAGCAGAATATTCTGTAGCTGTGAAAGGCGGTTACGGGATGGATTTTGAACTTAAGATCCATAATGCTGAAAAAAAACTAAACCTTACCAACTTTTTAGGGAAAGGTAGTGTGAAAGATGCCTCGGCTGCCACAGTAGGATCTAGTAAAGAGCTAAAAGTAGATGTAAAAATAGATGCTAATGTAAAAGTACCTGTAAGGGCGATGAATATTATTAATTATGTAGCAAACACTACTGTAAAAAATATAGAGGCAGGAGGTGTATTTGAAATAAGTACCGGTATTTTTCTGGAACGCCGATATTACTTCCATGCCAATGAGAAGAAACCTTATTATGTAGATTCTGTAATTTTTACAGGTGTGGCAGGAGAGTATGGATATAGTTTTAAAAGAGAAGATCAGAAGAAAAAAGGAAAAGATATAAATATTGAGAAAAAATCTCAAAAATTTGTGTTGATTCCTCCGCAAGTTATTACCCATAAACCGATTCCATTAACAGAATAAAAATTTTTTATATGAAAAAAGTAATTTTTATACTGGCGTTTGCCATAAGTATAACCAGCTGCAGCCAAAATAAAAATCAGCAATCAACAACCTACAATAAAAAAACTATGTACAATATTGACCAATATATTTTCCCAGAGGCAAAAGATATAACAGAAGCAAATTTTGTAGAGAAACTTAACTCACAAATTAAGCATTATGATACTGAGCCAATATATTATTTTAGAACGAATAAAAAGAACTGTTTAATAGAAATTTATGTTAATGATGTAAGTTTATTTGATGATTATGATATATCCAATTACATTACACCGACACCGCTTAGTTCATTGTTTTTAAAATCAGGCGAACAAAAAGTTACGGTGAAAATGTACCCAATCGGTAATCTGAATAATGAAAGCTTAGGTGTAAAAGATGCTCTACCAATAACGAAGCTGACAGAAGAGTCACAAGTAAGGATAAGTGTTATTAGCATTGATGAAAAATCTAAGAAGGGGTTAGATGATGAAAAAGTGATTACTCAAAAGGTAAGTCCCAAAGAAGCAGCAGGAAAAGAGTATTACGAATTTAATTTTACATTTGATGCAAAGGTTCCATATGAATTTGAAGGCTGGAAAAAAGGACAAAACTTAAAAAAAATAGATCAGGAATTGGTACGAAAAAAAGCTTTAGAGTTTTATAATATGGTAGGACAAATTTATATAAATAAAGATTTAGATGCACAGTTAAAAATTGATTTTCCTTCTAATGTTAGAATTAAAGGATCATATTACAGGGATAAACAAAATCTTGAAGAAACATTAGCAGAATATAAAAATGATATTATGGGAAATAATTATACTCTCGAAACTATAAAAGACTATAAAATGGAATATATGGGAGAGGGACGATTATTAAGATTAATAACAAATAGCCAAGATCCAGATTTAAGAAATGGAGGAGCATTATTTTTAAAATATGGAGAAGGTGGAATATTTGTGCCCCCAATCACTTTATATCTCCCCGAAGGCAGAAATTTAGCAACCCAAGGATTTATGATGTGGAAGTAATAAAAATGATATGATAGTATTGGTTTTATTGATTCAAGTAGCCAGTCTAATATTTTATTTCAGAATCATAATGGAGAGTTATGCAGACAATAAGAGTATCTGGGAAAGATGGCTTTGGTATTTTATAACAGGCCTTAACTTCCTTTTTATCTTTCGTTTCATTTTTGTACAGATTAATTTTTCATACAGGTGGTACGACCAAATTATGGAGTTTATTTCGTTAGGGATTTCTCTATTTATAGTAATTCCAACTTCATTATACTATCTCATAAAGTGTAATAGGCGACAAAAAAAGAAATAACAGTATTCCACATTATGGACAAAATGGTGTATTTAGCTCTGCCTCTCCGAAGGAAAAGATTTAGCAACTCAAGGATATGATGTGAAATTAGTGAGAAAAATTTTCTACTTTTTGTAATAAAATGTAAAGTGATTAGAATGTATAGAAATATAGGAAAAAGTGAAATTTTTCACTCTCTTTTAATAAGCTTTATCTATCTGCTTGTTTTTTCTTGTCAAAAAAAGTTAGAAGATTCTATAGTATATAAACTGGTTAACACCGAATATACTCATGATACTATTCATACAGTAAATATGCCCGATAATTTGGGTCTTATAAATAATTTAAATAAAGAATTAGAAAAAAATGATGTAGAGTTAACCTCTTATACAGTTGATAAATCAAAAGGTGAGTATAGCTTTATTTTCGATTGTGTTAAGCATGTTCAATATCATATTAGTATGAAAGGGATGAGGGTTTATTCAATTAAAACCAGGTCAAAAAGAGCCAGGTATAATAGGAGAATAAAAATCAATCGAAGTAATAAAAATTTTACCAGCTATTATTACAACTTTCACATTCGTATTTATGAATTTGAAAATGATGAAATTGCCAAAAAACAATTTGAAATCTTAGATCAAGTTTCCAAATCTGGCGAAGGGTATTGTAATCGTAATTTTAACACTCAGTTTGTTTTGAAAAAGAATGAAATATTTGAGTTTGAAACAATGGATGACAAGTCAATAAATTTCATGAAAAATTACATAAGATTTATTGAAAATCAAGAAGCTGATTAACCGAAATTTGGCAAACCAATGTAATATGATGTGGAAGTAATAAAAAAATAGTCATATGATAGTATTGGTTTTATTGGCTCAAATAGCCAATCTACTATTTGATTTTCATAATTATAGTCGAGAGTGAAAGTATACTAAAAAAAACTATAAACAATATATACTTCTGTAAAATCGTCTTGAATTACAATTCACTCAAATAAACCATTATTAATTTTAGTGATTGGCAAAAAAAACTTATTTTAGTTACACCAAAAATAAACGTCAACACAAATATTAATATTGAAAAATAAATGGGAGTATTAGTTACGAACGAAACAGTAAAACAGCTTTTTCACATTGCACAGTCCATTGCGAGAGAAAATTACAATGCGACATACGGCGGTCCACACATTCTTCAGGCTTTAATGCATAAAGATATCGGACTCAATGAATTCTTAAAAAACATCGATAAAGATCCCGGGTATTTCTACGAATGGGCAGACGTCCGAATTGAAGATTATCCTAAAACTACACATCTTCCCAACGAAGTAGGTGAGGGTGAATTTGTAGACCAGATTCTTGAAGAAGCCGATGATATCAGATTAAAATTAGGATTGGATGAGATTACCCCAATCTGTATTTTGACGGCAATTGTAAAACCGCAGGTCGCATTCACGTTACAGCAACTTAAATCTCTGCCTCTCAGAGAGCACGAAATATTTAATTTATACAGAAAAGATACGCCTTACGCTTCATCTGAGAATAGTGAAATTTCTTCACTTTTTTCTAATGGAAATGACTATTCAGACAATTCTTTTCCTTCCATTAAAAGCTATTGTGTAGACCGAACTGCACAGGCAAAACAGGGAACTTTAGAAAACATTATCGGTCGTGATAAAGAACTGAGAATGCTGGTCGAAATTCTTTGCAGAAGAACAAAACCCAATGTCATCATCATTGGTGAGCCGGGCGTTGGTAAAACTGCTTTGGTAGAAGGTTTCGCTACAGAAATCATCAAAGGGAACGTTCCTGAAATGCTGAAAAATGCAACGCTTTTAGAATTAGATACAGGAGCTCTATTGGCAGGAACTTCTTACAAAGGTGAAATTGAAGACCGTCTGAAAAAAGTGATCAATGAGTGCAAAAAGATTGAAAAAGCCATTCTTTTCATTGATGAAATTCACTCACTTTTAGATCCAAAAGGCAGCATCGGGAACATCGGAAATATCCTTAAACCTGAATTGGCTAGAGGTGAAATTACCGTTATCGGAGCAACCACTCAGGAAGAATACAGAAAAATAATTGAGCCGGAACAGGCTTTCAACAGACGTTTTGAAGTTCTTACCGTTAATGAACCGGATGAGCAGACCTGCGTGAAAATGATTGATGTTCTTTTGGATGGTTACAAAAAACACCACAGTATTGAAGTTGAAAAATCTGCTTTACCGGAGTGTGTACGTTTGGCGAAAAGATATGCAAAAGGTAAAAAATTGCCGGACGCTGCAATCGATTTGCTTGACCGAACCATGGCCGCCATCAAAATGCTGGATGAGCTTTCTGAAAAAGAACTTCAAGACTGGAAAGAAAACTATGAAAATATTCTGAAAGAAGAATTCTTGGATGATAAAGATAAAGCCGATGAATTAATCTGGAATTACAATTTACTGAGAGATAAAATCAGCCCGATTTTGTGGGGCTCTTTGAGAGAGCAGCCACAGATTGATAACTCAATGCCAATCGAGCACCTTGAGAAAGTTATTGCAGATACCTTTACAGAATTGATAGAACACGCTTCTGTAAAAAGAGAAAAAGTAGGCAAACTTGAATTGGCAGCTGTAATGGCAGCAAAAACAAATATTCCGATTGGGAAACTTCAGGCGCAGGAAAAAGAGAAGCTTCTGAATATGGAATCTCTTTTACTAAGCAGAGTCGTTGGTCAGGATCATGCATTGAAAGTGCTTTCTGATGCCATCGTTGAAAATCGCAGCGGATTAAACAAACCTGGACAGCCAATTGGTTCATTTTTCCTTCTAGGGCCTACAGGAACAGGAAAAACTGAATTAGCGAAATCTATGGCAGAATTGCTTTTCAATGACGAAAAAGCGATGGTTCGTTTTGATATGTCAGAATTTAAAGAAGAACATTCAGCAGCATTATTGTATGGTGCGCCTCCGGGATACGTAGGTTATGAAGAAGGTGGGATGTTGGTGAATAAAATCCGTCAGCAGCCTTATACCGTAGTTTTATTTGATGAAATTGAAAAAGCGCATCATTCTGTTTTTGATGTCTTTTTACAAATCATGGATGAAGGAAAAGTGCATGATAAATTAGGAAAAGAAGGAGATTTTAGCAATGCTTTAATTTTATTTACTTCCAATATCGGGAGCGAAGAAATTGTAAGACAATTCGAGGAAGGAAAAGTTCCCGAGTCATCTTCTCTGATGCAGATTATGTCAAATTCAGGCAGATTCAGACCCGAATTTTTAGCAAGAATCACTGAAATCATTCCTTTTGCACCAATCACAGAATCTATTGCTGAAAGAATATTTAATATTCAGTTGAAATCACTTCATAAGTCACTTCACAGATTAGGAATGACGCTTTCTATCACAGATGAAGCGGTGAAAAATTTAGCTTTAGGCGGGTTCAGCAGCAAATACGGAGCGAGACAGATTTCGGGAGTCATCCGCTCTCAGTTAGCAAGGCCAATTTCTAAAATGATCGTTCGTGAAGAAGTGAAATCCGGACAAACTCTTACAGTAGACTGGAATGAAACCGAAGAAAAAATCGATTGGAAAGTTGATTAAAATATATTCAATTGAAATAAAAATCAGAATGCTGAAACTTATTGACGCATTCTGATTTTTAAAATTAAGATAGTAAGAATGAAAATTTATTTCAGTAAAATAATATTTGCAGTCGTTTTTTGTGCTTCTTTTGAAATGGCATCTGCTCAGTATTTGTCGGCTAGCGACACTTCGGAAAGCAGTGTGAGAAAATATAAAAATATTATCAATTCAAATAAAGATATTGTTCAGTTTATAGAGAATTCTTTAGCTAAAAAAGGACTTCCAAAGCATTTGAGAAATTTGCCTTTAATTGAATCTCATTTTGACAGAAACATTACTTCTCACGCTGGTGCCGTCGGGGTTTGGCAGTTTATGACCGCTCACGCAAACCAATACGGCCTTACGGCAGATCGTCGTAATGATATTTACAGAAGTACAAAAGTAGCGGTAGTTTCTCTTGGAAATCTATATAAAAAATATGGCAATTGGGTAACTGTTATTGCAGCGTACAATTGTGGAGAAGGCAATATTGCTAAGGCTATGCAGTCTGCCAACTCAAGTCAATACCATGTTTTTTCTAAATATTTGCCGGCTGAAACCATTAACCATGTTAAAAAATATTTGAATGCTTGCTATGCAACAGGAGAACTGAACAGTGTTTTGACCAATTACAATTCTTCAAGAATGCAGAAAGTATTTGATGCAAGATCCGGTGCCAAAGAGGGTTCGTCATTATCTGAAACGGAAATTAATGCAGGGTTTAGCTTACAAATTATTGCTGAAGAACTAAAAATAAGTTTAAATGATATTCTCAGTTGGAATCCTGAAATTGAAGAAGAACTTCAGACTGCGGGAGAAAGTATTTTATACCTTCCAACGGATTTAATGCCTGATTTTTTATTAAAGAAAAATAAAATTTTGTCCCGCTCTATCAAAGAGGGAGTCACTACTTCAAAATAATTCTTACACTAAATCAAAAGACTTCCCTGCAACAGAGAAGTCTTTATTTTTTTAATTCAAATAATCTTACTTCACAATAAACTTCAAGTTCGATTCATCTAGTTTTAAAATATAGATTCCTTGCTGAAGATTTCGTGTTCGGATAGATTTTCCGTTTTTAAAAGGCTGATTTTCTGTTTGCATTACTTTCCCTTGTAGATTATAAATTTCTGCTTTTTGAATGTTTTTAGTTTCACCTTTTACAAAAATCTCCTGATTTGAAATAGGGTTGGGATAAACCTGTAATTCTTTGGTTTCACTATTTTCCGATGGTACAACACTTTGTTTTGCCGTTCCTGTAGAACAGGTCCAGCTCAGATTATCAATGGCCACTCTGTTGCTGGATGAATTATTGACCAAAGTTACAATCACATTTCCTGAAACATTGATATTGCTAATCGTGGTCGTTATTGCAGTTGCGCTGTATGGAATCGTTCCTACATTCACACTATTGACAAGGACATCGAAAGTTCCGTTGCTGCCACTGAATTTCAACTGTGTTGTTAAAGTTAAAGAATTAATACCATTGCTGAACGTACTTGATTTCAGTGAACCGTTTCTTACCGTAATTGCTTTATTGGAAATCGTTTGGTCGCTTCTTGAGTCTGTTGCTGTCCAGGTAATTCCTGCGTTGGTCCAGGTTTTTGTGGTATAAGACGATGCACTTGAAGTTGGAATTGTTTCAAATGTCTCGTTCACACAGTTGGTAGGATTTGGGTTTGTTGTTCCTGCATTCGTAGTTGCTGATGCCGTTGAACTGTTTGCAGAAACATTTCCTGCTGCGTCTTTTGCTTTAATGTAGAAATTATAAGTTGTCGAAGGGCTTAATCCTGTAACTGTTGTTGAGGTTGCATTTACATTAGATTTTAAACTTCCGTTCATGTAAACATCATAAGAAGTTACTGCAACGTTATCTGTTGCTGCGTTCCACGTTAATGATATGCTATTTGTTGTTTTCCCGGAAACTGTAAGATTGGTTACAATAGTTGGAGCCTGTGTATCCTGCGTTGGAGTTTGAGATCCCCAAATCTGGCTGACATAGTTTGGATTGTCAATAAACGGATTTCTGTTTCCCTGAAAAGTGTATGAAGCATTGTTTCTGTTGATTTCAGCCTGAGAAACAGGATCCTGATTATGCCAGGCCAGCAAAACATTCAGCTCCCAAGTCTGCAGCCCGGGAAATGCCGAACCTCCCAGCATATTTCCTGAAGAAAAGCCTGATAATTGATTTTGGTATCTGGTCACAAAATAGAAAACCATTCTTGCAACGTCACCTTTAAATTCATCAATTGGCTCGAAAACCGTTCCCGAAAATCCTGAAGACGATGAGCTTCCCAGTTTTGAACCGTTTTGAGAAGTGAAAGTTGTGCTTCCTACTTTTCCAAAAGGATAGTTTGATCGCATTCCGTTTACTTTTCCGTCGGTTGCTCTGATGAAATGCACGTCATTTCTCATTGGAGAAGCTTCGTTGAATAAACTTTGAGGAACGATGTGTTCACGATTATAGCAATTTCCTTCAGTAGAATAAGTTCCGCACTGATTACCACCCGGTGTGTAATTATAAGGATCTGATGAATTTGGTCTTTCAGAGTAAATGTCTAAAATTGAACTGTCATTTTCATAGTTGTTGTCGATATCAGTCGTTTTGTAAGCGGTCCATAGTCCGCTGTAGCCTTTGTCCTGATGTCCGTTGGTGATAATTGAATTCAACGCTGTTTTCAAAGAAGCTCCTGAAAGTCCGTTTGCGGAAGAATAATAACCTGACGGCGCTTGAGCATTAGCAAATTGTGCTAATATCAAGAATAGAAGATGTTTTTTCATACTTAAATATTTAATGATTTGGTCATTGCAATTTTATGAATTTAAAGAATACAATAGTCAACTTTTATATTAATTTTTAATTATTTATAATGAATTAATTTTAACATACTCGAATACAACCTGAATCCATCTCATTGCTTGAATGTGAAATAATGAAAGTTTGGTAATATTGCGGAATATTTATGATTAATTGAATTAAAATTAATTATTAAATCATTGTAAGTTGATAAATGTCATAAAAATTTATTATATCATAATAAAACTAATTTTTACATTTGTGATTATTATTTTTATTTAGAATGATTAAAAATTTATCAACTAAACTTTTTGTAAGTTTATCAATTGCAGGTTGTATATCAACCTATGGACAGTGTACGCCGGTGAGCGAATTTTCAGAAAATTTTGATACTTTGTCGTGTTGTGCCTTTGGTGTTGTTCCACCTTGTTGGGACAGTTATTTTACTCAGGATGGCGGGAATCAGATTATCTCAAGTACAGCTCCTGCATCCAGCCCCAGTAATGTGTATCAGATTGGCTATAACAAGGTATCCATGGTCATTATGCCTCCGCTTACCAACATCAATGCGGGAACGCATCATTTCAAGTTCAAGGCAAGAGTTAATCAGGGATCTACTCCCGGGTTTTTAGAATTTGGTTACATTACAGACATCGGAAATATATCTACATTTGTAGTGTTGCAACCGATTACAATTACCAATGGAACTTACGACAGTACTTCAGAGAGAATTTTTGATGTGCCTACCACAGTTCCTCCAAATGCGAGATTGGCAATAAGAAATCCAGGAACAACCTGGGTGGGACACTATTGGGATGATGCAGTTTGGGAAAGTAAATCAGGTTTGGGTACCAACGAATCAGAGTTGAATGATTTTAAAATGTATCCGAATCCTTTTACTGATGTCATTACGATCTCAGATACAAGAGAAATTCAGAGTATAAAAATCACAGATATTTCAGGACGAGTGATCAAAACGATTGATAAACCGACTTCCACAATTAATTTGAGCGAATTGAGCTCGGGAGTTTATTTTATGACAGTTCATCAAAAAGACGGAAAACCAAAGACTCATAAAATCATTAAAGAATAATTTATTTTTAACACTACTATTATTAAAGTAAAAGGTCAATACAATTGTACTGACCTTTTTATTTTAGAATTTTTAATTCTTATTTTTTCATTCCCGGAGGATAGCTTGCCATAATTTCAGCTACTATCTGAGGAATTTGTTTTTGTTTCGCCTGCGGTCTGTCAACAGAAATACCACTTCCGATCCCCTGCCAAACTAACTTGTTGGTTTTAGAATCAATTAAATCTACAATAATTGCTCCTTCATTATAGTTGCTCGTCCAGGTTCTGTTCATGCCAATTCCCCATCCGAAGCCACCGCCCCATCCCCACATTCCGCCGGGACTGGTTGTATTGATATCAGTGATTTTTTTGTGATTTGCCTTTACATTGACGATCAAGTCAGGATTTTCTCCGGATTGAAGACCTTTGGTCTGTAATTGTTTAGACAATTCATTCAAAACCCGGTCTTTATCGATGTCATTCAATTTCAAATCATCAATTCTTATTTTATACGTTTTATAAGAAGTGAAATTTGCAGTTTCTGCGTAATCTGAACGTACTTTAAAAGGACTGCAAGAAGATAGACCTAAAGTCGCTGCCAGCAAAATAAAAATATATTTCTTCATTTTATTTATTTTTTTTAATGATTTTTATAAATGTGTCTGTCTTTTTATCGTATCCGTACGGGCAGTGTCTGCAGCCGCTTTTACAGCAATATCCACGTTTCAGATGGAATTTTTCTGTGAAAACCTTGTAGCCTTGCTCGTTGTAGTAAAAGTCTTCATGTTCTTTGATGTCAAAATGCGCCATAAGTTAAATCAAAACTTTTATATTTGTTATTATGATAATTGTGTGCCAAAAGCTCCTCAAAAATACAAAAATAAATGGCATTACGCTTTATCCTTTTATTTTCATCAAAAAACCTGAAGATAAGAAGAATAGAGTGCTCATTAATCACGAAAAAATTCATCTGAAACAGCAATTAGAGCTGTTGATTGTCTTCTTTTACATTGCTTATGTTGCAGAGTATTATTATCATTTATTTAGACTTAAAAATGGTCATCAGGCTTACAGAGCGATTTCATTCGAAAGAGAAGCTTACGCAATGGAGCATGATTTAAATTATTTAAGCAAAAGAAAATTCTGGGGATTTTGGAAGTATTTAAAGTAAAGAAGCTCGTAGATTTTCCTGATTATTTCGAATAAATCTTAGCAGTTTAAAAATAAATTCAGGAAATTTGCATCAATGAAAATTCCAGACATTCATATTCCGATTGTTGAAATTCCGATTGAGAAAAATGTGAAACTCTTTATCAAAAGAGAAGATCTCATTCATCCTCAAATCTCAGGAAACAAATACTGGAAGCTTTTTTATAATCTTAATCATTATCTTGAAAGCCAGCCAAAAAATATTTTAATCATAACCTTTGGTGGTGCTTATTCTAATCATATTTCAGCATTGTCAGCTGTTGGAAATGTATTTGGAATTCAGACCTTAGGAATTATCAGAGGCGAAGAATTAGAGAAAAAGTGGAAAGATAATCCGACCTTGGTTGCTGCCAAAAGAAACGGCATGAATCTGAAGTTTGTCACCCGTGAAGAATACCGTCACAAAAAAAAACTGACAGAATTTCTACAGCAGGAATTTCCTGAAGCTTTGATAATTCCGGAAGGTGGTACAAATGAAAATGCAGTTCTAGGAATCAAAATGATGCTGAATAACGATACAAAAGATTTTGATTATCTTTGCACCGCAGTTGGAACCGGAGGTACGGTTGCTGGAATTTCAGAGTTTTGCGAAGAAAATCAAAAAGTTATAGGTTTTAAAGTTGTTGAAGACGCTTCTTTGGAAAACAGAATTTCAGAATTAACCTCAAAAAGAAATTATCATCTAACCGATGCTGCTCTTGGTGGTTACGGTAAAATAAAAGATGAAAGTATTCGTTTTATCAATGATTTTAAAGCGAAGTATAATGTTCCTTTAGAACCTGTTTACACGGGGAAAATGATGCAGACAGTTTTTGAAATGATTGAGGGCAATTATTTTACTGCCGGAAGCAAAATTTTGTGTTTTCATACCGGAGGTTTGCAGGGAATAGAAGGTGCCAACATGCTTTTAGAAAAACAAAATAGAAATTTAATCCTATAAAGTTGAAAAACATGAAATGCTCATGTAAATTTTAAGATTACAAAATAACTTTATAAGTATTCATTTAATAGTTCAAAAAAAATAGAAACATGAAAAGACTTTTCTTACTAATTAGCCTTTTAGTTTTATCAAAATTCTCAGCCCAGACCTGGGCTACAGAAGACCAATACATCCAGAAATTTGCACAATATGCAGTTGAAGAAATGGAAAAATACAAGATTCCGGCTTCAATTACGCTTGCACAGGGACTTTTGGAAACCGGGGGCGGACAAAGTCGATTGGCGCAGGAAGGTAAAAATCATTTCGGAATAAAATGTAAGGAAGACTGGACCGGAAAAACCATGAAACACACTGATGATGCTCCGAACGAATGTTTCCGTGTGTATGAAGATCCCAAGCAGTCTTATGAAGATCACTCTATATTTTTGACGACAAGAAAATACTATACCAAGCTTTTTGATCTGGATATGAAAGATTACAAAGCGTGGGCGCATGGTCTGAAAAAAGCAGGTTATGCAACAAATCCGAGATATGCATCAATTCTGATTGGCAAAATTGAAAGATATAAACTGTATGAGTTTGATGAAGTCAATTCTAATGAAGTTCTGTATGCAATTCTTAAGAAATATCCTGATCTGAAAGATGACAGAAGTTTCATGGCTCGTCTTGAACCTGCGAAAAAAGTTAAAAAAACGGAACCGGTTACGGTGAAAGTTCCATATAAAGCAACTTCTTATGCGCAACAACAAAAAAGAGTAGAACGCATCAAAACCAAAGCAGAAATTCTTAATTCTATTTTAATTAAAAGTCATCCGAACGGAGGTTTGAAATATGTCGTGATTCCTGAAGATACGAATGTGCAGTTTATCGCCAATAAATTCAGAATCAGCGACAGTAAATTGACCAAATGGAATGATCTGCAATCTGATGTTTTGAAAAAAGATGATATCGTGTTTTTAGAATCAAAAAATTCTGAAGGCAACACTGCCACTTACAAAGCTGAATTTGGTGAAGATATGCATGATATCGCACAGAAATTCGGAGTAAAACTCAATAAGTTATACGCAAAAAACAGGATGGATGAAGGTCAAAAACCGGCTGTAGGACAGCTTATCTATCTGATTGACAAAAAACCTAGAAACTAAATTGGTTGTTGGTTTTCAGTTGATGGTTGTTGGTTTTAATACTAATAACAATTTGCTTTAAACTAATACCTATCAACTTACTACAATGAAATACCAAAGAAGTTCAGCTTTATTTGATGAAGCGTACAAATATATTCCGGGAGGTGTGAATTCTCCGGTTCGTGCATTTAAATCTGTAGGCGGAGTGCCCGTTTTCATGAAATCCGCAAAAGGTGCATATCTTACAGACGCTGATGACAATACCTACATCGACTACATCAATTCTTGGGGACCCGCAATTTTAGGTCACACCCATCCTGAGGTTTTAGAAGAATTAAAAATTCAGGCAGAGAAAGGTTTTTCTTTCGGTGCACCCACAGAATTAGAGACTGAGATTGCTAAATTCATCACAGAAAATGTTCCCAATATCGATCAGATCAGAATGGTTTCTTCAGGTACGGAAGCTTGTATGAGCGCAGTTAGATTGGCGAGAGGATTTACAGGAAGAGACAAAATTGTGAAATTTGAAGGCTGCTATCACGGTCACTCAGATTCGTTTTTGATCAAAGCGGGAAGTGGTGCGGCAACTTTTGGAAATCCAAATTCTCCGGGTGTAACTGCAGGAACGGCAAAAGACACTTTACTTGCGAGATACAATGATTTTGAGCAGGTTCAGGATCTGTTCAGACATAATCAGGGCGAAATTGCAGCAGTCATCATTGAGCCGGTTGCCGGAAATATGGGTTGTGTTTTACCTGAAAATAATTTCCTGCAAAACTTAAGAAAAATCTGTGACGAAAACGGAGCACTATTGATTTTTGATGAAGTGATGACCGGTTTCAGACTGGCTTTTGGTGGTGCACAGGAATTATATAATGTGAAAGCTGATTTAGTCACGTATGGAAAAGTAATCGGAGGTGGGCTTCCGGTAGGAGCTTTTGCCGGAAGAAACGAAATCATGGATCATTTGGCACCTAAAGGTGGCGTTTATCAGGCCGGAACATTAAGTGGAAATCCTTTGGCAATGAGAGCGGGTTTAAAAACTTTACAACTCATCAAAAGTGACGAAAACTTCTTTAATAATTTAAATAAAACAACAGAAACTCTAGATTTTGAAATAGGGAAAATTTTAAATGAAAAAGGAATCGCTCATAAAATCAACAGAAAAGGCTCGATGATGTCGGTTTTTTTCCACATCAACAGAGTTTCGAATTTTGATGAGGCGCAGCAGGCAAATCATTCACTATTCAATAATTTCTTCCATCAGATGCTTACGAACGGTATTTATCTTCCGCCAAGTGGTTATGAAACGTATTTCATCAGCGATGCAATTAAAGATAAAGAAATTGATATGACGTTGGAAGCGGTAAGAAAATTTGAATATTCTTAAAATTAATTAATATAAATTCTTGGGGGGATGAGGTGTAATGCTTCATCCCTTTTTTCTAATTGTAAATTGGAGATATATCATTTTATAGGAAGTCACTAAAAAACGTAACCAAAATAATTACGAATAATCTTTCAGTAGCTGGCGATAACTCGTTAATATAGCTGATTTGGAAATAAATCCGATAAACCTGTTTTCTTCATCAACCACGGGAAGATTCCATGTGGAGGTGTCATCAAAAGTCTGAATGATCTTCATTGGCTTATCGCTTAACATAACTACTGCTGCAGGTACTTTTACCAGCTTTGAAAGGTTCAGTTTTTCGTTTTCGTTAAATAAATATGGTCGGACGTCGTCCAGCGTAAGCGTTCCTTTGAGCTGATGATTGTCATCAATTACGGCAAAATTGTTTTTTCTTCCGTTGCTGATGAGGTCGTATAAATCCTGCAATGATGCGTTTTCATTAATGGTCTGAGAATCAAAATCGATAAAATCTTTTGTCTGTAATGAAGATAAAAGATTGCTGTCGTGCTGATGGGTAAATATTTTTCCCTGATCGGCCAATGTTTTGAGTTCCGGAGAGATCGGAGCAAACCATTTAGCAATTAAATAAGAAATTACGGCAACAATCATCAAGGGGATAAACAGATCATACCCAAAACTAGATTCCGCAATCAGGAAAATCGCTGTTAAAGGAGCATAAAGAACACCGCTCATGGCACCAGCCATTCCGACCAGAATAAGATTAGTGACCGGAACATCTGTGAATCCCAGATTTTGACAGATTACCGCAAACAGAAAACCTACAGAGCCACCGGCAAATAGGGAAGGCGCAAAGTTTCCGCCATTACCACCACTGAAAATAGTAAATGAAGTGGCAAAAGCTTTGAGAAGACAAACCAAAATCAAAAATATAATGATCGTCCACTGTTTGATTTCAAAATATCTGAAAAAGCTATTGTGAATCACTGAATTTACATTTCCGTTGGTAAAATCTTTTACAGTATCATAACCTTCACCAAAAAGAGGTGGGAATAATACACATAGTAAAGAAAGTACGGCACCACCGAACATGGCTTTTCTCAGTCTGGTTAGCTTTAAACCATTGATGAAATGTTCCACTTTTTGTGATACCACTACAAAATATCTGGCGTATAATCCGGTAATAACTCCTAGGATAAGATAATACGGTACATTCAAATAGTTAAAAGGTTCTCTTGTATAAAATCTGAATAAAATATCTTCCTGAAGTAAAACCCGTGACAATAAACTTCCGCAGACGGCAGCAACTACCAAAGGAATAAAATCTGTGAAAACTACGCCTGTAAGCAAAATCTCAAAGGCAAACATGATCCCCGCAATGGGTGCATTGAAAGCAGAAGCAATACCTGCTGTAGCACCAGCTGCCAGAAGTAATGTGCGCTCTTTGTAACTTAAACGGTAAGTACGTGCGTAATTAGAACCGATGGCCGCTCCGGTAACAGCAATCGGACTTTCAATCCCTGCCGAACCTCCCAGCCCGACGGTGACGGCACTCTGAATGATTTGAGAATACATTTTAACATTAGAAACGATACTTGAGTTTTGAGCAATTTCATATAAAATAGCGCCGATGCCTTTTCGGTCCTGTCCTTTGAATATAGCAATAACTATGGCTGCTGTTAAAACAATTCCTAAAAAGGGAAAGATGATGTAGAAGATAATCTGATATTCAAAATGAACATCATGCGTAATAAAATGGTGAATATTATGCACAATGGTCTTTAAGATCACTCCTGCCAAACCCGCCGTACATCCTACAAGAATTCCCGACAGTATCAAAAACTGATTTCTGCTCAGACGGTTTTTCAGCCAATGCAGAATAATCTCGTAGCTGCGTGCTTTTTTGAGACCATACTGCTGAAAATCTCTTTTAAACTTTAGAAAGCTTACGTATTTTTTTTTGTTTTGGAAATTCAAATCTGTCTGAAAAAATGAAATTAGTAGTTTAAGAATTATTGCAAAGGTAATTAATTCTAAAGATTTATGTAGAACAATATCAGATGCTTTTTTATTTGAGCTCTTAAATATCACCATCATTTTAACGTATGTTTAACTCCTTGTATCTTTAATTTTGGCAAGTATATAAAACTAATAGCCGTACATTTAGCCACTATAAAATTGATGTAAGATGGGGATAGTTGATATGTTTACGGAAGAGATTGCAATTGATCTTGGGACGGCTAATACTTTAATAATTCATAATAATAAAATCGTTATCGATGAGCCTTCAATTGTTGCGATCGACCGTTTGACGGGGAAAGCCATTGCAGTGGGAGAGCAGGCAAAGCTGATGCAGGGTAAAACGCACGAAAATATAAAAGTAATAAGACCTCTAAAGGATGGTGTTATTGCAGATTTTCACGCTTCCGAACATATGATCAAAGAGTTTATTAAAAAAATTACTGAAATAAAGGGTAAATTTATACGGCCTGCACTGAGAATCGTGATCTGTATTCCTTCAGGGATCACAGAGGTTGAGAGAAGAGCGGTAAGAGATTCTGCACAAAAGGTCAATGCCAAGGAAGTTATTTTAATTTATGAGCCGATGGCAGCAGCGATAGGAGCGGGTATTGACGTTGAAAGTGCAGAAGGTAACATGATTGTTGATATAGGCGGAGGTACTACAGAAATAGCAGTAATTGCTCTCGGCGGAATCGTTGTAGACCGTTCATTAAAATTAGCAGGTGATGTTTTCACCAATGATATTTCCTATTTTATAAGGTCACAGCATAATCTGGATATTGGTGAAAGAACAGCTGAGAGAATCAAAATTGAAATTGGTTCTGCATTAGAAGAATTAGATTTCCCACTAGAAGAAATTTCCGTTTGCGGAAAGGATCTTCTTACCGGTAAACCGAAAGAAATAATGGTCAATTATCAGGAGATTTTCAAAGCCCTTGATAAATCGATTATGAGAATTGAAGATGCAATTATGGAAACACTTTCAATCACTCCACCGGAATTGGCTACGGATATTTATAAAACAGGAATTTTTCTTGCCGGCGGCGGTGCACTTCTTCATGGCTTGGCAGACCGAATTCACCGGAAAACAGGATTGCCTGTGTTTGTAGCAGAAGATCCTTTGAGAGCCGTAGTCCGTGGGACAGGTATTGCGCTTAAAAACATCAATAAGTTCAGGTTTTTAATGAAATAATAGGATCTGAAAATATTTGTATTACGATCAACTAGTAATTCCTCAGAAATCTCTGAGGAATTATTTATTAAGCTTAAAATTTATTTAAATTATTATAGTCCGGACCAGCCAGCAGCCCAAACTGGAACTGAAATACCGTTTCCTGCTCCGGTAGCATCAGATTTCTTGGTGTAAGTCGTATCAATGATGGCAACGGGTGAGCCTGCAGAAGATTGTAAGGAAACTTCTGTTGTTGTATTTTCAAAAAATAGATTTGTTATTCTCTTTTTCCCGTTAAATCGGGCAACGGTAGAGTCGCTTTCGATGGTGACACCTTTTGACCAGTTAGAAAAAACAATGTTGTCTAAAACAGCGTAGGTTCCCTGTTTTAGTTTGATCCCGTCAGATTCGCCTGAAGTTGCACCAATAAAAGTAACATTTTTTATTGTCGGGTTTGATCTTGGCGAAGCATTAGTGTTATTGGCATTGTTGATTCCTGTAATTCCTGTATTTCCAGTTCCGTCTGTTTTTCTTTTGGTGTAAATATTCGAGGCACTGCCAACCCATCCGTCTTTATAGCTGAATGCATGATTGGTGTTGCCAACAGAAACGATGTTGGAAACATTGACCGTTCCACCATAAATTTCAATGCCATCGTCTGCATTATTTAAAAGAGCTATGCTTTCAACTTTTGTTGTATTCCCAATTCCGAAAAGTGAAAGTCCGTTGAATTTTTTGCCGGAAGAAAATTCTGCGCCAGCATATTCAATTCGTATAAAGTTTAAAGACCCCGAATTATCGGTCGCTTCGGTTCCTCCATAGATAGAATTTGCGATTTCAGAAGAACCGGAACTTCCTGTGTTAATGGGAGCTTTTCCACAAATCACGATTCCGCCCCAGTTTCCTGCTTCTTTGTTTTCTGATGTGAATACAACCGGAGATGCTGCAGTTCCGTTGACATAAATTTTCCCGCCTTGTTCAACCAAAATATAAGATAAAGCGCCGGCTGTTGCAGTAATTTTTATTCCGGCTGGAATGACTAACGTTCCGCCATTTTTAACAGTAACCGTACCTGTGAGCTGATAAGATTTCAGTGGATCAAGGGTTACCACCTGTCCGCTGGTCACTTCACCTTTGAAATTATTCGGATCCTGAGCAATTCCTGTCATGACTATTTCCAAAATTGTTTCTTCATCTTTACTGCATGAATAAACGGTAAATGATGAGCCGATGATCAATGCAGCAATGATTAATTTTAAGTGATTTTTCTTCATAATTCTCAGGTTATTCTCTTTTAACGGGTTTTCTGTCAATCTATTTTGAATGAGAATACCAAATTACCAATTTTCTGTTTACTTTCCCAATGGAATTTTTATCGATTTGATTTTTCTTAAAATGATTTATATAAAAACAACCGCACCCGGAAATTACTTCCGGGTGCGGTTTCAATTTGATATGAAGAAACTAATTACTTAATCTTATAAAGCAGAAAGAAGATTTACTCCGTCTACAGTAGCCCAAGCTCCTGCTGGTAGAGAAACTTTAGTTACAGTAGCTGTATTGGTGAAAGTTTTCCCTCCATTAGTTACAGCATAACCCCAAACCCCTGCGTTATCAGAGTTTACATAGTTCAATGGAGATACAACAACTTTACTTGGATTTGCATTTACCTGACTAGCATTGGTTGCATCATCTTGTATAAGAACTGCATAAGCGCTTTTGCCTCCCATATTTTTGTATCCGCTGATGTATACATTACTGAAGATACCTGTTCCTTGTCTCTTAAACTGGATTGCAGAAATTTCTACTGATCCTGCAACTTCAGGATTAGTATTTGTATCTCTGATAAGAGTGATGTTAGAAATTTTAGGAGCAGTATTGTCAATATTTGCTGAAGCTTCGATTTCCATTCCGAAGTTTCCTGTTACCGTTTGGAATGCAAACCAATTGCTGTTATTTTGTCCGCTCCAAGCATCTTGCCAGTCAAATGAATCATCATAGTTACCATAAGCGACTAAGTTCTTAGCACTTACTGTACCTCCGAAGAATTCGAAACCATCATCTGTACCTTTGTAAGCTACAAGATTTTCTAAGATTGTACCATCACCTACAGCGTAGAATGTGAAAGAATTGGTTTCTGATGTACCATCACCAATTTTTTTACCTGCATATTCTGTACGCACATATTGAAGGATTCCTGAACTGAAGTTCGCATCAGTACCACCATAAGTGATTGCGTTACCATCTTCTGATACTGCAGATGCGTTACCATTTACAGCTTTGATAGGAGCTTTACCATAGATGGTGATTCCTCCCCAGCCTCCTGGAGTTTTATTAGCCGTAGTAAATACAATTGGCTCACTTGCAGATCCTGTAGCGATCAATTTTCCTCCCTGTAGAACAACCAAACTAGTTGTAGTTGCGGTAGAAGCGATAAATTTTGCTCCAGCCTCAATCGTAAGTGTAGCACCATCAGCCACTTTTACAATACCTTCTAATGTATAGTTTCCTTTTTTTACAGTCAGATTACCTGTGATTAAGTTTGGTAATTTTGATCCTTCGGGAAGAATACCCGAAGTAGCTCCTGGAGCAGTTACTACACCATCAGTACCATCATTTACTTCTATAGTACAAGAAGAAACACTTAAAAGTAATGTTAATGATAATAGAGTTAAAAGATTTCTTTTCATTTTATATTAAGATTTAATTATTAAAAAATATTAGAATGTATATCCAACAGTGAAGTTAAACGATACACCATTGAAGTAGCTGTTAAAAGCGTAATTATTATTAGTTTGTACAGGGTAGTAACTTTCGTCACCCAGTTCTACACGATATTTGCTGTCTAGAATGTTTTGCACTGCAAATTTTACATTCCAGTTTTTTGTAAGTTGATTTTGATACACAAAATCTAAAAGATGATAAGGTCTTTCAAAATAATTATCTGAGCCAGAGCTGCCAACAGCATATATTTTTGATCCAGAAACGTTATAAACAATAGATAATGTCTGGCTAAGGTTATTTGAGTTTTTATATTCGTATTTTAAATCTGCATTTACTGTGTACGGAGATGCGCCTTGAAGACCTCTTTTATTTAATGCACCTGAATAATTTTTAACGTCTGGTTTTTCTAATAATAGCTGTTCTTCACTTCTCTCCACATCAGAGTACATGATCGTAGCATTGGCGCCTAGAGTGAATTTACTTAGAGCATCAGAAATTCTTCCTAAACTTATTATACCTTCCAATTCTACTCCTGCAAGGGTTGCTTTTTTCGCATTTAAAAATGTGATATCCATACCACTTGCGTTACCTGTTGTTACAAAAGAACGTTCGATAGCATTATCTATTCTTTTTGCAAATAAGTTAACGGCAAACATTTCCTTAGCAGAAGGGAAGTATTCCCATTTAAAATCTGCATTGTAATTTTCACTATTCTTGATATTTGCATTACCGATAATCGTTGTATTATCAGGATTGATATACTGTAATGGCATTGTTTCGATCAAAACAGGTCTTGTGATTGTTTTGCTTACAGATAATCTTAAATTACTTCTGTCTGTTAATGCTTTTTTGACAGATAATGAAGGTAAGAAGTAGTAATTATTAGGTGTTAGGTTTTTTGTATCAGAGTCACCGATATTGTTATAACGGACTATTCTCATATCATTTTCTATTCTTCCACCTACCAAAATATCCCAAGTGTCGTTTGGTTTGTAATCAAAATTTAAGTAACCTGCATTTACAAATTGATAAATATTTGACTTGTAATTATATTTGTCAGAACCTTCACTATAATAAAGACTGCCATTTGAGATTGAGTTATTTAGAGTAGCTTGTGGCTGATCTACATTGATTGCCACAGATGTACTTCCAGTTCCAGGATTACCGAAAATAAAACGGTAAGAATTTTTTCTTAAATCTGCAAAACCATTGTATCCTACAGATAACTGTAATGGGTAATCTTTTCTTTCTCCTTTTTCACCAAGGAAAACCGAATATTCTCCGTAAGCTGAACCGTAAAATTTCCCGTCAACATCTAAATACTGTCTGATAAAGCTATTTCCACCGTATGAAATTAATGCATTGTTGTAATCACCAGGAGCAGTAAGTTCGAAAATTTTTCTGTCTGGCTGGCTATAATTATTCATTACATAACTACCTCCAGCTTTGAACTGATGCCTCTGACCAATTTTTTGTGAAGCCGTTAATTGTAAATCTAAAAACCTTGAAATGTCCTGTTGGTTACTTCTAAAGAAACGTACATCCTGAACACTGAAGTTTTTATAACCTAAATAATCTTCAATAATGTTAGATGAGTTTTGTAAGTATATTGCATTCAAATTTACATTAGTGCCTTTATTTTTATAACCTAAACCAAGCAATGCTGAAGATTCAGTTTCGTATTCGAAGCTTTTTTTACTTAGTAAGTTACTCAGCTGTATTACGCCGCCATTATCTCTAAATTGATTATTCTCACCTTCTCTGTAAGAATATTTCGCTGACTGATTTAAAGAAAATAAAATACCGATGTTTCCTGTTTCACCAGCTTTCAATTTTTGTGCGGTAGTAAAACCAATGCTTGTATTAGGCATAGATTTCACATTGTCGACATTCCAAGAATCTTTGAATGAATTTAATGACTGTTCTTTTGAAAATTGATAACCATTTGGGCTAGAATCTCTCACTTCACTTGGCAATCTTCGGTCTCTGGAATTTAATCCCAAATATCCCTTCATGCCATCAGTACCTTCAGCTATCTTAAAGTTATTTCTAAAAGTGCTCAGTGTATTAAAGCCCACACTGAATTCAACTTTAGAAAAAGATCGGTCCATTGTTAATGTTTCAATGTCGAAAGTTGCTCCGGCAAAATCTCCGTAAAGATTAGAGTTGAATGTTTTATAGATATTCAGTTTACCCACAACGTCTGTCGGGAACTGTTTCAAAGCAATGATTTTTTGGAAAGGGTTGTTTGATGGTGATCCCAATCCGTTGATCAAAAGGTAGTTGTATCTTTCCTCAAGTCCACGCACGAAAAGTCCACGTCCGTCTACCGTTGTAATACCGGTTACTTTCGTAAGTCCCTGCTCAACATTTGAGATACCTTTTCTTGAGATTTCTTCAGCACTGATCGCCTGTTTTTGGATGATCGCTCTTTTTTGTTCACCTAAGACTGCAGTTTCTGTCTTCTTATTAGTACTTCCCTGAATAACTACTCCTTCAATTTTCTTTTCTTTTCTTACTGTATCTTGTGCCGTTTCTTGAGCATAAAATACAGATCCAGATAAAAATAAGACTGCAATGCTGAGTTTATAAATTTTCATTATTTTACTTCCTTTAGTTTGTAGATTCTTTCGGTGCAAAGGAATAAAACAATTGGGTTGTAAATGGTTTAGTTAATTTTAAATATTTCTTAACTAAACATTACGAAATACCCTTTAATATTAAGTTTATGTGAATGAAAACGAATTATCAATCATGTTGCTTAAATTTTGTTAACTTTGAAATGTAAAAATTGAAAATGAACCAAAAAAAGATTCTATTAATTGATGATGAACTGGATATTCTCGAAATTCTTTCATACAATTTAGAAAAAGAAGGCTACGATGTTACGACCGCTACAAACGGAAACGAAGGTATAGAAAAAGCCAAAGAAATTATCCCGGATCTTATCTTATTAGATGTCATGATGCCCGAAAAAGACGGTATCGAAACTTGTCAGGAATTACGTAAAGTAAAAGAGCTTCAAAAAAGTTTAATCGTTTTCCTTTCTGCAAGAAGTGAAGAGTTTTCTCAGTTGGCAGGTTTTCAGGCCGGAGCTAATGATTATATTGTAAAGCTCATCAAACCGAAAATTTTAATTTCAAAAGTAAACGCCTTATTACAGTTGACTTCTCTGGTTTCTGATAATGCAAAACTCATTGAAGTTGGAGATTTGGTAATAGATAAGGACAACTTCAGAGTTTCAAAAAGCGGACAGCAGTTTTTACTTCCAAAAAAAGAATTTGATCTTTTATATCTTTTAGCTTCAAACACTGAGAAAGTATTCAAAAGAGAAGAGATTTTAGAAAGAGTTTGGGGAAATGATGTGATCGTGGGTGAAAGAACGATTGACGTACACATCAGAAGACTGAGAGAAAAATTAGGAATCAACACCATTCAGACTTTAAAAGGAATTGGATATAAACTGATTGTTTAATTCAAAAACCTTATCTTTACTTATAACCCCTTAAATATTTGTAAAATTGAAATTTTACAGACTTAGTTTCATCTCATCATGTCTGTTGACATTGGTGATGTTGGTTTTAGTCATCATTTTTGATGCCCTGAACGAAAAATATGACCACAACTCATTTTTTAAAATAGGTTTTATCATCTGTGTAATTGTAATGTTCATCGTTAATTACATGGTTCTGGAATTGCTGTTCAGCTATTACGCCAAAAAACAGGTAAGAAATATTTCCAAAATTTTGCCGGAAGAAATTGTTTACGACAATCAGGAAAATATCACTTTAAAAGAATTGGGTGAAAGATTCTCTGACTTCAACCAGCAGAAAGTCACCGAGATGGAAGTGATGAAAAAGATGGAAAGCTACCGTAAAGAATACATCGGCAACGTTTCTCATGAGCTCAAAACCCCGTTGTTTTCAATCCAGGGATACGTAGAGACACTGAGTGAAGGCGGCGTTGAAAATCTCAACATAAGAGACAAATATCTTGAAAGAATTGGCATCTCAGTCGAAAGATTGATTGCGATCGTCAATGATTTAGATATGATCAACAGGCTGGAAGCAGGAGAAATAGATGTTACCGTTTCAAAATTTGATGTTAATATCCTGGTTAAAGAAATTTTCGACCTTCTCGATCTGGAAGCTGAGAAAAACAATACAGTTCTACAGTTACAGACTTTACACAGCCAGATTTTTGTAGAAGCAGACAAACAAAAAATTTCACAGGTTTTCATTAATCTTATTTCAAACGCAATACATTACGCCAACCGACAGGAAGCGAAAGTTGTTGTGAAAACAAGTGTTCTCAGAAATAAAGTCCTCATCGAAGTGATCGACAACGGAATGGGAATTAAAGAAGAGCTTCTCCCGAGAATCTTCGAGCGCTTTTACCGTGTAGAAACCAGCCGGAGCCGACGACAGGGCGGTTCAGGTTTAGGCTTGGCCATCGTAAAGCACATATTAGAAGCTCATAACGAAAACATTACCGTAGAAAGTGTGTATCTTGAAGGTACCAAATTCAGTTTTATGCTCGAAAAAAGCAAATAAGTCTGGTGAAATGTAAGCAAAAAAAAATTCTAAAAATTTATTAAATATTCTTTTCTAAAATCTCATTTATTATATATTTGCAACAGAAATTGATCAGTAAGAATAAGGTAAAAATAGAAATTGGAATAGTAGTATGGTTTACAAAATCCGTGTAATATTAGATACAAAAGAAGATATTTTCCGTGATGTTGAGATTAAAGGAAAACAAACACTCTGGAACCTTCATTTAGGAATCAAAAGTGCTTTCAACCTTAGTGGTGATGAGCTTTCTACTTTTAATCTCCTGGAAGAAGATGGCACTATTGTGAAGAGTGTTCCTCTGGAAGATATGAGTGATGAAGGGGATGGCGAGATCATGTCAGACGTTTACATCGATGAGGCATTCGAAAATGCTGGTGATAAAGCACAGTTTCAGTACGGGTTGCTGGATTTGTGGGAGTTTTTCTGCGAATTGGTAGAAGTGAACGAAGAAACAAAAGGTGTTAATTATCCGATAACCGTTTACAGATTCGGAAATGCTCCGTTAAAAGCTCCGAGTAAAAGTGGAGGTGCAGGCTCAAAAAGCAAAAAGGCGGCAATGCCTTTGATGGATGATGATTTTGGTTTTGAAGATGACTTCGGGGCAGGCAACAGCTTCGCAGACGAAGATGATGACAGCTTCGATGATGATGACGACGACGACTACAACGATGATGTCTTCGATGATGAAGATGACAGCGAAGACGATAGAATCTAAAAAATACAGCCCTGAAAATTTATTTTCAGGGTTTTTTATTGAAATAAATATTATATATCCAAACACTCAAACCCTCCAACTCATTCAGGAGCTATTTCCCGTCATCCACTCATACTCCTCGCAAGCCAGCCTGTCCTGAGCCTGTCGAAGGGCTTGCTGCGGGGTAACCGTTTCTACCGGGGCTAGGCCTCAGTGATTGTTTTTCATATAATTTGCATAAGAAAAGCTGATTCCATAATGAATTTTCCCATCTCCAATTCCCATTTAAATTGGTAAATTGTTACTTTTGTTAAAACAAAAACAATGAGGAAAGCAATTTTACTCGCAACAATGGGTTTAGGACTTCTATCCTGTACCACTCAAAACATTAAAAAGAATATGGATTTACCTAAAGAATGGAAACATACCACGAATATTTATGAAGTCAATCTAAGACAATATACGCAGGAAGGCACTTTCAAAGCATTTGAAAAAGAAATGCCACGCCTCAAAAATATGGGCGTGAAAACCTTGTGGTTTATGCCGGTTACTCCCATTGCCCAGCTTAACAAAAAAGGAAGTTTGGGAAGCCAATACGCTGCTTCAGACTATACAGCGATTAATCCAGAATTCGGAACGATGGATGAATTTAAACACATGGTCAACGAAGCGCACCGATTGGGATTCAAAGTAATTATCGACTGGGTCGCTAATCATACCGGTTGGGATCATATTTGGACCAAAACACATCCTGAATTTTATCTGAAAGATCCCGACGGAAGTTTTCACAAAGCTTCCGGAATGGACGATATCATCGAATTGGATTATAAAAATAAGGAGTTGAGAAAAGCCATGATTGACGCCATGAAATTTTGGGTGAAAGAAACCAATATTGATGGTTTTAGATGCGATCTGGCTTCATGGGTTGAAGTTGATTTTTGGGTTGAAGCAAGACCGGAAGTCGAAAAACTAAAGCCTCTTTTCTTCATCGGAGAATATGATGAGCTCGAAAATCCTGATTACGGGAAAGTTTTTGATGCAAGCTATTCGTGGAAATGGATGCACAAATCTGCAGACTATTATAAAAAGAATGAGCCTATCAGTGAACTGAAAGATTTACTTAAACAATATTCTGCTATCGGAGATTCATCCATGAGAGCGTGGTTTACGACCAATCACGACGAAAACTCATGGAACGGAACCGAATTTGAAAAATATGGCGATATCACATTGCCAATGGCTGTGTTTTCAGCAACCTGGAACGGAATCCCGCTCCTGTATTCCGGCCAGGAACTTCCCAACATGAAAAGACTGGAGTTTTTCGAGAAAGATGTCATCGAGTGGAATGGGAAATATGAAATGGCTGATTTCTATAAAACATTGTTAAATTTAAAATCATCTAATCCCGCTCTGCGAGGCGGAGATTCTGCCGTTTCAACCTATCTTCTGAATACAACAGCCAATGATAAAATTTTGGCGTATGTAAGAAAGAACGGAAAAGATGAGGTTTTGGTGGTTTTAAATTTCTCGAAAGAGCCGGTGAATTTTTCTATAAAGGATGAAAATTTAAACGGGACTTTCAATAATGTTTTTGACAAAACAAAACGAGATTTTAATCAAGGAAAAGATTTTAACTTTAAAGTTTCTGATTTCGCTGTTTTTGAGAAATAAGGTATAACTAAAGTAAATATTTTAAATATCAATAGGAGCGGGCTTTAGCCCGCTTTCAGCTTACAATATTAAAATTGCTTTTGCCAAAACTTAATTTTCTTCACTTTTATTTAATTTATAATTCAAGATTTCTTTCATAATGAACAAAGAAAATATACTGCAGATTCTTAAGGATAAAATTTCAGAAAAAATAAAAATCTTCGAAAATCTTATTGCCGAAACCCGTGCATCAAGCAATGATACCAAGAGTTCGATGGGTGACAAGTATGAAACCGGTCGGGAAATGCTGCAGCAGGAAATCAACAACATCCAAAGGCAGCTCAATGAAACACTGAATCAACAGAATTTTCTGAAAAAATTAAATACAGAAACTTGCACAAAAGTTCAGAATGGAGCTTTGGTAAAGACTGATAAAGGATTTTTTTACATTTCGGTATCGGCAGGAGAAATTGTTTTTGCAGGCAAAAAAATAATGACCATTTCAAGTGAATCGCCGTTGGCAAAAGCAATGTTTGGCAAGAAAATAGCTGAGACGTTTATCATCAACAATGTCAATCAAGTCATTGAAGAAATCGGATAAAAATATGATACTTCTTAAAAATTTTCTGCCTGCTTTATGTGTAATTATTCATTCTTTCGCTCTTGGGCAGATTAAAGCAAATTTTTCAGCAAAAACCAATGATTTACTGTCTGTAGATATCACCATTGATGATGTGACAATACAGTTGAATAGCGATGGTCAAATTTCAGGTTTTCAATCCAATAATTCAAATGGAGATGTAGATTATTATGATGACGCAAATTTTGATTCGTACAGATTTGGAAAACTAAAAAACATGGGGGTTTTAAAAGTTAATTATTGGGATATCTTAGATAAAAGTGATTTAAGATCTGGTAAGATTAAAAACGTAGGCAATGTTTCAATAGATTACTATGATAATTTTGATAAAGAAAAGTATGGTAAAGTAAAGAATATCGGAAATCTGAAAGTTGATTACTGGGAAAATGATATCATGGATAACAGCAGTTTAGGAAAATTAAAATCCATAGGAAATATCTCGATTGATTATGGGCAGAAAGATATCACCGATTCTAGCAAATATAAAAAACTGATCAGGTTCGGAGCTGTATGTTTAGAGTATTGGAACGATAGAATCTTTAATAAAGAGAAATTCGGCAAGCTGAGGTCAGTTAAAGGAAATTCAAAAGATGTTTCTGTTAATTTAGTTTGGTGATCAAAAATTTAAGAAAAGTTTATCATTGCTTCATATTGAATCTTAAATGAATTGTCGTAAATTTAGTATAGAATAAAAATAACAATAAAATTTTATCAATATGGGAATTTTAGATAATAAAGTAGCTCTGGTAACAGGAGCGGGTTCAGGAATCGGATTGGCAATTGCTCAGTCTTACGCAAAAGAAGGTGCTAAAGTTATCGTTTCTGATATTAATGAAGAGCACGGAAACCAGGCGGTAGAAAAAATAAAATCGGAAGGCGGTGAAGCATCTTTTGTAAAAGCCGATACTTCAAAAGCCGAAGAGGTAGAAGCTCTTGTAAAATCAACGGTGGAAATCTATGGAAGATTAGATATTGCTTGTAATAACGCAGGAATTGGCGGTGAAGTCAGTCAAACCGGAGATTACAGTCTTGAAGGATGGAGAAAAGTAATTGATATCAATCTTGACGGCGTTTTTTACGGATGTAAATATGAACTTACCCAAATGGAGAAAAACGGCGGCGGAGTAATTGTCAATATCGCTTCGATTCACGGAACGGTTGCAGCACCACTTTCTTCAGCATATACTTCAACCAAACACGCGGTGGTTGGGTTAACAAAAAATATTGGCGCTGAGTATGGACAGAAAAATATTCGCTGCAATGCAGTTGGCCCGGCATATATTGATACACCATTATTGAATCAGCTAGACAAAGAGCATAAAGATGCTTTGATCGCAAAACATCCTATGGGAAGGCTTGGGACATCAGAAGAGGTTGCTGAATTGGTCCTTTTTCTAAGCTCTGAAAAATCATCTTTCATGACAGGCGGTTATTATCTTATTGACGGTGGTTATACTGCAGTTTAATAGATTTTAATTAAATATATGATACGAAGCATTCATCAAAATGGATGTTTTTTTTAATCCTTTTTCGGATTAGATTCTTTAAATTTGACACTTGAAAATCCTCTTAAAATGCAAAACTATTTAGACCTTCTACAACATATCAAAGAAAACGGAACCGATAAAACAGACCGTACCGGAACGGGAACGAGAAGTGTTTTCGGGTATCAGTTAAGATATGATTTGTCTAAAGGTTTTCCGATGGTGACGACCAAAAAGGTGCATTTGAAATCAATTATTTACGAATTGCTTTGGTTTTTGAAAGGCGATACGAACGTAAAATATCTGAATGACAACGGCGTAAGTATCTGGGACGAATGGGCGGATGAAAACGGAGAGTTAGGTCCTGTTTACGGAGCTCAGTGGAGAAGCTGGAACGGAGCCGACAATAAAGTGGTTGACCAGATTTCGGAAGTGATTGACCAGATCAAAAAGAATCCGGATTCCAGAAGATTAATAGTTTCTGCTTGGAACGTTGCAGAAATTCCTAATATGGCTTTGGCGCCTTGCCACGCCCTCTTTCAGTTTTACGTAGCTGACGGAAAATTGTCGTTACAGTTGTATCAGAGAAGTGCCGACGTATTTTTGGGAGTTCCTTTTAATATCGCAAGTTATGCGCTTTTATTGATGATGGTGGCGCAGGTTTGTGACCTTGAAGTGGGAGATTATGTGCACAGTTTTGGGGATGTTCATATTTACAACAATCATTTTGAACAGGTTGACAGACAGCTTTCAAGAGATCCAAGACCACTTCCTACCATGAAATTAAATCCGGAGATTAAAGATATTTTCGATTTTAATTTTGAAGATTTTACTTTAGAAAACTATGAGCCACACCCGGGAATTAAAGCACCGGTGGCTATTTAATTTTAGATTAAAAAAAAATATATAAAAGTGAAGTCATAAAGCTTCACTTTTTTTGTAACTATTCATCATAAAATACTACTTATTGACTATGAAATCGCCATCATTAGTTTAGATTCACGAATATTAGGCGATAACATACAGCCTTAAAAAACAACATATGAAATCAATTAAATTGACCTTAGAGCAAAATGTTGATGCTGAGAATTTAAAACAAATTCTGCTGCAGATAAAAGGAGTAGCTTCAATCGAGATTATTGACGAAGATAATCCTGAAAGCGAACTGAAAAAAGCTTTTGCCAAGACTAAAGAACAGCTTAAAAAAGGCGATTACGAAACGTTAGTCAACGATATCTTCGAAATTATAACAAAAAATAGTACAAAAAAATAAAGGAAAGAAATGAAGAAAATCATTTTATCTGTTGCAATATTGGGAGCTTTGTTTTCCGGAAATATATCTGCACAAACCGAAACTTCAGGTAGAGAAAAAGTCTATAGAGCAACATCTGCAAAAGTTACAGAACTTAAACATACCAAGCTTAAAGTCAACTTCGATTATCAGAAAGAGCAGATGAATGGGGAAGAATGGTTAACTGCTTCGCCTTACTTTTATGCAACCAACGAGTTGATTCTGGATGCAAAAGGAATGTTGATTCATGAAGTGGCTTTGGATAATAATGGCAAGAAATCTCCTTTGAAATTTGATTATAAAAATGATGTTTTAAAGATTACTTTAGACAAGACCTATCAGAAAAATCAGGATTATACGGTATACATCAAATACACCGCTCGCCCGAATGAAGTGAAGCAGGAAGGAAGCATGGCCATCAGCGATGCAAAAGGTCTTTATTTCATCAATGCGCAAGGTCAGGATCCTGATAAGCCAACCCAAATCTGGACTCAGGGAGAAACTGAATCTTCTTCAGCATGGTTTCCGACGATCGATAAATCAATTCAGAAAACAACTCAGGAAATCTACATGACCGTTCCTGATAAGTATGTGACATTGTCAAACGGTCTTCTTAAAGATTCTCAAAAAGAATCAAATGGCTTAAGAACCGATCATTGGGTGATGGATAAAAGACACTCCACGTACCTGTTTTTTATGGGAGTTGGTGAGTATGCGGTTGTAAAAGACAAGTGGAAGAACATTGCTGTAGATTATTATATTGAGAAAGAATATGAACCTTACGCAAAACAGATCTACGGAAACACTCCTGAGATGATCGAGTTTTTCTCTAAAAAATTAGGTTATGATTATCCTTGGTCAAAATATGCTCAGATTTCTGGTAGAGATTATGTGAGTGGCGCAATGGAAAATACCACAGCAACACTTCACGGAAGTGATATTTTACAAAAACCGGGACAGTTAATTGATGAAAATAAATGGGAAGACACCATCGCACATGAATTATTCCACCATTGGTTTGGCGATTTGGTAACCGCAGAAAGCTGGAGTAATTTAACGGTCAACGAATCTTTTGCCAACTACTCAGAATACCTTTGGAACGAGTACAAATACGGAAAAGATCAGGCAGATTATCATCAGATGGAAGATGTGAATCACTACATCCACAATCCTTCTGATTTTAAAAAAGCTTTGGTAAGATTTGATTATGCCTCTCGGGAAGATGTCTTCGATTTGGTAACGTATCAGAAAGGAGGTGGAATTCTTCATATGCTGAGAAATTATTTGGGCGACGAAGCATTTTTTGCCGGAATGAATGATTACCTGAAAACCTATGAATACAAAAATGCCGAAGCCCATCAACTGAGATTATCTTTCGAAAAAGTTTCGGGTAAAGATTTAAACTGGTTCTTCAATCAATGGTATTTCGGAAGCGGACATCCGAAATTGAACTATTCTTACACTTTTGAGCCTGTAAAGAAACAAGTGACTGTAATTGTCAATCAGTCCCAGGAATTACCGTTCGAGTTTCCTTTGACAATAGATGTTTATGATAACGGAAAGCCAAAGAGACAACAGGTCTGGGTGAATGCAACGGCAAAAAACACCTATACTTTTGATGTTTCAAAAAATCCTGATTTAGTGAATATCAATGCAGACGGAATATTGGTTGCAGATGTTACTGAAACAAAGACTCCAGAGCAGAATCTAATGCAGTTTACAGGTTCTAAAGAATTTAAAAGCAGATACAATGCTTTAACGGCGATCAAAGATCAGGTAGGAAAAAGTCCTGCAGCAACTAAATTATTGTCTGCGGCGTTGAAAGATCCTTATTTCAGAGTAAGAGAGAAGGCTTTGGAATTAATGGATTTATCAAATGCTGAACAGTTGAAAGCTTTGGGAGCGGATGTTGAAAAACTAGCTTCAAATGATCCCAAAACTTTAGTTCAGGGTGCAGCGATTTCGGCACTGGCAAAAACAAAAAACAAAAAATACCTTCCGATTTTCGAGAAAGGAGTGAGTGCGGTTTCAAATTCAGTAAGAGGAAATTCTTTGGCTGCAGTAGTAGCCATCGATCCTGCAAAAGTGAATGCTTTGGCTGATAAAATTGATTTGGAAGGTGCTTCTGAAGAAATGCTCACCCAGCTATTGCCGATTGTTGTGAAGAATAAAGTGACTTCTCAAATGGCAAATATTGCTTCAGTTGCAGCATTTTATCCATTCATAAAATTCCAGAATCCGGAATTGGGGAAAGTGGCTGAAGAGGGATATAATTGGATTATGACTTCTGATAACCTGAAAGCCACCGAAAGCATCACTAAAATCTTAGGGCAGGCAAAAGGACAGATGGGAGATAATCCGCAGGTAAAAATGATGATTTCTCAGATGTTAAAAGATGGTTTGACGAAGAAAATGGAACTTCTGAAACAGAATCCTCAAAATGCAGCAAGCATTAATCCACAGATTGATGCCATCAATAAAGCGATTGAAAATTTCAAATAGTAAATCATTATATATTTTTCTAAGCATCTCCTTATTGGAGGTGCTTTTTATTTAAAACTTGTTTATGATTCCTGATTTTAAAAATTGGAAGACTTTGTATTCTCTGCTAAGTGGAACGCCTTTGCGAACTTAATATAGTTAGTAGTAAAAATAATCTCCACAAACACCAAGTAATCATACTTTAATAATTCCTTAAAAATTTAGAAGATAATGATGTTTTTTTTGCATTATCTTTTATAAATTCGTTTTAAAATTAAGCAATTATGAGTTTTGGAATTGAGGCAGCGAGTTACTATGTGCCATCTTTGTATTTGGAAATTAAAGACTTAGCAGAAAAAAGAGGAATAGATACGGCGAAATTAGAGAAAGGTTTAGGACTACATAAAATGGGGTTTCCTGATGTACACGAAGACGCTGCAACTTTTGCAGCAGAAGCTTTACTTAAATTAATCAGAGACTATGAAATCAATCCAAAAGACATTTCACGTATTTATTTAGGAACAGAAAGCGCAATCGATGCCGCAAAACCTACCGCTTCTTACGCAATGCAGATGGTAGAAAAGGTTTTGGAAGCTGACTTCGGAGAGAGGTGTTTCAGAAATTGTGATGTTGTGGATATGACTTTTGCTTGTATAGGCGCAGTTGATGCACTTCACAATTCATTAGATTTGGTACGAGTAAATCCGGATAAAAAAGCTGTCGTTATCGCAAGCGATTATGCAAAATACGAATTGGCATCTTCCGGTGAATATACGCAGGGTGGAGGTGCGGTCTCTTTGTTGATTTCTGCAAAACCAGATTTAATTGAAATAGAAAACAATTGGGGAGTTGCTACAGAAAGTGTTTTTGATTTCTTTAAACCGAGAAGACATTTCAAAAAAGATGATTTAATAAACGCTCCTGAAAATTTCCCAGATAAAATTGAGATTTTCACGGATGAACCGGTTTTTGACGGTCAATATTCTAATCAATGTTACCAGGACAGAATCAGAGAAGCTTATCAGCATTATGAAGAAGTTTCAGGGAAAGAAAAACCTTATGAAAGCTGGAAATATTTAATCTTTCATCTTCCGTATGCATTTCATGGCAAAAGAGTTTTTACTGAAATTTACAGCTTAGAAAATGGTTTAAATTATTCAACTCCTGACGAACAGAAAGCAGTTGCGAAATCTGAAGAGTATCTGAAATTTATCAATGAAAAAATCGAAAAAACGCAGCGTGCATCTTCAGAAATTGGAAATATGTACACGGCTTCCATTTTCATGGCGTTACTTTCTGCATTGCAGGTTTCATTGAATGAAAATGAAGAATTGGCTGGAAAGGAAATAGGGTTTTTAGGTTATGGAAGCGGTTCAAAATCAAAAGTTTTTGCCGGAAAAGTTTCTGAAAACTGGAAAAACGTTGTCGCAAAATGGAATCTATTTGAAAATTTGAATGAACGTTTAGCTATCGATTTTGATACGTATGAAAAACTCCACAGAAAACAATTAGACCATTCTGTAAATACTGTTTATAAAGGATTTGGTCTGCAATCTGTAGAATTGGAAAATCCTGTTTTACTAGGGGCCAGATATTACGGTTATAAAGAGTAGATATTTCATAAAAATGCCAGAGATTTTAATCTCTGGCTTTAAATATTGATAAGCTTTCAAAAATTCATTACTCTTTGAGGAATTTTTTCTGAGCCGTACCTTGAGCATCTTCGATGTCAATCACATATAAACCGTTTGGAAGTTTGCTGACATCGATCTTATTATTTACAATAAATCCGTTAGAAATAATCTGTCCTGCTGCGCTGTAAATTTTGTAACTAGCTTTTAGGCTAATATTCTTCACATTCAGGATAGTTTTTACCGGGTTAGGATAAATAATGATATCTGTCTGGTTGATTGTATTTGCGACTCCTTGTTTAGAGATTTTTACCGTATAATCTTCAACTTCACCATTAGCAAAACTCAAACAATTTACAGGAATAGCATCTTTCGCCATTGCTACTCTCATTCTCACATATTTGTAATCTGTCATGCTTACAAATGCATCAACGGGAACATTGAATGTTGCTGACACTGAAGGATTAATGTTTGGTCCGTCAGCCATGATTCTTTCGTTAAGATCAAAGTATCCGTTTCTGTTAAAATCAATCCAGACTGCTACTCCTGTTGGAGAAGTACCCACTGTTTTGTCAACTGTAATCTGGTTACCTGTAGAACCTTGAATCATCTCAATATATTTCGCAGGAGTTGCAGTGAAATCAGAATAAGTAGAACCCAGAGTTTCATTAGTCATTTCTGTTTTACCTGTTGGTTTAACGGCTACTTTATTGATAAAGTATTCTGATGGTGTCGTAGAGCTCATCTGGCAATACACTACAGTAGGCGTTATAAAGTAGTATGGCAGAGTAAAGTTACCCGGAGTTCCACTACATATATTTGCTACCTGCATTTCATATTTAGTTAATTCTAATAATCCGGTTAATGTATAAGTATTTGTATTAACATTAACAGTCGTCCAACTTGGAATTCCTACTTTTCTATATTTCAGGACATATTGATTGGTAGCTCCTGTACCTGTATAAGTATCCCATACTACTTCAGCACTTGTAGGTGTCAGTGTAGTAATCGTCAATCCCGGAGGCGGAATTTCACAAACTCTAACCGTTGTAAATACCTGAGGATTAGACCAAGGGTTGGTAGCGGTCTCTCCATTACAGATATTAGCTACCTGTACTTCATACGTTACAAACGAACTTAAACCGGTAATTGTATAAGAGTTTGCTGGTGGAGCAGGTACAGCTGGCGTATTCCAAGTAGTTGTTCCCACTGGTCTCCATCTTAAAACATAGGTCGAGCTTGCTGCAAGCGGATTCCATGTTACCACTGCTGATGTAGAGGTAACATTCGTTACGGTTACATTAGGCGGAGTAGGGTCGCATTTTGTTAAAAACTGATTATGAGAATAATTACCTGCGACAGTATTACATATAGCAGCTACTTCAATTTCATATTGTGTTGCTGATAATAGTCCGGTAACAGTAAATGTATTGGTAGTGGCAGGGAATGGAGCTGCTGCTGCGGGAAGTGATGCCCATGTAGTTGTTCCTATCGGTCTGTATCTGATGACGTATGTTGCGCCACCTATATCCTGATTCCAAGTTAACGTAACAGAATTGTGAGTTACAGCACTTAAATTTACTGTCGGTGTAGCATTGCTGCATATTAAAAGTTTAATATTATCAACAGCTGCTGGAGGCTGAGTTCCTCCACCTCCATCATTTCTCCATTCAAATACAAGACGCATTGTAGTACCTGCAAAACTGCCAATATTCAATGCATTATTTTGGAAAGTCTGCCATGCAGCTTGTTGGTTGTAGTTTGCCCCTAACTGAATTCTACCTGTACCAGCTGTGATTTGTGTACCAGCTGTCGGCATAAACGAAGCAGGAACTAGCCATACTCTCATATAGTCAAAGGTTGACTCTCCCTGTGCTTTCCAGTCAAAAGAAAATGATGCAATGGTTGCACCTGCGGGAACAGCAATGTCCCTATAAGCTTGAACAACAGAGGTAGTGCTTATTGTATAGGCATTAGATGTACCATTATCATTTGAAATATAAATGGAATTTGCAGGATTTCCCGTTACTGAACCGTATACCCATTTATTCACCTGAGTTCCGTTTGTGAATCCGAAATCATTATTGGTAAATGGCTGTACATAAGGTATCGTTGCAGGAATCTGTGTAGTAGTGAAACTTGGCCCTACATTCCATAGGCTAGAATCTGTAGTACTGCAGACAGCTCGTACCCACCAATAGTAGGTAGTATTAGGTGTCAGTGTGGTCAAAGTTACCGATGTTCCGGTTGTCGTTCCGGTGGCTGGTGTAGTTGAAGTCGGAGGCGTAGGATTGGTAGATAAATAATATTGATATCCACTTGCAGGAGCAGGAGTTGTTCCTGTCCAGCTAATTACAGCACCCGTTGCGGTAACTCCGGCAACTGCGGTTCCTGTAGGAATTTTACAAGTAGGAATTAATAAATTAATATTATCAACTGCTCCCGGAGGTTGCGTTCCAAGGCTTCCGTCATTTCTCCACTCAAATACAAGACGCATTGTGGTACCTGCAAAACTTGCAAGGTTTACATTGGTATTCATGTAATTTTGCCAAGCTGTCTGTTGGGTAAGGTTGCCTCCTATTTGAATTCTGCCAGCTCCTGCGGTAATTTGGGTTCCGGCTGTGGGAACAAAGGTAGTAGGCACAAGCCAAACTCTCAAGTAATCACAACAGTTTTCTCCCATTCCTAACCAGTCAAATGATAATATGGCTGGCGAAGCGGCAGTAGTACCAGCAGGAATTAGAAAATCTCTGTATGCCTGTACTGTATTCGCAACGGTAATTGTATAAGTACTCGTCGCACCATTATCATTTGAGATATAAATAGAATTTGCTGCATTACCTGTTGCAGATCCATATACCCATTTGTTGACCTGAGTTCCGTTTACAAAACCAAAATCATTAACAGTAGTGAAATTCTGACTGTAAGGTAGTACAGCTGGAATTTGGGTCGTCATAAAAGTAGGTCCTGCAGTCCATGTACTGGAATCTGTTGCACTACAGATTGCGCGTACCCACCAATAGTAGGTAGTATTAGGCACAAGACCGGTAAGAAGAACTGATGGAGTGGTAGTTGTTGCCGTTGGAGTGGTAGTATTCGTTGGCGATACTGAACTTGTCGAAACATAATATTGATATCCATTCGCAGGTGCCGGAATGCTTGCAACCCAACTAATTGTTGCACTGTTTGCCGTTACAGTATTCGTAACAGCGCCGGTAGGTGCGCTACAGGTAGGAATCAACAAGTTAATGTTATCAACTGCTCCCGGAGGTTGTGTTCCAAGGCTTCCATCATTTCTCCATTCAAAAACAAGACGCATGGTAGATCCTGCAAAACTTGCAAGATTAACTCCCGTATTAGAATAAGATTGCCAGCCAGACTGCTGATTGAGATTTGCTCCTATTTGAATTCTTCCGGCTCCCGCAGTAATCTGTGTTCCGGGAGTAGGAGTGAAAGTAGTAGGAACAAGCCATACTCGTAAATAATCGCAACAGCCTTCCCCCGCTGCTCTCCAATCAAACATTAAGGTTGCAGGTGTTGTTGCATTTGTACCAGCAGGAATTGTAAAATCCCTGTAGGCCTGTACTACGCTCAATGTACCAAGCACATAACTGTTGGTTGTGCCATTGTCATTAGAAACGTAAATAGAATTTGCGGCATTACCCGCTGCAGATCCGTAAGCCCATTTGTTGGGTTGGGTTCCGTTTAAGAGGGTAAAGTCATTGCCCGTTGCAAAATCTTGCGTGTACGGTAATGTAGCTGGTGCCTGAGCGTATAATTGGGATAGAAATCCCAAATTGACCAAAGACAGCATAAAAATAAAATAAGTAAAGATTTTCTTCATAGATTTTAATTAAAAATTATTAGATATCAAAAATAATCTTTTTTTATTAATATGAAGAAATTCAGCAACTTAAATTAAAATCAAAATCATTAAAAGGAATAGAGATTTTTTGTATTTTTGAATACAAATACAATCAAATTTTGAATATTTAAGAAAATTATTCAAAATAACTTAGTTTATTCTGATAGCTTTTCGGTGTCACCCCAACCAACTGCTTAAAAACCCTCGTAAAATAATTGGTATCAGAAAACCCTGTCTGAAAAGCAGTTTCTTTGATGCTGTTGTTTAAAGCCAAAAGTTCTTTGGCCTTGTTGATGCGTTCCTGAAGAATAAAATCATTGGGTGAAGTTCCCAGCTCATCCTTGAACATTTTGAAGAAATTAGATTTGCTCACGTACGCCAGTTTTGCAATACTGTCGATAGAAAGTTTCTGATGGATATTCGTTTTAATATAATCTACTACAAAACCGATTCTCGATTTATTTTTAGCCAAATTTTTCTCAACCATACTTCTTGCCTGTGTTTGCATGAGTCTTATCAAAAGTTCTTTTAAAGCGAAATCAGCCATGATATCCTTCTCAGAATTATCATCCATCGCAATTCTCATAATATTGTTGGTAGCCGAAGCCAGTGATTTATTATTAAATAAAAAATATTCATCGAGTTGGAGATTCCAAGATGAGGTTTCATCTACTTTGGCGAAATTATAGTTCAGATGATTCAGAGAATTTTCAATGAATTCCGGATTTAAACTCAAAGAAATGCATTGTGAAGGGGTTTCATCAGCATCAGGAAAATCAATCACCATTGTTTCGCCTGGCGCAACCAAAACACTTTCTCCCGGAAAATAATCGAAGTAATTGGTTTTGTTTTCCAGCTTCATGTATTTCCTGCCTTGAAGCATTGCCGTAAAAGCAATCGTGTCAAAATGCAGTTTTACATCAAAAGCTGCCTTGTGCGTTTCATAAATGCTGAATTCACAATTGTTGAGATTAAATTTAGTCTGATTTTCAACTAAGTTGATAAGCTGATTTTCCTTCTTTAATGCAGGAGTATTCAATAAAAACTTATGATTATTCATTTCTAAATTTATTTAAGTGGCGGCTTCTATCAAATATAGAAATTATATGATTAAAAACATGTTAATGAAATGATAAAGTCTGGCGTCTACACTATTTTGAAGTTTTTTTGTAGGATTTTGCTATTGGTTTGGTTAAAGTCGTTGTAATTTGGTTGAAGATAAAATCAAAACAATACGAATATGAGCACAGCAACAGAACAACAATCAGACACAGTATTACAGTGGCCTGAATTCAAAAAACAATATGACAACTTCATCAACGGTGAATTTACAGCACCTGTAAATGGTCAATATTTCGATGTCATTTCTCCCGTTGACGGAAAAGTTTTCACACAGGCAGCACATTCTTCAAAAGAAGATTTAGAATTAGCGGTAAATGCTGCCGAAAAAGCATTCCAAATCTGGAAAGACACTTCATCTACCGAAAGAAGCGTTATTTTAAATAAAATAGCCGACAGAATTGAGCAGAATCTGGAATATCTTGCCATCGTAGAAACCATCGACAATGGTAAAGCGGTAAGAGAAACTTTGGCTGCAGATTTACCTTTGGCAGTGGATCATTTCAGGTATTTTGCTTCAGTAATCAGAGCCGATGAAGGTTCACATAATGAATTGGATAAAGACACGGTTTCATTAATCGTTCACGAACCGCTAGGTGTAATTGCACAGATCATTCCATGGAATTTCCCAATCCTTATGGCAGTTTGGAAACTGGCTCCGGCATTAGCAGCAGGGAACTGTGTGGTCTTAAAACCGGCAGAAAGCACACCGATTTCTATTCTTGTTTTAGTGGATTTAATTAAAGATTTGCTTCCTGCAGGAGTTGTGAATATTGTCAACGGTTTCGGAGCAGAATTGGGAAGAGCTCTGGTTACCAATCCGAAAGTAAACAAAGCTGCGTTCACAGGTTCTACTGCGACGGGCCGATTGGTGATGCAGTACGCAACAGAAAATATCATTCCGGTGACTTTAGAATTGGGAGGGAAATCTCCGAACGTTTTCTTCAGTTCGGTGATGAACGCTGATGATGAATTTTTAGATAAAGCGATTGAAGGAGCCGTTTTATTTGCATTAAATCAGGGTGAAATTTGTACCTGTCCGTCAAGATTATTGGTTCAGGAAGATATTGCAGATGCATTCATTGCAAAAGTAATCGAAAGAGTGAAAGCAATCAAAGTAGGAAATCCTTTAGATAAAACGGTAATGATGGGAGCTCAGGCTTCAAAAATTCAGAAAGACAAAATTCTGTCTTATATTAAATTAGGGAAAGAAGAAGGTGCTGAAGTTTTAGTAGGAGGCGATGTAAATCATGTAGGTGAAAATCTTGAAGAAGGCTATTACATTCAGCCGACAATTTTCAAGGGAAACAACAGAATGAGAATCTTCCAGGAAGAAATTTTCGGGCCTGTTTTAGCGTTTACGACTTTTAAAGACGAAGAAGAAGGAATCAAAATTGCCAACGACACGATTTACGGATTAGGTGCCGGAGTCTGGACGAGAGATGCGCATCAGTTATACAATGTGCCACGTCAGATTCAGGCGGGTAGAGTTTGGGTAAATCAGTACCACTCATATCCTGCAGGAGCTCCGTTTGGTGGATATAAGCAGTCGGGTATCGGTAGAGAAAACCACAAAATGATGCTGGATCATTACCGTCAGACGAAGAATATGTTGATCTCTTACAACAAAAACAAATTAGGTTTCTTTTAATTTAAATATTCAGGGCGTGCCCATTTTCTCCGTTTGTCACGGGGAAAACGGTCGGGCTATCCAGGGCTGCACTTCGTTTCGGTGCTTCGCACCGGCTCGTTCCTCGCCGCCCTTCCTATCCCTCACGCAGAAGTTGTGTGAAAAACACATCTCTATATTTGGTTTATGTAAAGCCTGACAATGCTTGTTTTGTCAGGCTTTTTTTAACTTTATAAAATAGAATATCTTAACTTACTCAAAAGTTTCACAAACCAAATGTTGTTTCAAAGACATTAAAAATGACTTAGGAAATGAAGGCGTTAAGAAAATGAGCTGTATGAACGTTAAAAAAATTCTTCTGTTCGAAGCGCGACACAACTTTTCAACTGAAGGAGAAGATATAGTATTGCGCAAGTTTTAGAATTTTTAGTGAATCGAATTAATTTTTAGCGGAAGAATCCAAGTCTTGTCCCGAAGCTTCGGGATTGGTTCTTTTGGATTAAGCCAAAAGAACAAAGAAATTTGGCCGAAACCAATAACCCTTTTTTAAAAAAATCATTATGGAAACAAAAAAAATATCAAGACTCTCAGTTACAGAAAAAGCCCTCGAGCTTATTTGGGAACTTGAAAAAAAGCATGGCGACCTTATGTTTTACCAAGCCGGAGGATGTTGTGAAGGAACACAACCCCAATGTTTCGAGAAAGGCGGTTACTTTCCAAGAATGAATGACGCCATGATCGGAACCATCAACGGACACGAATTCTGGATAGACCGCGACCTCTTTGAATATTGGCAATATTCACATTTCACCTTAGACGTTTTGGAAGGTTTCGGCCCGGGCGGATTTTCTTTGGAAACACCTTTGGGAAAAACGTTTAAAGTGGATTATAAATTGTTTACACCGGAAGAATTGAAGAACTTGGAAGAGGTAAAACGAAGTGAGTAAATAGTGAAATTTACTTAATCAGCAAATCCTCAAAATATAATCTATGTAATCAGTCGATTATTATTGACCACAGAAATATGAAGAGTATTAAGTTAAAAAAAATATTTAGATTTATACAAATAAAATAAATTGTAAAAAGTATATAATATTTGTATCAATAGAATGAGAATAATAGCATTAAGAGGAAATAAAGATTGTGGTAAAAGCACTACACTTAATCGTGTGTATCAAGAAATAATAAGTAATACTTTATACTGTGTAAACCAAGGATTAAGAGGGGTTTTAGGAAACCCGATTAATAATGATTTTGAATGTATAGTGACATTGTTTGATAATAGAAATATTGCATTTTACACTATGGGCGATTATATGCGAGATATTCCATATGCCATAGAAAAATATGCAGAAATGAAAGTTGATATTTTAATTTTGGCTTCTAATACAAATTACAATAATCATTTAGATGCTATTGCAAATTATCCTTTTAATATTGTTACCAAAACAATTTCTTTGCCACGAAATGATGATAATAATAATGTGTGTAATCTCCAAGATTGCGGAACAATCTTATCTTTAATCTAATTATTAGAAAATGGTTTGCCAATCAGATTATTAATTTTATTTTCAAACCTTTACAAACCGATTCACAAACATTGCCGCAACAATATCACCCACAGCATTTAAAACCGTCGCCAAAGGATCTACCAAAGTACCGATAATAATTACAGAAGGAATCGCTTCCTGTGGCAGCTGATATACAGAAATCATCAGCATTTCCCCGATATATCCGCCATTCGGAATTCCGCCTGCAACAATGCTGACGAAAACAGTAATTCCTAAAGCTAAAAGCAGATTTGAGGGTTCAAAAAAATCTCTTCCTATAATCTGAAACGCTACGTAAATTTTAATAATGGAAGACATTGATGAACCGTTTTTATGAAGCGTTGTCCCAATCGGAATCACCAGATTCGCAATCGAACTGGGAATTCCAATCTTCGATGCTGCTAATAAGTTGGTGGGCATCGTTGCAAAACTGCTGCAGGTACTCAGTGCTGTTAATGTCGGAAAAACAGCATTTTTCCAGAAACTTTTGATTCCGGTCTGCCCGTTTGCAATGAATGCATAGAGGGTGAAAAATACAAAGAAGTAGATAATTCCTGCGATATAATATAATCCTAAAGGTTTAGCATAAAAACCGAACAGCTGAGGTCCTAAGGTCGCTACCTGATACGCAAAATATGCTCCCAGACCAATCGGTGCAATTTTCATAATCATCAGAAGCAATTCTTTCATGACTTCATATCCCGATGCGATGAAAACCCTGAATGGTTTTCCGTTCTCACCAGATTTTCTTGTAGCAAATCCTGTCATGAAAGCGAAAATCAACAAGGCAAGCATATTTTTTCGTGAAAAGAGCTCGGTAAATTCTCCTACCGTGAAGAAACTTACGATCCTCTCACCCCAGTTTTCTTCTTTCGTCGCTTCAGCAATGAGTTCTGAACTTCCCGAAATCGATGAAACTGGAAATAAATATACCGCACCAATTGTAAACACAGCAGCCGTTAATATGAAAAAAAGAAAAGTAAATGACATGACCATAATGATTTTGCCAAACTTAGATTCCTGTTCCAGCGAAGCAATAGAATTGGCCACGGCAAAAAATACCAACGGCACCACACTTACGAAAAGCAGATTCAGAAAAATATCTCCCAAAGGTTTTATGTACTCAACGATTTGAGGAGAAACAATACCAATAATGCTTCCAACGGTAATTCCGAGAAGTAAAAACAGTATTCCGGAGTAGTTTTTGAGAACCTCTTGCATGTGGTGATTTTTAGTAAAGATAGATTTATTTTTTAACAATTTCTTGGATGTTTGTTCGTCTTAATTTTTTTAAATTTGAGTAAACATTCGTTTCTATGGCTTATATAGACTATTACAAAATTTTAGGCGTAGACAAAAGCGCAACTCAGGACGAGATTAAAAAGGCGTACCGAAAGCAGGCAAGGAAACTGCATCCCGACCTTAACCCCAACGACAAAGAAGCTGAGCGAAAATTCAAAGAGCTGAATGAAGCTAATGAAGTCCTAAGCAATCCCGAAAATTGTGCGAAATATGATAAGTACGGCGAGAATTGGAAGCATGGCGAACAGTACGAACAGGCTCAACAACAAAGACAATATCAAGATCAGAATGAAAATTACGGAGGTGGTTTTTCAGGTGCTGATTTTGGTGAAGGCGAAGATTTCTCAGATTTTTTCCAGAGCATGTTTGGTGGAGCAGGAGGTGGATTCGGTAGGAGTTCACGTGGAAGTGCATCAGGAAAATTTAAAGGGCAGGATGTGCAGGCAGAATTGAATTTAGATTTAAAAGATGCTGCAAAAACCCATCAGCAGACTTTTGATATTAACGGTAAAAAGGTGAGGATTACCATTCCTGCGGGAGTGTATGACGGGCAGCAGATCAAGCTCAAAGGTCATGGAAATCCGGGCTTCAATGGTGGGCCGGCAGGAGATTTATACATTACATTTAATATTGCTCCAGATTTGAATTTCGAAAGGGCAGGAGATGATTTAAAATCTAAGATTACCATTGATTTATACACTGCAGTTTTAGGCGGAGATGTAAAAGTGGAAACTTTAGAGGGCAGCGTCAATCTTAAAGTGAAACCTGAAACGCAGAGCGGAACGACGGTGAGACTGAAAGGAAAAGGTTTCCCCGTCTACAAAAAAGAAGGTGAATATGGTGATCTGTTTGTGACGTATGATGTGAAGTTACCCACAAATCTAACTGAAAAGCAGAAAGAACTTTTTGAACAACTTAAAAATTCTTAATCATGAGCGAAAGAATATCACGGGAAGAACTCGTAAAAATATATAATGTCGAAATCACTTTTTTTAATGAGTTGGTAGATTCCGGCTTGCTAAATATTCACACTGATGATGAAATTCATTATCTGATGTATGAAGATCTTCCTACATTTGAAAGGTTTACCAATTGGCATTATGACCTTGAAATTAATCTCCCTGGCTTGGAGGTAATTCATGATATGCTCAGTAAAATGGAAGATTTAAAGAGAAAAAATCGCGAATTGATGAATAAACTTTCAGCAATTAGTGAGAGATATGAGGATATTTAATTTAGTTTTGTAAAACTAAACAAGCATTATATGGCCAGACTAAACGACGACAAAACCATCAACTTAAAGATCAACAAAGGAGATTTTGAAGAGATATATCTCAACGGAAATCAGGGAAGTCTGTTTTTGTCGCCCATGGTAAAAGGAAAACTGATTACCACAGTTGTAGTAGCTGTGATTTTGTTGATTTTGTTTTACTTTAAAGATGATTTGAGCAAAGAAAAATTCGGGATTTTATATTTTGTCAGTTTTCTTTTTCTGCTTTGTGCGGTCTACTTATCTTTAGCCATTAACAAAGTTTCAAAATGGAAAAAAGAAGTGGTAAAATACCTGAAAACACTTGAAAATACGGATATTTATCAGATTCAGTTTAATACTAAAGTTTTTAAAGTAAACCTTAATGACAATAAAGAAACCAGCCTTTGGACAGAATTTACAGCTGCTGAAATCAGCGATAAATTTATCGGTTTAGAAGGAAAATTCAATTATATGTTTCCGAAAAAATCAATGGCTGAAGCGGATTTTGAATTGTTGAAGGAAGCCGTGCAGAAAAATGTTTTGGAATAAGTAAACTTAGAAAACTTATTTGCTTTAAACATTTACATTTTTAAAAATAAAGTACGTTTAAGAAAATCCATCGAATAGATTTAGAAATAAATAAAAAACTCAGAGCAAATACTCTGAGTTTTGTTTTATCATGAAAAGCTGATTAATCTAGCCAGCCCATTTCTTTCATCCACTCATCATTGTAGATTTTACCAACATATCTTGAGCCGTGATCATGAAGTAACACAACAATGACATCGTCTTTCGTGAACTGATCTTTCATCTGAACCAAAGCAGCCATCGCACTTCCCGCAGAATATCCACAGAAAATTCCTTCTTCTTTTGCCAGTTTTCTTGCATAGATTGCTCCATCTTTATCAGTCACTTTTTCGAAATGATCGATAACAGACATATCGTAATTTTCAGGAAGAATATCTTCTCCAATACCTTCTGTGATATAAGTATAAGCATTTCCTAAATTGATTTCTCCTGTCTCGTGAATCTCTTTTAAGATAGATCCGTAAGTGTCAACTCCGATTACTTTGATATCAGAATTTTTTTCTTTAAAGAAAGTTCCGCAACCTGTAATCGTTCCACCTGTTCCGGCTCCCACTAAAAAATGAGTCAGTTTTCCGTCAGTTTGTTCCCAAATTTCTGGTGCAGTAGACTCGTAATGAGCCGCTCTGTTTGATAAATTATCATATTGATTTACGTACCATCCGTTTTCTGTTTCCTTGGCCAATCTCTTAGAAACAGAATAATAAGAACGAGGATCTGTAGGTTTTACATCAGTCGGACAAACGATCACTTCAGCCCCGACAGCACGAAGAATGTCGCACTTTTCTTTTGATTGTTTTGCGTTGGTCACAAAAATACATTTGTAGCCTTTGATGATGGCTGCCAAGGCCAATCCCATTCCTGTATTTCCAGAAGTTCCTTCGATAATGGTTCCGCCTGGCTTTAATCTTCCGTCTTTTTCGGCATCTTCAATCATTTTCAGAGCCATTCTGTCTTTTACAGAATTACCTGGGTTGAAAGTTTCTACTTTTGCCAATACCAATGCCGGGAAATCTTCACCCAACACTTTATTAATTTTCACGAGTGGTGTATTTCCTATAGTTTCGAGTATATTTTCTGCGTATTTCATACTTGTTTTTTTTCTGCGGGGCAAAGATACAGCTTTCAGATTACTTGGTGGAAGAGATGCGATTAATTGTACGGCGAGGTTGGATTAGGTTTTTAGGAGCTAATTCCGGCTTTCCGCTGTATAATGGTTTTGAATCGGGTCTGAGATAAGTCATATGGATTGTTGTTTTGATTTTTCGATATTTCAATAAAAATCTTCCGGCGTGATATATTGCAAAACACTGTGGGTGCTATTATTATTATTATTATTATTATTATTATTATTATTATTATATGTCAATCTCCAGATTTTCACATATTTCTCATCTGTTTATGTTTTTTGAAGATATGAAAATTTAAGAATTCTGCCCGGAAAATTTTGTTGCAACGTTCTGATAATGAATCGAGTGTTGGTTCTATTTTTTCAGGTTTTCTGTGCCAATCTATTCAAAAAGGTCACTTTATTGACAGAATTCATTTATAATTTAGCATAAAAAAAAGCCAATTTAGCTCATAATCATCCTCCTGATGTTTGGAGGATGATATTTTTATATAATACTTTACCCGTTGTGCATTTAAAATACTTTCGTCACTTCGAGTAGGTTTTTGAAGAAAACCGTATCGAGAAGTTTGTAATTTTGAAGATAAATCTATTCTCGATACATTTTTTCTCCACTTTGTTACGAAAGAACACTCGAATTGCCGAATCCAATATTGAAATTTTTCAAAATGCACAACGGGTAATACTTTTTAAGTGATTAAATATTAATGCCTTAAGTTCAGGCAAACTCTGAGATCAAAAAAATGCAAGACAATGAAAATTATTGTATGACATCATTAATACGAATAAGTTCAACGATGGATTTTATTTTTAACTTCTCAAAGATTTTCTTTTTATAGGTACTAACTGTGGACATCCTGAGGTCTAGTATATTTGATATTTCAATATTTCCATTTCCATTTGCCAACAGCTTAAATACTTGAAGCTCTCTTTCTGAAAGTTTATTGATCGGACTTGTCGTATTTACCTGATTGCCAATTTCGGACATGATCAAAGGGGTATAGTGATAATTGTTGTTCAATAGAGAAGAAATGGCCAGGATTATTTCGTTTTCCGGTGAGGTTTTGCATAGGAAAGCATTCGCACCCTCCATAATGTACTGTACTCCTACGTCTTCTTTGAACGTGGAAAAAACCAAAATCTTCAGATTTTCCTGTATAAGTCTTAATTCTTTGATCATCGATTTGAAAGTGCCTCCAGGTATTTTGATGTCCAGAATCATAAGGTCATACTTTTCCTTTCCTGTAAGCGCACGGGCTTGTTCATAGTTATCTGCAAAATCAATATTTAAATTGTTAAAATTGGATTCAATGATCATTGCAAGTCCCGCTCTGACTATTGAATGATCATCAGTAATGAGTATTTTTCTATTTATCATAATTAATTTTTAAAAATTACAGTTACAATTGTTCCAACAGGATTATTATTACTGAAGGTAATTTTACCTTCAATTTTTTTTATAAGTTGTATTATCATATGCAATCCCAAGCCTTTTTGCTCGAAGGTGATTGTTCGATCATCAGAATTTTGGTAGGTGTGGTTGTAGTATTCTATCTGTTTCTTTGACATTCCAATTCCCGTATCCGAAATCTGGATAGATATTAAATCTTTTTCACAGTGTGTCTTTATAAATATATTTCCATTTTTTGTGCATTTTACTGCATTGTCTAAAACATTGTGAAGAACCACGGAAATTATTTCTTTTTTGACGCATATAAAAATATTTTCTTCAATTTCATTGTGGATCTTCGTATTGTTGAGCAATGCAAAACCTTTAAACAATTCTTGTTTTTCTTCTAACAGACTATTAAGACAATGTTTTTTTTCCTCATATATATTGTTGTTCCTGTAAAGCTCACCATAGTCCCGAAGAGTTAAAGTATAGTTGTAAAGCTGTTCAGAGAATTTATGCAGGGTGGATAGGTGGTCTTTTTGCTTTTCAATATTTTCTGCTTCCAATAGTTTTTGTGAGAGTATTGAAAGATATTTTATAGGAGTAGAAATATCATGATTGATAGATTCTAATAGTTTTAGTCGATAATCTAATTCGTTTTTAAGTTCTTCCCTTGTTATTGTAAGATGATTTAAAGTTCGATTTAATTCAATATTTTGAAGGCTCAGCTTTTCTTTGAGGAATGTATTTTTTATACGTACAAACTTTGTTCGCATTCTTATGATGTAAAAAATTACGGATAGAATTATAATTATGATAACAATCTTGAAGGTGAGGGTTTGGTAAAACAAATAGCCAACATTTATCTTAATTGTTTGGTAAGAATATTTTCCATATGGAGATGTGAGGACTCTTATGGCTAAAGTATAGTTTCCGGGATTTATATGTTTTATGATGAAAGACCTTTCTTTTCCTACTTTTGTCCATCCTGAATAACCATCAATTTTTGCTTCTATATCAAGATTATCCTCATTTGCATAATATCCAATGTCGAAATAAATCTCTGCATGGACAGAACTATTCTCGAGAACAAGTGTTTTGTTAAAATTAATTTCTTCAATATCGTTGATTTTAACCCTTTCAATATACATGTTATTTGGGTTTGGGTAATATGTTTTTATGCTTTTCGGGTCGAAAAATAGTAAACCATCCATGGAAGGAAAAACTAAATTACCGTTTCCCACAGTAGCTCCAGAAGGTTTACTGCTTCCGTTGAACTCATTTGTATGCAACCCGTCCTGTTTTACGAATCTGTAGTATGATACTCTCGTCTTCTGATTAAGAACATATTTTAATAGGAGATCTTCTTTGACGGTGAACAAGCCGTTATTAGTAGGTATCCAATAAGATCCCTCATGATCTTCCAATATTGTATGGGCAGATAAGATATGTTTGTTAATATCTGCAGGCATTTTTATCAGCTTTTTATTTTGGTAAAAGTAAAGTCCATTACCATGGGTTGTGATCCAGAAATATCCTTTGGAAGTTCTTATAAGATCCTTTATGTTGATATCATCATTGCCTACCTTTTCAATAGTCCTGTAACGTAGTGATACAATATAAAGACCTTGGCTGGATCCCACCAACAAACGTTCGTTATCGTAGCGGATGGCAATATTTACATTTGCAGGAAAGTTAAATTTATAATTCGGAGTACCCAATATCTTATTTTTGAAAACATACAAGTGCGGAGTTTTCAAATCAAATAACCCTAAAAAATATAAGTCTCTATCCCTACTGATCCAATGTACTCTTTTATAAAAATCCAAAGTAGATCTTGTCTTGTAACCGGTTGATTTAAAGAGCTTATTAAGTGTAAAATTGTTGATGCAATAGAGATTTCCTTCATCATCTCTAGTCATACTGATGTTTTCGTAGTCCTCTTTAAAATGGTAAATATTCCCCGCTGAAGATTTTGAGTTAAATACCTCTCCATTAGGGGTAATGACAGAATTTTTGCTATTTGGTAAAATAGAATAATAAATATTGTTTTCTTTTCTTTTGGAAATCTTAAAATTAGAAATAGAAATTACATTTAGCCCTTTATTTACTGTTCCAAAATAGATTTTGTTGAAAGTTTCATCAAAGTATATACTGTAAATGGATAGTTTTTTCAGCTCATTATAATGGAGAAGATGTATCAGCTTCAATTTACCGTCCACTACCTGACTTTTGTAAAGGTCTCCCTTGTTTACAATAAATACCTGCCCTGTTGTTTGATGCCAGTAAACCTTGCTTTCAGGATCTGTATATAAGGGATCAGCGTCAATATGAACCGGCACTCCATTCGCTATTCTTATCATTTTACGGCTTATAAAATCCGGCACAAACAAAATTTTTTCTTGAACGAAAATGTGATTTAAGTATTCTTCTGCGAACAGGATCGGGATTTTTTTTGCCTGATAATTTTTTCCATATTCAACAGAATGTGTATTGAAATAATAAATCTGAGAACCTAGTCTGAGGAAGTAGTTATTATGATATGTTTTTCTATTAAGTGGGATGTTCTTAAAGATTTGCTGATACTCTAGATTATTCCGAACAAAAATGGTTGTAGGTATTTTTTGCTTTTTGTCCAGAATATTTGGTATTCTTTTCTTTATAAGAACATAGTCTTCCTCATTATCATTGCATATCAATATACTGTCTTTTCTTATGTCGCCGGTGAAATACATCATGTGATAATTCTTCTTTTTAAGACGATCGTTATATGTTAGAAAACTATTCCCATCATATCTTACAATCCCGCTTTCAGTAGAAAGCCATATAAAACCATACTTATCTTTGATAATATCTTTAATACTGTTCTCTGGCAAAGCATTGTCAGTGTCAAACCATCTAGAAGAATAATTCTGGCATTTTATTTTGTTACAAAATAGAGATATTATAACAATATAGAATAATTTCATTTCTTTTAAACAAACTTAATGCATAAATAAAGAATTGTTATCAAATTTTTAATTGTATTGCATAGAATTAATATTATATGGCTTTAGTTTTTTTTCTATACTCAGATGTTTTTTTTCTATAAAAAGTATGAATGTAATTCCGATTGTATAAAATAATTTTGCTATGACATAGAAAGCGGTTAAACATAAATGTTGTAACAAATACAAATGATGAAAAATTGATTTACTGAAGTTTTTCTATTGATGGAGAAAGCTTCAGTTTTCCATTTTTTTTCATTGAAATATATTTAATTCTTGAACCTTACGATATATACTTAAAACAAATAAATGAAAAAAAACATTATTCTTCTAAGTGCTCTGCTATCTTCAGTGGCATTTTATTCGCAGGTAGGAATCAATACCGAGACTCCCAACGCAACACTTGATGTAACCGGAAAGCCATCAGATCTTAGCAAAACCGACGGTATCATTGCTCCAAGATTGAAAGGCTCTGAACTCAAAGCAAAAGACTCCAATTATGCTTCACAGCAGACAGGCGCAATTGTGTATGTGACAGAAGCTTTAGCAGCAGTAGATACAACTGCTAAAACCGTGAATGTAACTTCCATGGGATATTATTATTTCGATGGAAACATCTGGCAAAAAATGACAGGAAACAGTGCAGCCGGCGTTAATCCCTGGAACGTAGAAAACACAACAACACCCGCAACACTGAACACACAAAATATCTATCAGAACGGAAATGTGGGAATGGGTAATTTTGCAACGATAAAGCCAATTTCAAAATTAGATGTCCGTGGCTCGTTACGTGCCGGCACACCACATGCAGATGAGTTGAATGGTTCCTCGATAATAGGTTTGAACTCAATAGCTTTAGGATTAGAAAATAAATCTTCCGGCTTAAGTTCATCATCAATCGGATGGAGAAATACATCCAGTGGTGACAGATCTCAGGCATTTGGAAACTTCAATATTGCAAGCGGAGAATATTCTTTTGCAGCAGGCCCTCAGAGCTCAGAAGCAACAGGCTACATCTCTACCGCTGTAGGATTTTTTGCAAAAGCTACCGGATATGGTTCTACAGCAATCGGAATACAACCTGTCTCAAGTAATATCTATAGTATGGCGATCGGTCTGAACGCAGTGGCCAGTGGTCTTTATGCCGTTGCTTTGAGTACGCATACTGCAACAGCCAGTGGCGATCAATCCGTAGCTATTGGGGCGTATACGACCGCGGCTGGAAATGCTTCAACAGCTATGGGAAGACAAACATTGGCTGCCGGATTTGTTTCCACTGCTATCGGAGAAAGAAATGCCATCCGTACAGGGTCGAATACTTCACAGCCTGTTGAGACAGATGCCTTGTTTCAGGTTGGGAACGGAAGTTCAGTAACACCTAATACTTCTTTTAACAATGCCATGACCATTCTTAGAAACGGGCATACGGCAATCGGAGTAGATGGAGAGGAAGATGATGCAAAACCAACAGAACTTCTTGATCTGGGTGGTAATGCCTTTCAGGGTGAAGGAGGTTTGAGAATAAGAAATATCAATTCTGCGGATTACACAGGCGAAATAACAGATAAGATCGTTGTTGCAACCCCAGAAGGTGTCCTAAAAACAATTACATCTTCAGCTGTAGCAACAGAACCTTTCCAGGTGTCGGCTACTACTACAAAAGCAACCGCAAATACCCAAAACATTTATCAAAACGGGAATTTAGGTTTAGGGAATTTTACCACTGCGAATCCAATTGCAAGATTAGATGTGCGTGGAGCAGTACGTGGAGGGACACCGCATGCAGACGAAATAAGCGGAGTTTCTGTAATAGGAACAAACTCTGCAACATTTGGAACAAATAACAAAGCAAGCGGTGCAAATTCGGTAGCTTTTGGCGTCGGCAACAATATTTCTGGTATTAGGAACGCAGCCTTTGGGTCGGTTAATATAATTTCAAATGCTAATTCGTCATCTAATTTTGTTTCAGGTGTATCCAATGAGATCCGCAATGCTTCTACTGAAGCTGCAATTTTAGGTAGAAGCAATATCATTGATGCAAGCGTTATGGCAGGTGCACCAAACTTTATAATGGGTAGTAATTCAACCATTAAGGCTGGTTTCAATTCTTTTATTACCGGTACTTATAACGTTGTTGAAACCACTGGTGATTCCGCCTTTATGGCTGGGATCTCAAGTACCGCAAAAGGAAGGTTCAATACCATTTTTGGTAATCAAAATATTGCAGGTTCTTATTTTGAAACGGCAGTAGGGTCTAAATCTGCCATTACTACCGGAACGCCGGATCAATGGATAACTACAGATGTTTTATTACAGGTGGGTAACGGCGATAATGCTTTCCCTGCACCTAGAAATAATGCAATGACTATCCTTAAAAATGCACATACGGCAATAGGTGTGGTAGGAACAGAAGCTGCAGCAAAACCAACCGAACTGTTAGATTTGGGTGGAGCAGCAACTGCCGGAAACGGTGGTGTTAAAATCAGAAATATCAATTCTGCCGCCTATACCGGTTCATCTACAGATAAAATCGTTGTAGCAGATGCAACAGGTGTTTTGAAAACGGTAACGACAGCTTCACTTTCCGCAGCTGATTTCAATTTCAGCTCGCTTCCAACCTATGCAGATGATTCTTCAGCGGGATCGGGAGGTTTAGCGGCAGGCAAGTTATACAAAACTGTGAATGGAGAAATCCGGATAAAATTATAAATTACGAAAATAAGGTTGGAATAATGGTTGTCGTAGAGGCTAGTATTATCAACAAATTTTTCCGGTCGCGGATGTGTCTTTTGTGTTTTTTAAGACCGTATAAAATGTTGGAGATTTATTATTGTAATAATGGCATTTTTAAAGATATACACGAAAAGCAAAATGATGAAAAAGACTTGTAGAAAGTGGGGTTTTTAATCCCACTTCTATGATTCTGCAAACTTATATTGATTGTAATTTTTAAATCCTATTTTCGCTTAAGATTCTCAATGCTAATTTTCGCAATATCCTTTACCAATTGGGTAGGAGAGTTGCAGTCGCAGTTGCTGAATCCTATAACATAGACGTCCTCACTTGGGATGTAGACCGCCATAGATTTGAATCCAAAAATACTTCCGCCGTGCTCTCGGGTTGGGATTCCGTTGATGTTTTTTAAATGCCATCCATAGCCGTATTCTATTTCCTGACCATTATTGAGTTTGTATTTGGTAAAAGCTTTTGTCTTTTCTTTAGAGCTTAACAGTAGGTTTTGATTTAGAGCATTCTGCCATTTCAGCATATCACCCAAAGTCGACATCAGCGATCCCGAAGCGAACGGAACACTGAAATTAATGACTGTTTTATTCACGTAACCGTAGCTTTTCTTATGGTAGCCATACGCTCTGTTTTTAATAATTTTGCGGTCGGTTGCATAATAAGAATTGGTCATTCCGACTTTGTCAAATATATTTTTTCGGATAAAGTCTTCGTACGTTTCTCCAGATGCCAGCTCGATGATGTAACCCAAAACCACATATCCGGAATTATTGTATTCAAACTTTTCTCCGGGTGCGAAATCAACCGGCTCGTTTTTGAAAAAATCCACCATCAGCTCAGGTTTCATTTCCTTTTGAGCAATGTCTTGCAAAGCTTTCATTTTTGTAAAATCCTTAATGCCGGAAGTGTGAGTCAGCAGATGATGAATCGAAATCTTGTCACCGTTGGGATAAGAAGGAATATATTTGGAAACAGGATCACTGACCTTCAATTTTCCCTGCTCTTCAAGCATCAGAATAGCAATCGCTGTAAACTGCTTCGTCATAGATCCAATCTGGAATACACTGTTGATATTAAGTTTCTCATCCAGTTCAAGATTGGCCATTCCGAAGGCTTTTTCATAAACGGGTTTCCCTTTTTGAGCTACCATAAAAATTCCACCGGGTCCGTCAGATTCTTTGAATTCAGACAGAATAAGACTGTCAATTTTTTGATCTAATTTTTGGGCATTTAGTGGAAACGCCAGCATTACAATTGAATAGAATAAAAATATTTTTTGCATAATGACATGTATTTTATGCAAAGATATATTAATAATTTAATACTGTGCAATACAAAGTACTAAATATATTTTATTATCTAGATTTGAACAGCGTATCGATTTGCTTTTCAACATTTTTATCAGGACTTATTTTATATAATTCTTTCAATAGATCCAGAGATGTAGGCTTTTTAGGATATTGATTTTTTTTCAGAAATCTCGCCAATGCAATATTTAAATGATTTTCACCCAACAGTTCACTTAGTTTTACCATCACAACCGCACCTTTAGAATAAGAAATATGGGTGTTTTCTCCGGTGACTTTATATAATGGCTGGTTTTCGTATAAACCTTTTTCATTGTCATAGATTTGCTGGTGGATTTTTATGCGTTCCATCATTTTTTCTCGGCCGTGCATTTTTTTGTACAGCATCATTTCTGTGTACATGGCCAAAGTCTCGGTTAACATCGTTGCGCCTTCTCTGTTATCAGGGTCGATCTGGCTGTTTCCCCACCACAGATGAGAAAGCTCGTGCCCTGCAAGTTCATTGATGACATCCTGATTCTTGTCCGAATTAATATTGGCATGGAACAGCATATCTTCGGTCATAAATATAGCTGATGGATAGGCCGTTGCGGCAAAGCCTTTGGTGAAGGAAGAAACTTCTGCGAAATTGATGGTTTTAAAAGGGTATTTGCCGAAGTTTTTTGGACAGTAATCCAGTGTGATCTTTGCATTATCAATCAGGTGGTTGACGTTTTCAGAATGTTTTTCACTGTAAAAGATATTGATGCGTATTCCTTTGTAGAGAATGCTTTTTACCTGATACTTCGCAGAAGAAACAGCAAAACGGAATGGAATATCCTTGCTTTTATAACGGAAATAATTTCTTTTTTCTTCAGAGTATTTGTTGATTAAATCTCCGGTTCCTACAGCCGTCTGGTTATTTTCTGTAGAAATAGTCATATCAAGGTTGATGAAATCTTTTTTAAACACTTCCGGAGCTTCTAATTTTTTTAATTTTGATAGTTTTCCAAGCTTAAATTCTTTCCGTTTCTCTTCATCTTCAATTTCATTGTCCTTTTGATATCCGATTGCGGGATAATATCGGCTGATTCTCATAAAAGAGCCATTTTCTATGATCGCATTAAAGGGATCGTGGCCATTTACTGCAAACCATTGGTATGAAATTTTAAAATCTAGACTTGCTGTCTGGTCTGGTTGCAAAGGATTGTTTAATTTAATCTCAGCAACTTTGTGATCAATTTTTATTGATTCGGAAGATGTTTTGAAAACTGCGGATTCTATTTTTAAATCAGGATGGAAATTAATCAGAATCTTGTAAACGGGTTGGCCGGTTTGATTCTTCAACTGATAATTTCCTTTGATTTCATAAGACCTTTCAGACGGAAACAGTTTAATGTCTGTAATGATTTCTGTAACAGTCGGCTGTGCAATATTTTCATAATTTCTAAATTTTTTCTCGTAATCAGCTGACTGCAAAATTGTTTCATCTTCGTTTTTAGCAATGTAGCCTCCCATAAAATAATTTCCTGAAAAAGCTCCGAGCGATAATAAGATAAATGTCAAACTGATTTTTTTAATCTCCCATTTTTTGGTGTTGATCCATCCATTCATCAGCCATAAAAAAGCAATCAGACCCCATCCGAATATAAGTCTCTCTGTAAAAGCCGAAGCGTAAATCCCATAGCCGTTGAAATCACTGTAAACACCTTTGTAATCTGAGAAAATCCTTAATAATGGATAAGAGATAATCTTTTTTGACACCGGTCCGGCAAAAGTAAAACCTGCCAGTACAGAGACTCCCAGAGCAATAAATCGATTTTTGAGATGGTCATTGATCAACAAAATAAGACCTGAGAAAAGTATCAGCGGAAAAGTATTGAAGAGCATTGTTCCCAGATACGCATTCCAATCGATATGGAAATAGTTGTAAACAAGCTGGAATATCAATCCCTCCAAAATCAGAATGGTGGTAAGAAAAAATAATAAGATACTGACGGAAAGAAAATGCCCGATTAGTTTGCTTTTATAAAAATAGGTGCTTTTTTCAATCAGTGAAAATCCAGATGAATGGCTTCTCCAGTACAAGTCGTTGATGAAGTAAATAGCGATCAGCATTCCAAACAAATGGAAATTTTCAGAAATAGTGGTCGACATCAGTCCTGAGCTTGCATATTTCTGAGGAAGACGGATTCCTTTTTCGATTTCGGCATACATTTCCATTCCGACAAAAAATAGAAGCAATAGGGAAACTGCTACAATGGTTATGCTTTTAAAAAGGTAAAGGAGATCGATTCTCGCAAACGACAGTACAGATTTTATCTCAGTAGAAATTCCAAAGACTGATTTTGTGGTTGTAAATTGTTCCAAATTATGAGTGAATGAAACATTTGTTATCTGGTTTTTGGTCCTGTTTTTACTTTTGTTTTGAGAAAATGTTGAAAAAGAAAATATTCTGTAAGTCAATAATAAAAGAAGGATTGAAATAATCAGAAAAACGATTCTGTTAATCAATAAATATCCTGAAAATGAAACAACAATTTCATTCTTTTGCTGAGCTGATAATGTTCTTGCTTCAAAAAAATAGGATGACATCCCAAAAGGATCAATCAATGCCGATAACTGCTGTGTTTCCAGTGACTGCGGTAAGCTTCCTGACATAAACGGTGAATTGGAAAACACCAGAATGATCATATAAAGCACGTAAAGAAACAATCCGCCGACAACCACCAGAAGCTTTTTCTTCGTAGTGAACGAGATGAAAAACAAAAAACTGCACACTATAAAACAATTGATGCCTCCAAAGATCAAAAGAGGATAGAAGTAATGCCAAAAATTAAAATAAGGTTGGATCTCATTTCCTGTTCTCATATTCTGTCCGATCACAAATCCAATCATCAAAAATGTAAAACTTAAGAAAGTCTGTAGAAAAAAGGTGAGAAATTTCCCCTGCAGGTAAGTTCGTTTTGAAAAAGGATAAGAAAAAATGAGAATGTCAAATTTTGAATCCCAATCTTTAAAAAGAATCTGACCGGCATAAATAATCGCAAAAAAGATGATGACAAGACTCAATAATCCGGTCATAAAACCGATGGTATAGGGTGAATTCAAATAAATTCCTTCTCCAACCGTAAGATTGAATTGATTTCCGCAAAAAATGCCGATCAATACTAAAGTTAACGCAATAAAATATGAAGGAAAACGCTTTAGAACACGTTTGACTTCGAATAAAAATAATGCATTCATAATTATGGTTTTTGGGTAAGCGTATGAAAATAAACGTGTTCCAACGACGGTTTTACTGAATAAAAATCAGGAAGTGGCTGTTCTGAGAATGCTGTGATATACAATTCTCTTTCAATAAGTTGCTGACTGATGATTGTGTAATCAGATTGATAAGTTTCCAACTGCTTTTTATCAATAGGTTTTGACCAGATCCTGTTTTCCAGTTCGGCAATAAGACCGTTTGGATTCCCCTGTCTCAGGAGGTTTCCTTTATTGATAATGGCAACTTCCGAACAGAGATTTCGGACATCTTCAACCAAATGGGTCGAAAGAATAACGATCACGTCGTTACTGATTTCATTGAGCAAAGAATTGAAGCGGTTCCGCTCTTCCGGGTCTAAGCCGGCGGTCGGTTCATCCACAATAATGATTTTAGGATTTCCCAGCAAAGCCTGTGCAACGCCAAAACGCTGCCTCATTCCTCCGGAAAAGGTGTGGACTTCCTTATTTTTAAAATCAGAAAGATTAACCTTTTCCAGTAAGTTTAAAATTTGGTTTTTACGGTCAGAACTGTTCGCAATTCCTTTCAATATAGCGATATGTTGTAACAAATCATACGCTGATACTTTGGGATAAACGCCAAAATCCTGTGGAAGAAATCCTAGATTTTTTTTGATGTAATCCGGATTTTCGGAAATGTCGATTCCGTTGAATATGATTGTTCCTGAGGTTGGTTTATGCAGGCCAACAATGGTTTTCATTAAAGATGATTTTCCGGCGCCGTTGGGTCCCAATAAGCCAAACATTCCGTTTTCGATTTCCAAAGAAATGGCTTTAATGGCTTGAAAACCATTTTTGTAAATAAGGTTTAGATTGCTGATGGATAAGGTATTCATAGGGTTGATTTTAGGTCATAGAAATCCTGGCAACGTTTCCATTGCTTTTCAAATTGTATGTAAAAAATGTTCTGCTGAGACGTTAAATAATCAAAAAGTCACTAAAGCTTTCTGATATATTAATTATTCCTCTCTGTACTCCAGAATATCTCCCGGCTGACATTCCAAAGCCTTACAGATGGCTTCCAGCGTATCGAAACGCACGCCTTTTGCCTTTCCCGTTTTCAGAACAGAGAGGTTGACAGTGCTGATTCCAAGTTTCTCTGCCAATTCTTTACTCTGCATTTTTCGTTTGGCGAGCATTACGTCTAAGTTGATGATAATTGGCATTTTATATAAATAGATCTTGTTCGTTTTGTAAATGTAAACCTTGTTTAAAAATATTGGCAAGGAAAAGGCAGAAAATGCCCAGCATAAAATGGATAAAAACCAAACCCCAGATGATACTTTCAACTTCCACAAAAAAACTTGCTATAATTACTACAGGCAATGGGAAGAAGATGTTGTAACTGTAGAATCTCTTCAGATACGCAATGTTTTCTGCTGTAAATAATTTTTCCTGAAAGAAAACCTTGAACACTTTCGCTGACAGCCAGAAGAATATTCCGTAACTGAGTAAAACCAATAGAAATGAGAACAAAATATAAGGATAATTGTTTTCAATATTCAAAAAAGGCTTTTCGGTAAAAGGATAATTGATATGCAGATACAGATCTTCTTTATAAGGTGTAATTGCAAATCCCGTCAATAAACACAATACTGAATACACAAAAGTAATCAGGTAAGCTCCCGATAACAGGAGACATAAATAATAAAGAATCTTGGAAATAGCTTTGGTCTGATTCATATTAGATGAGTAATTAATAATGCAAATATATAATTAATTATCGTAAAACATTAATTAATTAAAATAATTAATAGTGCTAAAAAATAAAAGTGAAAAGTTTGATGGATTTTCCCCATTTTACAGCACACCTAAATCCTAGAAAAGAAATATTTCAAGTAAATCTGTCTTATTTATAAACAAATCATATTGCAAGCTACCATCATTCCCTGTGAGGCTCTCCGATTTTCTATAGCAAATATATTCCGTTGTCCCTGCGTAGAAAAATCTTTTTGGGTATCCGTAAGGCGGAGCTTCCCAGAAACGCATCATAAAATGCTGATAATCACTGACAAATCGGAATAGGATTCTTCAGCTGTATAACGGATTACGGCTTGCACTTTTAATCGCATTATTCTGCTTGATAACCTCTATCATCGCTGAAAATGCAGGGATTGACTTAAAAAAACTCTTCGACCTGCGAATTGTTACCTGCAAAATTTACAAATCTTCAATCGCCTGTAATACATCAGAAATATTACAGCTAAACTTTTGTTTGCACATTGGTATTCTAGATTTTAAAAATGAAGATATTTTCCATAATTTTACCATGTGGAAGAATTTCTCTTTCAAGAAATAGTCATAAGTTTTTATCTACTCAAAAATTATGAAACAACATGAGAAAGATATTCGTGTTTTTCAGTAAAGTAGATGACGATTTACTTTTATTTACATTATCATTAAACTAATTTTTGATGCCGAAAAAAATTTTAAGAGATCTCCAGATCGGAGTTGTACTGTGCTTATTACTGCTGATTGCGAGTTCTATAGCATCTTATGTTAGTATACAGAAGCAGATGGAGAACAGGCTAAGTCTCTTAAAAAGCAAGGAATCTATAAGTTTAGTAAAAGATGTTTTAAATTCTCTTTTAGATGCAGAAACAGGCAACCGAGGATATCAGCTTATAGGTCAGGAAAATTTTCTTGAGCCCTTCAATAAAAGTCTGAAGAAATATCCGGTGCTTATTTCAAATAAAAATAGGCTGAATATTAAAGATAAACATCAAATCGAGCTTATCAATGAACTCATGCGTACTTATCGTATGATGATGGAAGGGAATGTCTCGCTAATTGAAAAGCGTAGAAAGGGAATAATAATCACCCCAACAGTACTGATACAAAACAAGAAAGCTATGGACCGCTGTCGTATACTGGTTCAGGAATTTGTAAAATATGAGGAGGTTCAGTTGGCCATCAAAAATAAAAATCTGAACCGGTCTTCCAAATCAACAGAATTATTCATCATTTTCTCTGCGCTTGCAGCCGTTGTTGTTACAGTTTTTTTCTACAAACAACTAAAATCTGATCTTATCCGTAGGGATAAATTAGAAAAGGATTTGTTTTACACTAAAGCAATTCTTGAGGAAACGAGCGCTGTAGCACAAGTGGGAGGCTGGGAAGTCAACATGAAAACCGGCAAGGTTTTCTGGTCTGAGAGTACGAAAGAAATTCATAAAATAAAAAATGATTTCCAGCCGGATTTCGAAAATACCATCGCATTCTTTAAGGAAGACAGTGGGAAAAGAATGAAAAATCTTTTCGACAGGGCCATAAGAGAAGGAATTCCTTTTGACGAAGAGTTTCAGCTTGTCCGTTATGACGGCGTTACAATTTGGGTCAGGGTAAAAGGAATTCCGGAATTTGAAGGTGAGTTCTGCAATAGGGTTTTCGGAATCATTCAAAATATTGATGCCTTCAAAAGAATGTTTCTGGAAGTTACCAGAAAAGAAGCTATGATGCAGTCTTTTGTAACCGATGTTCCGATTCCTCTCGCCATGTTTGATAAAGACCTTAATTATGTTTCTGTAAGCAACAAATGGAGAGAAGAATTCAATATGAATGGTGTAGATCTTATCGGAAATAATCTGTTTACGGTGTCTCCGGATATTCCCGAAGAAAGAAAAAAAATCTATGAAAACGCCCTGCTGGGTAAAACCTATATAAATGGAGACTTTAAGTTAAAGGTAGACGGTCAGGAAGAAATTCAGCATTACGATCTTAAAGTGGGACCATGGTATCTCACAGAAGATGAAGTAGGAGGTTTAATTATTTCCGTACAGAATATTACAAATGCTGTACGAATAACTGAGGAATTGAAAAATGCTAAAAAAACAGCAGATACAGCAAGCAAGGCAAAATCAGAGTTTCTAGCCAATATGAGTCACGAGATCCGCACTCCTTTGAATGGAGTCATAGGATTTTCTGATCTTCTGCTCAGGACACCGCTGAATGAAATACAGGCACAATATCTGAATTACATTAATGAATCTGGAGAGAACCTGCTCAACATCATTAACGATATTCTGGATTTTTCTAAAATAGAAGCAGGCAAAATGGAGCTTTTAATTGCAAAAAGTGACCTTTATGAAATGCTGAACCAGGTAATTAATGTCATTCTATATCAGTCCCAGAAAAAAAATATCGAGCTTCTTCTCAATATTGAACCAGGGCTTCCTAAAACCCTTCTCATCGATGAATCAAGATTAAAACAGGTCCTGATCAATCTTCTGGGGAATGCTGTGAAATTCACCGAAAAGGGGGAGATAGAGCTGAAAGTGAATAAATTACGTATGGATGATGAAAATATTGTCCTAAGCTTCTCTGTAAGAGATACGGGAATAGGTATTCCTTTTGAAAAACAGGAATATATTTTTAATGCTTTCACTCAAGAGAATAGTTCAATCAGCAAACAATATGGGGGAACGGGTCTTGGGCTTACCATATCAAATAATATTCTGAGATATATGGGTACTCATCTTTCGCTGACCAGCACACCGGAAAAAGGTTCCGTATTTTTCTTTGACATCGAGATCCCTTACGAAATTTCTGAATTGAGTGAAGAAGATGATATGATCATTAAAAAAGCTTTGGTGGTAGATGATAATGAAACCAACAGAATAATTCTCCAGCATATGCTTGCCTATAAAAATATCGAATCCACGCTGGCTGCCAATGGAATGGAAGCTCTGCAGATCCTAGTGAAAGGCGGACAGTTTGATGTAATCCTGATGGATTATCATATGCCCCTGATGTCTGGATTGGATACGATACATAAAATCAGAGAACTGTTTCATCAGCGAAAAGAAATTCCTCCATTTATGATACTTTCTTCTTCTTCGGAAGAATCTGAAGTAATTACTTCAATTCGCGAAAAAGAAAATACCTATTTACTGCTGAAGCCCATTAAATCAGATGATTTATATAAATCTTTAAGAAGGTTAACTCAAAGTAATGTGGTCCGGATCATTCAGGATCAGTCTGAGAAAGCTTCTTTTTCATTGGTTCAAGAACTTGAAGTTCTTTTAGTGGATGATAATCCGGTGAATATGGTATTGAATAACAGGATGATGAAATCCCTTGCTCCTGACGCAGAGTTAACGGAAGCTGTGAATGGTCTGGAAGCTTTGGGCGAGTGCCGGAAAAAACATTTTTCCATTATTCTTATGGATGTACAGATGCCTGTAATGAGCGGTATCGAAGCAACACAAAAGATACGGAGGTTGCCGGGATACGAAAATATACCCATCATAGGGGTTACGGCTGGAAATGTACTGGGTGAAAAAGAAAAATGCATGGAATCCGGCATGAATGACTTCCTTCCCAAACCTCTCAGGCAGGCAGATCTTCTGGAAATACTAAAAAAATATATCAGCGCTAAAGGTAGTAATCTACATAATTAACAGGTTGTGCGTTTTAAATAATACTAAACTTTTAATTTATTGATATTTCGGTTGAAATATACTTTGTTGATAAATTGTACAACGATTAGAGCAGTTGTTTTAGTTAATGATGGTGGTTTCAAAGTCTTTGTATAATTACGTCTGATCATAAAAAATGATCACAAAGCCGGGAGAATAATGTTTCAGTCCTCTTTCGTTATTTTTTGAATAGTACAATTGAGGTTTATAATTTTTTTGATTAATTCTCTTAGGAGTTTGTAATTCTATATGAGCATAGTTGAACAAGTCAATTTGAATTTCCGAACTTTTCATGCTTAATTCAAAATGCACAACGGGTTTATTGAATAATGTTTTTACTACAGATAATTTTTTCATAGCATTTTTTGGAGAAACTCGGTTACCAATAAAGTCAATATAACGTAGGTAACCGAAGAGGTCACTTTTCATTTAAATATAAAATTGTAAACAAAAAAACACCCCTTAAATTGTGAAATTTGAGGGGTATTAAGAATTTAATCTTTTCTTGTGGTTTCTCCAGAAAAATATATGCTTTGTTTTTTAATCCTTTTCTATAAGGTGTTTTGTGAAATTTATTTTTTTAGGTAACCTAATATTCCACCCCAGAAATTGAACGATAATCCTCAAATTGTTAAGCAAAAATATATTTTTTTTTAATTATCATACTAATCGAAAATAAATAATATTTAAATCTACAGTAAACTACGTAAATTGAAGGTTCATGGATAAATTATCGAATATCTTCTTAGATTTCTAGAAACATCTTCTTATAAATAAATTTAACTGATTTATTATTGGCAATATTGTTTTATTCTCGTACAGGTAGATTCGAATTACAATTCTATTTCTTCTAATGTCTAGAATTCTTTGGTCGGCTTCAAAATTAAAACAATATCTGGAGCATAATTGTTTAAAAGAGAATAAAAAAACTTAATTTAACAACTCTTCAATTTATATTTTGCGATAATTTCTTACCTATACTATCATTATTGGAGATTAATTGCATGATTTTAATCATAAATTATATTCTTTAATCATAATATTTTTATGTTTTTCATAATTTTGCATCGACTAAAGACAGTATATCATATGCTGTTAGAAAACTAAATAGAATGAAACAATTAGTATTAATGATTTCCGGCATTTTGTCAGGGAGTATAATTGTGTGTGCCCAACAAGGTAACGTAGGGATTAACACTGTAACTCCTCGTGTTAAGTTGGATGTGAATGGATCTTACAAATCTTCAAAGATTATTACAGGGACAGTTCCTCAAATTTCTGCTGTAGAAAAAGACAGGTACCTGCTCCTTAACCAGAGTACAGTTGATAATCGCATTAGAAGGATTGATCCAACCCAAGCCGGAGCCCCTGGTATTGCAAGTATTATCACTTATAAATTAACTAATGTTAATTTAGATTGGGTAGAAAATTTTAATACAAAAATCAGTTCTACAGATTATTCTGTGATGGTTTTATCAGCATATTTCGACAGAGATGTTCGAGGAGCAACAACTGCAATACCTTCATATGGTGTAAAAAGCGTGAATGGTGAATGGGTTTTATATGCTGATTATTCAGAGGTTGCCGCTGCATCTAATGGTACTTGGACTCTGGTCTGTGCTATCTACCCTAAAACCTATGTGAAAATCTTTTCAGAGCGTGGACCTTTTAATATTAGCAGTACTTCAACAGGAGCTGACAGCACGCCAATACTTCAATAAGACATTATGAAACAACTATTATTACTCAGCATTATTTCCCTTACCATTCAGGTTAATGCGCAAGTTGGTATTGGAACAACAACACCCACAGAAAAGTTGGAAATTGTAGGATCCGCTGCAATAGGTACATCTGTAACCTTAGATCCAACAGATTATGTCAACAATCCGTTAGGTTTTACAATTGTAGGCACCGATCCGCAATCAACCACTGTGAACGGAAAAATTGCAGCATTGGAAACCTTATATACTCCAGTTACGATACAACCATATACAATCAATAATATTTACAGGGATGACCTGAACGATCTTAATCTAAATATTCCTACCGATAAATATTTCATAACGGTTGCTAATTTTGAAGCAATACCCAATTCAGGGAACAACGGAATTTTTACTGATACTTCAGCAAACCCTATCAATAAAGGACATTTTGTATTTGATGCATTTCAATCAGGAAATACTTGGCATGTAAAGATTGGTTATCCGACCCTCAATACACAAAATACAGCAGATAGATTTACTTACAAGTTTGATGTTATCTTATATTCTAAAAGATTCTTCAAAAGTTTAGGTGAAGTAACATATGACTTAAACGGCAGTAACTCAGGAAGTGCTCTAACATCTCCAACAGGAATTTAATTATGAAAAAGCTTATTTTGTCAGCTGCTCTTATCTTTGGAAGTACAGCATTATATAAAACACAGGGTGTAGGAATAGGAAACACAAATCCTACGCGTACATTAGATGTTACTGGAAACACTAAACTAAGTGCTAATCTTTATTTTGAAAACCCAGGAACTTATGTCGGACCATCAACACAATCGTATCTGGTTGTGAGGGATAATAGTGATAATGTTTTAAAAAGATATGTACCTGCAACATCAGACTACAGTGCGATTAACAGTACGGTATATCATATTACGAATATCACTCCTGGAGGATTAGTAGATTTCGATACAAAAATACCTACAAGCAAATATTATTTGATTATTGGAGGTTTCATTGTAAGAGGTATTAATGACAATTCAAATATTAGAATTGATCAGACCTCTTCAAATGCACAGTATATACCACTTTACTCAGCACGTTCATTTGAGCAAAATGGAACATGGCATATCAAATTCCAACCAAATAACAATCGTGTATTTCATCAGAATCCCGAAATTAGATTAAGTGTAAGTGTATATCGTAAAGATATGCTTACTACTGTTAATACAGGAATTACTTTCAATATGCAGGCTGATCCTACAGGAAACGGAAGTGTCCCTGCTCCTGTTTTGCCTTAAGAAGAGTAGCATCTTTTATGTAATTGATGGCAGTAAGATGATAAAGTAATATTGTACTACAGAATGCAAACTCATAGAACTAATTAACTACCTGCGCGTTAATAAAATAGACTCCGTTTTACTTGGCGTTGACAATTTGAAACGGTAGTTTTGATATGTGATATATGATTTGTATGTTTTAACCTTATATTTATATTCTCTTATTAAATAAAATAAGAGAATATAAATATAACAATCTGTCATTAAATTAAAACTGCAAAATGTAAAGGTTGTTATTATAATATTACTATTTACGTAAGCCTTTTTTAAATTATTTTTTCTGATCAATGAGTTCAAAAGCTTTCAGCAAAAGCAGATCCTGATTATTTCTGATGCTCTCAACGGTGGGGCGAACGACAATGTCTGGTTGAATACCGATTCGCTGGGTTTCATCGCCATTTGGATAGTAAATGCCCAGTCCTGAAAAAATAATTTCATTTCCATCGGTCATTTTAATGGAGGTCTTATTCCCGTTAGCCCCTGCGGTCTGACTTCCTACAAAGATGACGTTGGGAACTTTTTTAAATATCATTGCCCAAAGTTCAGCTGCACTCTGTGTGTATTCATTGATTAAAACAACGACTTGTCCTTTGTATGCATTAGGATTATTTTTACCTGCAAATTTATAGGTTTTGTCAATGATATTATCAACAAAGCAGAATTTGCCCGGCTGTCTGAAATCTGCTTGCGTCATAATCCCGAAATGTTCTGGTTTACTCAGCAGATAGTCGAAGATCTTGATTAATGAGCCGTCATTATTGTAGCCGCGGAGGTCGAAAACCATTCCTTTAGTATTTTGATACTTTTTCATCAATGTAGGAATTTCTGTTGCTTTTAAAGAGGCAAACTCAAAATACACCTTATCATCAAGAGGATAACTTGGATTTAGACGGCTCTCTTTCTCATTATAGGTTAGGTAGGTGTAGGTTTTGTTTTTGTAAAACAGCTGATAATTGGGGATACCGTCTTTGTCCCATTCGTTCTGAAAGATGCGCTCAGTCCTTTCCATCACCCTTTTGAAGCCTTTCCATTCTTTTTCATACCTTCTACAGTTGCTGTCAGATCATTGCTACTGAACAGATAGCTGTAAGCCTTACGTAATTTTACTGCTTCATTGGAATATGCAAATTATTTGGAATTTATATCGAGTGATTTTAGCAAAGCAGAATTCAAAATCAACAACATGTTTTGCAATTTTTATAACTAAAAATTATTCATTGCCGTAACAGCTTCAATGTATATCAGAATATAAAGCAGATTTTTTGAAGATTTATATTTTGGTTCTACTTGGCGACGAATCTTGGTAAGAACACTGCTGAGCTTATTATGCACTGTTTTATCGGTAATGCCAAGAATTTGGGCTGTTTCTTTAACGGTTTTGTTCTGGCGTATTCTCAGATCATACACTTTTTGTTCCGTATCGGTTACATCATACAAAACTTCTTTGATCATAGAAAATAATTCTTGAATATCATTTTCCTCGATAATTTCAAAATATTCCGAAGCGCTGATATCATCTATTAAATCTTCTGATATATCGGAATTTTCGGGATTGCTGCTCTCTGCTTTAAAAGAGTCAATCACCCTAAAATGCATATAGCGAAACAGATATTTTCTGGCACATCCTTCATCGTCTACCTGAACGAACTCTGGATTTTCAAAAACTTTTAGCCATAAATTCTGAAGCAACTCTTCAGTGCTGTATTTATTTTTAGTTCTAACAAAGACCATCTTATAAAGACCTTCGTAATAACGATTATACAGAAGTGAAAAAGCATTCTTCTGTTCCCCAGTTCTAATTTTTTTCAGAAGAACCAAATCCGTCTTACTCATGGGATAGTTTTTACCTCACAAAAATAGGATGTTAATGTTAAGTTTAAATGAATTAATCAGTAGGAGATTGTTAAATATTTATGAACTATTTAAGTTTCTTAGATGATGAATTTTTATTTAAATATTTGATTTTCAGTAATTTAAAATATTAATGATTTTGTTGTTTATCTCTATTTCGATAGTTTTACCTAAAAAATGATCAGGGAGTATTTTAAATTTTGCTTGTGATATAGTTGAGGGAAAGAACGAACTAATAAAGCAAAATAAAAATAACTTATCAGAATGAGAAATAATAAAGATAATAAACTAAAGGCATTTATTTTCTTTTTTTGGAGCAGAGAAATTTCGGGAGAAAAATTGACAGAAAACGAATCGGCACTTTCAAAATTGTTAGAAGATAGTGCATTAAAGGATTTGGACACGCATCACTTTAATCAGACTAAAAGGCAAATACTTTTGAATATAAAACATCAAAATGATACTGCTAATTCCCACACATATTTCACCTTACCTAAGATGGTTAAATTTATGTCTGCTGCAATTCTCGTATTGCTGCTTTCATTAAGTGGCATTGCTGTTTACAAAACATATTTTAAGCCCGATGTTTATTTTGCAAAATCTTCTGGTCTGAAAGTATCTCTTAAAGACGGTTCTGTAGTCAATTTGTTAAAAGGAGCAGAATTAACGGTAGAAAAATCTTTTCCTGAGGATACCAGATTGGTGAGCTTAAAAGGGGATGCCATCTTTTCTGTGGCAAAATCTAAAATACATCCGTTTGTGGTTGAGGCTGAAAACTTCAATACCAAAGTTTTAGGAACAGTATTTAAAATTTCACAGTCCGGAAATAAAAAATCGGTTGATTTATATGAAGGTAAAGTTGCAGTTGCCTATGGAGGTACAGCTCTTTCTTATCTGAAGCCAAATCAGGTCTGGACCAATTTCGGTATATCGCGTACGGCGGCAATTTATTCTAAAAAAACAGATGAAAAAACAGGAAAACAAATTACAGTAATTGAGTCTCTCAGCTTTAATGAGGTTCCTTTTGGCGAAATTATCAATGTGATCAAAGAGTACTATAAAATAAATATCATTTATCCTAACGAGATTGCTTCAAAAAAGATTTCTGCTGACCTTAAAGGAAGTGTGGATGATAATATCGACATTCTGGCTTTTGCTGTCGGGCTTGAAGTTGAAAAACACAATACAAATACTTACACGCTTAAAAAATAAAACTAATTCATAAGAAAATCTAACAATAAGGAAATCAATTATAATGAGTAAAAAAATGAAATGCGGACTTACTGTTGCAACTGTATTTTTTGCAATATCATTACAAGGTCAGGAGCTTACACAAAAAGTATCATTTGTGGTTCCTGCAGGTAATCCGCTGGTGAAAACACTTGATGAATTTGCTTTAAAAACAGGTTTAGGCTTTACCTATTCTAAGGAAGATTTTAAAGGGCTGAAAGTTAAAAGCATTAAGTGTGAAAATATTTCCATTAGTGATTGTTTACAGGAAATTACGCTAGATCAACCTGTGGCATTTAGAATGCGTGGTAATCTGGTTTCATTGAAGTATAACGGATTTAAAACTATAGTTTCAGGAGACGGCAGATTATCCGGAAAAATCGTTAATGAAGTAGGGAATCCGATCATTGGAGCAGAAATCACAGTGGCGGGTAAAAAAGCGGTTACTGATAACAATGGTGAGTTCTCATTAGAAATTTCTTCAGGAAAATATACGCTTACAGTTTTGGCAGATAAATACAATACTTTAAGCGTTGAAAAGCTTACCATTAATAAGAATGAAACCAATACAGTATCATTTGCTTTAAAGCCTTTTTCAGATAAAGAAACTTCTATAAAAGAGGTTGTTATTGTAGGAACAAGAAAAGAAGATACTCAGGCAGGCTTATTGATACAGCAGAAAAAAGCAGCTCAGATGAGTGACGGTATCTCGGCTGAGCAGATTTCCAAAACTCCCGATAGCGATGTTGGTGCAACATTGAAGAGAGTAACAGGAGTAACGACTGTAGATAATAAATATGTTGTTGTGCGCTCGATGGGAGAACGTTGGAATACAGCAGCAATGGACGGGATTAATCTCCCAAGCACGGAAGCATACAGCAATAATTTTTCTTTTGATATTATCCCTACTGCGATGGTAGAGAGCGTGGTGGTAAGCAAAACAGTTACCCCAGATATGAACGCAAGTTTTGCCGGCGGTTATGTCGAGATAAGAACCAAAGACATCCCGAATGCAGATTTTATCACTTTTAATACAGGAACATCTTATAACGACCTTACCACTTTTAAAGAATTTGTTACGAGAAAGCGTGGAAAGTACGATTATTGGGGATATGATGATGGAACAAGATCTTTCCCGGAAGGACTAGAACCAATGAATTGGAATAATCCGCTCTTTTTTGAGCAGTCAAAGCAGTTCAAAGATAATTTTTCAAACTTTAAAACCACAGCCGATTTAAATTCGAGTTTTCAACTTGCATTTGGTAAAATCTTTAAGCTGAAAAATAACAACAAATGGGGCTTTGCAGGTGCTGTATCTTTCCGAAACGAACAAAATAAGCTGAATATTGACCATACTGGAAGAGGTAACTGGCTAGATACCACATACTTTACAGATGATGATACGGTGTTTAAATTTTATAATTTTAAAAATCAGGGTACATCGTATAATTACAATTCTACAGCTGCCGCAATGTTAAACTTTGGTTTGCAGTTAGGAAAAAGCCGGTTATCGTTCCGTAATTCATATACGCACATTTATGATAATACACTCACGAGTGTTACGGGTTGGAATGAATATACCAACGGAAGCGGATTGCCTGAGAATGCAGAAGCATCTTATAATTTTTTTTATCATGGCATTATTCCGAATAGTGATGTTTCTCAGCTTCCTGGAATGGACAGACCATATACCGATCAGACAATGTATCCCATTTATCAGACATTATTGCAGAATAAGCTTGAAGGTAGCCACAAAATGGGAAGTACAGAACTAAGCTGGTTTGCTGCAAGAACAGGAATAGAAGCAAATACAAAGGATTATACAATGCATCAGACATTCTATGATTTTATTGGAACGGATATTTTAACCTATCATAAGGTTTATAATTCGGGAAATAATTTTGCAAGAGGTATTATAAAGAATAAAGAAATAGATTATAATTTCGGAGCATCCTTCAAATGGAGCTTAAGCTTTACCAACTTGAGAAACGATATAAAGATAGGATATGCCGGAACCATAAAAAATAATATCAACCTTCAGGAAAAATTCTTTTTAAGGGTGGATGAGAATAGGGATGTACCAAATACCGAAAAAAACTTCCTGATGATGTATGGTCCTCTAGCAAACTGGTTTGATGGTTCTCAATATACAGCGGGAGGTATTGGTTGGCAAACCCGCCCTTTATACAAGAATAATCAGTTCGAAGGTAAGGTTGCTCAACATGCTCCTTATTTGATGTTTGATAACCGTTTGGGAAAGAAATTTCGTTTGGTATGGGGTGTACGAGCTGAATATTTCAAATATGATCAGCTGTCTCAACAGATTGATGAGGAAGACCCAAGAAATCTAAACAGGGAAATTGTTGATGAAAAGGCGTGGCAATGGATGCCCTCTGCTAATTTCACGTATAGTCCAACAACTAAAATTAATTTAAGACTTGCCTACAGCAAATCGGTCATTCGTCCTCAGTTTAATGAAAGAACCGGACTTCCTTATTTTGATCCTGTTGCAAACGGTCTTATCTATAATACACCCATGACCTCATCTGTTATTAAAAATTACGATTTTAAGGCAGAATGGTTTCCGGGATTGGGTGAAATTATCTCAGCAGGGTTGTATTACAAAGATCTTGATCTCCCTATCGAGCGTGAAGGGTATATCTCTAATGAGGGCAATTTATTTCTATATAACGGAAATTCAAAAAATGCAAAACTGAAAGGTTTTGAAGTGGAAGTAAGGAAAAATCTAGGTTTTATTGCAAAAGATTCTTTTTTAGAAAACTTTTTTATCGGTGGAAACTTCACCTATAATGAAACAAAGGTTATTGCATTTAAAGATCGTTTTGATACAAAAAACAGTGCACAAACGTATGAGGTTGAGCGACCGCTTTACGGACAAACCCCTTGGGCATACAACCTCGGATTATCTTATGAAAGCGATCGATTGGGAGTAAATCTCCTTTGGAATGCAAAAGGTGAGCAATACATCACAGTTGGTTACGATTACAATGCTGAAGAAATTCAGCTGCCTTATGCTGTTGCTGATGCACAGATTTCATACAAAATGCTTAAAGATAAAAATCTGGAAATTAGACTTAATGCAAAAAATATTTTTAACAGAGTGATAGAATATTATAATAATAATAACTCTTACTCAGCAGCGGATGCTACTCCCGGTTTTGTTACTACCAGAGAATCTATGCATCTAATACCGGGAGCTACAGATAAATATGAGAGGAATATAGACAAAGTATTGTTCAGAGCCTACAGAGGAAGAACCTTTGGACTTAACATAAGCTATACATTTTAGAAAGTTAATGTATTTAAAATATATTCTAAAAAATTTAATAATAGATCTTAAAGTAAAAGGTTTTTGAATAAGATTAAATTAAAATCGGCCCGTAAGCTGATAAGAGCAGCGTTCATTTTAACAGAAATATTACCTGATGAAAACCCGCCTTTCGGAGTGAAAACCGTTAGTATTATAAGAGATAACAACCATGCTCGTCAAGTGCCGGTATAATGAGGTAATTTGGTAAAAGCACTTTTCAATATTGGCCTTTCGATATTGAAAACGTGAAGAAACAAAAAAAACAAAAGGGAGACAAAAAAGGCATTGTCTCCCGGAATTTAATCTGTTGCGGGCTATAAAATTTGCGAAGCCCGCTGCAAAAATAACCAAATAACTTAATATTATGAGAAATTTTCTTTTAGTTGCGGTAGCAGCATTGTCTTTGACTGCATGTCGCCAGAATGATTCTTTAGTAGAAACAGATTCAAACTTTGAAATGCAGTCTGCATCAGCAGATTACGCAGAATGTTCAAAACCTGTACAGAGCGTGTCTGGAAATTTATCAACTACGACTTGGACAGCTGATAAAATCTGGGAAATTGATGGTATCGTAAATATTCCGAATGGGGTGGTATTGACTATTGAACCAGGTACATTCATTAAAGCAAAACCTAGTGCAAATGGTGCTGCTACAGGAGTATTAGTTGTTCAAAAAGGGGGTCGGCTAAATGCTAACGGTACAGCTACTGCACCAATTGTATTTACAAGTTATAACCTATTGGATTGTGATGATGAAACTGTAGGAGCTCCTGGTGATTTTGGTGGAGTTGTTATTTTAGGTGATGCACCTACAAATACAGGTACTGATACTACAATTGAAGGTTTAGCTGGTTCTCAATATTATTATGGTGGAACAAACTCAGCTCACAACGGTGGTTCATTATCTTATGTTCGTATTGAATATGCAGGTTTCGATATAGGAATCAATTCTGGAAATGAAATCAATGGTTTAACATTAGGTGGTGTTGGATCAGGAACAGTTTTAAACCATATTCAGGTATCTTACGGAAAAGATGATGCTTTCGAATGGTTTGGAGGTACTGTAAATGCGTCTAACCTAATCGCTTTTGCTCAGGATGATGACGGTTTTGATTTTGACAATGGTTATACTGGAACAATTACTAATGCGCTTGCTTTAGGTGACTATAACTCTACGCATAGTTTGAGTGGTGGTAGCCCAGACTCTAATGGTATTGAGCTTGATAACAATGCGGGGGGAACAGTTACTTCATTGCTTACTCATCCGATTATTAACAATCTTACTATTATCGGTGCTCAAAACGGTACACAAGGAGCTTTATATGAAAACGGAATTCATATCAGAAGACGTGGAAATTTAACGCTTAATGACGCTTTAGTGACAGGTTATCCTACAGGTATCAGAGTTGAGGGAACTGGTTCTGCTTTGGCATCAGTTAACCTTTCAACTATTTATGCACACGGATTTACTAATGCTACAGTGGGTACACCAACAATCGCTAACACTGCAACAGGTACACCGGCTGCAACATTCTTCCTTACAGGAAATCCATTCTTCAACAACGGAAGCTGGAGTATTGCTCCTAGATCTTGGAACTATAACGGTGCTTGGACAAAATACAGTGGTTTTTAATCATTACTAACATGTTAATTTTTAACGGGCAGCAACATTAAGCTGCTGCCTGTTTTTTATTTAAATATTATGAAAAAAATAATTATCAGCTTAACGATACTTTTGGGTATCAGCTTAAAATCACAAAGCCTATATGTGGCATGGGAAACAACCTTTAACACCCAGGCTGAAGTAAACGGTTGGAGTTTTTTTGACGGAAATGGAAATAATAGTACATGGAATGTGGGTCCTCAACTTGTTCGTGCGACATCAGCAAATGTATATACTGAGGTTCCTGCAGAGCAGGTTTTAAGACATACTGCATTTATTCCTAATATTACCGGTGGACCTGCAAACTATAAACCAGGCTATGACAATGATGTTGAAGACTGGGCAATTTCTCCTCAGATTGATCTTTCATCGTACGGTGGAGATATCACTTTGGCAGCGATGATTGGCAGGGTGATTACTTACAACACAACTTCTGCAAGCAATAACACCTACAGAGATATCTTTGTATATGTAAGTACGCCTAGTAAACCTGTGCCAGATGTTTCAGATTTTCAAGCGATACGTGCAAATTTTGTAACGTCTTATGTTACTAATCCTAACGCTTTGCCTCCAAGATTAAATATCACCAATGCAGATTATATTGCTGAAAATAATGCCTTATTTGCTCAGACAACAGCAAACCTTTCACAATATGCAGGTCAGAAAATTTACATTGGTTTCTGGAACAACCGAAACTTCTCAAACAATATCGGATTTGGAACTTTGCCTTTTCTTAATACAAACTCAAGTCTGACTTTTCAAATTAATGACATGCAGATCTTTGCTACGCAGCAAACTTCTCTATCGACCCAGGAATCAAAATCTAAATCGGCGTTTTCGGTATATCCAAATCCTGTAGCTGAGATACTTTATTTAAAAGGAATTACAAAAGGTTCAGTGGTGGTACACAACGCAGCAGGTCAACAGGTTTTGAAGCAGGAAATATCAAACGGACAGGTTAATGTAAGTAGACTTACAAATGGAGTTTATACATTATTAATCAATTCTGATGGTAAATCCAGTGCTACAAAATTCATCAAAAAATAACTAGTATTGATCTGGAAATCAGCAGTTTTACATTAACGGTAAATTATTAGTACTAATACTTTTTAACTGGAAATAATGTTGAAAATTCTTTTTAAGATAATTGTAAAAGTGGTATTTATTGTGATTTTTATTGCATCTGCATCACGTTTTCCTGCTATTCTTCTTTCTGTAATTTGTACTGTATAAAATATGATTGGCCTTCTTTCATTATTGTTAGAAGGCTTTTTTTCAAAATTAACTAAAAAATATAATAGAGATATTTATTTGAATATCAATAATACAGTTTAGAGTAAAAATGAATATTGAAATGATTAAAATGATAATAGAATGAAATCGAAAATTCTCAAATTCCAAATGGAATATAAATATATAACAGGAAAAATAACGAAGTCCATTGTATTTTCAGCAATGGTATTAAGTTTATTTTCATGTACAGACGAAAATATGCAGCCTTACGATGTTGATCAGAAATATGCAGAAATTAATATCAAAGGCTATTCTAATCCGGATTTATTGCTGTTAAAATTTAATGGTGAACCAGTAATTATTAACGGAGAAACATCTTATGTCAACAACATTACAACCCAATTGAAATTTGTTTTAGATAACGGCGAAAAAAATACATTGGGTATTTATAATAAAAATACAGGAAATGCAATCAGAGTATTTAATATCAACTATGATAATATTAATGATTATAAAAACATCAATTTCATCAATTTACCGCAAATCTTCCTTCAAACATCAGTAACGAAGCCAACAGTAAATCTGGGAAGAGTAGGCTTTGAATTTATTTTCCCCAATTTAGGAGAGTTTTCCGGTACAAACCTTCAAAATGTAAAAGGTGTATTGAAAAGAGAAAGTTCGGGAGCAGTACTTGCAACCTACGAGAAAATAGGAAAGGATGTTTTCACAGAATTAAAGCCAACGATCAGTTATTTCGCGGGAAATGTAATTTTAGAGCTATACAAACCAAATTCAACCGAGCCTTATTCAGGAACCCCTTTGATCACTATTAAAATGAGTACAACATACATTAATAACAACAGAGCAAAGCTGATCGTTTTGCAGGAGGTCATGGAAAGCGGAGTCTTGAAAGTAAAAGGCGATGTAGATATTGCACCGTATTTATAATTTTTAAGATAAAGAATAAAAATTAATGAAAATTTACTCTTTATTTTTTCTTGCTTTCATACTGCTGTCCTGTAATCGGATAGAAGATGATTACGACAGGCCCGATTTCGGAGAAGGATCTACGGAATCGGTCAATCTCTGGGTACAGGATTCTATGAAACGCTATTATTATTGGGCTGCAAATATGCCTTCAAAGCCTGATTATAGCCTCCCGACAAAATCATTTTTTAAAACCCTGCTTTCGCCGGAAGATCGATTTTCTGGTATTGTAGATAAGAATGATGCATCGACCTACACGAAAACCACAAGAAGTTTGTATGGTTTCGATTATTCTTTTTTACAGCAAAACGGAAAAACATTTGCAACAACTAAATTGGTAATGAAAAATTCTCCGGCTCAAAATTCAGGTTTGCAGCGTGGTTTCATTATTACAAAAATCAACGGAACTGAGATTACATCAGGAAATAAAGATCAGATTGAATCTATGATGACAAGCTCTGGTTCACCGATGAAGTTAACCGTCGGATCCTGGAATAGCGGAAACATTGTTAACATAAGCAATGTAGAAATCTACCAAAGCTTTACATTTGATCAGCCTTTGGTTTCTAAAATTTTTGAAAAAAACGGAAAAAAAATTGCGTATCTATACATTTACAGTTTTCAAAACGGGCAAATTCAGGCTCTTCTGAGTAAATTCACCGAATTCAAATCTGCAGGAGTTACAGATTTAATACTCGATCTTCGTTACAACTATGGTGGAATACTTGCTTCTTCAACGGCGCTTTGTGCGATGATCCCATCCGGAATATCGGGTAATTCTCCGTTTATAATTTACAAAGGAAACAAAAATGGCGGAGAAGTTAAGCTGACTTTTGCTCAGCAAATTGCTTATGAGAAGTCTGCTCCGAGTTTTAATACTTTGTTAAATCAGAATTTAGGGCTTAGTAAAGTTTATATTTTAACGACAACAAGTACAGCTTCAGCTTCAGAGACAGTAATTAATAATCTGAAACCTTACATTCAGGTGATACAAATTGGTGAAAAAACCATGGGTAAAGATATGTCAGGTTGGGATATTTCAGATCAGAGAAAGCCTCCCAAAATAACTTGGCAGATCCATCCCATGATTTACAAATTATTTAATGCTGAGAATACAGGAAATTATAGTAACGGTTTATTGCCAGACATTCCGGTAAATGAATTTGAAAGCCTACCAATTTTAGATATAGGCAATCCAGAAGAAACTTTATTAAAAAAAGCTTTACAGACTATTAATTGATTTTAAGAGATCTTATACTCAACCTACAATATCAACACCAAAAACGAATAGAAATTTTGAAAAAAATTGATACTAAAGAATATCAGGATTTGATAGGTGCATTCGAACGTTACAAAGAATTTAATGATGAGTACGGAAGTGCCAGTATTATTAATGGGGAAGATGAAACTTTACACCAAAAAATGGTGAAGTTACAAAATTTATACAATAATTATTGCACGCTACTCCACGAGCTGAAATGTTGTATTCGGAATTATACAAGAACTAGAGATGAGCTAAAAACTATTATGTACAAGAGGGCAAGAAAAATAGATAGTATTTATAAAAGAAAAAAATAATTTTTGGTAACTATATACAATTGTACACAAGCAAAACTACAAAAAAAATAATCTGCCGTAACTTCGTTTAAAAATAAAGCTATGGCAGATTTAAGTTTTGAAGAGTTTGAAAACTCTTTTAAGAAAATGCTTATTAACAGATATTTTAGGAGTATGAAAAAGATCAGAAAGATATCAAAATCCAATTAACTATAATTTAATACAATCACCAGGAAAAAAATATACAAGGCTGGATGGATTATAAAATTTATTATATACCTGAACACAAAACAGTTTCAATTACAAGTAATTTTGCTGAAATTAAAAAATGGATGGATTTGGGTATAAATCCCAAAGTGGAATATATACCTATAACTATTTCGGAACTAAGCCAATCAAAAACAAGGATCTGGAGAAATTAGAAATCCATTATTGCAGCAAATTGGAGCAGATTTTACTACCAGAACATCATAAGCTTAAGGAGGTAGTGATAGAAAACTGTAAAAATTTGGATGTTAGCAATTTGCCGACGGAAGTAACGTCAATCTGGCCTCCCAGAAAAGAATCTGTTGTTACAAGTTCTACAAAGGGAGAGTTTCAGCCAACAGGAAATAACCACATAGATAGTCTACTTCATGATCTGAAAAAAAATATGGAAGACTATATGAATGAGGCTCACCCTTCTTACGATCAAAGTGATATCGAAGAATGCCTTTCAATATTAACTGATTATACAATAAGAGTTCTTGCAACAAAATCGAAAGATGAAGGAATGGAAATTGTAAAGTCGACTGTACTAAAGTTGAATGATCTCAATGAAAAATGTGATTTTTCTTTAATAGAAACCAATGAAAGGGAGCAGATTGCTGAAATAATAATCTTGGCGGGAAATGAAATGGGATATAATTCTGTTGACGAAGATATTACGGAACAATGGAGAGAATGGTAAATAAATATATCATTCTCATCTTAGCATTTTAATATGTTTAAATTCCTGTAACGTTTGTTGCAGGAATTTTTTATTAAAGGAATTTAATCTACATGAACTATCGAAGCCATGTTTTTAACCTTTATGTAAGAGAAATTTGTATTAAATTAAAAAGTATTACGTTTAAAGAAATTTTTAAACGTTTCCTAGAAAGAGATAAAATATCAAAAAATACATGAGCCTCAATTCACTTGTCGATTTCTACTACTGGAGTTTGCCCTTGTGTAGTTTATTATCTCGGAATATTTTAGAATTGTAACACTGCACATTTTTTATCCCTTAAATGTTGTAAAAATATATTAATATTCAGCATCGCTTGACCTTGAGATCATATATGTTACACAACACTTTAGTTATTTATTCTGTCATAAGCAGATCAAATTTTCAAGTTCAACATTGTCTATGAAGCTATCCGATTTCTATAGCAAATATATTCCGTGGTCACTGCGAAAAAAAATCTTTTTGGGTATTTATATGATAGTAATTTATCAGATAAAAGACTGCCACAGTACTTTGGCAGTCTTTTATAGAAAAAAAAATAAACTATTTAGAGCTATTGTCTGCGATAAAAAAGTCATCGGCATTTTCTGCTATCGGAATGTAAAGTCTTTCCCACGCTTTACTTCTCACCATATCCCAACTGTGCCCTTTTCCTTTTAGATCTTCGGCTAAAAGTACAGTTCCGGGTTTGATGATGAATGTAGAGCCATCCGTCACTTTGAACCTAATATTACCTTTCAGTGTGATCACATATTGTCTTCTTGGAGCAGGATGTGCATTTTTTTCCCAATCTTCTGTCTTGTTGCTGATCCAGAATGTGCTGGTATTCAAATGTTTCAGAGTAGGAATTCTGCCTTTCTCAAAAGTACAGGAACCGTCAGGATTATTGATGAGTCTCACAGCAGGTATGTATTCTTTCGATTCTTCCTTATCGACTTTGATACTAAAATTATTGTGATTCTCTTTTTCCTGAGCATTCATGACTGAAGCAGAGCTTAGTGCAAGGATTAAACTTAGACCTTTAACGATGTTTTTCATTTGTAAAATTGTATTATATATTTTAATTGTAAACGGTGTCATAAACCAGCATTTTTTCAAATTTTGGTTTGTATTTTTGAACCAGCGCAAGATGTTCCGGCAATTTTCCGTAAGCCTCCAACTCCTCAAGTGAATCAAATTCCATGGCGCAATTGTAACTGTAAGTGCTGTCCAGAACACTTCTTGGACTGGAGCCTGCCGGTTTTCCGTATTGAAGGTTTTTTTGATATGGTAATTTTTTCAGACCTTCAAAGAAGTTTTCAAAGTCTTTTATTTCAGCTTCAGAAAGGTCTTTTCTAAGCCAAAAGAATAGATTATGTGCATACACTTTTTTAGGTTTTATGGGATTAATATGAGGTAAAACTGATGCGAACATACTTCCCGATATCAGCATCAGGGCAGAGGCCTGAAGTGACCGGAACAAGAATTTTCTTCTTTCCATTTTATTAGTATTTTAATTAAAATCAATTCTGTATTTGAGGACAAATTGCCATTGTCTGTCAGAAACAACACCTTTATTTAAAGCATCTCCAGTGAAAATTGGTCGGTTTTGTGCATCAAAGGTCAATCGTGAAGACATTCCATTCATTAGTAATGAGATTCCAGCATCATAAACAATTGCATTGTCCTGAAGTCCTTTTAAGTTTGATAATTGCATCCCAACTGCTGGCTGTAGTTGCAGGTTCTTTTTGTCTTTATTAAAGTAAGGGAGCGTCCCTCCAACTTGCACATAATAAGTATTTCCAGTCCCGATCACGGGCATCGCGTTTCCAGCGCCGTTGAGACTTGCTTGTGAAGCATTCACGGAAGTTGCTGGATTATTGGTTCCGACGTAGCGAACATAATTGGGTCCATAATCATTATACATCGCCATTCCGTAAGCACTTATCGAGGTTCCTTTGTCTTTATTGATTGGCGCATCATAGAAAAGATCGACCGCATAATTCTGCATATCATCATTCTGAACATTATTATCAAAGTCCTTGTGCCAAGTTGCATTATGGATGTAATCGAAACCAGCGCCCAGACTCAAGACGTTCTTTTTTCCTCCATAAGTCCCGGAATTAAAAGGTGTTGTGATATTTTCTTTATCCAAAAATGCATATCGGAAATAACCTGAAAAGTCCTTACCCGGAGCATTTTTACTGAAAGTGGCAACGTTTACTTTCGGATCGGCAGTTGCTAAAGTATAAGGATCTGCAACCACCAATCGGTAATCGAATCTTCCCAATTGACCTTTAGCATAAACACTTAATTCTCTCACGGTGTAATCTGTTGCTCCGGCGTTTGAAGTGGCATAAGCAGGAAGATCGTATAACAAAGTATTCAACGGACCAGTTGTAAATCTTGAAAGTCCTCTCCAAGTTGAACGTCCTGCCCCGACAGCAATTTTGTCATTGAAAGCATACTCTGCGTAAGCATCCAGAAGGTCGATGTAATTACTGGCTTTAGCATTCATATTCACGTTGGTGGTTCCGGCCTGTAAAACGAACATCAGTTTTTCTGTAGGCTTGTAGGTCATTTTCACCCTTACTCTTCTAAGAGACAGATCCGAAACTTCTGATTTTGCCTGATCGTTGATGAGACTTCCTGGATTCAGTTGTGTGTATCTTGCCCACAGTTCTGCGTATCCGCTGAAAGAAACATAGCGCGTATGCTCATCATTCAGATAATGGGTGAGTCCCGGATTATTAAAGTCATTTTTTTTCTGAGCTTCAACTTTAGAATATAAACCCATCATCGATATAACTGCAAGTCCGAGTTTAAAAGTTCTTTTGTGCATAATTTCTAATTATATTAATTACTAAATTCCGTTCGTTTTGATGGGACAAAATTAGACTCGGAAATCAAGGATGGTCGTTAGAAAACCATTAGAAAATCTTTAGAAATTCATTAAGGGGCTTTGGAAATAAAAATATGAGATACCTTTGTAGAGGATTTGAAGATCAATAGGAATTGAATACCTAAAGTTTAATTTTTTCTTCACATTCCTGAATCTATTTTAACTCATTTTTTTTCAGATGAAAGTTTTAATAATTGAAGATAACGCGCGTGTTTCTGCTCTTATAAAAAGAGGGCTGGAAAGTCAGGGCTATCAAATTTACATATCGGAAGATGCAGAAGATGCCTTGATAATGGTAGATAGGATTACTTTCGATCTGGTAATAATGGATATCATGCTTCCAACAATGAATGGCATTGAGCTGAGCAAGATCCTCAGACAAAAATACACTGATATCCCGATCATAATGCTGACTGCGCTGGGGACGATTGATGAAAAAATAGAGGGTTTTGATGCAGGAGCGGATGATTACATGGTAAAACCCTTTGAGATAAGGGAATTATATGCTCGGATAAAAGCCGTTCTCCTGCGAAAATCTTCCCAGCCAAAGAAAAATGATATGTCGGATACGATCATTTATCAGAACCTTAAAATCAATAAAAATACAAACCGCGTCTTCCGGAACGAAAAGGAGATCAGCCTGACACCGAAGGAATTCAAACTTCTCATTTTTCTTATGAGTAATGCAGAACGGGTTTTGAGCCGGGAGGAAATTGCGGAAAATGTCTGGGGAAATCATTTTGATACGGGAACCAATTATATTGATGTTTACATTGCTTATCTTAGAAAGAAAATCGATAAGGATTTTGATGAAAAACTGATTCATACGAAACCCGGGATGGGATTCATTTTTACACACCAATTATGAAGATTGCTACCAGGACAGCTCTGACCTATGCTTTACTTACAGCAGCGATCCTTTTTGTTTTTGCGTACGTTGTTTATTTTGTTTCAGAGAAAAATAGGGAAGATGAGTTCAACGACCGGTTGGGTTACAAAATCACCTGGAGATCCGAATTCTTATTTGATGCCAAGATCAGCGATGCCAAGATAAGAGAACTTCATCAGCGAAATAAAACGTTGCTGAATGAAGCTGATATAAGTGTTTACAACAGCGACAAAATCTTGTTGTTTTCAGATTTGAGGCCATCATCCAAGAATCAATTCCACCTTGATGAATTGATTAAGACCAAGAAGGAAAAAATAACCTGGCAAAGAAAGGGACGTCAATATATGGCGTTCAGGTATAACTACGATGGGAAGAGTTTCTATATCATTGGCAGTGCCGAGGATGTAACCGGAAAAGCCCACATTGCAGAGTTCAAGGAAGATCTCGTAATCATTTATGTCATTTCCATTCTTATTATTTTCGTCGTCGGTTTTCTATTTTCTTATTATACTTTAAAACCACTCAAAGACATCATCCTTCAAATCAAAGATATCTCTGAGCACAATCTTGATAGGAGACTCATTGTTCCGAAGGCAAAAGACGAGATATACGAATTGACGAAAACTTTCAATTCCGCTTTCAACCGTCTGGAAAAATCTTTTAATAGCCACAGACAGTTTGTGACCACCATTTCGCACGAATTTCGGACGCCACTTTCAACATTAATTGCAGAACTGGAGCTTGCTAAAGAACTGAACGTCACTTTGGACGATTATAAACTTTCAATCGATAATGCATTGCAGGATGCCAACCAGGCCTCGCAACTTTCTTCTGCACTCCTGGATTTTGCTAGAGCCAGTTACGATGTGTCGCAAATCAGTTTCACAGATCTCCGTCTGGATGAGGTTCTTGCCGAAGCTAAGATTGCGTTGCGTCAGAAAAATCCGGATTATAAAGTAGGAATCAATTATATGGATGATCTGGCAAATGAAGATGAAAGCAATTATGACCTGAATGGAAATCCTTACCTGCTTAAAATTGCTTTTCTTAATCTGATGGAAAATGCCTGCAAATACTCAGAAGACAACTATTGCAACGTCGAAATAGAAATAAAAAATAACGTTCTGGAAATCAGATTTATCGATCACGGGATCGGCATCTCAGAGGATGATCAATTGAAAATATTTGATCTCTTCTATCGCGGACATAATAAGAATTACGACAAAGGCAATGGCATTGGATTATCCATCGTCAAAAGAATTATAGAAATGCACCAGGGCAGTATCTCAATTCAGTCTCAATCAAAGATTGGAAGTACCTTTAAGATTCACTTTTGTTCAAAATAGAGTAAGGGGACTCGCGGTTAAATTTTGATGTTTGCTACTACTGCCTTCTTCTTTTCTTTTTTTCTTCATCTTATTTGCAAATCCTGTTCTTCATAATTCTCGCCCTGTGCTTCCGGAAGTAAACCACCGAAAGCTTCTATCAAACCGTCGTCACATTTTCCGGTATTCAAAAAATCGAAAAGATAATGTGGCTTTTCAGGAGTTAAATCTTTAATGTCATTTGACCGAGACATTTTTGCTTGCTGTCTAACAGGTTCTTTAATTTCAGGATTGATGTCAACGTCCCAATAATTATTAAAGTTATTAGCAGAAAACTCCTTCCCCAATCGTGACCCGTTCAACGCTATTCTGGAACGATGATCAATAAAAGTGATTCCATAGATCCTACCGTTGTCATTTTTACGGACGACGGTATCAATTCCTTCTTTTTTCAATTTCTTTTTAAATGCCTGTTCATTTTTTGAAGAATGATGAGCTTCTGCGATCAATCTTTTCAAATTTTCTTTTACTATTACATCGTACTCGTGCTTTTGCAAGCAGAAAAGTGCTTTTCTAATGAATTAATACCGGCATTCTTTCCAAACAATGAGGACTTGAAGGGATTCCAGCTTTTTCCCCTTGGCCATCTAACGGAAAATGAAGCAATCCTCTTTGAATATGAAAAAGGTTTTGAATTTCAAACCTAAGAAAGATAAAGAATCTTAATATGTCAGATAATAAAAATCATACTACTGATTTGAATAAACGTGAAAAGATATATCAGTCGATAGATAAGCTGATATTAATACTTCCTGATTATGATACTTTCTTTTTAAATTATCAGATGAAATTTATTGAATTGACCAATGAGGAAAAAAAGAAATTTCCCAATATAGGAAATGAAATCAGAATTGAATTATTGGATCTAGGATATGTTAAAAATCCACCTAAAGTTAATACAATTTTTAGCTTAACTGAAAAAGGAAGACTAGTAAAATCAAAAGGTGGACATTTTAAATATCTAGAATCTATCAAACCTAAAAGAGATTGGGGTAAAATCATTCCAATCGTTGCTATAATTGTTACAGTTATTTTTGGTGTATTGAATTATAATCTCAATAAAGATAAAAATAGATCAGTTATTGAAAAAGCACAATTAAATAAACAAATAGATTCTTTAAAAGAAAAAATCAAAATATTAGAAAATAAAAGAGGACAAAATTAAGTCCTCTTATTTTTTTAATATGTTTGTGTAAACTAATATATAATTACCAAAATTTAAATTGATTTTCTTGATTTTTAATGTATTTTTAGAATTCCATCATTGAAAACATTACTTAGAATTATGGCAACAAAATTTCTTGCAGATACTTTCTTAGCTTTAACAAGCTGCTTAATTTCAGAAAGGTCTTCAGTACCTTTTAGTTTTTTCAATTCTAAATCAATTGGAAACCCGATATGCAATAATCTATCGAAATCTTCCATGTTCATGAAATTCTTTTCATTTATTTGCTCTTGAACTTTTACGAATTCTGTTTTATCTAATAAACCATTTTCGCAAGTCAAAGTTATATGTTGATCTAAAGTCATTGTTTTAATTATGATTGTAAAGATACTAAACTTCGCCCACCCATCTTAGCAAACATTTTCCGGAATATTTATCTATCCTGAAAACTACCAATCTATTTTCCATCGAAATACCGATAAACAAACCTTTTAGATCGCCATTGATCTCAACATAAGCGAATTGCAAACGTTGTCACTAGAACCGTAGCAAACAGTCATATAATTTGATATTTTCGGGCAATTCCTGATTCCTTACTGTCTTCAGTACGATAACAGTTTTGTTGTCGTTGGCTAATTGCAAATTGTTTCCTTCTTCCGAGAATTTTTTAGTGTCGAAATTCACTCTTAAAAGGGGGCTTTTTTTTTTCACGAAGACAGAATTTTCTTCGGATCAGACAACATTTAAGACAAAGAATTTGAATACGAAAAAATAAGCGAACTTAACGAATTCAAAGAGAAACTTTCACTTAAGACAACTTTCAACTTAATAGTGAAGACAAGAAAAATAGGTAAGACTTAACGAGAAATAAAAAATGGATAGAATAGAATAAAAAACTACTGCTGCATCGCATTTTTTGTTAGGCCGGCTGATGTGCAAGCATCCTCTTTTGTGCTTCTTATGAACTTTAGTAATAAATTAAAATCTTGTGCTCCTAAACCCGCCAGAACACAAGACCAGAAAACGTTGGCGGTAATTGTAATAAACCTATGGCATTAGACTTTCACAGACTTGACAACAAAGAATATTTGTTCGGCCTTGACGACAAAAAGTATACAAATCTTCACGAAATCTTTACGGAGTATAAAAATTGGACGGGCGTTTATGTTGACCCGTATGGCGATGTAAAATTAACAATTGAAAATCAAAAAATGCTTGTGAAAATAATTGACAATTACCTTGAGAAAACAAATTTAAACACAGACAAGCAAAAAACCATTGACATTTTGGAATTTAGGACGTTATTGAAATATTTTTCACATCAAAATTTAGAGATTGAAATAATAGGCGACTAAATGGAACTTCAATATTTTAAGAACAAAACTTAAAGACAAACAAACTAATTCGGTCCGATTTTTACTTGTTACAAAATATAACTTTTGACATACTAAACATTTGACAACAAGGAATTTTAGGAATTCAGAAAAGCTGAAAATAATTTGGAAATTACATAACCTATAAATCAGATTCTACAATACGTAAATTTGAAAGTTGTTCAGTGAACAAAACCATAATCTCTCAAAAAGAAAAACAGAAAATAAATGAGAAAAATAATTACATTTTTACTTTTGACCTTAGTACACGTATCAATTTATTCACAAGAAAAAGTGCTGTACGATATATTGAAAATGTCTGACGTGATTCAGGTAAGCTTAGAAGTTGAAAATAAGCCAAATGGTAATTTTCACTTGATTAAAATTGACACGCTCATTGTAACAGACAATGAGGGGCGAAGACCTTCGGATAATTTCATTCATCGTATTTACAGAAGAGCTAATGTCTTGGCACGATATGAAGTTGATAAGAAGAAAAAATACAAAAATTTCAATGTTAAAGGTGTGATAAAGTACTTTAAGCCATCAGTAAACAAAAATTCATATTTCAATTTGGGCAAAATCAAAAATTTGAAAAAAAATATTAATTTAATGGATAAAAGTATCACCAATAAAAATCCTAACATTTTATTCAGTATTGTAGATTCTGCAACTGTGGAAAAGGTATTTCCAAACTATGAATATAGAACCAACGATAGAGACCAGTACAAGAGAATTGACTTTAAGGATTATGATTTAATTTATGCATATAAAGCTAACAAAAAACAAGATTTCGTAGTAGCGGTAAATGAAGAACTTGAGCCTGGTTTTAACATACTAACGTTGGTCGATGAAAAAGCAGGAATTGGTTACAAACTTATAAAGTTGAAAAGAGATATGACTCCGAGTGAAAAGCAAGAAATCACAATCGAATTGATGATTGAAAATGAAAATTCGATTACATTAATTCCTTTCGATTTCAAAAACGTCGAACCCAGAAATTTTTGAAAAAGCAAATCTCACAATACGGATTTTACAATAGGTGGCGAAGCCTCAAAGTTTAATGCAGTTCTTTATTGAATTTTTTGCAAAATTGAAGATTTGTGCTTCGATTTCCTCACCATCCCAAAGACCTGGAACGTTATCCATAGGTGAAAATTAAATCCTAGAAAATGATTTTTTATCTTTGATTAGGTCATGTCACTGGAAATAGATGTATACAATTTGCCTGCTATTTAACACAATCATCATACAGACAGAATGAAAGAAATTATTTGCCCCTATCCTTGGGACTGCGGAAAAAACTTTGACCCTTTAGAAATGGAAAAGAATGACTTTGAATTTTTAAAATCAGCGGCAGAAAAAAGGATGACTTTTATGTTTTTGCATTGTCCAAAATGCGAAAGACAATTTCAGTTTGACACAGTTCAATGGAAAGCTGACGGATTTGGTTTTTCAGAGCCGAAGATTGTAGTGGAGAAAAAGAAGAAAACAATCAAACAATTGACGGCTATTCTTGCAAAAGCAAAAATTGAAATACCGACTGATTATTTTGACTGTTTGACAAGTAACAACTTTAATTCTGTAATATCAATTTTTGCAGACGAAGATGACTTCAAACTTTATAACTTAAACGAACTTTGTGAAAAAATAAATATGGACGGAAAATCATATTTGACAATTAGACAACTTAAAGGTTTTGCAAGCTCCTTAGAGGAAATAATTGAAGAAACACCACTAACGAAAAAAGAACAACAGTTTAGTCTGACTGAACTTTCATATTGTTTGGCGATTGGCTACGAGAATACACGAATATTATTTATTGACATTCGGGACAACAATTCCTTATGGGTATTTCATTCTGATGGTGGAGGCGATTGTGAAAAAACGAATATAACATTAGACCATATTACGAAGAAAATAACATGCAGGTAATAAGGGGTTTGAAATAGGGCGGAAAGTCATCAATCCACGTTTTGAGCTTCGGTAGATCGATCTGCCCGCCATCGCCAAGCCCGAAACGTTAAACTAAGACGAAGTTTCAAAAAACGCATCTTAACGTTAGTAAATCAAGGAATGAATGAAACAGAAGAATTATTGTGAGATAAATACGAGTACTGATCCGAAGATAATTGGTCGACGCGAATTGCCTTTGCCGGTTGAAATCAAAAATAAAATATTCTTTGAACAAAGAAAAAAAATACACACTTAACATCAATGATTACTTTAAAGATGATAAGATATTATAAAACGAGATTGTTTTAGAATAAGCAATTTAACATCATTTTAGCTGAGTGGATATGCAAATAAAAATTCCAGGATAAGTTAAGCTACATTTTTGTAAATTTTATTTTGATTGTTAAATTCTTCTATTGTTTGGTAATTTAGGGTACTGTGGCGTCTTTTTTTTGTTGTACCAGACTTCGATGTATTCGAAAACTTCCAACTCCATTTGTTCTTTTGTAATGAGTTTGTTGCCATAAATGATTTCCGTTTTCAAAGATTTAAAAAAACTCTCCGCCACTGCATTATCCCAACAATTTCCTTTGCGGCTCATACTTCTTGTAATTCCATAAAATTCCAAAGTATTTGTAAATTTCTTGCTTGCATATTGAACGCCTCTATCGCTATAAAAAATTAATCCATCAACTATTTTCCTGTTTTTGACAGCCATTTTCCAGGCTGCAAGGCTTGTGTCCTAGGTATTCATTCCGCCACTCAAACTCCATCCGATTACCTTCCTGTCGTATAAATCAATAACCGTTGTCAAATACAAAAATCCTTCTTTGGTATGGATATAGGTGATGTCAGAAATCCAAACTTCGGAAGGCGCAGCAACGGTAAAGTTCCTATCCAAAACATTTTCCACCACCAGATAATTATGTTTTGAGTTGGTGGTAACTTTAAATTTCCTGCTCAATTTACTTCTTAAGCCTAACTCCTTCATATATTTTGCCACCGTGATTCGAGATGTCTTGTATCCTAAAGAATTCAACTCAAATGTAATTCTAGGGCTTCCATAGCGTTGTTTTGATGAAAAATAAATTGAAGTTATTTGATCTTTTATTTTTTCTTTCAAAAGCAGTCTAATGCTACTGTGTCTGTTTTTCCATTTATAATAACCGCTGGAACTTAATTTTAAAACATTGCACATCTTTTCAATCGGGAATACACATTCATTATTTTGTATGAATTTATATTTCATCGACCGCTCTTGGGGAAGATGCCGATTGCTTTTTTTAATATATCATGCTCTAGTTCTGCATCTTTGAGTCTTTTCTCTAGTTCGTGGATTTTTTCCTGTTCGGGTGTAAGTTTTAAATTACCATTCCCGGGAAAGCTACCTTCCCCAAATTCTTCGTACTCTTTGCGCCATTTGTAAAGTAGTGTAACTGCGATTCCCAGTTCTCGTGCGAGTTCTGAGATATTAGTCCGCTCATTGCTCAATTGAACGGCTTTGGTCTTAAAAGCAGGATCGTAGATTTTTCGCTCTCGTTTCATATTTTAAAATTAAGGTTTTATGCTTAACTTTAACTGGAAGCTAAATTAGTATATCCACATCTTGCAGATAGCGCTTTTGTTCTGAGGAAATACGAAGATGTTTTGAAAGTTCAAGAGTTAGTTACCAAAGCTGAGCATTTCTATAATAGAATTGAAGGCTATTCGAAAAATGGTGATGGAAATGCTGAATATTGGGCAACCCAATTGCCATCTTATCAAAAAACAATTGACCTACATAAAGTTCAAGTGCAAGAAGTTATTGAAAATTTAGCTCAAAAGGAATAGATGTTACTCAAATTGAATATCAAACTAAAACTACTGAAGATAAAATCTCAGAACTGAATAAAAAGCTGGAAGAACTTCCTGAAATCAAAGTCGACTTAATTGTACAATATAAAATTGAGAAGGAGAAAATTTGAAACTCAATCAAAACGTAGATTATGTTAAAGAAAGATTCGAGGAGAATGTAGTTTTACATTCTAATTTAATAGCTGCAAAATGCAATGGGGATGTTGAAATTAAAAGTTCTTATAATATATTGAAACAAAAGGATACTTTAAATTTAGATAGCATATCAACTACAGTTAGAAAAATATAATTAAAAAATTGTTAATTGTAACAGCTTTATATTAAGACTTTTTTTGGGAATTCGGTTACTAAAAAAGTTAAAATGTCTAGGTAACCGAACAGGTCACCTTTTATTTAAAACAACTCATTAATGATGGAATCAAAAAATAATCCCTTAAATCATGAGATTTAAGGGATTATATAAGAAATCTAATAATTTCTTGTGGTTTCTCCAGGAATCGAACCAGGGACACATGGATTTTCAATCCATTGCTCTACCAACTGAGCTAAGAAACCATTAAACATTGTGATTAACTTCGTTGTTTAAAGTGGTGCAAAAATATAATTTATTATAATACTGAGCAAGTGTTTTTGAAAAAAAACAGAAAAACTACAAAATACCTTCATTGCGACTCGCCCAAATAATTTTCAATAAAATGACACTGATAAGATTATAAATAAATCAATCATTATGCTCTAGTAAGTCTTTTAGAGGCATCATGTCTCCACTTACTCTTTATCTAGTGTTTTTGCACAATGCTGAGGCGATGCTTTTATGCCCAAGCTTTTACTAACGCTTTCCATAGATACATTACTTACTAAGGTTATTGTTTGTTGCCAAGATATGTCGAGCAACGTGAAAAGTTGGCTTCTTCTTGATTTCACAGTTTTCAGCAATGATTTTAAAATATTCATTTATTTTCTTATTGGTATACAGGTGATTTTATCTTTTATTTGCAAAATTCCACATATTCTTAATTTCATCTTCTGTTAGAAAATTTACAGTTACCTCGTTAAGTTTCTTTTATAATACATTACGAGATCTTTTCGATCCAACTGTTCTGATAGCAGATTTTGAGTATTTTCCCTAGGTTTTTGGTATGCTTAACGGTAGAATTATTATTACATTTTGCTTCTGTACGCAAGTAGAAATCAAAATCATTCATAAACGAGTGCTCAAGTTTCTTGATATTAACGTCAGACTTTTTATAAAAACTCCATAGAAAACTTTTTAGATGCGATATACAGGTTTTAAAATTTTTGAGTGTCGCTAATGCATACTCCTTTCCGATTAGCTTTTCCATTTTATCATTATGCTCTTGAAAGATGGGAATTAGATAACGTTTCGTCTCATGTTTACCTGTCAAAATATTTTTAACATCTGTTGCGTCAAATGATTCACCTGATAAAACTAGATTTCTTTCGATTTCCAGTATTTTTGAAAGTAAGATGTCGAAATACTTGTTTTTTGAGCGAGCCTCTTCAGAATTACCTTTTAAGCGGCTCATTTCAGAACTCCATTTGGAAACATCAACAGTTTTACCTGTTGAGAATTCAGAACGTGACTGTTATTCTTAAATAAACAGGAACTTGTAAATTGCTTTTCGCTTTAGATTTTTTATCGTAGAATAATACTGAAATTTTGGCATTCATATTTTTTTACTTTTTTGGTTAAATTACTTAGATGTGACCTAATTAACAAGATGTTCAATTTATAAACAGCTTGCTAGTAAGGCTTTCAGAGAAATTCAGTACCTAAAAAAGTTAAAACTTACAGGTAACCTTACGGGTCACCTTCAATACGAGAGTATTTGTATAATTTTGATACACCAACCAAAATAAAAACCCATCAAATAGTACAATTTGAGGGGTTTTCTTAGGAATTGTTTAATTCCGTGTGGTTTCTCCAGGAATCGAACCAGGGACACATGGATTTTCAATCCATTGCTCTACCAACTGAGCTAAGAAACCATTGATTTACTTCGTTGTTTTAAAGTGATGCAAAAGTAGGAAGTTTTGGTATATGAAGCAAATATTAACCAAACTTTTTTAGCATTAAATTAAAACCTACTGATTTTCAGTCTGATTATTTTCCTGCTCTTTTCTTATTTGCTCGCTCATTTCCTCCAAAACAGGCTTAATGGTGCTTTCCGGAAGATCACTTATTCTGATATACATCAAGCCGTCAATCGCATCATTGAAATTTGGGTCAACATTAAACGCAATCACCTTGGCATTTTGCTTGATATATTTTTTAATTAAAACCGGCATCCTCAGTTCAGGCTCAAGATCATCAATGATTTTATCCAATTTATTTAAATCAGATTCCATTTCATCTAAAAACAAGTGTTTATCACGATCTCTTAGCTTTACTTTGAAATCATTTCTTGGGGTAATGTATTGAGCTACAGCGGAGTCGTAATAGTTTGAACGCATGAACTCAATCATCAGAGATTTAGAAAACTCTGAAAATTTATTGGAAATACTTACGCCTCCCATCAGGAATTTATGATCAGGATTTCTTAAACAAACGTGAACAATACCACGCCATAAAAGGAATAAAGGAAGTGGTTTCTGCTGATATTCTTCGCAAATATACGCACGACCCATTTCAATTACTTTTTTGAAAAACGGATGAATATCCTGTTCAAATTCGAATAAAGAACTTGTATAGAAGCCTTTAATTCCGAATTTTTTCATCACATCTTTACCTAAAGCCATTCTATAGGCGCCGGCAAGTTTTTCTGCAGCATTATCCCACAAAAATAAATGATGATAGTGTTTGTCATACTCATCGAGATCAAACGGTAAATTGCTTCCTTCACCCACCGCACGGAAAGTCAGTTCTCGCTGTCTCCCGATTTCCCTCATTACAGAAGGAATTTCTTCGTATGCTGTAAAGTAAATTTCGTAATTACCGTTGCTGAAAAGCATTTTGTCGGTTCCGCGAAGTTTAGAAATGTCTTTTATTAAATCTTCTTTTGGAGTTTCGTCGATGATATTCTGAACGATGTTTTCTTCTCGCAGCAACTGGAATTTTAAGGATAAATTTTTAAGATTGATGACCTGTGCCAGAGATTTTCTTTTTTCGTAGTATGATTTCATCATATAAACCTTACGTTTCAGAAACTCTCCCAGCTCCTCAATATTTTCCATTTCATCCATCACTTTTACGGTGATAGGTTTCCCTATTCTGATTCTGATAGGCTTCTCGCGGTCATTCATCATTTCCGCAGGCAACATCACCGTTTGTAAGTTGGGGTGAATCTTAGCAACCTGATAGAATAAAGTACTGTTCTTAGCGTGAAAATACATCGGGACAACAGGAACTTTCGCCATTTTTATAAGCTTTAAAGCTGGTTTTTCCCATTCTCTGTCCAGAATTTCACCGTAAGGATTATTCTTGTTTGAAACTTCCCCCGCAGGGAAAATTCCTACGCAGCCACCGCTTTCAAGATGTTTCAGCGTTTCACGCATTCCGGTTGCGCTGTTTCTTACTTCTTTTCTTCCTTCAAAAGGGTTTACCGCAATTACATACGGCTCCATGGGTTTTATCTTTTCTAAGAGAAAATTTCCCATCACTTTGAAATCCGGACGAACTTCTGAAAGAATTTTACACATCAAAATTCCATCAATTGCACCCAGCGGATGATTTGAGACTAAAATAAACGGTCCGGTCTTTGGTATTTTTGCTAAATCTTCCTCAAACGCAACGTAGCTTAAATTCCTCTCCCTCACGAAAGAATCGAAAAAATCTTTACCTTCTTTGTCCTTCAGCTTATCATAAAGTCTGTTGACTTCATTTATTTTTGCAATGCTCATCACAGCAGATGCAACGGGATTTTTGAGAAATCCTATTTTGTGTAAGCCGGAAGCCTTGATTAAATCAGTTTTCGATATTAAACTCATCTGTGTTTAGTCGGAATTAGTTTTATAGTGTTACCATTTGAAGTGTATTCTTTGAAATCTGTTCCAATAATACACTTTTTTCCTGGTAAAATTTGTCGATGTTCTCTATTTTTGCATTTCTTACCGTAAATAAAGATACATTTTTTATGACTTCGGTTTTGAAAATTTTCTGAAGTTCATTATTTAATTCCTCAATTTTAAGAAATTTATCTTCAAGGCATAGTGCCAATGAAATTGCAGAATTCTGCATCAGAGAAACTTTAATTTTATATTTAGCTAAATTATTGAAAATTAAACTCATGTGGTCTTCTGCGATGAAAGAAAAATCTCTTGTAGAAATTTTAAGCAAGGTCTGATCACCTTTTAAAATATATGATTCTTCACTTTGATTTTTTTCAGAAGCACCTACCTTGGTTCCTTCTTTTGTAGGATCAACGAAAGATTTCACATAAAAAGGAATATTTTTTTGCTGAAGTGGCTGTAAAGTTTTTGGGTGAATGACGCTCGCACCGAAATAAGCCATTTCTATTGCCTCTTCATAAGATATATTAGATAAAAGTGTAACGTCCTTAAAGATTCTAGGGTCACCTGTCATTACCCCCGGAACGTCTTTCCAGATTGTCATTGCTGTTGCATTTAAGCAGTATGCGAAAATTGCTGCAGAATAATCTGATCCTTCTCTTCCCAATGTAACGGTAAAATTATTATCATCAGAACCAATGAAGCCTTGGGTAACGTAACAAATATCAGGATTTAAATTTGAAATAAATTCCTCAGTCTTTTGCCAGTTTACATTACCATCTCTGTAAGAGTCGTCGGTTTTTATAAAGTCTCTGGCATCAAGCCATTGGTTGGTAAACTGTATATCATTAAGATATTCGCTTACAATTTTGGTAGATATCATTTCCCCACAGCTTACAACCTGGTCGTACACAAAATTGTAATTTGGAGATTTATTTCTTCTTAAAAATGAAACAATGTCATCAAAAAACAAATTTATTTCTTCAAAAACTGCATGATCGTCCGAGAAAAGCCCCTTGGCTATTTCGATGTGTTTCTGTTTTATATTCTCAATTTCAGTTTGATAGTTGTCTTTTTTGAAATACATTTCTACCACCTTTTCCAGCTCATTGGTGGTTTTACCCATCGCTGAAATTACCAATAGACATTTTTCAAAACCCTGGCTGCTAAGAACCATTGATACATTTTTTACACTTTCAGCGTCTTTCACAGATGCGCCACCAAACTTGAAAATTTTCATTAAATTGTTAAGAATAAAATTGTTAGATATAAATAATTCACGTTTTTTTCGGAGGTCAAAATTAGACATTTACGACGAGATATGAAATAGGGCAACGGCTGGTTGAATTAAGATTTAATTAAAATTATCTTAATAGAGATGAAATATTGCTTTATTAGGTATGTAATTGGGGAGTAGTTTGGCGGTACATCTCATAATTATCATTGTTGAAATTAAGTTTAAAATATTGAATTACAGGGCGTAAAGTCTTTTGAAAGAAAATGTTTTTTAATGTGATAAATTTTACGAAATTTGACGGTAAAGTAAAAAACATAAAAATGTCAGATCAACCATTACAGACTTTAGGAGAATTTTTAATTGATAAACAGGAAGACTTTCAGTATTCCACTGGTGAGTTTTCGCGTCTTCTAAGTGCTATAAGACTGGCATCCAAGGTCGTAAACAGGGAAGTTAATAAGGCAGGGATTGTAGATATTACAGGTGCTGCCGGAAATCAGAATATTCAGGGCGAAGAGCAGCAAAAGCTTGATGTGATTGCCAATGATATTTTTATCACAGCACTTTCACAAAGAGAAGTGGTTTGCGGAATTGCTTCTGAAGAGAATGACGATTTTATTGACATCAAATGTGGAGAAAATGGTCATTTAAGCAAATATGTAGTATTAATCGATCCTTTGGATGGTTCTTCAAATATAGACGTCAATGTTTCTGTAGGAACTATTTTTTCAATTTACAGAAGAGTTACCGAGCCTGGAACACCGGTTCAGTTGGAAGACTTCTTACAAAAAGGAATCAACCAGATTGCTGCAGGATATGTAATTTACGGTTCGTCCACGATGATTGTTTACACAACAGGAAACGGAGTGAATGGGTTTACTTTAGATCCTTCTTTGGGAACATATTATCTTTCTCATCCTAATATGACATTCCCAAGAACAGGTAAAATTTACTCAATTAACGAAGGAAATTATATTAAATTCCCTCAAGGGGTTAAAAATTACCTGAAATATTGTCAGATGGAAGAAGGAGACCGTCCTTACACATCAAGATATATTGGTTCATTGGTAGCAGATTTTCACAGAAATATGTTGAAAGGCGGGATTTATATTTATCCATCATACGGTCAATCGCCCAATGGTAAATTAAGATTGTTATATGAGTGTAACCCTATGGCATTTCTAGCCGAACAAGCTGGCGGAAAAGCTACAGACGGTTTCAGAAGAATCATGGAAGTTGAGCCTACGGAACTTCATCAAAGAATACCTTTTTTCTGTGGAAGTGTAGAAATGGTAGAGAAAGCGGAAGAATTTATGCGAATCGACAGCGTAAAATAAATGAAAGCAAAATATTTTAGATATTTATTAAAATTCAAGCGCCCGAGTGGAACATCTCGCGGCGTTTTGTATGAAAAGGAAACCTTTATTCTTGAAATTTCTGATAACGGAAAAAAAGGAGTAGGAGAGTGTGCAGTTTTCAGAGGATTAAGTTTTGACGATCGGCCGGATTATGAAGATAAGCTAAAGTGGCTGTGCAAAAATATTGATCAGGATTTTGAATTTTTAAAAGAAGAATTAAAAGAATTTCCATCAATTTGGTTTGGATACGAACAGGCTTTACTGAATTTGAAACATGGCGGAAAACTCTATTTCCCGAGTGACTTTACAGAAGGCAAAAGCTCAATGATGATCAATGGTCTGATCTGGATGGGCGATGTTGATTACATGGGAGAACAGATTGAAGAGAAATTAGCACAAGGCTTTCATTGTATCAAATTAAAAATCGGGGTCGACTGGAAATCTGAATATGAAATTCTTCAAAAACTAAGACAAAAATTCTCAAAAGAAAAACTGGAACTGCGTGTTGATGCCAACGGCGGATTTTCGAAAGATGAAGCTAAAGTCGTATTACAACAGTTAGCAGACCTACAGATTCATTCTATTGAACAACCGATAAAAGCCGGAAATTGGACTGATATGAAAGAATTATGTGCCGAAACTCCAACACCAATTGCTTTAGATGAGGAATTGATTGGAGTCATTGATTTTAATGAAAAGAAAAAACTTTTAGAAGCTATAAATACTCAATATATTATTTTGAAACCATCTCTGGTTGGTGGTATTTCAGGATCTGACGAGTGGATATCTCTAGCTGAGCAACAAAATATTGGTTGGTGGATTACCTCTGCGCTGGAAAGTAATCTAGGTCTGAATGCCATTGCGCAATACACTTTTACAAAAAATAATCCTATGCCTCAAGGTTTGGGAACAGGAGGTCTTTACACAAACAACTTTGAAAGTGATCTGGAATTAAAAGAGGATCGATTATTTTTTAAATAAAGTTGTAATTTTCTAAATCAATAAATTCTGTTTAAAATTAATTCTCCGTGACTAAATCACGTCTTTTTCAATGAACATTGCTTTCTTTATATATTCTAAAATATCAGAAAACTTCTTTTTAACTTTTTCCATAATATATAGTTTAATTTGGTTTTAAGGTGTTGAAATAAAACAAAGGACGTACCAAGTTTCATAACTGAGAAAAAAAATAATATTTAATGCATATTATTTAGTTTGAAATAATGGTGAATGTATAATCGTTATTTTTTGTTCTGTTAGTAATTAAATTTCTGTCAACTCCATTCAGTGTCTGAAAAATATCATCCTGAACCTGTGAACTTGAAAGGTATCCCCAATGGTTTCCAAACTCAAATTTAAAAGAGCTTTTTAAATCGTTTTCAATAAAAGTACAGTCTACAATTGAAACTACATCTTTAAAATTTTCAATATTTGAAGGCCCGTTTTTTCCTAGTCTTGGGGTAAGAATATTTTTTGTAAACTGAGAAATTCCCAAAATAGCATCTTTTCGGTTTAAATAGATAGAAACCCTGTTTGCCAATAACGGAAGTTTGTTAAAAGAATCTTCAGCATCATCAAACACTTTATAAGAAACATCGGCGTTTAGCAATACAACCTGGTCAATAACTCTCAAGATATTTTCTGTTTTCAAGCTGTACAGCATACTTTGAAGCACTCTGTTTCCCATCGAGTGCGTCATCATGTGAATATGCTGATTGCAGGGTTTCAGATCTTTGTGAGAAAAAATGTTTTTTAAAAATTGAGTATAGAAATAAAACATTCTTACCAATGAGGTTCCAGAATTAATGCTTGCCGCCTTGTCATCAAAATACGTCATCGGAACCAAACTGCTCGATGCCGGCCAGCTCACAAACAAAATATGCTCAATAGGAGATTCGGGATTATCAATAAATAGTTTTTTGAGATCAATAATGGCTTTCAATTCATCATCAAAAGTATAAGCATACCCATGAATAAATATTAAAACATCACTTCTCACCTTTGTAGAAGACATGTTTTTGTATAATTCATAAAACATTCTTTGAGTTCCGCCCAGATTATTTGCCGTTAAGTTTGATTTTTGTAAACCTTTTTCACTTAATAAAACCTCCAGAACTTGTTCATATCCTTGTTTTTCTGGCTCCGAGAATAATTGATAGTCTAAAATATTTCTGTTGGAATAATCTTTTTTCTTTTTTGCCTGGGAAGTGGGCGCAGTGAAATTTTCAAAATTACATTTCGCAATCCTGAAATTAGGGATTGAATATTCGTCATTAGAGAAAGAATCTGTCTTTTCATCTTTGTGACGGATGATTTTGCGGTTGCTGAGGATATAAACAGCCATTATTAATAGTTTTGTGAAAGTAAATTTGGTTTAATAAAGTTCGGAATAAATTTTCAATTGTGTGTGAATTCAAGGTTAAAAATATCGTTTTTTTTAACCCTTAAATTTTCTTAAATTTGCAAATTGCTGTGTAAGCTATGCAGCAAAGTAAGTTTACTCTAATGGAAGAAGAAAAAAAATCACTCAATTTTATTGAGCAAATTATAGAAGATGATTTGGCAAACGGTATGAGAAATGATCAGATCCGTTTCCGTTTTCCGCCGGAACCCAATGGTTATCTGCATATAGGTCATACAAAAGCGATCTGTATCAACTTTGGTTTGGGCGAAAAATACAATGCTCCCGTAAACCTTCGTTTCGACGATACAAACCCTGAAAAAGAAGAGCAGGAATTTGTAGATTCTATCATGAAAGATGTAGAATGGTTAGGTTTTAAATGGGATAAAGTATTGTACGCATCTGATTACTTCCAGCAACTTTACGATTGGGCAGTTCAGTTGATTAAGGAGGGTAAAGCTTATGTAGACGAGCAGCCATCACAGACGATTACCGAGCAGAGAAAAAATCCTGCAGAACCTGGTATAGAGTCACCTTTCAGAAACCGTCCTGTTGAAGAATCTTTAGAGTTATTCGAAAAGATGAAAAACGGTGAATTTGAAAGTGGGTCAATGTCACTTCGTGCAAAAATCGATATGGTTTCGCCAAATATGAATATGCGTGACCCTGTGATGTACAGAATTTTGAATAAACCCCACCATAGAACAGGAACGGCTTGGAAAATTTATCCGATGTATGACTGGGCACATGGTGAATCAGATTATATAGAGCAGGTTTCACATTCATTATGCTCTTTAGAGTTTGAAAACCACAGACCACTCTACAACTGGTATTTAGATCAGGTGTACGAAGATGGTAAGGTTAAAAATAAGCAAAGAGAATTTGCAAGGATGAATGTTTCTTACATGATTACTTCCAAAAGAAAACTACAAAGGCTAGTCGCTGAAAATGTAGTCAACGGTTGGGATGATCCTAGAATGCCTACGATTTCCGGTATGAGAAGAAAAGGGTTTACGCCGACTTCGATTAAGAATTTTATCGAAAAAGTTGGGGTTGCCAAGAGAGAAAACTTAATCTCCATTCAATTATTGGATTTCTGCGTGCGTGAAGACCTCAATAAAGTGGCAAAACGTGTTATGGCAGTTGTGGATCCGGTAAAATTGGTCATTGAAAATTATCCTGAAGGACAAGAAGAGTGGTTAGAGACTGAAAATAATCCTGAGCAGGAAAATGCAGGAACAAGAGAAGTTCCGTTCTCAAGAGAATTATATATCGAACGTGAAGATTTTCAGGAAGAAGCAAACAAAAAATTTTTCAGACTAAAATTGGGTGGCGAAGTCCGTTTAAAATCGGCTTACATCATTAAAGCTGAAAGAGTAGATAAGGACGAAAACGGTGAAATCACAACAATTTACGCTACTTACGACGAAAAATCGAAGTCAGGAAGCGGAACTGAAGAGAGTTTAAGAAAAGTAAAAGGAACACTTCATTGGGTTTCTGCATCCCATGCAATTCCTGTAGATGTCAGAATTTACGATAACTTATTTACAGTGGAACAGCCTGATGCTGAGAAAGATGTAGATTTCTTAAATTTCATCAATCCAAATTCTGTATCTACCATTCAGGGATTTGCTGAGCCAAGTTTGAAAGATGTTGCTGTGGGCGAACCGCTTCAGTTCCAGAGAATTGGATACTTTACGAAAGATCAGGATTCTACGGATACAAATTTTGTATTCAATAGAACCGTTACATTAAAAGACTCCTATAAGCCGGAGTAAAAATTTATTTATATCACTATAAATGAAACAGGGCTTAATTTTTTAAGTCCTGTTTTTTTTCGTCAGTTCGAGTGTTTTTCGAAATGAAATGAAGAAAAATGTATCGAGAACTATCAATGAACTTCTCGATATGATTTTCTTCAAAAATCTACCTGAAGTGACGTTATTAATCATTAAATCAGAAATTGTGAAACTCTTACACATATATACAAGTTCTTACAAAGGACTTTCAAAAGAAAGCTGGATGCTGGCATTGGTAATGCTCATCAATCGTTCCGGTTCGATGGTACTTCCGTTTTTAGGAGTATACATGACTGCCCATCTGAAATTCAGTATAGAAAATACAGGAATTGTTTTAAGCTTTTTCGGAATTGGTTCTGTAATCGGTTCCTGGTTAGGCGGATTTATCAGCGATAGAATCGGAGAATACAAAGTGCAATATCTTAGCTTATTATTGAGCGTACCTTTGTTTTGTTTAATTCCGATTTTTAAAACGGAGGCTGGTGTTGCTTTAATTATTTTACTGCAAAGTATCGTAAGTGATGCATTTCGCCCGGCGAACTCTGTGGCAATTACGAAATATGCAAAGCCTGAAAATATTACGAGAGCATTTTCTCTCAATCGTATGGCGGTCAATTTAGGATTTTCAATCGGCCCAGCTTTAGGCGGAATCTTGTCTGCAATTTCTTATGATTTTTTGTTTTACAGTAATGCTTTAGCAGCTTTATTGGCGGGTTTAATTTATATTTGGTTTTTTTACAAAAGAAATAAACTGGCAAAAATAAAAGCAAAAAAAGTACAGGAGGTTATCGAAATTAAAAAAGAGAACTCGCCATATAGTGATGGTAAATTCTTGATTTACTGTTTTTTATGTATGTTATTTGCCATCTGTTTCTTCCAATTATTCAGTACGTTGACTATTTTTTACAAAGATACGGCACATTTGAGTCAGCAGAGCATTGGATATATATTAGGATACAGCGGATTTCTGGTGGTTTTGCTTGAAATGGGATTGGTACAGATTGCTGAGAAGTATTTTACTTTGGCCCGTACCATGTTTTTAGGAACATTTATTTGCGGACTGTCTTATGCAATGCTCGGTTTCGATCATCGTATTGTAATTTTAATTATTTCAATGAGTCTCTTGTCTGCGGGAGAAATTTGGGCATTACCTTTCATGTCAACCATTACGGCTTTACGTTCAGGAAAGAATAATAAAGGCGCATACATGGGCTTGAATGGAATTTCCTTTTCGATTGCATTTATCGTTACGCCTTATTTAGGAACTTTAATTGCTGAGAAATTCGGATTTAATATGCTGTGGATAGGCACCGGAATCGTGGCAACAATGATAGCCATCGGTTTTTACTTTATTGTGCCTTGGATGCTGAAAGATAAAGAGGCTCAAGCGTAATCTTAAATAAAGATAGGATTTCACCCTGTCAACTTATCAAAAAAAGCTACAGAATTTCTGTAGCTTTTCTCTGTGTAATATTATTTCAATTAAATGTATGCTTTTTAATCACTTATAATCAGATGTATTATCTCAAACTTCTCACATTCACCTCAGGTTTTTCACCTGCAGGTACAATAAAAATAGCATTGTCATTAATAGTGTCTCCGGAATCAAAATAGTAACTTCCAATGACAGGAAGAATGTTGGTTACAGATTTTCCTGATTTATCATAAGAAGAATAGGATACATTAATCATCTGGGTTTTCATCTTCAACTGAACCTTTTTTGAGGTCAGTTTTGCTCCCGTAGCATTTACACAATCAAGTTCTACAATTCCGGTGTCTAGGACGATTTGAGGGTATGAAGTAAGCCTGATATTATAAGATTTATCTGATGTATTCTTTACCGACGCCGAAACTTTGTAGCGGTCAAATGTTTTTCCGCCAACCTGTACGCTTTCTTTGTTGATGATGTTAAAACTAACTTTCAGGCCATTGACGTCTACAGTTTCACCGTCAGAAATTTTTTGAGCCTTTGCAAAAGTTCCGAAACTGCTGAGCGTTAAAACTAAAAGTAAAAGAATTGAGTTTTTCATGTGATATGATTTTGGTGATTTTTATTGATATAAATTTACAGAAGAACTGATATTCTGAAAAGCTGAAAATGATAATGCTGTTGTTTTACTTTGTTAAGAGAACTGATATGCTGAATGTTAAAAATTCCCAACAGATCTCTTCTTAATGAGACGGAGATAATGAAATACCACAACAAGCATCATTACAATTGCTTTGTACATTTTATATGGAGTTTTATCGTTACAAAGCTACGGCTTTTATTTCTATTGGATTTTTCAGGTTTAATTTCTTACTTAATTTTTTTTTGCTGCTGACTAACAGTTGTCAATAGTACATCTTATCTTTGTTTGTTAATTGTAAAATATAAATGATGGAATATAATAATTTAGGTAAAATTGAATTGATATGGAAGAATCTTTAGAAAAATTTTTAACAAAAACAGAAAAACTATTCTCATGAGTTATTGTTCAGTAATTGAAAGAATGCAGCCCGAAAGCAGGAAAGAACTGCACAAAAAATACCACGATAACCATTATGGTTTCCCGATTCATGATGATAACGAATTGTTAGGAAGATTAATCATGGAAATCAATCAGGCAGGTCTGAGCTGGGAAACAATCTTAAAAAAAGAAGAAGGTTTCAGAAAAGCGTATGACAATTTTAATATTGAAAAAATTGCTGCTTACACCGAAGAAGACCGTGAAAGATTATTAAGCGATCCCGGAATTATCAGAAATAAACTGAAAGTGAATGCCGCAATAGAAAACGCAAAAACCATTATCGAACTGCAAAAAGAATTCGGCTCTTTTGAAAAGTGGCTGGAACATCATCATCCCCAAACTTTACAGGAATGGATGAAATTATTCAAAAAAACATTCAAATTTACAGGCGGAGAAATTGTGAATGAGTTTTTGATGAGTATCGGTTTTCTGAAAGGTGCTCATGATGAAAATTGTGCGGTGAATGAAGAGATTTTGAAGCATGATCCGATGTGGAGGCGAGGGTAGGTCACCGTAATTTGTCATTCTGACGAAGGAAGAATCTCTAAAATTTTATTTTCAACTTTAGTTTTTAATTGAAATCAACTTTTACAGTTATTTCATCTGACTTTTCAATCTTTCGATCAGCATCGTGATGATTCTTTTATTGAAAACTTTACTGTCAGATTGATATACTTCCAATTCCTCTAAAGTAAACATCCCGATGGACATCCCAATAAAAGTGTTTTTCAGCACAGCATCTTTTTGCAGACTCTGTTCGATAAACATTTGCTTTTTAAAAGGTGATAGCGTAGGGAAATCCGTTTTTTGTCGCAATGCATAGTTTGTAAACAGCGACAGATAAAGATCGTTCTGTAATTTTAAAACAGGACGCAGAGTTTGGTTTTGAAATATTTCAGCGGGAGTGGTTGTTTCTGAATTGGGTAGGTTGAGGGATTCTCTGATATCTGTTTTTGTAGGCATGATTTTATTTTTAATTAGAATTTCTAACTTATTCTAATTATGAACTAAAGATGAGTTTTTTTTACTATTTAACCCACTAATGATTATTTTTAATTAATCTAATATAATTACAAATTTGGATGTGTTTTTTTTAGATCTATTAAAACTTTTTTATAATTGATAAATTCAATGTCGGTTGGATTAATATGTAATATAAAATTAATACGTCCTAATAAATGAGATATGTAATTCTTACTTTTTATATTTAAATTTTTCTTGTGGCTTTCAATACCAAGCTTTTTAATGTAGAATAATTCTTGTCTTAATTTATTTCTTTTATAAAATGGAACTTGTAATTTTTCATTAACTACTACACCAGTAACAATTTGCCTTTGATTTTTATTTAAAATTTTCTTTTTCTGCTCATTAACACTTAAATTAAAATTAGAAAGTGTTAATCTTAGAAATTCATCAAGTTCTATAACATCAAAATCACCTGAAAAGGTCAAATCATCAGCAAAGCGAGTATACCTAATGTCTCTATCTAGACAATAGTTTGCAATTTCATCGTCAATTTGATGAAAGAATATGTTTGACAAATATGGACTAGTTGGTGCCCCTTGAGGTAAAGCATTGTTTCTTGAACAAAGTTTTGCTAACAAATTAGATATAAGTTCTGAATAACCTAAAGACTTAAATATTTTATCAATTTCTTTAATTGTTATTGATGGAAAAAAATTAACAATATCATAATTAACAACAGTCTTCTTATTTTGGTGTAGTCTTACATTTTCTATAATGGTAATTTTTTTCTTATATGCTTTTGCAAATGCACTAACTTTGACTTTTTCTAATATATTTTTAAGAATCCAAGTTTGGATTTCTTTGAGACTGGGTAATGGTTCTGAGATTTGCCTTTTTGTTCCATTCTTTTTCAAAATTTCAAAATCTCTGTAAAAATAAGAAGTATAAATAACGGCTCGCTTTAAGAAACGTTTATTATAGCCAACTAATGCTGATAAGTGTGAGGTATTATAAATAATAGGAATCTTTTTCTCAATCAAAGGCTCAGCATATCGTAAACATTTGAATATGTTTTCTTGAGAATAGCCTAAAATTGAGGCCTTTGTTTCAAATTCTATTTTATAAGTCTCAAAATCCATAATAAACTATCATTAAATGAGAGCGAATTAATCGCTCTCAATTGACTACGGGCTTAGTAGGAGTGGAGCCTCAAGCGGAACTCCTAATAAGCCCGAGAGAAGCTTGAAAGCCCATTCTTTTACAGAATAGTGATTCACTATTCCGAGAAGGAAACCTTCTAAAATTTATGAACTAAAATTTTAATTCATTTTGATTTGGTACAAATATAAAGTTTTTTTCCAATTTAACAACTTTACTTTTTTCATCAGGCTTAATCCAATCTTCCTTAAAAGTACTTTTATATATTATTTCTAACTTTTTCAATTCCAATAGACCATCTTCAGTTAAAACAATTTTTTCATTAAAGTACTGTATTAGTTTTTCTTCTATCAAATCATTAATCAACTCTGGAATTTGATCGAAAGAAAGCCCATTTTTTGTTAGTCGACTAATAGAACCGTTTCTATAAATTATATCAAGTAAAATATATTTGTTATTCATATAATTAAAATCTAGGAAATGGTGCTTGAAACCTTTCTTCATTTTTAATGTGTTCAAGCCAAAAAATAGGAAAAGTATTATTAGGAGTTCTGTAAAGTGTCACCAGAGCTTCTGACTTTCCAAATCCAAAATTATATCTTTTGGTAGGAAGCATTTTTTCAATTTGTCTCATAATTTCAATTTTTTCTTTTATTGTATCTTCATCTGTATAAAATTCGCTAATTCCTTTTTTAGTTATTAAATGAGTATAATAAATTATTTTATGTTGTTCTAAATAATTAATTGCTTGGATATGTGTAGCAATAGACAAAACTCTGATTTTGCTAATTGAAATATTTTTATTTAGTAATGTAGAGATTGTAGAATTAAGCGTTGAACCAGAGCCTAAAAAATCATCTAATAAATATATTAATTCATCATCTTTTAACTCAAATCCATTGTCGAAATATTCAAATTGCTCAACCTCAGTGAAATTAATTTTATTAAATCGACTTAGAAATGGCTTAATTCCTCTAAACATCAATAATATCCCATGCCCACTTTTTGTCTTTTCCTCATCGTCTAAATTTATAATTGGAAATAAAAATATTTTATTTGTCGAATCAATTTCTGATTGCGGAATTAAATTGAATATTTTAATTAAGCAACTATTGTATTCAGTAAAAGATAACCACTCATATCTTTCAGTTAACTCAATTATTAAATTTTGTTGAGCTTCATTTAGATTACTTAATAGAGTGCAAAAATTATTAAATACAGTATTGTTGAATTCTTTTTTTGAGTGCCATTCTTTATCACTAAAAATTTTATAAAGCTTCTGATAGTTTTCAATATTCATTATTATAAATCGATTCTTTCATATATTATTAGAAATTACTAAAATACGTATAAAATTCCTCACCCCACCGTCTTCGTATCCTCCTCTTTCAGAATCTTTTTTTCTTTCATGGCAACAATCATTCGTTCGAATTTATATTCGGCCCAATTAAATTGATTAAGAAAATCGAGGGCTTCCAGAAATCCTGCGTTAAAGAGCTGTTCTTTTTCTTCTCTTTTCATAAAGAAATTAAGCCAGCTGCTCGTTCCGCAATTGACGCTTTTGATGCTATACAAATTATAGAAAGAGTATTTGGTCAGAAACGTTTTGTCGTTAAAACCTTTTAAAGTACCGATGATGTTTCCGGCGTAGGAGAGGGGTGTCTTCAAAATTTGTTCGCTTGTTTTCCCTTTTTCGCCTAAAATTTCAGAATCGCTTGTTAGCTGAACACCGAACAAAGGAAGTCTCGGATAAAAAATATCATTCATGTGAAAAAGATCAATCGGGAAATTGGAAAGCGTGCCGCCGTCGATGAAAATGCCGACAGGGTAGATGTCTTCTGTTTGCGTATTCATCCAGAATTTCCAGGCGTATTTTACAGAATCTTCGTCTTTATTGATGAGCTTTTGCATGGGTTCAAAAAAGAAAGGCACTGACATCGAAGCCCGCACAAACTCAGCCGGACTGATGTGTTTCAGCTCTTCCTCAGACCAGTAAAGATTTGCCATTGTCGGTAATTCGACTTTTATTTTTGCATTGATATCAGTGGCGATGACAATATATTCTGTCTGCAGTTGATAGAAAGGGTTGTTTTTGTAGTAATCGTTGTTTTCGGCACTCTCAAAAAATATGCGGTAGCGGGTTTCGTCGATGTGTTCGAGATTATTCATCTTGATTTCTTCAATTCCGTTCAACGCATTGGTGTAAAACTCCATGCCGTTTCCGTAACGGTAATTGAGATTCATTTTGTCTTCTTTCTGAATGAATTTCTGGTTGAGTTCGGCAACGGTTTTAATTCCGAATCCATTCATTACATCGGTCATTTGTTTCAAAAAAACATTTCCGGGGTTCAGTCCGCTGTTGCTTTTCGTGAAATCATTATAAAATTTTTTAAAACAGAAAAATCCAATAATAACAGGAATCAGCGGAACTAAAAATAATAGTTTAGCATTAAGGATTGTTTCGGACGAAATAATAAAGGGCAGCGCAACCAAAATCAGCATAACCGCAACAATGATCATCAAATTAATTTTAATGAAATTTTTATTGTTGAGCATCGCATGAATAGTGGTTCTCACATACGGTTTACCATCCATGAAATCTGAAAAATCCCAGTTGAAAAGAATGTCTTTAATGACTTCACCCTTCGCTTCTTCTTTTGTTTTACAAGCTGCGATAAGCATGGTGTTAATCGCTCCAGCACTGGTTCCTGCCACTTTCAGAAAACGGATTCCGAATATTTCTAAAGCATAAAGATATCCCACCAGTGCACTTCCCCAAACACCGCCGCCTTCCTGTACAAATTCGATATACTGATTGCCTTCTGCATCGAGAATATCTGAAAACTCTTTGGTGGAAATATTTTCGTGTAAAGCGCTGAGCTTTTCTTTTGATTCCTGAGAAAGTACATCGTCCTCAAGGATTTTTTGAAGGATTTCAGTTTTCATGATTTTGGTTTGGTGTTTTTTTATTTAGTCAAATGCCAAGGCGCAAAGTTTTTATTCAATTTTGATAACGTTTTTAAGATACAAGACACTTCGACAAAGCTCAGTGTAAAAAAATGTTTTCAATTAATTTTATCTTTGATAAAATCCTTGCGCCCTAGAATTTTAAGTTTTGAAATTTACCTTGCGCCTCTGCGTTTAACCAAATGATTTATATTAGTTGGGCTCTCGCAGATTTTGCAGATAACGCAGATTTTTTCACGTATTTAGTCTGCTAAATCAGCTCGATCTGCGAGAGATAATTATGTTTAAATTCCTATGGAATGATAAACGTTTTTAAATGAACTACCACTGTTTCCTCCTAGCATAAATAAACGTACAAATCACAATCACAGCCATTAATCCCAACGTATAAAAATACCCGTGTTTGGTATGAAGTTCCGGCATATTGTCGAAGTTCATTCCATATAAACCGGCAATAAAAGTAATCGGTAAAAAGTATACCGAATAAATCGCCAAAACTTTCATCACCTGATTCGCTTTCTGATCAGATAATGCCAAAAACATCGAAATTAAGTTGGTAAGCTGGATGTTTAAATGATCAAAATCTGCAACCACGTCTTTCTGTTTGTCCTTTAAATCAACCACTTCAGAATCTTCGAGTTCGAGCAATTTAAACTTATCAACGGCATCATTTGAAATCGTTAAAACTCTCGAATTTAACCCTGACTTTCTTTTCAGTTTATACAATCTTCTGATTTGATTGGTATGGTTTGTATTTTTAAGGAAAATTTCATTCTCTATATTATCCATCGTTTCAAAAAGGCTGATGGCTTCATCATCAAAGGTTTTCATGATCACCAGAGAGATCATCAGGGCAATCTTGTGAGTATGTACTTTTTCCTGGCTTTCCGACAGTTCTTTTTTTGTTTCTGTGATGCTTTTTGCTCTCATTCTGTGTACCGTGATAATGGTTTTTTCCAAAAGAAAAATTCCGATTTTGGTACTGATATCGCTGATGGTATTGAGGTTTTTCCGTTCGAGTTCGGTGCTTTCCCGAAGAAGGAAAAATTTTACGTTTCCGTCTTCCTCATATTTGGGCAAGTGATTAGGGTCTAAAGTGTCTTCCAAAAGGAGATTGTTGATCTCATATCTTTCGTGTAAGTACTTCATATCTTCGTCCGTAGGTGCTTCTACGTCTATCCATTCGCATCCCGAATCTCTGTAAATTGTATTGATAGGCATAAAGTAAAAATACTATAAATTTTAAAAAAACCTAGGTGTAAAATAAAGTTTTATCTTTACCAAAATTAAACAAACTATATGATTAAAAGTACAATAAAAGGGATCGGATTTCATGTTCCGGATCACGTTGTCACCAATGATGATTTAGCCAAATTAATGACCACCAATGATGATTGGATTACAGAGCGAACGGGCATCAAAGAGCGTAGACACCGAATCAACCGAAATGATGCGCAGGAAACTACAGCATTTCTTGGTTTTAAAGCTTCAGAAAAAGCACTTCAACAAGCTGGTTTAACGGCAAAAGATATTGATTATATTGTTTTTGCGACGCTTTCACCGGATTATTATTTCCCTGGTTGTGGTGTTTTGCTTCAGGATATGTTGGGTTGTGATACCATCGGTGCTTTGGATGTGAGAAATCAGTGTTCCGGGTTTGTCTATGCGACGAGCGTTGCCAATGCTTTTATTAAATCCGGTACCTATAAAAATATTCTGGTTGTAGGAGCGGAAGTTCATTCTTTCGGACTCGATTTTTCTGATGAAGGAAGAGGCGTTTCAGTGATTTTCGGTGATGGTGCAGGAGCGATTGTGCTTTCTGCAACTGAGGATGAAAATGCCGGTGATATTTTAGCCATGAATATGCATTCTGAAGGTAAATATGCAGATGAATTGTGTACGCAGTTCCCTGGCTCAAAATACGGTTGGAGTGACAGAATGAGAAAGGAGCCTGAAAATGTAACCGACAAGGAAGTTTACCCGATCATGAACGGAAACTTTGTTTTCAAACATGCAGTGACAAGATTTCCTGAAACCATGCAGGAAGCTTTAGATAAAGCTGGAAAAACGATAGATGATTTGGATATGTTTATTCCGCATCAGGCGAATTTGAGAATTGCTCAGTTTGTTCAGCAGAAATTTGGTTTGCCGGATGAAAAGATTCACAACAACATTCAGAAATACGGAAATACAACGGCTGCTTCTATTCCGATTGCTTTGAGTGAAGCGATAGAATTAGGGAAAGTCAAACGAGGAGATTTAGTGCTTCTTTCTGCTTTTGGTAGCGGATTTACATGGGGAAGCGTTTTATTTCAATATTAGATAAATATTACAGAAGATTTAAATGCTACGTCATTTCGAGTGGGTTTTTTCAAGAAAACCATATCGAGAAATTTTCATTAAGTATGACAAAAAAGTTCTCGATACGCTCCGCTACTGAACTGACGGAACTTATAAAGAGTCAATAAATAAAAATTCCGCTGAAATTTATTTCAGCGGAATTTTTTTATGTTTTAAATTAAAGTAGTTTATAAACTCTTCAATATTTTTTCAGTATCAGCAGTATCCTGACCTTCTGCTTTTCCTAATGCGATAGACTTTTCAGCCCAAATTTTAGCGTTTTTCTTGTCACCTATTTTGTTGTAAAGATTGGCAAGAGTATCTGTATTGGCGTATTCTTCATTTTTCTTTACAGATTCCTGAGCCCATTTAACAGCAGTTTCAAGAGAAGATTTTGTGTTGATGTTTTCAAAGAAATTCCATGCGATTGAATTTAATTCTTCTGAATTTGCAGCAGAATAATCCTTGTAAAGATCTAAAGTCATTTTCTCATACGTTGCAAAATCTTTGTCTTTTAAAGCCCTGTTTGATTTTGCTCTTTTTAAAAGCTTTTCAGATTCTTCTTTTGTTAAGAATTTCTGGGTTTCAGTGTAGAAATAATCGTCATTCCATTTTTTTGTATCAGCGCTGTACGTTTTTTTCATAATCGTATTCAGCTTGATATTTTTGTCAAACATTTCGTAGCGGTCAGCCGGGAAAACTTTAATGATTTCTTCTTTTTTATTCTGGAAAATCTTATATAAAGGGCTTTCTGTACTTTGAGTTCCTGCAAGAATCATCTGAACATCGTCTTTATCTAAAGTTGTTTTTGCGCTGAAATAACGATCTAAAACTCTTCCTGCAAAGTCTGAATCATTATAAATAGTAAGACCAGCAAGGTTTTTTAAGAATTCAGGGTCTTTTTCTCCTTTTTCAAATTTTTGCTTTAGAGCGGTCAATCTTTTATTAGGATCTCCTGCATCCATTGCAAACTGGATAAAATCTTTCTCTTCAACATACCCTAAAGTTCTGTGAACTTCCTCACCGTCACCATTGATGAAAAGATAAGTTGGGAAAGCTTTTACATTGTATTTTTTTGCTAAATCTATACCTTCACCTTTCTCCATGTCAATTTTAGCATTGATGAAATTGGCATTGTAATAATCACCAACAGGTTTTAGAGGGAAAATATTTTTCACCATCAGTTTACACGGTCCGCACCAAACTGCGTAAGCATCAATGAAAATCAGTTTGTTTTCTTTTTTTGCTTTAGCCAAAAGGCTTTTAAAATTTCCTTCTTCAAATTTAATTCCCTGTCCGAACGCAATCACGGCAAAGAATAATAAGGATAATATTGCTGTTTTTTTCATGAAATATTTTATTGAATACAAATGTAATAAATATGTTAATATAAGTGTTTAAAATTATCAATTATTCAATCCGTAAAATTTAGTTAAAATCTTTGGAAATAATTTACATTATTGTTTGAAAACAAAAAATCCACAGAAAATTCCGTGGATTGCGTTTTTTATCTTGAACCGCCTACTTTTGTGTTAGGACGTGATTCTTTACTTTCATAATCGGTTGGCTTTTTAACAGTATCTTTTGCGAGATTGGTGGTGTCAGCAGAATTTTGTTCTGAATTGGCCACTGCAGAATCTCCCATCTTGTTTCGCATAGAATCCTTGTTATGTTCAGCTTTAAATTCTTCTCTGTTCTCTTTTTTATCTGCGCAGCTTGCAAACAATAACAGTCCTAATGCTGTCCCTATCCATATTTTTTTCATAGTAAATTTTTTAATGTTTGTTATTCAAATATAAAAAAAATCCACAGAACTTTCATCTGTGGATTTCCATTTTTACATTAGACTTTTTATCTGGTTGCAGGAGCGGTTACACTATCTACTTTTGTAGAATCCATCGGAACTGTTGTCATTGTATCTGCTACCACTGGTGCGGCTTGCGCTGCGTCTATTGCTGTAGAATCTGTGTTACTTGATGACATTTGCTTTTCTTTAGTTCCGCAGCTCGCTGCAAAAAATCCTATCCCTAAGGTTAATAAAACTAACTTTTTCATAATATAATTTTAAATGGTGTAATAAGAACTATTCAATAATTATTCCGAAAAGTGTTGTTTTTATTGCTAACTAATGATAAAAATATTAAAATATTGTTAAATTTTAAATAAAAAAGCCCCGAAATAAAATTCCGGGGCCATATTTTAATGCAATAACTTATTGCACATTATTTATTTCACATTATTATTTGATTATTTCTTATCCTAAATATGGATATTTATAATCTTTAGGAGAAACAAAAGTTTCTTTGATGCTTCTCACAGAAGTCCATCTTAACAAATTCATTTTAGAACCTGCTTTGTCATTGGTTCCTGAAGCTCTGCCACCACCGAAAGGCTGCTGCCCTACGACTGCGCCTGTTGGTTTATCATTGATATAGAAATTTCCTGATGCATTTTCTAAAGCTTTAAATGCTTCATCAGTTGCATATCTGTCTTGTGAAAACACAGAACCTGTCAATGAATAAGGAGATGAAGAGTCTACTATTTTAAGCGTTTCTGTCCAGTCTTTATCTTCGTAAACGTATACAGATAAAATAGGTCCGAAGATTTCTTCTACCATACTTTCATATTGAGGATCAGTAGTTTCAATTACGGTAGGGCTTACAAACCATCCCTTAGAATCATCACATTTACCACCGATGATTACATTGGCATTGCTGGATAATTCTGCTCTCTCAATGTAACCTTTACATTTTTCGAATGAGTTTTTGTCGATTACCGCATTTACAAAGTTAGATGGATCTTCTGGTGAACCAATTTTAATGGATGCGATCTGAGTTTCCATTACTTTTTTTACGTCAGCCCAAAGTGATCTTGGGATATAGGCTCTTGAAGCAGCAGAACATTTTTGCCCCTGATATTCAAAAGAACCTCTAACTAAACCTGTAGCCACAGCTTCTACATTTGCTGAAGGGTGAGCGATGACGAAGTCTTTTCCACCTGTCTCTCCAACGATTCTTGGGTATGTTCTGTAGTTGTGAATATTGTCACCAATCATTTTCCACATTCCCTGGAAAACTTTTGTTGAACCTGTAAAGTGAAGTCCAGCAAAATCTCTGTGTGCCAAAACTTTCTCGGCAGTTTCTTTTCCGTCTGTGAAAATCATATTGATAACCCCTGCCGGAAGACCTGCTTCAGTTAAAACATCCATGATCACTTTTGCAGAATAGATTTGTTTGTCTGAAGGCTTCCAAACCACAACGTTTCCGAGCATAGCCATACAAGCCGGCAAGTTTCCTGAAATTGCTGTAAAGTTGAATGGAGTTACTGCAAAAACAAAACCTTCCAGTGGTCTGTACTCGACACGGTTCCAAATTCCGGCATCAGAAACGGGCTGTTCAGAATACATTTCTGTCATGAATTCTACATTGAATCTTAAGAAATCGATGAACTCGCAAGCAGCATCAATTTCTGCCTGATGAACATTTTTTGACTGTCCGATCATTGTAGCAGCGTTGATGACGTCTCTGTAAGGTCCTGCCAAAAGATCAGCAGCTTTTAAGAAAATCGCTGCGCGTTGTTCCCAACCCAGCTCGTTCCATTGTTTTTTAGCAGCTAAAGCAGCGTTGATGGCATCATCTACATGCTGCATTGTTCCTCTGTGATAAAAACCGAAATCATGAGCGTGATCCTGAGGAGACTGAAGCTGAACTTTATCGTCAGTTTTTACTTCTTTACCATTGATAACCATTGGAATCTCGATCTTTTGTGCCCACATTTTTTTGTACTGAGCGATCAGAGATTTTACTTCCGGAGATCCCGGTTCGTAAGAATTTACCGGTTCGTTTACTGCAAATGGTACTTGCGAAATTGCTTTTGACATATTACGTTGTATTATTTTATAGTTTGCTAATGATACAAATTTACAACTTTTATTTGATGTCAATAGTGAATTTTGATCCGCAAATGAAGTCTGAATTTTAAGTGTATCATGTAAAAGTTTATAAAAATTATTAGAGATTTCTGAAATCTCTTAATTCCTTTACTTTTAGCAGATAATATATACTAAAAAAGCTTGCAACAGCAAAGAATGAAAAATATAATAAACCATCAGTAAAGTGATCTATCGAGCTGGCACAAGCCCAAAATATCCACAAAAAAACTGAAACGTAAGAAATTAATAGCGAAATTTTATGTTTACCAAAGAATGTTAAAATAAATGATATTGTGAATAAAAGTAGACAAAATATCACCATAGTATTTGTAATGAGAACTGTAATTCCTTGATAGCATGAACCGCCTTCAGTTTTAAACTCAGGAGGTATATAATTAAAGGTAGTAAATGTAGAAATTATAAGCAAAAATAATGTTGCAGAAAGTAGTTTAGGTTTATCAATATTTATATGTGACAAATTGTTGAGCATTTAATTTATGCTAAAATACAAAATAGCTTCTTTACTTTCGAAGACCCTCACATCTTTTCATTTTCCAAAATTTTTAAAACTAATTTTTCTTCATGCGTCAGTCCTGCTTTTCCGTCGTTTTCTTCAATTTCCTCCAATTCATCAAGATATTTTTTGATGGAATTGTTTTCGTACAAATTGATCACTAAAGGATGAACGTAGTATTTTCTGCAAACCGTGCTGGTATTTCCAAGGTGTTCGGCGACAATATCTAATGCAGCTTTTACTTTCTTCTTGTATTGAGTATTGTTTTCGGCATAACCGATCTCTTTAAATGCAATTAAGGCATTGACTGTTCCGGACCATGTTCTGAAATCTTTTGCGGTGAAATCTTCACCACTTAATTCTTTAATATACTCATTCACCATCCCGGAATCGATATGATGTCGGTTTCCTTCGCTGTCATAATACTGGAAAAGTTCTTTTCCAGGAATTTCTTTACATTTGGTGATCAGTTTTGCGAGCCTTTTGCTTTTTAAATTGACATTATGCATGACTCCTTTTTTACCTTTAAAAGCGAAGTTGATTTTCTGTCCTTCTACTTTTACATGTTTCCCTTTTAAGGTTGTCAGTCCAAACGAGCCGTAGAGTTTTTCATAAATGCTGTTGCCAATTCTGATGTTGGTGCGTTGCATTAAACTCACAATCAAGGCAAGAATTTTTCTTTTCTCAAAATTTTTTAAAGCTAAATCTTTTTCCAGTTGGAGACGCATTTCAGGTAACGCATATCCAAACTGGAGCATTCTGTAGAATTTTGTATGATTTCGTAATGCACTCCAAAGCGGGTGATATCGATATTGTTTTCTTTTGCGTGCGTCAAGACCTGTTGCCTGAAGATGACCATTATCAATAGCGCAAATCCAGACATTTTCCCATGCCGGAGGAATCACTAAACTGTTGATTCGTTTTATTTCTTCTTTGTCTTTAATTTTTTCGCCGTCTTTGAAATAGAGATATTTTTTTCCTCTTTTTCTGCGGATGATACCGGCTGTCTCTGCATCGGAAGTGTAAATAAGATTCACTGCCTTTGCAGAAGCTACCGGATCCTTCATGATTTTAACAATCTTCGACGGCTTCAGGTGAGAAATAATCTCTTGGTCTGATTGATTCATAAAATAATTGGTTAAGAGTTCTTACCCCTAGAAAATAGCCATAACAATAAGGCCACGATGCCAACAACTACAATTATTCCCCACCACATTCCGGCTTTGAAGATTGTTTCTACTGCTTCACAACTTGTTAGTAACAGTATAGCGAAAAGACTCATACTGTATAAAGATAACTTTCTCATAATAGTTTATTTTTAGTGATAATTAAATTCTTTCGTTATCGGGACGCCAATTTTTGATTGACTTTTTGATTTCATCTCCAGAAATTTTTTCGTTTAAAGCTTTATCTAAAAGTTCTTTAAATTCTTCATCATAAGCAAATCTCAAAGCAGCGATTTGTCCAAAACTGAGTTTTTCGCAAACTTCATCTGACCTTTTATTGAAAATCTCAAAATACCTCTGTCTGAATTCCAATCGTACGATTCGGTTTTGAAGTCCGATTGCATAATGCTGTCTGGTCATGAATGCCAGATAGAAAATCAGAAATATGACCAGAGAAAATAAAATCCATATTAATTGATTTTCTGCGTTATCCCAAATTTTATAAATTCCGTAAGCCTCTAAAATCATCAGTATGGGAAGCAGAATAAAGTGATGTGGCGGATAAAACTTCCTGTGGTTTTGGTAATTCTGTGTTTTCATTTTTAAATAGTAGCAAGAACCTTTCCAAAATATTATGAAATTGTTAATGATTAAGTTTATGGTATCTTAAAATTTCTTTCCAAAGATAACCTACGGTCGTACAGTGACTTCAGCCTAGCCCGGATAGAAGCGGTTACCCCACAGCAGGCGGACGGCTTTCGTTGCAGACGAAAAAGCGCAGGCGTGAGGAGTATGAGCGGATAGCCGGATTAAGCTCCTGAAAAAAAAGTAATGTTGCTGAAAACATCTTTAAATCGGGCTAGCACACTTGATTTTTTTGTAACTTTATGTTTTTAAAATTTATAAAAAATGACTTCAAAGGAAAAAGTAGCTGCGCTCCGTGAGGAAATGCAAAAAAATAATGTTGATGCATTTATCATATATTCTGCAGACCCGCATATGAGCGAATATTTACCGGTAGAATGGCAGGAAAGGGCTTGGCTGTCGGGTTTTTTAGGATCTGCAGGTTTTGTGGTGGTTACAAAAAATAAAGCCGGACTTTGGACTGACGGAAGGTATTTCACACAGGCTCCTATTGAATTGGCAGGATCAGGAATTGATCTTTTCAAAGACGGCAAGGAAGGAACTCCCAACTATATCGACTGGATTATTTCTGAAATTCCAACAAATGGTAAAGTGGCTGTAAATGCATTAGCGACTTCTCATGCAAACTGGGAACTGCTTTTTGAAAAATTAAATTCGAAAAATATCACATTGGTTGATAATGCTTTGCTGAAAAATGTCTGGAAAGAGAGAGGAGAAGCTTCAAAAAATCCTATTTATACCCATCCTATCGAAAGAGCAGGAAAATCTGTGACTGATAAAATTGCAGCGATCCGCCAAAAAATGGAAAGTCATGAAGTGACCTTTCATGTGATTTCAAGTCTAGACGATGTTGCATGGACTCTTAATTTGAGAGGAAGTGATGTGGAAAGTAATCCTGTATTTTTAGGATACATTATTATTACGAAAAATGATGCAATATTGTTTACAGATCTTGATAAAATGGAGGTCGAAGCGAGAAAGCAAATGGACGAGGCTTGGGTGAAGATGATGCCTTATGAAGAATTCTACAATCACCTGAGAACTATTCAAAACGAAAAAGTTTTAGTTTCACCCAACAGTAATCAGTCGATTTTCGAGGCTTTAAAAATTGGAAATGAATTTGTGAAAGCTGCGGTTCCTGGAAATCTGATGAAAGCTCAGAAAAATGAAACTGAATTGGAAGGTTTCAGAAAAGTAATGGTGAGAGATGGCGTTGCGATGGTAAAATTCCTTTACTGGCTAACTCACAATGCCGGAAAAGAGGCTATGAATGAATATTCTATCGGACAAAAATTAAAAGGTTTCCGTGAGGAAGGAGAAAATTTTGTTGGAGAAAGCTTTGGAAGTATTGTCGGCTACAAAGATAATGGCGCTATTATGCACTACTCTGCGAAAAAAGAAGGAAGCAAAGATGTAACGAATGAATCAACAATCTTAGTAGATTCAGGAGGTCAGTATTTGGAAGGAACCACAGATATTACGAGAACTTTTGCTTTGGGTACAGCTTCTGAAGAGTTTAAAACAAATTCTACTTTGGTTTTACAAGGATTAATCCGTCTGTCGATGGTGAAATTCCCGAAAGGGACGAGAGGTGTACAGTTGGATGCCATTGCAAGACTTCCTTTATGGATGAATGGTAAAGATTTTAATCACGGAACGGGTCACGGTGTTGGAAGTTTTATGAATGTGCATGAAGGTCCGCAAAACATCAGAAAAGATCTGAATCCTCAGGAACTGCTTGTGGGAATGGTGTGTTCGAATGAGCCCGGATATTATGTAGAAGGCGAATACGGAATCCGTCATGAAAATCTGATTGCTGTAAAAGAATCTGAAACTACAACTTCCGGAACTTTTTATGAGTTTGAAACATTAACATTCTGTCCGTTCTTCAAAGACACGATCGCAAAAGAAATTTTGTCTGTTGAAGAAATCAATTGGTTGAACGATTATCACAGAACCTGTGAAGAAAAATTAGCTCCGCATTTGGAAGGCGAAGTAAAAGACTGGTTCTTAGATTTAGTAAAACCTTTGTAAGATAAAAATATAAGCTGAAAGCCCTGCGTCAAATGATGCAGGACTTTTTTTATTCTGAAATTTTCCTCGATAAAAATTAGGGTGTTTTTCCTGTTTCGGGATTTGAATTTTGATTCTACCTTTGGGATATCAAATTATAATCAAAACACTCACGATATACTTCAATTAATTTTGTGCAAATCATCCCAGCAATGGGGTGATTTTTAAATTTTAGAGCCATTATTCAGCATTTGGCTTTTAAACGTCAAAAAACTGTATACTATTTGCTAGTGAAATTATATAAATTCTTTTATGACCAAAATTTATTTTTTAGCTTTTACTTTTTGCGGTTCATTAGTCTTTTCTCAAAAGCAGGATTCAGCGACGTTAATTTCAGAAGTACGAATTGATGCGTACAAAAAACCGACTTCCTTCATCATTTCTACAAAATCAGTTTCAGTAGTCTCTGAAAATTTATTGAATCAAAATACGCCGGAAAGATTGCTCGAATCTGTCAATCAAATTGCTGGTGCAAGAATGGAAGAGCGTTCTCCGGGAAGTTACCGTATTTCGTTGCGTGGAAGCACTTTGAGATCGCCTTTCGGAGTTCGTAATGTGAAAGTCTACCTTGATGATTTTATTTTGTCTGATGCTTCAGGAAATACGTATTTTAATCTCATTTCACCTGAATTAATCAAAAGAATGGAAATTTTCAAAGGTCCTGAAAGTGGTGATTTCGGGGCAGCAACCGGCGGAACGGTTTTGTTACAAACACAGAATTCAGAACAGACTTCCGCCAATCTATCTGTTGGAAGTTATGGGACTTTTAACGAAAGCGTAAATTTTTCAAAGCAGTTTGGGAAGCATTTTTTTCAAATTTTCCAAAATTATTATCGTACAGATTCTTACCGCGAACAGTCTGCAGTTGAAAGAAAACAGATTTTCATCAAAGATAATTTTCAGTATTCAAAAAATGCAGAACTGAAAGCGATGATTCTTCTTTCAGATATGGATTATCAGACTCCAGGCGGACTGACTTTGGAGCAAATGCAGCTTAATAGAAAACAGGCCAGACCAAAGACGGCAACTGTTCCTGGAGCAAAAGAACAAGACGCAGGAATTCGCAATAAAATGATTTTAGCCGGAATTTCACATGATTTTAAAATTCTTCCAAATCTGTCGCATTTTGTTTTGGTTCAGGGTTCTTATGTAGATTTTGAAAATCCGTTTATCACCAATTTTGAAAACCGTTTTGAAAGTAATTTTGCATTAAGAACACATTTAAATTATCAGCAAAATTGGGATAAAATTTCTGTGGAATGGAGATTGGGTTTTGAAGGCGGTACAAACAATATCTTCATTAAAAATTTTGATAATAATAAAGGAATAGAAGGTAGTCCGCAGAATTTTGATAAGCTTAAAAACAATTCGGGATTTTATTTTATTTCCCAAAAATTGAATTTTAATGAAAAACTGTTTTCAGACATTTCTTTGAGTTTAAACTCAAATTCTTACGAATGGGAAAAGCTGTTTCCGACGTCTGAAAATGGAAAAACAAAATTTAAAGATCAGCTGCTTCCCAATTTTGGACTGACCTATCTTATTGGAAAAGGGTTTTCAGTTCGGGGAAAAGTGGGAAAGGGAAATTCCGCGCCAACCAATGAAGAAATCCGTTCATCCAATCAGGAATTTAATTTAAATCTTCTCCCAGAATATGGCTGGAATAAAGAAATTGGAGTGAGAAAACAGTTTGGAAATATATTGTTCGCAGAAGCCAATTATTTTGATTTCCGGATGAAAGATGCCATCGTGAGAAGACAAAATGAGCGTGGACAGGAATTTTTTGTGAATTCCGGTGCAACTGTTCAAAAAGGTATAGAAGTTCTTTTAGAGTCTAAAAATTTCAATCTGAAAAATGATTTTCTCAGCAATTTTAAATTCAGATTTTCAGGAAGTTTCTACGATTTTAAATTTCAAAATTATCAGCAGGGAGAAAATGATTTCTCAGGAAATGATCTGACCGGAGTTCCAAAAACAACGATTAACAGTTTATTGAATTTCACTTTTTTTAATAAACTTTCAGTCGATTACTCACATTTCTATACTTCAAAAATGCCTTTGAATGATGCCAATATGGTTTGGTCAGATTCCAGTCTGATTGGAAATATTCAATTCAGATATCCTTTTGATATTGAAAACACAAGATTAAATTTATTTTTGCAAATTCAGAATTTATACAATACCGATTACGTTTTAGGCTTTGATATCAACGCTTTTGGAAACCGTTACTATAATCCTGCTGCGAAAAGGAATTTTGTTTTGGGTGTCAAGGTTGATTTTTAATCTTTCTTTTTACCATCAATAAATTCGAATGCTTTTTTCAAATAAACTTCATTGGTTTTAGTTTCGTTAGTTGATTTTTCGGTTTTAATATCGGGAGAAATTCCTTCGCCAATTTTAGCATATTCTTTTCCCGTTCTGTCAACAATATTTCCAATGGTAAGCACAAGAAAAGAACCGTCTGATAATTTGTATTCCTGATTTCCGGATGTTAAACCCTGAGTGTTTGTGCCGATGATTTTTACATTTTTTTGACCTAAAAATGCTGCAGTGATAAATTCTGCAGAACTTCCGGTAACTTTATTGACCAAGATAGCAATCGGTTTTTTTACAGCTTTTGGCTCTTTCTGTGTCAGTTGAAATAGTTGGGTTGCCGTTGAACCCTCATAAAACTTACCGTTTTTATAGTTATAATATTCAATTTTCCCTTCAGCATCCTTCGTACCCACCACATTTTTACGGTCTAAAAAAGGAGCAATTGCAGCATACATCGGATAGAGCATCCCTCCAAAATTTTCTCGCAAATCAATAATCCATCCTTTTGGATTGTGTTTTTGTAAGTCATTTACTTTTTCATAAAAAGTGTTGATATACAGATTCCAATCGCCTTTATTGAACGAGCCGATATCTGGCAAACTGATGTAGGCATATTGGTTTTTCAGTAATTCGCTTTTGATAACCGGAAATTCTTGCCCCGTCGCTTTATATCCTAAAGTGTACGCTCTAACCATTTCTTCAGGATAAAAATTTGAATGAGAATCATTTAAAGAGCCTAAAGCATTTTTGATGCTTGGATACGTTTCTTTAATAGTTTTAGCTTTTGAAGCATCTGCTAAAGTTTTATTAAATATATCTTCCCAGTTGAGTTTAGACTTATTGACAGATTTTTTTTTCATAATATTCAATGCTTCAGTAACATAATTTTGAATGCTGTCTGACTGAGCAAAAGTATGAACAGAACATAAGGTAGCTATGAATGTGAACAGGATGAGTTTTTTCATGTGGAATATGGAATGGTCAAATGTAAGATATTTTATCAGTCTATTTCTGCTTTAAAAGAATATTTCCAACAATCATCTCCGCATGAATTCTTGAGTTCTCAATAAACCAAAGATGAGTATCTTTTCCGCCACAAACCACACCTGCCAGATATAAATTCGGGATATTAGATTCCATTGTTTCAAGATTGTAAACCGGGTTTAAACATTCACCCTGAAGATCAATTCCTGAATTTTTAAGGAAATCAAAATCCGGAAGATATCCTGTCATTGCCAGTACAAAATCATTTTCAATTTCCTGAATTTTGCCATTTTCATCTTTAAAAATCACCGAGTTTTGTTTAATTTCTACTAATTCAGAATTAAAATGAGCCGTGATGTTTCCTTCAGAAATCCTATTTTCAATATCGGGTTTTACCCAATATTTTACATTCTCAGAAATTTCAGAATGTCGGATAATCATAGTAACCTCAGCGCCCTTTCTGTATGTTTCCAAGGCAGCATCGACAGAAGAATTGCTTGAGCCAACGACCACGATTTTTTGTTTGGCGTAAGGGTAAGGTTCTGTGTAATAATGTTTTACTTTTTCTAAATGTTCTCCCGGAATATTCATCAGATTGGGAATGTCGTAGAAACCTGTGGAAATAATGACGTTTTTTGCCAGATATTTTGATTTTGAAGTTTCAACTTCAAATATTTCTTCTTTTTTAGATACGTTTAAAACCTTTTCGTATAAATTGATATTCAGATTTTTCTGCCTTGCAATTCCCTGATAATACTCTAAAGCTTCCTGTCTTCCAGGTTTCGGAGCTGCTGAAATGAAAGGAATTTCAGCGATTTCCAATTTTTCGGCAGTCGAGAAAAATCTCATGTACAAAGGATAATTGTACAACGAATTGACAATCGTTCCTTTTTCTATAATCAAATAGCTGAGGTTGTTTCTTTGGGCTTCTAAGGCGCAATTTAAGCCGATGGGCCCGGCTCCGATAATGAGAAGGTCTACAATTTCCATATAACAAATTTACAAAAATACATTCTCCAAATCGTTTAAACTAAAAGCAAAGAATTACGTTATTTATGACATTTTCTAAAAGTCATAAACCTTCCAACTCAACCATGGCATCGGTTTTGGACTTTTGCTGAAAATTTTAGAATGAGAAAAGCTTTTGCTATACTTTCACTTTTATTGGCTTTGTCATGTGAGAAAAAACAGGATAAAAATCCTACCGTTGCTACTGATAATCTCAAAAGGTCAAACGAAAGAACCGATACTCAACAAGATGCATTATCGACAGAAGTTGCCCTAAAAAAAACGAATGACGAACTTTTGCAGGCTCTTAAAGTCGGATATTACGATATTTTCGCCAATTATATTCACCCGCAGAAAGGAGTTCGGTTTTCAATGTATGCTTTTGTTAATAAAAATGAAGACAAGCATTTCACAAAAGCAGATTTTGAAAAGTATCAGCATACAAAAACCATATTTACATGGGGCTCACGGGATGGTTCGGGAGAAATTTATAAAGCGACACTTAGAAAATATCTTAATGATTGGGTTTACAAAAAAGATTTTACCAAATCTGAATATTCATTTAACCAATTTCGTGGTGGCGGTAATTCTCTGAATAATTTAAAAGAAATGTATCCTGACACCTATTTTACAGAAAATTATATTCCCGGTTCTGAAAAAAACGGTGGAATGGATTGGAATGCTCTGCGTTTTGTTTTTGAAGAATTTGAGGGTAAATATTATGTGGTTGCGGTTATCAATGATGAGTGGACGATATAATATTCCCCTTCTTTGAAAGGGTGGATTCAACGAAGTTGAAGACGCAGTAGTTTACAAAATCTCAGATAATTGTTTCGTTAAATTCCTTCTTGAAAACTGTTCAATATTTTCATTGTTTTCTAGGAGATTTCCGCTTTTCCAAAGTTCAAATTTTTCTAAAATAAATTGCTTAATAGCTTCAGAATCACTGTAGCTAAAATGTCTTCCAGCTTTTGTTTCATTTAAAATTTTTGAAACATCAGCGTCATCAGGACCAAAAGAAATAATCTGTTTTCCGGTAGCCAAATATTCAAAGATTTTCCCGGGAATAATTCCTTTCGAAGATTCACTAGGAAAGTTGGTAATCAACAGCATTGAAGAATTTGACATTTCATCAATTGCCTTATCGTGTGACAAATATCCAAGATTGTCAATATGATTTTTTAAGCTTGAATTTTCAATAGAACTTAAAATCTTATCATCAATTCTTCCTACGAATTTTAATCTGAAATTTTCTGCAAATTCTGAATTTGTTTTTACCAAACCATCTAAAGCATTCCAAAGATTTTCAGGATTTCTCAATTGTTCTAAAACTCCGATATAACTTAAAGTAAATTTTGTTTGAGGGTTTGAGGGTTTAGGTGTTTGAGTATTTGCGGAATCACTTTCATCAAAGCCATTGGTAATACAAACTGCATTAGCTCCGTTTTTTCTGAAATTTTTGGCATCGGTGTAGCTCGTTGCTAGAGTGATGTTTGCGTTTCTGAAAACTTCACTTTCAAGCTGACGGTGCTTTTTATCTGATTTATTCGTTAGTTTTAAATGTTTGTAATAAGAAATTTCAGTCCATGGATCACGGAAATCAGCAATCCATTTTATATTAGGGAACTTCTTTTTTAAGTTTAAACCGATCAGATGTAAAGAATGTGGCGGTCCTGATGTAACCACAACATCAATATTATTTATTTTTAAATATTCTTCAAGAAATTTCACAGAAGGATTTACCCAAAATACTCTCGCATCAGGAATGAAAAAATTTCCACGAACCCAAATCGAAAGTTTAGATTTCCAGCTTTGGTTATTCCCTACATCAAACTGTCCGGCTTTGAATTTTTTATTGCTTTTATTGAGTCTTTCGGCCAATTGATAAGGCTCCCAGATTTTAGTTTTTATAATTTCTAAATCTTGAGGAACATCTTTCATTAAACTTTCATCAATCAAAGGATAGCTCGGATTTTCTGGAGTGAAAATGATGGGTTTCCAGCCGAATTCCGGTAAATATTTTGCAAACTTTAACCATCGCTGTACTCCTGGTCCACCTGCAGGCGGCCAGTAATAAGTGATGATAAGGATTTTTTTTTCCTGCATGGGTTTAAAAAGTGTTGTTGTCATTCTGAGTGAAGCAAAGCGTAATGAAGAATCTCATTCAATTTCATCATTCAAAAATTTCCAAGTAGGATTAAATTCTTTTATTAGATTGTTTTTTTTAATTCTTGTCCAGCCTTTTATTTGCTTTTCTCTTTTGATTGCAGTTTCAATATCACTAAATTTTTCAAAGTAGATTAAATAAAAGCATTTATATTTAGTGGTGAAATGTTTATCATTTGCTTCAGGATTTTGATGCCAATACAATCTAATTTTTAAGTCATTAGTTACTCCTGTATACAATACCATTTTTATTTTATTAGTTAAAATATAAACATAGTAATTATGAGTTCCTAAAGTTTTCATATTTTTAAGATATTTTTGAGATTCTTCACTTCGCTGTGCTCCGTTCAGAATGACAGAATGTTAAATCTTTTCTTCAATCAAAACTTCTTTCTTTTTGCTTTTATTCAGCCAGAAAATTCCCAAACCACTCAACACAATAAACAATCCGAAACAAAGTAAAGAAATCCATTTTCCTGTAGCGATAACTTCAGGTTCAAAAACCATTCTGATGCTGTGTTCTCCGGCAGGAACGTGTACTGCACGCAATAAATAATCTGCTTTTATGTATGGAACTTCTTTTTCGTCAACAAACATTTTCCAGCCGTGTGGATAATAAATCTCCGAAAATACAGCTAACTGTGGAGTTTTTGATTGAGATTTAAACTCTAGTTCGTTGGCTTCGTATTTTGTTAAATTAATGGAAGCTGTAGAATCTGCCTGAACCTGTTTCCCGCTTAAATAAGCTTTGTCTGAAATGTTGATAACTGCAGTTTTCTTAGAATCGATATTTCCAAGTGATTTTATTTCTTGATCCGGAGTATTTACAAATTTTACATCAGCAACAAACCATGCATTTCCGTTCGCATTAGGATTCGGAACGACCTGTGGCTCCTGTGGATTTCCGAAAACCATGTATTTGGTGTTCAGTAAATTGAGGATTTTCGGTGTTTTTACGCTGTCTACATTTGAAATGTATTCATTCATTAAATCATCATAACGTCTCAGTCTCACTGCGTGATAACCACCGATGGAAGATTTAAAATAAGATGTGTTTGTCTCGCTCGTTACCCCTAAAACCTGATTGTAAACTCGGTAATGTTTTTTGTCTTTTTCAGCAATCGTTTCCAAAGTTTTATTGACAGGAATACTTGCCATAATAGACTGTAAATTCGGGTTATCACCTACTTTTTCAGCCAAATAATCTGAACCTTCTGTCTGAAAAGGGTTTTCAGCAAAGATTTTATCAACGTAATTTTCGTCATTTAAATAACGTTTGTTGACTGTCCATAAATCGAATAAACTTACTGCACCGATGATGAGTAATGCGACATTCTGATTCAGTTTTTGTTTTAAGCTAAAGAATAAAACTGCTGCAGTGATTCCTACATAAAGTAATGCTTTTATCGCGTCAATTCTGAATAATTTGAATCTTTCTTCTGATAAATAGTCTAATAAAAATGGTGGTAAATATGTTCTCTCATTATCTGTATGGAAACCTAATAAGGCCTTCCCGAAAACGATCAATAATAATGTTAAACCTAAAACTCCACCGCTTACATACGTTAAAATTTTCTTTTTATAATCTTCTTCTAAACTCGAATCTGTGTAAAATCTGTACAATCCAATGATGGCAATCAGTGGGAATAATAATTCCACCACGACCAAAATAGAAGACGGCGCTCTGAATTTGCTGTAAAAAGGAACATATTCAATAAAGAAATCTGAAAGCGGCATGAAGTTGCTTCCCCAAGCCAGTAAAATAGTCAAAATAGTTGCTCCGAGAATCCAGTAACGGTATTTTTTCCAGGCAAAAAAGAATCCTAATAATGCAAGAAAACAAACAATCGCTCCTTGATACGCCGGTCCCGAAGTTCCGGGCTGGTCGCCCCAATAGGTAATGCTCCCAAAGCCTTTAGAAATTCTGTCGTACTCAGCCTGCGAAGTAACGTTGTCCTGTACCAACTGCTGTACATTTTCCATCATTTCTTTTCCCTCGGGCTCCTGACTTCCGCCTCCCATCAATCTTGGGATGAAAAGGTTTAAAGTTTCCAGTTTACCGTAGCTCCACATCAGGATGCTTTCTTTATCCATTCCTGAATTTCCGGCGGTGTGGTTTTCTGTATTTAAAATCTGTTTCCCTCTAACAGTTTCTTTGATGTATTCGGAGTTGGCCATGATTCGCTGAGAGTTCATCCCAACACCAATAGCTAGTGCACCGGCAATAATTCCTGATGAGATCAGGAAATGTTTCATCAGAGTTTTCTTTTGGATGGCTCTGATTAATTCAGATAAGAATAAAAACCCAAGTCCTAAAAACAGATAATACGTCATCTGCGGGTGATTGGCAGCGACCTGCAATCCGAAGAATAGGGTAGTGACAATAAATCCGAGGACATATTTTTTTCTGATGTACACCAATAAAATTCCGGCTAAAAGTGGCGCAAAATATTCAATGGTATTGACTTTTCCATTGTGTCCGGCTGCGATGATAATGTAGAAATAGGTGGAGAGCCCGAAAAATGTGGCTCCCAAAAGCGCATATTTCCAGTTTCTGACCGCGACCATTCCCAAGAGGAAAAATCCTGAAAATAAAAGGAATAAATAGTTGACAGGTCTCGGAAGAATATTCAGATAGCTGTCTAGTTTTTTAATAATATCACCTTCAAAACGGCTTCCCATCTGATAAGTGGGCATTCCTCCAAACATAGAATCACTCCAATATGTTTCTTTGTCGTAAGTTTCTCTGTAGTCGATAAGTTCTTTTGCTCCGCCTCGATACTGAACGATATCATGCTGGAAAAGCTGTTTCCCAGTAAATACAGGAGTGGAATATAAAAATGCTAAAACTAAGAATGCAATAATGGAAATTGCAATGTATATTAAGTTTTTATTTTTTGCCATTTTGGTTATCAGTAGATATTAAAATTTGAAGTTCGTTTTTTTCCTAATATTATAATAGTCTTAAAAAACTTTTAGTGATTCGCACTGTTTTTATCTTTTACTTCCTCATAGTCCACAGTTTCTGCGTCCCATTTTACTTTCTTTTCAATATTCGTGTTTGAGTTTTTAGTTTCCTGATTCGGGACATTGTTAGGTTTAAAGCCGGTATATTTATAAAAAGATTTAAAGAAAATTCTTTTTAAAATATTCCAGACAAAAAAAATAATAATAGTACCGAGTATTAACTCAAAAAGGAATTTCATATGTAGTATTTTTTTAAGAATATATGTTACCGCAGATCGTTATTCATGTTGCTTTTTCCAAGTTAGTCTTGGCGATTTCATAAACAATTTTATTTAAGATTTAAAAGTTCAAGGTTTAGTATTAAAATTAAGCTAAACCTTAAACTCTCATACTTTTATTTTGCAGCAGGATTTACCATTACTGAAGAATTTGATACACTCTTCATGCTCTGAGACTGCTTTCCGTCTGAAATTGTTTCTATCTGAGTTGTCTTTACGGTAATGTTTTGGTTATTAATCCAACCGGTATTCTGGTCAAATTTAATCGTTCCGTTTTGAGCCAGTTCACTGCTCATCGTGTGCGTCATTTCGCCCTGAGCTCTTTTTTCTTCTTTTTTGGGAAGTCCGCCGGTGATCGAAATTTCTGCAATACCATTTCCTACACTTTTCAATATATAGTTCGAAACTACTTTATATTTACCGGTTTCGTCTGCACTTTCGCTTGTTGACCATTTTTCACCAATCTTCACTCCTTTTTTAGGAATAATAGAAAGGTTTTTAGCAAACTGGTCTTTCAATATTTTCTCGTTAAATGTCTGTTTTAAACCTGCCACAGCGCTCGCTTTTTGGTTGGCATCTTTTATAAGTGTTCCCAATGCAGTTGAAATTTTGGTGTAGATTGCATCAAAACCGGTTATAGAAATCACATTTCCTTTGCTGTCCATCTTCATGTTCAGCTTGTTACCGGTCAAAGCTCGGTTCACATTCCAGATCATTTTCAGATTATCTTCTTTCGGAATCGGCAGTTTTGTATCCACTACAATTGTTTTTCCATCAGCACTCTGAGAACTCCTTTTTCCAATCAGATTGATGGTGATGTCGTAAATTCCACCTTTTACATCGTTTACCGTAAAGCTCATTTCATCAGTAGATTCGCTGGTTCCGTTCAGAGTTTTCCCAGAGGGATCAGTCATTGTCTTTACATCTCTTTGATAAGTCGTCAGAGGATAAGTTTTTCCTTTTTCCAATTTAAAAGTTTGAGTGAAAACTCCCAAAGAATCTTTAATGGCCGGGTTAGCTTTTACTTCAGCCACAGAATCCGCAGGAACTTCCACGGTAATGGTTTTTCCGGTTTTCGGGTCTACTTTTGTAATTGTTGCCGTTTCTTTTTTACAAGAAATAATGGCTAAAGAGATGAGTGCTAATGCTGCTATATTTTTCATAAATAGTATTCTGGTTTTAAGAAAAATTCACCTTTTTTAAAGTAAGAAATGTGAATTTTTCTTTTTTTAATTTAAATGTGATTAATTAATTTTCACTAGTTTTTGTCTCATTGCCTCGTAGAGAATAGCACCACAAGCTACAGAAACGTTCAGTGACTGAGTTTTTCCTTCAATAGGAAGTTTGATCTTTTCGTCAGAATGATGAAGAACTTCTTTTGAAATACCGGTTTCTTCATTACCCATCACAATAGCGCAGGGCTCTGTAAAGTTGACATCGTAAATCAGTTTCTGCGCTTTTTCAGTTGCCGAAAATACAGACACTCCGCTCTGCTGAAGGTAATCTACAACGTGAGCAAGATTATTTTCTTTACAGATTTTAATATTGTACATCGCTCCCGCAGAGGTTTTGATAGCATCAGAATTGATTGGTGCTCCGCCTTTTTCAGGAATGACAACGGCATGGATTCCTACACATTCTGCAGTTCTACAGATGGCTCCGAAGTTTCTTACATCGGTTAATCTATCTAAAATCAAGATGAAAGGTACTTTTCCTTCCTCAAATAATTCAGGAATGATATTTTCGATTTTGTGAAAAGGGACATCCGAAATAAACGCCACCACACCCTGGTGGTTTTTTCTTGTGAAACGGTTCAGCTTTTCAACTGGAACGTAATTTGGACGAATTTTATATTTCGCTAAAACTGCTTTCAGTTCTGCATATATCTCTCCCTGCAAAGCATTCTGAACAAAGATTTTGTCAATTGTTTTTCCTGCTTCAATCGCTTCGAGTACCGGACGTAATCCGAATATAAAATCATCTTTTTTACTGGGTTCTGAATTTCTAAATTCAGGCTTTGAGCTCTTATGTTGAAAATCTTCCAAAATTTTTATTTTATTTTTTAAATGAATAAACTTCGTTATTCAAACTTATTTTATTTTACTCTTTTAAGATCTTTCTCCTAAAATTGCTCTCTTTACCGCCATAGCATAGCCATAATGCAGGCTTTCATGCATGTTATTGAAAATGATTGCGTCCTGAATGCTCTTCAAATCCATGCCAAAACTCGTGGTGTAGGGCGTATAATCTGAAAAGAAATCGCTGTCATAATCTTTCATCAAAATCTTTGAAGTTTCGGTTAAAAGGAATTCCAGATCTTCCACTTCAGACTTCTGTACATTCAGATTCGGCATCGTTCCTTTTTTGTAGGTTTCTATCCAATAATTATCGATTCTGAACGGATTTCCGCTTAGGTAATAATGCAGCAATTGCTGTGTGGCAACAGTGTGGGCAATATTCCAATACAGATTGTTATTAAAACCGTCGGGGATTAATAAAAGATCTTCGTGAGAAGTGTCCCGCAAGATATCCAAAAGGTTTTTTCTAACCTGTCTGTGAGCTTGAAAATGATAATTCATGTTTCAAAAATTTAATCACCAAAAATAGTTTAATAAACTGAAAATGACAATTTTTTGAATAGAGTATAAGAGTTAAAATTTTTTAAATTTTAAAGATAAATTGAATTTTTAAACAAAAACGCATAAAAAAAACCTCCTATGGAGAATATCCAAGAGGAGGTTTTTAGATTTTTAAATCTAGTTTATTGGAATGATTTTTAAAATAAAATTATTTATTTTTTGATGATTTTATGTTTGAAATTTGTACCATCTTTCAAAACAATATTTAAAATATACACTCCAGTGTTGTATGTAGAAATATTTATTTTGTTTTCTTTAAAATTTTCTGTAAGCTTTCTTCCATCCATACTGAAAAGAGTCATTGAAGCTACATCTATTTTTGATTTTATATTGACGAAATCAGAAGTAGGATTAGGGTAAATGCTAACATCTATTGATTTGATGTCTTTTACATCCATATTCGCACTATTTTTACTTTGCATGTAAACAGATAGAAAAACATCACCTTGTTGTTGATTGAAAACAGCTGCTGGTATTGTATGTTTCAGGGTGTGGGTTCCTGCGGTCATACTTGTCATTGTAAAACTTCTGATAGGAACAGCATCACCGGGACACCAGTTATTCCAGGCAGTCCAGTCAGCAGTTGAACTAGGGGTGGTGCCATATATTCCGTTTCCTTGTGTATTGTAAACCCTAAATGGTTCGCAAGAAGTTCCTCCAGGTTTATAGGTAAGCATTTGTACATCATCTATATAAGTGTAGTTATCTCTTCTCACATATTCTTCACCACCAGGATTTGCACCATGAGGTGTAGATATCACGAAAAACTGAGCATCCGTAATTGCATTGGGTAGATTGAATGTTGTAATTCTCACAGTTTGCCCCGGAACATCTGTACTATTGTAATTATTTAATTTACTATAATTTAATATTGGGGTGAGGTTATTGTAACTTGTCGGAGTTGCGCTTGCATTCGTAGAGAAAAAAGTAAGTGTTCCTGTAAAAACATCATTCCTGCCCGAGCATCCTGCAATTTCAGTTTGTGCTGCGTAAGGAACACCGAAGACATCAAGTTCCATATACATGTCATAAGTGCTTCGCAATGTTGCATCATGAAACACACCATACAAATTACTTAAATTATAGGTGTAAGGAACTTCTAAAGGCGAAACATTTTTATTCATAAAAGGAGTAATGTATCTAGCTACCTCAATCCTTTTCACATTTGCATCGTTTATGGTATATGTAGGTTGGTTTTTTGGAACCATGGCTAAAAAAACACTTCCCAACCGGTCATAATTATCACACAAAGCGCCAATGGTTACTCTCATAGCAATCTTTGCTTTAAAGCCATCCAACTCCGCGTCTGTCATTTTTCTCGCATACCTCGCATTTGTTAACCGAATGAGACCTGTAGGCACAGGTTGAGATACTAAAGCTGCATAACCATCGTAATAAACTGCTTCGGAAACGACATTCGTTCTTGTAGTTTGTGAATTAAAAAATCCCGTAATTAAAACGCTTAAAAAAAATAGCTTTTTATACATACCATTAGTATTTGTTGAGTTGTGTGCAAATGTATCAAAAATATGTTTAAAAAAATAAATATTTATAATTAAATTGTCATAATGAGTTGCGAATAATCAAAATAAATTATTAAATTCGCACATTATAACTATTGATCTATTAAAGATGAGAAAAAAATTACTTTTATTTTTACTGCTGGCGACTTTGATGTCTAATGCCCAAATAAATTTAAACATTGGAAGCACAGATGTAGGAGTAGCTCCTGTGAGTAGTTTTTTTTCGTACTCTTACGTTCAGCAGATATATCCTAAACAAGAAATAAATGCTAATTCTGCAGGGAATATTACAGGTCTGATATTTTATGTAGATCCTTCAGTAACTATCTCAGATTCTTCGGATTGGACTGTATATCTTGGTCTTAGTACAAAAACCGCTTTCGCTTCTAATACAGACTGGGTTCCTGTAACGCAGCTTACTCAAGTATTTACAGGAGCGGTAACTAATAATAATGGTCAGGTTGTAGTTACCTTTACAACCCCATTTGCTTATAATAATACAGATAATTTAATAATTGCCACAAAAGAAAACTCGCAAAGTATTGATATTAATAATTTCAACGAAGTTTTTCGTGTTTATCAGCATCTTCCATCTTCTACACTTTATTACAAAAGAGATCTTGCAGTGATTGACCCTGTATCTCCACCAGCAGGTTTGAGAGCTGGTTATAAATCAGCAGTTACAATTTCAGGACTAACTCCTAATACAACTCCTCCTTGCCCATTTGTTACCTATCCGGCAAATAATCAGCAGATGGTTCTTTTATCTCCTATCATTAAGTGGCTTTCGGTACCTGGAGCAACTTCTTATAAAGTTTCAATAGGAACTAGTGCGGGAGCTACAGATGTTGTTAATCAGCAGGTAGTACTCACTAATAATTTCACTCCATCTACTCCTCTTGTTCAAAATACAAATTATTACTTGAAGGTTACTTCTGTTTCAGGTGGCTTAGAATCTTCTGGTTGTACGGATGTTGCTTTTAAAACTATTCCACCGCCGCCAGCCAATGATGTTTGTTCTGGTGCTTTAGTCGCCACTGTTTTCCCTTATGTTTATACGCAAGCTGACGCTGCATCAGCTACTAATAATACTGGATTTATAACTACATGTCCTGATGCGATGAATGACGGTACTTGGTTTAAATTCACAGGAGATGGTGGTCAGTTTAATATTAAAGTAACTATGCCTGCAAGTAGTGCTGATTTTGATCCTCAAATGGGAGTTTACAGAGGTAGTTGCGGTAGTTTAATATGCGTTGGTACATTAGATAATAATGGCGGTGGCGGTACGGAATCTGCTAATTTGACTACTACAGCGGGTACAGTTTATTATATCAATATAGGATCTTATGAAGAGACGGTAGATGTTCCGGAAAATGTATTCACTTTTACTATCACTAAACTATAATAAATAACTTATATTTTTATAAATTCATCCTGTTTGTCAAACTGATAAACAGGATGAATTTTTTATAACCTCAAAAAATCAATATATCATGTTGATTACTTATTAGGTATAAAATATTTAACAAATTTTAACTCAAAAATGGCATTTATTGTGTTGATTAATGCAAGTATTTATCAGAAATTTACCACTTATTTTAATTTAAACTATGTCAGATTCATATCAAGCAGAAGACATTCGTCAACTCACAGAAAAAGTAAGAGAACAAAATTATTTCTTTTCACTTTTGAGGCAGGAAATCAATAAAGTAATTATCGGACAAGAATACATGATAGACCGACTTTTGGTTGGGCTTCTCGGTAACGGTCACGTTTTGCTTGAAGGTGTTCCCGGGTTGGCAAAAACATTGGCGATAAAAACCCTGGCAGAAGCTGTTCATGGTGATTTCTCCAGAATTCAGTTTACTCCTGATCTTCTTCCTGCAGATGTTGTGGGAACGATGATTTATAACATTAAAGAAAATGATTTTTCCATAAAAAGAGGTCCCGTTTTTGCGAACTTCGTGCTTGCAGATGAGATTAACAGAGCGCCGGCAAAGGTTCAGTCAGCACTCTTAGAGGTGATGCAGGAAAAGCAGGTGACGATTGGTGACGAAACAATGCATTTGCCAAAACCTTTTTTAGTTTTGGCAACACAAAACCCTATTGATCAGGAAGGAACGTATCTTTTACCTGAAGCGCAAAGTGACCGTTTTATGTTGAAATGTACAATAGATTATCCTGAATTTGAGGATGAAAGGAAGGTGATGAGAATGGTTTCCACATCCCATCAGTATGATGTAAAACCTGTGATTTCTCTACAAAATATTGTTGAAGCAAAATCAATTGTCAACCAGATTTATTTGGATGAAAAGATTGAGAAATACATTCTCGATATGGTTTTTGCAACCCGTTTCCCTGAAAGATATGGCCTTTCTGAACTGAAAAACTACATCAGTTTCGGAGCTTCGCCAAGAGCGTCTATCAACTTGGCAATCGCTTCAAGAGCCTATGCATTTTTAAAAGGAAGAGCATTTGTAATTCCTGAAGATGTAAAAGAGCTGGCAAAAGATGTCTTAAGACACAGGATTGGATTAACCTTTGAAGCCGAAGCCGAAGAAATTACTTCTGAGGAAATTGTGAATAGAATTTTGGCTAAAATACAGGCACCGTAAATTATGATTGATAAATGATTATTTATAATTGATACTGAACTATGTGTTATCAATTATCACCCATCATTTATATAGAAACTATGCAGATAAAAGACATCATAAAAAAAGTAAAGCAGATAGAAATCCGCACTCGAAAGAAGACGGAAGCTTCTTTGATGGGGCAATATCACAGTGCTTTTAAAGGCCAGGGAATGACGTTTTCTGAAGTTAGACCTTACCAGTTTGGTGATGAAATCCGCAGAATCGACTGGAATAAAACCGCACGTTTCCGTGAACCTTTCGTGAAAGTGATGGAAGAGGAACGTGAGCTGACCATGATGATTTTGGTTGATATTTCTGCTTCAATGGATTACGGAACAAAAACTCAACTGAAAAGAGAATACGTCGCAGAAATTGCTGCGAGTCTAGGATTTTCGGCAGCCGGTAATAATGATAAAGTGGGTTTGATTTTGTTTGCAGATAAAGTCTATAAAGTAATTCCGCCGCAAAAGGGAAGAAAACATATTTTGTCGATTATCAGTAATATTCTGACGGCAGATTATGTTCCTGCAGTTTCTAAAATTGATAAAGCTTTAGAATACATGATGGGAATATTCAAAAGAAAATCGCTCGTGTTTTTACTTTCAGACTTTGGAGATGCTTATGATTCTAAAATGCTTCGAGTTGCTTCAAAAAAACATCAGCTTTTAGGAATGAGAATTTTTGATGATAAAGACAACGAAATTCCTGATGTTGGTTATACTCTTTTTAATGATGTAGAAACCGGAAAGCAGGTTTGGGTCAATACCTCAAACGCAAGATGGAGATACACGTTTGCGGAAGCTCAAAAACAAAAAATTAGAGCGTTGGAGGAAGATTTCGCCAACAGTTCGGCAAGCTTTATGAATATCAGTACCGGCGATGATTACTCAAAATTGTTGTATTATTACTTTCAGAAGAAATAAATTTGAATTAAAAATAAATTAGGCATTAGCCGAAATTGACTATTTAGAATTGAAAAAATTAGTACTACTCTTATCATTTTTCATCTGTGCAAATGCTTTTTCGCAGATACTTTCCTCGAATCTTGAAAAGAAAACATTGGCTCTCGGCGAAGTCAACAGATTTACTGTGAAAATTGATAATCTCAACAATCAGGAAGTAAAAGCTGCCCCAAAAGACAAATTGCTCCCTTTTCATTTTGAAGAAATTAAAGACAGCATTGGAATTCAACCCAATTCTTACCAGAGAAATATTCAATTTTCCGTTTTTGAAGAAGGGACGTATACAATCCCAGAACTTGAATTTAAAGTGGGAGACAAGGTTTTGAAAACAATTCCGTACGAAGTTGAAGTGGTCAATACTGCCCAAAAAGGTGACCCTATTAATGATATTATGAATAATAAGGAAGTCAAGCTGGAAGTTACCGATTATTGGGAACTTTACAAATGGTATGTTTTGGCAGCTTTGGCTTTGATTGCACTAATAATTGCCATTTTTATGATTGTGAAATATGGCAGAAAATCTAAAGATTCTCCGGTTGTGGCAACCAATCAGACTTTGAAAGAATTAGATTCATTAAAAAAGAAGAAATATATTGAAGACGGAAATTACCGTTCATTTTATGTGGAATTAATTGATATTTCGAGAAAATTCTTAGCCAAACAATATAGAATTCCTGCAGATGTTTTGCTGACTGATGATCTGGTTCAGCTGATGAAAGAAAATAATACCATTTCGCAGGACAATGAAAAGATTATCGAAGATGTCTTCTTCAGGGGTGATCTGGTGAAATTTGCCAAAACCTTCCCGGATCAGCAGATGATGGAAAAAGATTTCAACGAAATCAAAGACTTTGTGAAAAGATCATCAAAGGATATAGAATTTGAAAACCTTAGAAAAGATGTTTAATTTTGAGTTTTACAGTCCGTGGTTTTTATTTCTTTTCCTTTTGTTCATTCCATTATTGATAAGAGATATCAGTAGAAAAAAACTGAAAGGAATCAAAGTTCCCACCGTTCAGAATATGAACTCAAGCAGCGGGATTTTGCCTGTTTTGTTTTTGCTTAAAATTTCAAAATACCTCATTTTATCCTGTCTTTTTATTGCAATGGCGAGGCCTAGAACCTTTACTATTTCTCAGGACAGAGATGAAACTAAAGGTGTAGATATTATGTTTGCCGTCGATGTTTCACTGAGTATGTTGTCTAAAGATCTTTCCCCAGACCGATTGACGGCATTAAAAGAAATTGCCATTCAGTTTGTTGAAAAACGCCCGAATGACCGAATTGGAGTGGTAACGTATGCTTCTGAAGCTTTTACCAAAGTTCCCGTGACTTCTGATCACCAGGTGGTAATCGACGAATTGAAAAATCTGAACACTGCGGAGCTTTACCCCGGAACCGCCATTGGTGAAGGACTTTCTGTTGCAGTAAACCATCTTCGCACAAGCAAAGCGAAGAGCAAAATCATTATTCTGATGACAGATGGGGTGAATAATGTTGAAAATGCTATCGCACCACAGATTGCTGCAGAATTGGCGAGAAGTAATGATATTAAAGTGTATTCAATCGGTGTAGGAACCAACGGTGTCGCTTTGATGCCGACTGAAGTTGATATTTTTGGAGATTTGGTTTTTACCGAAACTCAGGTGCAGATTGATGAACCTGTTTTGAGAGAAATCGCTGAGGCAACAGGCGGAAAATATTTCCGTGCTACATCAAACAGCAGTTTGGAAGAAGTTTACAGTGAAATCAACCAGCTTGAGAAAACTGATGTTAAGGTTTCAAAGCTCTATAACTATCAGGAATATTTTATAATTTTTCTTTGGGTAGCTTTGGGAATGCTGTTTTTTGATGCATTATTGAGATGGGTATTATATAAATTTTTAAGCTGATGGAATTGTATTTAGGGAATTATTGGTACTTATTGTTGCTCTTGCTTCTACCGGTCTTGGCTTTTTTTCTGATCAGATATTTAAAGTGGAAAAACAAGAGAAGAGAAGTTTTTGCAGACAGCCGTTTTCATGATGCTTTATTTGAAAAGAAATCTGGTTTTATTAAAATATTTCCTTTCTTGTACTTTTTGGCGACTTTGTTTTTGATTTTCTCAATCATCGATTTGCTGAGCGGTTCTGAAGAGGTGACAACCAATCAGAAATTCAATAATGTTATTTTCATGCTGGATGTTTCCAATTCGATGAATGCAGAGGATATTTCGCCCAGCCGCTTGACGGAAGGTAAAAATCTGATGATTCAAACAATGCAGAAACTGAAAAATGACAAAGTAGGAGTGATTATTTTTGCAGGTCAGGCAACCTCTATTATGCCGCTTACAACGGATTATAATTCTGCGGAAACTTACATTAGCGCTGTTGAAACAAATTCAATTAAAATTCAGGGGACAGACTTTTTAAAAGCCATGGAAACTGCGGTTGATAAATTTAAAAATATTAGTAAGGGTTCAAGAAAAATTATTCTTCTGAGTGATGGTGAAGATAATGAAGGAAATGATAATGCTGCGATAAAATTAGCCAACAGAGAAGGAATTATCGTAACTTCTGTAGGAATCGGTTCAGATGAAGGCGCTCCTGTCCCTGAATACGAATTTGGTCAGCTTATGGGATATAAAAGTGATATGAACGGGCAAACCGTTATTTCGAAGAGACAAACCGAAGCGCTCCATAAAATGGCAGAATCTACCGGCGGAACCTACATTGATGGGAATAATATCGACGAAGCTCCCAATAAAATTGTTGAAGCTTTAAATAAAAAAGCATCATCAACGGCAACTTTGGTAAAATCTCAAAACGCTACGCATTATTATCAATACTTTTTAGCAGTTTCTATTTTCTTCTTTCTGATCATTTTTCTATTTAATCCTAAAAGAGATTTTAATATTTAATTTGCTTTTGTGAAAATCTTAATGTGGTAAATACTTTAACCCAATTTTAACAATTAAAAGACTGTTTCTTAACATATAAAGGAATAATTTTGCAAGGGATGAATACTAAAATTTTATTTTTGTCGTTTATGATTGTTTTCTGTTGTTCAAATACATTGTTTGGGCAGAAAAGCTATAAGACTTTGGTCTACGAAGGCAATCAGAAATTCAACGGTAAAGATTATGATGGTGCGTCGTCAAGATACATGGAAGCTGTGAAATCGAACGAAAAAGATTTTACAGCGCATTACAATTTGGGCAATGCCTTGTACAAAAGCAAAAAGTATGAAGAGGCAAAAGGAGAGTTTGAAAAAGCACAACGCCTTTCACAAACAATTCCTGATAAAGCGGCAGCTTTGCACAACCTTGGAAATACGTATATGCAAATGAATAAGCCTGAGAAGGCAGCTGATTTTTATAAACAATCACTGAAGCAAGATCCTTATAATGAAGCAACAAGAAAGAATTTTGAAATTGCTAAATTAAAGGAAAAAGAGAATCAGCAGAAGAAAAATAAAGATGACAAATCCGGCAAAGGCGGCGGAGGCGAAGATCAGCAAAAAGATAAAGATCAAAAAGGTGATTCTAAAGATAAGGGTGAAGGTCAGAAAAATGAGGGAAACAGCCCGGAAGGAAACCAACCCGATCCCAATAAAAATAATCAGGGCAAAATGCCTAAAGATCTTCAAAACGCCATACTAAATAAAGTAGGTGAAAAAGAAAAAGAAACCGCCAAAAGGATCTTAAATAAGAATTCTTATTCGTTGCCTCAGAGCAATGAGAAAGACTGGTGATGAAACAAAAATTGATTTACATACTGTTGACTTTTGTCTCCGTAATTGCTTACGGACAGGTAGAACTCAATATGAAACCTGATAAAACCGATTACAACGGTAAGGATATTGTAAATTTAACCATCACTTTGGAATTGAACGGTGATAATTTAGTTCAGCAAAGTCAGCTCCGATTACCAGATTTATCTAAATTTAATATGATCGGAAATGGGTCATTTAACCAAATGGTTAGAGATCCGGAATCTAATGTTGCTGTTGAACAATATGTTACCAGAATAGCCTTAGAACCTAAACAGAGAGGGAAAATAAGAATCGGTTCTGTGTTGGTAACTATCAATAACAAAATCTATAAAACTGAGCCTTTCGATATTTTTATTAAAGATATTGAGAAAAAACCAGTTGCAAAAAATACTGATAACGACGTCTATCTGAATATGGAAATTGATGATAGAGAAGTGTATCAAAATCAGCCGACGGTTGCAGTTTTGAGGGTGTATTCTAAAAATATAGACAACCTTAGAAAAGTAAGGCACATCAATCTTCCGGAGCAGGAAGACATCAATGTACATCCTATTAACTTTCATAAATCAGATATCGATCCTTCAGGATACAGCAATATGCCTTCGCAGGTTTTAGCAATGTTTATTGTATTTCCTAATGAGTCGGGTTATGTAGAAGTGCCATCTGTTTCAGCTTCGGTGAATTCTTATTCGAGCAAAAATAAAATTGTTTCGAATAAAGTAAAACTTAATGTTAAAAAGCTTCCTGAAGGTTCACCGGAATGTTTTAAAAATGCAGTCGGGAATTTCAAAGTTGATGTTTATCACGAATCGAAAGAAAAAATTGAGGCTAAAAAACCGGTGAATGTCATTCTGAAAGTTTCAGGAGAAGGAAACTTGGCAGATATGCAGTTGCCAAAAATTGAAAGTTCCCCAGATTACGAAGTGTTTGCCCCAAAGATTACTTCCAAAGTTGTTGCGGGAATTGAGGGAATGAAAGGATATATTTTAGCCAATTACGTTTTAATCCCAAATAAATCGGGCCAGCTTAATATCAAAACTGAAGAGTTTGCTTTCTTTAATCCTTCAGAAAAAGAATATGTGAATTTAGGTAAGGAAACCTTAAATCTTACAGCTTTTTCACATGATGAGGTTTTGGAAGCCCGCACAGCAGTTGAAAAAGTAAATGAATATACCAATACGCTGCTTGAAACAGTAAATAGTCCGGTATTAAAAACAACGACTTTCAAAGTAAAAGAAAAAAGCCGATTCAATTGGAGTATTCTTTTCATCAATGCAGGAATTCTTTTAGGTTTATTTATTGCGTATTTGTTGTTTAAAAATTGGCAAAAAAAACGAATTATAATTAAAGAAAAAATAGCTTCTAAAAAACCTTTGGGTTCTGTTGCAGAAACTGAAAGAGAAATCAGAGAAAGTCTGAAAACTGATATAGGCGATTATTTTACATACCTCGAAAACCTTAAAGATAGTCAGAGTTTTGATGAGTTTTTCAAAACGGTTGACGAATTGGATTCTGAAGTCAGAAATCAGTATTTTCAAAGTTCTAAAGATGATTTCAGACAGTTTTTAGAAAATTATAAAGGAAGTGGAGTGGCAGAAGAATACAGAAATCTTTCTCAAAGGATTCAGATTGAAAAATATACGCCAGTAAAATCTGAAGAAGGAGTTTCTGAACTTTTGAAAGATATTATCAATTTATATTCTCAGATTAGTAAATAATCATTTTTTATTCATAATTTTGCGAAATTAATAATTATTGAATAATGGAGATTTTTGAGGATTTTTCTATCAAAGAAACGGTAACTTGTTTTATGGTGCTTTTTGCGGTGATTGATATCATCGGATCTATTCCTATCATTGTTAGTTTAAAACAGAAATTTGGACAGATAGAGGCAAAAAGAGCATCTATTACTGCCGGACTAATCATGATTGTTTTTCTTTTTGTAGGAAATAAAATCTTGAAATTTATTGGAGTAGATGTCAACTCATTTGCAATTGCAGGTGCTTTTGTCATCTTCATCATTGCATTAGAAATGATTTTAGGTATCGAAATCAACAAAACGACGGAAGCAAAAGCGGCATCCATTGTTCCGATTGCCTTTCCATTGGTAGCCGGTGCAGGAACTTTGACTACTACCTTGTCTCTGCGTGCAGAATTTCATGATATCAATATCATTTTGGGGATTATTCTCAATACAATTTTCGTATATTTGGTGCTGAAATCGGCTCCTTGGTTAGAGAAGAGAATGGGAGAGGCGACTTTGTCAATTCTACAGAAAGTTTTCGGAATTATCCTGTTAGCAATTTCAATTAAATTATTTACAGCAAATTTTGCTCAACTCATACAGGCAAATATTAATTTTTAAGTCATGCAGAAGTTTTATAAAGTATTTTTAATCGTATTTATCGTAATTATCGCTATTAATATTTATGCGATAGACTGGCATTCAGAGATTTCGTCTGAAGACAATATGAAATATGTAATTTCAATTATTTGTGGTGTAGTCGGACTTTTCCTACTTTTCATTATGAATACCTGGAGTAAAATCGGAGTAAAGAAATAATCATTTCTGATATAAAATATAATCCTCTTTCAGTTTTTGAAAGAGGATTTTTTTTGCTTTGAGTAATTGATTTAAATGTGTTTTAGCTAGTGCGTTTGACTCAGCAGATTATCATCAGCATAATTTGAGGAGTTTATACGGTTAATTTGAAAAGGAAAGGTTTTTCAAAACGGCTTCAGATTTCAATTCGGTTTCTCTCCATTCTTTCTCTGGGTTACTTTGAGCGGTAATTCCACCACCAACGAAAAGATGTACAGAATCGCTGAATAGTTTCGCACAGCGTAAGTTGACAAAGTATTGAATGAAATCATCTGTTTCAATTCTGATAAATCCGGCGTACAATTCTCTAGAAAACTTTTCAAATTCCTGAATTCTATCTTTGCAAAAATCTTTTGGAATCCCACAGACTGCGGGTGTTGGGTGAAGTTCTTCAATAATCAAATCCAGATCTTCAGGATTTATTTTCAGTTTAAAATCAGTTCTTAAATGCTTAATATTTCCTGAAATGTGATCATAAGTTTCTGATTCCTGAATTTCAGATTCTGTAATGAATTTTGTTAAAACATTTTTGATGTATGATGATACGGGCTTTTGTTCTTCAATTTCTTTAGCCGTCCAGCTTTCAGACACGGCCATCGTTCCCGCTAAGCTCATCGTTTCAAACTCGTGAGTCGTTTTATTGAATTTTCCTAAAACCTCAGAAAAAGCTCCCATCCATGCTTGATCATCTTTAATAAAGATATATCTGAATGCATTTGGATAAGTTTGATAAAGATTTTTAAAACTTCCCGCTAAATTGATTTCATTAAAGCCTTTGAAAATCTTTCTTCGTGAAAGTACTAATTTCGGAAGTTGATTTTCTTTGATCACATCAATAACTTTCTGAAGCTTTTCTAGATATTCATCATGCGTTTCCTCCAAAAATTCGCTTTTGTCTTTCGCTAATGATTGATTAGATAATTTTTCTGAAATAGTGTTGATTTCAATACAATTTCCATTAAAATTGATGCTTTCCGTTTGATCAAAAGACTTGAAAATAATTGCTTTTTTATCTGAACTTTCGTCTGTCGAATAGAGTTTTTCGTCAAAAGGAAATTTGAAGTAAATCATTGACTTAAATATTACTTGTTGATAATATTATTCGTCATTGTTGTATGATTGATCATCTGGCCTTTTTCGTCCCGTATTTCGATTTCAGAAACGTGCATTGTTTTCCCTTTTCGGATGAATCTTGCAACTGCAGTTACAATACCATCTTTTTTGCTTCGTAAATGATTGGAATTGATATTGGTTCCCACTCCGAAATATTTGCTTCCGTCAATGAAAATATTAGAAAGGCTCGAGCCCATAGTTTCTGCCAAAACACAACTTGCACCACCATGCATAATTCCGAAAGGCTGATGGATTTTAGGTGAAACAGGCATGGTTGCCGTAAGCGTTTCGTTCTCAAGATCAATGTCTATGAATTGTATATCAAGAGTTTTCGCAAAAGTTTCTTCGCCCCAATTGTTGATGAATTCTAATATTTCTTCTTTTGTTTTGCCTTCTGTATACATGTGTTATATGAGTAATTGGTAATGAGTAATTTTGCTTCTAACTTCTAACTTCTAACTTCTAACTTCTAACTTCTAACTTCTAACTTCTAACTCTTCGCTTCTGCATCGTTTCCTATAATATTAGGATTCCAGTTTGCTGGTATTTTGGGACCAATGTCGTATTTGATATAATAATTTTGAATTTCTTCCATCACTTCAAGGAAAGATGTAGTTTCTAATCTCTCATAAGGAATCGTGTAGCCTAAATAGACAATATTTCTTTTAAAGTCTCCCGCTGCCAAAACGATAGGAACTTTTGCCGCCAAAGCCATATGGTAAAAACCTTTTCTCCATTTTGGAACCCAGCTTCTAGTACCTTCCGGTGTGATTACCAAGCTGAAGTCATCTTTTTTAAATTCATTTGCCACAAAATTGATCAAATCATTTTTTTGACTTCTGTCAATACCGATACCTCCCAAGCCTCGCACAAGCGAACCATACCAAGCTTTTGTGTGAGCATCTTTGATAATGATTTTTAGGGGTTTCTCTAATGTCCAGTAAGCAAGATTTCCCAATATATATTCCATGTTGTGGGTGTGGGGTGCCACGACCAGAATACAACGGCTCAGGCTGTTGACATCGCCTTGAAGAACGACTTTCCAACCCAATATTTTCAATATCAATTTGCCTAATAGCTTTTTCATGAATTTAAATTTAAAACAAAAAAGTATAACCAATAATGGTTATACTCTACAAATATATTGAAATATTATGGCTCTTAAAATAATCCGCTGATTAAATCTGCGATTTTTACTGCAATTTCTAAAACTAATTGTACCATGATTTGATGTTTTTGTATTGGTTAATTTTTTTACGAATATAAGACTATTTTAGCATATAAACCACTAATTAATGAAAATTTTCGTTATTTATTTGAGAGTAGAAGGGTGTGGGTTTCAAACGGTTGCTATTCATCCACACCTTCCGCCACTCTCTCAAGTTTAATTATTTGGTTTTTATAGAATATTCTTTTTTTCCGTCTTTTATTTTGATGTCTACATCTTCCATTTTATCAATATTCATCTTCATCGTATCCATAATCTTTTTGGCTTCATCTTTTTGATATTTCTTGCCATTGATGATTACGCTGTCTTTGTCGTTATCGCTGTACTCAATCGTAGAACCGTTGATAGAAATTTTGTTTTTCTCAATTGAAATGTTTCCTTTTTCGTTTTCGTCTTCATTTTCTTCGTTATCATTGATTCCGTTTCCGTCAGTGTCTCCGTCGAAATTGATTCCGTCTTTCTTTAAAGGAATAACTACTGCATTCTGAGGAATTACCAATTCATAATCAATGTTGTAATCTCTGAAACGGTGATCGTAAGGATACTTAATATAGTTAGGAAGAACCACTTTATTATCGACAATTTCTACAGGAATATTTACATTTAACGGAATGTTATATCCTTTAGCTTCTTTTTTAATAATTAAATAAGGAGATTTGATATCTGCTTTTCTCGTCACATCAACATGAATCCAGTCTTTCTCAAAAACAGAAACTTTATCAGAGAAAAGATCATCATCATAAGCCGTGAAGTGCTGAGGGATTGTTACACTTTTCATATCCACATAAATGGTGTCTGATAGTGTATTGATTGCTATCTCTTCTGTATCTTCTTTCTGCCCCTTCAGGAACATTTCTCTTTTAGCCATGCTCACTCCGAAATAGGTACCTAAAGCAATTACTGCAAGAAAAAGAACTCCGATTACCCAGCCAATATTTCTCAATTTAGTTTTTGGAGAAAAAATCTTGATGCTTAATAAACTGAATAGTATCGCAGGAATCAATGATCCTATAATGATAAGCGCGGTCAAAACTGTATACAATCCGTCGTCATCAAAGTAAAACTTCATCTCGTTAGCTCCCGGGAAATTTGAATCAATTCCGAAAAGTCCGAATAATACAAATACTCCGATAATGCTGGAAATTGCCATAAATGCGAAGAATCCACCTAGTAAATATTTTAAAATATTCCAAACTCCGCTTCCCGCATTGTTGATGTAAGGTTTATTTTCAATATAGATTTCTCCTGCTCTTGTAGTGGTTTCATTAGCGAATTGTACAATTTTGCTGGACTCCTCTTTCAGATTGTCAAAATTCAATGGTTTACCCTTCATTTTCAAAAAATCTGAAGCAGTTTCTGCTTTCGGTAAAACTGCCCAAAGAATAAAATATAAAATAACCACTAAGAAAGATGATCCAGGAGCAACCCAAAGAAAGATAAATGCACCTACCCAGATTAATCTCATCCAAGTAATATCCATTCCTGAATATGCTGCTAAACCTGCACAAACTCCGGCAATCTTTTGTTTTTCAGGATCACGGAACAGTTGTCTTTTATCAGTCTGTGCAGTTCCTGAGAAGTTATTTCTGTTTGAGTTCGTATTTTTCTCAGAATAATACGCCTCTTCCTGTTCCTCAATTTTTTCGGGAGAGCCGATTTGAGCGATTACTTTTTCTACATCACCATCATTGATCACTTCACGTTTTCCTAAAGTATCTCTGAAGATTTCAACCATTCTGATTTCTATGTCGTGCATTACCTCGTCTGCTTCCGAAGCTTCTAATGAGCTTCTGAGAGCGTTAAGATAATCGCTGAGCTTTATATATGCGTGTTCTTCTATTGTGAAAGAAAAACCTGCGAGTCCTATTGAGAGTGTCTTGTTCATAGCTTTGTTTTTTTAAATTTTTTGAGTGATTTGGTTCACAGAATCTGTTAATTCTTTCCAGGTATTTTGCAGCTCGGCTAAAAAAGTTTTACCTTTTTCTGTGATCTGATAATATTTTCTTGGGGGGCCTCCTGTCGATTCTTCCCATCTGTAAGAAAGAAATTCACCGTTTTTCAATCTTGTTAAAAGAGGGTAGAGGGTTCCTTCCACAACATCCAGTTTTCCTTTTTTCAGTTCATCTATTAAATCAGAAACATACATTTCGCGATTGTTGATAAGACTCAAAATACAGAATTCCAGAATCCCTTTTCGCATTTGCGCTTTGGTATTTTCAGTATTCATCTTTAATAAGTTTTTGTTATTGAGTTATATAAAATCAGATTTCAGTTCCTAGCTAGTTAAACCTTCTCCGATTCTACATTACAAAGATATGTAATTAAAATGGTAATATGCAATACAAAGTAGTAAAATTATTTTTAAATTTAAATTAATTTATTGATTGTCAATAATATAAATTTCACCCATAATTTTATCTTGAGTTAATTATACTTAAATAATGACATTCTCAAACCTAAATTCTCTATTTTTGCACCATATGATGTTAAATTGATTCTTGAAAAAACAGCTAAAAACCATGAAGTACAAATTTTTTTACTTATTAAATATATTTGGAGCTTTATGTTGGGCTCAGAATCATTTTGAATTGAATGAAATCTCTGAAAATTATCATGTGAACATTGATATTGCCACTTGTAATGAAAAAGAATGTTTTGGCAAATCATCATTTATCTTAATGGATAAAAAAGCTTCAGAGAAATTTCCTGTATTCACTTCAGAAAACTTCACCTTCGCTATTGAAAGAGATTCATTAAATTTTAAAAAGACTGAATTTGATAACGAACCACCTTCTTTAATTTTTGAAGATTTCAATTTTGATGGTTTTGAAGATATCGCATTAATCAACAGGTCTTCAGAAAACGCTACTTATGATATTTATCTCTTTGATTCTATTCAAAAACAGTTTTCAATGAACAAAGGAATGACAACTTTAGTCAAAGAAAATTCAGCAATGTTTACAGTAGATTCTGAAAGAAAAAGAGTGGTCATTCATCTAAAATCAGGATGTTGCTTACATATTACAAAAGAATATAACGTCATTCCGGAAAGAGAACCTGTGAAAGTTTACGAATTTGAAGAAGACACACGAAATCCCGAAACCGTAATTACAAAGAAAAGTGAATTTATAGATTACAAATGGTTCACGAAAATCACAAGATATCCGAGAGAAGTGTATTATAAAGAAATGAAAGATGAAAATACAGAAAGAAATTGATTTTATTTTGGCTATTGATGCTCTGAAAAATGTACAAAGAAGAAATTACAATGCCGACGATTCCAGAAGAGAAAATACGGCTGAACATTCCTGGCAGATTATTATTTTAGCTCAGATTCTTTTTCCTTATGCGAAAAATAGAGCAGATATTGATTTATTGAGAGTGATAAGAATGCTGTCCATTCACGATCTTGTTGAAATTGAAGCAGGCGACACTTTCCTTTTTGATGAGGCTGCAATGGTTGGCAAATTTGAAAGAGAAAAATTATCCGCTCAGAATATTTTTGGAATTTTAAATGAACCCATCCGTTCAGAATTCTTTAATCTTTGGCTGGAATTTGAAGAAGAAGAGACTCCGGATGCGATATTTGCCTGTGCCATCGACAGAATTATGCCTTTCATTCTTAATTCACACACTTCAGGAAAAAGCTGGACTGAAGCTGCGGTGACCGAAAAGCAAGTAAGAACAATGCTCGAAAATGCGATCAGCAGAGCTTCTGATGAAATGGGAGAGGCTTTTCAGTTTTTAATGAATCTTAATTTAGAAAGCGAGAAAGTCTTGAGATAATTTTATTAAAAAGCTTATATTAATCCTAAAAACTTTGGTGTACTGATTGTTATATAGTTTATAAAGAGATTATGCAGACAAAAGATTACAACAGAGAAGATCTGGATTATCATCAAAGTGAAAATAACTATACGCTTTTAGTCCCTAAAAAATTTCTGAGTGCAAAAGATGTTAAGGTTAAGAAAAAAAATCCTGATGGTAGTTTTTCTGATGCCGACGTAGAAATCCGTGATGAAGAAAATAATATTTTGATTATCACGAACATTCCTATTGATATAAGATTGGAAATTTTAGATGATGATGTCTAAGAATTGAATATGTATTTTGAAAATAGTTTCGGCGGGCCAAAGGCCCGCCGAAACCGCTCTGAATTTATAGAATTTGAATTGGTTTTTTAAATTCATCAATGGCCACAAAAGTAAAATCACCTACAATTGCTTTTTCCCTTTCATAAGAATACATTTGCTCGGTGTAGATTTCAACATTCACTTTCATACTGGTTTTTCCGACATGTGAAACTTTTCCGATTAATTCTACAATTGTTCCGGCGGGAATTGGTTTTTTAAAATCAATTTTATCGCTGCTTACGGTTACCACCCTTTTTCTTGCAAATCTTGTCGCAGTAATAAAGGCAACTTCGTCCATCAGCTGCATCGCAGTACCTCCGAATAGAGTGTCGTAATGATTGGTGGTGTTGGGGAAAACCGCTTTAAAAATTCGGGTTTCGGAAGCTTCAATTCTTTCTTCTGTAGTCATATTTCATTATTAAATTAAAGCGAAATGAAATATATTGAAGCAAACAGATAGTTCAGGAACAAGAAATTCCTGAGATAAACCATAAGATCAACAAACTTCAAATCGCGAAAGTTTTTTGTTTAAAGAAATAGGCAGGTCTCCTGACTTGTAACATCTTTATTTCCTTCCCATGCCTTTTACACAGTGGATTTAACAAAGACTTCAGTTACTTTACAGTTGCGCGACAGTTCGTGATTTTCACACGATTCCCTTTTCATCTGCGGTTAGGCAGAACCAATTTCCTGAAAAGTATCAGCAAGTGGAATAAACCAAAAGCTTAATACTTTCCGGATGCAAAAATAATGATAAATAGATGAATTATTTAGGATTTTTAAAAATAATCTGGCTGATTACTTTTCCCTCTTTGATTGTCCAGAGTGTGGTATATCTATTCGCTCCAGAACCGTTGATCATATAAAGAAAAATATGATCGTTATCGATAGAAGTGACGCCGATGTTCTCAAAATCCATAGTTGGCTGAAACATATTTTTAATAGCTTCACGCACAAATACAGAACCTCGTCGGGGTTGTTGTACTCTGATTGATTTTATTTCGGTCATCCCTTCAGGCAATACCTTATCAATTCCCCAAGGTTTCACTTTGTCGATGGTTGCTATATTTCCGTCAGCATCTTTTACCTGTTTACGGAAACCTGCATTAGAAGGGTAAATGTCAATTACTATTTTGCTTCTCTGCGCTGTAGGGATTTTAGGATTGCTGTTGTCGGTGAAAATCAATGATTTTCCATTTTTAGATTTTGATGGTGTGTATTGTGGAAGCTGATCAATAAAGGCAATACGGCTTTTATTGACCATTCCTTCTTTAGTAAGGCTGTCGTATCTTACAAAAGGTTTTTCTATTTCTGCTTTTTCAGGATACTTTATCCATATCCATTCTGTTTCGCCGGGAGCCGGCTTTACATAAACAAAAACATCACCACGTTTCATTCTTATTTTATCGACAATTTTTCGGTAATCTTCTTTGTGTACACGTACCATCGCATAACCCTCCTCGGCTTTTACAACGCCAAAAGGAACTTTACTTTGTGCAAAAATCAACGAAAAAGAAAATATGCTGAATACCGATAGATAGATTGCTTTGTTTATAAATGCCATTATTAAAGAATATTTATAGCTCAAAGATATAAATTAAATATTTTTTGGAAGGTAATTAAATCTTTTCAATTCTGTTAAATCTTTAATCGGCTTTAAATAGGATTCCGCTAATAGGTAAACCTCGTCTGAAATATCCAAAACATCCTGATACAAATGATCTGAAATGACAAAACCTTTTACCTTTGACTGTTCTTTGATCAAACCTTTTACAAAAGATACAATTTTTGGTGATAGACTGTTAAAGGGCTCGTCAAGTAAAATAAATTCCGCTGACGAATAAATGATCAATAAAACTTCTAAAAGTCTGACCTCGCCACCAGCTAATTTGTTGGGAGTTGTATTAATGTGAGGCTTGATGAGATCTAAATCTTTAAGTTTCTCAGTATTTTCCTTATTGCAAAACAGATTAATTAAATGTTCAACTTTTACATTTTTTGGTAAAAAAGAATATTGCGGCAAATAGGCAATTCTGTTTTTCCTGTCAAACTGATTTTGTAGAATAGTATCATTGAATTGGATGTATTGAGTATCGCCTTTCAGAGTTCCAAAAATAATCTGAAATAATGTCGATTTTCCACATCCGTTTCTGCCCAGAATACTTACAGTTTTACCGGTTTCGCATGACAAGTAAACATCATGCAAAATTTTCTTTTCACTAAATGATTTTGTGATGCTGTCGATATGGAGAATGCTCATAAAAATACAGTTAATGTTTTAATAAAGAAACCGAAGGACAGAGTGAATGTCCACAAAAAAACTTTTGAGAATCCAAAATTTGCATAAAAGCTATATTCATTTTTCAATCTTAGCTCATAAATAAAAAAATGCATCAGCGGAAAAATTAATAGAAAGCTCAATCCAAAATTGTTATAATTTAAGCCTGTTGCTAAATTAAATAATAGAGAAAACAAGACTGCCGGAATGAGCAGTTTTTTGTAGAAGATCCATAAGATTTTAAAAATCAGCATCTAATTTATAAATAAAACATTATTCAAAATGAAAAAAGCAAAACTACGGATAGTTTTGCTTTTTTGCTATATATAAATGTTTGGTGTCAAGTTTAAAAATAAACTAGAAAGTCTGTCATCTAATGCTTAATAATTATTAAGGAATCAATAACTTTAAAATGAGTACCGCTTTTTGGAGGGTCTATCGGTGTTATCATAATAGCGGAATCCCCTTTCATCATTAACCTTGTACTGTCAGAAAATCTTGCTTTCTCAGAAAGCATCATGTTGTTATTAATGACTTTGCTATCAAGATGAATTTCTTCCTGTATGTCTTCATCTGTACGACAAGATACTGCTGAGAAAACTGCTAAGGATAAAAAACTTAGAAAAAATATTCTTTTTATCATGACGTAATCTTTTTAGTTTTAATTCTATTACAAATATATCGACGAATATGTAGCAAACCTAGACAATAGTGGTTAAATTTACTAATACACTTGTAACGATTTATAAATATTTACATGAATAAAGGAATGTAATACTATGGAAATCATATCATTACATATGTTTTTGATGGGCGATATTAATTTGTCTATTGAGTTGTGATAATAGATGATTTTCCTTACTTTTGGTTATGGTTTACATAGATAAAGATGTAATGGTAAAAAAAAATTTTTCTTTATTTTTCTGCTTATTGCTGTCTTTTTTGTTTGCGCAGGATTTTCATTCTGATCTAAGGAAAAAATACTGGAATTATGATGAGAATGATGGGCGGGCTTTTGTTTATATTAATCAGTCAATTAATCAGTCAAAGATAGATAAAAATTTCTCTGAGCTTTTTCAAGGATACAAGGATGCAATTTATTTCTCTAAAGAAAATAAACTAAAGTACGCAGACAGTGCTATAGCAGCTGCAAAGCAATCACAAAATTCAGATCTTATTGGCGATTCGTACTTGAGTAAAGGTTCTATATATTATTTCAATCACAGAAAATTTCAGTTAGCACTCAATCAATATCTTACCGCTTACGGGTATCTTAAGGATTCTAAAAATGGTTTTTTAAAATATTCGAATCTTTATCACATCGGTGTTGTAAAAAGCTATTTGGGCTATTACGAAGAGGCATTACAAATATTTAAAGAATGTATTTCCTACTTTGAAACTAATGCCAAAGGTGATTTTCATGAAAACCTTATTTACAATAATAAAAAAGGATATCTGAATTCTCTTCACCAGGCAATTATATGTTATCAGGCTTTAGGTAAGTATGGTGAGGTGCAAAAATTGCTCACAGTTGCTGAAAAATCTACTCCGAAAAGTAAAGACTTTAGCTTGGAAAACAGCTACTTTAAGAAAAGTTTTGGCGTTTTAGATTTTTCAAATAAACATTATAAAGAAGCTATCAAAGATTTTGATCAGTCATTGCCAGGACTTTTAAAAGTTAATGATTTTACCTGGGCATCCTATGTTTACTTTTATAAAGGAAAAAGTTATACAAATCTCGGTGACAAAGAACTTGGGGTTGAAAATTATAAGAAAGTAGATTCTATATTTAATAAGCATCAATTCATACTTCCTGAATTGCGGAGCAATTATGAAGAACTTATTAATTACTATAAAAAGAAAAACAATTCTGAAAATGAATTGTATTATACCAATCAACTTCTGAAAGTAGACAGTATTATATCTTCAGACTTCAAATATCTTTCTACTCGTATCTACAAAGATTACGATACCAAACAGTTATTAGAGGTAAAAGAAAATCTTGAAAAAACAAATACTTTAGGAATTGGATTGTTGGTTATCTGTGGTATTGTTATCATATTGTTGGGCTTTATGATGTTTCACAGATACAGAAAAGAAAAACAAATACAGCAAAAATATGAAGAGCTATTAGTGAAAATAGAAGACGAAAAATTGTCTGATGCTGTTGCTGCAAATGAATCTCTAAAATTCGATGAAAGTAAAAACATAAAACTCGATCAGAATATTGTAGAAAAATTATTGAAAGATATCAGCGCTTTTGAGGCTAACGAAGGCTATCTTGAACGTGGATTGACACTGAAAAAACTGGCTGAATATTTCAAGACCAATACTTCTTATCTTTCACAAGTTATTAATGAATATAAAGGAAGTAATTTCAGTGTCTACATTAATGTTCTTAGGATTAATTATGCTACGCAAAAAATCTACCATGATAAAGAATGGAGAAAATACTCGATCGAACATGTTGCCTCAGCTTCTGGATTCAGCAATAGACAAAGTTTCTCTAATATTTTCCTTGAAATAAACGGAATAAGACCTGTTGATTTTATCAAAAAAAGAGTCAAGGAATTAGAAGTTGGTGAGTAAGAAGTAAAAGTTTCATTCAATGTATAAAAGTAGATGCCCGGATTGTGAAATCCGGGCATACTACTAATAGAAACTAAGTGATGAAACAATATATTTTATTGTGATAATGATGAATGTTCAATTTTGATAAGACAATGTTCAGATTGCTCTGTAACATGTCTGTCAATTATTATAATGCTAAAGTATAAAGTTTTATAATCTATCGCAAGGAGATGCTGGGTGCATTTATAAATATTTACGTCGTAATTTATAAATAAATACGAATGGTGTATATTGTAAATTTTTATTATTCAATGGTTTACAATGATATAAGATCAGGTTTTAAAATTTATTTTTCTATTTTGAAATTACCTGAATTTTTTAAAAGTTTACTTTGAAAATCCCCAATTTGCTGATGTATTTTAACTTTTATTAAACAGTCTTCAATTCTCTATTCTCGCAAATTTCCTTAACTTTAGTAAAAATAAATTTATGCAGATAGATACTCGTACACTGAATATTGATGATTATGATGAATTGGTTTCGGCAATGCGTCGGGCTTATCCTAAAATGTCCGAATACGTTTGGTCTAAGAAAAGTATTTTAAAACTTACCAAGATTTTTGAAGGCGGCCAGATTTGTATTACTGTTGACGGGAAAATTGCTGCAGTTGCGCTTTCTATTGTTGTTAACTATGAAGAATTCGACGATGAGCATACTTATAGTGACATTACAGGGAACTATACTTTTAATACCCACTCTTCAACAGGAAATGTTTTGTACGGAATCGAAATTTTCGTAGATCCTGTTTATCGTGAATTGAGATTGGGAAGAAGGTTGTATGATGCAAGAAAAGAATTATGTGAACAGTTAAATTTAAAATCAATCATTCTCGGCGGGAGAATTCCTGATTATCATAAATACAGTCACGAGATTTCACCGAGAGAATACATCAGAAGGGTAAGAGATAAAGAAATCTATGATCCCGTACTCTCTTTTCAGCTTTCTAATAATTTTTTACCGATCAGAGTTCTGAAAAAATATCTTCCGGAGGATGAGGCTTCCAGAGAAAATGCCGTTTTGCTGCAATGGAATAATATTTATTACAGCAAAAAACCAAATACAATGCAGGATAGTACGATTCGCTTGGGTTTGGTACAATGGCAGATGAGGCATTTCAAAGATATCAATGCATTTTATGAGCAGGTGGAGTTTTTTGTAAATGTGATGGGAGATTACAAGTCTGATTTTGTGCTTTTCCCGGAACTGTTTAACACCCCTTTGCTTGCGCCTTTCAATAATCTTTCGGAGCGCGACAGTATGATTGAATTGGCAAAAATTACTGATCAGATTAAAACTAAAATTTCTGAACTGGCAATCAGTTACAATGTCAATATTATTTCTGGAAGTATGCCTGTTTTTGAAAATAATGATTTATATAATGTAAGTTATCTTTTGCATCGTGACGGGCGGATTGACGAGTACCGAAAAATTCACATTACGCCAAACGAAAGAAAATACTACGGAATGAAAGGGGGGAGTGAAATAAAAGTTTTCGATACCGATTGCGGAAAAATAGGCCTTGTAATTTGCTATGATGTAGAATTTCCGGAGCTGCCACGTATTTTGGCAGATCAGGGTATGAAAATTCTTTTCGTCCCTTATCTTACTGACACTCAGAATGCGTATATGAGAGTGCGTCATTGTGCTGCGGCAAGGGCTATTGAAAACGAATGTTATGTAGCCATTGCGGGTTGTGTCGGAAATTTGCCGGGTGTTAACAATATGGATATTCAGTTTGGTCAGGCCGCTGTATTTACGCCTTCAGATTTTGCTTTTCCATCCAATGCGGTGAAAGGTGAGGCTACTCCAAATACAGAAATGACATTGATAGTGGATGTAGATTTAAATCTATTGAAAGATCTTCATTATCACGGTTCTGTTCAGATTCTGAATGATAGACGAAAAGATCTGTATGAAACCTATCTTCTTAAAGATAAAAATCCGATAGTCTAAATTATATTATAGTCATTCCCAATTTAATAATTACTAAATATTACTATATCAAGAAAAATCCCTGAACATCTTTGTTCAGGGATTTTATTATTAATATGATGTGAATTTGGTTTCTTTCTTTTTTCTTTCTTATCGTTTTCAAATTTTGTGCCTAAAAAATAAATTATCTGAAATAAAACAAAAAAGTTGATATTTTAATGATCCAAAGAATGATGATTTAAAAAATGTAATGATAAATTAATATCTATATGGATAATTCAATTTGTGATTCAAATCATAAAAGAGGCGTAACATTAGTTCATACATTTGAAATACACCAAATACCAAAATATGAAAACGATATTTTTCTCACTGCTTGTCATGGGTGTTACTCTGATGAGCTGCAAAAAAGAATCGCAAAACACGGCGACCAATTCAGATACAATTACAACTCCTGATACGGTAAGCAAAATTCCGGTGCCTGCTCCGGTAGATACGCTAGTGGCAGCTCCAAAATCTGATACAGCATCTTTAAAGAAAGACTCTCTTAAATAATTGAGATTTTTACAGTTTATCTTATAGCCAAGATTCCAGAAAAAATTTTCACAGCGTAATAATAGAGCTTTATTATGTTGTTAAATGGAATAAGAAGGTTTACGAAATCATTTTATCACCCACGCATTTTTAAAATATGAAATACAAAATAGATGTTCAGCATTTAGTACCTGTCAATAATAATGGCTCTGAAAATAATGCAATTTCTTTTCTACTTTGTAACTCTGAAGCTGAAGCTTTCGACAGGTTCAGAAAATTATCACAAAAGCTATTACAAATAAATAACTGGAAAATAAATTCAGGTAAAAACCCAACCGAGTTTTATATCTACCAAAAAGAAAACGAAAAATCAGCAATTGTTCAGTTGAATGATTTAGTGAAAATAAAAATGCCTGCTCCGAGAAATAATTTTGGAAATGGTTTTGATTGGGTGACCGTGAATCAGATTCAGGTAACAGAACAGAAAGAGATAAAAGCTTTTTTAATAAAGATGAAACCGCATTCTTGCCCCGAGAATTCGAGTGGAAGCATAGCACATTTTTATACCAATGAGGCTTCAAATACTTTTATTTTGGCTAAAAAAGATAAAACTTTACAGTTGAGTATTCATGGAAGAAATGAAAAACCCAATACAATTAAAATGGGATTTTTTAATGTTTTGAGAAACTTATTTGTTGCAAGCGGAGGAATTTTTGGAGGAAGCAAAATTCAATGGCAGGATTTTGCAGAAGAATTCATCAATAATAATGGATGATATTCTATTGTTTTGGCTTTTTTTAGGTTATAAATGTTTTATGTTTATAAGATATAAATCGCAACTATTTGGCATAGAAATAGATAGGGTCTTGTTACAACCAAGTCAATATATGAAAGCAGCAGTTTTTCGTTCTGAACATGAGATTGCAGATGCTAAAATTTAATCAAACTAAAATTTTACTATTATGGAATTTCAAAAAAAAATATTAGAATACATCAGCGAATGTATGATGACAACCGGCGAAACAGTCGCCGTTGCCGAAAGTGTAACTTCCGGAATGTTACAATTGGCTTTTTCACAAATGCCCAATGCATCAATGTTTTATAAAGGTGGGATGACCGCATTTACTTTACCGGAAAAAGTGAGACTTTTAAACGTAGACAAGCGGGAAGCTGAAAACAGCGATTGCGTATCAGAAAATATAGCAGACACGATGGCGCTGAATGTTGCGAAATTATTCGAAAGCGATTGGTCAATTGCAACAACAGGATATTGTACTCCCGTCAGACATTCTACGTATAGCGTTTATGCACATTATACAATTGCCTATAAGGGCGAAATTATTGTTTCTAAAAAACTCGAACTCCATCCAAAAACTCAGGCGCTGAATGCACAACTGTATTATGCGGAATTTATTTTAGGCTGCTTCAAAAGCGAACTGAATAATCTGCTTATTTTAAATAATTAATATAAAAGCTCTCAATGTTTTTATAATTATACCATCAAAAAATTCCTCAATTTATATTGAGGAATTTTTTTTTACTTAATTTAATTTCAAAAAACTATTTTGCCTTGCTGTTCAATGCGGTGTCTGCAATCGTTGACAACAGTTTATCGCAATTTTTTTCTTCTTTTAAAGTTGCTAAAAAGTTGCTAAGGCATTTTTTTTCTTTTAAAACTTTCGCATAAGCTGCAAGACTTCCGTACGTCGCAATCTCATAGTGCTCTACTTTTTGAGAAGCGGCAATGATTCCTACATCACGAATGGCGCCGGCTTTTGTTTCTTCCATGATGCCGTTTCCTTCATCTAATAATCCCTGCATAGCATCACATTTTTTAGCTTCCGGTTTTAATCCTAAAGACTTGAAGCATTCTTCTAATCTTGTTACATGAACTTTAGTTTCTTCTAAATGTGAAGAAATTGCCTTTTTCAAATCCGGATGCGTTGCATTTTTTTCCATTTTTGGAAGTGCTTTTGTTAAAGCTTTTTCTGCCCAATAGATATCTTTCAAAGCATCTTCGAAAAATTCTTTAAGATCTGCAGAAGCGTCTTTTTTAGCTGGTGTTTTAGCAGATTTTGATGCTGAGCTTTTTGAAGCCGTTGGTTTTTTTGGTGTTACAGTCTTTTTTGGAGCTGTAGTTTTCTTAGGTGTTGCTGTTTTAGTAGCCATATTGTTTTATTTTTGTGATTTATATTGTGTTTTGTTATTCAATTTTAAGACCAAAAAAGTTTTAAAATAATATAAATAAAGAAAAGCTTGGAGTCAGTTTTAATGGCAAGCGTTTTGTTTAATCAATGTCAAACAAATCACATGAATAATAAAGTAAAAATAGCCCTGGCATTGATCGCTGGAGGTACGGCAATTCTTCTTAACCAAAGAAGAAAGAAATTAAGTCAGAAAATAAAAACTTTTACCGCACCAGACGGAAATACTTACAAGGAAAATCAAATTTATCGTAATTCAGAAGGTAAAGCGTACAGGAATGGTAAAGTTGTGCATTTCGATACTTTAGAGTTTGAAAATGAACCGCATTCAAACAATGCTTTTAATCATTTGCACGACGATAAGTTTTCAAAAAATTATCATGCTAAACCTCAAAATGTTGATTATCATCAAAGAGGGAAGAGGCATCGCTAGATTATTTAAAATAAAATAAGCGGTTGTGATTGAGGTCATAGCCGATCACTGTTTAACTCAGTATATTTAGATATGGATGTAAATATTTTAGGGATAGTAGCAGGATTTCTCACTTCAATAGCAATGATTCCGCAGTTGATTAAAGTGATCAAAGAAAAAAATGTAGAAGATTTATCCTGGGTCATGATTTTGGTATTAATCTCGGGGCTTTCTCTTTGGGTTTGGTACGGATGTATTCAGAATGAATTACCTATTATTCTTTCAAATGCCTTTGCTGTAGTGGTAAATTTAACTTTGTTTATTTGCTATTTGTCTTTTAGAAAAAAATCTTAAAAATATCATCTTTTCAACCTTATTACCCGGTAGAAAGAATTATTCTAATTAATCTGATTTTAGTTAAATATTCCTGATAAATATCAGTTAATAATTGAGATTTGTATAAAAATCATAATGTTACGTTAATAATACGTCAATTTTAGAGATCGTACTTTAATAGCTGACCAAAAATTTGTATCTTGGTCGCAGATTTTATGAAGCTACTGATTTAGATTTAAATTGCGCCATACGCTTCATCTAGTAATCCCGCTGTATCAATGGCATACGGCACATATTTTTATTTTGTATGACTGAATCTTCAAACAAGTTATCCGGGGAAAATTACCCTGAATTTCTTGATCATTTTAAAACTTCACTCCATCATCTTTTTCAGAGAGAAAACATCGACCAGCTAAGTCTTTCAAGAGGTCTTCCGCCAAGTGTATGGAAAGAAATCATGAATCTCAAACCGCTTTCGGTTGCTGTTCCCACTGAATTCGGAGGTCGCGGGTTGAAAGTGAAAGAATGTCTGGGGATTTTATCTGCCGCATCTTACGAGTCTCTTCCTTTATCATTGACGTTTGGAATCAATATCGCTCTTTTTCTTGAGCCGTTAGCCAAATACGGAAATGAATTGATTAAAGGTGATATCTTTAAGCATTTCTTAGATTACGGTGCAATGGGTGGTTTGATGATCACAGAGCCGGACTTTGGAAGTGATGCCTTAAATATGAAGACTCAGAACGAATTAAAAGGTGATTCTTATGAAGTAAAAGGTACAAAACACTGGCAAGGTCTTACAGGTTTGGCAAATTACTGGCTGATTACCTCAAGAAGTGCCAATGCAGAAGGAAATCTTTCGAGAGATGTTGATTTCTTCATCGCTGACACTCATCAACCTGAACAGAATGTTGAAGTTTTGGAATATTATGATAATCCGGGACTTTACATGATTCCTTACGGTCTTAATAAAATTGATATCAAAGTTCCCCAAGCCAACAAATTAATTCCGGAATCTACAGGTCTTAAAATGATGCTTGATATTCTTCACAGAAGCAGATTTCAGTTTCCGGGAATGGGAATGGGCTTCCTGAAAAGAATGCTTGATGAAGCTTTAAGTCATACAAGAACAAGAATTGTAGGAAATTCAAACCTTTATGCATTAGATCAGGTACAATATCAGCTGACAAGACTAGAATCATTTTTCACATTGTGTTCTGCAATGTGCGCAAAAAGTTCTAAGATCAGCGGAATTGATCATAATCTTTCCTCAGAAGGTGTTCATGCAAATTCTATGAAGGCTTTGGTTACCGATATGATGCAGGAAGCTGCACAGATTTTGGTTCAGCTTTCAGGTGGAAAAGGCTACAGAATCAGCCACATCGGTGGAAGAGGAATTATGGATAGCCGCCCGTTCCAGATTTTTGAAGGTTCTAATGAAATGTTGTACACCCAGATTTCAGAAGGAGTTTTAAAAGATATGAAGAAAAAGAAACTGGAAAATGTAGGTGAATATCTTCAGCAAAATGTTCTAAGCGAAAATGCTGCTAAATTGTACACTCAAAATCTAGATTTCAATATCAATACAGCTATTTCTCAGAGAAAAATGATTGATCTTGGTAAAGTAGTGGCAAGAATCATCACTGTGAATGATCTTTTAGAATTGAGTAACGCAGGATTTAACCAAAAATTAGTTGATAACGCTGTGGAAATGACAAGACAAGATGTTGTAACGCTTCTTGCATCAATGAATCACCATCAGGATTTGAAGCCGTTGGATGATTATTCAGAAAACAGCAATTGGATGTCTTTAGTTTAAGCTAAAAATATTTTAAATATACTTCTCCTCAAATTTATTTGGGGAGATTTTTTTTGAATTAAATTAAAGGTTTTGTGTTTTTAGCAATTAATAAGAAATTTACATTTAAATGGCGTAACTTACCTATTCATATTATGATCATCTTTAATTATGTTAAAAAATTCATTCAGATTACCGGAAGATATTAATTTATGAGGATTTACATAAAATATATGGTCAGTCTGCGATGTAAAATGATGGTGCAGCACGAAATCGAGCAGCTCGGTTTAAAGAATGCTGTTGTAAACCTTGGCACCGTTGATATTCCCGATGGAATTACGAATGATCAGCTGGAAGTTTTCAGAACTAAATTAGCACACCTCGGACTTGAACTTTTAGACGACAAGAAAAGTATTTTAATTGAAAAAATTAAAAATACTATTACAGAAATGGTTCATAATACCGATGAACAGCCAAAAGAAAACTACTCAGAATATTTAAGCGAAAAACTGGACTATGATTATACTTATCTGTCAAATGTATTTTCTGAAGTGAATGGATACACGATACAGCATTTTATCATCATCAATAAGATCGAAAAAGTAAAAGAATTGCTGCTATACAAAGAACTTAACCTTACCGAAATTGCCTATAAACTCAATTACAGCAGTGTTGCGCATCTTTCTTATCAGTTTAAAAAGATCACCGGCCTGGCACCGTCTTTCTATAAAAATTTAAAGCAAAAAAGACTGAAGAATCTTGAAGACCTATAAAAAATGTGTGATTTATGTAAATTTAAAATTTATTTATGTAACCTTTGCTCCTCATTATTGACCCATCTTTGTACTGTGCAATAAATACCGTAAGACTGTTCTTTAGATAAAAGAAAGAAAGTTTAAAGTAATTACAGCACATAAGAGTTATATATTAGATAACTCAGTTATAAAGTTTATCCAGAAAATATCCTTCGAAAAGAAATTCCAGTTTCTATTATTGAGTTCCTTAAATTATAATTTCCAAAAATACCACTAATAAAGTTTCCGAACGTTATTTAACAGAGGAGAGCCGCAACTCGGCAAACAATACTATGAGTTTTAAGAATTTAAACTTAATCAATCCCATCGTTCGTGCCGCTACTGAAGCAGGATGTCCGAAGCCGACCGAATTGCAGACTAGAATTATTCCGCAAATCTTAGAAGGTAAAGATGTTTTATGCATAATCCCACGCGGAACAGAAAGGATGACTTCTTTTACAATGCCGGTTCTTCAGGCACTGAAAAAGAACAATCCGGATCATAATGACACGAGGGTTTTGGTTCTGACGCCCACTAAAGAAACGGTGTTGGAGATTGAGCAAAATTTTGAAATTTATACCAAATATTTACCATTGTCACAGCTATCTGTGTATGAAGGGATCTCAAACGGAACGCAGTTATCTTCATTGAGAAGAAGATTAGATGTATTGATTGCGACTCCTGAGAAATTAATGGAACTTGATGATCAGAGGCATATCAGCCTTTCGAAAATAGAAGTTCTGATTATAGATGATATCGAGATTTTATTGAGAGATAAAAGCAATGAGCTTAAAAAACTGATCAGTAAACTTCCGATAAAACGACAAAATATTCTTTTTTCATCGATTATCTCGCCAGAAGTCACTACCTTCGCAGACAAGATTATAGATGGAGGAGTGCAGATTAAGAAAACAACCGTCTATTCAGCTGTTTCTTGAAATAAGAAAAGTAAAAAGTTTAATCCAGAATTAGACACCCAATAATAAAACAATTTTTAATACCAATACAATGCAACAAGGCACAGTAAAATTTTTTAACGAAACAAAAGGTTTCGGATTTATTTCTCCAGCAGAAGGAGGACAAGACATTTTTGTACATTCTTCAGGATTGAACACTAAAATGATTCGTGAGAATGATAAAGTAGTTTTCGACGTAGAAAAAAGCGAAAAAGGATTAAATGCAGTTAACGTAAGACTTGCATAATCGAGATATATCGTAAAAGAAAAGCTGCTTCGTAAGATGCAGCTTTTTTTTATTCTTAAATCGTAAGAGGCTTTTGATTTTAATTTTCAATAACGAAAGCATTCAACTCATCCATTTTATTGTTTTTAAATTTCCATACATCGCAGTAAGAGTATTCTACTGTTTTTCCATTTCTATTTTTCATACTTATTTTTCCGACAGCAGTTACAAAATCGTTCTCAGCAATGAGATGGTCAACCATGAATTTTGGAGGTTCTGCGTAAACTTTTTTCATATATTCACGAACCTCATTTTTACCATTAAGAATCTGATCACCTATGAAAGTCCATTTTGTATCTTCTGTGCAGAATGATAGAAATCCTTCATAATCGCCTTCTGTGATCAGCGAATTGGCTTTTTGTAATATTTCTTTATTATTCATGACTTTAGGTTTTGTATTTTGGCACAAGGTTTATGCCAAATGTGTTCTTCATTATTCTCTTAATATTAAAAGGCTGAGTATGGTGGTTTTGTCATTTTTTTAATGTAAATGAAAAGCCGAATTATAATCATTAAGATCAAAACATACTGAAAATTTTGAAAATCTTTTACGCTATGGGCATAGTATTTGGTTTATGAAAGTATCCGCAACATAAGATAATGAATGAAAAACTCGTTCTTAATTTGTGAAATAGTGTTAATAAAATAGCTAAGAATTGGAAACATCACATAACGCCCACCCCGATCATAGAAGTGCCCCAAAGACTCATCTTGATCTGTATCTTAAAGCACTCAATTCTGCCAACTCGGGTATTATCATCACTGACAATATGCAACCAGACAATCCGATAATCTATTGCAATAAAGCATTTGAAACGATTACGGGTTATAAACATAACGAAATCATCGGCCACAACTGCCGGTTTCTGCAATTACAGGACAGGACGCAGCCTGAAAGAGATGCTCTGAAAGAAGCAATAAAAAACGGAAAGGAATGCAGGGTTGAAATCAGAAATTACAGAAAAAACGGTAAGCTATTCTGGAATGAATTGTTTATATCGCCTGTCAAAAATGACAACGATGAAATAACCCATTTCATAGGCGTTCAAAATGATATTACAGACCGAAAAAAGGCTGAACATGAACTGAGGGAAGAAAAAGCTTCAGTAGAAAGAAAAATTATGGACAGAACGAAAGAGCTTGTCGATAATGAGATCTTTCTTTCAAGCATTATTCAGACGGTAAGAGAAAGCTTATTGGTTTTAGATTCAAAATATACGGTTCTAAGTGCCAACAGTCATTTTTTACATACATTCAAAGTGACTTCAGAAGATACTGTAGGAACATTGTTATTTGAGCTGGGAAACCATCAATGGGATATCGATCCGCTTAAAGAACTTTTATTAAAAATTTTACCGACCAATAATCCTGTAATTGATTTTGAAGTAGAGCACGATTTTCCCCATATTGGTAAAAAGATTATGCTGCTGAATGCCTACCGGATAGAGTTTGAAGGTCAGTACAAAGACAGGATTCTGATTGCGATCGAAGATATTACAGAAAAAAGAGAAACAGATCGCCGTAAAGACGACTTTCTTTCTATCGCAAGCCATGAACTAAAAACGCCTTTAACTACTATTAAAGGTCTTGTACAGCTTCTTCAAAGAATGCCGCCCGAGGGCTCATCTGATAAATACTTAGCGACCCTTGATAAAGTGGGAACTTATGTAGACAGACTCAATAATTTGATTACTGAGCTTTTAGATACTTCAAAAATACAGTCAGGAAATATAGAGCTGCACAATGAGCCCTTTGATATTAATAAAACGATTCGGGATACAGTAGAAAATCTGGCTTTGGCAACTCCGGATTATAATATTATCTTGTCTGGCAATACTGAAGCTGTAATTCTTGGTGATGAACTGCAAATTTCGCAGGTGATTAATAATTTAATTTCCAATGCAATCAAATATTCTCCCGATTCTGATAAAATTGAGGTTTACGTAAATAAAGTAGGAGATTTTGTGAAAATATCGGTCACAGATTACGGAATGGGGATTAGCCCGCAAGATAAAGTCAAGATTTTTGAGAGATTCTTCAGGGCGAGAGATATTCAGAAAAAATTTCCCGGTTTAGGCATTGGTCTTTATATTTCTCACGAAATTATTGCCAATCATAAAGGAACACTGTGGGTAGAGAGTGAAATAGGTAAAGGATCAACTTTTAGCTTTACATTACCAATCATGAAAGATGAAAACAATGGACAATAAAAAAATAATGGTCTGTGATGATGACCAAGGAATATTGGATGTTCTGCAAATGTTGCTGGAGTCTGAAGGCTATGATGTTTTCACTGAGATCAACAGTACAAATCTGATTAAAGAAATAAAAACCGAACTTCCTGATTTGCTTTTATTGGATCTTTGGATGCCTGTTTTATCAGGAGATCAGGTTCTGAAAGCGATCAGGGCAACAGAAGAATTTGAAAATCTGCCGGTAATTGTACTTTCTGCCAGTGTCGACGGAAGCAGTATTGCGGGCAATGCGGGTGCTACAGATTTTGTTCCGAAACCTTTTGATATGGATGATCTGATTTCTAAAATAAGAGGTTTGCTGCCCTATTCTGATGGTGTTGACACAAAACATGACCTAACTGTTTAATCCTTTATATTGCTTGAAAATTCATACATTATAAAACCTTTTCTTTTACAGGAGAGGTTTTTTTTGGATGGGTCAAATGTTATTTATTTAATAATTGAAACACTACATGCTATTCGAATTCTATAGGTTTGAATTAAGTTAAATATATTTTTAGTGCTGAACAACCGTTAGATCAGTTCAAAAACTCAGTCGTATTAATCCTTACACAATATTCACTTCCTAAATACTGGGGATCGCCATGCTTCTCGGACCAGAAGCCGTCTAAAATATCTTTTGTGAGGCAACGATAAACAGCAGTTCCTTTATAAATTTTCTCATTATCTCCTTTGTACTGGAAATTGATTACCAAAATATCGTTTCTGAAAAATCCTGTTCCGTTTTGTTCGTAATCTCCAATCATCCATTGAGCGATGATGCGGTTGTTTTCGTCAAGAGAAAGAGTCAATATTCCATGATAGGAAATGTGATTGGTTTCTTCCTGATTACTGCCCTGAATGCTATAGCTGCCCGCAAGACCCTGTACTGTCATTGATTTGTTTTTATGGATAACAAATGTAAAAACTTTTATATTGTTGAAATTATATATGGACTGTTTTCTGATATTTATTTTTGTTAGTTTTGCCGTGATGTTGTACTTACTTTTAATAATCAATCTGATTACTTTCACAACCTTTGCTTTAGACAAATGGAAAGCGACCCAAAACAAAAGAAGAATTTCAGAGTTTTCTTTGTTAATCTTGACGTTTATTGGAGGGACATTGGGAACCATTTTGGCAATACTGATTTTCAGACATAAGGTTTCTAAGAAAAGTTTTTTGCTTAAAATGTGCGGAATTATGGTACTGCAGATTATTATTTTTGTTGTATACTGGAACTGGATATTTGAAGCTGGGAGTAGATGAAAAAATGTGAACCAACAACTATTTTAACATTCTTTACATACCACACGGGTTTACCACGGCATTATATTTTCTTAGTTGTTAGCATATAATACCAAAATAAAATATAATGTCAAAGAAAATTGCAATTTTAGCAACACACGGATTTGAAGAAAGTGAACTGAAATCACCAAAAGAACATTTAGAACAGCAGGGTTGGACGGCTCATATCGTCAGTCCGAAAGCAGGAACCATCAAAGCATGGGCTGAAAAAGACTGGGGACAGGAATATAATGTTGATAAAACCTTAGATGAGGTTTCAGCTTCAGAATATGATGCCTTGGTACTTCCGGGGGGTGTTATCAATCCCGATCAGTTAAGAACCAACGAGAAAGCGTTGTCTTTTGTTCAGGATTTTTTCAAACAACATAAACCGATAGCCGCAATCTGTCACGGACCGCAAATTCTGATTAACGCAGATGTTGTGAACGGTAGAAATCTAACTTCTGTCAACTCCATCAGCATCGACCTTAAAAATGCAGGCGCACAATGGGAAGACAGCGAAGTAGTGGTAGACAATGGTTTGGTTACAAGCCGTACTCCGAAAGATCTTCCGGCATTTAACGCCAAAATGGTAGAGGAAATTAATGAAGGGAAACATGAAGATCAGAATCTTTAATTGAGTTTACTTTTTGCATCAAGGCAAATAAACAAGAGCTAAAAATAAATGCCCGAAGAAATTCAGGCATTTATTTTATAAATATATAAGTATTACTTCAAAGTAAACTTTACCTTAGTTTTAATCGCATCAGATGAATTACCAATCTGCGCTTCAAAATCTCCAGGCTCAGCAACCCAATCATGCTTTTGAGCATCGAAATAGCTTAAAGCAGTTTTATCGATTGTAAAGGTTACTTCTTTTTGCTCACCAGGATTTAAAAATACTTTTTCAAAACCTTTCAGCTCTTTTGCAGGACGCTCAACAGAAGATTTTACGTCAGTAATATACAACTGAGCCACTTCTGAACCAGCTTTTTTACCTGTATTTTTTACAGTAACTGTAAAGGTAATTTTATCATCCTGGTTCATGCTTGTTTTATCGGCTTTCCCTTTTCCAAACTCGAAAGTGGTGTAACTTAAACCATGCCCGAAACTGAATAAAGGTTTGATTTTTTTGGTATCATGCCAGCGGTAACCTACGAATATTCCTTCGTTATATTTAATATTGATTGGGTTTTTCTGATCTTTACCTTTTCCGGCAGCTAACTCTTCCTTGTTTCCTGGATATTCACCCATTGTATGAGCTGAGTTGTCTTCAAGCTTTACAGGAAATGTAAAAGGAAGTTTTCCTGAAGGATTCGCATCACCCGATAAAACAGAAGCGATGGAATTTCCTGCTTCAGAACCTAAATACCAACCTTGAACTACAGAAGGAACTTCTTTAATCCACGGCATGGCTACTGCATTTCCGCTTACTAAAACTACGGTGAAATTCTTATTTGCTTTTGCCAAAGCTGAAATTACGTTGTCCTGATTATACGGAAGTCCGTAACTTTTTCTGTCATTTCCTTCGCTGTCCTGAAAGTCGGACTTATTTAATCCACCTACAAAAATCACATAGTCTGATTTTTTAGCGAGTTCAACAGCTTCGTTCAGTAATTCTTCTGGTGAACGAGAATCTTTTAAGTCCTGTCCGGATTTTACACCGTTGTATTCGCCGCCCACATCACCCACGTAACCTCTTGCATACTGCACATCAGAATTTTTCCCGAATTTAGCTTTTATTCCGTCCAAAGGTAAAGTCTCATATTTTACTTTTAATGAAGATGAACCACCGCCGACAGTCATTACTTTGATGGCATTTTCACCAATCACCGCAATTTTTTTAGCTTTATTAATATCAATCGGGAGTACATTTCCCTGGTTTTTCAACAAAACGATTCCTTCTTCACCAATTTCTTTTGCAACAGCTTTATGCTCTTCAGAAGCGATGTTTCCAAAAGGTTTTTTAGTGTTCATCGTCGTTTTGTAAGCCAAACGTAAAAGTCTTGTAACTTTATCGTCAAGTTCCTCAGTCCCTACTTTTCCTGATTTAATTAAATCTAAATAGGGTTTTGCTAAATAATAATTGTCATAAGCATTTCTGGTTCCTGCAGAAAGCCCGTTCGTCCAGCTTCCGAACTCTACATCTAATCCGTTGTGAATTGCCTGCTCGGTATTGTTTACTGCGCCCCAATCAGAAACCACCACGCCTTTGTATTTCCATTCACCTTTCAGAATGTCATTTAAAAGATATTTGTTCTGGCTTGCGTACTGATTTTTATACATATCATAAGCACCCATAATCGTCCAAGAATCTCCCTCAATCACGGCCGCTTTAAAAGGCGGAAGATAAATTTCATACAACGTTCTGTCATCCACAACCACATTGCTTGTATGACGGAACATTTCCTGATTGTTTAAAGCAAAATGTTTCACAGAAGTTGCCACGCCGTTGGATTGCACTCCCTGAATATAAGGAACAACCATTTTAGAAGTCAGATATGGGTCTTCTCCCATGTATTCGAAGTTTCTTCCGTTTAAAGGTGTTCTGTAAATATTAACTCCCGGTCCCAAAAGGATATCTTTCTTTCTGTATCTTGCTTCTTCACCCAATGCTTTACCATAGTTCCAGGACATTTTCTTATTCCATGTTGCGGATAAAGCGGTTAAAGCAGGGTAGGCGATAATGGAGTCGTTAGTCCATCCGGCCTGATCCCATTCGTCCCACATTACTTCAGGGCGAACTCCATGCGGACCATCGGTTGTCCAGAATTCAGGAATTCCCAATCTTGGAACACCGGGCGAACTGAATTTTGACTGTGCATGAAGCATCGCAATTTTTTCTTCCAGTGTCATTTTGGAAAGCGCATCCTGAATTCGCTGTTCGACAGGTTTAGATTCGTCTAAATAAACAGGAATGGTATTGGTCTGAGCCATTGCAGAGGCAGATATTAGGGTAAACAAACTTAAGAGTACAGTTTTCTTCAACATAAAAAACTTTTTATTGATTGCTTACAAAAATAGGTAAAATAATTATTATCTCAAATTGAGAAAATGAGTTTTTTGAATAAATGGTTATTTTTAACCAATACGATGTGACTATTTAAAGGGTTAATATTTAAAAATTAAAAATGAGAAAATTCATCTCGCAGATAATACAGATTTAGCAGATTGATAAAAGCGTAAAATAAAATCTGCCTAATTAGCTTAATCAGCGAGATAAATTTTTTAATTATTTAGTGAGAATAAAAAAAAATTAAATAAAAACATAGTTTCGGAGGCAAAGATTTTTCCCAAACGATGTTTACATATAATAGAATCTTTTACAATTTCAATGTTTTAAGTTCAATGTTTAATATTGTTTAGCTACCCCGTCTTTTTGCTTTTGCAAAATCCACCCTATCAGAGAAGGGGAATTTTTAGTTTCGTTATCAACCATCAACCATCAACTGCCAACCAACAACGATTACTTCCAGCCTTTGACCGCACCACCTTTGAAAATTTCTTTAGCTTTGTCTTCCACTTCTTTAGACTGATATGCTTTTAAAAAGTTCTTTACTTTTTCATCATTCTTATTGTCTTCCCGTGAAACCACAACATTCATGTAAGGAGAATCTTTATCTTCTTTAAATATCCCATTTTTATTGGCATCTAATCCCGCTTGTGCAGCAAAATTATTATTGATAATAGCGATTACGACTTCTTTGTCATCCAGAACTCTTGGAAGCTGAGGTGCTTCGATTTCGAGAATCTTCAGCTGTTTTGGGTTTTCAGCAATGTCGGTTACTTTTGGCAATAATCCGATTCCTTCTTTTAATTTTAATAAACCATTTTTCTGTAATAAAAGAAGAGAACGGCCGCCGTTGGTTGGATCATTGGGAATCACAATCGTGCTTCCGTTTTGAAGTTCTGAGATGCTCTTTATCTTTTTTGAATAGGCTACAATCGGGTAAACAAATGTGTTTCCGATTACAGCTAATTTGTAGCCACGCTGTTTCGATTGCTCATTAAGATAAGGAACGTGTTGAAATGCGTTTGCATCGATGTCACCATTATTCAAAGCCTCATTGGGAACTACATAATCGTTGAATGAAACGAGTTCCACTTCAAGATTATATTTCTCTTTGGCTACTTTTTTGGCAGTTTCAGCAATCTGCTGTTCCGGTCCGGAAGTGATTCCAACTTTAATGAAATTAGGATCATTTTTTTTTGGAGAATTGCAAGCTCCGAATAACAGCAGTCCAGCTGCAAGACTTAAAATTTTTATTTTTTTCATTGTAAATTATTTTTTATTAACTGTATAACTATTTAATTAGGAAACTGTTAAACTCATCGATGATCAAACCTCTTCGCCAAACGGTCGCCCGAAAACTGAATGATAAACACTAAAGCCACAAGAAGTCCAAGTACCAGATTCATAATCAATGCATCATAACCAATATATCCATACTGATAACCGATCTGTCCCAACCCACCAGCTCCGACCGCTCCACCCATGGCAGAATATCCTACCAGTGTAATCAGAGTAATCGTTGCATTATTGATTAACGAAGGCAAAGCTTCCGGCAACAAAACTTTTTTAATAATCTGAAACGGGGTTGCTCCTAACGCTCTTGCCGTTTCAATCAAACCATTTGGAATTTCCAGAAGACTGTTTTCAACTAGTCTTGCGATAAATGGTGCGGCACCAATACTTAAAGGAACCAACGCAGCATTCATTCCGATGGAAGTTCCGACCAAAGATCTTGTGAAAGGAATCATCCAGACAATCAGAATAATAAAGGGAATTGACCTGAAAATGTTAACCAAAACCGACAGGATTCTATTGTAAATGGTATTATCTAAAAGCTGTCCTTTTCTAGTAGTAAAAAGCAGAATTCCGATGGGAAGACCAAGCACGAAGCCAAAAAATCCTGAAACGAAAGTCATGTAAACGGTTTCCCACACTCCTTTTGAAAGAAGTGAAATTACGGTGTCACTAAGCATAACCTTTTAAAGTATTTTGAATGTTATTCTGATTAAAATAATAGATGGCTTTCTGGTTTTCTTCACTTTCACCTTTTAAGTGCAGAAGAAGTTTTCCAAAATTGGAATCGCCCAGATATTCTACATCAGCTTTCAGAAGTTTATATGGAATTTTATATTGATCGTAAATGGTTGAAAGTAGTTCTTCTACACTTATTTTTTCGTTTAGTTCGATTTCAACCAGCGGAAAAAGTCCGGCTTGTGGCTCTTTTTGTAGTTTTTTGTTGAGTTCTTGAGGTATAGTCATAACACCTGAGTTTAAAAATTGTTTGATAATGGGATTTTCTTTGTTCGAGATAATTTCGCTCAAAGTTCCTCTTGTTACTAATTGTCCTTTGTCGATGACGGCAACATGGTTGCAGATTGCTTTGATGACTTCCATTTCGTGGGTGATCAGTAAAATCGTGATTCCCAAACGGTGGTTGATATCTCTCAGCAACTGCAAAATAGATTGCGTGGTTGCCGGATCCAACGCACTTGTCGCTTCGTCGCATAGCAGGAGATAAGGGTCGTTGGCTAATGCTCTTGCAATGGCAACCCTTTGTTTTTGTCCGCCTGATAAGCTTTTAGGATAATCATTGGCTTTATCTTCCAAGCCTACGATTTTTAAAAGCTCGCTGACCTTTTCCCGGATTTTTTCTTTACTTAAACTGTCTAGTTCCAGCGGAAGTGCAATGTTTTCAAAAACTGTTCTTGAAGAAAGCAGATTGAAATGCTGGAAAATCATCCCGATTTTTTTACGCTCTTTGGCGAGTTGTCTTGATTTTAATTTTGTGAAATCGGTTCCGTTGATGATGATTTGCCCGTTATCTGGTCTTTCCAGAAGATTGACGGTTCTTATCAGCGTGCTTTTTCCGGCTCCGGAAAATCCGATGATGCCTACGATATCGCCTTTTTTAATGGTGAGATTGACATCATCTAAAGCTTTAAAAGACTGTTTTTTCTGATGAAAAGTCTTTGATATATTTTTAATTTCTATCATTATTTTTTTAAAATTACATGGGTTGGTATGGTCTGCTGATTCTTCCGAAATGTCTTGCAACTCTTCTTATTTTCGCTTTTGACCGTTTTGAAAGTCTGAAATATTTGGTCACATTGGTTAATAAAACTCCGATTAATATGATGGTTAATCCATACAACTGATTGCCGTTAATGGTTTGATTGGCAATGATGAACCCTGCAATAACGGTGACAATTGGGTTGATATACGTATGCGTACTGACGATGGCTGCTGGTTTTACCGATAGAAGCCAGATGTAAGAAATATAAGCGATAATTGATCCGAAGAAAATTAAAAATAACAAACCGAGCCATGCTGAAAGAGGAATTATCGACAATGAAAATCCAGTCCATTCACTTCTGAAGAAGGCAACGGCAAATGAAGCTAAACCTGCCACAATCAACTGCTGCGAAATATTCATAAAGGTGGAATGATCTGCCGGATTTTTTTTAGAATATAAAGATCCCAAAACCCAGGCGACAGAACTTAATGCCAAAACAATAAACGCTGTAACCCGGAGCGAAGAACTTACACTTTCGGTGTGCGAGTTGACACTTCCGTTTAAGAATAAAATCAGTCCCGTAAATCCCAACAATAAGCCAATCGGAATAAATTTATCTGAAAAATAATAACTCCAGTTTTTTTTATCGATCGCAATAAACCAGAAAGGACCTGTTGCAATCGTAATGGCGGCTTCAGAAGCGGTAACGTATTGTTCGCCCCAGGCGACAAGTCCCGTTCCTCCTGTCAGAATAAGAATTCCGGTGACTGCATTTTTCCACCAGTTTTTTAATGAATTGGCTTTTTCACCCTTTGCTAATAAATAGCCAATCAATAAAATCCCTGCAGCAAAAAATCTTAATCCTGAGAGAATAAAAGGCGGAAATCCTGTCAATCCGAATGATATGGCGAGGAAAGTGATTCCCCAGATGATATAAATATTGGCAAATGCTACGGGAATCAGCCATTTGTTTTTTAAATTAGAAGTACTCATGTTATTTTTTGTTTATCGGTTTTTACAAATAAAAAAGGCTCTACAACGTGGTAAAGCCTTTAAAAATATGTCATAATAAAAAGTAAGGTCATCCACTAAAATTCACATATAAAGGCATACAGCACTGCATCATCATATCATTGATGTTGATCATCTTCATTGTATTGTATCTGAAATTTGTTTTCATTTTCATTTCCAAACTGATTACGGGTGCAAATATAAAACATATATTTTTATTAGTCTACTTTTTTAGTAGACTTTTTGATAATTCATGTTTAAGCTTTTGATTTTTAGAGTTTTATTTTTTAAAATAAATTGATAATTCAGTTTTTATTTAAATCAAACTATTTTTTTAAACTTGAAAATTCAAGTCATCAGCGATTTGCATCAGCAATTTGACTCTTCTGATCATAATTTTTCAGTTTAAAAAAATTGGAGTGGATTTTTCGAATTTCCGTAAAGTATTAAGGCAATCTGGGATCCTTTTCATGGTGTAGGATTACTTTATTTATTATTTTTTGCTCTATGCCAAGCTGGATGACTTTTATTTCTGACTTGCCAGCCCTTTTTTGATTTTCATCATTATATTGTCGGGCACAAAGTTAGGGAGTTTCGAATTGAACCAGTTTTGAAAACCTACCACTTTTTTTCCATTTCCTGCTAAGAGATGCTTTATCCCTTGTTCGGCGACTATCTCAGGATGCATCGGTTTCGTTTTATGCAGATTGGTTGAGTGCATTTCCTCCGTTGTAAAGGCGGTATTTGTTGTTCCCGGATATAGAGAATTAACGATAACGCCCGTGCCTTCCAATTCAGCTGATAGCGTATCACTAAAGGCCATTACAAATGCTTTTGTTGCAGAATAAACCGCAAAGTAAGGTAAGGGTAGAAATGAGAGTACGGAACCTATGTTCATAATTCTACCATATTTACGTTTGACCATATCTTGTGCAAAAAGCTTGGTTAATACGACTAAACTGGAAATGTTTAATTGAATCATGTCCAGCTCTTCTTCCAACGAAGTTTCTGTGAAATTGCCATAATTACCCACCCCGGCGTTGTTGACCAAATGGCTCACTGATAAGTTTTCATCCTTAATCTTTTTGTGCAAATCTATAGCAATATTTGGATCATAAAGGTCTGCAACATAATAGTGAATCAGGACGCCATATTTTTTTGTTAAATCTGTCTGCATCTGTTTTAATTTGCTTTCGTTGCGAGCAACCAATATCAGGTTATATGCTTTCTCTGCTAACTGATGTGCCATTTCATGGCCAATTCCGGATGATGCTCCGGTGATTAATATATATTCTTTCATTTTTTAAATTTATAGGTTACTTAATAATTATATCTTCTCATCCAGTTGCGGAGGTATCAATTTGTACATCACCGGTGTAACAATTCTGGACAGTATGGTTGAGCTTATCAACCCTCCGATCAATACAATGGCCAGCGGTGCAATCAATGGATTGGGGTTCAATGCGATTGGAAGGAGCCCGCAAATTGCAGTGATCGAGGTCAGCACAACCGGAAGGAAACGGGTTTCACCGGCAATATGAATGGCCTCATCAATACTGTGACCTTCAAGCCTAAGCTGATTCGTAAAGTCAACCAAAAGCAGGGAGTTTTTAACCTGAATACCAGATAGCCCTATAAAACCGATGATGGAGACCAGTGACATAGGATTTCCCGTGAGCAGTAGTAAAGCGACACCGCCTAATATTCCCAATGGGATAATGGACAATACGATGATGATCCCTTTGAATGTTTTGAACTGAAGTAATAAAACAGCAACAAAAAGAAATGCACTCAGAATAATGACCGACAGGAAATTCCCTCCCAGGGTATCGCCCTCAGACTCTTTTTCTCCGGCCAGCTTATAGGAATATCCTGCCGGAAGTTTTAGCTTGTCAAGTTCAGGAACAATATCTTTCAATATATCATTTGCCAGTACACCGTCCTTTGTCAATGAAGTCACTTTGACAAACCTGGATTTGTTGAAATGATTGATGGCGGTAGGCGATTTCTCAAAGCCGATGGTCGCTATCTGGTCTATTTGTACAGGCACCCCCTGAATATTGTTGACATATAGATTCTTAAGAGCATCTAAGTTTGAAAATTTTTCTCTCGGAAGCGTAATCACAACATTCCTTGAATCACCCCGATCGTCAATATAATCACCCACGTTCAGTCCTGCCACAGCCATACGGATCACTTTATCAACCTCACTCGTCATGACACCCAGTGTTCTTGCCTTTTCTTTATCTATTTTTATTTTGATATCAGATTTATAGACGTTTAGCTCATTGTTAATATAAAATGTACCGGGATGCTTTCGTAACAGTTCTTCAACCTTGAATGAAATTGCTCTCAACGTTTCCTGGTTCTCACCAAAGACCCTCACTACAATATTGGCCTCGACGGGAGTTCCCTGTTCGAAATCTTTAACTTCAATTCTTGCGTATGGGAAATCTGCGAATTTCTTTCGAAGTTTCTTTATTAATTCTGTCTTTGTATCAGGACCGGCCCCCTCATCCATTTGTACAAAGATCTGGGCAAAGTCGGGCTTTACATCCTGTTGATGGACATTGTAATAGATCTGTGGATTTCCTTTTCCGACGTTTGACGTGAAATAGACAATTTCACTCTCTTTCTTTAGTTCTTTTTCTATCAGTTTCGTTACACGGTCGCTTTCAGGAATGTCCGCCTGAAGGGGCATCTTGATATTCACCAAAAACATCGGTTTTTCTGAAGTAGGGAAGAGCTTGAAACCTGCCAGAGAAAACAGGAAGAATGCCAACACGCTCAGCCCGATAGAAATTCCGATGGTTGCTTTAGGCCACTTCAAAGCGACCGGCATGATGCCCTTGTATGAATAGCTCAAAAATCTTTGCAGATGTTTAAGAAAGAAATTCCCTTCGCCGTGGGCATGCGTCTTCAATATTTTACTTCCTAAAAAAGGCACTAAGGTCAATGCAACGATCATTGATGCAAATACACTTGTTATGACCGCCATCGGAAGGCTACGGATGAACTCTCCCGCCATATCAGGCAGGAATGCCAGCGGCAGGAATGCGATCACCAAAGTAGCTGTACAGCCCACAACCGCAATACCGATCTGCTTGGTCCCTTTCAGGATGGCATCTTTCCTCGAATGGCCCTCTCTCAGCCACCGCTCTATATTTTCAACGACTACGATACTGTCATCCACCAATAGTCCCAACGCGACCACCAATCCTACAATACTCAGCTGATTGAGTGAATATCCCATAAGATCCATCGTGATCAGTCCCAAAGCAAGAGACAATGGAATAGAGATCATTACAATGATGGACGCTCTGAATCCCAGCGGCAGTAGTGTGATCACCACCAGAACAATGGCCAGCCCAAAGTCAAAACCAAGGTGTCCCAGACGTTTTGAAACCATATCTGCCTGGTCGAAGTTCTTTACCATTTTGATATTTTCTGGCAATGTTTTATCGAAAGCTTCCAAAATGGGGACATATTCATCTTTGACCGTGCTGATATTGACATTATCCTTCATTCCGGCGGTTATCAGGATACATCTGTTCCCGTTCAGTCTGGTGATATGGTTCACAGTTCCATCTTTATAGCTGACTTTTGCCACATCCTTCAGGTAAACGATCTTGCCGTTTGCGTTGTAGATGACCGTATTGGAAACGTCCTCCACATTCTTGAATTTACCGCTTGTCTTGACATTGAATACCTTGCTGTCCAGATTGATGCTTCCCCCAGGAATATCGGCGGCCTCGCTTTGGAGACTTCCCATCACCAGATTCAACGGTATCTTCAACTGAGCCAATTTGTCAAGCTGCAGGTCGATCCTTATCTCCTGCTCAGGGATCCCTGCATATTTTACTTCCTTCAGATTCGTGATTTTTTCAAGCTGAGTCTTTAACTGATCCGCCTGATCTCTCAATGTTTTTCCTGATACGGTATTTGAAACCAAAGCCACCTGTAATATCTTGACATCAGAAGAGGATATTTTTTCGGTTTTGATCAGGTAGATGTCCTTGGGAAGTTCACTGGTCTTCAGTGCATTCATCTCTGTGGAGATCTCCTGGTATTTGTTGTCGACATCAACACCGTATTTGAACTTGACCTGTATAGCGGCTACGCCATCTTCAACAGTGGTCAGGATCTTATCAATATCTTCCAATCCATAGATCTTGTTTTCAATAGGCTTTACCACCTGCTCTTCCATATCTTTCGGGCTCGTGCCCGGATAGATGACAGTGATCAGGTATTGTGGCGGGTCCGTCGTCGGGTCTTCCGATCTGGGCATCGAGAATAACGTCAAAATACCGACTACGGCGACCAGAACGAATATGATCAGGGTGAACTGATAATTTTTAACGGAGAAATTCGTGATCTTCATAATTAGTTGATGATTTTAATAATGGATTGTTCGTTGAGGTAGGCGCTGTTGGAAATGACTATTTTGTCAACACCCACAGGCTTTTCCTTAAGAAATACATTCTTATTGTCAAACTTTAAGATGCTTACCGGAACTTTCTTAACCCTGTTGTTGCCGATTGGTGTAAATATGAAGGCCTGTTCTCCGTCCGCCTCTACAAGGGCATTGTAAGGGACGACTATTGATTTTTCGATCTCTTCTGTCTTGATCTCGGCTTTTCCAAACATGCCGACAGCAGGAATTATTTGGTCAAGTTTCAATTTCAGTTCTATTTGGAAAGAGCCAATCTCTCTATCGGCAGCCTGTAACTTTCTGAAAACCGTAGCTTCAAATGTATGATCAGGATAGCCATCCAATGTCACCTTAGCAGATTGCCCCATCTTGATTGCTGCCCATTCTCTGTCTGTCACACCCACTTTCAAAAGATAGCTGTTGCTTTTCTGAGTGGAGTTGGTTAAAAACACAGGCATTCCTCCGCTGATAATTTCCCCTTCATTGGCAATTTTACGTGCGACAAATCCATCTGAAACGGCATATATCTTGGCATACCGCTCATTGAATGCTGTCGCCTGTTTAGACTTTTGGGCAACTTCCAATGAAGTTCTTGTGTTCTGTAATTGTTCAAGAGAGAAGACACTGTCTTTGTAAAGGTTATTTGCCCTGTTGTAGTCACGTTGAGCCTTTGCAACATTCAGGTCTGCCTGGGCCAATCCTGCGGCTATTTCAGTCGTGTTCAATGTCGCAAGGAGCTGACCCCTTCTGAAGAACTGTCCCTCATTGACTAATATCCTGCTGATCACACCGCCGATTTTAAACGAATAGTTGGCCTGATCTTCGGTGCTTACAAGCCCTGTGGCCAGAATGGAATTGGGAACCTCCTGGGAGGATAGGGAGGAAACTTTTACCGAGATGATATCCTGTCCGGACAGTGGATTTTTTTCAGGTTTTTTTTCACTGCAGGATATTACCAATAGCATTAAAGCAAAGAATGATGAGTGGATTTTTTTCATAATTGATTATTGTATGTTAAAGCTGGCATTTGCTCTTTCAATCGCTGTATAGGCGATCCAAGTGTCAAATAGGGTGATGTTTGATTTTAATTGTGCGTCGATCCATTGATTCTGGGCATCCAGAAGCTCGATGTAGATCGTTATTCCTTCTTTGTAAAGCTTGGACATATCGCTGTAGTAGGTCTGGCTTGTCTTTAGTTGTGATTGCGAGGCTCGATATTGGGCGATGGCACTTTCCATATTGGCCTGCCTTACTTTCAGCTCGGTTAGGAGTTGCTGTTGCACATAGTCTGTTTGGGATGTGATGGCCTGTTGCTCGGCTACGGACTGCTTGATGCGGTAGGTGTTCCTTCCGGAAGCGAAAAGATTCCATTCCAGGGAAATTCCAAATAGATAATATCTTGTTTTCTGATTAAATTTCCAATCGAAGGCCTGCGAGCCCAGATCGAGGCTGGCACCGACCTTAGGAATAAGATAAGACTTGGCAAAGCCGGTCAGATCGTTATTGATGTCGCTGGAAATTTTAAGCTTAGACAATTCCTCACGATTGCTGATGTTGTCATTCGCTAGTTGGGCTTCTTCGGGCAAAGTTGTGATGTCATCAATTATAATACTTTCCGTCAATGGCCGATTCAAAAGAAAATTAAAATAATATTGTGCAGACTCTTCTGTTTTCTGAGATGCAATTATAGAAGCATTGATCTTCGAAACTTCATTTTGACTCCTGATAACCGCTGTTCGGTTGATCTTTCCATTCTCAAAAAGTTTTTTGTTCACCCTTTCGCCCTCGGTAACGAGCGTCAGATAAGATTGGTAGATCTTGGTCGCATTTGTGGCTTTAAGATAATTGTAATAAGCCGTTTTTATCTCTTTTACCAGCTCTCTTTTATAGAGAAGAATTTCTGTTTTTTGCAGGTCGATCTGTTTGGACTTGATCTTTTTGTTGTATCCAAGCTCTGCGTTCAAAATAGGCTGGGTAATGCGGAATTTCGCATCATAGAAGTTATCGGGGTTCAGTAAAATACTTTGATTCTGAAGTTGAGGGAATGAACTGCTTCCTGTCAACTGGTTCAGTGTAGAATAGACACCATTCAAAAGGTCACCTGTCGGGAAATCGATTGTTCGACCTCCGTCTGCCTTTGTGTAGGTTGTGGAAAAAGCTACATTGGGCAAAAACATACTTTTAGCCTCGCCCAGAGCATAGACGCTTTTTTCAAGAATAAAAGACTGCTGTTTGATGCTTTGGTTGGATTCAATGCTCTGCTGAATGTAATTGTCAAGTGTCGTTTGGGCATAAACCGATTCTGTCAGAGAAAATGAAAAAATACTCATGCAACAGAACAAGAGCAGTTTTTTTTGATTTTTATTGATCATTATATTAAATTTAAACAGTGTTCAATTTATGGATAAAAAAAAGGATTATCCTTTTTCCAGAAGTGAAACAAAACAATCGTAGCCATTTTGCATTAACTCATCGTTTGTTTTATTTTCGAAACTGACGGTACGGTCTTTACAGAAAAGAGCACATATACCATGGACAGACGATAGGACCATAAATGTCAAAAACTCAGTATCCATATCTTTAAATCGTCCCTCGTTCTGACATTCTTTGATGATGCCGGAAAGATGAGTGATCGCTTCTTTTGCAATCTGGAAACCTCCGTGTTCAGCTGGACTTGAGGTTGATTCTTCAACAAGAAACATCAGATTATAGTAGTCTTTATTATCCTGGGCGAATTTAATAAATACTCGACCGACAGCTTTTAGTCTTTCAAAAGGTTGTGCAACACTATTTAATACCCTCATCTGGGAAAGGAGCAAGTGGAAACCTTCCTTGTGAAGTTCATGAAAGATCTCACTTTTGTCCTTGAAGTGGAAATAGATTGTTCCTGGGCTATAATTGATTTCACTCGCAATATTCCGCATACTGGTGCTCTCATATCCTTTTTGAAGAAATATCTTTCTTGCTGCATCTAAAATACGCTTCCGCATTTCAAGCTTTTCCTTATTTTTTCTGTCTGCGATACTCATGGATGATGAAAATTAAATATATTGAATTCTTTAAAATTAAAATTTATAAACCAGACCCAAAATTAGGATTATGATTTATCAGATAATAATTACTTTGCAAATATAGTGAACGGTGTTCAATTAAAAAAATGTTATTTAATAAAACTCATATTATGTTATAAATTGGTAAGATTGTAAAAAAGCGATGTTTCAAAAACCTATTGTCTAAGAAATTACTATTTAACCTGAATTCGGGATAAGAATAGAAATAAAGTTTGCAAAAAAATAGCAATAATTATACTTAATGAAATTCAAGTATTTATGAAGAAAGGTGTTTTAGTGTTCTAAATTTATATTTTTTATTCAAAATGCACAACGAACGGTTATTATTATTAAAGAGATTAAATCTTTAACTGTCCCTGTTAACTTGGAAGAGATATATTAAAAAATTAAAAAAAAATGAGAAATCAAGCCAATTTACAAATCCTAAAATGTCGATTGCAATTCTTGCAAGTACGCTCGATATGATACTAAATACTTGTCATTAGTAATTAATAAAAACAAAGAATGAAATTTTAATTCTTATATTAATAAACTGCGGATCAATATATTATTAAACAATTGAATTCCAATAAAATTTTACAGACTTATAAAATTTCATACTTGGCAAGTATGGCTGGTTTTGTTTCTCACAGTACGTTTTCAAAAGTATTCAAACAGGAAGCCGGAACTTTACCATCAGATTATATAAAAAATATTCAAGCATCAGAAAATTAATATATTTGTTTAAAAATTAATGAATAAAATTTTTTCGCAAATATGGTTATTGAAGGTGTGGTAATGAGAAAAATTATTTATCTGGTATTAATTTTTAATTCGGTGTTGTTTTTATCGCAGATCAGGGCAAAAATTATTGCGATCAAAGACGGGGATACAGTAGTTGCTCTTTTAGAAAATAAACAGCAGGAAACACTAAGATTAGCAGAAGTTGATTGTCCCGAAAACAGGCAGCCATTTGGTAAAAGTGCCAAACAGTTTACAAGTTCACAGGTTTTTGGTCGACCTATTATTTTCTACAGAATAAACAAAGACCGCTACAGAAGAACTATTGCTAAAATCTTCTATGAAAACGAGAAATACCTTTCTGCTGAAATTATAAAAGCTGGATTTGGCTGGTGGTACTACAAAGCATCGAAAAATATACAGTTAAAAGAATATGAAAATTCAGCAAGAAAAAAGAAGGTGGGCTTGTGGAAAGATAAGAATGCTATTTCGCCATGGGAGTTCAGGAAGGTGAAAAATACTCACCAAAAAATAAAACCTATTACTGGAAAAAGATGATTAAGACCGGCACTAAATAAACTGTTGGAAAATGTAATTGATGATGAGTACTTCGAAATTAAGACAGATTTCAAAAACTAAATTGGTAAGTTATAAAGCAGATTGACTAAAAGAAAAGATTATAAAAATTAGATTTTACAAAACTACTTGATGATGCATTATCGGACCTTATAAACCTTGATAAAGTCTTTATTGATGATGATATTGAAGTAAAACGTCAAAATAATTAGTTCGATATTTCCTGAAAAATTGGAATTTTTTGAAAATCATTATCGAACTGTTCGAGCCAACGTTTTGCTGTCCTATATTTATCAGATTAGCAATGAGTTACGAGCTAAAAAAACCGGAAAAATAGTGAATTATCACCTCTTTCCGGTCTTGTACCCAGTACCAGAATCGAACTGGTACATCTTTCGATACTAGAGTTTGAGTCTAGCGCGTCTACCAATTCCGCCAACTGGGCTTGATGTTTGTTTTAAATTGGTGTGCAAATATAAGAACTTTTTTTAATGTTCAAAAACTTTTTATTGATTTTTCTTTAAAAATTTATCTCCAAACCATCGTAACCAAGGTGTATTCCGGCAGGAAGTAACTTATCTTCAACATCATGCAGACCGAAATGATGACTGATATGGGTCAAAAATAATTTCTTAGGTTTTAGCTCTTCATAGAGTTTGATGACATCCGGCAATATAAAATGGGCAGGATGCGGATCAAATTTTCGGATACAGTTTAAAATAAGAACATCTAAATTTTGTAATTTTTCTTTTTCGATGTCAGAAATAAAGCCTGCATCTGTGATGTATGCTAGGTTTTTAAATTTATATCCAAAAACTGAAATTTTGTAATGAACAACTTCAATCGGTATAATTTCGCAATCTAAAACTTCAAAAGGTTTATTTTCAATCGTATGCAGATCAAATGCAGGAGCCCCCGGATATCTTTCATCGGCAAATGCATATGGAAAACGGTTTTTAACTTCATTCCCGACCCTCTCACTACAATAAAGAGGCGTATTTTTTCCGCTTTTAAAAATTAAAGGACGCATATCGTCAAGACCAATCACATGATCGTTATGTTCGTGGGTGAGAAGAGCAATATCAATATGGCTCTCTTTATTAATCAGCATTTGCTGACGAAAATCGGGGCCGCAATCGATGAGAATTTTTCTGTTTTCATCGGTTGTCACCATTGCAGAAGCTCTAAAACGGCTGTCTTTCGGATTTTGGGATGTGCAAACCTCACAGGTGCAACCAATAACGGGAACACCTTGCGAAGTTCCGGTTCCTAAAAATTTCAACTTCATTTTGTTTTGAGGTTGGTTTAATTTTGGTAAATTTACGAAAAATTTAATGTCCTAATGTATCAGAAACTAACTCCTAAACAAAAAGCATTAACAATTAATCTAGATCCTACTATTTATGGTACTTTCGCAGAAATTGGAGCAGGGCAGGAAACTGTACGACACTTTTTTAGAGCAGGAGGAGCTTCCGGTACGATTGCTAAGGCAATGTCAGCCTACGACAAAGATTTTAGTGATGCCATTTACGGAAAGGAAGCAAAGAACAGGTATGTAACTCAGAACAGACTTCGTAAGATGCTTCGTTATGAGGTTTCATTGATTGAAGAAAGAATTTCCAGAGAAAACAGCCCAAACAGAAAGTTTTTTTCTTACGCTAATACGGTAACGACCATCAATTTTGATAAAACGGTAAAAGGTCACGGCTGGGTAGGAATCCGCTTTCAGGTAAAAGAAAATGAAGATTATAATGAGGTTGTAATTCACGTAAAATTCAAAGAGAATGATGCTACTTTGCAGCAGGAAACTCTTGGGAATTTAGGTGTTAATCTTATTTTCGGTGCTTTTACATATTTCGATAACCCAAGAAGGTTGATTGAGTCTCTTTATGATGACGTGGCTACAGACAATCTTGAGATTGATATGATTGATTTCAGCGGTCCCGCTTTTGCCTATGTTGATAATAGACTGATGTCTTTGCAGCTTGTGAAAAATAACATGACCGATGCGGTTATCTTTAATTCTCAGGGAAATAACATGCTTCCTGCAGATGTTTTGTATAAAAAGAATATTTTTGCAGTACGAGGGAGTTTCAGACCGGTAACAAGAGTAAATATTGATATGCTCAGAAACGGAATGGATATGTTTCTGAAAGATGCCATCTGTACCCATGAAGAAACAGAAGTTTTGATAGAAATTACCATCTCAAACCTACGCGCAGATGGAGATATCGATGAAAGGGATTTCCTGGATAGAGTAGACGTACTTGGTAAATTGGGATATACCGTAATTATTTCAAACTTCTCAGAATACTACAGATTGATTGATTATTTCTCACATTATACGAATGGCGACATTGGTGTTGCGATGGGGGTAAACAATATGTTGATGGTATTCGATGAGAAATATTATAAGGACCTTTCGGGTGGAATTCTGGAAGCCTTTGGTAAGTTTTTCCGTAACGGAATGAGGGTGTATCTTTATCCTTATAAAGATCCTGAAACGCATGAACTGCTTGATTCTGAAAACCTTAAAGTAGAAGAAAGTCTGAAAGAATTATATAAATATTTCAAATTAAATAATCGTATTGTAGATATTAAAAATTACGATCCCGAGTTTTTGGAAATTTATTCGAGAGAGATACTGAGAAAAATAGCCTGCAACGTAAGCGGTTGGGAAAATCAGGTGCCGCAAGGTGTTGCTGAAATGATAAAAGAAAGAGGAATGTTCGGTTACAAACAGGAACTTTCTCTAAAACAATTTTCTTAAAACAAATTTAAAATGTCTGAATTAAAAAAAAGACTTTCATCGATTCTTGAGAGTCCAAAACATAATACTGAGGAGAAACTTGAAAAGGTTTGCCATCTTTTGGATCAGGAAATATCCTATTTCAACTGGACTGGTTTTTATTTCAAAAACGGAGATAAAGACGAGTTGAAATTAGGTCCGTACGTTGGTGCAGAAACTGATCACGTCATAATTCCTTATGGAAAAGGGATTTGCGGGCAGGTTGCTGTTTCAAACGAAACTTTCATCGTTCCGGACGTTCATTTGCAGGATAATTATTTGAGCTGTTCGATTGATACCAAAGCAGAAATCGTAGTTCCTATCTTCAAAAACGGAGAAAACATAGGGCAGATTGATATTGATTCTCACACCATCGATCCTTTTACAAAAGAAGATTTAGAACTGCTGGAATGGCTTTGTAACGAAGTTTCTAAGATTTTGTAATCTTATTTAAATTTAAAATATAAGCTCCGATTTTTTGTCGGAGTTTTTTTTGTGAGCTCTGATTATGAGAATTCAGTGATTAATTCATTAAAATAATTTTCGCACTTTGCAATATGAGTCCCGTACCAGGAAAAAGCTTCACCATCAACGATGATCATTTTTTTTCCTGGATAAAATTCTTTCAACTCAGCAATGTGTTTTTCTTTAAACGGAAAAGGTTCTGACGAGAGCATAATCACATCCGCCTCAGCTAAATCTTCAACCTGAATTTCAGGATAACGGGTTTGATTTTTAAAGATATTATCAAAACCTATTTCGGATAAAACATTGTGAATGAATGTATCTGAGCCCACCGTCATATAAGGATTTTTCCAAATCAGATAGGCAGTCTTTATTTTTGTATGAATTTTTGCGCCATTAAGAACATCGTAAATTTTAAGATTGAAAATCTGTGCTCTTTCTTCTTTATTAAAAAGCAAGCCTAAGTTTTTAACTAAGTAGTAATTATCTTCAATTGTCTCCGTATTATAAACGATCACTTTGAAGTCTTTCATTAAAATTTCAACCTGTTCTTTGACGTTTTCTTCTTTGTTGGCTAAAATTAAATCGGGTTGTAAGGACTTTATTTTCTCAATATTCAAGTTTTTTGTACCGCCGATAATTTCTACATTTTTCACTTTGTCTTCGGGGTGAATACAGAATTTCGTTCTGCCGATAATTTCGTTTTCGGTTAATCCCAAATCAAATAAAGCTTCAGTAATTGAAGGTACCAGAGAAATAATTTTCATGAGTAGATTTTAGACTTTGCCTAAAATTACAAAAGTTTTCCGGTTAAGAAAAGTCCGGCAATCGTAAAGTAAATAATTAAACCGGTAACGTCGACTAAAGTTGCAACGAATGGAGCAGAAGAAGTTGCTGGGTCAAGATTGAATTTTTTAAGAATAAAAGGAACCATTGATCCCGATAAAGTTCCCCAAAGTACAATCATTGACAAGGACATTCCTGCACTGAGTGCGATGAAAAACCAATAGTCACCATAGTCAAACCAACCCATTTCGTGCCAGATCATAATTCTGAAAAAACCGATTACCCCGAGAAATGTTCCTAAAATAAGACCTGTAACCAGTTCTTTCTTCATCACAATCCACCAGTCTTTGATGGTGATTTCCTGAAGTGCCATCGCACGGATAATCAAAGTTGCAGCCTGTGAGCCCGAATTTCCGCCACTTGATATAATTAAAGGAATAAAAAGTGCAAGTACAACTGCTTTTTCAATTTCATTTTCATAATATCCCATCACAGAAGCGGTAATCAGCTGTAAGAAAAATAGAACGATCAGCCAAAGTCCCCTTTTTTTAATCATCTCAAACCAATGCGTCTGAATATAAGGATCATCCAAAGCTTCAACACCCCCAAATTTCTGAATATCTTCAGTGTTTTGGGATTCAATTTGATCTAAAATGTCATCAATCGTCACTATTCCTACCAAAACTCCGGCATCCGTAATAATGGGAAGTGCGGTACGGTCATACTTTTCAAAATAGGTTACTGCATCTTCTTTTGAAGTTGTTGTTTTAATGGCTACAAACTGATTGTCAGTAAGATCTGAAACCAAAGTATCATCTTCAACTAACAGTAGGCTCCCCAATGCCAAATCGTCAATCAAGCGGTTTCTCTCATCAACTACATATAAATGATTGATGGTTTCCACTCGTTTTCCTACTTTTTTGATTTGCTGAAGACATCTTTTCACTGTCCATTCTTTTCTGATCTGGATGTAATAAGGCGTCATCAGACGGGCAATAGAATCAGAATCGTAACCCAAAAGCTTCAGTGCAATTCTTCTTTCCTGTGGATTAAGGTGATTGATTGAGTATTTAATCAATTCATCCGGAAAATCTTCAAAAAGTGCGGTTCTGTCATCGGGCGTCATCGCATTCAGGATCTCGGAAACCTCATCACTACCGATACTTCGGATAGTTTCTTCCTGAAAATCAGGATCTAAATGGGAAAAAACATCGGCTTTGTATTCTTTCGGAACTTTCAGGAAAGCCAATAGCCTTTCGTCAGCATGAAGTTCGCTAAGTCTTTCGGCAATGTCGGCTGGGTTAAAGGTAAGTTCGTCTGTGTGATTCAAAACCTGAATTTTTTGGATATGCAAAAATAATTCAAAATTTCAACAAACAAGAATGATAACGTAAATTTAAGGATTTATTAAAGGTTAAAAACCGGCTTCAGAAGAGGGTTTCTGTTTTCTCAGTTCTTTCAGAATGCTTTTCATCGCACCATTGGTACCGATTTTAATGGAGTTTTCTGCTGAACCGATAAGGCGCATATTTTTACGGTAAGTGTCATAATCTGATGATGCAATGAAGTTTCCCTCGGCATCAAAAAGCTTCATGCTCACGACAACCTGATTAGAAAATACATATTTTCCTAAACCTACTTTAAAATATTTTACTTTGGGAACCACTACAAAATCGGCGTCGTTGTTTTTACTGTATTCTGAAATAGTCTTAGAATCAATACTGTCATAAGAAACCTGAACTTCTGATCTCAACATTTTATTTTTTCTAAATCCGCTTACTTTATCTGAAACGGCACTGAAAAACGCATGATTGGTAGGTTCCTTAATCTCCTCAAGATCAGGTTCTACTTCAGGATTAAAGTATAATATTTTCTTTATTTTATCAGCAGGATGAGCTTTCTGCGCTTTTACAGAAGAAACACTGATGATAAATACAGTAGAAATAAGCGTAAAAAATAAGATTTTTTTCATGTCTTTGTCACTTGCAAAACTACTGTCTTTTAGTTGAATTACATAATTTTATTAAGGAATTTTTAACATATTTTTCTATTTAATTTAATACATAGAATCGATTATGTTTTGCTGAGTAAGAAAATAGTCGTACTTTTGCACCCGTTACATAATAATCATTAAACAATATTGGAATGTACTTAACAACAGAAAAAAAAGCAGAAATTTTCGCAAAACATGGAAAATCTGCACAAGACACAGGAACAGCTGAAGGACAAGTTGCTCTTTTCACTTTTAGAATCAACCACTTATCTCAGCATTTGAAGGCTAACCGTCATGACTTTGCTACTGAGAGATCTTTGGTAAAATTAGTAGGTAAAAGAAAAAGTTTGTTAGATTACCTTAAAAACAAGGATATCACAAGATATAGAGCAATTATTGCTGAACTTGGATTAAGAAAATAATCTATTAGATTCCAAAAAATAAGAAGCAACTTCGTAAGAGGTTGCTTTTTTTATACACGATTCTATTTTATTAAATACATCAAAACAAGACGGAAATAGTCTATTATTTTGATGAAAATTGTTCAAATGAGCACATAATGTATACCCGAAATTCGATAAATCATTATAATACATTATCTTTGCAAACGAAATTTAGACGAAATATAAATAACTAAAGCGCTCAATACGGAGTGCAACACAAAACAATTTATGAGTATACCTCAAGCAATTACAGAAACGATCATTCTTGCAGACGGCAGAGAGATCACAATCGAAACAGGAAAACTGGCGAAACAAGCTGACGGTTCTGTTGTAGTAAAAATCGGCGGAACAATGCTTTTAGCAACTGTTGTAGCCAGCAAAGAAGCAAAAGATGGTGTAGATTTCTTACCATTGACAGTAGATTACAGAGAAAAATTCTACGCAGGTGGAAAAATCCCTGGAAACTTTTTTAGAAGAGAAGCGAGACCATCTGATCAGGAAATCCTGACAATGCGTTTGGTGGACAGAGTTTTAAGACCATTATTCCCTGAAGATTTCCATGCGGAAGTTCAGGTGATGATTTCATTAATTTCTTATGACGGACTTTCAATTCCTGATGATTTAGCAGGTCTTGCAGCTTCGGCAGCGATTGCGATTACTGATATTCCTTTCAACGGACCAATGTCTGAGGTTAGAGTAGTAAGAATCGACGGGAAATTAGCGGTAAATCCTAATTATGAAGATCTTAAATTGGCTGACCTTGATATCATGGTGGGTGCAACTAAAGATTCTATCGTAATGGTGGAAGGTGAGATGAAAGAAATTTCTGAAGCAGAAATGCTTGAAGCAATCCAGTTCGCTCACGTTGAAATTAAAAAACAAGTTGAAGCTCAGGAGAGATTGGCTGAAAAAGTAGGCAAATCTTTACCAAAAAGAGAATACAGCCACGAAAATCACGACGAAGCAATTCGTGAGAAAGTGTGGAAAGAAACATACGATAAAGTATACGAAGTAGCAAAAATTCCTTCAGGAAAAGAGGAAAGAGGCGAGAAATTTAAAGCTGTATTGGCTGAATTCTTATCTCAATATGTAGAACATGCTGAAGAATTGGAAAGAGTAACTCCTTTCGCAAAAGTATATTTCCACGACGTGGAAAAAGAAGCGATGCGTCAGATGATTTTGAATGATAAAATCCGTCTTGATGGTCGTGATCCTCAAACGATTCGTCCGATCTGGAGCGAAATCGATTATTTACCGGGAGCTCACGGTTCTGCAATTTTCACAAGAGGTGAAACTCAATCTTTAACAGCTGTAACTTTAGGTTCAGTAAAAGATGCGAACATGGTAGACAGCGTAATGGTAAACTATGACGAAAGATTCTTTTTACATTATAACTTCCCGCCTTTCTCAACTGGTGAAGCTCGTCCTTTGAGAGGAACTTCAAGAAGAGAAGTGGGTCACGGAAACCTGGCTCAGAGAGCTTTGGCAAATATGATCCCGGAAGAAAATCCTTACACCATCCGTATTGTTTCTGATATCTTGGAATCAAACGGTTCATCTTCTATGGCGACTGTTTGTGCAGGAACTTTAGCGTTAATGGATGCGGGTGTTCAAATTAAGAAACCGGTTTCAGGAATTGCAATGGGATTGGTAACTGATGTAAAATCAGGGAAATTCACTGTACTTTCTGACATCTTAGGTGATGAAGATCACTTGGGAGATATGGACTTTAAAGTAACCGGAACTGCAGACGGAATCACCGCTTGCCAGATGGATATCAAAGTTCAGGGATTGTCTATGGAAATTATGGAGAAAGCGCTTCTACAGGCTAGAGAAGGAAGATTACATATTCTTGATAAATTGAATGAAACGATTTCTGCTCCACGAGAAGACGTGAAACCTCACGCTCCTAAAATGATAATGTTGGAAATCTCTAAAGATTTCATCGGTGCGGTTATTGGACCTGGTGGAAAAATCATTCAGCAGATGCAGAAAGATACGGACACGGTTATTGCCATTGAAGAAGTTGGAGAAATCGGAAGAATCGAGATTTCCGGTGTTAGCAGAGAGAAAATCAACGAAGCGATTGCAAGAATCAACGAGATTACTTTTGTACCGACTGTAGGTGAAGTTTACCAGGGGAAAGTAGTAAAAGTAATGGATTTCGGAGCATTCGTAGCGATTGCAAAAGGTACAGAAGGTCTTCTTCATATCTCTGAGATCGAATGGGCTCGTCTAGATAAAGTTCCTTACAAAGAAGGTGACGAAGTTGAGGTGAAATTTATGGGTTATGATGACCGTAAAAAAATGAAACTTTCAAGAAAAGTTTTATTGCCAAGACCAGAAAGACCGGCACAAAAACCGAGAAATGAAGGTAACGTAAATCCTGAAGGTAAAGACCAACCGGGAGAACACAAGCCTTTGAACGAACCACAACAGGACTAATCATCCAAGTATAATAGAATCCCTCTTTTGAGGGATTTTTTTTTGCTTTAAATTTAATTATCTTTAAAACTTAAAAAATTAAACAGATGAAAAAACTTTTTACTCTTTTACTGATTTCTTTATCAGCTTTCACTTTGCCCAAACCGTCAATGATGTTCCTTTGAAAGATATTGATGTAGACTACGTTCAGATTATCGGAACAGGTCGTTCCTTAAGTACGAAAGTAAATGTGGAAATCGATTTCGGACAGGAAACAAAATCCATATCATTTAAAAACGGCACCAACATCAAAGACGAAAGAGGCCGGAATGTAAAATTTAATTCGATGATGGATGCGCTGAACTTTATGTCCGCAAATGGATATGTATTTCAGTTTGCTTACACCACAAACGATGAAAAAGATAACGCTGTTTATTACATTTTAAAGAAAAATAAATAACCCCACTGAAATTTTCAGTGGAGTTACTCCTAATAAACAAATATGGTTTTTTAACCTAAAATTTCTGACATAGCAGAAACCAATACTCCTAAAAGCTGAGGGTTTCCTGCTGGTGAAGTGATTCTTACGGTCATCTGACCGCTATCTGAAAAGCTTACTGAAGTTGAAGATCCACCAGATCCACTAGCACTGAAGAAAGGCCAGAAACCTGTACTTGCTCGTGCAGTGATAACCTGCTGGTCGCTTGAAGAATAACTTGTTGCAGAAGTCATCGTAATATCAATTCCGTCAACAATTACCAAAGAGGTTGCAGAACGCTGCAAGTTACCGTTGGGTCCGAAAGTAGTGTCCCATGATGGTAAACCGTTTTTCCAAACCGTGTTGTCTTTGGTACCATAAGCTCTTGACAGGGCTGCGCTGTTATACCAAGGCGTGTATTGGCTAAGGATAGGATCTGTAGATGTTTTTGCTAAAGGAGCTCCCGGCAACGTCAATACATGTTGAAAGCTGGCACTTATATTAATACCTGCTGAGGTAGCTTCCTGTGTAAGATTGTCATAGCTTGCACCGCCCCCGAAATCAAATAAATCAAACATTACAGAAGTGCTTCCGCTCGCCCATGTGTGGGATACATCAGAAGACTGTGTCTTGCTGTCCATTGTAAAGCTTTTTGCAGGAGCAGACTGTACTGCATTGTTTAAATCTGCAATCGTAGTATTATAAGCATATCCTTTTCCTGCAGCCTGAGCAGAAGCAAACATCGTATTGGCAATCGTTACGATATCATTATAGAAAGACTGAATCAATGATGCGCTGCATCCCATCTGAGAAGGAGCATAAATCATCGCCCATTTTTTGAAGGCAGACTGCATAGCATCTGGGCTGTCAAAGATATTAGAAGGACATTTAGGAGACTGAATATAGTTTAACCAATTCGTATAATAATCTCCCATACAATTCTGGAAGCTGTTATCTGATAGTGGCTTTAAATTAGCAATTACTGCCTGGTAATCCTGAGAAAAATTGTTGGATTGACTTGGGTCATAGCTGTTGTTTACGGATTTTGGAGGAACGGCATCAAAAATTTTCCATAGCCAGTCTGAAGTTGATCCTACAGGTTGTGTTCCCTGGTAAAGCTGAAAGTTATCAGGACTTAAAGATAATCCTGTAACTAAGGCATTGTACCATTGTTGAGTTAGAGTTTGCATTGCTGCTTGTGCTTGTGACATAATATTAGTTTTTTGGTTTCCTACTCTTTTTTAATATCAGGCTTTTCGGAGGCCGCCTCGATTCATTGGAAGCTTCTCTTAATGAACAGTACAAAGTAACTTCTAAACATTCGGAACCGATAGAGTAGAAAATACCCAAATTGACAATAGGTATTTGTACTTCTGTAAAGCGGAATATACTTACGTAGTTTTACGCAATTAAGAAATAGTATTTTCAGCAATATGATAATCATTTAATTTATAATGGAAAAGCGATTACAAAGTCATTTTTCTGTATTCTAAATAAACTGAAATTCAATTATTTAAATAATAGTCGTCGAAATCCGTGGAATTGTCGTATATTTGCAGTATAATTAAGAAGAAGGTTTCTGCTTTTCTTAAACTATAACAGTTTAGAATACCCTTTATCCCTCAGTTTTCTTTATTCCGACTGCCGTCTTTTACTTTTTTTCTTGTAATTGAATCTTAGTACCGGCAATACGAATCACCACGACTGACAACCGGTAGACACCTTTTTACTTCTTTTCGGGAAGTTGAAATGGTTGCAATAATCGAAAAACTTTCTGGTAACGATCGTAAATTCGAAAAAATTTATTATCTTAATGCAGCGGAATCATTAGAAGAATTCAAAAGAAATCTTTAATGATGGTTAACAATACCCTTTGATGAAATAACTAAAAAATCATCAGAAAATTAAATTCAAGAATAACAATTAATATACAATAATATATGGCGGATTCTTTCTCAAAAAAAGAAAACTTTAAGAAAAAATTACAGAAGCAAAAGGAAAAAGCGATACGTCGCGAAGACCGAAAAAACAGCAATGACAAAGGAAAAAGTCTTGATGACATGATCATGTATGTAGATGCAAACGGTCAGTTGACAAGTACACCTCCCGATAACTCTAATGCAGAGGCTATCAATTTGGATAACATTCAGTTGGGTGCAGCTCCTATTCAGGAGGAAGATCCAATAAAGTCTGGTATCGTTACATTTTTCAGTGACAAAGGATACGGGTTTATCACAGAAGATAACTCTAAAGAAAATGTATTCTTCCACAGCAATAACTGTATTGATATCATCAAAAAAGGAAACAAAGTGTCTTTCGAAAAGGAAAGATCACCCAAAGGTTTCTCTGCGATCAATATCAAAATCATCAGATAGTTTTTTAAACTATATATAAAACGAACCGCTTCAGCAATGAGGCGGTTTTTCTTTTTAGGTATAAAGATTTTCTCTTATTTCTATTAAAATTTTTGTCGTTTTTTCCAGATCTGGATATTCTGGAGTGAGAATGTAATTTCAGGATGTGGAAATAGGATTTTACAATGCAAGAATATAATTTTACAATTCAAGAATATAATCCTGCAATGCAAGAGTATAGTTCTGCATCGCAAGAATATCATTTGACATTGCAAGAATATGATTCTACAACGAAAGAATATTAATTTGCATCGTGCCAATGTGAAATAACATCGCAAAAAAATAAAGCTACATTACGAGAATGTAACTTTACATTGCAAGAATATTGAATTACTGTGTTTCAATATTCTTTTGAACACAAAAAACATTATTTTCTATTCGTAAATTCTATTGCTGAAATGGTTGTATACTCAGGAGAAGTTGCACCGTAAAGGCTTTTCACATACTTTTTGATGTTCTGAGCGATGGTGTACAAGCCAGTATCATCTGCGTATAAAATTTGGTATCTTTCTATCAATTTGGTATTGAGCTCGGCTTCTGTCTGGTCGACAGTCTGGGTAGCGCTCATTAATGATGCATGGTAGGTAGTCAGGTTGTTTAATTTTAAATCTTCTTCATTCGGGGTGTAGCCTGGAAGGGTTGCCAATAACTGCAGAAGAATCCCGAAATTCTCAGCCTGCTGGGTGAAAGACTGGCGGGAAGTGGAAGCTGTTTTGGGAGCTTCTTTACCTTCTTCAGGTGGAGTGGTGGCTTTCTTTGAGCCGCCCTGAATTGTGCGGTTCAATGATTTTGCCTGATCTAATGTTCCTTGTGGTAATCCTAAAATTTCGAGCAGATTAACGATTTTGGTACATGTTGATTTTAGATTTTCGAAAGCGGTCTGACGTGTGATGATTGCGTTTTTGTTGGCGTTTCGTTTGTCTTCCACCTCAGTTAATTTTGCGGTGGCAGTAGTGTACAATGCCTGAAGGTTGGCTACTGTAATGTTTTCTACCGGAGGATTGTAAAGGCTGTAGGTGGTAACTTGCTGTGTAATTTTTTGAAGGTTCGCTACATTTTTAGCGTGCCCAACTTCGGAGGTACTTGACATAATATTTGTGTTTTTTAATTAGAATTCAAATATAAAAATTATTTTGAATAAAATAGTTTTTGAATTGAAATATTTTGATTTTCAGGATATTATGTTAAATGGGGCAATGAAAAATTAGCTTGTCGGCAAGGTTTTATCTTTTTCTTGGAGCTAAAACTCCGAAGTTTCCAAACTTCGGAGAACTGGGGAGTGGAAACACTGACGTGGAGGCTAGGATTCTATTTATTTCTTGAAGCTAAAACTCGAAGTAAGGAGACTTCGGAGAGCTGATGGGAAGTATGGATTACAAATTAGTGATATCGGGAATTTTTTATCAGTATTTATAGTTGTCTGAAATTTTATTATGTTTTTTATATTGCTATATTTGAAAAGATAATTTTTATATGGCTACAGTTAAATATAAAGCTTTGGAATGTACACAAAATGGTAAGACATTTTATATCTCAGTACTTCCAAATAGTGTTTTAAAAAGTGTGTGTTTTGTTTCTAGAAGAGATGAAAATCCTGAAATAGGATTTCAGCGGACATTAAATGAGTCAAGAGCAAAGGACATAGCTAGATATCTTGACGACTTAAACGGAATTATTCCATCAGCACTTATTTTGAGTGCTCAAGACAGCTCTAAGTTTGATTTTGCAAAAAAAAGTAGTGACATCACCTTTAGCACAATCGAAAACAGTTTCATGGTATTAGACGGTCAGCATAGGCTTTATGGATTACTAAAAGCAAAGAAAGAATACTTGATTCCTGTAGTAATATTTAACAATTTAAATACAAATGATGAAGTAAATTTGTTTGTTGATATTAATACTAATCAAAAAGGTGTTCCTACAACTCTTTTACTAGATATAAAAAATCTTACTGGAAAAGAGTCTAAAAAAGAAGATAAACAACGCCAATTATTTGACAGGCTTAACAGTGATAGTGTCATGGCAGGTTTGCTTTCACCAGCTAAAAGTCAGGTAGGAAAAATTACTCGAGTGTCTTTTAATGCAGCAACAAATGAATTGTTCGATACTGGTTTTTTTCAGGATAAAGATATAGACGTAACTTTTAAAGGTGTGAAGAATTATCTGGAAGCAGCAGAAATAGTTTTTAAAAGAAGTAAGGCCGCTAGAGCCAAGCTAACAAATGCTACTTTCTTTAGAGCTCTTTTTCAAATTTTTAACGAAATTGTTGATAAGACATTAAAGGAGAGTGGAGATTTGAAAGTTGAATCATTATCAATTTCTCTTGATCCCATATCTAGGATTAACTACGATACCTATACAGGAACAAATAACGCAGCGCTGCAACTTCTTGTTACGGATATGAGAAGAGAAATAAATGCGCATGACCGCCGGTATATTAGTGTAAATGGTGAAGAATTATTTTAATGGATTTATTTGGAACTAATTATTTAAAGATTAGAAATGATTTTCTTTTGCCACTTATTCCATATGGTATCTCAAAGAATAAAATTGAATATTGGTCTTTAAAAGATGTTTTGACAACTAATATTATTTCAGTACAACATATTGGAAAATCTCGGGTAGATATTGAGTTGAGTAAGGAGGATTTTTATAGAGCGTTGCATTGCGAAATAGAATTATTCTTAAATAAAACTATTATTCAGTATTGTGATAGCGTACAATCAATAGCACAATCAAGAAGCTGGTCTTACGTCAGTTTTTATTATTTCTCATTTTTTTGTTCAACTACATTTTCTCGTTTTCTTCATCGGGGTTATTTATTCTTAAGCAAAGTACAAAAGGAAAGAATCGAAAAATTTCACTTAGCAGTCTATTCCACCCCGATAATGTTGGAAACAGGAAATTATTATTTTTACACTAAAGAGGATGAGAATGGAAAAATGATTATTTCTTTGAACTTTGCTGGTTCAAATGTTCATAAGCTTTCTTGGACGAATTTAGAAGTAACTTTACGAGATGGATTGCCATTCTGCACTGACAAAGAGAAGGTTATTTATGAAGCCTTACTAAAGATATTCTCTACATTCTCAACAGAATTTCCTTCGAGGCTTAGGAATGATCTGAATTATAATAGTCAACACTCAATCGTAGACATTAATAGTATGATACCATATCTTAACCTAGAAGGGATTAATAATAATTATTTTAAAAGTCTTTTAGCACTTGATCTAAGTTCATCATTTACAAATGAGTTAAAAGCTGCAGGTCATATTTCAGTATTTCTTTATAAAATTATCATGCAATTATATAGCGAGTATAGAGAACGGAGTAAATTTGGAAGTGATTTCGAAAAAGTAAGAGAGACTTACTTGCAAGATCGAAAGATTAACTTTTTGACTCTTTTATAGAATGAAAATTTCTTGACATAATTTGCAACTGTATTTCAACTTGTTACTACAGCTTTTTAATTATTTGATAATATTCATTTTTGAATATCATCAAATAATATAGTTAATCCAACTAGCCAGGGATCAAATCGGATATAAGATCTTTTGTAAGGCATAATATTTACAATTATAAGCATTATTGTCTTTCTAAATTTGATACTTTAAATAGCAATAATCTTATGTCACTTGGAAATAAAAAAAGCTTTAAAATTATAACTTGAATGGATTTATAGGATTGCTGTCTGCAATCATCATTTGTTTTTTTACTATTAATTAGATATAAAAGACTTGCTTTTCACATCACCGCATTGATTGTTTCTAATCTATCTATCTTTTCTAATTAGTTTATTTACAAAAAATCTTTACGTAAAAACTTAAAAATCTTCTTCTATAAAAGTTACGGTTTTCTTTTTTCCTAAACTTCTTCTTCTTTTTTTTCTTCCAGGGCGCATTCTTTTGCACATCCCCAGCCATAATACATCCGTACGGCATCACTTCATCCAAGACTCCACAAAGTCGGTATTCTTCAATTTGGGCTCTTACATTTTGGCACTTTTATAGGTAGTCGGGGAGATGCAAAACCCCAAGCCCGGCTTCCCGATTCTACGGCAAGAAGTATTTCTATGTTTCTTTTTGCCTCTATTTCTTTTAATTTTTCTAGTATTTTTGGTGTCATTGTTTCATTTTGGTTGTACGCAAAGGCGCAAGGTTTTTACATCTATTGTATTTTAAGGCGCAAGACACTTCGACAAGCTCAGTGTGACAGTGTGTATTTCAAAAGTCTATACTGAGTTGAAAGTTGTAATTTTAGTTGAGATAAAATCCTTGCGCCTTATAGTTTTGAGTTGTAAAAAGAAATTGCGCCTTTGCGATTGACCAACAATTATGCTTTTCTAAATTTTTTCTTCCTCTTCCACGGGGCATTCTTCTGAACATCACCCGCCATAATACATCCGTAAGGTATCACTTCATCCAAAACTTCACACAATCCGTATTCTTCGATTTGGGCTCTTACGTTTTTGGCACTTTTGTAAGCGGTCGGAAGTTCAGAAATATCAATTTCATTGGAGAAAAAACGGATATCTAATCCTTTGGTTTCTTCTGCAAAAACTTCTTCAATGGTTTTATGAGCCAAAGATTTTTTATGCTGCGTTCTGCTGAAATTTCTTCCTGCTCCATGGGGTGCAAAACCTAAGTTTCTCTCATTGGTTTTTCCCTGAACAATCAAAACGGGTTCCGACATATTCAACGGAATCAATCTTGGCCCCGTAATATCGGGCATAAATTTATCGTCTAGCGGAGTGGCACCTTTTGCATGGTAAAACAAATCTCCATCTTTGAAAACGAAGTTATGCTCGTTCCAATATCTATCTTCTTTCTCGGTGTTCATTTTGTTTAAAACGGCATCATGAATGGAAGTATGGTTTTCTTTTGTCCATGTTCTTATCAATTGTAGCGCTTCCCAATATGATTTTCCTTCTTCGGTTTCGTAAGGAATCCATGCATTTTCTTTCAATGTTTCAGGGGAAATTTCCAGTCTGAAACGGTTGGCTACTTTCATTCCTTTATCATACAAAGCGGCTCCGGGAGCTCTCGATCCGTGATGCGTGACCAACATGGTATTTCCTGTATTTTTTGAAATTCCCACAAACAGGAAATGGTTTCCGTCACCCTGAGTTCCCATATGTGAACGGGCAATGCTTATTAATTTCTCATCATTTAAGAAGTCATTTTCTCTGAAAGCATCCATCAATTCCTGAGACATTTCCATTTGCTCACCTCTCGGTCTTCCTCCGTATCCAAAGTGCGTAATTGAATGGGCTGCATCTAAAACTTCTTTAGGATCGGCTTTTCCAAAATCTGTCAACATGACCGAACAACAGATATCTGCGCTATGAAATCCCGGGTGAATCGCGTTTTTTGCCACAACAACTCCGCCAACCGGAATCTGACCTTCAGGACCTGTCGGACAGGCATCGGGCATGATCGCCCCTGCAACCAAAGTAGGAGTTTTCATCAGAACTTTCATCGTGTTGATTACTTTTTCCACGTTATCGTTTTCACTTTCATGTTCAGCTCTGATGTTGATGATGAAATCTTTTGCCGTTTCATGAAGCGGACTAGGATCGGGCGATCTGAACTGTTCCAAATATGCTGTGATTTGATTTTTATCTAAATTATTTTCGTTGATATATTCGATGGCTTCTTTAAACCATTTTCCCGGTCTGAAACCTAATTCGATTAAATCGTTTCCGTTGATTGTACTCAATGTATTCATGTGTTTGTTATTTGATAGTGCAAAGTAATTGGTAAAGTGTGCAATGTTTTTGCGCAGATGAAATTATTTTAATTATTTTTGAGAAAATTAATTTGACTAAAATTTTTTAACACGTTAGAACACTTTAGTTTTTTTAATTTAGAACTTAACGAATAAGAGAGCACTTAAGTTTTAAAAAATCTTTGATTTTTTTCTAATGTGTTCTTTATGTTTTCAAAGATGATAACTTGAAAATTCTGATGTGTCAGAAGAAAATTTTTCAGCGTTTTCAATTTTAATATTAAATAAAAATAAAAAATATGTTATTCGAACAATTAGAAAGATCAGCGGAAGAAATACAGTTTAAAGATGTCATTGCATTTATTGATGAACATTATGATTTTACTCCGACAAAATTCATGAACGGAAATACAGTGAATGAGGCAGATCAAAATAACGGTTCATGCAAAGTTTTCAGTTTTGCGAAGCTGAATGATTTATCTAAAGAAGAAACTTTGGCTCTTTTCGGAGATTTTTACAGAATCGATGTTTTACAAAATCCTGAAGGTACGGATCATCAGAATATCAGAAATTTTATGGAATATGGTTGGGATGGGATTTCTTTTGAAGGGAAGGCTTTGAAAAGAAAATAGAAATTTATTGCCAGATATATAATTTGTGATTTCTTAAAATAAACTACACTTTAAATGCGATACAGAAAAGAGAAAATAATTTGTAATGGCAATTTCAAACTTATTACAGAACTGAATGAATTTAGGATGTCTTTGTGGATTAACGGTTTCGGCCTGGAAAACGCATTGACAGGTGAGGAAATTATTCCTCTGATTTCGGTTTTTAATCTTGATGATGTGGAAGAGGTTGAAGGAGAAGTTTTAAAGATAAAGTTTAGAATTTATCCAAATGGTTTGCGACATTATTTAGTTGAGGTTAATCCGTATTTGAAAAGCTTTGTATATGAAGAGAAAGTTTACTCAACAGATCAGTTTTATAAAACTATTACTGGGGAAGAATGGAAGTAATGGTTATGGGAAGATGCAGGAAAAAATTAGCTTTCTTTTGAATAGATCGTTTAGCCACCCCGTCAAAAAATCGAAGATTTTTCGCCACCAGTGCCTCAATATTTTTATTATAATTGTTTCGGCGAATCTCGTTCCTCGATTTCCAGAGGAGGGGAATTGATGCGCTTTAGTCTTTAACTCAACTTTAAATCTCAACCTTTAACTATGTCATCCAACAAAAACGCTCTTATCCGCTACAAAACTTTAGATAAATGTCTGAAGAATAAGTACAAAAAATACACTTTGGAAGATTTAATTGATGAATGTTCTGAAGCTTTGTTTGAATTTGAAGGCAAAGAATCTTTTGTAAGCAAACGAACGGTACAACTTGATCTGCAGAATATGCGTAGTGAGAAATTCGGGTATGAGGCGCCGATTGAAGTTTACGAAAGAAGGTATTACCGTTACAGTGATCCGGAGTACAGCATTCATCAAATTTCGGTTAATGACAATGATTTGAAAGCGATGAATAATGCGGTGCAGATTTTAAAGCAGTTTAAAGATTTTTCGATGTTCAAAGATATGAACGGTGTCATTCAGAAACTGGAAGATTCTATTCATTCGACGACGCAGAAATCAATTATTCATTTAGATAAAAATGAACAGCTGAAAGGTCTCGAATATATTGATGTTTTGTATGAGGCCATTCTGAATAAAAAAGTTTTAAAGATTTGCTATAAAAGTTTTAAGGCGAGAGAAGAAAATATTTTGACGGTTCATCCACAATTATTAAAAGAATACAACAACCGGTGGTTTCTGATTTGCTGGCACCTGAAGGCGATTTACAATCTGGCTTTGGACAGAATGGTAAGCATTAAAACCGATGATGAAACTGTATATATTGATAAAGATTTTGATGCAGACCGGTATTTTGGGGAAGTTATTGGTGCGACCGTTTCAGAAACACAGCGACCACAGAATGTAATTTTCATGGTGACATCACAACATGCGCCCTACGTGAAAACCAAACCTTTTCATCATTCGCAGGAAATCATGAGTGAAGATGAGAACGGGACGACTTTTAAGATCTGTGTGCAGCTCAATTTTGAACTAGAAAGAATGATTTTGGGGATGGGAGAGTTTCTGACCGTCCTTGCGCCACGAAAACTCAAACAGAGAATTGCGAAAAGTATAAGAATGGCTTACGCTAATTATCAGGATCAGAATACAGCGAATGGAGAATCGTAATTGAATTCTAAAAAAATTGGCTTAAAACTTGTAACTGTTTTTGAAATAAAATATTATGAAATCAAGAATATTAAAAGCGGTTTTAGCAATGGTTGTTCCCATTGTCATTGAATATGTCATCAAGAAATTTACAGAAAAGAAAGATGTAGTGCAGGATCCTAATAGACAGATTCCTTCACCGCACTAATCCTAAACCTTCCTCTTTTGGAAGGTTTTTCTTATATAAAATCGTACACTCCGTTTTTCCAGCCTAAAACTTTTGATGAATCGGCATTGAGCCAGTTTTTGAGAATGGTTGCATAGACTTTTCTGAAATCTTCAGTATAAATTAAATCGCCTTCGTTGAGGTTTTGCAAATCGGGAAGGGCGTTCAGAATTCCTTTCTTTTTTAATCCGCCGCTGATGAAAAACATTTGGTTGGCGGTTCCGTGGTCGGTTCCTTTGCTTGCATTTTGAGCTACCCGTCTTCCGAATTCTGAAAAAGTCATCAGTAAAATATCATTAAATAATCCATTGGCTTTCATATCTGTGACGAAAGATTTTACCGCATCATTAATTTCACCGAATAGCTTTTGCTGTCTTTCATTTTGGTTGACGTGCGTATCAAAACTTCCTATCGAAAGGTAATATACCTGCGTGTTGATATCAGATTTTATCAATGAAGTAACGGTTTTGAAGTCTTTTCCCAGCTTAGAATTAGGATATTCCTGAGTTGATTTTTTTGCTTTACTTTTTTCAAAGATATAATCGGCATTGTTGATCGTAGAACCCAATGTTTTGTATAAATAAGAAACCGTTTCATCATCGTGATGATGATCACTTTCGTAGAGTGATTTGAAATATTTTTCCTGACTTGTCTGATATAGTTTTTTTGGATCTTTAAAGGCAAAAGCTTTGTTATTTTCACCTTTTAAAGCCAGACTCAACATATCATCAACTTCCAAAGCCTGTGTTGGATGTTCGCATTTGTAACATTCCTCATCCAGAAATCTTCCAAGCCATCCTGTTTCGAGAAACTCATCACTTTTACTGGCTGAATGCCAGATATCCATGCTTCTGAAATGTGATTTGTCGGGATTTGGATAACCCACGTTATTCATCAGGGAAAGTTCGCCACTGTCAAATAATTCTTTAAAATAAGACAAGGCGGGATTGATTCCGGTTTCATCATTTAAAGGCAAAGAATCATTGATGGCAATATTATTTCTCTCTTTAAAATAAATATCATTTTTTGTTGGAATGATCGTGTTTAAACCGTCGTTCCCTCCCGTAAACTGAAGTACAATCAGTATTTTCTGATTTGGATTTAATGCATTGTCCAAAGTCATTGACTGCAGAAAATTCGGAACAAACAATGAAGCTGTTGCCAATGAACTTATTTTTAGAAAGTCTCTTCTTTTGATGATCATAATTTCTTTGCTTAGATTTAATAAAACTAATTTTCTCTAACTTCTAACTTCTAACTTCTCACATCAACTGATATTCGGGTGTTGACATGAGATTAATGACATTCATTTTGATACTTTGATCTGAAAATTGTTTCACAGAGTTCATATCCAAAGATTCGGAGTTGACGATCAGATAATCTTCTGCTTTTTTTTGGTTTAAAGCTTTGTCAACTTTCGACCAATCGATGGTGATGTTGGGATTTTTAAAACTTTTATTTAAAGCTTCTCTTGATTTCATTCCCATATCCATATCATCTTCTTCTTTAGCGGAATATTCCATCGGCCTTAAACCCGACCATATTTGGGGAATCTGAAGTCGCAGCATTAAAGTCGAGCTGTCGATCCAGGATTTTCCGTTGGGCCAGCCTGATACATTGGGTGGATAAAGCAACATTTGACCGAGAAGTTTTTGATAAACAATGATATTTTCAGGGTTTTGAATTTCCATCGGCAGCATTCTCATCATTCCTGCAAAAAGTTCTGTGGGAGATTTTATTCTGTTTCCGATATTTTTTTTGTCGTAAAACCATGAACTTGAAAAGATTTCCGTCATTAGTTTTTTGATGTCATATCCTGATTCATAAAAGTTTTCGCTTAGGTTTTTAATGATTTTTAAATCAGGTTTTTCATTAACGAAAAAGGTGTAAATCTTTATTGTGATAAATTCTGCTGTTGCTTTTTGTTCCAAAATAATATTTAAAACATCATCGCCCGAAAAATTTCCTGTCTTTCCAAGAAAGGTTTTTGTACCCGTGTCGTGAAGTTTTTTTCTTTCATTAAAATTTCCTTCTTTATTGTAACCCCAGCCTGTAAAAGCTCTTGCGGCTTCACGAATATCTATTTCTGTATAGTTTCCGCGTCCCATCGTAAAGAGTTCCATGACTTCGCGGGCGAAATTTTCATTGGGATGATCTTTTTTATTCTGTTGATTATTAAGGAAATTCAACATCGCTGGAGAACGGCTGACTTCAAATAATAAATCTTTAAAATTACCTAAAGACTTCTCCCTAATTATATTCAAAAGCTGTTGGTTGAATTTTGGATTGTTAATTCTCGTTGCAAAATGTCCATGCCAGAAGAAAGCCATTTTCTCACGTAGCTGTTCTTTGCTGAAGGTCATTTTCTTTAAAAAATTCAGGTTAAGCTCATTATTCTGCTTTTGATTTACCTTCTGAATTTCCCTTTTCTGCTGGGCAGTGGCTTTAGGATCGGTATATTCAATGGGTTCAATGTCAGGAGTTTCATAGACAATAGGTGAGAAGGTTTCTACATTGAAAACTTCCTGTAAGATGGTCTTGATGTTCTTGTTTTTCAAATCATCTACCTGCTCAATTCCCGGTCCGAAACCTGCACGCCAAAGAAGATGTTTATTATTGATAAATGAAGCAACCATAATCCTGATTTTATTTTTTGATGAATAAAAGATGCGGAGGTTAAAGTATATAAACAATTATTAATGATCATTTATTGCTTGCCTTCATGTAAAGTTAAACAACTATTTAATTAAAATAAAATTTAATCCATTGATTTTCATTATTTTATAATAATTTTAAGATTTGTGTTGGGATTGTGTGAATTATTTTGGCATGATTTTTACTCCTCTCTTTTCAGTAAAATTTAAAAAAATCAGAGTTATGAAAATGTTTAAGCAAGCTATTTTAGGAGCGGGAATTTTGACGGCAGGTTTAGTTAGTGCGCAAAGTGCTCAGATGAATAATATGATTAAAGTGGGAGCAACAGCAAGTATTGCGGTTCCTTCCGATAATGTTTCTGCAGCTGTTGGTGTAGACGTAGCCTATCAAAATTTGATTACTCCGGGATTTGGTTTGGGTATTGCGACAGGTTATACTCATTATTTTGGAAAAGACAACAACGGATATGATAACAATGATGTGGGAGTAGTTCCGGTAGCGGCGCTATTCAGAATTTACCCTAAGCAGACTGGTTTCTATTTCGGGGCTGACCTTGGTTACGGGTTTTTAGTGGGTGACGAGAAAGTTGCGTCAAACTCTACAGCAGATCGACCAGATGGAGGTTTCTATCTAAAGCCAGAGATCGGATATCACAACAGAGACTGGAATTTTTTCCTTCAATATCAGAAAGTATTCTCAGGAAGCAACGGTGATATCGCCAATCAAGACTATAATGTGGGAAGCATCGGAGCAGGATTTTCTTACAACATTCCTTTAGGGAAATAATTAGAACCAATATAATTAGTTATTAACCAGGCCTTTTCGATTTTTTGAAAAGGTTTTGTTTTACCTAGCACAGATTACCAAAACAATTATTATATTTGATAAAATTAGCGATTATGAACTTAAATCCAAAATTTCCACTTTTTTTACCGGGAGTAAAGAACAGCAGTAATGATAATGTATCGATCATTGGTGTAAACCTACGTGAAGATGTTACGACGATCGCTTATTATATCTCGGGTAATGGTGGAATTGAAACTAAAACTCAAAAAAATTACCCTACAAAAGAATATACTGCATTTTCTGAAATACTTACCCAGTTTATTCAGGAAGAGCAGTTAGAGAACGTAAAACGTTTGGGAATCTCAGTTCCGGGACCTGTTTTGAATGGAAAAAGTAATCCTGAAAGATTAGGATGGAGTTTTGATGTTGAAGAATATAAAAATGCATTCGGTTTTGAAGACGTGACGATGTTGAATGACCAGGAAGCTTCTGCTTACGGTATTGCACTTTTACAAGACAGTGATCTTGATGCCATCTACAGCAGTGGTCATCTGGAAAAAGGAAATGTTGCCATCTTAGCACCAGGAAACGGATTGGGTGAGGCCGGATATTTCTTTGACGGAAAATATCTGAGACCTTTCGCTACAGAAGGTGGTCACTCAGAATTTTCTCCGAGAACAAATGTTGAGGTAGAATTTTATCAGTTCTTAAATAATATTTACGGAATTGTAAGTTGGGAAAACGTATTGTCTAAAACCGGTTTATTTAATATTTACAGATTCTTAAGAGATGTAAAAAGACACCCGGAACCGGAATGGCTTTCTGAAAGACTAACCAACGCCAACGGAAATTTCACAGAAGAAATTTTCAAAGCAGCGGTTGAGGAAGATGTGATGATTTGTAAAATCGCATTAGATACATTTTTAGAATTCTTGGCAAGAGAAGCCAATAACTTAACGTTGAAGCTTAAAGCAACAGGAGGTTTATTGATTGCCGGAGATATTCCGCAGATTATCAGACAATATATTGATAAAGATAAATTTTACGAGAAATTTAAAATAAGCGATAAAATGGAAGATATGTTGAAGAACATTCCGATTTATCTCATCAATCCAGACAGTACCAGCATTGATGGTGCAGCACTTTACGCCGCTTACTATAAAGACTAAAAATATAACTCCGAAGAAATTCGGAGTTTTTTTATGGATGATTTTAGTCATAAAAATATTTGAAGTAATTGATGTACATCAACAAAAACTACCGATTAAGATAATTACATTTGCAGCAATAAATAATTAAACAATTTTTATTCATGAAAAAAATATTTTTATTAGCAGTTTTGGCTAGTGGTCTGGCTTTCGGGCAATCAAAAAAAGTGGTAACGTCTGATGTTCACTGGTGGGGTTATAAAGTTGCTAAAACTGAATCTAGTTCTCACGACGGAACGGTAAAAGTGAAATCCGGTAACATGATCATGAAAGGAAATGAGCTTGTAGGAGGAGATTTCGTTTTAGATATGAATTCTATCAACGCTACAGATCTTTCAGGAGAATACCAGGGGAAACTGAATGGTCACTTGAAAAACGGAGATTTCTTCGAAGTTGAAAAATTCCCTACGGCAAGTTTCAAAATCACTTCTGTAAAGAAAAACAGTGATAAAGTGTACAACAAACTGGTAACAGGAAATCTTACAGTAAAAGGAAAAACCAGCCCTGTTTCTTTCCCTGCAAAAGTTTCTTATGCAAACGGAGTGGTAAGTTTAGAGTCAAATAAATTCTCTTTCGACAGACAAAAATTTGATGTTGCTTACAAATCTTCAATGAAAGATGTTTTTGTGAAAGATGATATCGATATGCTTGTAAAAGTGACCGCAAAATAATTTAATCAAAAAAATATTATTAAAAGTGTAGAAGTTCTACACTTTTTTTTATTTTTGTTGAATTGTAAATAAAAAAGAATGAAAAGATTATTATTGTTTGTTATGATGTGTGCGAGCATATCATTTGTATTTGCTCAAAAAAAGGGAGATAAAATTTCTAAAGTGATCACTTCTGAGATCAAATGGTGGGGACACAAGGTTGTAAAAACCAAAGCATCTTCTCATTACGGAAGTTTGAAACTGAAAAGCGGAAAATTTAATTTTGATAAAACGGTCTTTGTTGACGGTGAATTCGTGATCGATATGAGAAGTTTGGTGGTAGCTGATCTTTCGGGTGACGATCAGGTAAAACTTACCAACGAATTGAAAGGAACCAATTTCTTCGAAGTTAAAAAATTTCCGACGGCAAAATTCCATTTGAAAAAAATTATTCCTTTGGCTAACAGCGAGTACAATTCTACCATCGTAGGAGATATTACCATCAAGGGAATCAGAAAGACTATTTCATTCCCTGCAAATGCATATATTACGCAGTTTACGGTAGATATAACGTCTTCAGTATTCTCATTAAACAGAAAAGACTTCAGAATATTCTATCAGAACTCTTTAAAAGACTATTTCATCAAAGACGAGATGGATATTCAGTTTAAAGTTTCCACTCAAAAATTGGATAACGAAAGACCTTTGTAAGGTTAAAATTTTCATAAATCATCATGCACAGCTTTTATTAAGTTGTGCATTTTTTTTATTTTAGTACTACGAATCGATTGGTAATAAAAAAGATATCAGCAATTAGTTTCTTAAAAACTTTGAGGACCTAGTTAAGTGGAACGCCTTTGCAAACTTAAAAACAGTTAGTATAAAAAAATCTTTGCGAACTTTGCGTTTAAAATCTTTATAAATCGAATAAGAAAATTTAAAAAGTACAAATGAAAATATATGTAGTAAGTGGTTTGGGAGCAGATTTTAAGGTTTTAGAAAAACTGAAATTTCCCGAACAGCATGAAATCGTCTTTATCGACTGGATCATTCCTGATTTGGACGAAAGTTTTGCAAATTATGTTGGCAGAATGGCTGAGAAAATCGATACAACAGAACCTTTCTACTTATTGGGCTATTCTTTTGGCGGAATTATGGTGCAGGAGTTAAATAAACTGAAGCCTGCGGAAAAAGTAGTCATTATGGGAAGCATAAAATCAGACAAAGAAAAATCCCGATTGATTAAAATGGGTGAAGTCACAAAAATTCCGAAATATTTGCCGATAGGTCTTTTTAATGATCAGACTTCTGTTTTCTATACAAGACTAAGAAAGTTTTTTGATCCGAAAAATCCTAAAGTGATTGAGTATTTTCAGGTAAGAGATCCATATTATCTGAAATGGTCTGTTGAAAGAATTTCAGAGTGGAAGTTTGAAGAAAACCCGAATGTAATTCAGATTTTAGGAGATCGGGATATTGTTTTTCCGATAAAAAATTCAAAACCTAATTATATCATCAAAGGCGGAACCCATCTTTTCCCAGCAACTAAATATAAAGAAGTTTCAATGCTGTTAAATGAAATATTTATTTAAATTTATAATTAACCCTAATTTTTATTGGGGTTGATTTATTTTAATGCTGATTTATTGAAATTTATCTTTAATTTTGCTGGGGTTGAATAAAATATTTGAATAGACTTAGTTTTAAACCAAGTTATTTCAAATGCCTTTAAAAAATTAGATGTATGAAAGTTGGTTTAAAATGGAAAGTTTCATTTATAATAATTTCTTTGGTAGCTATTGGCGGACTTTTCTGGAAGCCGAGTGTTGATTTTCCAAACACCGGAGATTTTTTAGGTGAAGAAAGCATTGTAGGTTCAGATGTAGCCTGGATTTTAGCTGCTGCAGGACTCGTTCTTCTCATGACTCCCGGACTTTCCTTTTTCTACGGCGGAATGGTCGGTAAAAAGAACATGATTTCCACGATGCTGCAAAGCTTTATCGCTTTAGGGGTTATTTCTATTTTATGGATTGTGGTTGGTTTCTCCCTGTCTTTTGGGGACTCCATCGGTTTTGAAATCAATGGCGAACATTACGGAATTATCGGGAACCCTTTTACCTATCCATTTTTTAATCATGTGAGCGTTTATCCTCACAAAACAATGGCTTCTACCATACCTTTTATTTTATTTGCTTTATTTCAAATGAAGTTTGCCGTGATTACTCCGGCTTTGATTACGGGCTCGTTTGCTGAAAGAGTTCGATTTATTTCGTACTTGGTTTTCATGGTTTTGTTCAGTCTTTTCATCTATACGCCGCTTTGCCACATGGTTTGGCATCCTGAAGGGCTTTTAAATAAATTTTTCGGAGTTAAAGATTTTGCAGGCGGAACAGTGGTTCACATGAGCGCAGGCTTTGCCGCTTTGGCGGGTGCCATTGTTTTAGGGCGAAGAAAAAATCCGCATCATGAGCCTTCCAATATTCCGTATGTTATTTTAGGAACGGGAATGCTTTGGTTTGGCTGGTTTGGTTTTAACGCTGGTTCGGCATTAAGTGCCAACGCAACGGCAGCAATCGCTTTCGGAACGACAACGATTGCCTCTGCTTCAGCCATGATGACATGGATATTCTTTGACAGAATCAACGGAAGGAAAGTTTCAGCTTTGGGAGCTTGTATCGGTGCTGTCGTAGGCTTGGTGGCAATTACTCCTGCGTGTGGCTTTGTTTCAATTCAGGAAAGTCTTTTCATCGGATTTATCGCTGCCATTGTATCTAATTTAATGATGAATTGGAAAGCATTAAAGAAAATAGATGATACGTTAGACGTTTTTGCCTGTCATGGAGTAGGAGGAATCATGGGAATGATTTTAACTGCAATTTTTGCCCACGGCGAAAATGCAAGTCTTCTGCACGGCGGAATCGGAGTTTTTACCCATCACATGATAGCTCTGGTTTTGGTTTCTGTATTTACATTTTTCGGATCTTTACTTTTGTACAAAATTACGAACCGAATTATTACGCTCAGAGTTTCTGAGGAGTCAGAAAATATAGGTTTAGACATGTCTCAACATGAAGAAAGCCTGAAATGGTAGTTTAGTTTTAATTACAGTGATTTTTGTTGGGGCAGCTTTATCCGCCTATAATTTATCCTGAGCTTGTCGAAGGGCTCCGTTCAAGTCGGGCTGAGTAGCTTGTGCAGAGATCAAGATGTGTTTATAAAAAGTAAGATTTTTCGGTATTAGATTTAGTTGTAAACGATTTTTAACATTCCATTTCTTTAGAATTTATCGTGTATATTTGCTTTTCATGAAAATGAAAATCACGTATGGAATCTATATCGGTTTTTGAGATTATAAAAGTAGGAATTGGCCCTTCCAGTTCGCACACAATGGGACCCTGGAACGCTGCTTCGGCGTTTATCAGAATTATAAAAAGAGAACGGTCAATTGCTGAAGTGAAAGAAGTTTTCCTTGAATTCTTCGGTTCACTGGCAAAAACGGGAATTGGTCACGGCACAGATATCGCAGGAATGTTGGGCTTAAATGGAGAAGATTTTAAAACCATCAATACTTCAAAGATCGACGAAATCGTTCATCATATTAAAACGTCTGAGATTCTTAATTTAGGTGCAGAAAAAGAAATTCCTTTTATCTACGGACATCATTTGGTGTTGAATATGTCCAAATCTTTAGACTTTCATCCCAACGGAATGATTTTTAAAGCTGTCTTTGAAGATGGTACTGAGCTCGTTCAGGATTTTTATTCTGTAGGCGGAGGTTTTATTGCCAGCCAGGAAAAAAACTCAATTGAGAAGCAGTGTGTTCGTACAATATATCCTTGTCATCACGGTTCAGATATCGTAAAGTATTGCGAGAAATTAGGTTTTGATAAAATGTCGGATCTTATTTTAATCAATGAAGAAAGCTGGAGAACGCAGGAAGAAACAAGAAAGGAAGCTCTGAATATCTGGGAAAACATCAAAGAATGTATTTACAAAGGGGTTAACAAGGAAGGTATTTTGCCGGGCGGCCTTAATGTTACCCGCCGTGCAGCCGGAATGAACCGAAAATTATTGGGACAACAGATTTATAAAAATAAAGATGAATGGTTTCAGCAAGTTGTTGACGCTGAAGAAAACTTTACCAATATCAATAAGTGGATTGCCTGTTTTGCATTGGCGGTAAATGAAGAAAATGCAAGCTTCGGACGTATCATCACGGCGCCAACCAATGGGGCAAGTGGAGTGATTCCGGCGGTTTTAATGTATGCTCAGGCTTTTACACCTTATACAAGTGACGACGATATTGTGAGATTTTTATTGGTTGCAGGAGAAATAGGAACTTTATTTAAGAAAAATGCAACTATTTCTGCTGCGATGGGTGGTTGTCAGGCAGAAGTCGGAGTTTCTTCGGCAATGGCTGCGGCAGGCTTAACAGAAATCTTAGGCGGAAGTGTCGGGCAGGTATTGATGGCAGCAGAGATTGCGATGGAACATCATTTAGGATTAACGTGTGACCCGATTAAAGGTCTGGTACAGATTCCTTGTATCGAAAGAAATACGATGGGGGCAATAAAAGCAATTACTGCAGCGAATATTGCTCTTGAGAGTGACCCTGCAAAAGCGAAAGTAAGCTTAGACCAGGTGATTCAGACCATGTGGGAAACTGCCTTGTCGATGAACGACCGTTTCAAGGAAACTTCCGAAGGCGGATTGGCTATTGCCGTGAATGTACCGGAATGTTGATATAAAAGATACAGAGTATACAATAAAAACGTCCTTACGTTTTGCTTAAAACCTCAGGACGTTTTTAGTAAAGATGCCGACGTTTTCAATGAAACGTCGGCATCTCTTTTATTTGGTTGTTTATTTCTTATCAAAAACAAGTGTATTTCCGTTCTGGATAAGGCTTAGTTGTTTGTTTTCCGGAGAAAAAATAATTTCTACACCGACATTATCATATTTAAATTTATTTCCTTCTACATATTCTAAAGGAAATGACGGTTGGTCTGTTAACTGAGCGAAAAGGATTTCTTCTTTTATGAAGATTTTAAAGTCCAACTTCGTCTCTTTTGAATAATAATTGCCCTCATATTTTTGTAATTCTTTTTCAGGGGCTTTTTTCAGTTCTATAAATTTGGGATATTCATATTCCTGATCATAAATAAGATTGGCAATTCCTAAAAATATCTTTCCGTGAGATAATTTTTCTCCGTTAATCACTGTTGCTATCGAATAGTTTTCAGTCGGACTGTAAGAAACGAGTGTGTGAGTTCCGGCAGTATCACCACCATGTCCGTAAGAAATTTTATTGTAAAACGGTACTTTCATTACGCCTAGCCCAAATGGTTTTTCACCTTTCGGAAGCATTCTGTCTAATGTTTCTTTTTTTACAAATTTATAATCAAATAAAGCATTGATGAATAAACTCAAGTCATGAGTTGTAGAAGTGATGTCGCCCAATCCGATACAATTTCGGAAATCAAAATCTTCTACCTCCATCCATTTTCCGGTGGTGTTTTCATACGATTTGAAGATGTTTTTTTGATTATCTAAAACCGAAAAAGTATTTTTCATATGGGCTTTATCGGTGATGTTTTCTTTCAACAAAACATGGTACGGTTTTTTAGAAACGTCCTCTAGAATTCTGCTTAAAAGATAATAACCGGAATTTGAATATCTCTCTTTCTCTCCTGGCTGAAACTCCACTCCGTGTTTTCTTATCGTATCAAGAATCGCTTTGTCACCAACAGGTTTCCCGAACAGCCATCCACCTACATAATCTCCCAATCCGCTTGTATGGTTCATCATATGTTCTAAAATAATTTTATTGGCATTCGGAGCATCAGGATAATACTTTGAAAGTTTATCATTAAGACTTAGTTTTCCTTTTTCTTCCAATTGCATCAGCATAATTGCAGTGAAGAGTTTACTCACCGAACCAATTTGGTAACCTGTATTAGAATCCCATTTTACATTTGGTAATTGGTCTTGCCCGAAGTTTTTCTGATAGATTTCTTTTCCGTCTTTGAAGAGAGTGATGCTCCCGACTCCTTCTTTATTTTGGGTAATATAGTTTAGAAAATCATCAATTTTAGCGGTATTAATACCTTCTTTTTTGATGTCTTTTGATACCAAAGCTTTTGATTTAAGTTTTTCTTTTCCATCATTTTTATAAAGGCTGAGCGGAAAAGATTTTGAATGTTGCGAAAAAGTTCCCTCAAAATGATCGGTTTTAAATTGTCCTTTATAAGAAGCATTTAATGCTTTCATTTCAAAAACCAACTCATTATTAACGAATTCAGTTTTGTCAACGTTAATGATTTGATTACCCTGCTTTGGGCTTTTCGCTGTTGAAACATAGATCTTATTCTCTTTCTTAACATCAAGGATTAATGGGAGAATCATTCCGCCAAGATCGAGTTCTCCTTTCCATGAACCTGTGATTTCTTGCGCATAAAAAGTCTGTGCTAATAAAATCAGCACGAATAATAGTTTGGTTTTCATGTTTTTAAATTTTAGATTAAAATATGATTTGGCTTAAAATTGTAATTAAAAGTGATACAAAAGCAAATAATACAATATGTTGCCATTTTTTGATGTTTGTTGCGGTCTTGAAACCGTTGTAATAAAGTACAATTGCGTAAATAAGAAAAATTAAACTGAAAAATCCCCAAATTGTTACCATCGCCATATCTCCAATGGCAATATTTTGTGGTTTATTCATGTTTTCAGAAATATTGTCTAAAGCTTTTTTGTAAAAAGGAAGTCCGCCGACAGGAATCGTGATCATTAGCGGTATTTGTGAAATGATTACCGTATTTAAAATATCGATGAATCTTGTTTTGCTGTTAAATATTTTAGCTAAAATAAAAAGACAGGCAACTGCTAAAAGATAACTTAAACTGTTGGTTTTTAAAACGTCCAAAAGTCCTTCGTTTTCATCAAAAGTTGAATAATGAAAAATACTGTCGTTGAGGCTATCTGCATAATAAGAGCCTAAAATATTGAGTCCAAAAGCAAAGATTCCGACAATTAAAAGTTTCTTTTCATCAAACTTTAAAAAAGGGTTAAAAATAGTTTTCCAGGTCATGTTTTATTTTTTTTACAGTAATGTTGGGATTTATTTTAAGCAGATCATTTTCAAAATCGCTAAAGTTTTTAGGAGAAATAATGATGCTTCCGTTTGTAAAATAAATTTCTACTCTTCCAATGATACTGGGAGCCGGCGCAGAAATTATGTTTCCTGTTTTTTCTATTTTGTAAATGTCATTTACCTTGATTTTTGTAGTTCCGAAAATTGAATTTTTTACATACAAAAACTCATTGTCAATCTTATACCGAATGGTCAGCGTCAATAACAGTATCGCTCCGAAAATTGCGCATGGCACTAATACTATTTCCCAATTTCCATTTTTCACATCCAGAGATATCGGCAATAAAATAATCAGAAAAATAGGAAGTATCAATTCCCAACCAATTCTTGCAGGTATATTTTTCATAGATAGATTTTTATTATTAACCGTTTAATCTTTTTATTTTTTCAATCAAATCGTCCATTTTGTTTCTCATGGTAGGATAAGAAAGTTCGGCTTGTTTCGCCATTTCCTTTATGCTTCCGCTGGAAAGAAAAAAATTGAGTATGAAATCCTGCTCGTCCCGCGTCAATTTCAGAAGTACCGGAAGTTCGTAATTTCCGTTGACCTCAGTTTTACAGTCAGGGCATTTCATCTGACTTACCTGTAGCGTATGGTCACAACTCGGACAAATAATAGGTAACTTCATTGAGTTTTATTTCTGTAAAAGTAATAATAATTTTAATAAAGTTAAAATATTTTTTAATAAAGTTAAATGTTGTTGTAAAAATTGACATAAAAAAAACTTCCCGAAAGAAGTTTAATTTGTTTTAAATGAAATTTATTTATCTAAGATTCCACGTATTTTGTTTGCATTTTCTATCAGTTCGCCAAGATATTCAAAGTTCTCTTTTTCCAAAGCAGATTTGAATTTCCTTAATTGAGAAATATGCTCGTTCAAAACATCCAAGACATTCTCCTTATTTTGCTTAAAAATAGGAACCCACATCTCCGGATGAGATTTTGCTAAACGAACCGTGCTGGAAAAACCTGAACTTGCCAACTGAAAAATAGTTTCCTCTTCCTTTTCTTTTTCCAAAACCGTATTGGCAAGCGCATAAGAGGTGATATGAGAAATGTGTGAAATGTAAGCAGTATGAAGGTCATGGGCTTCAGCATTCATATAAATCAAATGCATATCCAACTTTTCAACGATGTTCTGAACCAATTTTAAAGCATCTTCGGCAGAATCTTCACGATCACAAATCACTCCCGCTTTCCCTGAAAAACTCTCGGCAATAGCTGATTTCGGACCATGATTTTCTGTTCCCCACATCGGATGAAATGCGACAAATCTCGACCGTTTTGGATGATCTTTTACCGAGTTTACAATTCCTCCTTTGGTAGAACCTACATCCATCACGGTTTGTGATTCTGAAATAATATCTAAAACTTTAGGCAAAATTTTCCTAGCCGCATCAACCGGAATCGCAATGATAATTAAATCTGAATTTTTAATTCCATATTCAAAATCTGCCTGTTCATTGATGATGTTTAGAGCTAACGCTTCGTTTAGATTGTCTTTATTATTATCAATTCCGTAGATGAAATCAACTGCTTTTTTTTCTTTTAATTTTAATGCGATTGAGCCACCAATCAATCCTACACCAATGATACTTATTTTCATTTTCTTTCAATTTTAAAAATAAAAAACCCCGTCCGAGGACGAGGTTTAAGTTATATAACAAGAATCTCTATCCCAAATCTGAGCTGAAAATTCTATAGTAATATGTTCTGTTTTTGTTAATCACAAAGCGAAGGTAATGATTTTTTTTAATTTAGATTTAAAAATGAACCATTTATTAATTAAGGGTTACTGATAATCAACGTCGAAGGGATATCCGAAAGCCAGAGACTTTTTGAATCTATTAATCCTCGCCAGCTTTTTTTGCTGATCAACATGAGATCCTGACCGTTTAGAAATTCTTTCTCAATTCTCTTTTCGTTGTACAGAGTGATGTGGTTGGGTGCCACCTGTTCAATACTTCTAATGAGTTCTTTTACCTCAATATTACTTCTGATTTGTCCTGCAACATCTAAAATAATGATTTGCGAATTGTTGTTATTAATCAGTCTTTTAGCATATTCAAGCAGATAAAAATCACTTAAATTGAAAATAGGAACGAATACTTTTTCGGCTGAAGTAAATCCTTTTTCAACTAAAACTCCCACCGGAATATTTGTTTTGTCTAAAATCTGCAAAGTAAAATCGTCAAAAGGAGAATTGTTGAAAATGTAACTTTTCCCTTTTACGGTATTTAGTAATTTTTCCGGATTGATGATTTTTGTAGTGAAACCTAAGAGTCTTCCGAGTAAACTTCCTTCATACATCGATTTTCCAAGCATGATTAAAAGTAAGTCGTAATTTCCTTTATTCGAAATACTTGTCAGATCGCTTTCAATATCTGTTGATGCTTTGAAAAGTGTGATCACTTCAAGATCTAAATCGTTTGAAGTTGCAATCACCTTTTTAAACTGTTCTTTCTCAAAGTTCTCAATATCAAAAGCGTGTAACTCATCAACGGGAGCAATATTCATTGCGGTTACACTTTTGTTTCCGTTCATTTTGTGAGTAAAATTATCTGCCAGTTTCAGTAATGTACTTCCGGATTCTGCCGTTTCGAATGATAAAAGAACTTTATATTTTGCGTCATCACTTTCCTTTTCTTCATCGTCCATTGCCGACTTTTTACCTTTAAAAAGATAATTGATCAGATCAAGACATGGTCCGGTCATAAACGTGGTAAATAATGCCATAATGACTAACATTGCAAACAATTCCGGGCCTAGAACTCCAAGATCGTAACCGATGTTTAGTACAATTAATTCTGTAAGTCCTCGTGTATTCATCAGTGCGCCAATGGTGAGACTGTCTTTCCAGCTCATTTTCAGAAATTTAGAAGTGAGTGCGCTTCCGACAAATTTCCCGGTAACGGCAGTTAAGATAATGAAACCACCGATTTTCCAAAGATGAGGGTCATTCAGTAAGCCAATCTGAGTACGCAATCCTGTAAACACAAAGAATAAAGGAAGCAATAATACCAATGCTACATCTTCTATTTTTTCAATAAAAAGATTCCTGAATTTTACATTTTCCGGCATGATAGCACCAGCCATAAATGCTCCAAAAAGTGCGTGGATACCAATAACTTCTGTAGCGTATGATGAAATAATCAAAATCAGAAAAAATACAGCGACCAACGGTTTGCTGATAAAACCTTTCCCTTTCTGTGATTCTGCGATTCTGATTAAGAACGGTCGAACAGCTCTGATCATGAAAAAAACATACAAAATTGCCATTAAAATAACGAAAAGCGATCCCGAAAATGATCCTGCTTTTACAACTGCAATCACAGCTGCCAAAATACACCACGCCGTAATGTCATCTGCAGCGGCGCAGGTGATTACGACCGTTCCAATTTTTGTCTTATGAAGGTTTCTTTCCTGAACGATTCTTGCCAAAACCGGAAATGCGGTAATACTCATTGCAATGGCTATAAATAAGGCAAATGAACTGAACTGAATTCCTTCCGGAGCAAATTCTTTATAGATAAAATAAGATAGCCCAACTCCCAAGGCAAAAGGAAAAATAATACTTGCATGGCTGATGACCACCGCATCGTGTGCTTTTTTACGCAGAACGCTCAAATCCAATTCCATCCCAACGATGTACATGAAAAGTATTAATCCAATCTGGCTTAAGAACTGTAAGTTTCCAAGAGATTCTTTAGGGAAAATAAATGCAGAAAGTTCAGGGAAATACAATCCAAAAAGTGATGGCCCCAGAACAATACCGGCGATCATTTCACCGATTACGGAAGGTTGTTTTAGTTTGACGCAAATCCAGCCAAATAGTTTTGCGACTAGGATAATTGTTACAATCTGGGCTAATAAAAGTGCCAGCGGATGATGAAGATTCGTCATGAAAGAATCTGTGAAATTCTCCCACATCGTAGATCCTGCCGCTTTACTTGGTGTAATATTTTCTCCTATTTCTAATGTTTTTCCTTCAATAAAAAACCAATACATGAGGCATGAAAAGAATGCAATCGTACTGAAGTAAAAGATAATATTTTTGTATTTCCCCATAATCAATAATCATTTTATCTGGAAGCAAAGTTCTAAAAATAAATGATTGTTAAAAGGTGTTTTTTTTGAAATGTAACAAATGTGCAGAATAATGTAATGAAAGTTGTTTCAAGCTGTGAAAATACTGTTTTCGAAGTATTTTAAATTTTTTACCGAAGATATTAATGATGTGAAAATCCTATTTTCCGAATCTTTCCATCAGTGAGCTTTTATAGGTTTCTCCGATTTGTAATTTTAAAAAGTGATCGTTTTCTGTTGGAATGGTGGTGATAATTTCGCTCGTGGACAAAACTTTTACGGATGATAAAGCAATAATTTCTTTTTTGTTGACCTGTGCAAAATCTCTGGAAGGTAACATTTCTAAAAGTAACTTGAAATTCAGATTTTTCAGAACGATGATCGTTCCTTCTTTCAGGATGATATCCTTGTCGCGGCTGTCGATTTCTGAGGTTTTAATGTAAGCGATCTGTTTTGTGAAAATGGTCGATTTTCCGATATTGCTGTTCCATTCAATGAATTCTTTCTGCGGAAGATGACTGAAAAGATCTGCAGCTTTTTCAAATGCCTGAATCAGCCTTTCTTTTTTTATGGGTTTTCTTACGTAGTCAACAACATTTAAATCAAACGCTTCGGCAGCATATTCTTTGTAAGCGGTTGTAAAAATGATTTTTTTTGAGTCAGAAATTAATTCTGCAACCTGAAGCCCGGTCATTCCCGGCATTTCAATATCTAAAATACAGAGGTTGCAATCGAGAGAATTGATTTCGCTAAGGAAAAGTTTAGGGTCGTTAAAAGCTTTCACAACTTCTACATTATCAATCTGTTCACATAAAAGTTTCAGATAGCTTATCGCAAGCAGTTCATCATCAAGAATAACGCATTTTATCATGGAATTCGCCTAAATTGATTGTTAATTCGGCTGTGAAGATACCGTTTTTTGAGCTTTTTTGAAGTGTGTAAAAATTATTGTAAATCATTTTTAAACGCTGATCCAAAGACTGACTTCCGAAACCGCTGTGCTCTTTTTCCAAAACATTTTTTAATGACGCTTTGTTGCTGACTTTCATTGTGAAAATTCTGTTTTCCAATTCAAGATGAATGGCGATGAAAGAATCCTGAGCCAGAAAATCAGTGTGTTTAAACGCGTTTTCAATTAAATCTACAGAAATCAGCGGTGCAAATACTTTTTCTTCATAGATCGCATCAGACTTGTCAATTTTAGATTTAATTCTAAAATCAAAGAGCGGATTGATTTTGATTTTATTAATTTCAATCAGACTTAAAGCAAAGCTGAATTCCTCTTTGGGACTTACAAATTTGTTATTACTTTCGTATAAAATATAATCCAGGACATTTGCCAGTTTATCTAGTGACATGTAGGTTTGATAGGCGTGAGACTGTACCGAATTCAGAATGTTTTTGAATAGGTGAGGATTCAGTTTCGTACCGATGTACTCCAATTGAACTTCATTCAAGCGCTGCTCAATAAGTTTGTTGGTTTCAGAAAGCTTGGTATTTTTCTTTCGGAAAATTTGATTTTGACTGAATAAATAAATACTTACCGTGAGAAAAAAGAAGATAGCAAAGACTCCAACGAAAATCAGGTAATCGTGAATCATGTAGTAATTGCCGTCCATCTCAGTCGATTATTTTATTTTTTTTATGCTTAATAACTGAGTTTCTTCAGCACATTTTTCAAAAGTAAGTTCGTAATGCGGATTATTTTCAGGATAAGAAATCAGATAATCCGGACAGGGTTTTTTCTGTGCATGACTTCTGTCGAAATCTACTTTTCCCAGCGTAATGATGCTGTCTTTTACGAACTTTTCATCCACTTTCAAAGCAGTCATTTCAGATTTAAAGTTTTCAGAATATTTAAAATCTTTAGACAAAGTTTCGGCAATAACACGGCTGTTGGGTAAATATCCGCTGCAGCTTACGCCTTTTTTATTAAGAACAAAAAATACAATAACCAATCCGGGAACGAGACCGATTAAAAAGAATTTGATTTTTTTCATTAGAAAATTAAAAGATTGATGTCATGATAAGTAAGTCCGAAACGGTCGCAGATTACCTTTTTGGTGTGCCTACCTTTGTACATGTACAGACTCTGTTTCATTTCGTTTTTGCGGATCAGCATATTTTCGAAACCTCCTTCTACATCGTAGTTTAAAATATATGAAAGGAAAAAATTTGAGATTGCCTTTGTAGTGGTTCTCGGCATTTTAGAAGTCAGATTCGGAAGTCCGCAATGAATAACGCCGTGTTTGATAATGTAGGGATCTTCCATGGTAGTCAGTTCCGACGTTTCTACCACTTTGCCGTAATCAATGGCAATATCAATAATGACGCTGCCTTTTTTCATTTTGCAAACCATTTCTTCAGTGACAATAGGCTGCATGTTTAATCTTGGAAGAGCTCCGATGACAACATCGGCACGTCTAAGGCTTTTACTTAATTCTTTTGGGTCAATAATTGAAGTGGGAACTCTGCTGTCCACCAAGGTGTGAAGTCTTCTCAATTTTGATAACGAATTGTCAAAAACTTTTACGCTTGCTCCTAAGCCTATGGCGGCTTTCGTAGCAAATTCTCCAACGATTCCTGCACCTAAAACGACAACTTCTGCAGGTCTTACTCCTGTAATTCCGCCAAGCATGAGTCCGTTTGATAAGGCTAGCAATTCTGAGGCATATAAAATAGAAACCGTTCCTGCGATTTCGCCAATTAATCTTACCAAAGCCAGTTGTTTGTACTCATCAGCGATAAATTCAAAGGCAATGGCGTTGACTTTCTTCTCTGCCAGCTTCATGAAATAATCTTTATCTCTAAGATTGATCTGCAAAGCAGAAACGAGATAAGTATTGGGTTTAAAATAATCAATTTCTTCATCAGTAGGCGGATTGATTTTTAAAATCAAATCCTGACTGAAGGCTTCTTTTGGATCTTTTGTAATAATTGCACCCGATTCTGAGTACTGCAGATCGGTGAAAAAAGAACCTTGTCCCGCACCGGATTCAACAATGATCTCGTGGCCATGCTGCACCAAAACCTGCACTGCGTCGGGTGTTATACAAGTTCGTCTTTCGTTGAGACAGGTTTCTTTAGGGATTCCTATGCTGAATTGTTTGCCCTTTTTAATAACTTCCAACTTTTCCTCCTTTGGCATCAGTTCTTCCTCGGAAAAAGGAGTAAAAATATTTGTGGTACTCATTTTAAATTCAATTATGACTTAGAGAAAATTAACATTACAATCGATTTCTTAGAACAAAGATACATAATATTTAGTCGAAACTGATTTCTCTGCTTTCACCATTGTTGTGGATGCTCATCGTATGATATTTTAATCCGTAGAGTTCTTCTTCATATACTTCAGGCCATTCGATAATGCACAGATAAGCATTATCCAGATATTCTTCAATGCCGATATCAAAGACTTCTTCCAAATTTTTCAGACGGTACAAATCAAAATGATATACTTTTCCTTTTGGTGTATTGTATTCATTTACAATAGAGTAGGTAGGCGAGTTGACTTCATCTGAACTGCCCGATTTTTTAAGTAAAAACTGGGTGAAGGTAGTTTTCCCGGCTCCTAAATTTCCTTTTAATAATAAAATGGAATGTTTAATTTGGGGAAGAATTTGTTCTACAACGTCTTGCCAGTCTTCTAATTTGGTAATATTGAAATTCATTTTTATTTACATTTCAAAATAATTCATGAAAATACTTTGTTCTTGCTAAAGTTCTTTCAGGACTTCTGATTCAATTAAGATTTGGGTACATTGAAATTATTTATGCAATTTCTAAAGACTTTAAATCTTCTGTAATTCTTGTCAAAAAGTTATTTTAATATAGCTTCAATCCTTATTCAGCTTTCTGAAAAGTCAAAATTACTGAAATTTAAATTGTATGTATGTAGATGAAGGAAAATTTAATGAAGGTTTGCGTTGCAGAATAATGAAAAATTTGAGAATTTTATTTAATAATAAATCAATATATTGATGATATTGGTTGAAAATAATTCTTTGTTTTTGCGTTGTGTGAAATTTATTTTAAAATTGGTAAACTATTATTTATTTGTTAAATAATTAATATTAATTATGTTATTGTTTACAATTTAGTAATAATTTATTTAATAAAAAGTATTTGTTTTTTGTTTTTATTGATTTTGTATTGTTAATTTTATACTAAATAAAAACTAATGTCATGAAAAATATAAATTTGATTTTAGGTCTGCTTATCTTTGGATGGCAGTTTGATCAGGTTGGGATCAATACTTTATCACCAGCTACAACTCTTCAAATCGACGGGAAAGCCCCATCAACAAAAGTGGAAGGTTTGATAATTCCCAGATTTACTGGGGATGAAGTTTTTTCAATGCCTATATCGGGGACGTTATTAGAATCTAATCTGGTATATGCAACATCAGCTGCATCGGTAGTTAATCAAGTAGGGATTGGTTTTAATCTTAAAGGTAAAGGTTTTTTCTATTGGAACGGAAGTCTTTGGGCGACTGTCGATAATACAACCACTACCATTAATAATCTTTTAGCGTTTGTAAAACCTATGAACATCCTGCTGAATGATATTAATACCTATGCTTTTAGTGCCACACCATTTACCGTTCCAGATTCTCCTAAGCTAAGGCTGTTTGATTGCAGCTATCTCAGTCCGGTAGATTTGATTATTGAAAATAATCCATTGGCAGGGCCTCCGAATAATTTTGTGATTTGGGATAATACCAATTTTAAAATTAATGTTCCGCAGCAGCTCTTAGGAAATGTAATGTCTATTAATATCTCTTTGAAATATCAAGAAGTCACTGCGAATGCTGGAGCTTCGAGATTTGTTGCTTATACAGGTAATGCTGTCTATAATACAGGAGCTGGTACTGTAACAGGAGGGACAAAAATTAAAGATTTACTTTTTAAACAGACAAAAACAAGTGGTTTTACTACCATCAGGGATGAATTGGTGCTTTCACCTATTATTGTCACTCAAGAAATTATTACTAATGGTATTAAGTTATATCTAGGAAGTGGTGATAACAGCCCAATCAATTTCTATGAACCCGTTCTCACGATCGATTTTGGTGTTGTGAATACTACTCTGTAGAAAAGGTGTAATTTTTTAGTTTTCTTTTTATACAAATGATTTAAAAATTATTTAAGCAGATTGAGCCGGTATCAATCTGTTTTTTGTTAAAAATACTTTAGGAATTCTTATTTTTACACCATGATTTCCAAGCAGACGATAGATAAAATATTTTCCACGATCCGTGTCGAAGAGATTGTTGGAGAATATGTGCAGCTGAAGAGGGCAGGATCCAACTTTAAAGGTCTGAGTCCCTTTCATGATGAAAAATCGCCAAGTTTTGTGGTTTCTCCAAGCAAGCAGATTTGGAAAGATTTCTCCACAGGAAAAGGTGGGACAGCGATTTCTTTTTTAATGGAAATTGAAAATTTCACGTATCCGGAAGCACTTCGCCATGCTGCAAAAAAATACGGAATTGAAATAGAAGAAGACCAGCGTGAGTTTTCTGAAGAAGCCAAAAATGCACAGTCTGAAAGAGATATTCTTTACAAAATTCATGAAATTGCCAATGAATATTTTCAAAATATTCTGTGGGAAAATGAAGAAGGCAGATCGATTGGTTTATCTTACTTCCGTGAGCGTGAACTGAAAGACGATATCATTAAAAAATTCCAGCTGGGATATTCTCCTGAAAAGAAAAATGCATTTACAGAATTTGCTTTAAATAAAGGCTATTCTAAAGAAATTTTAGAAAAATCCGGACTGTCAATTTTTCCTGAAAATTCACCTTCAGGAATCGATCGTTTTCGTGAAAGAGTGATGTTTCCGATTCACAGTTTTTCAGGAAGAGTTTTAGGTTTTGGAGCGAGAATTCTTCGAAGCAATATTAAAACTGCCAAATATCTCAATTCTCCCGAAACAGAAATTTATCACAAATCAAATGTTTTGTACGGTTTAAACCAAAGCAAGCAGGCGATTTCAAGAAAAAATATCTGTTTGTTGGTAGAAGGATATATGGATGTGATTTCGCTTCATCTTTCAGGAATTGAAAACGTGGTGGCGAGTTCCGGAACTTCTCTGACGACGGAGCAAATCAAGTTAATTAAAAGACTTACCGAAAATGTAACCATTCTTTTTGATGGTGATAATGCCGGAATCAAAGCGAGTTTCCGAAGCATTGATATGTTGCTGACAGAAGGCATGAACATCCGTGTTTTGCTTTTTCCGGAAGGTGATGATCCTGATTCTTTTGCCAGAAAACATCCGCAGGAATACGTGGAGAAGTTCATCGAAAATGAAGCGATGGATTTCATTGATTTTAAAGCAGAAATTCTTTTAAAAGAAGCCGGGAATGATCCGATAAAAAAAGCCGAGGCCATCAGAAATATCGTAAAATCTGTCGGTTTTGTCCAAAATGGCTTAAAAAGAGAGGTTTATCTGAAAGAAGTTTCTACTAAATTCGGCCTTTCTGAGCAGAGTTTGTTTAATGAACTGGATATTCAAAAACAGATTACTCAAAACCAAGCGCCTAAAAGTCAGCCCAAAGAAAACATTCAGCCCAAACTTGAAATTGTTCCTGACAGCGTTGAACAGGTGGATCCTATCATATTTGACTTACTCAATCAGGAAAATAATTTAGTCAATTTAATGCTCAATTTTGGCGATGTTGTCCTACACAGAGAAAACGAAGCGAATGAAAAGTATGACATAACGGTCATAGAAGAAATTCTCCATCATTTTGAGGAAGAAAATTATGAATTTCAGGTGGAGGTCAATAAAATTTTAATTGACAGTATTAAAGAGGGTATTCAGAATGATGAGTTAAGAAAAGGTGATTTTTTTGTCAGTTTTATGGATGAAAAAATTACTTCAAAAGTCGTTGATGCCATTATGCCTTTAAATGATCTCGAAAACTGGGCTTCAAGAAATATTTTTCCGCCAAATTATGGTGATAAGATTAATACTCAGGTAGAAGGTGATATTTTGATTCACAAATTCAGATACATTGATTATTTAATTAAAGAAACCACTGAAAGCCTTGAAAAACATAAAGATAATGAGTCTAAATATTTTGAGTCTATCAAAAAAATAACCTTGCTGAAGCAGGCATCCATGCAGTTGTCTGAGATTTTGGGGTATTCTCCGATCAAGGGAATTTATGTGAAAAGGTAGCAGGAATTAGTTGTCAGGATTCAGTTGAAGAGTTTTAAAGTAACGTGAAAAAAAATCTACAATCTTAAAGCTAAAATTTTCAACCCAACTGCCAAAAAGTCCTATAAAATTTTAGGAATAAAAGTTGTAAATTACATTCTAGTTAAATTTAAAAATATACCAATAGAAATATGGACATTAAAAAAGAATTCAGAGATTTCTCTGTAAAACACTTAGGAAACAGCGGTCTTGCTACCGATCAGTATATGGGAATGTATGGGCCAACCAACCTTACGCCTTATATCATGGAAGAAAGAAGATTGAACGTTGCGCAAATGGACGTTTTCTCTCGTCTGATGATGGATAGAATCATCTTTTTAGGAACAGGAATTGACGATCAGGTTGCCAATATCGTAACTGCTCAGCTTTTGTTCTTGGAAAGTTCTGACTCTGCAAAAGATATTCAGATTTATATCAACTCTCCTGGAGGAAGCGTTTATGCAGGTTTGGGGATTTATGACACGATGCAGATTATCAAGCCGGATGTAGCAACCATCTGTACAGGTATTGCGGCTTCTATGGGAGCCGTTTTATTAGTGGCAGGTGAAAAAGGAAAGCGTTCTGCGTTGAAGCACTCTAGAGTAATGATTCACCAGCCGTCTGGAGGTGCACAAGGTGTTGCTTCTGATATGGAAATCAACTTGAGAGAGATGTTGAAATTGAAAAAAGAATTGTATGACATCATTTCTGAACATTCTGGACAAACTTACGAGTGGGTAGAAAAAGCATCTGACAGAGATTACTGGATGACTTCTACGGAAGCAAAAGAGTTTGGAATGGTCGATGAGGTCTTACAGAGAGCTAAAAAAGAAAAATAATTTTCTTCAGAGAATAATTAAGCGCATCAATTTATTTTGGTGCGTTTTTTTGTGAAAAAAATTGAAAAAAAAATCAAAATAGGAACATATTATTTCGACAAAGGAGAAATTGCAATCATTAATAATTTATATTTTTTTCAGGAGCTATTTCCCGCTATCCACTCATACTCCTCGCAAGCCAGCCTGTCCTGAGCCCTGTCGAAGGGCTTGCTGTGGGTAACCGTTTCTATCGGGGCTAGGAAATTCATGCTGTTGAAAACCACCCGTAAAGAAAATGCTACCCTTTGTCATTGCGAGGAGCGAAGCAACGAAGCAATCTCATTAGTAATTCAAATAGTAAGGTACCAATAACCACAAAGCGAGTGATCTTGTAGTATCGTTGAAAAAACCACAAAACCATAGCCCGGATTGCAGCGACATCCTTTTTTGCGGTGGCTTGAAAAAAGCGGTGGCGAAAAAGATATAGCGGAAAGCAGGATAAAGCTTCAAAAAATCTCAGTAAAATTAAAGCACAATTATCATTCTATTCAAGATGAGTTTATAATCAATAGCTACTTTCGCATCTATAAAAGTATTTATGAAAAAAATCCTGTTACCTGTTATTGCTTTCGTTTCTTTGACAGCGTGTAATAATGATGATAATATAACGAATCAAGACATCAATTACTCAAAACTTCCGCAGGAATTTCCTTTCTCAACATTAATGACCTTGAATGGGGTGAATATTATCAATGGTGGTTTTGGTTCAGGAGCAACTGCGCATCCTACTCAGAAAGGTGAATTTTATTTGATAACAGACCGTGGTCCCAATGTAGCCTATTCTAATGGAATCAAAATTCTAGTACCGAATTTTACACCAACGATCATGCATTTCAAAATCAATGCTGAAGGAAATATTGAAGTCATCAAATATATCAAACTTAAAAATCCTTCCGGTCAGTTGATCACAGGACTTCCAAACCCTGTAGGAATGGGAAGTACTGGTGAAATTGCTTATGCTGCAGACGGAAGTGTACTTGGAACAGATAATTATGGTTTGGATAGCGAAAGTATTGTAGCTGCTAAAGATGGAACTTTCTGGGTTTCTGATGAATACGGTCCTCACATTGTACATTACAGCGCAGAAGGTTTAGAATTAGAAAGAATAAGCCCGATCGGTGTCAATACAGGAACACGAAAACTCCCTGCTGTTTTTGCTAAAAGAAGACCAAACAGAGGAATGGAAGGGATGTGTATAACACCAGACGGAAAAATGCTGGTTGGTACCATACAGTCTACCATGTATGTTCCCACAAAAGCTTTGGCAACAAATACTACTTTGACAAGAATTGTGACTTTTGATATAGCAACAGGCCAGACTAAACAGTATTTATATAAACAAGACGGCGGAGCTTCAGATTCTGTTTGTGAGATTACTCCTATCAGTAACACAGAATTTTTAGTGATTGAAAGAGATGGAAGCTTCGGTTCTGTTGGCGGACTAAAAAAAGTGTACCGGATCAGTCTTTCAGGTGCTTCTGATGTTTCAGGAACGGATCTGACGGCTGTTGACGGAATGAAAATCAATGGAAAAACTCTTGAACAATCTACATGGGCCGAGTTGAGTACAGCAGGATTGGTACCTGTTACGAAAACATTAGCGGTTGATTTGGTTGCTAAAATAGGGTACGAACACGATAAATTTGAAGGAATTGTTTATTTAGGAAATAATAAACTGGCCGTTTTTAATGATGATGATTTTGGAGTGACAGACGATGGAAACGGAAATCCAAAAACGAAGATTCTTCCCAAAACAGGAAAGCAGGATAAAGGAACGATGTATATAGTCGATATTCAATAACTAGATTTGTAAAGCGGCGGCCTCGAAGAGGCCGCCGCTTTTGTTTTATATACTTTTATCAATTTTTTTCTTTCTAAAGAAAATTGTATGAATCAATAAAGTCTGTAATAAGACGTTTCCTATAAATACTAATATTGATTCATAAACTGGAATTGGCGCATAAAAAGGTAATAATCTGTTAAAGAAAATTGCCGGCGAACTTGCCAGATATTTTATTAATATAAAAGGATATTGGAGATATACCCGTTGTGCATTTTAAAATACTTTCGTCACTTCGAGTAGGTTTTTGAAGAAAACCGTATCGAGAAGTTTGTAATTTTGAAGATAAATCCATTCTCGAAACATTTTTTCTCCACTTTGTTACGAAAAAACACTCGAATTGCCGAATCCAATATTGAAATTTTTCAAAATGCATAACGGATAAGGTTCTATATCAATTAAAAACTGATCATATAAAAAAACATAAATTGTATCAAATAATAAAACTCCGAAAAATAGTAAGATAAATTTCTTCATAACTTATTTGATGAAATATATTAGTTAAAACCTTCAATGATTTTAGAAAAATCTTCCAATTTCAAAGCAGCCCCGCCGATCAATCCACCGTCGATATCTGGTTGAGAGAAAATTTCTTTTGCATTGTCAGGTTTTACAGAACCACCGTAAAGAATAGACACTTCGTCAGCAACTTCCTGTCCGTATTTTTCAGCGATAATTCCTCTGATGTGAGCGTGAATTTCCTGCGCCTGTGCCGGACTTGCCGTTTCACCCGTTCCGATTGCCCAAACCGGTTCGTAAGCAATCACCACTTTTTTGATTTCTTCAGCAGAAAGCGTGAAAAGAGCCGTTTCAGTCTGGGTTTTTACAACGTCTAAATGCTGCCCGGCTTTTCTTTGTTCAAGCGTTTCACCATTACAGTACACAGGAATTAAACCTTTATCTAAAGCCAATTTTACTTTTTTGTTGCAGCTTTCGTCATTCTCACCGTGATATTGTCTTCTTTCAGAGTGACCGATTAAAGAACCTGCTGCATCAATAGATTCCAGCATATCTGCAGAAAGTTCGCCTGTGTAAGCACCGCTTTCAAACTCGCTCATATCCTGAGAGAAAACTCCGATTTCATCCTTTTCAAAGATGTCTTTTGCCATCATTAAATATAAAGATGGGGGAGCAATCCAAACTTCACAGTTGGTTTGATTTTCATTTTTATAACCGAGTAATTGAATCATCAACTGCTGTGCTTCAATTACATTTTTGTTCATTTTCCAGTTTCCTGCAACTATTTTTCTTCTCATAGTTTATCTAAAATTATTTATTAATTCCTTCTAATTTAAACATAAAAGCATACACCAAAGCAGTATCTTTCAGGTAATCAAATCTTCCTGAAGCACCGCCGTGACCGTAAGCCATATCTGTTTTTAATAAGAGCACATTTTTGTCAGTTTTTAAATCTCTCAATTTTGCGACCCATTTTGCGGGCTCAAAATACTGTACCTGAGAATCATGCAAACCTGTCGTAACCAAAATATTCGGATAGTTTTTCTTTTCTATATTTTCATATGGAGAATATGATTTCATATAAAAATAAGCGTCTTTATTACTCGGATTTCCCCATTCATCATATTCATTAGTGGTTAACGGGATAGTTTCATCCATCATTGTATTAACAACATCTACAAAAGGAACCTGGGAAATTACACCGTTCCAAAGTTCTGGCTTCATGTTTACAATAGCACCCATTAACAAGCCACCTGCACTTCCTCCCTGAGCATATAAATGTTTTGATGAGGTATATTTTTCTTTTACAAGGTATTCTCCGGCATTGATAAAATCAGTAAAAGTATTTTTCTTTTTCATCATTTTGCCGTCTTCATACCACTGTCTTCCCATTTCCTGGCCTCCGCGGATATGCGCAATTGCATACGCAAAACCTCTGTCTAAAAGGCTTAATCTTGTACTGCTGAATGTCGCATCAATCGAATTTCCGTAAGATCCGTAAGCATAGAGTAGAAGCGGACTGTTTCCGTCTTTTTTATACCCATTTTTATACACAATGGAAATCGGAATTTTTGTTCCGTCCTTAGCTGTTGCAAAGAGCCTTTCCGTGGTGTAATTAGCTTTATTATATCCACCTAAAACTTCCTGTTCTTTAAGTAAAGTTCTTTTTCCGGTTTTTAAATCCTGTTCAAACTGAGAACTTGGAGTAACCAACGAAGTATATCCGAAGCGGAAATTATCCGTATTGTATTCAGGATTTCCGGATGGGTAAACCGTATAAGTCGGCTCGTCGAATTTCAGAAATTCTTTTTTTGCTGTTTTTCTGTCATAGATCACCAATTGCGAAAGTCCGTTTTGTCTTTCACTGAAAACCAGGTAGTTTTTAAATTCGCTGATTCCTTCCATCAGTACATCTTTTCGGTGCGGAACAAAATCTTTCCAGTTTTCAACACCTGTCTTATCTAAAGGGGTTTCTACAACCTTGAAGTTTAAGGCATCTTTATTGGTGGTGATTAAAAAGCGGTCTTCCAAAGGCGTTACATCATATAAAACATCTTTTATTCTCGGCTGGAAAACTTTGAATGCATCATTGGGTTTGTTAGCATCCAGATACCTGGTTTCCGAAGAAGTAGTTGCTCCGGAATAGATCATAATGAATTTTTCGTTCTTTGATTTTCCGACACCGATGTAATTGGTTTTATCCTTTTCTTCGTATACCAAAACATCTTTAGAAACATCTGTTCCCAGAGAATGTCTGAAAATTTTCTCCGTTAAAAGCGTTTCAGGGTTCTTTGCTGTGTAGAAAATGGTTTTGTTATCATTGGCCCATGTTGCAGAACCAGTGGTGTTCTTAATGCCAAGGTCAGTCGTCTTTCCTGTTGAAAGATCTTTTAGAAACAATTTATACTGTCTTCTTGATACATCATCTACGCCGTAGATGAGCTTGGTGTTATCCGGGCTGATGCTGAAACCTGATGCAGAATAATAGGCATGACCTTCCGCCATTTGATCGACATCAAGAAGAACTTCTTCGGGTGCATTGAGGTTTCCTTTTTTTCTGCAATATTTAAAATATTGTTTTCCGGTATCGGTACGGCTGTAATAATAATATCCGCTTTTAAAAACAGGAACCGACTCATCTTTTTCCTTGATTCTGGCTTTCATTTCCTTGAAAAGCTGATCTCTGAAAGTCTCTGTGTCTTTCATCATCCCTTCCCAATAAGAATTTTCTGCTTTCAGATAATCAACGACTTTTGTTGAATCTTTTGCTTTTTTAAAATAATCAATCATCCAATAATAGGGATCGTTTACTTTATCTGAATGTATTTCTCTGATGTGTTCCTGCTTTTCTGCAACAGGAGCTTTCAGATCAGGAAATTTCTGAGACTGATAAGTTGCTGAAATACTCATGGCTAATAATCCTAAATAAATTTTCTTCATGACTGTATTTTTAAAAGTTTAAGCCAGATTCCAAAGGTTTTTCAAAAGTACATAGAAAGTATGTTCCTCATCAGTAACGACATCATCAGCTTTGATCAATGTTTTAGCAAACTTAATGAAGCTCAGACGTTCCTCTTCTGTAGAGTCTTCCAAAAAACAACGTCCATGAAATTCAAAATGATCTTTCCATTCTTCTGGCTGAAGCAGTGCGATGGTTTCCAATTCGTTATCTAAATTGATTTTAAAAGGAAATTCATCTGCAAGATATTGCTGAACGAGCATTCCTTCTTCCGGAGCAAATTCACCGTCCACAGATGAAAGAATCATTAATAAGTGATAACCGGCGATTGATTTATTTGATTTTTGCATTTAATAATATTAAAGTTTAAAATTTTTAATTTAATTTTTAAAGAAATTTTCCACCCTTTAGGGTTGGGGAAAAGAAAATTTTAACTCATTGTAAACTTAACTAATCCACATAATTTTTAGCAGGCTGTTTGTCTACAATTTTTCCGTTTTGTAAAGTTAAAACAAAAGGATTGCTTCTTGCGATGGTTTTGATGGCAGTACCATCCATCATTGCATTTTTAATGGTTTTAAAAGTTGTTGGAATAGTGGAAATTCCATAAACAACGGCAGTTTTGTCAGTATTTACTTTGGCTTCAACTTTCTTTAGCAGGTCGGCTGAAACTTCTTTCGGATGATAAGAGAATACTAAAATTGCTTTCGGAGCATTGATGATTTCATCCGTCAGATCAATTCCGGTAGGATCTTCAATCTTAAATTTAGCAATCTCAGACTTATATCCTTGTTTCATCAGTTTAGATTCATTTTTATCTTCTTCAATTTTCCAGGGTGAGCCTTCTTCCCAATATTTTGTCTGGTTGATGTAATCGTCCTGATTGACCTTTAAAACTTCTCCTGTTTTTAAATTTTTCAGAGAATAAAAAGTTTTGTATTCAGAAGGATTTTTGCTGATTTTTACTTTTTCAGCCTTCAAATCTGTTCCAATTTTATAATCACGGAAATCGATAATCGGTTCATTGATCAATCCCTGAGCCATAATGAAAATCATGATTCCTGAGAAAATTCCGAATGCAATTGACAGAAATTTATTGTTTTTCGGTTTTGATGAGCTTGAATAATCATCTTTTTTGTTCCATTCTTTTCTGTACAATACGAACAGAATTAAAAGTCCGGCTAAAAGAACAATATCTTTCACGAAGCTTTCCCAAGGTGTAAATTTAATCGCATCTCCGAAACATCCGCAATCGGTCACTACATTGAAGTAGGCTGAATAAAACGTCAGAAATCCAAAGAAAATACAAAGTGCAATCAGTGCAGAAAGCGTGAATTTCAGTTTGAATTTCAGCAAAAGCATAAAGCCTAACCACAATTCTAAAACCACGACGATGATTGAAAACAGCAAAGCAAATTTCACCAAAAACGGCATATCAAAAACGGATGGTTCAAAATATTCTTCCATTTTAAATGAAAACCCGACCAGGTCAACCGCTTTTACAAATCCCGAAAGAATAAAAATGATAGCGACGATGAAACGTAATAAACTTTTAATCATATTATATAATTTGATGTTCTATATTATTTTCTTTTTCAGAAAATTTAATCAGACAAAATACTGCATAATTCAGCATGTCAAAATAATTCGCATCCAAACCTTCTGAAACGATAGTAACGCCCTGATTGTCTTCTATTTGCTTTGTTCTTAAAACTTTCTGGTAAATTAAATCGGTAATCGAAGAAATTCTCATGTCTCTCCAGGCTTCGCCGTAGTCGTGGTTTTTTCTTTCCATTAAGGCTTGAGCTTCGTGAGCATATTTGTCATAAAGACTTAAAATTTCATCTTTATTTTCGTTAAAATCATTCGAAAAACCTTTTTCTAATTGAATCAAGCCAATAATTGAGTAATTGACCACAGCGATGAATTCTCCTTCTTCACTTTCGTCAATCATTTTTACATCCGTCATCTGCAACGTTCGGATTCTGTTGACTTTAATATAAATTTGGTCGGTAATAGAACTCGGCCGAAGAACTCGCCAGGCTGCCCCGTAATCTTGTAATTTTTTACTGAAAAGATCACGACATTCTCTGATAATTTTATCGAACTGGATGGAAGTTTTTAACATACATTCTCTTAATAGCCCAAATATACGAATTAGGTTTTAGGTAGCAGGAATAAGGCGTTGAGTTTTTGACTTGAATGGAAGGGTTCTAAACTTGTTTGCTACAGCACTTATTTTTATGATTTGATCTACTTTTTCTTCAAGCATATTGATTATTGGTTATTTTTGCATTGTGAATATCATAAAAAAAATAAACTTAAAGTTCACAATTTTAAAACCCATGTCTTCAAATTCTCAAACGCTGAAATCATTTCATTCAATCAATTGCAATGGACGATTAATAGATTTAAGTTCACCACAATTGATGGGCATTCTTAATCTTACACCGGATTCTTTCTCGGATGGCGGAAAATTTAATAATGAAAAATCAGCATTGCAACAGGCTGAAAAATTGTTAAATGATGGTGCTTCCGGGATTGATATCGGTCCGCAATCAACACGTCCAAATGCGGAATTTTTGAGCGGTGAAGAGGAAATCAGAAGAATAGGGAACGTAATTTCTTTAATTAAAAAAGAATTCCCCCAAGCCTTAATTTCATTAGATACTTTTTATTCTGAAACGGTGAAATTTGGTTTTAATGAAGGAATTGATATTGTGAATGATATTTCAGGCGGACAGTTTGATGTGAAAATGCTGGACGCAGTTGCTGAAACTAAACTCCCTTATATTTTAATGCACGTTAATTCTTCCTATGAAACGATGCATGATAAAACTCCTTTTGCAGATATTACTTTAACGGTCAATCAGTATTTTTCAAAAAAAACTGATGAACTACTGAAGAAAGGAATCAAAGATATTATTCTTGATCCAGGTTTTGGCTTTGGCAAAACAGTAGAAGATCAGATGAAAATGATGGATGAAGTCGAGTTTTTAGGATTTGGGAATTTTCCTTTATTGATTGGGATTTCGAGAAAATCTTTCATTTACAAACCTTTAGGGAAATCAGCTTTGGATATCAATGAAGAAACGCAAAAACTTCACATGAAAGTTTTACGGCAAGGCGCCAAAATTCTTCGGGTTCATGATGTTGCGGAAGCAAAGAAAACGGTTGATGAATATTTAAGTATTTAAAATTCAATATAAAAGCCTTTCAAAATCTAAATCTTGAGAGGCTTATTTTTACAGATTACTTTATCATATTGTAATTATTATTCATTACCAATTACTGATTACCTATGTCAAAATCCTAACAACTTCAATTTAAATTGAATCGCAAAATTATCTTTAAACTTCGGCGTATTGTAATGTCCAACTCTGTAGAAGAATCCTAAGTTAAATTGTGAGGATAAGAAATTATTCCATTCCAAACCAAGTTCATTATACAAATGATCTAATTTTTCAAATTCAAACTGGTGGAATTCTTTATTCTTCATATCTCCGATGGTTCCTCTGTAGATAAAATCAAAACTTGAAACGTTCTTCCCGAAGCTTTTAAAATACCAAGGCAATCTGTGCGTCAGATAAGCACCAACAAATTTATCATTGTAATATTTTCCGCCTTCCATTGTTGCAAAACCAAGATAGGAAGTCAGGTTAAAGTTTAAACCGCCATGTCCGTTTCCTAAACCGTTCATGGTGAAGTTTTTCCAAATTGGTGCTTCGCCGGTAATGATTCCACCATAAGCTCTCACACCTGTCACACCCAATTTTGTTTTGAAATTGTGAACGAAAAGCGCATCAAATCTGCTGAAATTAAAATCTCCGTCTAAAGTTTTAAACCCTTGTTCATAATTTAAATAGAGTTCGGGAAGGTTCTGCTCATACGTGTATTTTCCTGTTGGTGTCATGATATTCTTCGAGTTCGGGGAATATTTTAAGGTAATCGTCGATGAAGCAATGTCAAACTGACTTCCTAAACCTTTAAAATTGTAAGCAAATTTAGATTCTTCCTGAGTTTTTTTTGCAGAAATGTTTACCGTTAATCCATTCGTGATGTCATTTTCATAACTCACTTTAAAACCTTCATAACCATAAAAAACACCATTGTTCAGTGCAACTCCGGAGTTCATGATTTTCATTCTGAAATTCCACAGGTTTTCGGAGAAGCGACCCGCTGCCATGACATCATTAAAATATTCAACACGGAAAAATGAATTTTTATTTAAAGTGGTGCGAATATCCACCCCTGCTCCGTATTTAAAGTCTTTATCGTAAATTCCGTAAGCAAAATAAGCGTCAGGCGAAATGTATTTATTGAATTTCTCGTTCAGTTTGGCTCCCGCTCCGAAACGAAAATGTTCGTACTTATTGTAACCAATTAATCTTGCCAAGTCAAAATCAACAATTCCTACACGGATTTTTCCTTTTAATAGGCCCGTCAAAGCTTTTGCTTTTTGATCAAGCTTGTATTTGCTGCTTAAACTGTCAATTTTTGTATAAGTCGTAGCTTCACGATCTGTTAGATTTTCAGTTCTGTATTGATCGATAAGGTTTCCGTCAGAGTTTTTTACATCAATCGTGTAGCCTTTAAAATCCTGTGGTTTTTCTTCAATTGGTGTTTTAAAATCGAAATAGTCTGCGGTCGCAAAAGCATAACTTCCGAATTTATTTTTTGTGCTTTTCTCTGCTTCTTTTTCCTCTTTGGTTTTCTTTTTATCAGATTTATCATCATTGTCAAAAGAAGTAGAGCCCATTTTTAGTTTGTAGTTTTCTTTTACCAAAAACCATTTGTTTTCAATAGGTTTCCAAATACTGGTGATGCTGCCTTCACTTCTGATTTTGCTGTTGCTTTCAATTTTTTTCAGGGCATAACTTTCTTTGTCTACATAAAGATAACCGTTAAATTTTCTGCGGTCGGCTGCGACTTTATAATCAACCTGACGAAAACGAATGACATAATTTTCTCTGCCGTCAATCTCAATAGAATCGGTGAGGAAAAATCGGTAAAGATTTCTGTTTTCTTCTCTGATCTCTTTCGGAATCACATTTCTGTTGGAACGGAAAGCCATCAATTCATAAATGGGCTCTTTTAAACCTGCAATTTTATTATCTAAAATATTGGTTTTCTCACCATATTTTTTTGAGTATAAACTTTGTGACGCTCTTTCCCAAAGAAACATTTTGCTTTTCCCAACCAGTTTCATCAGGTTGACAGATTCCAGAGAATCTTTTCTTTCCTGAGCTTTCATGGGCTGCTGCGGAAGATTTTTTAAGGAGTCAATTCGGTTGGCAATATATGCGTTGTAAGCTTTAATGCTGTCTTCATCAAAATCAAGAGAGATTTTTTCATAAGATTTAAATGAGTAAGAATCTAAACTTAAAGGAGAATTTTGCTTGTAATTATCGTTGATTTTTCTCAGGATTTCTAAAGCTCTCGGATCACTTTTATCCTCAAGAATTACCGTCTGGATATTTTGAGTTTTAGGATCAGCTTTAGATAAAAAAACTTCCATTACTTTATCAACCACGACATCATCTTCATAAAAACCTCTTGCAGAAACTTCTACTTTTTTACATTTTGTTCTAAAGTCGAGGGTGCCGGAAGCATCAGTTTTTCCTAACAATTTATCATTGCAGGTCACCGAAGCATTCGAAATCACAGATTGATCTCCTGAACTTTTAACGACGATTTTCGACTGTGAGAAAGTGCTGATGTATCCGAATGATAACAGCAGGAAATACAATTTTTTCATAAAGAATTTCTAACAATTAGTTTGATGGGCTGATTTTGAATTTACTTTCTTCAATCTTTTTTATAAATCGAAAGTAGTATCAATCAAATCAGCTGTGGCAAATAAAGTGCCGCAGATGTTAAAAATTCTTAATGTAAAGTATTTATCAGTTGAGATGAGCCTGTTTTTCAGCAAATTCTTTAGAAAATTTTATTCTGTCTTCTTCCAGTTGCTCCTGATTTTCGGGCAAAATATAATTGAATAAAATTTTATCTTCATTGTCTAAGAAAATCATTTCTTTTTCTTCTCCATCGATCATTTGGGAGAAAATTGCCCACATTGAAGTATCTTTTAATCTTAGTAATTCAAAAAACTGTTCTGCTTTTATTTCTATTTTTTTCATTGATTTCTTTTCATTATTTATTAATCATTACCCATTACTTATTTTAAAACTCCAAAAGTTTTAATTTAAACTGAAAGGCGAAATTTTGTTTCAAACTATACGTTGTGTAATATCCGACTCTGTAAAAAACGCCTAAATTAAAGTATGAAGAAAGGAAATTATTCCATTCCAAACCAATTTCCTGATACAGATGGTCTAATTTTCTGAATCTGAAATCATGGTATTCGGGATGCTTCATGTCACCGATGGTTCCTCGTAATACAAAATCTAAACTCGAAACATTCTGCCCGATACTTTTAAAATACCACGGAAGTTTGTGCGTCAGATAATAAGCTGCAAATCTGTCATTATAAAATTTCCCGCCTTCCAGCGTGGCAAATCCCAGGTAGGAAGTTAAGTTAAAATTAATGTCACGACTCGGCGATGCCAGGCCATTCATTGTAAAGTGTTTCCAGATCGGAGCTTCGCCTAAAACCAACCCGCCATATAATCTGAGGCCTGTGGTTCCCAGACCGGTTTTAAAATTCTGCACAAACAGTGCATCAAAACGGGTGTAATTAAAATCTCCGCCTAACGCTTTGAAACTCTGCTCAAAATTAAAATACAGTTCAGGATATTTCTGGTCAATCAGCGATTTTCCCTGCGGCGTCATGATGTTGGTAGAATTGGGAGAATATTTCAGGGTAACTAAGGTGTTGAAATTTTCAAACGTTGCTCCGCTGTTTCTGAAATTATAATCAAACTTTGCCTCTTCTGTATTTCTTCTTGCTGCAAATGCGAGTGTCAGGCCGTTGCTAACGTCATTTAAATAAGATACGGAAGCACCTTCGTAACGGTAATATTTATCATTGTTGATATTGTTTCCGTAGTTCATCATCCGCATTCTGAACGTCCAGAGTCTTCGGTAAAATTCGCCTGAAGAGTTCACGTCATCATAATATTCAATCCTGAAAAATGAATTTTTATCAAGGGTCGTTTTGATGTCGAGCCCGATTCCGTATTTCAATTTATCGTCTCCCAAGCCGTACGCAAAATAGTAATCCGGCGAGAAATAAGGATTGAAATTCTCATTCAGTTTTCCTTTTAAACCCAATCTGAAACCTTCGTATAAGTTATAATTAATGATTTCACCAATATCAAAATCGAAATTTCCAATTCTAACCTGTCCGTTAATCAAACCGGTTAAAATTCTGGCTTTACGGTCAACATTATATTTTTTTCCTAAACTGTCGATGACGAAATAAGTGTTTTTTTCACGGTCAGACAGAGGTTCGGTTCTGTATTTCTGAAGCGTTTTTCCGTCAGCATTTTTTACGGTAAAAGTGTAGCCTTTGAAGTCTTTTTGATCTTCCTTAATGGGTGATTCGTAATCAAAATATTTTGAGCTCAGGTAAGCGTACGTTCCGAAGCTTTTTTTATGTTTTTTCTGTTGATTTTCTGAATTTTCGGCTGCATCTGCATTATTCATCATCATTCGGCTCATTCTCAGCTTTACGCTTTCTTCAGACAAAAACCATTTGTTGTTAAAAAATGTCCAGGTACTTGAAATGTTTCCTTCATTTTTAGCTTTGCTGATGCTTTCGATTTTTTTGATGCCGTACGTGCCGATATCGATATACAGATATCCGCTGAATTTTCTCCTTTTCACCGATTTTTTATAGCTCACTTCACGGAATCGGATCACAAAGTTTTTTCTGCCTTCAACATCAATCGTGTCCGTCAGATAAAACCTGTACAGACCACGATTTTCCGGCTTTATTTGTTCCGGAATTTTATCTCTGTTTCCCTGCAAGGCAATTAATTCATAAATCGGTTGCTTCAATCCTGAGATTCTATTGTCTAAAATATTAACTTTTTCACCGTATTTTTTTGAATACAAATATTCCTGAGCCCGTTCCCAAAGAAACAATTTACTTTTAGAAAATATTCTCCGCGCCGAAACATCATTAATAGAATCTTTCGTTTTCTGCTTTTTGAAAAGATTAAAGTTGTTATTGAAAATTTCATTGTAGGCAGAAATGCTGTCCTGATCGATGTCTAAAGAGATTTTATCGTAAGATTTGTAAGTGTAAGAATCTAAACTCCGTGGAGAATTACTTTTAAAAAACTGATTTACTTTTCTTAAAATTTCAAGTGCTTTTGGGTCGCTTTTATCTTCCAGAATGACGGTTTCTATAGATTGCGTTTTCGATGAAGTGTTGATGAGTGTGACGGTCATTTCATCTTCAACCAATGCACTTTCTATGAAATAATTAGCCGCCTTAATCTGAATGCTTTTACATTTAGATTTGAATTCAACAAATCCGTTATCGTCCGTTTTTCCTAAGAATTTATCGTTGCATGAAATGATGGCGTTGGCTATTGGAGTTCCCTTAGCTTCATTAATTACTGTGAGTCTTGATTGCGAAAAACCAAAAACAAACATCCACAGAAATAAAAAAATAAGCCCCTTTTTCATGAAAAAAATCTACCACAAAATTACTGATATTTCTTTGGCTAAGAAAGTTTTTGAAACGAAGTTTTGTTATTCAATCTACTGTAAAGAATGTAGCTTGATATTTTTTAACCACAAGAGAAACAAAAGATTTTAATAGGATTCAGCTATTTAAAAGCTAACAAAATGACAGAACCACTGTTTTACATTAAGCTACCTTTTCCAGCTCTCTTTTTCATCTTTTCAATCATTTCTTTTGAAGCTTTTGCGGTTAAAAGAATTTATTTATCATTTAAAGCACTCATGAAATCAATAATCTCATCAATTTCTTTTTCGGTTAAATTGAGTTTTGAATCTGAAAGCGTTTGATTTTCAATCGACAATCCTGAACCTTTTCCTCCGCCTTTATTGTAAAAATCCATTACTTCTTTTAAGGTTTTATAACCGCCATTGTGCATGTATGGAGCTGTTTTACTGATATTTCTAAGCGTAGGAGTTTTAAATGAATTCTGAAGAAACGCCACCGTTTCATGGAATTTTCCTCTGCCTAAATCCTGATCAATCTTTCTGTTTGAAGCATTTTCTGCAACACCCAAAATTTCCTGTTCGGTTTTATTGAAAGTTGGTGGCACAGTACCGTTAAACAGCGGAACAAAATGGCAAATGGCACACTGCGCTTTCCCTACAAAAAGATTAAACCCTTTTTTCTGTTTTTCAGTCAAGGCAGATGGGTTTCCACGCATATATTCATCAAAATCTGAATTAAAAGTAGGCAAAGAACGAATGTAGCTTGCCAAAACATTCTGTAGTTGCCAGACTTCGGTCTTCTTTGTTTTGTAAATTTTGTTGAAATCTTTCCGGTATTTTTTATCTCCATTGATCTTAGCAATAATTGCATTCATATCGCCGTGCATTTCGTCTTTATTGGTGATGACAGCAGAACTTTGTCCTTCAAGATCATCTTTTCTCATATCCCAAAATTGTCCGTGCTGAAAAGCGGAGTAGTTCAGCGAAGGCGTATTTCTTTGAAGCGCAGCATTTTCCAGAGACATCGATTTTTCTAAACCGTCGGTGAATGCTTTTTCAGCAATATGACATGTTGCGCAGCTTCTCGAATTATTGTTGGACAGTATTTTATCACTGAAAAGCTGTTTCCCGAGACTTACTTTTTCCGGTGACATTTCAAATTCTTTTCCGGGAACAAAAGCGTTGGGGTTAAAGGCATCCTTAGAAAAGAAAGTCGATGCGTTTTTATTTAAAGCTGAAGTCACTTCAACGTCCGGAATGTTTTCTTCTTTTTTAAACTGAAGAAGTAAAGTCGATATTTTATTTAAATGTTTGGGAATAAAATTGATGTAATCAAATGTGTTTTTATCTGAGTTTTTCTTTAAAATTCCATTGACAATAAAGATTTCACGGACAATTTGTTTTAAAGATTTCTGTTGAGATTTTTCTGTTGAAATTTTTTCTAAAGTCCATTGTACTCCATCCAAAGCGAAAGGCATTTCTTCCAAAAATCTTCCTGAAATGGGGGTGTCAAAACCTGCAATTCCCAAACTTGAAATCCTGAAAACCTGCTGTCGCAAAGCGTCAAAAACCTGATCTTTGCTGATCGTAATGACCAGAAAATTAGCTTTTATGGTGTTGCTTTTATTCGTCAGCTTTTTTAAAATTCTGATCAGCTCGTGCTTGTTCTGTTTTTCATACGGATAAATCATTTCCTCAATCACCTGAAGACCTTCGGGTTCAATTTCTGTGTGCTCTTCCATTTCAATCTCGGGAAGAGCAGGACCATTCATGAATCTTGCCGTATTGGGTAGGAAATATTCCACCGCCCATTCCATTTTTTTGTAGGTTTTCCTGAGTTGCTGAAATTTTTTCTGAAGAATATTGTTGTCAGCATCATTGGAAACCAAGGTTATCAGTTCATGGGTCTGCCTTAAAAATTCAACATTGTTTTGAAATATTTCTTTTTTAACATCAGTCAGGTCGTTAACGATTGGTTTTTTATCTGTCTGGCATTGTAGAATTCCAAAAAAGATAAAAGTGATAATAAGAAAAAGAGCGAGAGGATATTTGAGAATAAATTTCATTGTTTATAAAAAAGCATCAATAGAGAAAACTCTACTGATACTTTGGTCAATTAATGGTTATAAAAATTATTTTTGAACGTTTCTGATCAGAATGATCTGTCCGCCTTCTTTGTTGGTGTTGACTCCCGCGCCGTCAGCATTTTTGAAAGCGTCTTTCTGCCAGGTGTGAGAATGAATATTTACTGCAAAAGTGTTGGGAACTCCGATGATATCTGAAACATCGATCATGGCTCCGTATTCCCAAGATCCTAATTTCCCAAGATTTCCGGATTGGTTGTAAGCGGTCTGCCATGCAGGATCATTTCTGTTGTGCTTCATGTTCAACCACGGTTTGTACTGCTTGGTGCTGATGTTCAGCTGCCAGATATAAGAATCATGATTGGCAGCGGTATAGTAAGAATCTCCGTCTTCCTGAATGTAAACGAAATTTTCTGTTACACATAAATTATCAGGATTGATCAGGTTATTTCCAGGGTTTGAATCTCCTTCTGCCACAACTTCCAGTTTTCCTGTAAGCATATTGCTTTCATTTAAAACCAGTTTGTACACTCTTCCCCACATGGTCAATCCCGGTTTTGGGTTTACTCCGTCTGAAGATTCTCCGGTTGCCGTAAAGTAAATCTCTCTGCCTTTTCCGGCACCTTTTCTGTAATCTACATCTTCAACTCTAGAAAAACGGATTGCATTGATATCTAAATTTTTCTGGTTAATCTGAGCTCCGGTAAGATTTTTAGCATTGGTAATTTCAACAAATTCAACGTCATACTGAGATCCTTTGGTCATATTGGTCTCCGTCGTATTGTTGTTGGTTCTTTTTAAAGAATACAGTTTTCCGTTATCAAGATCACCCGGCGTGTTGGCAACATACATGATCAACTGCCCCGCAGACTGGTGAGCCGTAGAGTAAGACTGATCTTCCCCGATTAAGATATACGATTTTCCGTTGGAAATATCTTTAGGAAGCGGAACCGCATTTTCCATAGAAGCTTTTCCCAGCGCAGGTTTCACTCTTGTCTGGTCTGAAGCCTGTGAAGCTGCAGCCATAGGATTGATCGCGTGAACCATACTTTCTTCACCCGATTCTCCTGCCGTTAAAAAAGCACTGAAACCATGTTCCTGAGGAGTCGCCAGAGTTGCAGAACACAATCTTGTCATTCCACCGATTCCATTTAAAATATATTCTCCTTTTACGGGTTTAAATGTTTTATCTAAATAAACTCTGGATACCGACTGCGTAATTTCATGATTGGTGATCATCAGATATCCGTCTGAAGCTGGATCTTTCATAATTCCCATTCCGTCTGGCTGACCTGCAAATACAAAGTTCGGACTTCCCGGCAAAACGTCAGAGCTTGAAATCAGGGTAGTGATTTTCATATCTTCAAAACCAGGCATTCCGAATGCAAAAGCGGGTTCCTTTGATAAATTTTCAAGTTTAATATTTTCGTTCACCGGATTTTCACCGTTGTCTTTATCATCATTACAACTCGTAAATGCCGCTGCTGATAAAAATAATACAGCAATAGATTGAGAAATTTTCATAATACTTTCTATAGTTTTAGATTGTGACAAAACTATGAGTCTAGTATGAACTTAAGTTTACGGCAAGAACATAAAAAAATTAACTTTAATGTAGGATTGAGTTCATATTGTTACGGGAACTTCAATAATTAGAATGAATACAAATAAAAAATGCCGGAATGAACCGACATTATTGTATTTAAATTAAAAAAGAGAGTGTTTGTTTCTTTATCTGCTTAAATATTTTAAAAAATTTATCCTTTTTTTTCTTTGCTAAGTGGAACGCCTTTGCGAACTTTAAAAGCAGTTAGTAGGAAAAAGACTTTGCGAACTTTGCGTTTAAATTATACAGTATTAAAATTCTGTTTTACTTCAAATCATTTTTAGAAATCACAATTTCTTTAATCACTTTTCCTTTAGAATCGGTGTACACATATTTCAGGTTGTTTACTCCTAAAACAGCTGTCTGCTGGAAAACCTGCTGAACCTGAGGGGTTTTGATCATTTCATCTTTCATCAGTTTATCTGAGCCTTCTACCTTCAGCATTGGTATATAGCTATCCGGAACTTCGTTGGTGTAAATAAGATTTTTTTCTGCATCCGCTTTGATACTCACAATTTTAGTTCCTGTTGCCGGATCAACGATCGGTAGGTTTTTATTAAATGCTTCTAAAATCTGGTTCAGGTCATTTGTGCTTGGCTTTTCTCCTTTGGCAATTGCATTAAAATCAACAGATCCTTTGATATTTTTTTCATCGATTGTTTTATCGATAATCACTTTTGAATCTGCACTGTGAACTTTCAGATTAAATTTAACGCCGCTTTCAAAAAGTTCTTTCCCTATTTTTTCACTTTTAATCGCCTGAGCAATCAGATCGGGAAGCGATTTGCTGACCAGATCACTTTCAATGTCACCACTTTGGTAAGTCGTTGTGACATCGATGTTGACCAAATCAGGTGAGGTAGAACTTGCTTTCGTCGATTTGATCATCTGGTTGACCATCATTGAAGATGAGTTGTTGTACATTTTGACAAAATCCTGAACTTTGTCTTCCTTCGTCTGACATGCAATCAGCATCAACGAAGTAAAAAAGATAACGAGAATGTTTTTCATAAATAATATTTTAGGGAAAGATAATAACAAAACAGAAACCAAAAAGTTTTTGCATCGTTAATTTTATTGTTTGAAATTTTATTTGTCTCACATATCGCACAGATCGCACAGATCGCACAGATTGCACAGATTTTTTAGTGATATTAAACTTAATATTTCTCAAAATCTTTAAATTCTTAATGTTGAAAAATATCTCAAATTGAAAACTTAGCGAACTTTTTATAAGTGGAACGCCTTTGTGTAACTTAAAAACAGTCAGTTGGTAAAAAACCTTTGCGCACTTTGCGTTGAAATTAACATCATTTGGTATCAACAATTAATTCAATAAACTAAATCTCAGCTTGATTCCAAAGTTATCCTTGAATTCCGAAGTCTGGTAATGTCCCAGTCTGTAAGAAAAACCAACCCCGAAACTTCTGCCTAAAAATCGGTTCCAGATCAACCCAACTTCCTGATAATAATGATCCAAAACCTGGAAATCAAACTGATGGTCGCCTCGGTTTTTAAAATCACCGATAGCTGATTGGTATTCCAGTTCGATGTTGGAGTATCTCGAACCAATCGTTTTAAATCTAAAAGGTAAATACTGTGAAGCCTTAAACGCTACAAATTTATCGGCAAAGAAAGTTCCTGAGGGCATTGTTGCGAAAGCTAAATTGTTCGGCGTATTAATATTCGAATACCAATGATCAGGATTTCTGTCGTTCTGACCGGCAATTTCAAAGTTTTTCCAGATCGGAGCCGTTCCCGAAGAAATTCCACCGAAAAGTTTCAGATTGGTGTAGCCTAATTTTGATCTGAACTGATGAATGATTAACGCATCGGCTCTGTAATAATCTAAATCTCCACCCAAAGCTTCAAATCCTTTTTCGAAATTCATATAAACCTGCGGAAATCCTTTTTCATAGGTGTATTTTCCGCTTGGTGTCATAATATTTTTATCGTTTGGTGAAAATTTCAAAGATAGAGTAGTGCTCACATTATCAAAACGGTTGCCTAAATTCTTGTACTGATAATCAAAAAGAGTCTCCTGTTTCTCTTTATTCACGGCGATTTTCATGCTTAATGAGTTGGAAATATCATATAGGAATGACGCTCCCCATTTCTGATTTTTGTAAAAATTAGCATTGTGCAAGTCAAGATTGATATCATTCACTTTCATCATCATGTCCCACATGTTATTGCTGAATCTTCCTGCGGCAAAAACATCATCCACATAATCGATTCTGAAAATTGAAGTTCTTTTCTCAGAAAGTTTAACATCCAAACCTAAACCATATTTCCAGGTGTGATCTTTAAATCCGTAGCCGAAATATCCGTCCGGAGAAAACGTCTTGCTGAATTTCTCATTCAGTTTGACACCGGCTCCCAAGCGGACGCCTTGATATTGATCGTAACTGAAAAGCTTGGTAATATCAAAATCGATCATTTTATACCGCAGATTTCCACGCATCAATTGTGTCAGGAAACTCAGTTTCTTTTCAAAATCATGTTTCTGTACAAAGCTGTCGATCTTCACATACGTTGCGCTTTCTCTTGCCGTCAGACTGTCGGTTCTGTATTGCTGAAGCAGACTTCCGTCAGTGTTTTTCATTTCGAGAGAATAGCCTTTGAATTCTGATGCTTTCTGCGCTTCATTCAGTTGAAAATCGAAGAAACGGTTTTTTACGTACAGATAATTTCCAAAAGTTTTCTGGTTGTACTTTTTTCGGTCGCTCAGTTTTTGGCCTTTTTTCAAAGTATCCGTTCTTACGCTGTCTTTCTTTGAAGTATTAAACGTCTGGTCGCCCATTTTCAGTTTGATGTCTTCGTAATCCAGAAACCATTTTCCGTCAATTGGTTTCCAGACCGAGACAATGTCGGCTTCGCTTTTCTTTTTACGGGCACTTTCAAACTTTTTCAGGGCGTAGGTTTCTGAATCTACATAGATTTTCCCGTTAAACTTTCTCGGGTTCTGCTTTTTCTTGTCGGTGATTTCCTTGAACTTAATGACATAGGTTTTTCTGCCGTCCAGTTGCAGAGTATCCGACAGATAATAATTAAAAAGCTTCCTATTCTCCGGTCTCAACTGTCGTGGTGTTCGGTTTAAATGAGAAAGATTAATCGCCACCGCTTCATAGATCGGATTTTTAAAACCCGACATTCTGTTATCGATGATATTGGTTTTCTCCCCGAACTTCTGAGAATATTTGTACTCCGTCGCTTTTTCCCAAAGGAACATCTGACTTTCCTGGGTAGCATCGAGCAGATCTTCGCCGATCAGAGAATCCTTCTTTTCCTTATCTTTCTGCTTAAATTCCGATTGATCAACCTTAGAAAGAGAATCTTTTCTCGTTGCCAGGAAATTTTTAAAGGTATCAATTGAATCTTGATCGACATCAATCGAAAATTTAGAGTACGATTTAAAATTGTAGGTATCTAAAGATTTGGGTGAGTTTTCCTTCTCTCTTTTATTCAGTTCGTCCAGAATTCTCAGTGCTCTCGGGTCACTTTTATCGGTGATCACCACTTTATCGATAGTACTCTGTTTCTCAGACAGCGGTTGCATTGCGACTTCCATTGATTTTTTCACATCAACGGTGACATCTTCAAAATTACTGGCCAGAATTTCAACTTTTTTACATTTTGTTTTAAAAGATAAAACACCATCAAAATTGGTTTTTCCCAAAAGATTATCTTCGCAGTAAACGGCTGCATCACGAATTGGTTTTTTATAGGTTTTACTGAAAACTTTCAGTGAAGTCTGTCCGAAACAGAACACCACAAAAAATAAAAAGAACGGAGATAGAAATCTGGTCATTGAGTTTTTTATTTATAAGACAAAACTATTGATAAGAAGGTTACAAAGCACAACAGAAAATATAATCTTTTGTTAAAAATAATAATTATCCGTATTTGCTTTTAATACAGCTGATTGTTGCGTTTTTCAATTCTCGTGATGAGGATTAATGGGGGTTTATTTAAGAGATTTTAAGGCTTTGTAGGTATTACACTATTTCTATATATATGACCTCCGTCAGTTCGTGTAAAAATTATTTGAAGAATAATTTGTAGCGAGAACATGAGCGTTCTTTTTTCATTTAGGTTTGAAATAAAATTGGTTTGTAAAAGGATATTTTTTATTTTTAATGAATTATATTTTGGATTGATGCATTGCGTAAAGCCAGAGATGATGTGGTATCTTAAAAAAAACGACAATGCAAAAAAATATCAAACAATTCATACGGACACTTTTACTCGGACAGGTACATTCCCAGACGACAAATAAACTACGACCAGCATTTAAAAATCAATGGTTAAATGTAAAACGTATTTGGACAAATGAACACTATAATGACTTCGGTTTAGAACGCATTATTCGTTTGACACTTGCACTATCTCTTTTCGCTTTTCCAGGACTGTATATCAGAGCATTTTTTGGGAAATTTGGACTGCTTGGAAGAAAACTTGGAGTTGAACTATATGTGTTAATAAAGCTAATATTGCCAATTTTATTCTTTAAGCTAAACTGGACAGACAATTTAGCTGTTGTGATATTTTCTGGTATTATGGCTTTTGAGACAATTTTATATTTAGCGACATTGATATTTTTATCAAACGAGTTCGCTAGACCTATTTCTTACAGGCGTTCTTTGACAACCTTATTTATAAACTACATTGAAGTTTGTCTTAACTATGCCGTAATCTATTCTTATTGCAACTTAACAATTCCGAATTTCTTTAAAGAAAAACTTACGACCGACATTCAAGCAGTTTACTTTAGCTTTGCAACATCTGCGACAGTTGGTTACGGTGATATCGTAACAACAAATGCTTTTGGACAATATTTAGTTATTTCTCAAATAATTTTATTTCTTGTTTTTGTTGCTTTGTTCATTAACTTCTTTGCTTCAAAAGTTCAAGACCCGACATATTACAACGTAAAACCAACGTATAGTGACAAATGGCAAAAACCGAAAAACAAATCAAATTCTGACAATAAAAATAACAAATAACATCGATTTGGCAATATGTCGGCTGAATTGCGTAGATAAAAAATTTGTGCATCCGAACCGTTTATATAATTAAAGAACTATGCCGTGTAAAAGAGGAAAAGCATCTCCGAATAATCATGTGAAATTACAATTATTTGCAGATTCAGGTGGATATTGTCAAAATCCAAACTGTAATACAAATTTATTTCTAACTATTGGAGAAAGCGATTTCCATATAGCAGAAATGACACATATTTTTAGCGCAAGTGATAGTGGTCCGAGAAGTGAGTCTACACTTACTAAAGAAGCAAGAGGGGAATTTGAAAATTTAATTTTATTATGTCCCAATTGTCATACATCAATTGACAAAGCAGATATTGAATATCCAGATAGTCTAATCAAAACTTGGAAGGGAGAACATTCAGATAGAATAAAAGAAATCTTTAACATTAAGCTTTGTAATACAAAAGAAGAGGTTAGGAACTTGATTAACCCTTTAATGTTAGAAAACAAATTTGTTTTTGAAACGTACGGACCAATGACTGATGAAAGGTTTAATCCCGAAAGTGAAATGCCAAAAGAATGGAATCGTAATATTCATAAAACAATTTTGCCAAATAATAGAAAAATTTTAAATATTATTGTCACAAATTATAGTTTACTAAACAAAGAAGAAAAAATTGTTTTAGCGAAATTCAAAACACATATTAAAGATTTTGAAGCTAAACATATAAATAAAGAAGATACTAATGGAGCTATATTCCCCATTGAAATGAACAACATATTTTTATGACATGCTAAACAACGTACCAAATTGGTTAATAGATAGTATTGGAAAACATGATCAAGTTTTATCTGTGAATGTAGAAACTGATAATGTAATTAACATACAAAGAAAAGAAGGAATCTCATTAAGAGTCGCAGCGATTTCTTCAAAAGTAACAATTTCTAATACGGTTCTTGAAGTAGTCAAAGAACATTCTTTCGAGTTTTTACTTAATATTCCAAAAGAGGCATATACAGTTGGCGAAATATTTGAGTATTTAGATTCAAATCAAATTAGTTATGGTGGTTTAGGTGACCTATATAGAGTTTTATCAGAGGATGAAAATTGGCCGTACCAACCAAAAGAGGTTTCTTTCATAATGAGAGGTCTTGAACAGCATTCTAAAGTTTCATCTATAAAACGATTGGACGATAGAAGATATTCTATCGTTAGAAAAAATCTTCCAACCGTTATAGTTTTAGCATTAAATGATTATGATTTCAACACTGAATCTGTTCGAAATGGAAAACAAGTTTATAAATCTTTTGATGGGATACTTGCTTCAAATCCTAATGCAAGAATCAGAAAGTGTAGCAGAATCTTTAGGAGTTAAAATATATACTTGGAGACATTTATTAGGAGCATTAAATAACATATGGAAAACATCCTAAATTCTTTGACCTCATTGTTAAAATCTTTACCAAACAATAAATGTTACTTGTTCGGTTCAGTATTACAAGAAAATAAAAATTTAAAAAGTGATATTGACATACTTATTCTTTACAAAAATGATACTGATCCAAAAATCATAAGAGACCAGTTTGACCAAATACTAATATCATTCCCGATACATATTATATTTTTAACATATGAAGAAGAAGGTGAATTAAATTTTATTGAAAGAGTGAACGCAATATTAATTTAATAATTACTATATAAAAGCTCTAATCACGCACAATTATATTTTATGACAAGCAATAAGAACCTCGCCCTTCGCGAGGTTTTCCCATTTAAAAAAATAAAATCCCAATCCCATTGTATTCAAAAATATTTATATATTTGTTTTAAGAACAACAAAAAACAAAATGATGATGATAGTAAGAAATAACCCCGCAGTTCATGCACTCCCGGTTCCAAAATCCAACGCAACACTTTTCAACCCATCGCTCATCTCAAAAAACGGTAAACCGTTCCGCTGGTTCGTTCAGGCAGTCTGAAGAGCACTTCAACCCCTTAGAAAGGGCAATCAGGCATTCCGTTGAGGCAATCAACCACTTCGCAAGGGCGTTCAAGTGTTCCGTAAAGGCAATCAACCGTTCCGAAGAGCCAATCAACCATTCCGAAGAGGCGATCAAGCACTCCGAAGAAGCAATCAACCACTCCGAAGAGGTAATCAAGTACAATTTGTTATATTTCAATGCTTTACGGGCGTTTCCGAAAAGTTAGGAGATTCGAGAGACAGGATACAATAGACTTCAAACTCATTTTTAAACACAAAAAATTATTTTATTATGAAAAAAGAACAGGTAGTACGTAATTTCAAACTGGCAGATTCTGTACTGAAACAAAAACCAGATGAGCTGATCGCTTTGATCGACAGAGACATCACCGAATTTACAGACCGCGGCTATAACGCCGACAAAAAGACCGAACTGACCACAGCACGCAGCATGGTAGACAATTTCCCAAGCGATGAACAGCTGGAAGCCATCAAAATGGATCTTACCGAACAAAAAGACGCCGCCAGAAAAGCCCTCGAAAAATCCATGCGCAGTATTTTTAAGATGGCTGAACATGTTTTCGGACTCTACAGTGCCAAGTACAAGGAATTCGGCAATGCAGGAATCAGTCAGCTCAGTGATGCCGAGGTGGTGCGCATTGCCAAAATGATGAGCGTGACGGCAGAGAAATATCTTCCCCAACTTGCGGACGAAGGTCTGACCTCAGATAAAATCAATACCCTGATCACCCAGCGTGAAGCTCTGGATGTTGCCATCGATGCGCAGGCTCAAGGCGTTTCCGACCGTGATATAGCTGCAGAAGTCCGTGTAGAAGCCCTCAACCATCTCTACCAACTGCTCACCAAATATGCCGGCACCGGCCAGGATATTTTCTACGAAACCAACGAAGCCAAATACAACGACTACATCATCTACGACACCCCAAGCGGGTTGCCGGAAGTGCCGCCGACAAATGACCCAATCTAATTGAAAAAAACAATCCCTTTCACTTCTGAAAGGAATTGTTTGTGTTTTCCAATTCTGGGAGTAAGAAAAATGAGATTTTATTAAAAAAAATAAATGACTATTTGGGTTACATAAACTTAGTAGATAAATTTTGTTTCATCGTTGATCTCATAAACTTCTAAAAGACCTTTATGACCTTTATCTACAACTTCTCGTTTATTGTTTTGTAAATCAATTTTATTCACATTGAAATCGCAATCCTGAATATAGAGATAATGATCTATCTTAAACATTTGACTACAACCCAAAAGATTTGATTGGGTTTTAAAGACACTCCTTATTATTTTGTTTTCTATGTCAAATTCTTGCAGTTGTGAATCTTCAGTTTGATAATATATTTTATTTTTATATAGAACGGGATTTATGAAGATGTTAAATGATGAGTTATTTCTAAATATTTCTTTTCCGGTTTTTGCTTCTAGTAAAAGAAGTTCGTTCTTGCCACTATTAAATTGGCTTCCTATAAAAATATATTGATCATTAGCAATGAAATTGGAAAGCTTAGAATCTTCCTTTTTGTTCCAGACTATTTTCCCCGAAGCTATATCGTAAGCGGCAATTGATCTACAGTTAAAGTTAACAACGTAAAAATTATTTTCATCAAAAGCAATCGTACTTGGAGCGACATCAACAGTACATTTTTTATCAGAATGTAGTAACAGTTCGTAAATGACTTTACCCATCTCCTTATTTATTGCCACTAAACCATACTCGTCGATACTTAAAACAATGATGTTTTCACTTACAAACTGAAATGTTCTTACTCTTCCTTGGGTATTAATTTTCCAGATTACTTTTTTTGTTTTATAATCTAAACAAGTGAATATGTCATTCGATTCTGGGTAGTATAATCGTTCATCCTTGATTCGAGTTTCAGTAAAACATTTATCTTTTATTGTTTGAGAAAATATTATTTTACCATTATTCAGATCTTCAATTTTTATCGCATAGTGATCATCTTTCCAATACGAATAGGTAAATAAATTATTTTTGTTATTAATATTTGCAATAAGTGCATGACGGTGATTAATATTCATTTTCTTAGATTCTTTACAGGAAAGAAAAAACAGAAGCAGGAATGATAATAAGAACTTTGTCATGTATGAAAAGGAATGATGATGACTAAGATAGATAAAATACTGCTACAAATAAAAAAAGCAGCCGTGTAAAACAGCTGCTTTTGATTTATGTATTTTTTTATCCTTAAAGATTCAATGCCTTCTGATACGCATTTTCCAAACCATCAAGATTTTTTCCTCCTGCTGTTGCAAAGCCTGGATTTCCGCCGCCACCGCCTTGGATTTCTTTTGCTAAATCTTTCACGATCGTTCCTGCCTGATAGCTTGACGCAAGATCATCGGAAATTCCCACAGTAATCATTGGTTTTCCGTCGTAATCTGATAAAACAATCGTTACAGAAGTTGGAATTTCTTTTTTCAGTTGGAATACAATATCTTTTACAGAACCTGCGTCCAGAGACGTTTTCTTCACTAAAAGCTGTTTGTCGCCTTTATGTTCGTATGCTGTTTTCCAGTCGCCGATTTCGCCTTTTGCCTTTTCTTTTTTCAGAGATTCAACTTCAGATTTTAATGTAGAGTTTTCTTCAATTAATTTCTCAATTGATTTTACAATATCTTTAGACTTCAGCAATTGAGAAAGTTCAATAACCTGCTTTTCTAAACTCTTGAAATACTCTTCAGATTTGTCTCCGGAAATCGCTTCAATTCTTCTGATTCCTGCAGCTGCAGAACTTTCAGAATTGATTTTAAAATGACCGATCTCGCTTGTATGTTTTACGTGAGTTCCACCGCACAATTCTTTTGAACTTCCAAACTGGATCATTCTCACGCTGTCGCCATATTTTTCACCAAACAATGCCATCGCACCTTTGTCAATCGCCTCCTGAATCGGAATATTTCTGAACTCCTGAAGCGCTATGTTTTCTTTGATTTTTGCATTGACTTTTTCTTCAATCAAAGCCAATTCTTCCTCCGTCATTTTACTGAAATGCGAGAAGTCAAAACGCAGATAATCCGGACCAACAAATGAACCTTTCTGCTCAACATGAGTTCCTAAAACTTCTCTCAAAGCCTCGTGTAATAAATGCGTTACAGAGTGGTTGGCCTGAGAATTTTTTCTTTCGGTTGCATTGACTTTAGCATAGAAAATAGCACCTGCATCTTTAGGAAGTCCGTTGATTAACAAAATAATTAATCCGTTTTCCTTTTTCGTTTCTAAAACTTCAAAGCTTTCAACGGCATTTTCCAGAACACCTTTATCACCGATTTGTCCACCACCTTCTGGATAGAAAGGGGAGTTGCTCAACACCACCTGATAAAATTCACCGTCTTTATTTTCTACTTTTCTGTATCTTGTAATGTAAGTTTCAGATTCAATTTGATCGTAACCTACAAAAGTTTCAGGTTTTTCTTCTAAAACAACCCAGTCGTACACTTTAGAAGCTGAGTCTTTTTTAGAACGTTCTTGTTGTTCTTTTCTTTTAGCTTTAAATCCAGGTATATCAATGGTCAAACCTTTTTCTTCCGCAATAATTCTCGTTAAATCATCAGGAAAACCGTACGTGTCGTACAATTCAAAAACTTCCTGCGTCGGTAATACTTTTTTACCTTCAGAAATCGTCTGCTGAATTAATTTTTCTACTCTTAGTAAACCAGTTTCAATGGTTTTTAAGAAAGATTCTTCTTCACTTTTAATAACTTCAGTAACTAATTTACCTTGTTTCTCAAGCTCTGGGAAGAATGTTCCCATTTGATTTTGAAGAACTGAAACCAATTCAAAAAGGAAAGGTTCTTTTCTGTCTAAAAATCGATAAGCGTAAGAAATTCCTCTTCTTAATATTCTTCTGATCACATAACCGGCACCTCCGTTTGAAGGCAGCTGTCCGTCAGCAATGGCAAATGAAACCGCTCTGATGTGATCTACCACAACACGGATGGCGATGTCTTTTTCATCCGTTAAAATTCCTGTATATTTTTTACCCGAAAGTTGTTCAACTTTAGCAATTAAAGGCGTGAAAACATCAGTATCATAATTGGATTCTTTCTGCTGCAAAGCCATACAGAGACGCTCGAATCCCATTCCGGTATCAATGTGTCTTGCAGGAAGATTTTCTAGAGAACCGCCAGCTTTTCTGTTGAACTGCATAAATACGAGATTCCAGATTTCAACAACCTGAGGATGATCGTTATTCACTAATTCTAAACCGGAAATTTTAGCTTTCTCCTCGGGAGTTCTTAAATCTACATGGATTTCTGAACAAGGTCCGCAAGGTCCGCTGGCACCCATTTCCCAGAAATTATCTTTTTTGTTTCCGTTGATGATTCTGTCTTCAGAAACAAATTGTTTCCACAAATCATAAGCTTCAGTATCTCTTTCTAGATTTTCTTTTTCGTCTCCTTCAAAAATGGTTACGTACAGATTTTCTTTTGGAATTCCGTAGACTTCTGTCAGCAATTCCCAAGCCCAGGAGATGGCTTCTTTTTTGAAATAGTCACCGAAAGACCAGTTCCCCAACATTTCAAACATCGTGTGGTGATAGGTATCACGACCTACATCATCCAAATCGTTATGCTTTCCGGAAACTCTTAAACACTTTTGTGTATCGGCAATTCTTGAGGCTTTAGGCTCTTTATATCCTAAAAAATAATCTTTGAACTGCGTCATTCCCGAGTTGGAAAACATCAGCGTTGGATCATCTTTCAACACGATGGGTGCTGAAGGAACGATAAGGTGGTTTTTACTTTTAAAATAGTCTAAAAACTGTTGGCGTATTTCCTGTGAAGTCATTTTTTATAGCTTTTAATATCAAAAAAATTGATAAGGATGCAAATTTAATATTTTTAACTGATTGCGAAATACAGTTGTTGTGAATTAATGAAAATTATCGATTGTATTTTAAAAACTTCTTTATAACTAATTTTTTTTTCACCATTAAGATAGTTAATTTTTTAAGAAATTTTAAGAATCAATTAAAATTGATTGAAGCACGCTGCTAAATATTGGCGTGGTGTTTATTTTTAACGCAAAGAAAGACAAAGATTTTTTGACAAAAACAATCTTTATTTTAGGATAAACCAAGCCGCTTCGCTTAGTAAGGAGATACAAAGTTCTAAATGGTTCAAATATTTTTATAAGTAAATTCTTTTCTCAGTATCAGAAATTTGTTATAAATAAAGACTTTGTGAGCTTTTGTAAGTGAAACGGCTTTGTGTAACTTAAAAGCAGTTAGTAGTTGATAAATCTTTGTGTGCTTTGCGTTAAAATTAAGCTTTACGATTATTATAGAGGTAAACCTTCTCCCAAGATTTTTCGTATATAATATTAAAGAAATTGATCGTTGAAAATTAAACTTGAATCCAATTTAATTTTAGCGTGAAATTTGCATCTAACTAAAGTGTACTAAAAATGATATCAACAAAATGATTAAGTATAACAAACAAAAAATGAAAAACATATTCATATTACTCGGAATGTTTCTTGGAATCGCTGTTTTTGCGGCAAGCTGCGGAGATTCCAAAAAAGTAAAACCAAAAGAAACTAAAGAAGAAAATCAAAAAATTATGGAAGCAGGAAATGTAAAAGAAATTTATTTCGCAGGCGGATGTTTTTGGGGAACCGAACACCTTTTTCAGCAGGTGAGAGGAGTTGTGGGAACTGAAGTAGGATACGCCAATGGTAAAACTAAAAATCCAACGTATGAAGAAGTAGTGAGTCATACGACAGGTTTTACAGAAGCGGTAAAAGTGAAGTACGATGCAGATGAGGTAGATTTGAAACTGTTGATTGAACTTTATTTTAAATCAATTGATCCGACAACTTTGAACAGACAGGGAAATGATGTGGGAGATAATTACCGAAGCGGAATTTATTTTACAGATAAAAATACGGAAGCACTCGTAAAAGCTGAAGTTGAAAAGTTAGCTAAAAATTATTCTAAACCGGTTGTTGTAGAAGTTGAAACATTGAAAAATTTCTACAGAGCTGAAGATTATCACCAGGATTATCTGAACGCAAACCCAGGAGGATACTGTCATATTGAACCCGGACTTTTTGAAGAAGCCAGAAAAGCAAACCCGCCAAAAGCGAGAAAATAAAATGAAAGTTGTCGAAAGGCAACTTTTTTAGTTTAAAAATCTTTCTCTGATACTGAACATAGAGATGTTTAGAAATAGTAAGAAACCAAAAATTATATAGAAGGCTTCCTTTGGAAGTTGCTTTATGAAAAATTGAGAATCATCGAAAAATGTTGGTTTATATTCATCGTAAATCACATCGTTGCAAAGTAAGCACTCATAGTCAGATTCTTTTGCATTAGGATCTATGTAACTGACCGTAGCAAAAAGATGTCCTGTTTTATCTAAATCTAAGCCATATCTATCTTGCTTAGCAATAGCCATATCATTAAGTAAAGAAGCGAAATCACCGTAACTATTGTTGTCATCTAAAATAAATTCGATTCCAGTTTCTTTTTCATTTCTCTTTTGAAGTTCCTTAATTTTTGAAACGTAAAATTTAGAATTGTTTTTTGCTGAATTTGGCTCAACGGTTATTTTTTCATACTTCCAGTTTCTTATTTGCTCAAGAGTGTTTTGCTGATTCACCGGAATATCCGGATTATATTTTGCCGGTAAACCAAAATCCATGACATTTGTAATTGGCTCATTGAGTTTTCGGTTTCCAAAATACCAAAACAAAACAGGAATCAATAATGCACTTATCAATCCCGGAACATAATATATTTTCTTTCCTGAAACCATTGGTTTAAATTTAAATAAAAAAAGTGACTCAATCATGAATCACTTTCGTATTTGAATAATTTATATCTGATAACTGAAAAATTACCAATCTCTTTTCTTTAAAATCCAGTAAGAACCAACGATGAAGATGGCGCACCAAACCAAACAAGCAACTAGACTTTCTGTGGGGTAGGTGAATTCGTATTTTAGACCCAGCATTTTTGCCATATTTAATCTCATCATCGGATTTGGAATTAAGCTTGACATACTTTCTAAAGGCAAAAGTTTGCTGAAGAAAAAACCATTTTGAAGAACTTCATTTCTTTCAGGCCCCTGCATTCCGCTTACTCTTGAAAACGTTTCAATACCACCAAGAATTGATTCGCCAATCCAGATAACGAAAAATGCCAGAAAAACAAAAACTGATTTTCTTAATAAAATGGATAAAAACATCAGAAAACAGAAGAATGAAAACAGTTTCACAAAATAATTTCCGACAAAGAATATTTCTTTGAAAACCATTTCAGAATCTGTCACTGTAGAATAGCTTTTTCCTAAAAATAAGGTAATCACGAATACAAGAACTGTAGAAATAACAGTGAATATCGTAATTGTTAACAATTTTGAGCCAATAAATTCTTCTCTGCTTAAACCGTCAATTGTATTCTGCTTAAACATTCTGTTGCTGAATTCCTGTGAGATAGAAAATACAATGATTAATCCTAAGAAAATCTTCAGTAAACCAACAATCCAGGTTGTGAAATTCCAGATTTCAGGGAAGTTGTAGATACCTTCTTTCTTTAAGTTAATTGTTGCGCCGAATACTTTTAAATCAACTAAACCGATGCAAAGCAAAGCAATTAAAATAGCAAAATAAAAGATGGTGAAAACCTTAAATGGTCTGTAGTTCAGGTTTTTATAATATTCTAGTTTTAATAGTTTCATCATGATTATTTGTTTTTTACAAGTTCAAGAAATTGAGTTTCAAGCGATTGTTTTTTCTTAGCTAAATGGGATAAGAAAATACCTTTCTCAGCCAGTTTTTGGTTTAATCCGGATGCGGAAATCGAAGCATCATCACGAATCTGCGCTTTAATTATTTCACCTTCAATTTTTACCGAAGTAAACCACTGAAGTTCTTCCAATGCGCTTAAAAGTAAAGTATTGTTATCTGATTTTAATTCAAAAAATCCGGTATTCGTCGTCATTCCGTCTACGCTTCCTGAGTAAATAGCGTTTCCTTCTTTCAAAACAATCACATGGCTGCATATTTTTTCAATCTCATCCAAAAGGTGGCTTGCAATGATAATCGTGATGCCTTGTTTTGCAATTGTCCCAATAATTTCTCTGATCTGGATGATTCCTTCAGGATCTAAACCGTTTGTAGGCTCATCTAAAATTAAAACTTCAGGATTATTCAGCAAAGATGATGCAATTGCCAGACGCTGTTTCATCCCTAAAGAAAAGGTTTTGAAAGTGTCTTTTTTTCTTTCTAAAAGTCCTACCGTATTCAGAACTTCATCAATTCTTGAGAATGGCGTTCCTTTTATTTCTGCAACAATCTTAAGATTTGTTTCTGCACTTAAATATGGATAAAAGTTGGGCTGCTCGATAATGGCGCCTATTTTTTTCAGCGTTTCAGAATCTGTCCCTTTTTTGCCAAACCAAAACCAGTCACCGCTTGTGGGGTTGATTGTTGATAGAAGCATTCCGAAAGTAGTAGATTTTCCGCTTCCGTTTGGGCCGAGAAGTCCGTATACATTGCCTCTTTCCACATCAAAGGAAATATTGTTGACAACAACTCTCTTGAATTTTTTAGTCAGATTTTTGACCGATAAAACTTTTTCCATGTTATATATTGTATATGCAATAGGTTTCTCTTTTTCGTGAAATGTTACAAACTGTCTTTAAATTTTGTTTAAAATAAAGATGGAATATGGATATTGGGAGATGAAAGTACATGCAGGCCGACGAAAAGATGAAGTATTTCAACAAAAAAAGTTTAGTACAAACCATTAGAAATTAAATGCCCTTTATCAACCTCCAGCTTCTATCTTCAAACGTCTGTCTTCTGAAAATTTTCATTAAATTTGATTCAAAGATGATTTATGAAGTTAATAGAACTTGCAAAAGAATTGAAGGTGTCACCGGAAAGCATCAAACAGTTTATTCAGGATTTTGATCTGGATCTGATTGACTGTATTTCGACACAATTTGAAGTGAAAGAAGATTTTGAAAAATTTGCCCGCGAAAATGTAGATTTTTTAAAACAGTATGAAAAAGATTTAGACGAAAATAAAACAGTTGATCAAATCGCAGAAACCATCAAGCAGCCGAAAGAAAAGATTGAGAGAGCGATTCAGGAAGGTCAAACCAATATTTATGACAACGGGTTTTTCCGCTCGTCGGTTTCAAGTTATGGAATTGATAATAAATTAGGCGGCAACTATAAATTTGTTTACAATTATTTCGGCAATAAAACCAAGCTTCAGCAAAGAGATTTCATCGGTTACAGAGATTTATTCTTTTATATTTCCGGAGTTTTAGAGCCGTTTTTAAATCCTCAGCAAATCAAAGATTGGGGTATTAATAAACCTGTGGGGATTATTTTGTATGGGCCTCCCGGAAGTGGTAAAATTTTTTGGGCCAATAAAATTGCAGAAATCATCAATTACAAATTTAAAGAAGTTAAGAAGCATTACCTCGGAACTTCACTTGTTGACGGTAATCAAACCAATTTCAATGATTTTCTCTTAAAAATGATGAAAGAAGAAAAAGTTTTGCTCTTTTTGGAGGATTTTGACGAAATTATGATGGCAAGAAGTGCAGAAAATAATGTTGCTTCCTGTGATCTTGAATCTCAGGAAGTGATCCTCCATCACATCTCAAAATTTGAAAGTGAGGATGTCTTGATGGTGGGTTCGGCAAATACGGTGACTGATATTGATGAAGAAATTCTGGCACCGGGAAGATTTGACGTTGTAATTCCTGTTTTTCCTCCGAATGCTGCCGAAAGATCAGAGATTATTCTGTATTCAATGACCAAAAATCTGGATAAAGATTCTCTGCTTTTTAAAATTCTTAAAAATAATAAAGCTGATAAAATTCCTTTTTGGAGCGATATTGCTTCTAAAATGAAGGTATTCAGCAACACGATGTTAATTGATTTTACCCAAAGCTTAAAGAAAAGAATTAAAAACCATTATCAAAAAACAAAAAACGAAAAGTTAATTATTGATGACATACTTCTGAATGGAGCTTTACGTGACGCAGGAGCGAAATTAACCGAAGAATATCTGAATCAAATTGCTCAGTTTTTAAGTGATGTCATCATCAATAATTTAGATGATTTCCAGATGAGAATTCACTCGCTGAAATCTGAGTTGGAATCTTACAAAGAAGTGGAAATCCCGAGAAGAGAAATAGGTTTTCAGCACAATGATGAAAGTGGCGTCTAAGTATGGATTTAGAAACTCAAAACTCTCAACTTTAAATCTTATTTTTGCAAAAAAGAATTATTCGTGATCAACAACGACCAGATAAAAGAAATTCAATCCAGAATTGAAGACCTTCATAAATATCTTCAGATAGACAAAAAGAAGATAGAAATCTCTAATGATGATGAAAAAACCGCAGCTCCGGAATTTTGGGACAATCCTAAAACAGCTGAAGTTTTCTTAAAGCAACTGCGTTCTAAGAAAAAGTGGGTAGAAGATTTTGAAGAGATCAGTACTCAATTTGAAGACCTGCAGGTTTTAATGGAATTTGCCAAAGAAGATCCAGATTCTGAAAAAGAACTGGATGAAAGCTTTCCAATTTTAATGGAAAAAATTGAGAACATCGAGTTCAAAAATATGCTTTCCAACGAAGGTGACGAACTTTCGGCGGTTCTTCAGATTACAGCGGGAGCAGGCGGAACTGAAAGCTGCGACTGGGCAGCCATGCTGATGAGAATGTACAACATGTGGGCAGAAAAGCAAGGCTACAAAATCAAAGAACTCAACTACCAGGAAGGTGAGGTTGCGGGGGTGAAAACTGTAACCTTAGAAATCGACGGCGAATATGCTTTTGGTTATTTAAAGGGTGAAAATGGTGTTCACAGATTGGTAAGAATCTCTCCGTTTGATTCTAATGCAAAGCGTCATACGAGTTTCGTTTCAGTCTACGTTTATCCTTTGGTGGATGATACAATTGAAATTAACATCAATCCAGCTGATATTTCATTTGAAACCATGCGAAGTTCAGGAGCGGGTGGACAAAACGTTAATAAGGTAGAAACGGCTGTCCGTCTTCGCCACGCACCCACTGGGATTATCATTGAAAACTCAGAATCTCGTTCGCAGCTACAGAATAAAGAAAAAGCGATGCAGCTTTTGAAATCCAGATTGTATGAGATGGAATTGGAAGAAAGACTGAGAGCTCGTACAGAAATAGAAGCCGGAAAAATGAAAATTGAGTGGGGAAGCCAGATCAGAAATTACGTAATGCACCCTTACAAATTGATAAAAGATGTACGTTCCGGTCACGAGACTTCAGATGTCGATGGAGTGATGAACGGAAATCTTACACCATTCCTCAAAGCGTTTCTGATGGCAGACGGAACGGCGGTTTCAGATGACGATCTCGACCTATAAAAATATCATGTTTACATTTTTGTTAAAATATGCTAATATGTTTTCAGCATAATTTTATTAAGCTTATTTTTGTTCATCATCATTACATATGGAAGATTACAATAGCTGGAGAGATTTATTAAACCCCGAATTTTACATCAACATGGGTGGGTTCTGGGTTATTTTGTTCATTATTTTTGCCGAGACAGGTTTGTTCGTAGGGTTTTTCCTTCCGGGAGATTCACTCCTTTTTGTGTCAGGAATTTATGCAGTAGATATTATTTCACAAACATTTGGTTCTACAGGAAGTGATTTTTTAGACACCACTATTTTGGCATCTGCTGTTGCAATTGCTGCAATCATAGGGAATCAGGTAGGGTATTGGTTTGGCAGCAAAACAGGACCGGCTTTGTACAAAAAACAAGATACTTTTCTTTTTAAGAAAAAATACCTTTACCAGGCACATGATTTTTTTGAAAAAAATGGTGCATTAGCCGTAATTATGGCTAGATTTTTACCTGTAGTAAGAACTTTCATGCCAATCGTTGCAGGTATCGTAAGGATGGATAAAAAAGCATTTCTGCGTGATAATATTATCGGTGGTGTGCTTTGGTCTTTCAGTTTGATCTTTGCAGGACATTATCTTGATAAATTATTCATGGATCAGTTTGGAATTAATCTGAAAGAAAAACTTGAATTTATCATCATCATTATTGTTTTGGTTACAACTGTTCCCGTGATTCTTAAATTTGTTTTTGGGGCACCAAAAGAAAACCCGAAATTGGAAGATGAAGTTTTAGAAGACTTGATTGATAAAGAAAAATAATCAACTTAAAAATATAGAAAGTAACCTGCAATTTTGCGGGTTATTTTTTTGCGTTGAAAAGAAGCTCCAACGGAGCGGTTTAATAAAGCATTGGGTGAAACCCTATTAAATTCAAGTTGAAGTTCAATATTTAGTTTTTATCCATTCCAGAATGTTGGGATAAATAATGCGGTCTCTTTTAGTTTTGTTGAAAAATCTCGGTGCATGACCGGTTTTATCCATAAAAACCAATTTGTGCGGTACATTCATCGCCGTCAAAGCAGAATCTAGTGCCAAACCTTGTTTTTGATTCACTAAAAAATCCTGATTTCCCTGAAATAAAAGGGTCGGAACATTGGTAATATTAGCAATCGGACTTGCTTTCTGGAATTCTTCAGATAAGTTTTTTCTATCAAATTTGCTCCCTACCATTTTCTGCACCGTTCCTGAAGTATATTTTGAATAAAATGAATTTAAATATTCCGGAGAATAAAAATCTGTCGGGCCACTTAACGAAATGATTTTTTTTATCTTATCTGAATTTTGATAGCCGTAAAGTAATGCTAAATGTCCGCCTGCACTTTCTCCCAGAAGAATATAGTTGTCGGGAAGAAGTTCTGCTTTTTCAGATAGTGAATTGAATTTTTCAATTGCTGATTGAATGTCTTCCAATTGATCTTTATAAGTGAAGTGCTTTGAAACCAAGCGGTAATTCATATTAACACTCGGAATACTATTTTCAAAAAGCATCTTTTGAATTTTGATCATGTGCTCCTTTCGGCCGTACTTCCATGCACCGCCATGAAGAATTAAAACGACTGGCGAATCTGTAGCATAATCCGCAGGGAGAAAAATATCCATTTTCTGGCGTTTGTGATCGCCATATTTTAGATTATAAATTTTCTGACTGTCTTTTCCCACCCAAACTCTGAATTTTGTATTGCAAGAATTTAAAACTAAGCTTATCAATCCTAAAACAAAGAAATGGTAATTGAGAATCAGCTTTTTCATAGAGTAAAGGTAAGGAGAATTTTATTTTATGTTTAAATTAATAATCTCAAATCAATCAACAAAATCAAATTAAATCTATATTTTTGTAAGACTTAACATTTATTAAAAAAATTTTAAAATACTATGGCTTCTGGTTTTTTTGCGATTTTAGATGATATCGCTGCTTTGATGGATGATGTTGCAGTAACAAGCAAAATTGCAACCCAAAAAACAGCAGGTATTTTGGGCGATGATTTGGCGGTAAACGCAGAAAAAGCAACAGGTTTCCTTTCTTCAAGGGAAATTCCTGTATTGATGAAAATTATGAAAGGTTCATTTGTGAATAAGTTGATTATTGTTCCTTTTGTTTTTCTCCTCGAGTGGCTGTATTCGCCTGCTATTAAGATTATTTTAATTATTGGTGGATTTTATCTGGCATACGAAGGTGTCGAAAAAATTGTAGAATTTTTATTTCACAGAGAGAAGAAGGGTCATGAAGTTATCGAAGAATCTGATGATATTGTTGAAGAAGGCGAAGATGCGGAAAATACTAAAGTAAAATCTGCAGTTACTACTGATTTTATTCTGTCCCTGGAAATCGTTATTATCGCATTGGCCGCAGCAAAAGATGGCTACCATGCACTTAAATCACAATTTAATCCTCTTCTTGTAGAGATCGTTACTGTTTCCATAGTTTCGGTTATTGCCACAGTTGGCGTGTACGGAATTGTAGCATTAATTGTCAGAATGGATGATGCCGGCTTCAAATTAATTAAAAAAAGCAACGATAAAGGCTTTTTTGGTAAATTGGGTCACCTGTTGGTTAAGGCACTCCCATGGGTTATTAAAGCTTTAGGAATCATAGGAACCATCGCCTTGATTCTGGTTGCAGGTGGAATTTTTGATCATAATATTGATTATCTTCATCACGCATTACCAACATGGCATGAAACACTAAAGCAAGTTATTTTCGGTCTGGCAGGCGGATTAGTCGCTTTATTTTTGATTACTGGCGGAAAGAAAATTTATTCATTAGCAACAAAGAAATAATTGTTAGATCTTTATAAAAAAATCCTGCTTCATTCTTTTGGAGCAGGATTTTATTTTTTTAAATTTTATGAAAAACTAATTTTCTTTAAGCCATTGATCAATTTCAGCAAAACTTTGAGCCGCATATTCTACCCAAGGAAAATGACCTGCTTTTTCTATCAATACCAGTTTAGAATTGGGTAATGTTTTGTGTAGTTGTTCAGCAAATTCAGGTAAATTATTCGTATCTGACTTTCCATTAAGAATCAAAGTTTTTGTTTTGATTTCCGAGAACTTTTTCTGTTGATTATAATAATACTTCAATTCTTTCTCCTGCTGAGGTAACTGACCGTTCACAGGTTTTCTTCTTCCTGCTTTCGAAATTTCTTTCATGATGGGAATTACTTTTTGTGAAGATTCTTCATCATAGCACCACCATTTCAGAGGAGCTTTTGACAGATCTCTTCCGTCCGGTGATTTTTCGGTTTTGTGGGTGTACATATAGTCCCAGTCTTTTACGACTTTTGAAAACCATTCAGATTCTTGCATTCTTTTGTTTTCAGATTCTTTTTTTCGATTATAAACATTTTCTGGTGATGCGATTAAAGAAGTTCCCGTCAGTATCATTCCTTCAACATGATTCGGATGTTCCAAACTGTAAAGCATGGCGATTCCGCTTTGGTCAGAATGCCCGAAAAACCAGATTTTATCGATATTGAGCTTCTTTCTTAATTCTTCAATTTCTTCAACACTTTTCGCAAGGCTATAATCTTCCACTTTGTTTGGCGCAGCAGACTTTCCGGTTCCACGTGAATCATAATAAACCATTGTGAATTGTTTCTCCAAAGGCTGTAAGGTCAATTCATACCCGATTTTCCCAGAATTGGGATGGCCAATAAACATCACCGGACCGCTTCCTTTGATGGTGTAGTTGATGCTGATGCCGTCAATTTTTTCTGTGAAATTTCCGTTTTTAAGCTCTTGTGCACTTGCAAAAAAGATGAAAAATGAATTGGTTATAATGAATGCTTTAAGTCTGAAGTCCATAGATGGTAATGATTGATTTAAAAGCCAAATTTAAAATATATCTAAAAATATGATTTGTTTTCTTTAAATAAAATGAGTCGAACTTAGAATTCGTTCTGTAATTAGTATTAAATATTTATTTTTGCAGAAATTAAAACATTGAATTATCATTCAATTTAATCGGCTTCATTTTCAATCAACGATGGGTAGAAATTTATCAATTGATGTTTTAAAAATCATACTGGCATTTTTTGTCGTGTTTCTGCACATGAATTTTTTGAAAGAAACGTATCCTGCTTTGAGTTATATCTTAGTCAACGGAATTTTTAGAATTGCCGTTCCCGTTTTTTTAGTGATTACCGGATTTTATTTTTTCCATATCGACAATAAAGTAAAACTGAAAAAATGGCTTTTCAGAACGTTTTTATTGTACGCAATCTGGATGTTGATCTATATTTCTTATTGGAAAGATAACGAACAAATTTGGCTGACTGTCATTTTTGGATATCATCATTTGTGGTATTTAATAGGAACTTTTTTTTCGGGGATTATTCTTTACTTTTTAAGAAATCAAAATTCACGGTTACTGATTTCTTTAGCGTTAGGTTTTTTCTTATTGGGTTACGGAGTTCAGGTTTTAGGAAATCTTCACTATTTTGAAAACGAAAACGATTCAATTTTAAATATGTATTTGCTCTACCGAAATTTCCTTTTTGTGTGTTTTCCTTTTTTAACCATCGGTTTTTTGATCAATAAACATAAAGTTGATTTATCAGAGTATAAAAATTCATCTCCATTGGTGATTTTATCAGTATTGTGTGTCGTTGCCGAAGCTTTTTTTAACTACAAAAATATAAGCAGTGAAAGTACCGATATCTTATTTTCTTTGATTTTTGCGAGTCCGTTGTTGTTCTTGTACTGCCAGAAAATCTATATCAAAACCACTTCAAAAATTTTAGCGAGTTTCTCTACAGCAATTTACGTTGTACATCCGCTGATTATGAAATCTGATTTTTATAAAGATATTGAGTCTTTTAAAATTTTAATCTTTTTAGCGATTTTAATTCCGGTAAGCTTTGGTTTGGTTTATCTCAATAAGAAATTGAAATATCTGCTTTAATCTAATCCTGACCGTTCATCGGAAGAATCATTCCGTTTTGATCGTATTTCAGTTCTCGTACTTTCAGGCTTCGCAGATAACTTTTACCGCCTGAATTTTTAGAATCATGATAAAAAAAGATACCATTTTTTATCAATTTCTACGATGCTGTGATGGGTTGTCCAACCTACAACAGGCGTCAGGATTTCACCTTGAAATGTAAACGGCCCATAAGGATTATCTCCGATTGCGTAAACGAGTTTATGGGTTTCTCCTGTAGAGTAGGAAAGATAGTATTTGTTGTTGTATTGATGAATCCAAACGCCTTCAAAAAAACATCTGTGCTGATCTCCTGATTTTAACTGATTTCCGTTTTGTCTACAATTAAAACATCTTTTGGTTCCTCAGCCAATTCTTTCATATTGCTTTTCAATAAAGCAACTTTTGGCAATAAAGCGTTTTCTTCTATCTAAAGTTCAGGATAATCTTTAGAATGCTTATTGTTTCGGTATTCCTGAAGTTGTCCTCCTTTTAAGCCTCCAAAATATATATAATATTTTCCGTTATCATTTAAAACCGTTGGGTCAATGCTGTACGTTCCACTAATTGGAGTTTTTTCAGCCTTAAAAGGCCCGGTCGGGCTTTTACTTGTAGCTATAGCAATTTTGAATAAATCATTTTATCTTTTGCAGGAAAATAAAGGTAATATTTATTCCCTCTTTTCGCAACATCAGGAGCCCAAAGCTGCTGTTTCGACCAAGAAACATCTTCTAATTTTAAAGCAATTCCCTCGTCTTTTGCTTTCTGATTGACGTTGTCTAAAGTGAGAACATGATAATCTTTCATGTTAAAATGTGCCCCGTTGGCAGCATCTTTCACATCAGTCTGGATGTCATGAGACGGATAAATGTAAATTTTTCCATCAAAAACATGCACAGAAGGGTCTGCAAAATACAAATCATCAAATAAATATTTTGGACTTTCCTGTGCGTAACCGATTACATTTAGTAATGTGAAAATGATAATTTTTCTAATGAATTGACTTTCCATAATTGGTTTTACGGAAATAGAGAAAAAATTTAGTTTAAATTATAATTCATAATCACCAGTCTCAAAATAAAATGGACAAAGTCTTGCTGTGCATCATTTCTGCTGATGAGTTTATTTTTGTATTCGTAAGTTCCGAAAACCTTTATTAAAGTTTTATAGGTGTTATAATCTTCATCTTTAATTCTGATTTTCACGTGTCCGTCTTTTCTTTTGATCAGTTGATCATCTAAAGTTCTCACTTTAAATAATACTTCACAAGATTTTGGGACAAGGCCATAATATCGCTCTACAATATTTACCTTGAATGCATCAAAGATTATTGTATTAAAGACCAAATTACCATTAGAATCTGGTGTACGAAGTTGAAGTTGATAGTTCATTTTGAATTGCTACCTTAAAGATATAAATAATTTAATATACGATAAAAGTGAAAAAGAGACTTTTTGAAAAGCCTCTTTTATATTTTTTTTAATTGAATAGATCTTTCACTTTATCAAAGAAAGTCTTTTCCTTTCCGGATGGTTCTGCAACCATGTCACCGCTAGACATTTGCTTTTCAAAAAAATCTTTTTGTTCTTTATTAAGCGTTTGAGGAGTCCATACATTGATGTGAATAAACATATCGCCTTTTCCATAACTGTCGATGCTAGGTAAACCTTTTCCTGCTAATCTCAAGATTTTTCCGGATTGAGTTCCTGCATCTACGGTTATTTTAACTTTTCCGCCAACAGTTGGAATTTCTTTTTTAGTTCCTAAAGCTGCTTCAGCAAAAGAAACGTATAGTTCCTGATGAAGATTATCACCTTCTCTTTTGATGGTTTTATCTACTTCTTCCTCTACGATTACCAACAAATCTCCGGGAATTCCACCGAAAGGTGCATCGTTTCCTTTTCCTCTTACATTTAATTGGATGCCGTCTCTTGCACCTGCAGGAATGTTGATTGAAATTTCCTCCTCATCTTTTATTAAACCCTGTGCATTAGCGCCTGCAGGAATTTTGTCGGCAACTTTCCCGATTCCCTGGCAAGTTCCACAAGTGGTCTGCGTTTGCATTTGCCCAAACATTGTGTTCATTACCTTCATCTGAACTCCGGCTCCGTTACACGTAGGGCAGGTTTTTGAAGTGGTGCCTTCTGCCATCTTCATTTTTTTTACTTTAAGAGTTTTTTGGGTTCCGTTCACCATCTCTTCAAGGTTCAGCTTGATTCTGATTCTTAAATTAGAACCTTTCACCTGCTGACGGCCTCCGCCGCCACCGCCGAATCCTCCAAAACCACCTCCGAAAATGTCGCCGAACTGACTGAAGATATCCTCCATATTCATTCCGCCACCGAAGCCGCCGCCGCCATAACCTCCAGCACCACCCATTCCGGCGTGTCCGTATTGGTCGTAACGAGCTTTTTTATTGTCGTCGCTTAAAACTTCATAGGCTTCTGCAGCCTCTTTAAATTTTTCTTCAGCCTCTTTATCTCCCGGATTTTTATCTGGGTGATATTTGATCGCCATTTTTCGGTATGCTTTCTTTATTTCGTCGGCACTTGCAGATTTGCTGACCTCAAGAACCTCGTAATAATCTCTCTTTGACATATATTTATAAGTAATAAACAATGGGTAATGAGCAATATTTATTACTTATTACCCATTACTGATAATTAATTTCCTGTTACAACTTTTGCAAAACGAATCACTTTGTCTCCTAAAGTATATCCGGTTTCGATAACATCTACGATTTTACCTTTCAAATCTTCAGATGGAGAAGGAATCTGTGTAATCGCCTCGTGGTAGTCAACATTGAAGCTGTCACCGGCTCTTACCTCCATTATTTTTAAACCTTTCTCTGTCAGTTTGTTTTTAAACTTGTTGTAAATCAACTCAACTCCCTGAAGATCGGCTTCATTACCGTTTTTAGCGATTTCTTTCAAAGCTCTTTCAAAATCATCCAAAACACCTAGCATAGAAACCATCATCTCTTGGTTGGCGTAAGTGAAGAAGTCCATCTTCTCTTTTGAAGTTCTTTTTTTATAGTTTTCAAACTCTGCGTACAGTCTGATGTAACGGTCTTTTTCTACTGCCAAAAGTTCTTCTGCGGTAGGAATTTCTGTCACATTTTCTTCTGTTGTCGCTTCCGTCTGAGGATTGATTTCTTCCTGATTATTGATATTTTCTTCGTTGATATCCTGATTTTCCATGTTTCAATAACTTTTTATAATACATCTTTGTCAAAGATTTTGCCAAAGAAAAAATCAGGACATTTAGGCAGATTATAGAGGTGTGATTAAAAAATAATCGCTGATTCTCTCAAAGCATTAAATTAATTATTCACATTTTACCATTGTTTTTTAATCTAAGCTTAAAACCATTCTTACAATTTTTCTCTCTCAATCAAAATCCGTATTTTTGTGCATCTAAAAAGTAAAAGAAAGAATGAATTCCTACAAAAATCCATTGGAAGAGCGCTACTCCAGCCAAGAAATGTTGTTTAACTTTTCTCACAACAACAAATTCCAGAATTGGAGAAAGCTTTGGATCGCTTTGGCTGAGATTGAAAAAGACTTGGGTCTAGACATCACAGATGAGCAAATTGCAGAGTTAAAAGCCAATGTTGACAATATCGATTACGACAAAGCAGCAGAATATGAGAAGAAATTCCGTCATGATGTGATGGCTCACGTTCACGCTTACGGTGACGTAGCGCCTTCTGCAAAAGGAATTATTCACCTGGGAGCAACTTCAGCGTTTGTAGGAGACAATACAGATTTAATTCAAATCCGTGACGGACTTTTAATTTTAAAGAAAAAGTTAGTTAACGTAATGAAAAATCTGGCTGATTTTTCTATTCAATATAAAGACCTTCCAACTTTAGGATTTACTCATTTCCAACCGGCTCAGTTGACCACCGTTGGAAAAAGAGCAACACTTTGGTTACAAAGTTTGGTTTTAGACATCGAAGAGCTTGATTTCTTTTTAGAAACTCTGCGTTTTAGAGGAGTAAAAGGAACAACCGGAACTGCAGCAAGCTTCCTGGAGCTTTTCAACGGTGATTATTCTAAAGTAAAACACTTAGATAAAGAATTATCAAAAAGATTCGGTTTTGAGAAAGTTTTCGGAGTTTCCGGACAGACTTACGACAGAAAAATCGATGCAAAAGTGGTGGCATTATTAGGAAATATTGCTCAATCTGCGCATAAGTTCACCAATGATTTACGTTTACTTCAAAATTTGAAAGAAGTTGAAGAACCATTCGAAAAAAACCAAATCGGTTCATCAGCAATGGCTTACAAACGTAACCCAATGAGAAGCGAAAGAATCGGAGCATTGGCAAAATATGTTATGTCTTTGACGACAAGTTCTGCAATGGTGGCTTCAACACAATGGTTTGAAAGAACATTGGATGATTCTGCAAACAAAAGATTGACTATTCCACAGGCATTTTTAGCCGTTGATGCAATTCTATTAATCTGGAACAACATCATGAACGGAATTGTGGTATATCCGAACAGAATCAACAAGCATATTATGGAAGAACTTCCTTTCATGGCAACAGAATACATCATTATGGAAGAAGTGAAAGCTGGTGGCGACCGTCAGGAAATCCACGAAGTGATCAGAGTTCACTCAATGGAAGCTTCTAAACAGGTGAAAGAAGAAGGTAAAGAAAACGATTTGATCGAGAGAATTTTAAATGACAATTCATTGAAATTAGATAAATCAAAATTAAAAGAAGTTCTGGATCCTAAAAACTTTATCGGTTTCGCACCTATCCAAACGGAAGAATTCATTGCCAATGAAGTTCAGCCTATTCTGGATGCAAACAGCGAATTGATTGGTTTAGAATCTGACCTGAAAGTATAAATGATATGCAGTCTTTGGGCTGCATTTTTTTAGTAGGTTGATGTGTAATTAAGCAATTTTTTTAAATAAAATCAGTTTTTAAGAATTCCGTTGAAATAAAGCTGAAAGAATTATGAAAGAAGATAGTCATTTGTCTGCCATTGATGAAAATCTGTTAGAGAACATTAAATTTATTGTTCTGAAGGGTCGGGCAAATACTTATCAAAAAATAAACAGAGAACTGATTCTTACTTATTGGGAGATAGGGAAGGAAATTGTAGAGGCAGAGAGAAGAAATAATATAGATTATTCCACATCAAGGCAGATCATTCTTAAATTATCTAAACTGTTGACAAAGGAAATTGGAAAAGGATTTTCCCGGTCTAATTTTTTTAATATGAGGAAATTTTATCTTGAATACTTAAGTGTCCAGTCAGTGACTGGACAGGCTGAAGTTTTTTCACTGTCTTCCATACAACTTACCTGGACGCATATTTGTGAATTACTCATTATTGAGGATAAAAATAAAAGAAGTTTTTACGAAAAAGAAACGGTAAATGCACACTGGTCGATACGGGAATTGAAAAGACAGATTGACAGCTCTCTTTACGAACGACTTTTGCTTTCACAAGGCAAATCCAACAAAGAAAAAGTTCTGGAACTTTCGAAAAAGGGTCAGGAGCTCATAAAGGCTGAAGATATTCTGAAAAGTCCTTATGTTTTCGAATTTCTGGGGATACCGGAAAACAAACCTTTGCTTGAAAAAGATTTAGAGAAAAAGCTGATCCGTCATATCGAAGATTTTTTGCTGGAACTTGGAAAAGGTTTTATGTTTGTCGGTTCGCAGCAGAGAGTGACCATCAACAATACTCACTATTATGTTGATATGGTTTTCTATAATAAAATTTTGCAATGCTATATTCTAATAGAACTAAAAACTACAAAACTGAATATTTCAGATGGAGGCCAATTAAATACCTATCTCAATTACTACAAAACAGAAGTAAATGATGAAAATGATAATCCGCCAATAGGTATAATTTTGTGTACAGAAAAAGATGAAATTACAGCAGAATATATTCTGGGTGGATTCGAAAATAATCTTTTTGCATCAAAATATATCACAGTTTTGCCGGATAAACAGACTTTGATAGAAGAACTTGAAAATGCGATGAATATTACTGAGTAATAACTTTTCATCTCAATAAAAATATTAAATCTAATAAATGATTTTAGAAATGAAAGCTAAAATCTCATATCTATAAAAATGAACAAAAGAATTTTCGTAGAAAAAAGAGGAATTTTCGATGTAGAAAGTCCAAAAATTTTTGATGAAGTAAAAGCGGTGGTTCCGTCGGTCAAAAATGTAAAAGTGTACAATGTGTACGATATTTTCAATTTGAACGATGGTGAGTTCGAAAAAGTTGTTAATAGCACTTTTGTTGATCCCGTTACTGATATTTTAATCGAAGAAAATCCTGCAAAAGGAATTTATTTCGCATTGGAATTTTTACCCGGACAATACGACCAGCGTGCGGATTCTGCTCAACAGTGTATCGCTTTACTGACTGAAAATGAGAAATCTAAGGTGAGAAGCGGAAAATTGATCGAGTTTGAAGGTGTTTCTGAATCTGATTTGGCAAAAATCAAAGACCTTCTCATCAATAAAGTAGAATCTCAGGAGAAAGATTTATCAGTTTTAAATATTCCTGCAGAAGAAACGCCGTCAAAAGTTTTGGTTCACGATAATTTCATTAGTTTCAATGATGCTCAACTTGAAGAATTCTTCAACAATCACGGTTTTGCTTTAGGTTTGGATGATTTAAAATTCATTCAGGAATACTTTAAAACTGAACAGAGAAATCCTACAGAAACTGAACTAAAAGTTTTAGACACGTATTGGAGCGACCATTGCCGTCACACAACGTTTGAAACAGAGCTTTCCAATATTGAGTTTGAAGGACAGTTTAAACATACACTGGAAACCATTTTCAATGATTATATTGAGAAAAGAAAATTCTTAGGACGCGAATTGAAACCCATCTCTTTAATGGATTTGGCAACGGTTTGCGGAAGATATTTCCATAAAACAGGCAACCTTGAAAACCTTGTTGTTTCAGATGAAATCAACGCATGTACCATCCAGATTGAAGCTGAATACGATGGTAAAAAAGAGCCGTGGTATTTATTATTTAAAAATGAAACCCACAATCACCCAACCGAAATTGAACCATTTGGTGGTGCTTCTACTTGTTTAGGTGGAGCTATCAGAGATCCTTTGTCTGGACGTTCTTACGTTTTCCAGGCGATGAGATTAACTGGTGCTGCTGATGTTTTGGAACCTGTTGATCAAACTTTACCGGGGAAATTACCTCAAAAAACAATCACCAAACAGGCTGCAAACGGCTATTCTTCTTACGGTAACCAAATCGGTCTGGCGACTACAATGGTTTCTGAAATCTACGATGAAGGCTACAAAGCGAAAAGAATGGAAGTTGGTTTCGTTACCGGCGCCGTTCCTGTGGATTGGGTAAGACGTGAGAAGCCTGAAGCTGACGATTCTATCATTATTTTAGGAGGTGCAACGGGGCGTGACGGTGTTGGTGGAGCAAGTGGAAGTTCAAAAGAACAGGACGAAACCTCGATTCATACAATGAGTTCTGAGGTTCAGAAAGGAAATGCCGTTGAAGAACGTAAAATCCAGAGATTATTCAGAAATCCTGAAGTGACAAGACTGATTAAAAAATCGAATGATTTCGGAGCGGGTGGAGTTTCTGTAGCCATCGGTGAAATCGCCGATTCTTTGGAGGTTAATCTGGATGTTTTACCTTTAAAATACGAAGGTTTGAACGGAACTGAGCTTGCCATTTCTGAATCTCAGGAAAGAATGGCAGTTGTGGTTGAACCAAAAGATAAAGAACAGTTCATTAAATTCTGTGAAGCTGAAAATATTGTAGCTGTTGAGGTGGCAAAAGTGACAGATTCTGGAAGAATGCAGATGTTCTGGAAAGGAGATAAAATTGTTGACCTTTCAAGAGAATTTTTAGATACAAACGGTTGTTCAAAAAGTCAGGAAGTTAAGATTACGCATCTTAATGAAGTAAAAGAAGAAACTCAGGTTTTCAACGAAGCGAATTTCTTAAAAATCTTAGCAGATAAAAACGTTGCTTCTCAAAAAGGTTTGTTGGAAATGTTTGATTCATCAATCGGTGCGACTACGGTTGCGATGCCTTTGGGTGGGAAATATCAGCAAACTTTGATGGAAGGAAGCGCTCAGACGCTACCGATTTTAGGAGCAAAGAACATCGAAACAGTTTCCTTTGCAAGTTGGGGGTTTGATGCTGAAATATCAAAGCAAAACTCGTTATTGGGAGCTTCTTACGCAGTTGTTGAAAGCGTTGCAAAAATCGTTGCAATGGGTGGTGACTATAAAAATATAAGATTAAGTTTTCAGGAATATTTTGAGAAATTAGGTCAGAATCCTGAAAAATGGGGTAAACCTTTGGCTTCTCTTTTGGGGGCTTACGATGCGCAGATTAACCTTGGTTTGGCTGCGATTGGAGGGAAGGATTCAATGAGTGGAACGTATCAGGATTTGAATGTTCCGCCTACTTTGATTTCATTCGCTTGTGCCAATGGAGGAAAGAAAAATGTAATCTCTCCGGAATTTAAACGGGCGGGAAATAAACTGTATTTCTTCAATCATATTTCACAGGAAAACGGACTTCCAAACTACGAAAATCTGAAAGTAGTTTTTGAATTGATTTCCGAAAATATCAAAGCCGGAAAAATTGTTTCTGTGAAAACTATTAAAGAAGGTGGTGTTGCCGTTGCTTTAGGTAAAATGAGTTTCGGAAACAGATTGGGAGCTGAAATTAATATTGCTGATGAGAACGTTTTATTAGCTAAAAATATCGGAAGTTTAATTATAGAATCGACTGAAGAACTGAGTTCTGTTGATCTTCAATTAATCGGTGAAGTTAAAAATTCAAATATTTTGAAAATCAATAATTTGAATTTTGAAATTGAAAAATTACTTGAAGCGAATACAAGAACTTTCGAAAATCTTTTCTCAACAGTTGAAAAAGAAAAAATAACGGTTGAATTAGATTCAAACCTGAACTCTATCAACCCAAGAAATATCATCATCAAAAAACACGGAATTGCTCAGCCAAGAGTTTTCGCACCGGTTTTTCCGGGGACAAACTGCGAGTACGATACGCTGAATGCCTTCCAGAAAGAAGGTGCAATTGTGAGCAGTTTACCTTTGATTAATATCAATCATCAGTTGCTTGACGAAAGCATTGATGCGTGGATAAAAGAAATTAAAAAGTCACAGATTTTAGCATTCTCCGGCGGGTTCTCTGCAGGTGATGAGCCGGACGGTTCTGCTAAGTTTATCGTGAATGTTTTGAAGAACGAAAAGATGAGAAATGCCGTTCACGAATTGCTCGACAGAGACGGAATGATCATCGGAATCTGTAACGGTTTCCAGGCCTTGGTAAAATCAGGATTGTTGCCTTACGGAAGAATTAAAGATTTAGATGAAAATTCTCCGACGTTGGCTCATAATGCAATCAGAAGACACATTTCTCAGATGGTGAATGTGAAAGTTCTGAATGATGAATCGCCTTGGCTGAAAGGAATGAAAGATCAGGTTTTCACGATTCCAATTTCTCACGGTGAAGGTCGTTTTATGGCTTCGGAAGAAGAAATTCAGAAGTTGTACGAAAACGGACAGATTGCTACTCAATATTTAGATTTAGATGGAAACACCGCTCACGGAATGCCGTTCAATCCAAACAACTCATTATTTGGAATTGAAGGAATCACAAGTCCGGATGGAAAAATCTACGGTAGAATGGGTCACCCTGAACGTTTTGCAGAAGGTTTAATGAAAAATATTCCGACTGCGAATTACCACAACATCTTTAAAAATGGAGTGGAATACTTTAAATAAAAATAACGGGAAAACGGCTGTCATCAATGGCAGCCATTTTTCTGATCTGTCAGGATTCTACGAGGAAGTTTCTCGAGTTTTGATGAAGAATGCGGATTGGAAAGTTGCGACTTTAGATGGCTTTGATGATATTTTGTATGGAGGTTTCGGTGTTTTTGAAAATAAAGATGAATTTGAAATCATTTGGAAAGATTCTCAAAAATCAAAAGAAGATCTAAACTTTGAAGCCACCAAAGAATTTTACGGAAATAAAATCAAACATGGAAAACCTTTTAATATTGAATTGATTCAACAAAAACTGGATGATTTAATTGAAGGAAACGGACAAACCTTATTTGAAATTCTGATTGAAATTATAGAATCGCATAAGAACATAAATCTAGTTTTAGACTAAAATTGAAGAGGAGAATGATGTACGGATTATTTTTCGGTGACAGCATAACTTACGGCGAATACGATGGCGTATTTGGAGGCTGGGTTGATATTCTCAAAAGATATGCTTTGCAGAAATACAATGAAAGAAGCAGTGAATTGATCCTTTTTAATCTCGGAATCGGTGGCGAAACGTCAGAAGGTTTAGTGAAAAGAATTCAGAATGAAATGACTTCAAGAAATTCAGCTGCTGGAAATATTATTTTCCTCGGTTATGGCGCAAACGATTTGGCTGTAAAAGATGGAAATCATATGGTGAAACCAGAACAATTTAAAGCTAATATTGAAAAAGCAGTTCATCATGCAAAAGATTTTTCAGACAAAATTTATCTGGCGAGTATTCTTCCTATTTCGAAAAAAGTTGAGGGTGAAATTTCTACAACCGGAAAGATTAGGACAAACGAAAATGTTTTATTTTACAATCAAATTCTTAAAGATATTGCAAATGAAAACTCTTTAATTTACATCGATTTTCATTCCGCATTTTTAGAAGATAAAGAGATTCTGCTTTCCAAAGACGGCGTTCATCCCAACGAAAAAGGATATGGGATGATGGCTGAAATTGCAATTCCAATTATTGAAAAATATTTATAATGTCACACTTATTTTCTTACGGAACTTTGCAGAAAGAGCAGGTTCAAATCGAGACTTTCGGACGAATTTTGCAAGGAGAGAAAGACATATTAGCAGGCTATAAACTTGAAATGCTGGAGATAACTGATCCGGAAGTTTTACGAAAAAGTAATCAGAAATATCATCCGATTTTAGAATTTTCGGGAAATGCTGAGGATGAAGTAGAAGGTGTTCTGTTTGAAGTGAGCGATGAAGAAATTCTTCAGGCTGATGAATATGAGGTGGACGATTATAAAAGAATTGAAACTGTTTTTAAATCTGGAAAAAAAGGATTTATCTATGTTGGAAAGTAGTGTTTTAAACACAAATAACACGAAAATGTTCACAAATAGCACGATTTTATTAGTGAAGATTAACCAAAAATATATTTCCAATACACAAAAACTCCTACAATGACAGAAGCTGCCGCTATTAAAGTTACTGCTCCTGCTGAAACGTCTTTAATAAAGCCAATTCTTTTATCAAACTCAGGATGTATGATGTCGCATATCTTTTCGATGGACGTATTGAAAATTTCTGCACTTAAAACTCCGAGAGAAACCGTTAAAACCAAAACAGTATCGATGCCGGAAAGTTTTAAATAAAAAATCAAAAAAATATTAATCAGCAAAGCCAAAACCTCAATCTGGAAATTTCTTTCAGACTTAAGCATCATCCAAATGCCCCGAAAGGAGGTGATGAAACTTTTATGGATGGGTGGTTTACGCATTAACTTTTTTACAAATATAATATTTGTGTTTGATGTTTTTTGCTAATTCATTTATCTTTGAGAATTATTAAATAACCATGATGAAAAACTTATCAGCTTTTTGTTTGCTTCTTATTTCGAGCATTGCTTGGTCACAAGATTATACGAGTAAAATTGCTAAAGAAACTTGTGAATGCTTTACAAAAGTTAAATCAAAATATCCGAATACTAAAAACCTTGAAACTCAATTAGGGTTTTGTATGTTGAAATCTGTGCAGCCTTATGCGAAAGAGGTGAAAAGAGATTTTAATATTGATGTAATTAATGATAATTCTGAAAAAACTGGTGAGATTATTGGGAAATGGCTGGTCGCTGAATGTCCGGATATTTTTCTTGAAATGGTTTCTTCTACCGAAGATGATCGGGACGTCGCTAAGTCTCAATTGCTCATGAACGGTACTGTAAAGAAAATTGAAAAAGAAAATTTTGTAATTTTTCACTTGGTCGGCGAAAATAACAACCTCACTAAATTTTACTGGGTTTCAAATGTAGAATCAAATCTTGATCTTCCAAAAGAATACAATGCACTTTTAAATAAAAAAGTTAACATCAGTTACTATACAACCGAAATTTTTGATGTGAAAATTAATGATTACAGAAATTTAAACATAATATCTAGTTTGAAAACGGACGAGTGATGTTTGTTTAAAACTCGTAACGATTATTTTTTTCATTCTTAGTTCTATTTGTTATATTTGTAAAAACTTATTTTTAAATCTATGAAATTTATTATTTCAAGTGGTGAACTGCAGAAAGCATTGCAAACTGTAAGTGGTGTAATATCAAGCTCTCAATCGAGACCGATTTTAGAAAACTATCTTTTTGAGTTAAACGAAAATAACCTTACCATTACAGCGTCTGATGGCGAAACAACTTTGGTAACTTCATTGGATGTAAAGTCTGATGATGCAGGTAAATTTGCGGTTCCTGCCAAAATTTTTCAGGATTTTATCAAAACTTATGGCGAACAACCTTTGACGCTTGTTGTAAAAGACAATGCTGAAGGTACTGGTAGCCAGCTTGAGATTTTAGATGAGAAAGATAATTTTGCCGTTGCATTAGACAACGCAGATGATTATCCTGAACTTCCGGAATTTGATGCTGCTCAAAGCGTGACAATGCCTGCGGGAGTTTTATCTGAAGCTTTAACAAATACACTTTTTGCTACAAGTAACGATTCTCTTCGTCCTGTAATGACAGGAGTTTTATTCCAGTTTGGAGAAAATGAAACCAATTTTGTTTCTACAGATTCTCACAGATTGGTTGTTTATAAAAGAACAGACCTGATGAATGCCGAGCCCATGGAATTCATCATGCCTAAAAAACCTTTGAATATTTTTAAAAATATTTTAGCAAGTTCAAATGAAGACATTACGATTGACTTCAACGAAAACATGGCTAAATTTACTTTCGGTAAACATATCTGGATCTGTAGATTAATTGACGGGAAATATCCAAATTATACAGCGGTTATCCCTAAAGAAAACCCGAACGTTTTGACGATCAATAGAAACCTGTTGTTGGGGGCAATAAAAAGAGCTTCTATCATGTCAAACAAATCGACGAATCAGGTTAGATTCAAATTGTCTGCAAATATTCTTCACCTTCATGCAGAAGATACAGAATATGCAAACAAAGCAGATATGCAGATCCCTTGCGATTATAACGGTGAAGATATCAATATCGGATTCAGTTCTAAATTTTTAACTGAAATGTTAGGTATTCTGGGAGCAGACGATATCACGATGAAAATGTCTCAACCCAACAGACCTGGAATCATCGAGCCGCTTGATGGTCTTGAAGAAAACGAAAATATCTTAATGTTATCAATGCCGGTAATCGGATTGTAAGATTAATTTAAATAAATTCTAAAGAGGTTGATTTTTCAGCCTCTTTTTGTTTTTTAGACTCAGTTGAAAGGTTAAAAATTTCTCTATTTCTCAAAAAAACACGACATTTGTAACTTGAAAAAATTCAAAATAAATTTTCAAAATTAAAGGATGAAAATATCAAATAACTGGCTGAAAGATTATATCAAAACAGAACTGAAATCTGAAAGAATAGGAGAGTTTCTGACAGATATTGGTCTTGAGGTAGAAGGAATAGAGAAGTTTGAAAGCATCAAGGGAAGTCTGGAAGGTGTGGTTGTAGGAAAAGTTTTGACCTGCGAAAAGCATCCGAATGCCGATAAATTAAAGAAAACAACCGTAGACGTTGGAAACGGAAAAGTTTTGAATATCGTTTGTGGCGCTCCGAATGTAGAAGAAGGGCAAACGGTTCCTGTTGCAGTTGTCGGAACTAAAATCTACGATAAAACCGGAAACTTCTTTGAAATTAAAGAAGCTAAAATCAGGGGTGAAGTTTCTCAAGGGATGATCTGCGCTGAGGACGAATTAGGCTTAAGCGAAGATCACGGCGGAATCATGGTTTTAGACGAAACCAAATATGAAGTTGGGAAGAATTTTTCAGATTATTTTGAACTAACTAACGATGAGGTTTTCGAAATTGGGCTAACACCAAACAGAACCGATGCAATGTCACATTATGGCGTCGCAAGAGACTTATATGCTTTTCTTTCAACCAATCAGCAAAAAGGTGATTTTGAAAAAGTATCTTCAGTTGCTTTAAATAATGAAGGAACACATGAATTTACATTGGAAGTTGAAGACGCAGAACTAACGCCCAGATACATCGGTGCAGTAATTGAAAATGTAAAAGTCGCAGAATCTCCGTCTTGGTTGAAAGACAGATTAAAGGCAATCGGTTTGAGCCCGATTAACAATATTGTAGATATTACCAACTATATTCTTCATGGTTTTGGCCAGCCACTTCATGCTTTTGATGCAGATAAAATTGCAGATAAAAAAGTAAAGGTAGGAACCGTTGCTGAGGGAACAAAATTTACCACTTTGGATGGTGTTGAAAGAACTTTAAATGGTTCTGAAATAATCATTAAAGACGGACAAGATAACCCGATGTGTATTGCCGGAGTTTTCGGTGGTGCCAATTCCGGAGTGTCTTCTGAGACGAAAACAATCTTCTTAGAAAGTGCTTATTTTAACCCGGTTGCGATAAGAAAAGCGGCTAAATCTCATGGTTTAAATACTGATGCTTCTTTCAGATTTGAAAGAGGTGTTGATCCTAATATCACAAGAACAGCCATTACTCATGCAATCAACATGATTCAGGATTTGGCAGAAGGGAAATTAGTTGGAGATCTTCTGGAAGAATATCCAAAGAAAATTGAAGACAATTATGTGATCATCAGATTCTCAAAAATCGAACAAATTTTAGGTACTAAGATTCACAGAGAGAAAATAAAAGAAATTTTGAAAGCGCTTGAAATTCAGGTTTTAAATGAAATTCAAAATGGCTTTGAAATCTCTGTTCCTGCCTACAGAGCTGATGTAACAAGAGAAATCGATGTTATTGAAGAGATTTTAAGAATCTACGGATACAATAAAATTGAAGCTCCGCAAAAAATAGCATTTACACCTGTAAAGCTGAATGCAAAAGATCAGGATGAATTGGAAAATAATTGGGCGAGAACTTTACAGAGCTTAGGTTTCAATGAAGTGATGAACAATTCTTTAACTTCTGTGAAAGATGAAACAGATGCAGTGAAACTGCTGAATCCGTTAAGCAATGATTTGGCATTCATGAGAAAATCTTTATTGGAAGGGCTTTTACAGAATGCAATCTACAATATCAACAGAAAAAATCAGGATATCAAGTTCTTTGAATTTGGAAAAATTTACCATAAAAAAGAGAAGTACGAAGAAAGAAAACAGTTGGCTATTTTAGTGAGCGGAAGAAACGTTTCTGAAAACTGGTTGCAGCCAAAATCTTCAACAGATTTTTATAATCTGAAAGCTTTTGTAAAAGTTTTATTGGAAAGATTAGCTATAGACTATAACGAAGTGGCTTTGTCTGATGATAGATTTTCTGATGCTTTGGCTTATGAATCTGAAGGTGAAACTTTAGTGAGAATCGGAAAGGTAGCTCCCCAAATGTTGAAAGATTTTGATATTGATCAAGATTGTTTCTATGCAGAAATTGAATTAGAACTGGCGCAGAAATTACGTTTTAATAATGAATTGAAATTTAACGATATTCCGAAATTCAATAAAATCAGAAGAGATCTGGCGTTGTTGATTGATAAAAATATTACGTATCAGGAATTGTACCAGACTGCTAAAAAGAACAAATCTCCTTTCATTAAAAATATTAATTTATTTGATGTGTACGAAGGGAAAAATCTTCCGGAAGGCAAGAAGTCTTATGCGATGAGTTTTGAATTGTTAAACGAAGAAAAAACTTTAGAAGAAAAAGAAATTTCTGCAGTGATGGATTCTTTGATTAAATCTTTTCAGAAAGAATTTAATGCTGAATTGAGGTCTTAAAAAACAACTTTTCAGCGATACAATATAACGGGCTTTTGTCCGTTTTTTTTATGGAATCTTATTTACAAATAATTCTAAACAATAATATTTTCCGTAAATTTGGTTTAAATCAAAAAGAAGAATGGAACGGCTGTTCCATTTTACCTGAAAAATAAAAAATCTAAAATGAAAAAATTCTTTTTAAGTTTGTGTACGGTTGCTGTTTTGTCATCGTGCGGAACAATGTCAAATACTTCATCATCTAAAGTTGGAAAGGCTCAGCCATCAATTGCTGCTACCAAATGGGTTTTGGCTGACAATGTTAAAGGTAAAACACCAACGTTGAATATTGATGGAGCGAAAGTAAACGGAAACGCAGGATGCAACAGTTATTTCGGAACATTATCTACTGATGCTTCATCAGGAACTTTTACCGCATCTCAATTGGGTTCTACGAGAATGGCATGTGATAACATGAGCGTAGAGCAGAATTTTATGAGCATGATGGGAAAAGTTAATAAATATGTGGTTTCCGGAAATACACTAGAATTGTATCAGGATAATCTTTTACTTTTAAAGTTTAATAAAGCTGAATAAAAATAAAAAAGGAACTCAAATTTTGAGTTCCTTTTTTTATGAGTAATAAATTCTTATTCTTCGTCTTCCTCGTCGTCGTATTTCGCCAACTCTTCATCACACCATTTGAATGCAGCTTCTACTACTTTTGTAGCTTCATCTGCCATAGTTTCTTCATCGTCTCCTTCCAAATCATCTAACCATTCAACTTCTTCTTCCTCAACATTCAAAATGAATCTAGGATATTCTGTGTGAACTACAAATAAATCTTCAGGAAATTCCGAATTGTCTGCTAATAAAAACTTTGGTAATTTCATTTTTTTTAATGTTTAAACTTTCTCAAAGATAAATAAAATTATTGGTATTTGTTCTTGTCAATTTTAATTTTTCGCAAAACTTTATACGATGTGATGGTCGTTTTCTGTAATGTATCTTGTGGTTTGAAAGTGAGTTTGACTTTAGGATTAACAGTGCTTATTAGCTCTGCGATCTGTACTTGTTCAAGATTTTCCATATTATCCACATAAAATAGAATTGGTGAATTTTCTAATTTTCCTGATTTTAAAAAGATAGAAATTTCTTTTCTGTTTTCGAGATAAAAACCTTTTGAAAGCCAAGTAAAAGCCATTCCTGATAAAAGACTTAATACCCCGATTGTATAAGTTTTTAATCTGAAAATTTCAAAAACTTTTTTCAAATAAACAAGCCAGATAGGAAAAGTAAAAGGTGCTAATAAGCGATAATCTAAAGCATCAATCCCATAAAAATACTGTACAAAGTAGGAACAAATAATTCCCGAAACGCCAAGCAGAATGATGAATTTTTCAGTTTCGGTAAGTTTGTTTTTCAGAAATAAAAATACAATTGAAAATATGTTCAAGATTCCAATTCCGTAGATTCCATAATTAATGATTCCTCCATTAGGATTAGGTATATGAATAAATGGGTTGAATGAGGTTGCTAATCCCCGGAAAAGTTCTGTAAGAATTTGAGATGTAGGTTTTAGACCAATTTCTAAAACTTGATTTACATAATTTTGGTTGAATTGATCTATAAATAAAAACTTGTACAAAGCAATGTATACAGCTGCCAAACATGCAGAAGTAATAAAGATCAGGGCATAATTTTTTCTGAATGACAGAAGCCCAAATAATCCTACACTACCAATCATAAAAAGAGCGCTATATCGAATATTAAAGATTAAAATTAAAGACAATGTCAGGTAGAGAATGCTTTTCGTTTTTGTCCATCTTTTTTGAATGATACAATCTGACACATACATCAAGATAAAGATAAAAGACAACATTAAAGCTTCACTTAAAGTTGCTGAAAATAGGCTGACAAAACTTAGAAACGAACAAACAACAATAGATTCTTTAAGATAAAAATCTTTTTTCCACGCAAAGATGACAATCAAAAGAAATGAGATGATTCCAACAAATTTACTGCTCCAAAATTCATCAAAAGCAAAGTAGGTGAAAAATCTGATGCTTAAAGGATAGCCTAATGGGGTAATTGTATTATCTATCGTTGGTAAAGCATCTGCAAATCGCATGTACCGAATAGAATCGGGTGTTACTCTTCCTTTTTCATTTAATAAAAAACGCAAAATGGTCATCAATAAAGTAATGATGACCATTGATATTTGAATGTATTTTTCTTTAAGTTTCATCAGGTTGTATTAGATTGCAGCCAAATTTATAACTTAAAATTAAAAACTCATAATTAAGAAGCTATTTTGAAAACATTTTGGCCACTTTCTCAGCTTTTTTACTTTCAGAATAGTCATAAAAACCTTCTCCAGATTTTACTCCCAGTTTCCCGGCCATCACCATATTCACCAACAAAGGATTCGGAGCATATTTTGGATTTTTGAAACCGTCATACATCACATTTAAAATCGCTAAGCAAACATCAAGACCGATAAAATCAGCTAGCTGTAAAGGTCCCATCGGATGCGCCATTCCTAATTTCATTACGGTGTCGATTTCTTCTACTCCTGCAACACCGTTGTACAAAGTTTCAATTGATTCATTGATCATCGGCATTAAGATTCTGTTGGCTACAAACCCAGGATAGTCGTTCACTTCTACAGGAACTTTTCCTAAGTTTTTACTCATTTCGTAGATCGCATCAAAAGTTTCCTTAGAAGTAGAGTAACCTTTGATGATTTCAACCAACTTCATGATAGGAACCGGGTTCATAAAATGCATTCCGATCACTTTATCAGCTCTTTTTGTTGCCGCTGCAATTTTGGTAATAGAAATTGAAGAAGTATTGGTAGATAAAATGCAGTTTTCAGGAGCAAACTCGTCCATCTGAGCGAATATTTTCAGTTTTAAATCCTGATTTTCTGTAGCAGCTTCCACAACCAAATCTGCGTTGGTTACGGCATCCTTCAACGCAGTGAATGTTGTGATATTTCCTAAAGTCTCTGATTTTTGTTCTTCTGTAAGGTTTCCCTTTGCAATTATTCTGTCAAGGTTGGTGGTGATGGTTTTCAATCCTCTGTCTAAAGCATCCTGAGAGACATCTACCAAATTTACACTAAAACCGCTTTGTGCGAAAGTATGTGCAATACCATTTCCCATGGTTCCAGCCCCGATAACTACAATGTTTTTGATCATTTAAATTGTTCTTTTTTATGTGGAATTAAATTTTTTATTTGAGTTAAATCATTCTTCTTTACGAGTTCAGAACTTGTGAAAAAAACAGTTCCGCCACTGTTTTTGTCTCTTGAGTCATTTTGTGAATTTACTGTCGTTTCAAGACCTTTTACAAACTTTTTTCTCTTGTTTTTTGGCAGAGCGTCGATCCCGATATACAGTGCAAACTCACCTTCTCTCCCTAAGCCGGATTGTCTGAAAATCTCAACCTTTTTTGCTTTAGATTTCCTTTGAAAACTTTCAATATAATTCATTACAGGAGCAGTGGAAGGAGTTCCGCAACACATGCTGCCGTAACTCAGTTTTAGATAGCTTTCGCTTTTTTGTGCAAAAAATAGCGTACAGCTAAACAATGCGAATGTTGATATTATTTTTTTCATAAAATTTGTTTTAAAAATAAGCTTTAATATTTACTTACTAAAATCATCCCAAACTGCTTTTGAAATGTCTGAAATTATTTTACAGTTCACCGCATCAGATTCTGTAGAATTGCTTACAAATACGGCAATTGCATAATGTTTTCCATTCGGTAAAGTAACAATAGCAATTTCATTTTCGGCACCTGTTAATCCAGCATCATTTTTCCCGGAAGCTCCCGTTTTTCTCGCAACAGGTGTGTTTTTTGGAAGATGTTCAACTAATTTATTCAATCCTGTAGAGGTAGAAAGCATGACACTCATTAAATAATCTGTTGATTTTTTTGAAAGTAATTTCCCTTCATAGAATTTTTTTAAAACATCAACTCCTGATTGGGTTGTACTGTAATTTTTATATTGCAAATTCCAGTCTTTATGCATTTCTGCTTCGTTGTATTTGATCTGAAAACCTTTTACTCCTTTCGAATCCATAAATTGCTGAACAGTTTTTGTACCTCCGAGCAATTTCAACATAATATCACAGCCGTTGTTGTCACTTTTCGCAACAGTAAATTCTAAAATTTCACCCAATGAAACTTCCACACCACCGTTTGGGTATTTGTCTCGAAGAGGCGACCAAGTATTTTCAAGCAAATTAGATTGGTCTAAATGAATTTTCTGATCTAATGAAAGTTTTCCTTGATCTACAAAATCCAGAACAGCCGCCGCAATATGGAATTTAAAAACACTCTGCATCGGGAGCTTTCGATCTGCATTTCTATTGTATTTAAAAGCGTTTTCAAAACCTAGAACTGAAATGCCCACTGTGGCTTTTTTATTTAAAAGAATGACATTGATTTTGTCGTGCAGACTCAATTTTTGTCCAAAACTAACAGTAGAAATCAAAAGGAAAAGCAGAATTGTTTTTTTCATACGAAGCTTTTAGCGGAAATTTTTATTTAAAATAAATCCCTTTTAAACTCTAAAAGGGATCTGCAATTTAAATATTATTTATCATTTCAATTCAAAAGAATTTATATTAATACCATCGTTTTCAAAATAAATCCTGATTTTATTTTCTCCTTTTATAAGGTTAATACCTTTGGTAGAAGCTGTTTTCCAATTTTCATTTCCTCCGGTAGAGTTTAACGATAGTGTTGATAATTGTTTTCCTAAACCATCTTCAATTCTTATTTTTCCGTCTTTAGTACTTGCGTATTTTATCTCAAAATTGTAGGCTTTGTCTGTTTTTGAATTGATAGTGTACTGAAGCCATTCTCCGGTTTCCGTTTTTCCTACGTAATATTGATTGCCTTTTGTTTTATAAATATCAACTCCGTCATTTCTGAGCTCATTTCCGGAATTCCATTCTGATCTTTTTGCAGCATCACTCACCCAAAGATTAATGAAATCTTTATCCTGATAAGCAGAACCTATTTGCCCCAAATCATAATCAGGTGCGTTCACCTTTCCGGGAGCTTGATGATTTTTAAAAGGTTTTGTTGAGTTATCTTTCGTCTGTCTGAACATGGCATCAATTACATCGTTTTTAATTTCGACATTGCTGAATTTATAGTTTTCTGCAATCTGCATCAATGCTTTGGTTGCGAATTCTTTGGATGGTTTTTCGCCTCCGTTTTTCCAGTAATCTAAAAGTTTCTGATATTCGGGAGTGATCTTCACATTGGTAATTCCTGCAATATTGTCTATTTTTTTCATTGGCCAAAAGGCATAGCCAATATTATGCTTGTCTAAAAGCTGAATCAGTTCTGTAAACCAAACATTTGAATTTTCTCCCGTTTCGCCTAACCAAATTGGCATATTGTGTTTTTCTCTGAGGTCTAAAGCGAATTTTAATGTTTCATCATTATTGTAATTCCAATATTTATGGAAACTGAAAGCCATATTATTATCCCAAATCGGGATTAATCCGTTGTAATTATTCCCCCAGCCATTTCCTTCGAGAAAAATGATGTGTTTTTTGTCGACTTTACGAATGGCTTCTGTAATTTCTTTCTGCAGTTTCCAAAGTGGTGCGTTAGACATTTCGTCCGTCCCGTTCGGGTTTTTTCCGGTGAAATTAATATTGGGTTCGTTGATTAAATCATAACCTCCAATCCAGGGTTCATCTTTGTATCTTTCTGCCAATTTCTTCCAGAGAGCAATGGTTTTCCTTTGATTTTCTTCGTTGTCCCAAAGCGATGGTTTAGATTTGTCATTGTCTGAAATATTAGCATCATTTCCTTGTCCGCCCGGGGCTGCATGAAGGTCAAGTATTAAATAAATTTTGTTGTCTCTGCACCACTTCAACAAATCGTCGGTCATTTTAAAACCTTTTTCCAACCAAGTATTTTGACCTTTTACCGGTTCTTTTTCGATGGGTAAAGTGTATAAATTATAGTGCATCGGAAGTCTTACAGAATTGAATCCTGATTTTGCTAAAAAGTCAATATCCTGCTTTGTAATTCCGTTTTTCAGGTAGGCTTTGTAAAAATTTTCCATTCCGTCCTGGCCAATCAGTTCTGCAATTTTTTCTTTAATTTTAAATTGCGGACCTGCAAAATCTGCAGTTTTCAGCATATAGCCTTCCTGTAACATCCAGCCACCTAAACCAAGACCTCTTAATTGGATATTTTCACCTTTGTTGTTTACAATTTTTTTTCCTTCAGTCTTTAATAATTGTGATGTCCCAAATCGAGACAATAAAAGTGCGGATAATAGAATGGTTCTTTTCATAGGATTGTTTTTAAAAATATGGGAGAGTTTTTAGTATTTGGTTTTAACAAATATATTTAAATATTATTGAAAATAATCCTATTTAAAAATAAGTTTATCAAAACAAAAAAACGGAATTATCTAATCCCGTTTTAATTATTTTTGATTGTAGATTTTAACCGCAAGCTATCGAAAAATTGATTTCCAAATTTGGCATTTAGATTATTATTCATCATATTTTTATAGCAATTCTCATTTATTTCTGTTTGAGAAGAAGGTATACATCCTTCGGGAAATAAGGTGCCGAGAGTAATTTGATTCTCTTTCAAAAGCCGGCTGTACTCCTTTCTGTCAAAACTTTTATCTGATCGAAGATAATCATAATAAACAAATTTATTATTCTTAAAATCATTTTTTGCTTTTTCATGCTGTTGCTCACAAGAGACTGCTACTTTTATCACAAGCAACAAAAATTATTGATATAATAATGAAAAAACCTTGTTTCACTTAACTGATCAGTTTCATAATCTCCAAAGCCACTTTCAAAGCTTCCGTTCCATCTTCCAAAGAAACTTCCACATTTTTATTTTCTAAAATAGCATCTGCAAACGAATTTAATTCATCCAAAATAGCATTATTAGGCTGGATGTTTGGATATTCAAATAAGATCTGATTTTTCTCACCTTCAGCATTTTCAATAATCATATCAAATGGAGTAGGGTTTTCAGGAGCGTCTTTCATTCGGATGACTTCTGCTTTTTTCTCTAAGAAATCTACAGAAATGTAAGCATCTTTTTGGAAGAAACGGCTTTTACGCATCGCTTTCATGGAGATTCTTGAGGTTGTCAAATTCGCAACACATCCGTTTTCAAACTCGATTCTTGCATTGGCAATGTCTGGGCTTTTACTCACCACACAAACGCCGCTTGCATGAATATTTTTAACTTTAGATTTTACGACACTCAATAAAATATCCAAATCATGAATCATTAAATCCAGAACTACCGAAACATCCGTTCCGCGAGGATTAAATTCTGCCAGACGGTGAATTTCAATAAACATCGGATTCTGAATATAATCTTTAGCTCCGATAAATGCAGGATTGTATCTTTCAACGTGACCGACCTGTGCTTTGATGCCAAATTCACGGCATTTATAAAGAATTTCTTCAGCCTGCTCAAGCGTTTGGGTAATAGGTTTTTCTATGAAAAAATGAAGGCCTTTATCAATGGCTTTCAGCGCGTAATCATAATGATAAAGTGTTGGCGTTACAATATCCAACATATCAATTTGGCTTAATAAGTCTTCAAGATTTTCAAAATATTTGTAACCAAATTCGGCTTCCAGTTTTTTACCGTTTTCTGCATCCTTATCGTGAAAGCCGATAAATTCATATTTATCAGACTGATTCAGAAGTCGTAAATGTATTTTTCCCAAATGTCCGGCACCCACCAAACCTGCTTTCAACATAGCTTTTTAATTTTTGTAAATATAGTAATTTTAGATATTCGGAAACAGATGATAGGTTTTAGGTTGACAAATAATGATTGTTTTAGTATTTTTGTAATAAACTAGCGCCTGCTAACTAATAACAACGATCTGATGACGCACGATTCATTTGCACACAAAGGGAAAAGAAGGAATTTAATCAATTATCTACGCCAGCAAATAGGGATTTCTGACGAGAATGTACTTTCTGCGATGAATGAGGTTCCGAGACATCTTTTTATCGAAAGTATTTTTGAAGATTTTGCGTATGAAGACCGTGCATTTCCTATTTTGGCGCATCAGACGATTTCGCATCCTTCAACGGTTGCAGAGCAGTCTGAGCTTTTACAGTTAAAACCGGGTGAAAAAGTTCTTGAAATCGGTACAGGTTGCGGTTATCAGACTGCAGTTTTATTAGCAATGAAAGGCTTAGTGTATACGATTGAGCGGCAGAAAGATTTGTTTGATTATTCTAAAAAAAAATTCAGAGAACTGCATTTGTATCCAAAGTTTCAGAGTTTTGGTGATGGTTTTGCAGGGCTTCCGACTTTTGCACCATTCGATAAAATTATTGTGACTTGCGGAGCAGCAGTTTTACCGACAGAATTATTAAAGCAATTAAAAGTAGGTGGAAAAATGGTTATTCCTTTGGGTCCTACCGATGAGCAGGTTTTATACCGATTTACAAAGATTTCACCTACTGAAATTGAAAAAGAGGAATTTGGAGCTTATAAATTTGTGCCGATGTTGAATAATACCAATCAATAGATGATGATCAATCCCGATATTCTTGATTACAATGATAAGCAATCTGATTCAGATCAGGAAATCTGTGCTTTGCTTTCAAAAATTATTGATGTAGAATTGAAAGATTCAGAAAATAAAATCTGGCATGCGCATCCCGTTTGGTTTTTAGACGGAAATCCGGTCGCTGGTTACAGCAAACAGAAAAAGGGAATTCGTCTCATGTTTTGGAGCGGGAAATCTTTTAATGAAGAAAAACTGAATGTGAAAGGTGAAAAATTTCAGGATGCTTCAGTTTTTTTTAACGATAAAGTTGAAATTAATGAAGTTGATTTAAAGCGTTGGCTCGAAAAATCTATAGAGATTCAATGGGATTATAAAAATATTGTTAAAAGAAAAGGTGAGCTGGTTAGGCTGAAATAATTTATACATCGATTTAAAAATAAATAGATAAGACTGTTTCGGAATAAAAATTGAATTCATTTTTAAACCTAATCACTTAAATCTTTTATTATGGACACGAACAGATTTAAATCGTCGCACGATTTCAGTAACGTTGAAAAAAATCTCCACAATAATCCAGGCTACAGTGTAGAAAGTTTTTCTCAACAGGCTAAAGATTATATCAACGATATGAGAAGCCAGAATCAGGAAGCAACCAAACAGGGATTTCTCTCTCACGCTCAAAAGACTGCACATGAAGTTTGGGAAGAGATCCAGGGAATGGCTTCAGAAGCATGGGATAAAAATTCAGATCAGTCAGAATCTGATGATAAGAAGTAAATTTTAAAATATAGCATAACACAAACCTCACTTTTAAAAGTTGTGAGGTTTTTTATTTAAACCAAATAATTGTAAATAATGAAAGTATTTATCAATAAAAAAATTCCCGAGATCGGAATTACAATGCTGAAAGAAGCAGGTCTGGAGGTTACCATTTCAGAAAATCCGGATTTAACGCAGGAAGAGTGGCTGGAATACTGTAAAAATACCGACGCAATTCTCAACGTTGGACAAAACAAATATGACAAAGATTTTTTTGATAAATTCCCAAATGTAAAAGCAATTGCACTCTATTCTGTCGGTTTTGACCACGTGGATATCAATGAAGCTAATGAGAGAAATATTCCTGTGGGAAATACACCTGAAGTTTTGAGTAGAGCAACTTCAGACGTTGCATTTTTATTAATGCAGTCCGTATCCAGAAGAGCAAGCTATTATTTTCAAAAAGTAAAAGATGATGACTGGGGAAATTTTGACCCTTTACACGCTCTGGGACAGGAATTATACGGAAAAACCTTAGGTATTTTCGGATTGGGAAGAATAGGTTTTGAAATGGCTGAGAAATGCAAAAAGGCTTTTGATATGAATATTATCTATCACAACAGAACTCATAATGAAGAAGCTGAAAAAGAACTCGGGGCTCAATATGTTTCTTTTGAAGCATTGATTGCTCAGTCTGATGTCTTAAGCATTCATGCTAATTTTAAGGAAGAACATTCTGAACTTTTCAATGAATCTGTTTTTGAAAAAATGAAATCTAATGCGATTTTCATCAACACCGCAAGAGGTGGTTTTCATAATCAGAAAGATTTGTATAACGCACTCGTTTCAGAAAAAATTTGGGGAGCGGGTCTGGATGTGACCAACCCTGAGCCTATTGAGAATAAAGATCCGATTCTCAAGCTCTCTAATGTTTGCGTTTTGCCCCATATCGGTTCGGCAACAGTTGAGGCCAGAAACGGAATGGCAAAATTAGCAGCAGAAAATTTGATTGCTTTTTCTAAAGGTGAGAAAATGCCGCATTGCGCAAATCCTGAAATTTATCAGTAATAGCAGAATCTTGGAATCATTTTTGTCTTATCATGATCAACACTAAAAAATAATATTATGATTCCACAAGACAATACCGAAGAGCAGAAAAGAAATTTAGAAGAAATGGATTATAATCCGGGGGAGGATATCTTCAATAGAGAAGATCATATTCCTTTGGACGGAGACGGAAATCCCATCACCAATCCTAATCACGTGAACGACGGAATGCCTTACGGATTGGATGTTCCCGGTGCAGAAGACGATGATAATTTTGAGCAGATTACTGATCAGCTTCCGGATGAAGAAAATGATTTCTACAGTATGAGTGACAATGAAGATGATCACGAAGAAGAAAATGAAGATATCGTAAGCTAATAAAACTATAAATAATTAAAAATAATACCTCATTGGTTTTCAGTGAGGTGTTGTTGTGTTTATACGTTAATCAATCTCCTTCTCAGTTAGCTTCTCATTCTTTTCACAAATTATCAACGGTATAAAATTCCCCTCCTTTGGAGGGGTGGATTCGACCGAAGGTCGAAGACGGGGTGGTTCTACAGCAGTTGAATTTCATAATTTCACTATCCCGGGCTCTAAAACCACCCGTCAAAATTCTTTCGAATTTTCGCCACCAGTGCCTTAATATTTTTATTTATTTAATTGTTTCGGCGAATCTCGTTTCTCAATTTCCAGAGGAGGGGAATTGTAGTACATGGTATATTTTCATACAGAAGTTGCAGGAATTTTCTAATTTGAATATCTTTAAAACTTTGAAAATCGAAACTTCATTATGAAAAAAGTTTTTACAAAATATCTGTTTTTCGTATTTCTTCTGCCTATTTTAGTATTTATTGTAGCTTATTTTTTTGGAACGAAAACAGAAGGTGAAATAAAAACTTGGGGAGTGAATAGAGCTATTAATTTTGGAGGAATTGATATTGATGCTATTTTAAGCAATCCCATTTACACAATATCTTTTTTTTATTTATCATATGCAATATATCTTTTAGGCTATTTTATTGTTTTCCTAGCTCAAAGAAGTACAAACCTTTTTTACTCGCTAATAAATCTCATTCTTTTTGGAACAAACTATTTTTTACTTGTCATTGATACGGTAAGCAAAATCCTTATTCCACTTAGTGTAATTGGTATTATAATTTTCATTTTTAATATCTTTAAAACCACAAAAAAGCCATCAACAATCAACAAACAACCATCAACTATATAATGACTTTCCAACAACAAATCCAGCAGGGAATTCCCACCGAATTACCTCAGCCAAAACCATACGAAACCCAAATCAACCATGCTCCGAAACGTAAAGAAATCTTAACAGACGAAGAAAAAAAACTCGCTCTGAAAAATGCTTTACGCTACTTCGAACCCAAATTCCACGCAGAATTGTTGCCGGAATTCCGGGAGGAATTGGAAAAATACGGAAGAATTTATATGTACCGTTTCCGCCCTGATTATGAGATGAAAGCTAGAGACATTGCCGAATATCCAGGAAAATCTGAACAGGCAAAAGCGATTATGCTGATGATTCAGAACAATCTGGATTACGCAGTAGCGCAACATCCGCACGAACTGATTACCTACGGTGGAAATGGAGCAGTTTTCAGCAACTGGGCGCAATATCTTCTGACGATGAAATATTTGTCTGAAATGACTGACGAACAGACGTTGACGATGTATTCCGGTCATCCGATGGGATTATTTCCTTCGCATAAAGATGCGCCGAGAGTGGTGGTGACGAACGGAATGATGATTCCAAACTATTCGACGCCGGATGACTGGGAAAAATTTAATGCGCTGGGTGTTTCACAGTACGGACAAATGACGGCCGGATCTTATATGTACATCGGTCCGCAGGGAATTGTGCACGGAACGACGATTACCGTTTTGAATGCGTTCAGAAAAATTAATAAAGAACCAAAAGGCGGATTATTTGTTACTTCAGGTTTGGGCGGAATGTCCGGCGCACAGCCAAAAGCCGGAAATATCGCAGGTTGTATTACGGTGATTGCGGAAGTGAATCCGAAGATTACAAAAATCCGTCTCGAACAGAAATGGGTGAACGAAATCCACGAAAATCTGGATGAATTAGTGGCAAGAGTGAGAAAAGCTCAGGAAAATCAGGAAACGGTTTCTTTGGCTTACCTTGGAAACATCGTCGATATCTGGGAGAAATTTGATGAAGAAAATTTAAGAATTGATATTGGTTCAGACCAGACGTCGCTTCACAATCCCTGGGCGGGCGGTTATTATCCGGTCGGGCAAACCTTTGAGGAATCGAATACGATGATGGCAGAAAACCCTGAATTATTCAAAGAGAAAGTTCAGGAAACATTGAGAAGACACGCTTCCGCCATCAATAAACATACAGCAAAAGGAACCTATTTCTTCGATTACGGAAATGCCTTTTTACTCGAAGCTTCCAGAGCCGGAGCAGATGTAATGTCGGAAAATCCTACGATTGGAAGGGAGTTCAAATATCCATCTTATGTTCAGGATATTATGGGACCGATGTGTTTTGATTATGGTTTCGGGCCGTTCCGTTGGGTTTGTACCAGCGGAAAACCGGAAGATTTGCAGAAAACGGATGATATTGCGTGTGCCGTTTTAGAGGAAATGATTAAAACGTCACCGGAAGAAATTCAACAGCAGATGAAAGACAATATTACCTGGATCAAAGGTGCTCAGAAAAACAATCTGGTCGTTGGTTCGCAGGCGAGAATTCTGTACGCCGACGCGGAAGGAAGAATGAAAATCGCTGAAGCCTTCAATAAATCCATTGCAAACGGAGAAATCGGAGCGGTGGTTTTGGGAAGAGATCATCACGATGTTTCGGGGACGGATTCGCCGTACAGGGAGACTTCCAACATTTATGACGGCTCGAGATTTACGGCAGATATGGCGATTCATAATGTGATTGGCGACAGTTTCCGTGGCGCGACCTGGGTGAGTATTCACAACGGTGGTGGCGTAGGCTGGGGCGAAGTGATCAACGGTGGCTTCGGGATGTTGCTCGATGGAAGCGATGATGCCGACAGAAGATTAAAATCAATGCTTTTCTGGGATGTGAACAACGGAATTTCGAGAAGAAGCTGGGCAAGAAATGAAGGGGCTGTTTTTGCGATTAAAAGAGCAATGGAAGCAGAGCCTAATTTGAAAGTGACGTTGCCGAATTTTGTGGATGAGAGTCTTTTTTAAGTTGAAAATTTGAAAATGGGTTAATTTGAAAATACTAAAACCTCCCGTCACTTCGAGTAGCTTTTGAAAAAAGCGTATCGAGAAGTTTTGATTCTTGACTATCTTTGATTCATAAGTTCTCGATACATTTTCCTTCAGAAAAAACACTCGAACTGACGGAGCTGTAAACTTTATTCATTGATTTATAAATAGGATTTTCCAAACCCGTCAGTTCGAGTAGCTTTTGAAAAAAGCGTATCGAGAAGTTTTGATTCTTGACTATCTTTGATTGACAAGTTCTCGATACATTTTTCTACGCTTTGCTCCGAAAAACACTCGAACTGACGAATGGAAATCTTAAAAATATTAAAACCTGCAGCAAAGCAGGTTTTTTTTCGTGCACGTCATTGCGAGGAGGAACGACAAAACAATCTCAATCCGTTGAATTGTTCTCGACATTCTGAACAGATTGCTTCGCTTTGCTTGCAAAGACGAACTATTTATTCCCTTTAAAAGTCACCCCAAGAGAAACCACAGGTTTTGTAAACTGATTTCCGTTGGCAATATCTCCGTTTCCGAGAACGAACTGATAGCCGGCTCGTGTAGTCAGATACACGGATATATTCTCCTTTGTCATGCTTCCTATTTTCACTGAAAAATCTACGCCGCCCTGAATGTTATAAAAAAGATCACGGTTGAGCTTGCGGGGAACTTCGTATTGATTGACGATCCACATTCCGTCAATTTCATTGTACTGATTTTGGGTACTGGTTTCATCGGGATTGACGAGGCTTAAAAAATACAAACCTGTAGAGAGATACGTGCTGAAAAAAACTTTTTCGCTATTGATCACATCATTTTGAACTAAAAAATTGAGCGTCGCATGATTAGACCGTGTTCTGTCGGCTAAGTATCCGAAATTTTCAGCATGTTTCTCGCTGGTAAAGCTTAGTGCAGCACCCAATGAAACACGGTCATTAATGTATCCTCTCATATTAAGGTGTACCGCAGGTTGATACTTCCGAATCGCAGGCTGCCATTCTATTCCTCCGTAAAATGCAATCTTGTTTTTCTGTGCAAAACAGAGGTTGCCGCTCAGTAAGAATACCAGAATATAAAGTGCTTTTTTCATAACAAAGAATTTTAAGGTTCAACAGAAAAGAATGGAAAAATACTTTCTGAGAAAGATTTCATCATCACTCTTTATTATTAAGACTTTAAAATTCTGGAAAGGTTGCCTTCAATAGTATAATTTTTTGATAAGCTTCTCGAATTTTGTGGATGAGGGTTTGTTTTAAAACTTTTTAGATATGGAAAAACCTGCTATGAGGCAGGTTTTTCTACGTTTTTTAAAGAGTAGATTGTTTAATTATATCCAACCAATTCTTTATCTCATCATATCCGCCCCTCTCACGAAGCCTTTCTACTGTCATTTTTTCGATAGCTCCTTTATTAAGAATTTTTTTCACTTTTGATATCTTTTTCTTTTGTTTTTCTTCAGCTTTTACTGGATCTGGGTGCATTGAATCCCAATCAGTTGTCGCTTGTGAATTATGAACAGCCATAGCAACTTTCTCTGGGACATCATCTGTATCTGAAATTTCTGAAAGAGTTATTGTAATTCTTTCATCTGCATAGCAATCAATAATTGCTTCGTGATGTAAATAATTTTCTAATTCTAGCTTTACTGTATTGAAACCTCTTTTTGATGGATTACGTTCAGCATTTAAGCTGGCAACACTTTGAATATAATCTGGAATGTCTGAATCATAAATATGAATTTGATTTTGCAAAAGTCCATCTAAATATTTTTTCTCAATATAAAATTTTAACTGAGAGCCTCCAGTTGGTATGAAGGCGACTTTTTCATTATTTTCTAAGTTGATAATTGTTGGGTCATCATTATGTAATAATTTACTAAAATTGATTAAACCGTTAATATCATTTTCTCCTTCAACGAAAATTAAAACTTTAACTTTATTTTTAGGATCAGGTAAAGCTCCTAAAGTCTCTATAATTTTATCAATTATTAAATCATTATCTGTACCATCAGCATTAGTACCACTTTCAATTGTACATATTCCTGCCTCATCTCTATAAATATATCTGAGAGATTTAGTAGGAATTTCCTTCGCTAAATTAGAATTATGAGTGGTAAAAAAAACTTGTGCATTATCTGTTTCAGATAGTTCTTTTAACGCATTAACAATCATTATCTGAAAATTAGGATGCTGAGATGTTTCTGGTTCTTCTAAGGCATAAATAATATTTGGCGATTCATTAGTTCTTCTACTTTCAATTTGAGCTCTGAAAAAACTTAGTAAAACCAATCTTCTCATTCCACTGCCTCTTTTATTTAATGGAATTCCCCTTTCATCCTCAAGGGTCAATTTAAAAATAGTATTCCAAGCTGGTTCTTTAGGAAAACTTGATTGTAAGGTTTCCGCTAAGTCAGAATCTAATTCATTCAATTTTGCAATAGTTCTATCAGCAAGACTTGTAGAGGCTTCTTGAACAGCATTTTTCAATTCCTCCAACAAGGGCAAAATTGCTTCTCTATTCAAAACCTCCTTAATAATCTCCTTCATTGGATCTTGAATATCTGTGTCTTGATCATTTAATGGTTTATCAACAAAGAAAAGAGAATATAATGGAAGAAATTTTCTAATACTTGTCCATATTTTTTTTCTGTTATCTTCATTGTCTAATCTACCATCAATTTTTATTGCTGTATCAATTAATTCATAACCATTTTCGGGTCTATAATAATTTCTAATCGCTCTGCGCAATTCCTTACTTTGAGTTCTATTAATGCCCTCATTACTAATTTGTAATTCTTCAAATTGTAATTTTAATGTTGATCTTTTCTTTGCTAATAAATCTGATAAATTCTCTTCGCTAGGATATTGGCATATAATAAAAGATTCTTCTGATATTGCACCTGAAGCCGTAAGTGGAAAAACTTTTTTAATTTCTAAAAATCCATCTACATTAAGAAGGTATTCTTCCTCTAAAGTAGTTGTAACAGTATCATCCAAAATAATTTCTAAGGGTAGATTATCGAAAACACAACTTATTTCTATTGCTCTGATGTCGTGATCAATGCACAAATCATCTTTTTCGGGCTTACCGTTAAAAAATATATCTAAGGCTTCCAGAATCGTTGATTTTCCAATATCATTTTTACCAATGATAACATTTAAGTCAGTAACTTCAAAAGTTGTTTCTTGAGAGTATCCCCTAAAATTTTTCAGTTTAATTTTTTTTAATTTCATAAAAGTTATAGTTTATTGATTATTTTCAAATTTATACAACTATTATCAACTAAAATTACGTGTTCCCTTAAAAGATGAAAAAAACACAAAAATTTCGTTCAATCTCCTCCCCAATCTAAACCACCCACATCCGTAAAACCTCACAAACACACTTAAAACACACTTCCTGCATCTGCATTTTGTTTAAAACAACCTTGTTTGTAACCTCCTGCAATTGCAGGCAGTCTCCTACAAATTGCGGGGAAATTCCTGCAACTGCATTTTATTCCCCACAAAATGTTTTAAACTAAATGCAGAATTTTTTATATTTGTTTTGAGTAATTAATACATTATTAACAAATAAACACATTAAACGATGAAAATTTCATTAGTGAGACTGAGCACTAAAGACCTTGCGACTTTGGCTCAAAGAATTATTTCAAACATTCAGTCAGGAAAATATCCTGTGATTTCCAACCATCCTCTTACCGCAACTTTGCAGAATTCCTATAACGAGTACGATGTGGTCTACACCAAGCAAATCTACAGCGGAAAAGGAAAAGACGTTGCCACGGCAGACCATGAAAGAGATGTCGCTTACACCAGTTTCAAAGCTTTTCTGGATGGTTACCGAAAGCTTCAATCGGCACCCAATTATCAGTCGGCGGAAGATCTGTACGGTGTTTTCAAGACTTTCGGACTGGATCTCGACCGCCTCAGCTACTCCTCACAAACCGCGCAGATGAAAAAGCTGATTGAAGCTCTGGAAAGTTCGGAAAACCAACAGAAAATTGCACTTCTCTCTGTGAACAATGCTTTTACAGATATGAAAACAAAACACGAAGCTTTTGAAACCGTGTTTGACGAACAGGCTGAAGCCAATGCCGATCTCAGACAGATGACCAGCGCAAGCGCCATCCGCCGCGATCTGGAGAAAAACCTCAAAACCTATCTCAATCTCCTCACCGCCATGAAAGATGTCCCCGACTGGAAACTCCTCTACAGCGACACCAACGAGCTGGTAAAAGCAGCAAAAAATTCGGAGGTAAAAAGGAAGGAAGAAAAACCGTCTTAGATAAGCCACATTGTTTTCCAGTGTGAGAATTCCCCTCCTCTGGAGGGGTGGATTGATTTTCGCAGAAAATTAAGACGGGGTGGTTATTTACAGCGAAATTATATTTTTAAGCAATCTTTAGCTACGGAGGAACCACCCCGTCAAAAATTTCTTTGAAATTTTCGCCACCCCTCCAAAGGAGGGGAATTTTCTTTACCTGCAAATTTCAAAGTCACTTCAAGTAACGAAGCGAAGTGTAGCGGGAACTTTTTGATCGGTGATAAATTTTGTGCTTCAGCTCACGGGTTCTCGATACATTTTTTTCTCCATTTCATTACGAAAAACACTCGAACTGACGTTATCTCACAAGCTTTCAAAACACTGTGTCAAAACACTGCGTCAGTTCGAGTAGGTTTTTGAAGAAAACCGTATCGAGAACTTTTTGATTGATGAGTGAGTTTTGTTCTTCGGCTCATTGGTTCTCGATACAAATTCTTTCAGAATTTTACTCGAAATGACGGATTCATGATCGTAACTATCATCAGTTTTTATTTAGAAATATTAATATTAAAATGATATTTTTGGAATTCTAAATATTCAAAGGAATTATTACGCTAATGAAATATTATATCATTATTCTAATCTTATTATTGTTTTCATACAAGGAAAACGCCATTGAAAAAAAGATTGAGTGGGATTATCTAAACAGTTCATTTAAAAATTCTGATAATCATGGAAGTTTGCGAATGCTTTGTGTTTATGATACCTTTGAGCTGAAAAGAATTGATGATTCTCTTTTTGAAATGAAGTTAGCTGAGTTTCAGGGATGGAAAAAGGATTCTAAAAAGTATAACGATACGCTGAAATTAAATGATAACAAAAAAGTTTTGGATTCATCAGGAAATCAGAAGACACAAATTTTAAAATTTTCCAATAAAAATAATGTCAATCTTAAAGTAGTGATAGATAAAACCAGAGTTTTTTAAGATTCAATAAATACTTATGAATATTCAGGAAAAATAAAAATTGATAATAATAAATTTAAATATTCGTGTGACGAACTTTGGGTAAAATAAAAAATATGAAAAAACTAGGAATCATCGGCTGCGGCTGGCTCGGAAACCACATCGCAGAACGGTTATCAACTCAATATCAAATTTTCGCAACAACAACGACGGAATCTAAAGTCGAAGATTTTAAATCTAAAGGATATCAGGCAACATTGGTCAGTTTCCCAAACGAATTAGATACAGAAATCAAAGAGTGGGAAGTTGTATCGGAATTGGATGCAATCATTGTAAGCATTCCGTTTTCAGGAATTCGGGGAGCACAGATTTCGATGACGGAAAAGCGTCAAAACCTTTTGAATTTTCTGGGAGATTTTAAAGGTCAGTTGTTTTATACAAGTTCAACAGGCGTTTATCCTCAAGCGGAAAGAGAATTTATAGAAGATGATACTCCTGCAAAAGATGTAGAAAGTGAAAGTTTTATTTTAGAAAAATTTCTGCAAACCAATATTTTAAGATTAGCAGGATTGATGGGCGGTGAGAGGCTTTTGAAGAATTATAATATCTCAGGTCTGGATCAGCTGGTGAATCATATTCATTATGCAGATATCGCTTCGGTTATTGAAAAGATGCTGGATCATCAATCTCAATCGAAAGTATATAATATCGTTGCACCGATTCATCCGAATAAAGAAGAAGTGATTAATGCTCAGAAAGATTTGCCTTACGATGGTGAAAGAACTACGGTGGGAAGAACGATCTCTCCTGAAAAATTGATTAACGAACTGGATTTTGAATTTCAATATCCTGATCCGAGGTATTTCCATCTGTAAGTAAACTTAAAACCTGTCAGTTAGCAGGATATTATTTTTATTTAATTGAAGAATTTTGCTATATTTGTCTCATAAAGTGATACCGAAATCTATAAAATTATGATAGCTGAAATAGAAAAATATATAGAGATTCAAAACAATATTGATGAGATTTTGAAAAATTCTCCTTTTAAAATGTCTTATATTATTGAGAAATCAGGAATCAAAAAACCGACTTTTTTTAAAAAATTAAAGGAAAAAAGATTTACGCCGGAAGAACTTTTGGTCATCTCAAAAACTATTGAAGTGAAAGAATGGAGAAATGAAACAAAGGATGAAATTCTGGAATCATTTGTGAGAGCAGAAGAGGATTTTAAAAGCGGAAGGGTTTACACCTATGATCAAGTGAAAGAGCGTTCTAAAAAAAGATTAGAAAACTACAGAAATGGAAATTCACTTTAGTAAAGAGGCTTTCGACGATCTGGATAAAATTGAAGATTATCTCTTATATAAATGGAATGATAAAGTTTTGGAAGATTTTAATGTAAATCTTGACCATTGCTTACAAATTATAGTGGATGGAATTGCAGTATTTCAAAGCTATGAAGATACTCTAAGTATCAGAAAATATTAATCACAAAGCATAACACACTTATTTATGTCATCGAAAACAATATTGTGAAAGTAATACGTATTCTCCAAAACTTTCAAGACCCCGAGGATAATTACAAATCTCTCGAAAAATAAATATTTAACTCAGCAACCGCTGAGTTTTTTTATGTCAAAAAAACTATATTAAATTTCATTAAAAAACCTTTTAAATAGAACAAATCTATGACTTTGCTATTCCGAAAGTCAATCTTTAGTTCTAAATTTATTCTTTCAAATCTTCAAATTATTAAAAAAGAAAAATTTATGAGTTCAGCAAATACAGAATCATTCAAAGAAATTTTTAAAAGTGAAAATGATATTCCTGAGGAATATAAAGTTCAGGAAATTCACCAGAGAGTTTATCTGTTAAACGGCGAATTGGTAGAGTGGAAGGGAGATGTTACAGAGATTTATTCCCCGGTCTGCATCCGTACAGAAAACGGATTAGAAAGAAAGTTACTGGGAAGTATTCCCAATATCGGTCCGGATGAGGCAATGGAAGTGCTTGATGCATCGGTAAAAGCCTACAACAACGGTTTGGGCGAATGGCCGACGATGTCAGTAGAAGGCCGCATCAAGTGTATGCAGAAGTTTGTGTATTTAATGATTAAAGAACGTGATCTCATCATCAAATTACTCATGTGGGAAATCGGGAAAACCTTACCAGATTCCACCAAAGAATTTGACCGTACGGTAGATTATATCAATCAAACTATTGATGCTTTAAAAGATCTTGACCGTGAATCATCCCGTTTTCAACAGGCGGAAGGTACAATCGCACAGATCAGAAGAGCTCCGCTTGGAGTGGTTTTGAGTATGGGGCCTTTTAATTATCCTTTAAACGAAATTTTTACCACGCTGATTCCTGCATTGATTATGGGGAATACCATTATCTTTAAACTTCCTAAGCATGGTGTCTTGGCTCATTACCCATTGCTGAATGCTTTCAAAGAAGCTTTCCCAAAAGGAACTGTGAATACATTATACGGAAAAGGTTCGGAAATTATCACGCCTATTATGGAGAGTGGTAAAGTGAATGTTCTGGCATTTATCGGCTCAAGTAAAGTAGCCAACGGACTGAAAAAACTTCACCCAAAAGTCAACAGGTTAAGAGCAATTTTAAGTCTGGATGCAAAGAATGCAGCCATCGTTACGAAAAACGCCAATCTCGATATTGCAGTAAGCGAAATTATCCTCGGAGCCCTTTCTTTCAACGGACAGCGTTGCACAGCTCTGAAATTAATCTTCGTTCAGAAAGAAGTTGCCGAAGAATTTACTGCTAAATTAACTAAAGCTGTTTCCGAATTAAAACCTGGGTTGCCTTGGGAAAAAGATGTGAAAATCACGCCGCTTCCGGAAGCTAATAAACCTTCATACCTTAAAGAATGCATAGAAGATGCTTTATCAAAAGGTGCAAAAGTTCTCAATGAAAACGGTGGTTATAACGAAGAATCATTCGTTTTTCCTGCAGTGGTTTATCCGGTGAACAGTGATATGAAATTGTATCATGAAGAACAGTTTGGGCCTGTAATTCCGGTAGTGCCATTTGAAGATATTGAAGAGCCGATAGAGTATCAGGTAAATGCGGATCATGGGATGCAGGTGAGTATTTTCAGTGAAGATGCGTTGGAAGTTTCACAGTTGATCGATCCTTTCGTGAATTTGGTGAGCAGAGTAAATATCAATTGCCAGGCTCAGCGTGGCCCGGATGTTTTCCCGTTTACCGGAAGAAAAGATTCTGCGGAAGGTACGCTTTCAGTGTTTGATGCGCTTCGTTCGTTCTCCATCAGATCTTTGGTGGCTGCAAAATCTACGGAATCCAACAAAAATCTTTTGAATACCATTGTCAGAGATCACGATTCTAATTTTTTGAGTACAGATTATTTGTTTTAAACAATGATTGAGATATAATGTAAAACCTGCTGTGAAGCAGGTTTTTTTTCTTTTGTTTATTCGTCAAAATACTTTCAATAGCTTCCACGATTTCCCTTTCTACGTTTTCTTCGGTCAGGGTTTCAAGTGTGTAGGTTTGTTCTTTCATTGCAGCGGTTCCGGTTCCGTTTTGGAAAATCGTGTCCTGATGAACGCCTATTTTTTTATAGAATTTATCGGCAGTGAACATAATGTGCGGAAACTTATTGTTGGTATAAAAATTAGAATCCACATTTCTAGCAATCTGAAGTTTGATATTGGTTTGCCCATTAATTCCTGTTGCGTTTTTACTTTCTTCATTCAGAGAAATTTTGCAGCCGTAGCCGTTTTGTCTCAGCATTCTTCTGAACTCCTGCATTTTTGGGTCGATGAGGTTTTTGCACAATGTTTTAAAACCTTCAATGAATAAATCTTCTTCGCTTTTCTGCTTTTCCTGACTTTCTTTAAGTTTCTGTTCTTCCGTTTTTAAATTTGAAAACAGAGAATTCAGTTTATTTAAATTTTCTTCTTTCATTGGATTTTCTATTTTCGAATTGGTTTTTGGTGCGCCAATTTTTTATTTCTTTAAATATTTTTCAAATATAAATAAATCAGGACAGAATGATTTGGTAAATATTAAAACATATTAATAAGCCTATAGATTCTCTTGAAAATCAAAAAAAAGGATAGCAAAATCTGCAGTTCATTTTTATTTATAATGATTTCGTTCAGTCGAAAATGATTTAATTCATTAAGATTCTCTGAGCTGTAATTGGTCATTAATGTAAGACATATTTATATTATCTGGTGTGATCACATAAGTATACATTTCACGCCACCTTTTGTGTTATTTTTGTGTGTTTATGTTTTGCAAGCAAAACCTTTTCAAGGTTGATATCCATAATTTAAATACCTTAATAAGGTTGAGTTACTGCGTTTGATTGAGAATCTTTAATAGCAAAGTCAAAGTGAGAGCTTTTTTATATTCTTGCTGATTTAAGGTAAACAAAGTCGAAAATTTCGAAGATAAATACAATTTATTACTAAGATGATTTTCGTAAATGATGTTTTAGTGTTCCTTATTTTAGTGTGTGAGAAAAAACCTTGATAAGGTTCTCAAATGAAAAAATAATTTCAAACTTTATCGAAGAAAAAATGAAAAATATGTAACATTTATTTCAAACAATTACTAACTCCATAGAGTTGAAAGCCATGACCTCATTAGAAAAGGAATTTATTACCAAAATCGAAAAGCATAAAGGAATCATTTTTAAGATTTCTAAAATGTATATGGATGATAAAGATGACCGCGATGATCTTTTTCAGGAGATTACGTATCAGGTCTGGAAGGCGTATTTAGGTTTCAGAGGTGAAAGTGAATTTTCAACCTGGCTGTACAGAATCGCTTTGAATACGGCGATTGTCTTCTTGAAATCTGAAAAGAAAAGAAGCTTTATAGCCAATGAAGATTTTACAGATTATAAAATTATACAGGATGAATATGACCTCGAAAAAGAAGAGAAGCTCTCAGCAATGTATAAGGCGATTAATCAATTAAATCCTATAGATAAAGCATTTATCTTTTATTATCTCGAAGATTTCTCAGGAAGAGAGATTGCCGACCAAATGGGAATCTCCGAAGGAAATGTACGAGTGAAAATGAATCGCGCAAAAAACAAACTGAAAGATATCTTAAGCTCAAAATAATTATTAACTTTTTTAAATCAAGAAAAATGAATATAGATGACCTGAAAAATACATGGAATGACGATGTTTCTGATGAAACACCAAAAATTTCAACAGAACAACAGTCGCAAAAAATCAATCTTCCTTTAGAAAAAATAAGAAAAAATATGCGAATGGAATTTTGGTCGACAGTCGGAATATTGATTTTCGGTTTTCTCATTGTCTGGATTTCTGTTCCGGAAGCTCCATTCAAGTTTAAATTTTATTTGACCGTATTACTGTTTTCGATGGTGATTGTGGTGTCGTTTTTCTTCAGTAAGTTTTTTAGATTGTACAAAGATATCAGTAATCCGATGATGAAAACGTATGAATCTCTGCAGGATTTGATGTTTCAGTTTAAACTGAACGAACAGTATTATTTGTCTTTTATGCTTTCGTTTGTTCCGTTTTTGGTCTGTGAACTGATTATTGTGGTTGAATTTATTCCGCATCGAAAACCATTGAGTGATTTGCAGGTTGCTACAACAATTCTGTCGATGCTTGCAGTTGGTCTTTTTGGTCTTTTCTTACTGGGGAAGTATTGGTATAGAATTTTTTACGGAAAATATGTAAACCAAATTGAAAATCTTTTGATTGAACTTAAAAAATAGTTTTAAAGATAGCTAGGCGGACTGAAAAGTTCGTCAAAGCTGTTTCTACTGCATATAATAGGCGGGAAATTCCCTTAAAATAGAGTACAAATCCCGCCATTCAAAATATCTCGGACTTATACTATTTACATTTTCAAATCCTTTGTCTTGAAATAATTTTTTAGTTCGTGTTACGTGAAAATACTGTGATACTACGATAAGACTTTTAAAGTCATACCTTTTTTTAATTTTCAAAGCATTTTCAACGGTCAGTCTTGTATTATTTCCTTTATTGTCAACAATAATGACCGAGTCAGGAATGTTTTTCCTGATGAGGTATTCTTTCATTTTCGAACCTTCATAAAATCCTTCTTTTCCCAAGCCGCCACTCACAATAATTTTTTTGATGCGTTGATTTTGATACAGTTCAACTCCGGTTTCAAGTCGTTTTTCAAGTCTTTCAGATAAAGTTCCGTCTTCATTTACTTTATTTCCCAGGATTACTGCAACATCTGCCTGAGCTCCGTTATCAGATAAACCATCATAAATAATATACAAGGAATGAATGATAAACCATGTGAAAATGGTAATGCAGATGGCTTTTAAAACTTTAATAATTAGCTTCATTTGCTTTAATCCTGAACTTTATTGTCTTTCAATTTCTGAATATCACTTTTCACCCAATCCAATTGTACATCTTTTTTATCAATAATATTCTGTAGACTTTCTTCAATTTTTACATCAGGAACAACTCCTTTTTTCGTATTTTCAAACGCGATATTGGGCTGTATTAAAAGCAATCCGATAGGCAAATCTATTTTAGAATTGAGAAGCTTTTGATAAGAATAGAATCCTGCAACCGTTCCGTCATTTGCACCGCCTGTTTCTTCGCCGACTAGAGTTACTCGTTTGTCAAACTTTAATTTAGATGAAATAATTGATGATGCCGAAAAACTTCCGCCATTAATTAAAACATAAATTTTCCCTTTAAACGCATTATCTTTTGGCTTTGTCGACTTATTTTCTTTCATTTTATAGTACGCAATTCCATCTTTTCCTTTGTAAACATTCAATGTTTGATATAAAAAATATCCAGGATATGCTAAACTTTTGAGTGTATATTCCAAGGGATTTGATTTTCTGAAATAGTTCGTTTTTAAAGGAGTAGCTCTTGAAACCAATTGAGCCGGTTTAATCAAAACGAACGGTTCGGGAGCTAAATAAGAATAGAGTTGATTGATTTCATACAGTGAGCCACCGTAATTTTCTCGGATGTCGATGATGAGATAAGAAGATGCTGCATTTTTTATTTTAGCAAAAGATTCTTTGTAAAATTTATTTGAAAATGTTCTGGAGAAGCTTTTTATTTTTATGTAAGCAATCGTACTGTCTTTGTCTAAAAATTTAAAATTTCTGTTGTAGGAGCTCGTTGAAGCCACATAATCATTCAGTTTTTTCTCGGGAGTTCGTTTTTTCTCGGCTTTGTCTTTTTCAATTTCCTTTTTATTTTTTGACTCTCTTTTTAATGTTAAAAATTTTCTTTCATTTTGATAAAGGGTTTCAATTTTTGCACTGTCCATTATTCCTTTTTCAGCGACAAAAAAGTTAAAGAAAACATCTTTTAAATAATAAGGATAAAAAGTGGTGTTGTAGCCGTCACTGCTTATTAATTCACGGTATTTTTTAAGGTATTTCGAAACGGGAATATCATTAATGCTTAAGAGTTCTGTTCCCGGTTTAATATTTTGAATTGAATCTTTATTTTCAATAAAATACAAACGATCGTCTTCTACATGATATTCAAATCTTCCGAACAGACCTTTTTTGTTTTTTAATGCTTTAATTTCTTTTTTTGAAAACCTTTTTGCCGGTATTTTCAATGATAAATGACCTTCACGGATTTGGGCGATGACAGGCTGTAATTTAAAATAAAACTGAGTAGGGCTCAGAGGCTTGTTGATGGTTGTTTTTAAGCTGTCAAATTTAAAGTCAAGTTTCTCTTTTGAAATATACCAGTTGAGATTCGGATGCATTTCCTGAAGTTTTTTGTAAGCAAAATCTACATCTTCACGAAGTTTTTCAGGCGGAATTAAACTCAATCTTTGTTCATTATACTTTTTCACGGAAGTACATGAAAAAAGGCAGAGAGCAAATAAGAATGCAATAAAATATTTCAAGGTTTAGTTTTTTTTGGTAAACGAATGTAAGAACTTTTAAATATAATTTGGAGCAAAAAAAAGTAAAATTCATTTTCGTGCGTCATTGATGAGAGAGTAGTAAACTTAGAGAAAGTTTTTTACATTTGAATCTCAAATTTTAATAATGATTTATTTAATTATACTGATCGTTGTGCTTGTTGCAGCAACTTATTTTGTAATGTCTCAGGAAGTTTTTGGTGCAGAACCAAAAGGAAAACGTCTGGAAAAAATACTGATTTCTAAGAATTATAAAGATAAGCAGTTTCAGAATCAAAGTTTTACACCGCAGATTGCTGAAGGTTTTTCTATGCCGAAAGTAATGTTCCATTTTTTATTTGGTAAAAAAGATCCTTTGCTGAAACCTTTAGAGGCAATTCCGGCGATTCATACAGATTTGAATAAAATTCCTGATGATGAAGATGTTTTCATTTGGATGGGGCATTCTTCTTACTACATAAAAACCGATGGTGTTTCTTTTTTGATTGATCCTGTTTTGAGCACTTTTGGTTCGCCTTTTAAGTTTTTTAATAAGGCTTTTGAAGGTTCAGATTTGTTTAAGCCTCAGGATATTCCAAATATTGATTGTCTGGTGATTACGCACGATCATTACGACCATTTAGATTTTCCTACGGTAAAAGCAATCCGTGAGAAAGTAGGAAAGGCGATTATGCCTTTAGGAGTGGGAGCTCATCTTGAGAGATGGGGATATTCTGAAGATCAGATTATTGAAGAAGATTGGGATGCAGCCGTAGCTTTAAAAAGTGGTTTTAAAATAACTTTTACTCCGGCAAGACACTTTTCGGGAAGAAAATTCCAAAGAAATACCACGTTGTGGACTTCTTATGTTCTTGAAACTCCCACGAAAAAAATATTTTTAGGCGGCGACAGCGGTTATGATACTCACTTTAAAACAATTGGTGAAAAGTATGGGCCATTCGATTTTGCAATCATGGAAAACGGGCAATACAATCCGGCCTGGAAATACATTCACGCTTTGCCGGAAGATGTTATTCAGGCAAGTTTAGATATTCAGGCAAAAAATATTATTCCTGTTCATTCTGGGAAATTTGCTCTGGCTTTACATCCTTGGAATGAACCATTACAAAAAGTAACGACACTGGGCAAAGAGAAAAATTTACATATTCTCACTCCAAAAATCGGTGAAAAATTAGATTTAAATAAAACGGATCAACATTTTCAGAACTGGTGGGAATAATTTAGTCATGCCAGATTCCTTTGTATCTTTTCGGATGATTTTCTAGTTGCTGTCTTACAAAATCGCATTCCGGATCAATCATTAAATCCTTTTCTTCGGCATAGTTCACTAATTTATCTAAAAGTAATTTAGCATAACCGTGACCTTCAAGATCTTCATTAATTTTAGTATAATAAACATTAAGAAGTCGCCCGTCAACAGAAATCGACATATAACCGACCTTTTTATCATCGATTAATAATTGCAACTCGTCCTGATAAGGCGTAATTTCAAATTTTATATTTTCCATAATTTTGAGATGTGATAGGATTGTCAGAAATTATTCTTTCCATTAAAATTACAAATTATAACAACATGTTGCGTTTGTTTTATGTAATGCTGATATAATTTATATTGATTTAAAACTAAAAATTTAAATAGTGATATTAAGATAATCCGAAACACTTTTTTGACAATGGCTTAAAATAGAATTTTCGACATACTATTATTGTTGATAATGTAATGGTTAAATGTGATTTTTTTTGGTTATTTTTCAATTTATTAGGGTTTTGTTTTTGTATTTAACAAAAATTATGATGGATGATTATTGACTTGGCATTCAATTTGAAACAAGGAATGTGTGATTTAAAATTAACAAAATGAAAAAATTATTAATAACAGCATTATTCTTAGGAACTTTTAGTTTAGGATATGCACAGTCAGAATACTATAATGATTACAGAAGAAGTGTCACCGATGTCAATTGGCAGACGGTAGCTGCAGATTTACTGCTTTCAACTACACAGGCTAATCAGTTATACGCTCTTAATGATAAATATTCAGACTATAATGGCTGGAATAGAGTATACGGTAGCAATCCGGACAGATGGAGAACAGACCGATATTCTGAGATTGAAAGAATTTTGGGGCGGGACAAATATGTAAAGTTTAAAACTAAATATTACAAAGGACAAAACCCTGTAGCTGTCTATAACCGAAATAAAAATAACGATAAAAGATACAAGCACATGGATAAAAAAGCTAAGGTATACAAATCTAATAATGGAAAGGAGCATAAGCACTAATTCATTGTTGTCAATATAAATATTTTTCAAAAATGAAATGGCTGTTCGTAACGAGCAGTCATTTTTTTATTTAAATCTTTGTTGTGTTGTTTGAATTTTATAATTTTGAATAATGGAATCTAAGGAATCAATAAAAGGCTTTTATGAGCGAAATGCTCAGAATAGAGGTTTGCAGTGTATTAAAACTCCCGGAGTCGGGCATTTTAATGTGTTTTCGCGTGAACATTGTTCATCCATTACACCGTACAGCAGGAGAGATTACTATAAAATCTCGTTAATTATAGGAAAAGGGAAACTTCATTATGCAGATAAGTGGATGTATGTAGATAAACCAGCTTTATTGTTTTCCAATCCTCTTATTCCGTATTCCTGGGAAGCGGAAGATGAAAATCAGAAAGGTTTTTTCTGTCTTTTTACAGATCATTTTCTGCATGACGGAAACCGTTTGGGAACTCTTCAGGATTCGCAGCTTTTTAAGGTGGGCGGAACTCCGGTTTTCTTTATTGATGAGTATCAACAGGAAACGGTAACTGATATTTTTACTAAAATGATGGCTGAGATTCAGTCGGACTATCTGCATAAATATGAGATACTTCGGGCTTATCTTCATCTTTTGATTCATGAAACAATGAAAATGCATCCTGTTGAAAATTTTGAATCTTACCAGAATGCTTCACAAAGAGTTGCCTCTTTATTTATGGAATTATTGGAAAGGCAATTTCCGATCGACAGCCCGGAGAGTTTTTTGAAATTGAAAAGTCCGGTTGATTATGCGGAAAGTTTATCAATACATGTGAACTCATTAAACCGCTCTGTGAAAGAAATTACGGGAAGAACAACAAGTCAGCAGATCACCTCAAGAATCATTCAGGAAGCTAATGCATTGTTGAAACATACCGACTGGAATGTCTCAGAAATCGCTTATGGATTAGGTTTTGAAGAACCTGCTTATTTTACCAATTATTTTAAAAAACAAACCGGAATAACTCCAAATGCAGTAAGAAATGCTGTTGTTTGAATTTTATAATTCTTCGTTTGAATTCTATATTACATCCGGTGATTTTCTGTTATAATTTTGTACTGTAAATTTAAAATCACAGTTATCATGAAATTTAGAAAATTAGGAAAAACAAATGAGCAGTTATCTGCGATCGGTTTGGGATGTATGGGAATGAGTTTTGCGTATGGACCGACAGATGAACAGGAAAGTATCAATACTTTGCATAAAGCTTTGGACTTAGGTGTGAATTTCTGGGACACGGCGGATATGTATGCGAACGGAGAAAATGAGAAATTAATTTCAAAGGTTTTAGTTCCGAATCGTGACAAGATTTTTATAGCAACAAAATTCGGATTCAGGTTTAAAGATGGAAAAGCAAGTCACAGTGGAGCTCCCGGAACTTATTTTGACGGTTCACCGGAATGGATCAAGAAAGCGGTCGATTTAAGTCTCCAAAGATTAAAGATTGATGAAATTGATTTGTATTACGCTCACAGAGTTGATCCGAATATTCCTGTTGAAGAAACCGTCGGAGCAATGGCAGATTTGGTAAAAGCAGGAAAAGTAAGATATTTAGGATTGTCAGAAGCCTCCGCAGAATCCATCAGAAAAGCGAATAAAATTCATCCGATTACAGCTTTGCAGTCAGAATATTCATTATTGACAAAAGATATTGAAAAGGAAATTTTACCGACAATCAGAGAACTGGGAATCAGTTTAGTTCCCTATTCTCCTTTAGCAAGAGGACTTTTTTCAAATATTAATGATGTTCAGAATTTTGGAGATGAAGATTTCAGAAAATCTCTGCCTCGTTATCAGGAAGAATATCTTGAAAATAACAAAAATTTAGCCAAAGAAATCAATGAATTTGCTCAGTCTAAAGGGGTAAAAGGAACTCAGTTAGCTCTTGCCTGGGTATTGAGTCAGGGTGAAGATATTATTCCGATTCCTGGAACAAAAAGAATTAAATATTTAGAAGAAAATATTGCAGCAGTTAATATTGATTTATCCCAATCTGATTTAGAAACCATTGATTCTATCTTAAAAAAATATCCAAATATTGGTGAAAGATACAATGAAGGTTCAATGAAATTGGTAAACAACTAAAACTATTTGAATTCAGATTTCTGAAAAAATTATCAGAAATCTGAATTTTAATGAAAAGATGTAATGGAAAGAATGGTAACACTCAAAGAAAAAAATAAAGCGATTGCTACAATTTTAGCATTTGCTGTAATTCCGATGTCGGGTTTGGCGACGGATATTTATCTGCCTTCAATGCCGAGTATGGCGACAGAATTGCATCAGACGGAAAGTAATATTCAGCTTACTTTATCGATATTTTTAATCAGTTACGGTTTAACGCAGTTTTTCGCCGGAAGTATTGTAGACTCATTCGGAAGATATAAGGTTTCAATGATTTCGTTGGCGTTGTTTGTTGTTTCATTTTTAATTACAGCAACCACGCAAAATATTTTTGTAATCTATGCAATGCGAGTGTTACAAGGGATGTTATCAGGGTTTGCCGTCGTTTCAAAACGGGCATTTTTTGTCGATGTTTATGAAGGTGAAGCGAGGAAGCATTATCTCAGTATCATGACGATTGTTTGGTCTGTAGGTCCTATTATTGCGCCTTTTATGGGTGGATATTTGCAGAAAAGCTTTGGATGGCAGTCGAATTTTTATGTACTGGCGGGATATAGTTTATTACTTTTAATTTTAGAGTTTATATTTTCCGGTGAAACATTAAAAAAGAGAAATCCTTTTCATCTGGAATTCTTATTGAAGGAATATAATTCCATGTTTAAAGCAAAAGATTTCTTCTATGGAATGATCATGTGTGGATTGAGCTATTCAATGATAATGTTTTTTAATCTGTGCGGTTCTTTCATTATTGAACATAAAATGGGCTATTCTGAAGTGGTAGCAGGCTACGTTTCATTAATTCTCGGCTTTGCATGGATGACAGGTGGGTTTTTAGGAAAAGCATTAATCAATAAATCGTTTTTGCCTAAAATTCGTTACGCCAACTTTATCCAACTATTTTTAATCATTGTGATGTTTTTTGCTTCCTATTTTTCAAATAACATTTACAGTCTGGTGGCTTTTGCATTTTTAATTCATGTGACTGCCGGATTTATTTTTAACAACTATTTCTCTTACTGTATCGGAAGATTTCCAAATTCTGCCGGAATTGCAGGTGGTTTAACGGGTGGAGTAGCCTTTATTATCACATCAGCAATCAGTTACGGAATTGTAGCGGTCATCAGACCTCAAATTCAGTTACAGGTTGCAGAAGGATATTTTGTACTGGGAATTTTAGGATTGCTTGTTTTAATGATTGTCAAATTTAGAAAAGCTCACGCTTAAATCATTAAAAAATATATAAAGATTTATTTTTTCTACTCATAATTTTCAAAAATAAATCCTCTCATTGCCGGGAGGATTTATTTTTAACATAAGTCTGAAAAGTTGATTGTTGTTTTATTAGAAGAATGTATTTTGTTTTTACTTCAATTCAATTAAGCTTCTCCAAAAATTAATTTTGGTGTATACAATTTTCTAAACATAAAATAGGTGACTGAAAGTACTATAAATGCTACAATCGCATCGATCGTTGACAGGAAACCAAGCACGGCGATTTTTGAAAAGAATGCAAAAGTGATGTCAAAAACATTCCTGCGAAAACCCATTCTTTCAATCTTAATAATCTGTTGGGAATTAATAAAGCCAGAATTCCTGCTAATTTGAATACTCCTAAAATGTAGATAAAATGCGATGGATAGCCTAATTGCAAGGTGATATCCCAAACTATAGGATTTTTTGTCAGTTCAAAGAAGCCACTCGCTCAAACCATAATGACATAAAAATTGCTCCTGACCAATAGATGATTCTTGTTGTTTTTGTTTTCATTTTTTTAATTTTTGAAGTGTTGAAATTTTATTTTGAAGATTAAAAGTTAGCCTTTGAAGAACCCAAAATTTCTCCCGTTTTTGTATTCTGAATCATTCCGATTATTTCCCAATCATTGGTGTTGAAATTTTCAGGAATTTTAAAACTTGTCGTTCTTTCTGTCGAAGTTTTTAAAGAAATCTGATTCTGCTGGTGAACAATCTGCCAGTGCACAAGATGACGACCTTCATTTTCTCCTCGTTGAATAGCATTCGACGCTTTTTTTTCGATCAAAGTAATCAGAAGTTTGTATTGGGAATTATTTTGCTCGGTTTTATAGTTTACAGTAATATCTTTCTGTGAAACAGTTGCAGATAGATCAATCTTTGAATTGACAGAAGTCAATAAAGCTTTTTGTATTGCCTGTTCAATCGCATCTTTGTCAGAACCTACAAACTCTTTTTTACCATTGACAACCAGTTGAGGGGTATAAACCTGAGAATGCAAAGTCTGGCTGTATTGCTGTTGACGTTTAGAATTTTCGGCATTGCTGAATTTGTCTTTCCAACCTAAATTATTCCAGTAATCGACGTGATAGGCAAGGATGTAAACCGGCTGATCTTTATATTGTTTTTCAATTTCACCCATCAATTGATCAGCGGGCGGACAACTCGAACAACCTTCTGAAGTGAACAATTCCAAAACAGCAAAACCATTGTTTTCTGACTTTAAATTTTTAGGAATTTCTTCAATTTTACTGTTATAAGCAAAAGCGGAAACGATGAACATTAATGCTACAAAAGCGGCTGTTCCTATTAAGTTTTTTAGTACCATTTCTTTTAATTTTATTAAAAAGTAGATACCTTTCCGGCGCAAAAGAATACAAAAAAGGTTCAACCGGACAAAATGAAAGGTGAACCTGTATTTTATAAACGTGAAATTTTTTGGATGGAAGTCGGAGATGGAATTTTGAGTTTAGCGGTCTTCCAGCCATGTGAAAAAACTATGCGTTTTCTCTTTGTTAATAAGGAGTTTTTCGGCAGTTTCTATCGTTAATTTAACCAAAATTTTACGCTGAAAATAATGCTCCATTTCTTTAATTGCTTTAAAATTGACTAAGTATTGTCGGTTAATCCTGAAAAATTGTTTCTCGGAAACCTGTTCGGCGACCTGTCCTAAAGATTGGGTTAACTGAAACTGTTCTTTATCAAAAGTGACAAGATGTGTAATTTCGTTGTGAATGTAAAAATAGGCGATGTTTTCCGTGAGAATTGTTGTGTATTTTTGATTTTTAAAAACCAGAAAACTGCTCTTACTCGCAGATTGCGGCTGACTGATTTTTTGTAAAAGAGATTCCAGATCCGGTAATTCGTTTTTTTGGAAGAATTTCTTTAATTCATCAACTTTCCTCAACGCTTCAGCAATATCTTCTCTTGAAAAAGGTTTCAATACATAATCGACTCCTTTGCTTTTAAAGGCATCCAGCATATATTGGTCGAAAGCGGTACAAAAAACCACCGGACAAGTAATCTCCACTTGCTTGAAAATTTCAAATGAAAGTCCGTCCGACAGATGGATGTCCATGAAAATAAGATCGGGTTTTACATCTTTTGATAAAGCTTCAACGCTCATTTCAATGCTGTCGTAAACTCCAAGAATTTTGGCGTCAGGTTTTAGTTCTAATATTAAGTTCTGAAGAGATTTTGCTGCTCTGAATTCGTCTTCAATGATGATGATATTCATGGATGAGAGGTAGTTTTATTTGAAATATTTTTTCGTCTGAATTAATTTGAATTTCCTGTTCCAATAGGTGTTTGTAACGCAATTTCACATTGTCGAGTCCGATTCCTAATGAATCTTCTGTCGTCATTTTCTTTTGAATAGGATTTTCAATAACAATTCTATTTTCTGAAGCGTAAATTTTTATGTGTAAAGGTTTACTTTGTGAAACAACATTATGCTTAATGCAGTTTTCAACTAATAGCTGTAAGGTGAAAGGCGGAATTAAGGTTTTTAAAACTTCATTATCTAACTCATTGGTCAATGAAATTCCTTCGCCAAAACGGGCTTTTTGTAAGAAAATATATGAATCGATAATTTTCATTTCTTCCTGAACAGTAATCAAATCTAATTTTCTGCTCTCTAATGTAAATCTGTAAAAATCTGAAAGTTTCATGACGAAGTCTACGGTTTCTGAATCATTGGTTTCCGCCATTGATTTCAAAGTATTTAAACTGTTAAACAAAAAATGCGGATTGATTTGTTGTTTTAATAATTCAAACTGAGCTCCCAAATTATCGCTTTTTACTTTTTCCAATTCAAGTTGAACCTGTTGTCCGGTGTAATTATTTTGAAGTAAAGTCAAAAACATATAGCAGATAAGATTGATTAAAATCCCTCTGACTTCCACCATCAGCATTGCCGGACCGAAATTGATGTGTGACAAAATAAGTTGTTGAATCCAAGCCAAGCCAAACATAATAACCATCCCAAAAGCCAGAACAATCATTAATCTTTTATAAGATATTTGTTGTCTCTTTTTCCCTGAATTTCGGTTGAGCATATAAATGTTGAGATACCACATAATGATAGAAAAAGCCGCTGTAATAGCTGAATTTACCAACGCTTCTTTCCAATCAAACGTATGAGAAGCAAGTTGTGGAACCGAAGATAATGCTCCTAAAAATATGGAACTTATCCAGATGACGGCTTGGGAAATTTTTATTTTTTGCTGCTGCATGAGAACTGCGAATTTTAAAGATGTTAAGTTATGTAAAATGCTTTAAACTTGGCAGTGAATTGTGAATTTTGCTAACGCAAGTCAATTGTCAATTTTAAAGTAAAAAATTCACAATCGAAGCGAATTGACGATTCATATTTCACTATTATGGTCTCACGACAGGTTTGTAACTCATGAGATATTTAATTCTTTCTTCTGTATTGGATGGATTATTTTCGGTTTTCGAATTATCTTTAAACTGATACGAAATCTTACCGTTTTTATCAGTTTTAAGAGTTTCAACACTTAGTAATTCTCCTGTAATTGTGCCTCCGATGTATTGCGGATTTTCATGGTATTTCCAGGTTACTAATTTAAATTCAGAATCTGATTTTGGTTGATGAATTTCACTTTGCAATGATTGTAAAGCTTCTTGATTTCCGTACAAAGCAGATGAAGTTTCTGTTGTTGTATTTAATGAGGTTGAGATAAACTTCAGATTTCCGGGATCGAAAATTACTCGATGTAAGTCTTTATCTGGTTTGTCAATTTTGCAGGCAGTGAATAAAGCGCATATTGATAGTACGATGAATAATATTTTTTTCATTATTTCTGAAGGTTTTTAATTAATCTTTCTGTATTTACTTTCATAGGAACATCAAATAGATATCCTGTTTTTTCGGCTAACTGACGGTGACAGGCAATACATGATTCTTTAGCAAACGATGCTGTTTTTCCTGTCGGATGAAGATCTTTTCCTGAAAATTTTGCAAAGCCCCAACCTTCCGTATCGGTGTATTTTTTTGAATCTTTTACCATGAACTGCGCATTGACAAATTCTCCTGCTCTGACTTCTCCGTCGGCTAATTTTTCCTGTTTCCAAACAGATTTCACGACGATACTTCCGTTTGGCCAAGGGTGAAAATCTTCTGTTTCAATAGCTTTTACCGCAATATCATTTCCGTAAATGACGCGGATTGAATTGTCAAAAAGTGTACTCATGCTAATGACTTTCCAGTTTTTATAATCATCCGTATATTTTACGCCGTTTGGCGAAACAGGATACTTGAAAGATTCATTGCTTTTTGAAATTTCGATGTTTTGGTGACTGTTTTTCAGATTGTTTTTTACAGGAGTAACATTGGATAATGAAAGGGTATATTTTTTAATTACATCAATATCTTTTTGAGTGATTTTTGCTGACGGATGAAGAATTGTATATTCGTGAAGTGGCATTTTTCCGCTCTGCATCATATTTAAAATAGCATACATCTTTCCTTTGTGTTCGCCTTCCGAATAGTTCCATTCTGAAAAGTTGAGGACTTCTCTGGCTCTTTCTACATCTTTATTTACCGCCCATGAAATCGGAGCAATTTTATCGTACCAATCTAAATTTTGTTGATTTGAATGACAATTAAAACAGGAGTTTTCCAAAATAGAAAGTACTTCACGTGGAGCTTCAATCTTCTTTGCAATAGACTTTCCTTCTAACGGTTTGTTGAAAAACTGTAAAATAGCGAAAATTCCCAAAATCGCTAAAAATGCAATGGCTATTGGTTGTGCTGTTCTTTTTTTCTTTACTGAGTCCATAGTGATTTTATTTTTATGGGTCAAAAGTAGTTTGTTGAAGGATGTTTTGGAATATCAAATTGGATGAACCGGACAAATCAATAGGTGAATATGGAATTTTGGGAATTAAAAAAGTTAGAAGCTGGATGATAGAAGAGGGGAGATTTTGTACGTCCTTAAACTTCCAGCATCCAGCTTCAATTCTTCATTTTACAACACCATTCCGCCGTCAATCAGAATTTCGGTTCCGGTCATGAAACTTGCAATATTATTGTCTGATAAATAAACAACTGCTTTCGCTACATCTTCTGCTGTTCCCATCTTTTTCAGAGGGATTAAATCGATCAGCCAATCGTTAAGACCTTCTAATGTGGCTGCATCTAACCCAGCTTTGGTCATAATTTCTGTTTTTGTAGGTCCCGGACTTACCATGTTTACACGGATTTTTCTTGGTGCCAATTCTGCCGCTGCAGTTTTTGCAATAGAGTTCAAAGCAGCCTTACTTGCCTGATAAACTGAGCTGTTTGGTTTGTAAGTCGTTGCAACATTTGAAGATAAAAAGACAACCGAAGCTCCGTCGTTCAATAGAGGTGTAAATTTACTTAAAGTGAAATAAGCCCCTCTGAAATTAATATTCATTACCTGATCAAAGTTTTCAGGACTCATATTTTCAATTGACCCTAAAGTCCCTGTAATTCCAGCATTGATAAATAAAATATCAACTTTTCCGTATTGATTTTCAACTTCTGTCTTCAAAGATTCAATATCTTCCAATTTTCCCTGATCTGCCACGAATGGAATCGCTCCCAATTCTGCTGCTGCTTTTTCAATCGCTTCTTTTCTTCTTCCTGTGATAATTACTTTTGCGCCTTTTGTGATTAATTCTTTTGTGGTTGCATAGCCGATTCCGCTGTTTCCTCCGGTTACGATAGCTAGCTTGTTATTAAATGTATTCATTTCTTTAAAATTTTTGACAAAGTTATTTCAAATCGATATACTTTTGTAACCAGTATCACAAAGTATATCAGTATCATCAGTTATATCACGTAAATTTGCAGATATGGAAAGAGATCAAACCGAAGAACTGAGAGCATTGCAGGATACCCTTTATTTCATTGGTGGCAAGTGGAGAATTCCGGTTATTAATGCTATTTGTAACGGCAATAAACGTTTCCGTGAAATCGAAAGAAGTATCCCAGGAATCACGACAAGAATGCTTTCAAAAGAGTTAAAAGATATGGAATTAAATAAATTGGTAAAACGAAATGTTTATCCAGATACTCCGGTTTTAATTGAATATGAACCAACCGAATACTGCAGAACGTTTGGAAATATTATTGCGGAAATGATTAATTGGGGCAGGGAACATCGGAGAGTGATTGTGGAGGATAAGATTTGAATTAATTAGGAATTAGGAATTAGGAATTAGGAATTAGGAATTAGGAATTAGTTTTTCCTTAAACTTCTTTTTGTCATTCAGAATGTAATGAAGTGGAGTGAGGAATCTATTTGTTATTAAAATTTTTCCTTCGTGAGAAATCGAAGATTCGGCGTAGCCAATGACAAACGGAATACATATTTGCTTTGTGTCATTTGTGAAAAATATTCGTGCTTATTTGTGTTTAAAAACAAAAAAAGCCCCTTAAAAAAGGAGCTTTCAATTTATATTAAATCCGAAAATTAAATTCCGTCAATAATTTCATTTAAAACAGTACTCGGTCTCATTGCCTCATACGTTTTGAAAGTATCAGTTTTGAAATAACCATCAATATTTTGAGGCTTACCTTGAGCACCAATCAATTCAGAATTGATCACTTCTTCACTTTCCTGCAACGCTTCCGCAACCGGAGCAAATTGATTTGCCAATTCAGCATCAGCAGTTTGGTTTGCTAAAGCTTCAGCCCAATACATTGCCAAATAGAAGTGAGAACCTCTGTTATCGATTTGTCCAACCTTTCTTGCAGGAGATTTATCAGTAGCTAAGAATTTAGCATTTGCTTCATCCAATGCATCCGCTAGAACCTGAGCTTTCGTATTGCCCTGAGTCTGTGCTAAATGCTCTAAAGAAGCCTGTAACGCTAAGAATTCACCTAAAGAATCCCATCTTAAATATCCTTCTTCTAAGAATTGCTCAACGTGTTTTGGAGCAGAACCTCCTGCACCCGTTTCGAACAAACCACCACCGTTCATCAATGGAACGATAGAAAGCATTTTTGCAGAAGTTCCAAGTTCAAGAATTGGGAAAAGATCAGTAAGATAATCTCTCAATACGTTTCCTGAAACAGAAATGGTATCTTTTCCTTCTCTTGCTCTTTTCAACGTTTCCGTCATTGCGTCTTTTACATCAAGAATTTTAATGTCCAATCCGTTGGTGTCATGATCAGCTAAATATTTTTCAACTTTTTTGATCATTTCTCTGTCGTGCGCTCTTCCTTTGTCTAACCAGAAAATGGCAGGAGTATCAGAAAGTCTAGCTCTGTTTACGGCTAATTTTACCCAGTCCTGAATTGGAGCATCTTTCGTCTGACACATTCTGAAAATATCTCCGGCTTCAACTTTTTGTGAAAGTAGAACACTTCCGGCTTCATCCTGAACTTCAATTGTTCCTTCAGCTGTAGCCTGGAAAGTTTTGTCGTGAGAACCATATTCTTCAGCTTTCTGAGCCATTAAACCAACGTTTGGAACAGAACCCATTGTTGTAGGGTCTAATTTTCCGTGCGCTTTCATATCATCAATTACCGACTGATAAAAACCTGCATAAGAACGATCCGGAATTATACAAACTGTATCTTCTTCTTTCCCTTCTTTGTTCCACATTTTACCGCCGCCTCTTACTAAAGCAGCCATAGAAGCATCAACGATGATGTCAGAAGGAACGTGGAAATTAGTAATTCCTTTGTCAGAATTTACCATTGCCACTCTTGGTCCGTTTGCCAAAGCAGTTTCGATATCAGCTTTAATATCAGCTTCCTGAGCGTTCCCTTTGATTTTGTCGAAAAGGTCAGCCAAACCGTTGTTTGGATTTACGTCTAGAGAATCGAAAGTCTCAGCATATTTAGTGAAAACATCTTTGAAGAAAGTCTCAACGATAGCTCCGAAAACGATTGGATCAGAGATTTTCATCATCGTTGCTTTCAGGTGAGCCGAAAGTAATACATTTTTATCTTTTGCTTCTTGGATCGCTTCCTTAACGAAAGATTTCAAAGAGTTTAAATTCATTACAGAAGAATCGATCACTTCTCCCGCCTGAAGACCTGCGAAATCTTTTAATAAAGTCTCCACACCTTCATTTCCTTTGAAAACAATTTTATATTTTGTAGCATTCTCAAGAGTCGTTGAAGTTTCAGTTCCGTAAAAATCTCCGGTGTTCATGTGAGCAACGTCAGTTTTACTGTCTGATGCCCAATCTCCCATTCTGTGAGGATTTGCTTTTGCGTAGTTTTTAACGGCTTTTGGGGCACGTCTGTCAGAATTTCCTTCTCTTAACACAGGATTTACAGCACTTCCCAATACTTTAGCATACTTAGCTTTAATTGCTTTTTCTTCCTCATTTTTCGGTTCTGCAGGATAATTCGGAACTGCGAAACCTTTGGCCTGCAATTCAGCGATTGCAGCATCCAACTGCGGTGCAGAAGCAGAAATGTTGGGTAATTTGATAATGTTTGCATCAGGCTGAGTCGCCAATTCTCCCAATTGAGCTAAAGCATCAGCTATTTTTTGATCATCGCTCAAAAACTCAGGGAAGTTTGCTAAAATTCTTCCTGCCAAAGAAATATCCGGAACGGCGATTTCAATGTTTGCTGGTTTTGTAAACGCTTTTACAATAGGTAAAAACGAGTGTGTTGCCAACATCGGAGCCTCATCTGTAAGTGTGTAATAGATTTTTGATTTTTCTGACATTATACTGTTATTTATTATTTAAAGTTTTAGTTTCACAAATTTAGTTAAATTTTAATTTTTTACGCTTTAATAAAGAGTAAGATTTTTTGTTTTAAGAATTATTTAACCTTTATTTCAAACGAAATAGGCTGAAATTTGAATAAATTTGAGAAACTTTAAAAAATTAAATTATGTCAAATATCACATTAAAAGGAAACGAAGTGCATACATTAGGAAAACTTCCTGAAGTAGGGTTTACCATCAAAGAGTTTGCTTTGGTAGATTCTGGGTTGAATGTAAAGACTTTAGACAGCTATGAAGGAAAGAAAAAAGTATTTAATATTTTCCCGAGTATCGATACACCAACATGCGCATCTTCGGCAAGAAAATTCAATGAAGAAGCGAATCAGTTAGAAAATACAGTTGTCATTAATGTTTCTAAAGATTTACCGTTTGCTTTAACAAGATTTTGTGCTGCTGAAGGTTTGAATAATGTAGAAACGCTTTCAGATTTCAGAGGAACTTTCGGAGATGACTACGAAGTAACCATAACAGATTCTCCTATGAAAGGTCTTTTGAGCCGTGCTGTAATCGTGACTGACGAAAATAATAAAGTAGTTTACACAGAGCAGGTTTCTGAGATTGCTAACGAACCAAATTATGAAGCAGCTTTAGCAGCATTGAAATAGTAAAAAAAAATATTTCTCAATAAATTGAAATCATTCTGTTAGTTTAATAGAATGATTTTTTTATTTTTGTGGATAAACGATTTAACCTTCCTATTGAAAAATAAAACTACATCTTTTATTATCATCTGTTTTCTTTTTTCCGGGAATACAGTTTTTAAAGCGCAGGATTCCAAAGAGATTTTGGAATTGAAAAATAAGCTTGTGATAACTTCTGATGAGAAGGAAAAACAGGAAATTCGCAGAATCATTATAAATGCATATTCAAAAGATAAAAAGACTGACAGTGTTATTGTTTATGTAAAGAAACTTTTTCCCTATTACGAAAAGACAAAGCAACGAGAAAAAACCGGAAATTTAGAATTAAAATTGGTTGGGTTGTATAATTCTCTTAACAACAGAGATTTAGTGTCATTACATTTTAGCAATGCAGAAAAATATTATGACGATTTTGCATTAGATAATAAAGTTTATCTGAATAATGTGGGTGGTTATTTATATAATAATTATAAAAAAGACTATACTAAATCTATTAACTTCTATAATAACAATATTAATCTTTATAAAAGGGGTGAAAAAGTTGACAAACAAAAAATTAATGAAGCATATCAATCCTTAATATTGTTATATTATAAAAAATATGATTATGCTAAAACCTTTAATATTATTAACGATTACCTAAGTTTTACTGAAAAAGAATTTCCCGAAAGACTCGCTGACATTCATGCTTATTTAGGCGGATTCTACTGGGAGGTCGGTTTTAATAAAAAAAGTATAGCTGAGTACGAAAAGGCATTGAAACTTTATAATAAGCAGAAAGGAAAAGAAAATTATATTTATGCAATAAAAAATGTTTTAGGCGCTAATTATATGTTCATGAACAATTTAGATAAAGCAAAAGCTTATGCCTATGAATCGTTAGAATATTATCGAAAAGCGAATAACGCAGAGTCTCTTTCAGGTGCTTATAATCTGCTTTCTCATATTGCCTTCAAAGAAAAAAAGTTTTTAGATTCTAAAGATTATATACTAAAAGCCATAAAAATTATTCCCGATTCTTCTAAAACAAATCTTTACAATAAAGCCTATTTAGGAACCATAAAGTTTAAAATTTTAATGCAAAAGGACAGTCTGACTGTCAAGACAAATCCTGAGAAATATAAAGAATTGCAGGTAATAACTAAAGAACTCTCAGAAAATTTTGAGAAAATTGAAAGTAAAAAAGACGATGTCACTTCAGGCCTTCTGTTACATAATTATAGTGTTTTGTCTGATGCATATGGTATGCTTGGCGAATACGATAGAGCGTATGCATATTTAGATAAGGCCACAAAACAGAAAGAGAAGTCATATAGTGTAGAAAAAATTAAGGCACTTTCTGAAGTTCAGGGGGAGAAGGAGCTTAATGATGAGAGGCTTCGCATTCAGGTAATTGAAGAAACCAAACGCATCCAACTCCAAAAAGAAATAGAGTTAAAAGCACTCCGTTTCGAATATGAAAAAAAGCAGGCAGTTGCCAAAACTGAGGAAGAACGAAAAAGACTGGCTCTGGAAGAAGAATTAAAAAGAAAAGAAATTCAATTTAAATTTGATCAGGAGCAAAAAGCGGTTGCTTTCAAATACAATCAGGAGAAAAACATCTCCAGAATTAATCAGGAGAAAAAAGATGCCATTGCTAAAGCAGATTTACAAAGTTCTAAAACCCAGAAAAATATGTGGGCAGTAGGAGCCGGTCTTTCGCTTTTATTATTAGGCTTTGCAGCGTTTTCGTACAATCAAAAACGTAAAGACAACAAAAAGATTGCTGAAGAAAAACAAAAATCAGATGATTTATTGCTCAACATTCTTCCATACGAAGTCGCTGAAGAATTAAAAGAAAAAGGAAAAACCAGCGCAAAACATTTCGATGAAGTTTCGGTTTTATTTACAGATTTTGTCAACTTTACAGCAAATTCTGAACGAATTGGCGTACAGGAAGTTCTTAATGAACTGAATATATGTTTTACAGAGTTTGACAGCATCATGGGAAAACATAATTTAGAAAAGATAAAAACCATAGGTGATGCCTATTTGGCTGTAAGCGGATTACCTGTTTCCAATGATCAACACGCAAAAAATGCAGTGAATGCAAGTTTGGAAATTCTTTCTTATATTCAACAAAGAAAAAAAGACAACCCCAATGCTCTGGATATCAGGATAGGAATTCATTCCGGAGCGGTAATTGCGGGAATTGTAGGCGTGAAAAAATTTGCTTACGATATATGGGGTGATACCGTGAATACTGCCGCAAGAATGGAGCAGAACAGTTCACCGGGAAGAGTAAATGTTTCTGAATCAACCTATCAGTTAATAAAAGAAGACTTTACTGTTGAGCATCGTGGAAAAATCGAAACCAAAGGTAAAGGCGCAATGGAAATGTATTTTGTAAATTCGTTAATCTAAATTTTAAAAATCTTGAGAAAAAATATACTTTTTGCATTTTTTGTATTCTTCGCATGGCAGACTTTTTATCTCGCTCAAAATTCTCGTGAAAAACCACAGATTTTTACCGAAAAAGATCTTGAAGACGGAGCCGAGATGGGTGATGAAGCGAAGCTTTTCGAGGGTGATAATTTAGCTTTTGCTTTACCACAGTTTAATGATTCCCGCTGGAAGCATGCAGATTTTAGTTCTAAAAAAGTTTACAATAAAGATAAGATCTATTGGATCAGATATTACTTCAAAATAGATTCTGCATTAATCAATAAATCGTTATGTTTTGATATAAAACAAGCTGGTGCTTCAGAAATTTATCTGAATGGCAAAAAGATTGAAACGGTAGGCAAATTAGGAAAAGAAAATTCCAGAGAGTTTAAAATAAAAAATGATGTTCCACAACTTTTTTCACTGGGTAATACCGGAATTAATGTTTTAGCCATTCGTTTTTTGCCAATTGTAAGCGACGAAAAAATGACCGTCAATTACAGCCCTGTGGCTTTGGATGTGGAGCTTGCTTCTGCAAACGAATTTTTTGATGAGAAAGTGGAAATGACACAGGGATTCAATTTTGTGTCGATGCTCATCTGTGGTGTATTTTCAGCTCTGGGATTCATTCATTTACTGTTATTTTTATTTTACAGAAAGGCAATCTACAATCTTTATTTTTCCACATACAATCTATCCATCGGCCTACTCAGTTATATGGTTCTGTTATTCTATCAGATGACAGATCCGGAAAGTATAGAGTGCTATGGTTTCTTTTCCTTCTTAGCGATACTGATTTTTGGAGCGTCGCTTACAGGTTTTGTTAATACGTTATTTGGACGGAGTAAAATCAGGCTGAAAATTATGCTGATACTTGCTGCATTGTTACTGATTCTCTATTATTTTTCTGCAAAAGCGGCTTTTGGGTTTCTTACTTTTTATATATTTTTCGTTTGGTTTGAGTCACTATATCTCATCATTCGAGCGATGATAAGAAGAGAAAAGTCAGCATTTATTGTGGGTGGCGGAATTCTTACTTTCTTTTTAATTATTATTTTGACCATTATTGCTAATATTTTAGATTCTTTAAATATTGCAATGCCAACAATGTTTTCGGGAGATGCGTTTGGTATATTTGTTTTAGTTTTGATTCTTGTAAGTTTCCCTATTTCAATTTCTGCTTATCTGGGTTGGCAATTTGCATCGACCAATTTAAGTCTTGTAAAACAGCTCGATGAAGTCAACCGACTTTCTGATATTAATTTAAAACAGGAACAGGAAAAACAGCAGATTCTTCAGAATCAGAATGACTTGCTTGAAAAACAGGTCGACGAAAGAACCTTTGAATTGCAAAAGGAAAAGCAGAAAACAGAAAACTTACTCCTCAATATTCTGCCACATGAAGTTGCCGAAGAATTAAAAGAAAACGGAAGCTCCGAAGCTAAATATTATGACGAGGTCACCGTATTATTTACCGATTTTGTTAATTTTACCCAGAGTTCAGAGAAAATGGGAGCCGAAAAAATGTTGGTTGAGCTCAATGAATGTTTCACGGCTTTCGATATGATTATGGAAAAGCACGGTTTAGAAAAAATAAAAACCATTGGTGATGCATATTTAGCGGTTTGCGGTTTACCGCTTAAAAATGAATGCCATGCGTATCAAACAGTTTTGGTAGCTTTGGATATCATTGATTTTATTGAAGAAAGAAAAAAGACACATCCGGAAGCTCTAGATATCAGAATCGGCATCAATTCAGGTTCTTTGATCGCAGGAATTGTCGGGGTGAAAAAATTCGCTTATGATATTTGGGGTGACACGGTAAATACGGCTGCAAGAATGGAACAGAACAGCGAAAAAGGAAAAATAAATATATCTGAATCTACCTACCAGCTCGTAAAAGATAAAATAAACTGCGAATACAGAGGTAAAATTCATACCAAAGGAAAAGGTGAAATGGATATGTATTTTGCCCTTGAAACTAAGGATTAGCCACAAAAGCCACAAAAGTTTTGTAATTATTTTTAAGCTAATCTTTTTTTAATTAAGAAGGTCACAATATAAAATCAAAGATTTTTAAAAACCTAAGCAAACTTTTAAAGATGATTAATTAAACTTATACTTAAACTATAATATTGAATTACACATTAAAAAGGACAATTATGATTAAAGACTTCATTGTCTTTGCTAAGTAAAACGCCTTTGCAAACTTAAAAACAGTTAGTAGTCAAAAAATCTTTGCGAACTTTGCGTTTAAATTCCGCACTATCAGAAAGATTAAAATTTTAAACACATTTTCTATTTAAATATGGAATACGAAAAATTAAATACAATAATATTAAAAAGACTTAAGGAAAATCTTCCTGAGCACCTTTCTTACCACAGCGTGATGCACGTGAAAGACGTTATTGATTCGGTCGAAAAAATTGCGAAATCTGAAAAAGTAAATGATGAAGATTTAGTTCTGTTGAAAACAGCAGCATTATTCCATGATACCGGATTTTTATATGGTTCAAAAGAGCATGAAGCAAAATCGTGCGAAATTGCTGAAGAATATCTTTCTGACTATGGTTTTTCTGAACCGCAGACCGAGAAAATCAAAGGAATGATCATGGCAACAAAAATTCCGCAGACTCCACACAATCATCTGGAACAAATTTTAGCCGACGCAGACCTGGATTACCTTGGGAGAGACGATTTCTTTGTTATCGGAGATAAATTATTTGAAGAACTTTCGATGTTTGGAATCGTCAATTCTGAACGCGACTGGAATTTATTGCAGGAAAAATTTTTAGAAAGTCATCATTATTTTACCGAAACAGCGATCAACAGCAGAAATCAGAAAAAGCAGGCTAACCTGGATATTATCAAAACAAAACTAAAAAACTACTGATCATCTTATGAGCTCAGCAACCAAACATGGCCCGCTATTTACCCTATCAGATATTATTTATCTGGTTTTAGGTGTAATTTTTGCGAGTTTTGCTTTAAAATCTTTTCTCGTTCCCAACCACTTTTTAGATGGTGGCGTTACCGGAATTTCACTTTTATTGCACGAAGTTTATCATTGGAATCTTGGTGTCATTTTATTGGTTTTAAATATTCCTTTTATCGTTTTGGCATATTTCCAGATTGGGAAACATTTTGCTATTCGAAGTTTTTTGACAATTTTATTAATCATCATAACCATCTATTTCGTTCCTTTTCCGGAAATGACCCATGACAAGTTATTGGTCGCCATGTTTGGCGGTTTTTTCATGGGAATCGGAATCGGACTTTCCATGCGTGGTGGCGGAACCTTCGACGGAATGGAAGTTTTGGCATTATTGACTTTCAAAAAAAGCAGTTTCAGCATTACTGAGATTATTTTAGGAATGAATGTCATTATTTTCATTATTGCCGCAAAATTCTTGAAAGTAGAAACCGCTTTGTATGCGATTATGACGTATCTCGTTGCAAGTCAGATTACTAAATACGTAATCGAAGGGATCGAAGCTTACACCGGCGTAACCATTGTTTCAGGAAACAGTGAAGAGATCAAAAAAGCCTTGGTTTTAACGATGAACAGAGGAATTACGGTTTACAAAGGTGAAAGAGGTTTTATGAAAGAATCTTTTGAACAAAGTGCCGATGCAGATATTATTTTCACCATTGTTACAAGACTTGAAGTAAGAAAATTACAGAATATCGTTCGTGCAATCGATCCGAAAGCATTTATTTTCACTCAAACCGTCAGAGAACCTCAGGGCGGAATTGTGAAGGAAATTATAAAGCATTAAAGTTTAGCTCAATATTTAATATTGCCTTGTGGAAATTGTTTTCGCAAGGCTTTTTTGTTAATTTTAAGAACGAATAGGACAAATGTTATTACAGGAATCGATGCAATATTTTTATCAATAACAAAGAGAATGTCATCCTGAGCTTGTCGAAGAAAGCCCGTTTTTTTAAAGAAGAAATCTAATGGCTTTGGCTGAAATTTATATTATTCTTTCCGTGAAATTTGTGAAAAAAAATTGTGTTCTTCATGTTTAAAAAACTGCTTCAAATCATCAAAATTATTTATAATTAAAACTACCTTTACGTAATGAAACGCTCCGGAACTGCAACATTACCCCTTCACTACGGAAAAGTACCGCCCTGGCTGTACGAGCGTATGGCTGTACTCGGACTTTCTATAGTAGAAGTGATGTTGGCTGATTACGGAAAAAATGAAGTCCTCCGCAGATTGGCAGACCCTTTTTGGTTCCAAAGCTTTGGTGCAGTGATGGGAATGGACTGGCATTCTTCAGGAATTACCACTTCGGTAATGGGAGCTTTAAAACGAAGCATCAATCCGAATTCAAAAGAACTCGGGATTTATATTTGCGGCGGAAAAGGCAGATTTTCAAAAGAAACTCCGAACGAACTTCTCGTTATCGCAGATAAAACGGGTTTAAATGGAACTGAATTAATTCGTGCAAGCAAATTATCGGCAAAAGTTGACAATACGGCAATTCAGGATGGTTATCAGTTGTATCTGCACAATTTTATTGTTTCAGACGAGGGAAACTGGGCAGTCGTACAGCAGGGAATGAACGATGCTGACGGAACGGCAAGACGGTATCACTGGCATTCTGAAAATATGGAATCTTTTGTTGATGAACCCCACAAAGGAATTCAGGGAATTAATCAAGGTCAAATCCTGAACTTAACCGCTAATGAAGCTAAAGAAAGCAGAAAAGGAATTTTGGAAATTTCCCATACCAATTCAGAAAAAATAATGCAGGATTTTGCAAATCTGATTTTACCTGCTCATCATGATGTTCGTGCCTCAGATGTTGATTTGAAAAAACTGGGAACACTTTTGTATATGACCAGAGAAAATCAGCCTGAAAACTTTGAAGAACTGCTTTTGTTAAAAGGTGTTGGGCCACGAACCATGCAAAGTCTGGCTTTGGTAAGCGAGGTCATCCACGGTGCACCTTCAAGATTCAGAGATCCTGCGAGATTTTCTTTTGCGCATGGAGGGAAAGACGGGCATCCGTTCCCGGTTCCCATCAATGTTTATGACGAAACCATCAGCATTCTGCAAAAGGGAATTGAAAAGTCAAAGCTCGGGAATTCAGATAAATTACAGTCGATCAATAAGCTTCACACCATTATCTCAGAAGCAGAGAAAAATTTCACGCCAGATTTCGATATCAATGATGTGATTGAAGAAGAACGTCAGAATTCTTGGCGTTTCGGTGGGAAAACAGTCTTTGGTGACGCAGAAAAACCTTCAAAGTCAAAACCAATCCAGCTCTCTTTGTTTTAAATAATAAAATTGGCTAAAATATCTTATATCCTCATAATTTTGAAGCTTTTGTGTTTAAAATTTAAATAATTCACCTTTAATTCCAAATAAAATTTTAATTTTAAAACTTTCAAAAATATTAATTGGATGAGCAGCAAAGCCTTTGAAATTTATCGCGATTTCCCTTTTTTTTTCCAAGAAGAGCTGGATGAAATAATTAATGCGCATGAAAAGGTATTTTTTCAAAAAGGCGATTTTATTTTGAAAGAAGGAAAAACAGCCAATGAATATTTAATTTTAGAGAAAGGTTTAGCCCGGTCTTTTGTGAATGATTTTAACGGAAACGAAGTGACCACCCATTTCTTTGTTGAAAACGAAATTATCATCGAGGTTTCATCATTGTTTCAGAGAATTCCTACTCAGGAAAACATTGTCTGCATCACAGATTGTGAATGCCAAAAAATTGATTTCGATACTTTTCAGGAATTATATCATAAAATACAAAACCTCAGTGAATGGGGGAGAGCCTGGATGTCACAGGAACTTTTTGCCTATAAACAACGTTCTGTAGAAATGTTTACGCTATCAGCAACAAAACGGTATCTTAATCTTTTGGAACAAAAACCGCACGTTATACAGTTTGCTCCCCTCAAGCAAGTCGCTTCCTATCTAGGTGTTACAGACACTTCATTAAGCAGGATCCGCAAAGAATTGGTTTCGCATCCTAAGAAAAATTAAATCTTGTCCTATGGCAAGTTGATTTTCATGGCGACTTGGTAATTTTGGTTAAAAGTTTAACACTAAAATTACAAAAATGAAAATCAATCAGATGTATGTCAACCTTCCTGTAAAAGATGTTCAGAAAACAAAATACTTCTGGACAAATCTCGGATTTACGATTAACGAGCAATTCTCAGATGAAAAAGCGGTTTGTGTGGCTCTAAATGATAACACTTTCGTTATGTTTTTAAACGAAGAATATTTCCAGACTTTTTCTGAGAGACCTGTCCCAAAAGGCGATACCACACAGGTTTTGGTTGCAATTGGTTTAGATAGCCGTGAGGAGGTCGATCAGGTAGTAAATGCTGCTGTCGCAAATGGTGCAACTCAGCACGAAGAGCCGCAGGATTACGGATGGATGTATCAAAATTCTTTCTGGGACATCAATGGCCATGGCTGGAATGTCACTTTTGCAGACCTATCTCAAATGCCTGCACAACCTTAAAATTTAAACTTTAAATATATGGACGCACCAAAATCACAAAAACTAGACATCATCATTCCTGCATTTCGTGGACACAGCCAGAATTTTTTAATGGTTCTTAACGGAATTTCTGAAGAAGATGCTTTAAAAAGAATTGAAGGCCGAACCAACCACATTATCTGGATGGTAGGGAACTTTCTCGATATGCGCTACGCCATGGGAAATGTTCTCGGAATAGAAGAAAAATTTGAATTCAAAGAATATTTTTCTGAAGGAAAAGCATTGGATGAAAGCTTTAAATATCCTACTTTACAACAGCTAAAAGATAGTTTCCATAAAATTTCACCTTTAGTTTATCAAAAATTACTTGAAGTTTCTGATGAAGATCTAAATAAAGATTTCCCAATGGGAATGAATATCGAATTTTTCCCGGAAAATGTTCTGAATTTCGTCGGAATGTGCATCGGCCGTGAAGATTATCTGTGCGGACAAATCGGACTGATGCGAAGAATTCTCAATTACGAAGGAATGAAATATGACTTTGACGAGAATATGAAATATTAATTAAAGATTAAATTCAACTCTAACTAACTAACTAATCCAAAAAATCATGGCAAAATTAAATCCATACCTCAATTTTGACGGTACAGCAGAAGAAGCATTCAATTTTTACAAAACTGTTTTCGGTGGCGAATTCGTTGGCGGAGTCCACAAAATGGGAAATGCTCCCGGAACTGAAAATCTCTCAGAGGAAGAGAAAAACAGAGTAATGCACATCGCACTTCCGGTGGGCAGCGACCTTTTGATGGCATCAGACATTGTGCCGTCGTTTGGACAGAATTTAAAGGTAGGAAACAATAATTATGTTTCCATATTCCCGGATTCAAGAGAAGATGCCGACAGAATTTTTAAGGCACTTTCTGAAGGCGGAAATATTGAAATGCCTCTTGAAGATCAGTTCTGGGGCGATTATTTCGGCAGTTTTCAGGATAAATTCGGAGTATACTGGATGATCAATTTTTCTACTGATCAAGGCTACGAAGGATAAAATTTTCTATATTTAATGAATCTAAGGGTAGCTGAAAGTTGCCTTTCTTTTAACTAAAAAATACATAAAACAAATGGATAAAATAAAAATTGACATCACAATTTTAGCTCCCGTAGAAAAGGTTTGGGATTATTATAACGAGCCTAAACATATTGTAAAGTGGAATTTTGCTCATGAAAGCTGGGAATGTCCAAGTTCTGAAAATGATCTCAGAGTAGGCGGAAGATTCAACAACAGAATGGAAGCTAAAGATGGAAGTTTCGGGTTCGATTTTGTTGGAATTTATGATGAAGTTGTAGAATATGAATTGATTAAATATCACATGGAAGACGGCAGAAATGTAGAAATCGTTTTTGAAAAAATAGATGAAAATACGACGAAAGTTAAGATCAGTTTCGATCCTGAAAAGCAAAACTCTGTAGAAATGCAGCGTGATGGCTGGTATGCGATACTCAACAACTTCCATAAATATGTGGAAAATCATTAAAAATAATTTTTCAACTCATGATCAATTTAGTGATAATGGCAAAGTTTTTAAAGCCCATTTATACTGATCGTCATGTCGTTTCAAATGATTTTTTGAAGGGAGTTATTGCAATGCCCGCACGAAGAGCTTTGGAAAAAGAGAAAATAGATTCTTTAGAAAAACTTTCAGATTATTCAGAAAGTGAGCTCTTGCAGTTTCATGGATTTGGGAGAAATACAATTCAGAAGTTGAAAGTTTACATGAAAAACAATGGTGCTTTTTTTAAGTAGTATTAAAATGTTTTAACCACTAAGCACAATTATATTTTAAGTAATGTATTGTAGAATTGATGATTTGTGCTTTAAAAAATAAAATTATGAATAACGATATTTTTCCTTGTCTCTGGCACAACGAAGATGCCAAAGAGGCTGCGGAATTTTACTGCAAAGTGTTTAGCGGAAAAATTACGGCAGATACACCGGTTGTAATGAATATTGATCTTTTCGGTCAAAAAATAATGTTGTTAAACGGCGGCCCACATTTTGAAAAAAATGCCTCAGTCTCTTTTATGGTCCTATGCGAAACTTATGATGAGGTTCAAAATTATTGGAATCAGTTATCAGATGGAGGAATCGTTCTGATGGAGCTCGGCGAATATCCCTGGAGCAAAAAATATGGTTGGGTTCGTGATCAGTTTGGTCTGACGTGGCAACTGTATTTGGGAGAAAAAGAAGGCGAACAGAAAATTATCCCAACCTTAATGTTTATTCACCAAAATAACGGAAAGGCAATCGAAGCAATGGATTTTTATACCCATATTTTTCCGAATTCAAAGATTGGCGGAGTTTTAAAATATGGTGACGGTGTCGGAAATGAAACTCATGAGGTTCCGGAAAATGTGCAACATGCTCACTTCGAAATTGACGGCTACAGCTTTTTCTGTATGGATAATTCTTATGACCACAAATTTGATTTTAATGAAGGAATTTCTATGGTTGTGATGACTGATAATCAGCAAGAAACAGATCATCTCTGGAATGCTCTCACGTCGGATGGAGGCCGGGAAAGTATGTGTGGCTGGCTGAAAGATCGGTTTGGAATGAGCTGGCAAATTGTTCCAAAAAAATTAATTGAATTAATGAATGATTCTGACCAGCTGAAAGCTCAAAAAGTCGTGCAGGCAATGATGAAAATGCAGAAAATTATGATTAAGGATTTGGAAGAAGCTTATAATTCTTAAATATTTGGTTGGAAGCTTGATGATGGAGGCTGAAAGTAATATAAAGCCTGAAAATAACTTCTAACATCAGCTTCCAAGATCTAACTTTTTTATTCTTCGGCTTGCTGTTTGTTGTTACCAATGAAAAAAGATTTGCTTATGAAAACGCAGAACAAGTCACAATCACTTTCAAAAGTTCCTAAAGACGGATTGTATCCCGAGATTATCAGAAAAAATTATTTGGGAAGTAAAAAATTATTCAATAAAAAAGCTGTCATTTCCGGTGGTGACAGCGGAATCGGGCAGGCAGTTGCTGTACATTTTGCGCGAGAGGGAGCAGATATTGCGGTCATTTACAAAGAAAGTGTGAAAGACGCTAATGAAACGCAGAAACTTGTCGAAAAAGAAGGTGGAAAATGTATTCTTTTTAAAGGTGATATTTCTAAAAAAACATTTAGGAATAATACTTTAGAAACAATAAAAAGAGAATGGAAGACCATCCATGTTTTGGTCAATAATGCAGGAATTCAGTTTCCTGAAACTGAGATTGCTAAAATTGATGACGATCAGATCAAGAAAACTTTTGATGTCAATATTATTTCTATGATTTCGTTTACCAGAGACTGTTTGAATCTAATGAAAGAGGGTGGTAAAATTATATGTACAACCTCTGTTACAGCGTATCGAGGTAGTAATCATCTCATCGATTATTCAGCCACGAAAGGTGCGATTGCGACATTTATCCGTTCTTTATCCGTAAATCTTGCTGAAAAGAAAATTCTCGTCAATGGAGTTGCACCAGGCCCGATCTGGACGCCTTTGGTAAAAGAAACTTTTAAAGATATTGCCTCTTTCGGAAAAGATACGCCTCTGAAAAGAGCAGGCCAACCTTCGGAAGTCGCTCCGGCGTATGTTTTTCTTGCTTCAGAAGATTCTAGTTTTATTACCGGAGAAATTATTCATATCAACGGCGGCGATTTTGTCGGCGGATAATAATTTTAACACCTAACACCTAAAATATATGGAAACTTTAGAATATAAAATTGAAATCAATGCTTCTCCCGAAAAAGTATGGACGGTACTTTGGGATGATATGAGCTACAGACAATGGACTTCTGCCTTTACCGAGGGCTCATTTTATATCGGAACATGGGAAGAAGATAGTATGATGAAATTTTTTGATCCTAATAACAACGGTATGTACAGCCGTGTTTTGAAAAATAACCCAAACAAAGAAATGACTTTTCTTCATCTTGGTGAAATTTATGATGGAGTAGAAGTTCCTCAGGATTGGGGCGATGCAACAGAATCTTACCTTCTAGAAGAAACGGAAAATGGAACAAAACTGACTGCAAAAATTAACACTTCAGAAGAGTTCAAAGGTTTTTTCGAAGATAAATTTCCTAATGCGCTTCAAAATGTTAAAAATTTAGCTGAAAATCAGTTATAACTCAGCCTAATATTCATAAATTACTTGTTTCATTTGTGAAAAACGTTAGTGCTGTTCGTGTTTAAATTAAATCACAAAAATTAAAAATATGGAAACCTTATCTTACGAAATCATCATCGATGCTCCTAAACAGAAAGTCTGGGACGTCCTATTTGGAAAAGAAACTTACAGTGAATGGACGCAGTTTTTCGGTCCGGGTTCGCAGATGAAAACTGACTGGAAAGTGGGCGGAAAAACTTATTTTGTAAATCCTAAAGGTGCCGGAATGGTTTCTACCATCGACAGTATTGAAGAACCCGATCAGATGATTTTCAAACACCTCGGAATGATTGATGAAAATGGCGTAGAAGACACCGAAAGTATGGAAATCAAGCAATGGAGCGGTTGTTTTGAAAAATACATTCTGATTGACTATGATGGCAAAACCAAACTTCATGTAGAAGTGCAAACCGAGAAAGATTGGGAAGAGCACATGCAAAATGGTTTTACAAAAGGTTTGGAAGTAGTGAAAAAGCTTGCAGAAGCTAACTAAGATTACATATCAAATTTAAAATAATAAAAAACGGAGAGTTTCTTACTTTTCGTTTTTATTTTATAATAACTTCACAATAAAGAGAAAAGAATGTAACATTTATGTATTTTTAGTTGTCTAATATAGACACAATTATTTATTGAAATAATTGATCATTTTAAAACTAAATCCATACATATTATGAATATTAATTCTAAAATTTTTGCGACCGCTCAGGTTGTCATTTCAGCCATAATGATGAATGCACAGACTTCCACAACAAAATTACCCGGCGACCCAACTTTGGTTTCCTCAAAAGCTACTTTGGAAAAATTAATCACCTATGATAAAGGGAACTTTAAATATAAGGTTGAGGATTATTTTGCAAGACCAAAGGCTTCTCAATTTAAAATCTCGCCAGACGGGAAATATTTGTCTTATAAAGAAAAGGATAAGGACAGTAAAAATCATGTCTATGTAAAAGATCTTGCGACGGGAAAAGCCACCAAAGCACTTGTTGAAAAAGAAGATCTGATCAGAAGCTACGGCTGGTTAAATAAAAAACGTCTTTTTTATACTCAGGATAAGAGTGGAAATGAAAATCTTCACTTATACGCAGCAGATATTGATGGTGAAAATCTCAAAGACCTTACGCCTTTTGATGGCGTTACTATTGGTTTGGTGCAGATTATAAAAGATACTGACTTTGTTGTGGTCACCATGAATAAAAACAATAAACAGATTTTTGAGCCTTTCAAAATAAATTTTGTTACGGGTGATATGACTCAGCTTTTTGAAAATAAAGACCCTAAAAACCCTATCGACGGCTATCTTTTCGATAAAGAAGGAAATTTGAGAGGCTATACGATTTTAGAAAACGGATTAACAACAAAGACGTATTATAAGAATCTGCAATCAGGAAATTTTGATCTGATAAAATCGACAGACTGGAAAGATACATTCAGCGTCATGATATTCAATGACCATTCAAAAAATAAAGATGAGGCGTATGTTGTTACGAATCTAGATAGTGACAAATCGAGAATTGTTCTGTATGATTTAAAGAAAAATGCTGTCATTAAAGAAGTTTATTCAAATCCTACATTTGATGTGAACTCTGTAAGTATGGCTGGTAAAAACAGAAATTACGAATTGGATTATATCAGCTATAACGGTATTAAGAATGAAGTCATTCCTGTGAGTCAATTTTATAAAGAAGTTGATAGTCAGTTAAAATCTGAATTTGGTGACAAACAGTTTTATGTGGTATCTTCTGATGATAGCGATTCTAAGCTTTTAGTGGTTGTGGACAGTGATAAATTATACGGGAAATATTACGAGTATGATGTAAAATCTAAAAAATTAAAGCTTCTTGTAGACCTTATGCCTCAGTTGAAAGAAGAGGATATGGCAGAAATGAGACCTATTGAATTTAAAAGTAGGGATGGCCTTACAATTCACGGATATATTACATTGCCAAAAGCTGCTGTTGATGGTCAGAAAGTTCCTTTGATTGTAAATCCTCACGGTGGTCCGCAGGGAATTAGGGACGATTGGGGATTCAATCCGGAGACCCAATTATTTGCAAGTCGTGGATATGCGACTTTGCAGGTTAACTTCAGAATTTCTGGCGGTTATGGGAAAGAATTTCAAAATTCAGGGTACAAACAGATTGGCAGAAAAGCAATGGATGATGTGGAAGATGGAGTGAAATATGCCATCTCACAAGGTTGGGTCGATAAGGATAAAATTGCCATCTATGGCGGAAGTCACGGTGGATACGCTACTTTGATGGGATTGATTAAAACACCGGATTTGTATTCTTGCGGTGTTGATTACGTAGGTGTTTCAAATATCTTCACATTCTTCGATTCTTTCCCTGAATATTGGAAGCCTTACAAAGAAATGGTTAAACAGATATGGTATGATTTGGATAATCCTGAAGAAGCGAAAATTGCGAAAGAAGTTTCACCTGTTTTCCAGATTGATAAAATTAAAAAGCCTTTATTTGTGGTTCAGGGAGCAAATGATCCGAGAGTTAATATTAACGAATCAGATCAAATCGTAAAAGCCTTGAGAAGTAAAGGCTTTGAAGTTCCATATATGGTAAAATACGATGAAGGACATGGATTCGGAAAAGAACCCAACAGACTTGAGTTGTATAAATATATGTTAGGTTTCTTCGCTGAAAATTTTAATAAATAAACTTCAACAGAAACGTATAAAAAGGAACGGAAAGTATTTTGCTTTCCGTTTTTTTGTTTTTAAAGAGCGAAAAAATGATTTGTCTTTTTAAAAATATTTCGACGCCCAGAATTCCCCTCCTTTGGAGGGGTGGATCAATTTTCAAAGAAAATTGAGACGGGGTGGTTCTCTAGCCCGGATAGAAACGGCTACCCCACAGCAGGCCCTTCGACAGGCTCAGGGCAGGCTGGCTTGCGAGGAGTAATAGTGGATAGCCGGATAAGCTCCAAAAAAATCTTGCAACAAATACACGATTAACAAACGAAAAATTGAAATGTCAAAAAAAATCTTTACATTCATTAAAGTAAAACAAAAAGTACAATCGTCATAGCAATATGGAGATTGCCGAGAAAATAACAATGCCACAGAAGGAAAAGGAAAACATTATTTCGCAGACCGTATCAAACTACGGTGGAAAGCTGATGTCTTTCATTCGCCCAAAAGTGAAAAATACCGAAGATGCGGAAGATATTCTGCAGGAAGTCTGGTATCAGTTCAGCAGTTTGACCAATCTTTCTGAAATTGTAAATGTCGGCGGATGGTTATACCGGGTTACATCCAACAAAATCATCGATAAATACCGAAAAAAGAAAACCGAAAACCTTGAAGATTTTGTCTATGAAGACGAAGACGGATCGTTTTCGATAAAAGATATTCTGTTGCTCGACGACAGCGCAGGACCCGATGTGAAAATGTTTCAGGATGAAATTTGGAAGAAACTGTTTGAAGCTTTGGAAGAACTTCCGGAAAAACAGAAGCTGGTGTACATGGAAAATGAACTCAATGATAAAACTCTGCAGGAGATTGCCGATGAACAGGGAGAAAATATCAAAACCATTATCAGTAGAAAAAATTATGCAGTGAAGCATTTGAGGAACAGACTAAGACAATTGTACGAAGATTTAAATAATTAGAAATAAATATAATGAACAATAAATATAAAAAAAGCTGGGCGCTTTTAATTTTATGTCCGCCCTTGATTTTCCTTGCCGTTGCACTTATTGTGATGTGGCTCTGGAACTGCATTTTGCCCGAAGTAATTGGCGTAAAAAGTATCAATTATTGGCAGGCAATGGGAATTTTGGTGTTGAGTAAAATTCTTTTTGGAGGCTTTCATGGAAAATTCGGAAGGGGAATGCAGGATATGAAAGAAAAACACCTGAGACATAAAATGGAAGGAATGTCTGATGAAGAAAAAGAAAAATTCAAAGAAGTCTGGAGACAGAAATGCTCAAGCGGATTTTTCAACAGAAATAACGAATAGTTTAAAATTTTTGAAGTAGTAAAGTAAAAACTAAAACGAATTCGTCTCTATAAAAAACAAGAAGTAGCTGTCTTATTAATAATAAAAACCTTGTGTTCTTAGCTGAGTGAAACGCCTTTGCAATCTTAAAAACAGTTAGATGGTAAAAAAGCTTTGCGGACTTTGCGTTAAATATTTTGATTTTGGTAAGACATATTTAAAAACAAGAAGTAGTAAAATTTAAAATTTAAAAAAATGAAAAATTCAGTATTAAAAGGTGTTCTAGGAGCACTTGCCGTTGCAGGAATTGCAGTGGTTGCTAAAAAAGTAATTGAAAGAAAAAGATTTGTAAGAGGTATTTTCAATGAATACGGAATCAAAGAAAAATCACCTTTCGGATTGGCCGACAAAATCAGAGAAATGGATGAGGAGCAGTATCAGGAATTGAAAGGAAAGTTTAAGAAAGAATTTGCTTCAAGATGTTGCAGAAAAGATGCGAGAAAAGCAGATTTTGCAGAAGTATAAATTGAAAGTAACTCAATTGAAATTGTTTAATTCCGGCGCGGGAAGCTTTGCTTCCCGCGCCGGAATTTTTTTTGTTGTGAATGATTTTTTGCCACGGATGCACGAATTATTCGCACATTAAAATCAACATAAATTTTGTCATTCCGGAGGAATCGGCAACGAATCTAAATAATAGCTTAGATTCCTGCGGAATGACAAACACGGTGATTATTATTAAAAGATAAGTCTTTCTTTGCGTAGTGAAACGCCTTTGCGAACGAAAAATATGCGCAAAGAATTAAAAGAAATCTTAGTGAACTTTGCGTTAAAAATAGATTGCTACGTTTGGGTTGCAACAACAAAATCCTTATTTTTGTTAGCCTAAATGAAAGACTACTACTATTTTCTAGGGATTTCTCGTGATGCTTCGGATGAAGACATCAAAAAATCCTACAGAAAACTTTCATTAAAGTATCATCCCGATAAAAACCAGAATGACGATTTTTTTGCTGAACGTTTTAAAGAAATTCAGGAAGCATATGAAACGCTGAGTGATAAAGGGAGAAGAATAACCTATGATCAGAATTTAGAAAGTATTCAGAAGACTTTCAGATATACGGTACCGCCATCGATCAAAACTTTTTCGGCGAATAAAATTCATGCGAAAAAAGGAGAGGAGATTATCATTACGTGGCAGACTCAGAATGCTGATGTGGTGAAGGTTTTACCGTTTGGTTTGGAAAAAGCGTATGGTGAAAGAGTTTTTAAGATTACAGAATTTAAAAACGGAAAATTTCAGTTATTGCTGCATGCGACCAATTCACTTTTGCACAAAACCGTCGTTCAGGGAATTACGATAACAGAAGTTTTTGAATCTGACGGCGAAAAATTCAGAGATCGGGCAGAAGAACTCTTTAAGTCACAGCCACGAACTGCAATAAATCCTAAAGGTCAGCCAAAAATTTTCAGATTAATTTTTGGATTATTGATTTTAGCTTTAGCAATTTATTTTTTAATCAGTAGTATAACGAACTAACGAAACTATGCCAATTTCTTATTTCCCGGACATTTTTTGCAACGTTTTCCCTTTTTGAATTTTTTACAACATGATTTCTTGTCTCCACAGAACATTTCTTCATTCTTGAAAGAAAATACCGGAGTCAATGGCGGAACTTTAAATGGAGTGATGTTATTCATGCTGCAAATATATTAATTTAGAATAAATATAATTAATAAAATTTAAAATTTCTTTAAATACTGATTAATAGATGATTTGAGGGAATACTGTAGGTCTAATTTAACCTCTATTTATATTTCCACAACTGAAAGCTTTGTGAGCTTTTATCAGTGAAATCGAAGATTCGACGAAGTGAAACAGCTTTGTGAAAATTAAAAACAGTTAATAGTAGAAAACTCAGTGCACTTTGTGTTCAAATTTGGCACTATAATTTATGAAAATTACTCAAATATTTAAGCTGTAGAAAGAACTTTTGAACCGAAATCGCTTCAATAGAAGATTTAAATAAATTCCAATTTATCTCCTTTAATCAGACATGACGTGGTTTCTAAACTTGTATTTTAAAGCCAATTGCAAAAAGCCAATCGCAAGCAACTACTTAGGTTGCGAAATCATTTTAAAAATCGTAATTTTACGAATCTTTTTTTTCAAACAAAATCTAATATATAAAAATGAATACAGAGCAGTTTGTGAGCCGTCACATTTCCTTAAACGAAGCCGATAAGCAGGCAATGTTGGAAAAAGTTGGCGTTTCAAGTATCGAAGAATTGATTTCTCAAACCATTCCATCATCTATCCGTTTAGAAAATGATCTGAATATTTCAGAACCACTTTCAGAATACGAGATGCTGAATCATTCAAAAGATTTGGCATCGAAGAACACTGATTATACAAGCTATATCGGTTTTGGATATCACAATACCCTGTTGCCATCGGCGATTCAGAGAAATATCTTTGAAAACCCAAGCTGGTACACAGCGTATACGCCTTATCAGGCAGAGATCGCTCAGGGAAGATTAGAAGCGTTGCTTAATTATCAGACTGTTGTGTGCGATTTGACAGGTTTTGCTTTGGCCAATGCATCTTTGTTGGATGAATCTACGGCAGCTGCAGAAGCGATGCACATGTTCTTCAACAACAGAACGAAAGATCAGAAAAAAGCGGGAGCCAACAAGTTCTTTATTTCTGATTTGGTTTTGCCTCAAACCGTTTCTGTTTTAAAAACAAAGGCTGAAGGTTTAGCCATCGAAATCGTTGAAGGTGATCACAAAACACATCAGTTCGACCAATCTTACTACGGAGTTTTATTGCAATATCCAGGTAAAAACGGAATCGTTTTAGACTACACAGAAGATATCGTTGAGTATAAAAAATTAGATTTACAGGTTGTTGTGGCTTGTGATCCTATGGCTTTGGTTAAATTGAAATCTCCTGCATCAATGGGCGCTGACTGTGCCGTTGGTACTTCTCAGAGATTTGGTATTCCATTAGGTTATGGTGGCCCTCACGCAGCATTTTTCTCTTGTAAAGAAGATTATAAAAGAGATATTCCGGGAAGAATCATCGGAGTTTCTCAGGATATGTACGGAAAACGTGCTTTGAGAATGGCTTTGCAGACGAGAGAGCAACACATAAAAAGAGAAAGAGCAACTTCAAACATCTGTACTGCTCAGGTTCTTTTGGCAGTGATGGCAGGAATGTACGCCGTTTATCACGGTCCGAAAGGATTAAACTATATCGCTGACCAGATTCACTTTAAAGCAAATGCATTAAAAGGCGGATTGAAAGCTTTAGGTTATCAGACGGTTGAAGAGCCAATCTTTGACACAGTGAAAATTCTGATGAGTGAGGATGAAAAAACAAGATTATGCAGAATGATGCTTGATCACAAATTAAATCTAAATTATTTCACAGAAGGCGTAATCAGCATTGCAATTAACGAAAGTACAACGCTTGAAAAACTGAATGTTTTGATGGCTTCTTTCGCTCAGTTCAAAGATAAGCAGACATTTAAATTAGAAATAAAAGAAGGATACAGCATTCCTGAAGAAAATCTTAGAAAAGATGAGATTTTAACGGAAGAAGTATTCAACAAATACCATACAGAGACAGAACTGATGCGTTACATCAAGCGTCTTGAAAGAAAAGATTTATCATTAACGCACTCGATGATTTCTTTGGGTTCTTGTACAATGAAGCTGAATGCTGCGACTCAAATGTTACCACTTTCTTGGGATAACTGGGGAGCTATTCACCCTTTTGTACCGGTAAATCAGGCAGGAGGTTATCAGGAAATGATCAAAGAATTAGAGAAAGATCTTTCTGAAATCACTGGTTTTGCAGGAACTTCTCTTCAGCCAAATTCAGGAGCTCAGGGAGAATATGCAGGATTAATGGTGATCAGAGAATATCACATCTCAAGAGGTGAAGGCCATAGAAATGTGGTGTTAATTCCTCAGTCTGCACATGGAACCAATCCGGCTTCTGCAGCAATGGCAGGAATGAAGATTATTGTCGTTAAAAACCTTGAGAGCGGAGAAATTGATTTCGAAGACTTCAAAGCGAAAACAGAGCAGCATTCTGAGAACTTATCTTGTGTAATGATCACGTATCCGTCAACCTACGGATTCTTTGATGCAAACATTAAAGAAATTACCCAATTGGTTCACGATCACGGAGGACAGGTTTATATGGATGGTGCCAACATGAACGCTCAGGTTGGATATACAAGTCCGGGAAATATCGGAGCAGACGTTTGCCACTTGAACCTTCACAAAACTTTTGCTATTCCTCACGGAGGCGGAGGTCCTGGAGTGGGTCCGATCTGTGTTGCAAAACACTTGGTTCCTTTCTTGCCTACCAATGCAAACATTAAAGTAGGTTCTCCAAGTGCTATTGAAGGTATTTCTGCAGCACCTTACGGTTCTGGTTTAATCCTAAATATTTCTTATGCTTACATCAAGATGTTGGGAACTTCAGGATTGAAAAAAGCAACTGAGCACGCAATTTTAAATGCAAACTACTTAAAAGAAATCTTAGCAGAGCATTTCCCTATTTTATATTCAAATACTGAAGGTAGAGTAGCGCACGAGTGTATTGTAGATTTCCGTCAGTTCAAATCTTTAGGAATTGAAGTGGCTGATGTTGCAAAAAGATTGATGGATTATGGTTTCCACGCACCTACGGTTTCTTTCCCGGTTGCAGGAACATTGATGATTGAGCCTACAGAATCTGAAAGCAAATCTGAAATCGACCGTTTTGCAGAAGCATTAATTGCTATCAAACACGAAATCGATGAGATTGCTAACGGTGAAGCTGATCAGGCAAACAACGTATTGAAAAATGCTCCTCACACTGAGCAATTGGTTATTTCTGATTCTTGGGATAAACCATACAGCAGAGAGAAAGCAGCTTATCCTTTGGATTGGGTAAGAGAGCACAAATTCTTTGCAACTGTTGCAAGAGTTGATGAAGCTTACGGAGACAGAAACTTGGTTTGTACTTGTGAGCCAATTGAAGCTTATATGTAATTAAAAGTTTTAGATATAAATGAATCCCTTTCAAAACTGAAAGGGATTTTTTTTGTGGTGGAAAATTAATTTGAATTGATTTAACGTTTGGGACTTTGCGTTGGGCTGGAAATCGAGGCACAAAAGCCGATATTATTGCTAAAGTTCAATTGAAAAACTGCCGTTGAATTTTGCACTTCAGCCCCGCCTGACGCAAAACCCTTGCTAGGCACAGTTATTTTATAGTTTCATTAATCCAATTATTCAATTGAGTGTTTGTTTTCAGTGTCATCGGAAACCAACATTCTCCATATCTTTCATCTTTCTTTTTTTTATAAACTCTTAAACCTTTAGCCAAACCAATAATATTTGTATTCGGATTTTTTTTCAAATAATTTAGTCTATTATTCAACCAATTTTTTTCTAAATCGTTATCTGTATTTGAGTACTTTTTCAGTGTATTAGTTATACTTACATCAATTCTATTCGAATTTTTCAAAATTTTATCAAAATCATTTGTTAAGTCTATATCATTTACAAAATCAATCGATAATAGATTTTCATCATTATTTTCAAATAGATGTTGATATTCAAAGTCCTTTAAAATTATCTTGGTTTGATGCAATAGTGGAGCTGTTTTTTTAATGCTTTCTTCTAATTTTAGAATATTGATTATGGGAATATCTAATTTTAGTTTTAAATATGCTTCAATTTTGTGATGACCATCTAACACATATTTACAACTATAGTCCGAACTTAATAAGTTACAAACTTCAAAGGTTAAAACTGTTGGTTTTGAGCCTTTCCTTATCAATTCGCAATAGTACTCAACTCTATTGTGGTCAATCTTATTGTTAGTGATGCTAAACAGTAAAGGTTCAGAATTGCTTCTGTAGTCTGGATAAAACCAACCAAAAAACCTTTCGTTTTGTGGAACAATGTCACCGTATTCGGCCTGATTACTTGTAAGAAATTCGACTTCATCAATTTTAGCAATAAACTTGTTTATTGAATACTTACCATTGGCAAATAAATTTAAAAAATCTTTGGTAGTTTCCATTTGCTCAGAGTCAGTACCTTCAGACATAGTATTGTCCAAATTTTTAGTGTAAAAGTTTCTATCTTCAATAGAATAGTCAGAAATTGAATAGTATTCTCCCACGCTTCCTCTACAGTCTGGCCAATTGACAGCAAGAGCTTTTTTAACGACTAAGCAACTTGCAAAGTCATCAAAAAATATGTCAATAATATTTTGACCATTGTCAATTTGAATTTCTGTTCTCATCGAGGGTTTAAGTTACAATTGTGCCTAACTTTTGTCTTCACGCATTGCGTCAATCCAAACTATAATCAAAAATAAGAAAAATCTTCAGAAGCTGATTTATTGTAATCAGTTTAAATTAATCAATTTTAAACATATTAATCACAATCATCCTACCATGATTTTCAACACATTAAAATCCCCGTAACTTAGTGTTAAAACAATGATTAACAATGTAAATATTTGATTTTTAAGGTGGTAGCAGGACTGTGCAGGATGCTCATATTTGCGTTTGTTTTTAGCTTGGTTAACACAAAATTAATATTAAATGAACAAGAAAACTTTACTCATTAAGCAAGCTTTAAAATCTTTGTTGTTATGTGGATTGACCTTATCCGCAGCTGGTTTAGATGCGCAGACACTGGCATTTCCGGAAGCTACCGGTTTTGGAAGATATACCACTGGAGCCAGAGGTGCAGCCAATCCTCAGATTTATTTAGTTACGAATTTAAATGACAGCGGTGCAGGTTCTTTCCGTGATGCAGTGAGCCAACCGGGTCGTTTTGTGATCTTTAAAGTGGGAGGAATTGTTAATTTACAATCAGTTGTAGCAGTTGCTGCCAATACCACAATTGCTGGACAGACTGCTCCGGGAGAAGGAATTCTTTTTTTAGGACCCAGAGTTTCATTTACTGGAGCCAATAATACCATTGCCCGATATATGCGTATCCGTTATGGTGGAACTTCACAAAACCAGGATGCGTCAGGAATTGCCAACGGAGCTAATATTATTTTAGATCACATGACTTTTACTTGGGGTACAGACGAAGTGTTTTCTGTTAACTGGGATAATAACGGTACAAGCCCAGATAATATCACCATCCAGAATTCTATTATCGGACAGGGAATGCACCGCCACAATCATTCAGCAGGAGGATTGATGCAGCCGCCTACGGGAGGGAAGATCAGTCTGATAGGAAATTTATATATCTGTAATAAAACCCGTAACAATAAGATCAAAGGAATCAACGAGTTTGTGAATAATGTCGTTTACAACTGGGGGAATTATGGGAATACTTACGGACATACACAATCCGGGGAAGCCTACATTATGGGAGGAGATTCTGCGGGAGCTTCGTATGCCAATATCATCAACAATTATTTTATCGGGGGTCCCAATACTAGCGGTACCGTTTCTACGCCTTTCAGTGTAGGAAATGCCAACTTTAATTTATACGGCTCCGGTAATTATTTTGATAATAATAAAAACGGAATCTTAGATGGAGCATTAGTTCCTGCTGATTTAACTGGATATCCTGTGGGAGATATCAATGCCATTCAGCCAGCTTCATACGATTATCCGATGAAGAACCCGACATTGACGGCTCAGGGTGCATTTGATAATATCATTGCTGGCGTGGGAGCATCTTATCCGAAACGTGATCAGGTAGATGGTCTGATGATTTCAGATCTGCAGTCGAAAGGAACAACCGCTACATATGTTTATGTACAGACTGATTTAACAACCCAGTTTGGATTTACCAATGGAGGGGCAGGTCATATTTACGGTGCTCCGGCTCCTTTAGATACCGATAATGACGGGATGCCTGATGCATGGGAAACAGCAAACGGACTGAATCCAAATGTAGCAGATGCTTTAAATGTAAGCGCTACGAATGCTCCGTATCTGAATATTGAAGTTTACATTAATGCTCTACCCAATACACCGGCTCCGGATTTTATTATTCCGCCATCTGGGGTGAATTTTACCAATGCATTGACATCCGGAACTCCGGCTACCAGTTCTTTAACGGTAAATTGGAGTGATAATGCTACAAATGAAACCAATTATGTATTGGAGCGTTCTCCGAATGGTACGACATTTACAGCCATTGCAACATTGCCAGCAAATACAACAAGTTATAATGAAACAGGTTTAACACCGGATACTCAATATTATTACAGAGTCAAAGCAACCAATGCTACCGATTCTTCGGTTTATACAGCGAATGCAACCATAACTACACCACCGGTTCCATCTGCTCCTACAAAAGCTGCAACCCCAACACCTGCAAATGGTTTTAATGATGTGCAGTTGACGAATGGAAATTTATTGTTAAAATGGACAGGCAGTACCAATACAACAAACTACACCGTTTATTTTGGAACCGATACACAAAACTTAAGCAATATTGCTACCGTGCCTTATGTTGCTGCGCCATCGTATCAGTTAACTAATTTAAATACAGCTACCAATTATTACTGGAGAATTGATTCTTCCAATGCTTTGGGTTCTGTAACAGGAGATGTATGGAGTTTCCGTGCGTTGACGCCGAGCCTTGTAGGAAACTGGCCATTCTCAGAAATTCCTTCTTCGGGTGAGCAGATTGTAGATGTCACATCTTACGCCAACAACGGAATTTTAAATGTTGCTTACGATAATGCCAATGTGAGAGTACCAGGAAAGGAAAACTATGCCCTTGATTTGGCAACAGCTCCGAGTACTCCGTACATTGCAAGTATTCCGCATCAGGAGCAGATTTTCTTTAATACGAATTCGTTTACCGTTTCTTATTGGATGAAGGCTCCTGTGAGCATGATCCCGGGATCTTCGGCAACCAGTCTTTATGTACTGTGTAAAGGTTCATTTACCAAAAATCTTACAACAGGAGCTACTGGTAAACGTTTTAACGTAGAGATCAAAGGCGGTCAGCTGAGATTTGCGATTGATGATGACGTTACCAAAAAAGAGATTACATCCCCAATTGCCAACTATTTTACCAACAACTGGGTACACGTAGTGATCCAAAGAGATATTACGGCTCATAAAATGAGAATTTACACCAACGGAGTTTTGAGTTCTGAAGGAGATGAAACTGCTGTTACCGGGATCGGTGAAGCAAGCGATTTAGTGATCGGGAATATCGGTAAACTTGAATTTTTGGCAACTACCAATGCTCCGGCTCCTTACAAAGGTGCATTTGACGAATTGAAAATGTACAATTACGCCTTATCTCCAACCGAGATTTCTGCTTTATACAATCAGGCAGTATTGAGTAATGCAGAATTCAGCATCAGCAAAAATGTGGGAAGCGTTTATCCGAATCCAGTAAAAGACCAACTGTTCATTAAGCTTCCCGAATATAAAAAATCAAACTTAACGGCAACCGTAATGGACATGACCGGAAAGGTGATTATCAAAGAAAAGTTGAATGCTAACGGGAACGGAACCTTTAATCTCAATTTTGGAGGTAAAAAAGTTTCCGGAAACTATATTCTGAATGTTTCAGGAGACAACCTGAACAGCAACTTTAAAATCATTGTTCAGTAAAAAGAGCACACTTAGTTTATTTCATATTACATTAGAAGATCCTTTCATTTATTTGAAAGGATTTTTTGTTTTTTGACTCTTTTAAACCACCCCGTCTTTTTCATTCTGAAAAATCCACCCCTCCGTGGGAGGGGAATTTTTAGCTCTATTTATGCGCCGCAACAATTCCCCTCCTTTGGAGGGGTGGCGAAAATTCGCAGAATTTTTGACGGGGTGGTTTTGCATGCTGATATGATAAATCCAATCCTTTTATTTCCCAAATTAATGTTAATTTGAGACCTTGTTTACCTGTATTCTAGTATAAAAATTATTGAGCTAAAAACCCTCTTTGCAGTATATTTATCCAATTGATTGAACCAGCTTATATTTTAAACAGTTGTAAAGTACTGAAATAATAAATTGTACTTGATTGCCTCTTCCGTGTGGTTGATGGGCTCTTCGGATTGCTTGATCGCTTCTTCGGAGTGGTTGATTGCCCTTTCGAAACAGTTGATTGCCTCAACGGAATACTTGAATGTTCTTACGAAGTAATTGATTCCCTCGACAAAACACCTGACTGCTATTTCTAAGCAGTTGAAGTAGTCAAAAAACTACTTTGATGGCACAACGTAGTGTTTTACCGTTCTTTAACTAATATAAATAATGAGTATCTTGAAAGACTTATTTTATTAACTGTACCAAATGAAATACTCACACTCAGGAGGAAGAAAGTCTCACGATGTTAGGTTTTCTTCTTTAGGCAATTGTTTTTTAAGAAATAATAGAATTTCTTTTGGTATATTTAATTTACTGATAGATATTCGCTTATTGATAGTTTGGTTGGATATTTATTTAAAGAAAATTTGAAAGCAGAAACGTATGAGTAATATTTTTAATTTTATAAATCTTCACAATGGTGAGGAAAGAAAAGACAAAGTACTGGAAAACGTAACATCCAATATATCTTTTCGGGGTTCAAATCTTTGGATTTTGGCCTGTGCCATTATGATCGCCTCTGTTGGTCTGAATGTAAATTCAACAGCAGTTATTATAGGGGCGATGCTTATTTCCCCATTAATGGGGCCGATTGTAGGAGCCGGATTTGCATTGGGCACGTATAATTTTCCTTTGTTGAAAAAGTCTTTCAAAAATCTTCTTATTGCTACTGTCGTGAGTCTGCTGGTATCTGCTTTTTATTTTTACATCAGCCCTTTTAAAGATGTTCAGTCTGAACTGTTGGCAAGAACCGCACCTAATATTTATGACGTTCTGATTGCATTTTTTGGTGGTTTGGTAGGAGTTATCGCCATAACCCGTGTGGAAAAAGGGAATCCTATTCCCGGCGTTGCCATTGCTACAGCATTGATGCCCCCTTTATGTACAGCAGGATTTGGTCTGGCTACCTTTAATTTTTCCTTTTTTTTCGGTGCTTTTTATCTTTATACCATCAATTGCTTTTTTATCTGCATTGCGACATTTTTGGTGGTAAAATACCTCAAATATCCATCTTCTATCGTAGACAGCAAGTATGAAAACAGAATTAAGTACAGCATCTATTTTCTGATTATCGTGATGATTGTACCGAGTTCTTACCTTGCGTATAATCTGTTTAATGAAAAGAAATTTTCTAAAACGGCAGAGATTTTTCTTCAAAATGAATTCGAAAAAAATGGATACACCTTGATTTATAAAAAAATAAATTATAACAGCAGTCCAAAAACTATTGATGTTGCATTTCTAAACAGAAAATTTAGCCCTTCAGAAATAGAATCTTATAATAAAATGCTGGAAGAAAATGGTCTTTCCGGAACGAAATTCACAATCAGACAGAATGATTCTGATCTGAAATCTGAAATTCTAAGTGAGATCAACAAAAATAATACGAACGTATCTGAAAAAGACATTGCACTATCAAACTTAAGAGTGGAATTAGACCAGTATAAAGTATCAGATTCTACTTTAAGAAAAGAAATCCAGATTCTTTACCCCGAAATTTCTGGTGTATCATATGGGAAAATTGTAGAATATCCCGATACAGACAGCGCAAGATTAAAGTTTATCATGGTTTATTCTGGTAAGAACATCAATAACGGTCAACTCAAAAGCTGGCTTGAGAAAAGGCTTCACGAGAAAAACGTTGAGCTTTTACAGAATTCTGAAGAGTAATATTTCAATAATCTGATCAATAATGATTTAAAATTCACTTCTCCTTATTTTGAGTACATGAAAGTAAACTGTAGCGATAAAAAGAACAGTATAATTTTTCGTTCGTTTATTTTATATTTTCATCCCAATAATAAGAATCAGGATAAATTCTCGCTCCGAAAACTGCAGTTCCCACTCTCACAATCGTAGCTCCTTCTTCAATGGCGGTTTCCAGATCGCTGCTCATTCCCATGGATAGTTCTTTCATTTCTACATTGGGAATGTTTTGCTGAATGATTTCTTGCTGTAAATTTTTAAGGATTTTAAAACATGGTCTTACTTTTTCGGTTTCTGCACTGAAGAGTCCGATTGTCATCAGACCTTTGATTTTTAAACTAGGAAATTTAGAAACTTTTTCTACCAACTCAATGGCAGAATCAGGGTGAATCCCGAATTTACTTTCTTCATCAGACGTGTTTACCTGTATTAAAATATCCATCGTTTTTCCTTCTGTTGAAAGCTTTTGGTGAAGTTTCATGGCGAGTTCAAAGCGGTCGAGAGATTGCAGACAACTTACGTCACACTTTAGAATGTCTTTGATTTTATTGGTTTGAAGATGCCCGATAAAATGATTTTCGTGTGGAGTATCTTTTAAATCTTCATATTTTTCTTTCAGTTCCTGCACTTTATTTTCGGCAATTAATGTCTGTCCGTTTTCTAAAGCTATTTTTATTCTTTCTGCTGAAACTGTTTTGGTTGCCAATAACAATTTCACTTCATCAACGTTTCGACCAACTCTTTCACAGGCGGTTTTTATTCTGTTATTGATGATTTCGAGATTGTGGAGAATATCTTCTTTCATTTTAGATGGTGTGTTTTGCTTCCAATTTGTTAATCAAAGCTGATTTAATTACAGTAAAAGTATAATCCTTCGCTTCAGCAAATGAAATTTCATATTTTCTTTCAATATTCCTCAAATCTTCCGGAAATTTTGCAAGCAGGCTGTCGTAAAAAGAATCCAGAAACTCTTGTGAAGGCATTTCGTATTTTATTTTCAGCTGAAAACGTCTGATAATGGCAGTATCAATAATTTCTGCGTGATTGGTGGCACAAAGTAACAATGCATTTTCGGGATAATAATCAATCAGCTGAATCAGGGTGTTGACGAGCCTTCTCATTTCTCCCACATCTTTATCATCGCTTCCACGGGCTTTTCCAATCTGGTCTAATTCATCAAGGAAAAGAACGGATCGTTCTCTTGCAGCTTTATCGAAGATCATTTTGATGTTTTGCGAAGTTTCACCTATTCTTGATGAAACGATATTGCTGAGGTTGAGGATGATGATATTTTTACCTAAAGCATTTGCAATCGCTTTTGCCGTCATCGTTTTTCCGCAGCCTGAACTTCCTTCGAGAAGGATTTTATTGTTAACGGGAAGTCCGTATTCCTGCAGTTCTTTGGCGTAAGTCTGTTCTTTGATGAGCTGTACAAACTGCTCTTTATTTTTAGGTTCAAGGAAAACATCATCGAGCGTCACTTCTTCTTTGTCTTGAATAATAAGATTGTACAGATTCATTTTTTGCTTTGTTTACTGTTTGTAGTGACAAAGATAATTCTTTAGAATATTTTGGTTGATAGGTATTTTTTTAAATATCATCGCTTCGAGTAGATCTTGAAAAAATCGTATCGAGAAGTTTCTGATTTATGGGCCTGTCTGCAGTTCACGGGTTCTCATTACAAAATTCTTTCAGAGTTTGAAATCGAACTGACAAAGTTTTACAGGAAAATTAGTGTCCGAAAAATCAATAAAGAAATGTTTTTGCCAATCCTGAGTTTTGGTAGCCTGTTTGTTTTCGGGAGAATCCCAGGTTGGATAAACTCTGAAACCTCGCTTTCCATCTTTAGAAAGGGTAGTGAGAATGTTTTTTTGAATAAGAATTTCCTTTGAGAAAAAAAAGAGTCCGGATTTGTCATCATTATCACAAAAGATAATGTAAAAATCAAAAGGATCTTCAGAAGTGAATGGTTCGCTTTGTTTGCTTTCAGGATTTCTTTTCCATAAAGTTACAAATTGTCCGATTTTCTTGGGAGTGATTTTAGCCTTTCTGAATTTAATGCTGAATTGATTTAATTGGAAACTATAACCAAAATATTCTTCACATTCAGAATCCGGCTGGAGGTTGGAAATGATTAAGTTGAGCTTAGAAAAAACTGAATTTTGAAGTTGCTCGAGTTCTGTAATCATTTTGTTATGTTTTTTTGCGCTGTTTTACTCCGGTTGAGTAAAACAGCGGGCAGCCATTGAGACTGCAAACATAAATAATACTAACTAATAAATTTGCTCTATAAGCTACTATTTTTTAGTTAATAATTATTGATTTTCTCTCTTTACAGTTGCAATGTAAGATGAAACTAATACTGCACACGTTGCTATTCCGATAATTGCGATCATAATTTTTGAATTTTTATTTATTTAAATATTTATTGCGAATTCTATAATGCAATATTACAGCTTTCAATTTGAATGCCAAATAAAAATATTATGATGTATATCAGTGTATTATGTGTGTTTAAATACGTTTTTGGATGATTTTGCTATTGTATTTTGAATGGTTTTAGGGTAATATATTTTGTATTTTAATTATTTAATTCGCAAAAAATTATGAATATGTTAATGTTTATGTATTTGTTATTTTCAGGTTGACAATATCAAGGAAATGAAATGTAAAGCATATTAAATATTTGAAACATTAAAAACACCAATTTTTTAACATCAATTTTCACTACTTAACTCTCGGTTTTCCAAAAGGATTGTAAGAAATTCCCATATTGAAATAGAAAGACGGTTTCGCATTGGCGTCAAAAATAAAATCATTCGGGGATTCTTTCTTTTCAAAAATTCTTGCTGCAGGCGTTGCTCTGATTCCTGTTTTAAAAGTGCCGATAAAGTTTCCTCCTAAATTGTGTTCATAGATGGCTCCTGAATTGATTTCCAGTTGTCTGAATTCGTAAGTTTTCCCTGACGGATAAAGGTAAAACGAAGTATTATCCATCTCAGTTCCAAATGAAATTCTGCCATTTGAAAAAATGTCTTTTCTTACTAAAACTTTCTTAGGCAAAATAATATCTGCAACCCAGCCGTTGTCAAATTTATGTTCATACGTGAAAATCGGAAGTGCAGGAATTGGGGTGCTTGGATCTGCAAAAATTGCAACTCCCAAAGTCATTTTAGTTTTTGCATTGGCTTTTAAAACCAAACTTCCGGTCACCATTCCTCTAATTCTTTCAAAATGCTGATCGCTTCCGTCAACCGATGCCGTGGCAGAAAAAATGGCAGTTTTATTAAATAATTTAGTGAAATGCGTCACATTTACCGCTTCAGAATGATAATGGAAATTTCCTTTGCTGACATTTTCATCAGAAAAAAAATTGATATTATTTTCTGCATTGATTGACGTAAAACGATAATTTAATGATGTGCTCAACAGCCATTTTCTGTTTTTAATAAAATAAACATTGGCATTTGCTTTTACCTGTTGGAAACTTTTGATTTTGTTTTCCGGCAAATCATTCCCATAGAGCTCAGGAGAAAACTTGTAAGGCGTAACTTGCGTGAATTCTACATTTAAATCTCTCGCTTGCGGAAATTTATCGGTAACAAAAGCAATGACTCTATTCGGAATGCTGTCTTTTTTCTGAGCCGAAACCATCGTTGCAACAGGAATAAGAGCGAAAGTAATCAGATTTTTTTTAAATGTTGTCATAGAAATTTACTTGATTGCTTTGATCGTAGATTGGAAAAAATTGAACATGAATATTCTGTCGTAAAATGTTTCTATGGCATTGAGTTGAATGAAATTGACATACTTTTCAACTTGTGAAATGCTTTCTTCTTCCACAAAAACAAACCATAATTCCTGAATTTGGTGATGATTTTTAAAAAGTTCAGATTCATAAATGTCTAAAGCATGAGAATGCTTCATGTCATAAAATAAAATCCCTTTCTTCACTCCGTTTTCTTCAATGATGTTGATCGGATGGTGGATGTAATCAATTACTTTCAGGCTTTGATTGTAAGATTCTATAAAATGATGAAGGTCGATCAACTGGATGACTTTTTCCTCCTGCTGAGAATCGGTCATAAAATAACACTCTTGGGTAATCTGCTCTGTGAGTTTCTGAAAAACTTTTAATTCCATGTCTTAATAAATTTTACAGGACAAAGGAATAGAGAAAAGGCATTGACAATTGGTTTTTTATACCAACTGCCTTACAAATTCTACCAAATACCACACATTAAAATTTTGTATAATAAAGTGCAGGGTTGGTATAATAATAATCAGTTTGATTGCGTTATTAGTTATTTTTGCTGTTCAGTGACAATGTAATCTTGAACACTATGAAACTTGGCTCTAAAGATTTAAAAAATAATTTTGTGATTGATTTTCTTGTGGAAGATCGGTTCAGATTTTTGCGGCATCTGTCTTTTATTATTTTCTTTTTTGTTTTATTATACTTTGCTGAGTTTTGGCAATTTTATTTAGCTTCAGTTCATTATTATATATTAGCAACGGTTTATATTTCATTGTTAGCAATGGCGTATATTAATATGTACGTGCTGGTTCCAAGGTTTTTCTTCCGTACTTATTACATTCTTTATTTTGTTTTATTAATTTTAATGGGCGTTTTAGGGCTGAATGTTATTTCGTTCGTGATGAGTTTTTTTGCTGATTTTAAGGTTAATCAACACAGTGATATGAAAGGTGGTTTGTATGAAGGTGTTTTAATGTGTATTTCGATTATTTTGGTGACCACAACGGTGAAATTGCTTCAAAAATGGATTAGAGACAGCATCAGAATCGTTGAACTGAACAGCCTTACTTTGAATATGGAACTTAATGAGCTTCGTAATCAGATTAATCCGCATTTTTTGTTTAATATGCTGAATAATGTGAAAGCTTTAATAAGAACCGACCCAGAAAAAGCAACTGCGGTTATCATGAAATTATCTGAATTTCTACGCTATCAACTCTATGAAAACAACGAAGAAAAAACAATGCTGACTTCAGAAATCGATTTTTTATCTAATTTCCTGAATCTTGAAAAAATAAGGCGAGAAAATTTTGAAGTCAATATTGAAAGCCCGAATGATAAAAGGATTTTAAATTCTACATTTATTCCGCCCAACTTATTTACCACATTTGTAGAAAACGCTGTGAAGCACAGTGTTGACATCAGCGGAAAAAAATCTTATGTGAAAGTGAATATTGAGATTAAAGATAAAAATCTTCATTTTGAATGTCGGAATTCTCAAAACTCAGACTTCCCGATTCCTGAATCCAATTACAGCGGGCTCGGGTTGGCAAACATCAAAAGAAGATTGGAGTTGCTTTATCAAAATACTTTTACATTGGAAATTAATTCCACAAAAAACGAATATATCGTAAACCTAATCATTCCTGTATGAACTGTATTATTGTAGATGATGAGCCTCTGGCAAGAGCAGAAATGCAGTCATTGATTCTTGAAGTTTCAAAAATTAATATCTTAGGATCATTTTCTAATGCTCCCGCAGCTTTAGAATTTTTAAAAACGAATGTTGTCGATCTTATTTTTCTGGATATAGAAATGCCTTTGGTGACTGGTTTAGAATTTGCCAAAATGCTTCCCAAAGATTGCTTGATTATCTTCACGACTGCTTATTCTCAGTACGCTTTAAAAAGTTATGAGCTCGATGCGATCGATTATTTATTAAAGCCAATAGAAAAACCCCGTCTCGAAAAAGCAATCACAAAAACTATACTTTATCACCAGTTACTTTCGCAAGAGACTACAAAAAATACGGTTGAATCAAACACCAAAGAATTTCTGTTCATCAAAGCAGACAGAAGATTTTATAAATTAAATTTTGATGAGATTAAATTCATCGAAGGTTTAAAAGATTATGTCGTCATTCACACAAAAACTCAAAAGTTGATTACGGCAATGAATCTTAAAACCATTCATCAGAAACTGCCGGGAGAAATTTTTTGCAGAGTAAGCAAGTCTTTTGTTGTTAATTTAAATTGTATCGATTCTTTTGATAATCACAGTATTTACATTGATGAGTCGGAAATTCCTTTAGGCGAAGTGTACAGGTCTGCATTTTTTACTGCATATTCAGGAGGTTCGCTGAATTTGGATGTTTAAATATTTTAATACAGTTTCTGATCATTTTCACAGAAGAAACTGGTTCGTTTGCTTTTTCCGGTATCTTTTTTAATGACTTCAGCACCGCAAATCGGACAGTTTTTCTGATGATAAATCTGGAAATGTTTGCTGAGAACATTGGCTCTTTTCCATTTTTTAAAATCGAAACCGTAATTTCTTGCTTCTGCGATAATTTCTTTTAATTTTTTCGAAGGTAAATTTCCAATCAGACTTTCCGGATGAATACCAACTCTGAACAAAGCTTCATTTTTAATAATATTCCCAACGCCGGAAAATAGCTCCTGATTCATTAACGCATCACAAATCATCATTTTAGGAGCTGCTTTTAAAGTTTGTTCAGTTTTTCCGGGATTCCATTTGTTACTCATAATATCAGCTTCCCAATCTATTTTTAATAGAAAACTTTCATCAACGACTTTTACCACGCAGGTATAAAAATAAATTCCGCCATCTTTAAAAGTCAATCCTAATCGAAGTGTATCAATGTCTTTTCTTTTATATAAACTATAAGAACCAAACATCATCAGATGGACTTTAAAAATAATGGTATCAAAAATTAGAAACGTTTGTTTTCCAAAAGTCTTGATTTCTCTTAAAATTTCTCCTTTGATTTCTGATGTTTCCAGAACTTCACTTCCGATAACTTCAGTTACCTTTTCACCTACAAATTTTTGCAGATCTTCTTTCATCAGAACAATTGTTGGACCTTCAGGCATAGCTTTGTTTTTAAAGAAAAACTCAAATATTATTCCTTTAAAAGTAAAAATTGAATTAATTTTGGAAAATGATGAATTTGAATCAGATTTTTACGAATCAGCGCACAGGGAATAATCCACATACCAAAGCTTCACGAACAGATTTTCAAAGAGATTTCGACAGAATTATCTTTTCTTCGGCATTCAGAAGACTGCAGAATAAAACCCAGGTTTTTCCGCTTCCGGGAAGTGTTTTTGTGCACAACCGTCTGACGCATTCTTTGGAAGTTTCGTCTGTAGGAAGAAGTTTGGGAAGTGTTATCGGAGAATTTATTCACGATAATTATCAAAGTGACCTGACAGAAGATTCTAAAAGTTTTTATCTTCATAATTTAGGAAATGTAATCGCGGCAGCCTGTCTTTGTCATGATGTTGGAAATCCTGCTTTCGGACATTCAGGAGAAGACGCCATTGCAAGTTATTTTGACCGAAATGAAAATGATCTTAAACCTAAATTCAATGAAAAAGAATGGGCTGATCTGGTTAATTTTGAAGGAAATGCCAATGCAATAAGAGTTTTAGCTCAGCAGCAGCAGGGAAAAGATGCTGGAGGAACTCAATTAACGTTTGCCACGTTGGCGAGTATTGCAAAATATCCGTGTGAAGCGATTGCGAGAGATAAGAAAATTATTCACAGAAAGAAATTCGGTTTTTTTCAAAATGAAAAAGATATTTTTCTTGAGATTGCAAAAGGGACAAATCTGATCTCAGAAAGCGAAGAACCTCATATTTTCAAGCGACACCCATTTGTTTGGCTGGTGGAAGCTGCGGATGATATCTGCTACAATATTATCGATATGGAAGATGCGCACAGATTGGGTATCGTTTCAACTGCAGACTGTCAAAACCTGTTTTTTGAGCTGGTAAAATCCGAAACTGATGACGTAGACAGAATCAAAAGAAAGCTCGATTCTATTGGAAATGACAACGAAAAAATTTCATATTTACGAGCGAAAGTTATTAATGCTTTAATTAATAAATCGATTTCAATGTATAAACAGAACTTTGATAAAATTCTTGAAGGAAATCTTGACAAAGCTCTGCTTGATATGTATAAAAGTGAAAATAAAGCGTTACAGGATATTGCAAGCTTTTCTGTCGAGAAAATTTATAACCATAAAGCAGTGGTAGAAATTGAAAATGCCGGCTATAATGTAATGTATGAATTGTTGGATCATTTTATTCCGTCCATTTTAAAATCTGAAGAAAAAATTAAGTCTTACGATATAAAAGCGTTAAAATTAATCCCAAAACAGTTTATTTACGAAAACGGAACAGACTACCAAAAAGTCCTTGGCGTAATCGATTTTGTTTCGGGAATGACAGACAATTATGCCACTGATCTTTACAGAAAAATCAAAGGAATTGACATTGGAATGACCATGTAGATTTTGGTAGGGAAGATGAGAGCTGGAGGCTGGGAGTTTGTTTTAGTTAAAATAATTGCTTCCAGCCTCCAACTTCCAGCAAATCAACTGCACAATTTATTTGCATCTTCAATTAGTGATTTCATTAATGTGGATGCTTTTTTATGTTTTAAAATTGGCGCAATTTGCCCTGACCAGAAGAAAACCAATTCGTGTTTCTTTTGTTCCAACGCTGCTTTTCTCATCGATGAAATGAAGTTTGTCTGCAAAGGAAACGGCAAGGTTTGATCTGTTGCGGTTAAAAGTTTTCTGGTAATTTCTGTAGTAATTCCACGTCCTAATCTTCCAGTGTACGCCCTGGAAAGTGTGGTTGATTTTGCGGCGTCGGAGAATAAGAATTCTTTATGAATCGGTAATGCTCCGGATTCTTCTGTAGCTAAAAATGCAGTTCCGATTTGTGCGGCTTCTGCTCCCAAAGTCATTGCTGCAGCGATTCCGCGACCGTTGGCGATTCCGCCGGCGGCTACGATTGGAGTTTTCACTTTATCTTTAACCAATTGAATTAAAGCAAAAGTTCCCGTTGTTGAAAGTTCGGCTTTATCCAAAAACGAAGGTCTGTGACCGCCACTTTCAAAACCTGATGCGACAATCACGTCTACACCGATGTTTTCCAAAGCGATGGCTTCATCTAATGTTGTGGCATTTCCGGCAACGGTCGTTCCCTGATTTTTCAATCTTTCAATGATGTCCTGATCCAAAAGTCCAAACATGAAGCTGAAAACTTTAGGTTTAATATCAAAAACAACCTGCAACTGATTCTGAAATCTCGACTCAAAAGAGGGTGCAAGTGCGGGAACTTCAATATTTAAACTATCATAATAAGGTTTGAAAATTTCAACCGTCTTTTTATATTGATTTTCTGTGTGTTCCTGATCAATAATATCATGATCGTTTACCCAAAGATTGAGATTGTAAGGTTTGTCTGTCTTTAATTTGATCTGTTTATCAATTTCATAAATTTCTTCGGGAGATGAAGTGTAAGCTCCAAATCCGCCCAATCCGCCGAGATTGCTGACCGTAGAAGTCAATTCAACGGTCGATAATCCGCCACCAAAAGGTCCCTGAAAAATTGGATATTCTATTCCCAATAAATCTGTTATTCTGTTTTTATTCCACATGATTTTGACGATTTTGGTTTAAAATAATGGTATCTGCGATTTGATATAAGTGAAAAACCATTGTTTACTTTGCTGAGTAGAACGCCTTTGCGAACCTTAAAAGCATATAGTAAATTAAAAGATCTTTGCGTGCTTTGCGTTAAAAAAATAATTAAAGTTCTACATCAGTTAATGTTTTATTGACATTGAGCCATTTACCATCGATTTTATGGAAAGTTATAAAATTGTAGTAATTAAAAGCATACATTTTTACATTTAATTTTGCTGTAGCAATCGTGTTGATCACATCGATAGAGATGATTGTCGGCTTAAAATCTTCCCCTGATTTTTGAGGACTTATTCTGCTTCCGACACCAGCAATATATTGTGTGGCGGTTTTGTAGTAAGGAACTCCTTTTATATCTCCGAAAAGCAGGGCATCTTTATGGAAAACCTGTTTCAAAAGCTCGGTATTTCCTTCATAGATTCCTTTAAAATAATATTGCTCGATGGCATTTCTTATTTCTGTTTCCTGTAATGTGTCTGTTTTCATGACTTTGATTTTTTGAGCAAAGCTGTTTACCGGAAAGATAAACAGCCATACAAATAATAATAGAACTTTCATTTTTACAATTGGTGACCTGCGCCCATTCCTCCGTCTACATTAATGATGGCGCCTGAGATAAATGTATTTTTAGCAATCGCATGAACCAATTGAGCGACCTCTTGCGGTTCTCCAATACGGTTAATCAGGTGAATTCCCGCATTGTTATCGATAGTTTCCTCGTGCATCGGAGTTCTGATGAGTCCTGGTGCAACGACATTAACTCGGATATTATCTTTTCCGAATTCTGCTGCGAGTTGCAATGTTAAAGCGTGAATGGCTCCTTTGCTCGAAATTGGCGCAGTTGACGGAGATTGTGCGATCGCGTGATACACAAGCGGAGTTCCGATATTGATAATAACTCCATCTTTTTGTTTCTGCATTTGAGGAATTACGGATTGTGTGGTGAAGAATGTTCCTTTTAAATTGGTATTTAAAAATCGGTCTAAATAATCTTCCGTAACTTCTAAAAACGGTTTGTTCTCGTAAATTCCTGCATTATTGACCAATACATCAATCGAACCGAATTTTTCAAGAGCCGTTTTAGCTAATTTTTCTCCAACGGCTTTATCTGCAACACTTCCTGCGACCATCGCAAGGTTTTCGCCTGCTCCCAATTCGTTATAAACCTGTTGTAATTTTGATTCTGTTTGTGAATTAATGACCACATTATCACCTCTGTCAAGAAAGTAACGGGCAATTTCTAAACCGATTCCTGATGAAGCCCCTGTAACGATTGCTGTTTGTTTTTTCATGTCTGATTTATTGTTTTTCAGTTGAAAATCCTTGTTCTTTCAGGACGGTTACCTGTTCTCCGGCGTATCCCCAGTTGTCGTCTTCGATTTCATTGATCACGATGTGTGTCAAATGTGGATCTTTATTTAAAACTGTTGTTACAGCTTTATTGAGTTCTCTGATTAATTGTTGTTTTTTTTCGCGATTAAGATCTTCGCGCAAAACATCTACTTTTATGAATGGCATGATGTTAAATTTTAATTGTTAAGTTATTTGAACTATTATTTTAACCGCAAAAGAGACAAAAGCTATTTGGACATTTAACCTTTATTTAATTATTAGAAAAAAAAGTTTTGCAAAAGAAAAAATCAAAGATTTTTTTTAAACTTATGTGTTCTTTTTTGCTGTTTGTTAATGAGCTTAAGATACTTATCTGTTAACCTTTTGTGACTTTTGACTCCGTCGAATCTGCGTTTTGGGGTTGAAATAAGAATTGGAACAAGTTTGTTGTTAATAAATTACTGTGCTTCCGCAACTAAGTGTATATTCAAATCGAAATTGTTGTAGATCAAAGTGTCTCCAAGATTGCTGAAGAAATTGGATGATCTGAATTTGATGTTGAATTTTGTTCTATCGATGACAATTTTAGTGTCTAAAACTGCAACGTTATCTGTCTTCACAATCTGTAAAGTCGTTTCTAATGAATGTGTAATTCCTTTGATGGTAAGATCTCCTGTTACTTGGTAAAGATTGTTGCTGCTTGGTTCTGCTTGAGTGATTTCGAAAACTGCATCAGGAAACTGATCTGAATTAAAGAAATCATCAGAAGCCAGATGATTGGCGAATTGTGCGTTTGTTTCAGAATCATCGATGTCAAGAATTTTGATTGATCTTGTATTGATAACAAATTTTCCTGAAGAAAGGATGTTGTTTTCAAAATTGAAATTTCCTTCTTTTACTTCGATTGTTCCGTTGTGAGCTCCGGCTACTTTTCTTCCGATCCATTCAACTAAAATGTTTTCGTTGTTTACTTTAAAATTTTTTGTATCCATTTTGATTTGTCTTAAATGATGATACAAATGTCAGCCGATTGAAGAAAAAAGTTACGTGATGTAGATCACGAAATATGGGGAAGTTTAGAAAGTTGGAAGGTGCCGATGTAAAGGTTTTCTTTTGAATTTTTTCAAATATTAAATAAATGTCTGCAGCCCTAGCCTCGATTGGAGTATTTGTTTGAGCTCATTTTTTGGGTTCAGGTTGCGGCGGCGAAGCCGCCGCAACCTGAACCCAAAAAATAGCGAGTGCGGAAAGCGGGGAAAAGCTCCTTGAAAAATCTGAAAATTGCAGATCCAATAGTAGCATCCAGCTTCCATCTTCTAACTATTTAACTTATTGATTAAGCCTGCTTAAAGTCTCTCTTGTAACTCCCAAATAGGCAGCAATCAAATGTTTGGGGACTAAATTATATAATTGAGGGTACAATGCTAAAAGCTCTTCATACCTGAATTTTGCATCATTATTCATGAATGAAAGAAGGCGTTTTTGGGCTGCAACATACCCTTTATTCGTTCGCCACCTGAAAAAATGCTCAACCTCATGGATTTCTTTGCAAATTTTCTCTCGATTTTTATTTGAAATTGATAAAATATTGGCGTTAGTGATGCAGTCAACGTTTATGGTTGCTCTGTTTTTGCTGTAAAGCGCATCAAAATCTGTTACCCACCAATAAGGCATGGCAAACTGCAGGATAAACATTTTCATACTGTCATTAACGTAAAATGCTTTCAGACAGCCGTCGACAACGAAATATTCGTGATCCACAAAATCTCCTTCCGTGATCAGGCTTTGTCCCTTCTTTAATTTGATTATGTTAAAATGTGAAAAGACATAATCAAACTGCTCGTGAGTAAGAGTAGTAAATTTTGAAATATGTTCTTTTAATATTTCTTTAGCATCAACCATAATGGATAATTAATATTCAAAATTAAGTTTTTTATTAGAATGTTTTTCTATGAGCCAATAGAATAATAGTTGACTTTTAACATTATAAGAAAGGTTTTGATTTTCATTACCTTAAATAAAAATATTTTACCTATTTTTGAAGATATGGGCTTTGAAATAGTTCTGATAATATAACACAAATAACTTCTACATTTAAAAATTATAACTATGATCTACTTGGGTATTTTAGTCTTTTTTGGACTGGTCACATTATTCGCATCTTTTTTCACGGTCAAGCAGGAATCTGCGGCGGTTGTAGAAAGATTAGGCAAATTCTTAAAAGTAAGCCACGCTGGTTTGCATTTAAAAATTCCTTTTTTGGATCAAATTTCAAAGCGGTTGAATCTTAGAATTCAACAATTGGATGTTATTATTGATACGAAAACTTTGGATAACGTTTTTATTAAAATGAAAGTTTCTGTACAGTATCAGGTGATCAGAGAAAACGTAAAAGATGCATATTATCGTTTGGAAAATCCTGAAAATCAGATTACCTCTTACGTGTTTGATGTTGTACGTGCTGAAGTTCCGAAAACGAAATTAGATGATGTTTTTGTAAGAAAAGATGATATTGCAGTGGCTGTAAAAAGTGAATTGCAGGAAGCAATGCAAAGTTATGGTTATGATATTATCAAAGCTTTGGTTACTGATATTGATCCAGATGAGCAGGTAAAACATGCCATGAACAGAATCAACGCTGCAGAACGTGAAAAAACTGCAGCAGAATACGAATCTGAAGCTCAGAGAATCAGGATTGTTGCCGTTGCAAAAGCAGAAGCAGAATCTAAAAAATTGCAAGGACAAGGTATTGCCGATCAAAGAAGAGAGATTGCAAAAGGTCTTGAAGAATCTGTGAAAATGCTGAATGCGGCGAATATCAATGCGCAGGAAGCTTCTGCGTTGATCGTGGTGACACAGCATTATGATACGCTGAATTCCATTGGCGCCAACAACAGGAGCAATTTGGTTTTGCTTCCAAATTCTCCTACAGCGGCAAGCTCAATGCTCAATGACTTGGTTGTTTCAATGGCGGCCACGCAAAAAATGGATGAACTAAGCACTGCTAATTATCCCAAACCTCCAAAAGATTTTGGACATTCCGGAAAATAAAAATTGAAAATCCTCTCAAATATTCTTTTCTGAGAGGATTTTTTATTTCTTGGTTTTAGAAACTTGTTGTACCAAAGTGTATTTTATGGATGAACCATCCATTGGCGGATTTTGAATTTTCTCTGTTTTTACTTTTAAAATATATTCAAATCCGGGTTCGTAGGTGAAACCTTCGATGTTGCTGTAGAAATTTCCCCAGTTGTCAGATTCCTTTTCTTTTACCTGAAGGCATCTCATTGGAGCAACTCCTGTGCAGTCGACAGTTTGGGCAGCAATGATGAAGGTTTTTTCATCTCCTGATGATGCTGAATTGGACATGGGTTTGCATTGAGTCATTATGAGTATTGATGCCATCGGAAGAATGATGGAAAGTAGTTTTAAAATATTTTTCATAATAAATATTTAAGGGTAATTAAAGTTAAGCTTTTTCTTTAGTATTAAATTTCTGTCTGCCAATCAGTAATTCAAAGAATAATTTAAAATCAGAAAGCAACGACCAAAGCGGATATTTAAAAGTTGCGGGTTTATTTCTCTCAATAAAAGCATGACTCAGCCATGCGAAACCATATCCGAATATTGGAATGTACCAGAGAAATCTTTCTTTTCCAGTGTAAATAACAAACCCGATGACGAGAAAAACAAACAGAATTCCAAGAAAATGAAAAATTCTTGTTCCTAATTTCTTGTGTTCGTCGAGATAAAATTCGTAGAACTCTTGGTATGTTTTAATTCTTTCAGGCATGGCAATAGTTTAAAGTTCTCAAAAAATCTTAGCAATTATTTCGCCAATTATTAATGCATTGAAAATATAGTAATTTTTTATTACTTAACATTTTAAAACATTAAGAAAATGAAAGGCTTAAGAAAGATTAAGAATCAATAAATTGATTTAAGCACTCTGCTTAATGATTCACTTTAGTGAATTTTAATAAATCTGAAATCTGATTGTTCTTAAAAACTTTGTAAGCTTAATGGTTAAAAAATCTTTTATTGCTTTTGCTGTTAAAAAAATGTCATAGACTAAAGATTTTAATAATTTAAAGTTCCAATCATAAACGTTTTGGAAGCGTTCAATGCCTGTGAAGTTGTAGTTAATTCCTTTAACACACCTTTGTTTTTGATGTAACTCGAATGAATAAAGTAATTATCTTTATTTTCTCTCGTGATAAATCCCGTGTGAAAATCTAAACCAACAATATACACTTGATATTTATCTTTACTTAAAATATACTTTTCTAAATCTTTTCTTTTGCTGAAATATTTGATGTCTTTGCAAAGCTTTTTAATCATTACCGAAGAAGCTTGTTGCGCGAGATACGTTCTGTTGATTTCGAAACCAAAGTCAGTCAGCGTATTGCTGACAAAATAACCACAGGCAATCGTGCTTTTCTGAGGTTCTCTCGATGTTCCGTTGAATGACCAAGGCGTACCCACCCAATAATTGGGAATATCGTAGTTGATAAATTTAAACAGATAATTCTTCTTTTCTTCCAAAGTCTTTTTATTAATCGAAACTAAAAACTCGTTGTACGGAATTTTCTTTACTTCTGAGTTCTCTGAAGTTAAATCATTGCCCGATTCAACTTTAGATTTGTTGCATCCGATGATGATTAAACACAGCAAACAGAAAAGATATTTCATCTTTTAATTGGCATTTCTCAGCTTGCTGTTCTGATATCCGTAACAGAAATAGATTACCAAACCTACGGCAAACCATAATCCGAAATAGAACCAGTTTTCGTGGCTCATTCCGGTTAATAAATATAAACAAGAGCTTAAACCAATTAATGGAATCAAAGATAAGTTTTTGATGAATGTCAATATGCAAAGTCCTAGATTGATTAAAATAAAAAAGAAAATAGAAGCTTTGAATTCACCTTCTTTAGGATCATTCCATTCCATTAAATGATTAAAAAAATCAGGCTGGTAATAATGAAATCCTATCAAGGCTCCGATGAAAATTACAGGAAAAATAATTTTTCCATTGATATAAGGAAGGTGAAATCTACCTTTAAGTTTTTCTTTTGGAGGCAGCATTAAAACTCCTGCACAAACCAATACAAAGGCGAAAATAGTTCCGATACTTGTAAAGTCTAAAATGAAACTTTTGTCTGTGAAAAGAATAGGAACTCCAACCACAATACCCGTAACAATCGTTGCGAACGAAGGAGTTTTATATTTTGGATGAACGGTCTGGAATTTTTTCGGCATCAAACCGTCACGGCTCATTGCGTACCAGATTCTCGGTTGCCCCATCTGGAATACCAATAAAACTGTGGTAATTGCTACAATTGCGACAAATGAAACCGTCAGTTCCATCCAGGCAACATTGGCGTTTGTTTTTTCAAATATAAAAGAGAGAGGATCTCCAACGCCGTCAAATTTTCTGTAATCGACCATTCCGGTTAAAACCAAAGTCAGACAGATGTAAATGACGGTACACAATGCCAAAGAGATAATCATTCCTTTCGGTAATGTCTTTTGCGGATCTTTTGTTTCTTCTGAAAGTACACTCAGTGCATCAAAGCCTATATAAGCAAAGAAAACTCCTGAAACTGCGCTCATTACTCCGGCAAAACCATTGGGCATAAATGAACGTGTTCCTGTTTCTATACTTACAGGCGTCCAGTTTTCGGTATTGATGTATGAAAAACCCACCAAAATCACCAAAACGATGACAGCTAGTTTTAAAATTACTAAAGAATTGTTGAAGTTTTTACTTTCTTTCACGCCACGGTAACACAACCAGGTAATCAATCCGTTAATCACCAACGCCGGAATATCGACGATGAATTTTAAACTACCTATTAAAGGTGCTGAAGTCCATGCATTGATCAATTCTCTATTTTCAGAACCGTTTAAGAAAGCTTTTTTAGCTTCGGTGTAACTGCAAGTGAGATAATCAGGAATGTGCATTCCGAGGCGCTCGATGAAACTTGTAAAATAATCTGACCAGGAGAAAGCAACGTAAATATTCCCGAAAGAATATTCCATAATCAAGGCCCAGCCGATTACCCAAGCTATTAATTCACCAAAACTGGCGTAAGCATACGTGTAAGCCGAACCTGCTGTAGGAATTCTGCTGGCAAATTCTGCATAACATAAAGCGGTGAAACCACAGGCAAAACCACAAATCAGATAGAGTAGGATAACACCTGGGCCGCCTCTGAAAACGGCTTCACCCAAACTGCTGAAACTTCCGGCTCCGATGATGGCGGCAATTCCAAAAAAAACAATGTCCCAAGTTCCTAAAACCCGCAAAAGATTAGTGGAAGTATCTGTTGCCGAATAGTTTTTCCTTCTGAAAAGTTGATTCATTCAATGATTATATAAAGTTGAAAAAAACAAATGTAATTATTTCTGATAAATAATTAAGATTTTCTTAATATTTCTTGATGAAAAGTTAATTAGTATTAAAAAATAATCCACATACTAACATTGTGTTAAAAGCCTTGTTTATACAATATCTTTTCGATATTTTCGTTGATAATTTGTGGATAAAATCTTATCTTAAAATTAAAATATTTGGTCTCATTTTTGAAGGCCTTTCCATTTTAAAATTTGATGTTAATGAAATCAAAAAAAATACTTTTAGCGGCTGCTGTTTTCTATTTCGGGGTTTCCGAAGCTCAACAGTCTCAATACTTTACCCAAAAGGAAAATTACAGGTTTAATCTTGCTCAGAATCTTTATCAGACCAAAATATACAACGCTTCTCAATACGAATATGCACGTCAGTATTTCTACAATCAGAATCTGGAACAGTCGAGAAAAGAAGCGGCCCAGTTTTTTGATAACGTGATAGGAGTGATTCTGCAGAAAAATCATGCGGAAGAAGGATTGACAGCTTTTATGAAAGAATATCCGAACTCTGCGTATTTTGCTCAGGCCAATTTACCTTTGGCGGATTATTATTTAGCTAAAAAAGATTTTAATGAAGCTTTAAAAACTTTAAAGAAAGTTAATCAATACCAACTGACCAAAGAAGAAAATACACAGTATATTCTGAAACTGGGGTATGCTAAATTTATGATGGGAGATTCTAAAGGGGCAATTGATGCACTGGAAGAAGCTCACAAAATGGCAGACGAATCTCAGAAAGGTGATATTGCGTACATGTTAGGGCATTTGTATTATTCAAATAAGCAAAATGATCAGGCGTTTCAGTATTTTGATTCGATAAAAGATCAGCCGAAATTTTCAAAACTGGTGCGTCCGTATTATGTGCAGATGCATTACAACGATAAAGATTATGATAAAGCGATTTTGGAAGGAAATGCTTTGTTGAACGAAGATATTCCTCCATCTTACAAAGCGGAGGTTCACAAGATCATCGGTGAATCTTATTTCATGAAAAACGATTATGAATCGGCATATCCACATTTGAAAGATTATCTGAGCGTTCAGCAAAACCCGTCTGAAAATGATTTGTACGAAATGGGATTTGTTGCGGCTCAGCTTAAAAAATATGATGAAGCGGTTTCTTATTACAACCAATTAATCAACAGCAATTCGGCGTTGGCTCAGAATGCATATTATCAGTTAGGAAACGCTTATTTGGCGGTTGATAAAAAGCAGGAAGCACTTTCTGCGTTCCGTTCGTCTTATCAGATGGATTATGATGCGAGTGTAAAACAGCTGGCTCACGAACAGTATGCAAAATTAGGTTACGACATCGGAAATCCGTTTGAAAGTCCGACAACGGTGATCCAAAATTATATTACAGCAAACCCAAGTGGAGCTAAAAATGCAGAAATGAGATCGCTTTTGGTGAAATCTTATCTGTATTCCGGGAACTTTAAAGAGACGTTGAATGCGATCGATAAATTACCAAACTCAACTCCTGAAACCGATAAAGTAGATCAGGAAGTTTCTTATTTATTGGGAACGGAAGAATTCAACAAAGGAAATTTTGACGAAGCGGAAAAATACTTCCTCAGAAGTTTAGAATTTGATTTAAATAAAGAATTCAACAGCAGATCTCTGTATTGGTTAGGACAGGTTTATTATCAGAAAGGAAATTATCCTTCTGCGATTGCCCGCTACGAAAAACTGACCAACGAAACGTTCCCTGAAAAACAGCAGCTGCCTTACGATTTGGGATATGCTTACTTTAAATCTAAAAAATTCGATCAGGCTGAGCAATATTTTACACAATATTTAAAAAATCCAAAACCTGAATTTAAAAATGATGCCGAGCTTCGTTTAGCGGATATTAATTATGCCAACAATGATTTGGATCAGGCGATTGCGATTTACGATAAAAACGAGGATGCTACAGATTATACATTGTATCAAAAAGCGTTGGCTTTAGGATTTAAAAATGATAACGTAGCTAAAATCAGTAATTTAAAATCATTGATTTCTAAATATCCAGGGTCTGATTACATTGATGATGCACAATACGAAATAGGTGTGGCTTACGCAGCTCAGGATGACTTTACCAATTCCAATGATTTCTTTGGAAAAGTGATTAAATCTTCTTCCGATAAAGATTTGGCAGCGAATGCATCCATTTACAGAGCACAAAATTACATTGACCAAAATCAAAATGATAAAGCTTTATCTGAATTAAGATCTTTGGGCGAGGAGTATAAAAATACGGCTTACGCACAGAAAATTGTTCAGGCTGCAAAACCTATTTTTACGAAAAATGGTGATGTTTCAGGATATGCTGATTTTGCAAGAAATGTGGGCGTAAATATTGACGCTTCTGAAATCGACGAAATCAATTTATCAACAGGAAAACAATATTTCACGAAGAAAGATTACAAAAATGCAATTTCTTTTTACGAGAAATATTTAACACAGAATCCAACAGGAGAAGGTCTTTATCAGGCTAAATATGAGTTGGGTGAAAGTTATTACCAGACGAATAATCCTACAAAAGCGTTATTGGTTCTTCAGGAAATTGCCAATATTCAGAATGACTATCAGGACGATGCGGCAACAAGAGTGTCTCAAATTTATATTGCCCAGGGTAATTCCGGTGAAGCTAAAAAGTATTTAGAAAATATTAAAAATTCGTCCAATATCAACGTTAAAAATTATGCGAATGTTGAGTTGATGAAAATGTATGCGGAAGAAAAGAATTTCTCGGAAGCTGAAAAATTAGCCAATGCTGTTATTGCCAACAACAAAAACTCGGCAGCAGTTATTGAAACTGCAAAAGTAATCAAGGCGAGAAGTCTGATGAATTCAGGGAAAGATAAAGATGCACAGACCGCTTACACTTCACTTGAAAAGTCTTCAAACACAGAAGTTGCAGCAGAAGCACTTTACGCAAAAGCATTCTATCAGAACAAAGGAAAAGCATTTAAATCTTCTAATGAAACCATCTTTAAACTGGCTAACAATTACGCTTCAGAAGATTATTGGGGCGCAAAAGCATTGGTTTTGATGGCAAAAAATTATATTGGTTTGAAAGATAATTATCAGGCAAGTTATACATGCGACCAGATCATTTCAAACTATGCAGATTTTCCGGAAATTGTGGCAGAAGCGAAGGAAGTTAAAAAGCAGATTAAAAAGTAAAATGTACTGTCGTATTCATGTAAAACGTATTTGGGTGATTTGATCATCAATACTTTTTACTTTATACATTAATACAACATCTATGAACAAGAAAATTCAAATATTATCTATATTATTCTTAGGAATTTCGTCGGTGGCGTTTTCTCAGATCAAAGAAGAAAAACTGATTCTTAACAAGAAAAGAGAACCGGAAGTAAAGAAAATTGAGAAGAAGAAAACCTCAGTAGAAATCATAAAAAACTATCCGCCGGAAGAGAAATCTGCCAATCCTGTGAAATACAATATTACAGATGTTCCTGCGGTTTCAGATTTTAAAACGTCTACCATTCAGGGTGAAGATGTGGCTCCGAAGTTTGACGGAACGGCTCAGAATAACTATTTCCAGTTTGGAATGGGGAATTACGGGAAGATTTTAGCGGATGCCAATATTTCTAAAACGCTTGAGAACAAAATAGAAGTGGGAGCAGATGTTCATGTGCTTTCTACCAATGGTCTGAAGAAAGTTTACGATTGGGACTCCAATCAGAGTTCAGCAACATTAGGCGCTTTCCTAAATTCTTATGGGGAAAAAGGAAAAATCAATGTGAATGCTGAATACGGCTTAGATAATTACAACTATTACGGAATCTATGCATTGACGCCTTCTGCAGATGTAGATTTGAAGCAGAAAGTGAATCAGTTTAAAGTCAACGGTTATTATGATTTTTATTCCAACGAAATTTTAAATGATGTACGGGTAAAATCTTCATTTTTGAGCGATCATTTTGATGCGAAAGAAAATCAGGCTTCCATCTTGGCCAACCTTTCGAAACATGCTGTTGAATTAGGGAAAAGCGGAGTTGTTTTGAATGCCGATTTAGGCTTGGGCTTGGAAACTGTGAAAACAGATTTTGCTTTATTAAATAAAAATTCTTCAACATTCTTCAATGCGGATATTGCTCCAAAAGTGACTTTTGCAAAAGGTGAATCGTATTTGATGTTAGGTTCTTCTTTTTCATTTTTAAATGCGAGAAATTCAAACTTACTATTAGCGGAAGAATTAAAAAATAACAAAACCTATTGGTTTCCACAGGCTGAATTTCAGGTGGCAGCAGCTAAAGAATTTAAATTCTACGGTGGAGTAGACGGTGGTTTAAAACTGAACACATACAGCGAATTGTTACAGGCAAACCCATTCCTGGTTTCAGACCAGATGTTAAGACCTACGGAGACGCAGTATCATTTTTATGCCGGTTTAAGAGGTGATATCGACGAGACTTTTAAATATGATGTTTCTGCCGGATTCGGAAAAATGAGAAATATTATGTTTTTCCAGGGAAATAATTTATTCGACAATACATTTACTTTAGACCGTCCTGGTTATGATTTTGCCAATACATTTTCTGCAGTTTACGATGACGGGAACGTAAGCGATATCAAAGGGAGTTTACAATATTTCCCGCTTGAAAACCTAATTGTAGATGCTGATGTTAGATTTTTAAAGTATGATTTAAAGAATTATGACCATATTTATAATGTTCCTTTAGTTAGTGGAAGCATCGGTGCAAAATATACGATGTTTGAGAAAAAACTGTCTTTAGGTTTCAAAGGAATTTTTGCAACAGACAGAACCACCAACTCGTATATGCTTGAAGGCGTGGGAAGTCCGTCGTTGATTTTCCAGTCAACAGAAGATACAAATGACAAAGTTGGTGGGTATGCTGATTTAAATTTGTCCGCAGAGTATAAAATTCACAAAAATTTCAGTATTTTCGCACTCGGAAACAATCTTCTAAGCTCAAAATACCAAACGTACAGAGGCTACAAAGTTCTTGGTGCGCAGGTTGTGGGAGGTGTGAAGATTACTTTCTAAAGTTATAATTGATAAATGATCATCGATGAATGGTTATCATATCACTTATAAATGATCATTTATCAATTATAAAAAAACGGCTTCGTAGTTCAACTGGATAGAATGGCGGATTTCGGCTCCGTTGGTTGCAGGTTCGAACCCTGCCGAAGTCACTTAATGAGACAACTGTTTATTAGTTGTCTCATTTTTTTTACACATAAATATCTCTTTATCAGAATTTTATAATTTGACTTTTAGTGTTTGATATTTTAAACATAAAATGCTTAGTCTGTTTGAAGTAAACAGTCTGAAATTGCCACAATAGGCTTGTAATCTACAATAATTAAGTGTTCGAAATCTCCTTAAGTTTAGACCTTTTCTCTCTTTTGTTTATCGATAATAATTGAAAAAAATCAGAACTTATTACATTATAAAAAGTAATTTCATATTTTTGTAAGGTGAAATTTTTGAGACTTATATTAACTATTTACTTCATAGCATTACTGGTAATGCCGTGCAGCGATGTTAAAGCTAAGTCTGCAAAGGTTATAGATAATCAAAGTTCAATGAATGCTGAGCGTTCTCATTCAGAAGAAAAAGATGATGGCTGTTCTCCTTTTTGTTTTTGCAGTTGCTGTCAGATTACGATTACAACATTTAAGATTGAACCGTTACTCGATATTTCTTTACAGGTAAAATTCTATTATTCAAACAAGATTCTTTTTCACAAGAATAATATTGCCTATCAGGTTTACGACCACATCTGGCAACCTCCCAAAATTTAATTTTTTAACGATTTTTTGAAAACTTTGCAGTTGATGCATTGTCTCAAACATTACGTTTGCTGTATTCTGAATGATGATTTGGAGTGTTTCTGCTTATTATTCACCAGCAATTTCAATAAAAATTAAATCAAATTCTGTGTTAGATAAAATCATAAAATTTAGCATCCGGAACAAGATTGTCATTGGTATAATGACCTTATTCCTGATTATTTGGGGCGTTTGGAGCGCCACAAAATTACCAATAGATGCGGTTCCTGATATTACCAATAATCAGGTACAGATCATCACCGTATGCCCAACTTTGGCAGGACAGGAAGTGGAACAACTGGTCACTTTTCCGATTGAACAGAGCATCGCAAACATTCCCGATATCGAAGAAACAAGAAGTATTTCAAGATTCGGACTTTCAGTTATCACCGTCGTTTTTAAAGAAAATGTGGATGTGTATTTTGCCCGTCAGCTCATTAGTGAAAACTTAAAAGAAGCTGCTGAGGAAATTCCGAAAGGTGTTGGAATACCGGAACTCTCTCCTGTCAGTACAGGTTTGGGCGAAGTATATCAGTATATTCTCCATCCAAAAAAAGGAAGCGAGAAGAAATATTCATCCAAAGAACTGCGGACAATGCAGGATTGGATTGTAAGAAGACAACTCAACGGAACGCCCGGAGTTGCCGAGGTAAACAGTTTTGGAGGTGAGTTGAAACAGTATGAAGTTGCTGTCGATCCAAATCGTCTCAGAGCAATGGGAGTAAGCATCACAGACCTTTTCACGGCATTGGAAAAGAACAATCAGAATACGGGCGGTGCTTATATTGACAAAAAACCAAATGCTTATTTCATCCGTGGAATCGGGGTTGTGACTTCTCTTGAGGATATTAAAAACATTGCCATTGATAACAAAACGGGCAGCGTTCCGATTTTTATAAAAGATGTTGCCGATGTCCGCGTCGGAAGTGCGCTTCGTTATGGCGCAATGACTTACAATGGTCAGGTGGATGCTGTTGGAGGCATTGTAATGATGCTGAAAGGTGCCAACAGCAATGAAGTTGTGAATTTAATTAAAGATAAAATCCCGACCATTCAAAAATCTTTGCCAAACGATGTAGTCATAGAACCATTTCTCGACCGCACCGATTTGGTTGGAAGAGCCATCAACACGGTTGAGAAAAACCTGATTGAAGGTGCTTTAATCGTAATTTTCGTTCTTGTGATTTTCTTAGGGAATTTCAGAGCAGGATTGATTGTTGCTTCAGCGATTCCTTTGGCATTGCTTTTTGCGTTAGGAATGATGAATGTCTTTGGTGTCAGTGCCAATTTAATGAGTTTGGGTGCCATAGATTTCGGATTGATTGTCGATGGCGCTGTCATTATTGTGGAAGCTACACTTCATCATTTGGGTCTTAGAAAATCCACTCAAAAACTCACGCAGCCTGAGATGGATGAAGAAGTTTTCTTATCTGCTTCGAAAATCAGAAACAGTGCAGCATTTGGTGAAATTATCATTCTCATCGTTTATATTCCAATCTTAACCTTGGTTGGTGTCGAGGGAAAAATGTTTACACCAATGGCTAAGACAGTTGGTTTTGCAATTTTAGGTGCATTAATTCTTTCACTGACCTACATTCCGATGATGAGCGCTTTGTTTTTATCTAAAACTGCTTCTACAAAAGAAACTTTCTCGGATAAAATGATGAATAAGCTGCAAAGTATTTATCAGCCGTTGTTGCGAAAAGCTTTACAGTTAAAATATATTATTGTTTCTGCTACAGTTGTTTTATTTGCACTTTGTATCGTCATATTTTCAAGAATGGGCGGCGAGTTCATTCCACAATTGCAGGAAGGTGATTTTGCGTTCCATTGTATTTTGCCACAAGGGAGTTCGCTGACCCAAAGTGTGGAGACATCAATGCAGGCTTCAAGAATTATCAAACAATTTGATGAAGTGAAAATGGTCGTCGGAAAAACGGGTTCAGCCGAAGTTCCTACGGATCCGATGCCTCCAGAAGCTTCCGATTTGATTATCGTTTTAAAACCACAAAGCGATTGGAAAACCAAAAAATCGTATGATGAACTGGCGGATGAAATTTCTGAAAAATTAGAACTGATTCCCGGCGTTTTCTTTGAAAAAAACCAACCGATACAGATGCGTTTTAATGAATTGATGACAGGAATCCGACAGGATGTTGCCGTGAAAATTTTTGGTGAAAATCTGGATTCTCTAGCTATTTATGCCGAAAAAGTGAATAAAGTCATTCAGACTGTTGACGGTACAACTGCTCCGCAAATAGAGCGAATCAGCGGACTTCCACAAATCAATGTGGAATATGACCGTACAAGAATGGCAAATTACGGACTAAATATCGAAGACGTGAATAATACGCTGAGCACCGCTTTCGCAGGGAAATCTGCAGGTCAGGTTTTTGAAAATGAAAGACGTTTTGATTTAGTGGTTCGTCTCGACAGTATTCACAGAACTAGTATTGATGATGTCAATAATCTGATGATTTCCACAAGCACCGGAAACCAAATTCCGCTTTCCCAGGTGGCGAATATCAGCTACAAACTCGGTCCGTCGCAGATAAGCCGGGAAGAAGGAAAACGCAGAATTGTAATTGGTTTCAACGTCAAGGACCGCGATGTAGAAAGCGTGGTGAATGATATTCAGGCGAAATTAGATCAACAAATCAGACTTCCGTCGGGATATTATTTCACATACGGTGGACAGTTTGAAAATCTTCAGGCTGCGAGCAAAAGACTGATGATTGCTGTTCCGGTGTCGTTGCTTCTGATTTTTTTCTTATTGTATTTTACTTTCCGCTCGTTCAAGCAGGCTACTTTGATTTTTACGGCCATTCCAATGAGTGCGATTGGTGGGATTTTCGCTTTGCTGATTCGAGATATGCCTTTCAGTATCAGTGCCGGAATTGGTTTTATCGCTTTGTTCGGAGTTGCAGTTTTAAACGGAATTGTTCTCATCGGAACATTTAATCAACTGGAAAAAGATGGCGAAACCGATATTCTGAAACGTGTTTTTGAAGGAACCAAAACAAGACTTCGGCCAGTCTTAATGACCGCAGCCGTGGCTTCTTTAGGATTCTTACCGATGGCAATTTCAACAGGAGCCGGAGCGGAAGTACAAAAACCTTTGGCAACCGTTGTGATTGGCGGACTGATAACGGCAACTTTTCTGACGTTATTTGTTTTGCCAATGTTATACCTAATTTTTAATACAAAATTCAGAAAGAATTATTTAAAAATGAAACCTTTGACAACGGTTGTCGTTTTAGGATTTTTATTGCTCGGACAGACTTTGAAGGCTCAAACCACGAAAACATTTTCCGTGGAACAGGCGACGGAAATGGCATTGAGTAATAATTATTCAATACAGTCAAAAGATTTGGATATTAAAGTTTCTGAAGCTTTAAAACCAACAGCCAATGAACTTCCGAAAATGAATTTCAATGCGCAGTTGGGGCAATACAACAGTCCGAAATTTGACCAGTCGTTTTCGATTTCTCAGAGTATTCCGTTTCCGATTTTGTTTAAGGCGAGGAAAGATTTAATTATAGAAGAAATTAAAGCCAAACAAATCAATAAGGAAATTACCGCCAACGAACTGGCAAAACAGGTCAGAACATATTTTTATCAAATTGAATATCTGCATTACAATCAGACCAAACTGATGAAGCTTGACAGTTTGTATCAGGATTTTATAAGGATTGCAACGGTGAGATTTAACGCAGGTGACATCAAAAAAATAGAAATAAGTACAGCGGAAACTCAAAAAGGAGAAATCAATCTTTTGTTAAATCAGAATAAAATTTATCTGAAAAATGCCTACAAAACCCTTAAAACTTTGCTCAATACAGAGGATGAAATTAAAATTCCGCTCAATAAAAATTATCAGCCACTGAAAGCGGAATATGTTCTGGACAGTACAGCAATTTCCAATCATCCAACGGTTAAAGCTTTTTATCAGGAAATGGAAATTGTCGAAAGGAACAAAAATGTTGAAAAGTCACAAGGCTTGCCGGAATTCAGTTTGGGTTATACCAACCAGTCGATTATTGGTTTTCATACCGTAAATGGGCAGGAGAAATATTATAATGCAGGGAATCGTTTTAATGTTGCCAACATCGGGGTTTCAATTCCGTTGACGTTTGGAGCGGCCAAAGCGAGAATTCAGTCTTTGGATTATCAAAAACAAATCGCAGAATCCAATGCAAAACTGCAGCAAAAACAATTGACCGCTCAGTTAGAAAATGCTTTGAGCCAATATCAGCAGGACGTTCAGCAATATGAATATTACATCAATCAGGCTTTGCCGAATGCCGAAAAAATTGTAAAAGCAGGACAACTCGGCTACAAAACGGGAGAGATTTCCTACGTCGAATATCTTTTTGCTTTGCAGACCGCAACTAATATTCAGCTGAAATATCTGGAATCTATTCAACAGGTCAATCAGTCTGTAATTACCATTAATTCTTTAATCAATCAATAAAATGAAACAATATATCATCTATACTGCTTTTGCTTTAATTCTTCTGATAAACTGCGGAAAGAAAGATTCAAATGAATCTGAGAGTGAAATTAAAACCGAGAAAACTGAAGAACACAGCGAGGAAACTTCACAAACCATTGCAAGCCTTACGGAAGAACAGATGAAAGCGGTCGGTATCACTTTGGGAAAAATCGAAATGAAAGAACTGACTTCCACCATTAAAGCAAATGGTGCATTACGGGTTCCGAATAATAATAAAGCGACCATTACGTCTATGTATGGCGGAATTATCAAAACTTTGAATGTTCAAATTGGAGATTTTGTAAGAAAAGGGCAGGTGATTGCCTCTATTTCAAACCCAGAATATATCCAGTTGCAGGAGCAATATTTAACTGTAAAAAGTAGAATTGCATTTGCAGAGCAGGAATATAAAAGACAAAAAGAATTGTTTGATAACGATGCCGGAGCAAAGAAAAACCTTCAAAGTTCAGATGCTGAACTGAAAACTCTGCGAACACAAAGAGCGTCGTTACAGAGACAACTTCAGATTATGGGAATTAATCCTTCCAACATCAGCAATGGAAATCTTAAGTCAGGCTTGGTTATAACATCTCCGATTAGCGGAACAGTCAGCAATATTTCGTCGCAGATAGGAAGTTATGTCGACATTTCGTCTCCTGTTGCAGAAGTTATTGACAATGGTTCTTTACATTTAGATCTACAGGTTTTTGAAAAAGATTTACCTAAAATGAAAGTAGGGCAGATCGTTCATTTTAAATTGACAAATAATCCCGAAACCGAATATGACGCAAAAATCTACAGCATCGGTTCGTCATTTGAAGACGACAGCAAAACGATCTCTGTGCATTGTTCCGTAACAGGAAACAAAGCCGGATTGATTGATGGAATGAACATCACAGGAGTCGTAAGCCTGGATAAAAGTACAACACCAGCAATTCCCAATGAAGCAATTGTAGAAGCTGATAGTAAATATTATATTTTCATTAAAACTAGTAAAAAACCTGAAGAACATCACGAAGAAGAAGGCGAGCATCACGACGGAAAGAAAGCGCCCGAAAAAGAATCAAAAACCATTAATTTTGAAAAGATAGAAGTGGTGAAAGGTTCTTCTGATATGGGTTATACAGCCATTACGACCGTTAATGAAATTTCAAAAGATGCTGAAGTGGTGGTGAAAGGTGCATTTTTTGTGAATGCGAAACTGAGCAATTCCGGAGAGCATGAACATTAAAAAATTAAAACAATGGAACATCAACATATTTACGATGCACAACGCAGACAGCTTTGCTGCACACCTCAGGAAGGAAAGATCTATAAAGACGCAGGTGCCAAAAGATTGCTGGAGAAGCAAGATCATGATCAGGAACACAGTGATGAAGATGGTCACGATCACGACCATGAAAATTCCGGCAAAACTACATTCCAAATTTAAATTACAGGCTCGTTACATGATTAAATATATATTTTGCTATCTATTTAAAAATGATTATCATATATGAATTATCTCTTCCCGTAACAATTTGTTAACAATAAATAAAAATATCGCCTTCTGAAAAGGTGTAATTTTACTCCATGGGAAAGAAGAAAAAAAAGGTAACGAAAGAGCAGCTGGATGAGCTGAAAGGTTTAAGAAAACATCTGACGCCGCAGTTATCTGTTGACAATAAAATCAATACTTTGATTCAGGTAAGTCAGGTACTGAGAACGATCAATCTGACGAGTACTTTTGCTAGCAACATCTCTACAGAATTTACCGGACTGGAAGTTTTTGGGGAACGTTATAACAATTTCCCGAGAATCACTTCTGTGATCGATGATGCGATTTCGTATTACGATGAACAGCTGAAGGCATTTTAAAGTTGATCATTACCTCATTAAAGGATCGTTTATCTTCCGTCCGTTTGAGATGTTTTCGGAGCAAAACGTAGAAAAATATACCGAGAACCCGTGAAAGTATGACGACTCGTAAATCGTAGACTTCTTGATACGATTTTCTTCAAAATCTACTGGAAGTGACGCCGACTTGTCAGTAGAACAAAAACTAAACTAACATTAAGTAAGTTATAAAGATTAAATAAAAAGAGATTTATCCAACCGGTAAATCTCTTTTTATTTACACGAAATCAGGGGCAAATTTCTGTATTGCGTACACTTCCGATGTTTTTTTAACTAATTTTGATATTGTTCCCTTTCCTTCTGTTTAAAAATAATTTGTGCATTTATTAAACTAGTTAAATGTGTAGCATTTTCTATCGTCCTACATTTGCTATATCAAAATTAAATAATTACAAAATGGAAAATAGAATATTAGGTCTGCACCACATCACAGCGATTGCAGACAACGCAAAAAGAAATTTAGATTTTTATACTCATGTTTTAGGAGTACGACTGGTAAAGAAAACCGTCAACTTCGATGATCCGGGAACGTATCACTTTTACTTCGGGAACGAAGAAGGAACTCCGGGAACGATTCTGACTTTCTTTCCGTGGGAAGGAATTGGTAAAGGAACGAACGGTTCAGGCTTAGCTACACACATTGGTTATTCAGTTCCGAAAGGAAGTTTGGAATTCTGGAAAAACAGATTCCAACAGTTTAACATCACTTTTGAGGAAAGCGAAATTTTTGGCGAAAAACTGATTTCTTTCCAGGATCCGGACGGCTTACAAATTCAGTTTATAGAATCTTCAAGACCTGACGACAGAAAAGTTTGGACAACCGATGATATTAAAGATGAAAATGCCTTGAAAGGTTTCCACAACATTACGCTGACATTGAAAAAAGCTGACCCAACCATCAAAGTTTTAACCGATATTTTTGGCTATGATTTGCAGAAACAGGAAGGCGAAAGATACCGTTTTGCAACAGATGCTATTGAAACGGCCAACCTTGTCGACATCATAGAAAACGATAAAATCGCAGCTGGCAGAAATGCAGCAGGAACCAATCACCACGTAGCTTTCCGTGTGAAAGATGATAATGTTTTGATGGAATTCCGTGAAAAAGTAATGTCTGCAGGATTAAGCATCACTCCGAAAATCGACAGAGATTATTTTTACTCATTATATTTCCGTGAACCTGGCGGTGTGTTATTCGAAATTGCAACTGATAATCCGGGATTTACGGTAGATGAACCGTTGAATGAATTGGGACAGAATCTTAAACTTCCAAAACAACACGAAGCATTACGTACAAAAATAGAAGAAGTGTTACCGAAGTTATCATAGGTCATCACCCGATTTTTAAAAAGACAATATCTTAGCAATAAGCAATAAGCAATAAGCAATAAGCAATAAGCAATAAAATTATGGAAAGAACAGAAGTAGTTTTGGGAAACGCAAGGGGAGAAGTTCAGCTTTTCTCAGATGATAAAAAAGCCGGGAAAATGGATATTTCGGTCATCAAAAATAAATTAACGGTCTACCATACAGAAGTTGATGAAGAATATGCAGGAAAAGGTTTCGCCAAATTATTATTAAACCAATTGGTTTCTTATGCCAGAGAAAACGATTTGCAGATTGTACCGCTTTGTCCGTATGTTCACGCACAATTCAAACGCAATCCGGAGGAATATAAAGATGTCTGGTTTAAAGAAGAAATATAAAAACTAACAACAATCAACCAAAAACCATTAACTAAAATGGCACTCATCACAGGACTTCATCACGTAACCGCCATCACCGGCGACGCACAGGAAAATATAGACTTTTACACTGGAGTTTTAGGACTTCGATTAATTAAGAAAACCGTCAATTTCGATAATTCTGAAGTCTATCATTTTTATTTCGGAGACGAATTTGGAACGCCGGGAACCATTATGACGACTTTCCCGTATGGAAAAGGTTTGGCGAACGGAAGACACGGCAAAGGAATGCTGAATACAACGGCTTTTTCCATTTCGATGGAGGCTTTTGATTACTGGCTGGAACGTCTGGATCAATTTAATATTCCTTACAAACAGGCGCAGCAAAGGTTTTCAGGTGAAGTCTTTATTTATCTGGAAGATTTTGACGGACTCGGTTTGGAGTTGGTTTTCAATGAAAAAGATGACAGAAAAGGGTACGATAACGGATTTATTCCGCAGGATTTTGCTATCAAAGGTTTTCATCACGTTGAGATTTGGGTTGATGCTTATGAAAGAACTGCCGCACTTTTGACCACGCAGATGGACCATCAGTTGATTGCTGAAAGCTCTGACAGATTCAGATTTGGAACGGAAGATAAACCCGGAAAATATGTTGATTTGCTTTGCACGCCCAATTCTCTGAAAGGTTTGGCGGGAAGAGGAACGGTTCATCACGTTGCTTTTGCGACTCCCGATGCACAATCGCAACTGGAAATGATTGAAAGACTGAATAAATTCGGATTACAGCATACGGAAGTTAAAGACAGAAAATATTTCACTTCCATCTATTTCAAAGAGCCAGGTGGTGTTTTGTTTGAAATCGCAACTTCAGGTCCTGGTTTTGACATTGATGAAGAACTGGCGTCATTAGGTGAAGATTTGATGTTGCCGGAACAGTTTGAAGAAAACAGAGGACATTTAATCGATGTTCTTCCAGAAATTAATTATCCAACAGAAAAATTTAGATAAAAATGAGTCACCCATTAGATATAAAAACAGGCGGAAAATCATTGAATGAAGCTGAAAAAGTTTTAATAATGATACACGGAAGAGGCGGAAGCGCGCAGGATATTCTGAGCTTAGCGCAACATTTAAATGTAGAAGATTATGCATTGTTGGCGCCACAGGCAACCAATGGAAGTTGGTATCCGTTATCCTTCATTGCTCCGGTTGAGCAAAATGAGCCTTGGTTGTCATCAGCCATCGAAACTGTGGGGAAAACCGTGAAAACGGCTTTGGATGCGGGAATTAAAGCTGAAAATATTTACTTTTTCGGATTTTCTCAGGGTGCGTGTCTCAGTTTGGAATTTTTGGCGAGAAACGCTCAGAGATTCGGTGGAGCAGTGGCAATCATCGGCGGCGTAATTGGCGATAAAATCAACCGTGAAAATTACAAAGGCGATTTTGCTCAAACTCCGGTTTTCCTGGGAACGAGCAACCCGGATTTTCACGTTCCGGTAGAAAGAGTGTACGCAACAGCGAATATTTTGAAGGAAATGAATGCTGATGTGACGGAAAAAGTGTACGCAAATTTCGGTCATTCTATCAATCAGGAAGAAATTGAATTGGCGAATTCTATTATTTTTAAATAGATTAAAGATTTTAGACATCAGATATCAGACGTCAGATTTAAAATCAAATGATATGAAAATCACAAAAATATTCAGCGACAAAAACGGCGAATCTCACTTCCAAGACCTTGGAATTCCGCTAATCAACCAAGGTGAAATTGGATTTTTGTCCGAAGATATCGATGTCAGAAAACTGCAGTTCAGAAAAGTTTCCGCTGATTATGATTACGATTTTCACCACGCTCCACAAAAACAATATATCGTACTTTTGGATGGCGGCGTGGAAATAGAAACCTCGCTTGGAGAAGTCCGAAAATTCCAGACAGGTGAAATCCTTTTGGTGGAAGATATTTCGGGAAAAGGGCACAAAACCAAAAACCTTGAAAAAAAGGAAAGAACGTCACTCTTTATTCATTTATAAAAGATAAAAGATAAAAGATAAAAGATAAAAGATAAAAGATATTTTAAATAAAACTCAATTGAGAAGTCTAGCATCTGACATCTAACTTCTAAACAAAAAACTATGCACGAAGATTTACTACTCATACTCGGACTCCTTTTGGTCGTAATGCTATTGGTAATGCTGGCGCAGCGCATCAAAATTGCGTATCCCATATTTTTGGTATTGGCAGGATTGGGAATCAGTGTAATTCCCGGAGTTCCTGTTTTGAAACTGGATCCGGAAATTATTTTCCTCATCTTTTTACCGCCATTGTTATATGAAGCCGCTTGGTACACCTCGTGGAACGATTTCTGGAAATGGAAACGTACCGTAGGATTATTGGCTTTCGGATTGGTTTTTTTGACGTCTATTGTCGTAGCATTTGCTTCACAGGCTTTGATTCCGGGATTTACTTTGGCAATGGGATTTTTGTTGGGCGGTATTGTTTCGCCGCCGGATGCGATTGCAGCAACCACAGTTTTGAAGGGTTTAAAAGTTCCCAAGCGGACAGTGGCAATCCTTGAAGGCGAAAGTCTTATCAACGATGCATCATCACTGATTGTTTTCAGGTTTGCTTTGGCAGCGGTAATGACCGGTGTGTTTTCTATGGAGGAAGCCACGGGACAGTTTTTCCTGGTTGCGGGAATGGGTGTTGTGGTTGGAATTGCTGGGGCTCATATTTTCTATGCCATCCACAGATTTTTGCCGACAACTCCGGCAATTGATGCAGCTTTGACGGTGATGACGCCGTATATTTTATTTCTTTCTGCGGAGCATTTTCATTATTCCGGAGTAATGGCGGTCGTGAGTGGAGGTTTGTTTATGTCGTTCCGCTCGCACGAAATTTTCAAAACAGGAACCACAAGAATCAATATGACAGGCGTTTGGAATACATTGATTTTTGTAATGAATGCCTTGGTTTTTGTCTTAATTGGATTGGAACTACCCGATATTGTCGATGGATTGGGCGAAACCTCTGTAATGGACGGAATTAAATACGGATTAATTATCAGTTTAATTGTGATTGTCGTTCGTATGGTCTGGATTTATCCTGTGGCGCACATTCCGAGGTGGCTCAGCAAGAAAGTGCGTAAAGACCCAAGTCCGGGCTGGAAAAACCCATTGATTATCGGCTGGGCAGGAATGCGGGGCGTGGTTTCTCTGGCAACCGCTTTATCAATTCCGGTGATGATGAATGAACAGTCAGAATTTCCGCACAGGAATTTGATCATCTTCATCACGTTTGTGGTGATTTTTGTGACCTTGGTTTTTCAGGGTTTGACGCTGCCTTTGATTATTAAACTGACTAAAATTGGCGAGATTGATAACATTCTGCCTTCCCACGAGCAGCAAGCAAGTATTCAAATCAGGCTGGATAATCTGGCGGTGAACAGACTGAATGAAAAATATCAGTCGAGCCTGGAAACGAACAGCCTGGTTGAAAATTTTAAAAATACGATTGAAAACGATATTGCACAACAGCAGAGTCACCTCGAATCTTTGGATATGTGTACCAACAGACGAAATGATTTGAATGAATACCACGAAATTATGCTGGATATCTTTGCCCAGCAGCGGAAGGAACTGTTCAGGATAAAACGTGAAAATATATTCAGTGAAGATGAGGTAAGAAAAGTAGAATCTCAACTGGACCTTAATGAACTGAAAATTACGGGAACCAAACATTTATAAAAGGCGCAAAATACATAGCCTCGATAGAAACGGCATCCTTTTTTGCGGTGGGAATTGGCGGCGGGAAAAAGATAAAGTACTTCGACGGAGCTCAGTATAAATTCCTAGCGGGATTAAGCTCCTAAAAATTAAATTCAATACAACAAATATCAGATGGAAAGATTACAATTTTTAGTCATTGGGAAAAATCAGGAAATTCTTGATACCTTGAAAAGAATCATTGAGAATAATGAAGGCTGGAAAGCAGAAATCAGAAGCAATGAGGCGGTTTGCTGTGATTACATCAAAGAAAATCAGGTAGATATTGTGCTTTTAAGTTCCGGTTTGGATGAGGAATTTGAAAATGAAATAAAAAGTTTTTGCGAAAATTTAGATAAAGAAGTGAAAGTTATCGACCATTACGGCGGCGGAAGCGGGCTTTTGAAGAATGAAATTTACACACTTTTCCCTAATTTGCAGCCATAAACTTTATTTATGTTTGAAAATATCATCAAGAACGTCACTCGTTTTATCAATCTGAGCAGCGAAGAAGAGAAAATATTCACCGATTTGTTGGTGTGTGAAACGATTCCCAAAAAAACAATTCTGTTGCGTGAGGGAGAAATTTGCCAGTTCGAAGGCTTCATTCACAAAGGCTGTGTGCGGGTTTATTATCTTGATGATAATGGTTTTGAAGTGACGATTTTGTTTGCCATCGAAGATTGGTGGATTAGTGATATCGCCTCGTTTCAGGACCAGAAACCTTCCAATCTGTATATTGAAACGATTGAAGATTCGGAGATTTTTATGCTGAATCCGACCACCAAAGAAAAGCTGTTGCAGGAAATTCCGAAATTCGAAAGGGTTTTCAGAATGTTGGTTCAGCGGAATCTGTTTACCCTTCAAAACCGATTGGTAAATACCATTTCCAAAAGTGCATCAGACCGCTATCTGGAGTTTATAAAAGTGTATCCTACAATTCCACAGCGGGTTGCGCAATATTATATTGCTTCTTATCTGGGCGTTTCCAAAGAATTTGTAAGTACGATAAGGAAGCGTTTGGCGACTAAGGAGAAATAGAAGTGCTGAAAAATTCCCCTCCTTTGGAAATCGAGGAACGAGATTCGCCGAATCAATTAAATCAATAAAAATATAGAGGCACTGGTGGCGAAAATTTGAAAAATTTTTGACGGGGTGGTTTATACATAGCGTGTAAACTACCCCGTCTTTTTGTTTCACAAAAATCCACCCCTTCAGAGAAGGGGAATGTTAGCTCCATATTTTTTTTCTTTAAATGCATTTATTAAACTAGTTAAATGCACAGCAATTTCAATCACCATAAATTTGTCCTATCAATAACGAATAAACAACAAAACAGATATGGACAGATAAGATTTTTTAAAGAAAGGATTACTCGGAACAGGAATGTTTGTAGCAACCGCTTCATTGGGAAATACAATGAAAAATGAAATTGACGAAATCGAGCCACTGGAACCGATTGGATACAATCATTTACCAAATACAGATTCAAAAATCAAAGACAATTCTGTGATTCACAAAGCGGATTCCAGAGGGAAGGCAGACCACGGCTGGTTGGTGAGCAATCATACGTTCAGTTTTGCGAATTATCATAATCCGGAAAGAATGCATTTTGGTGTTCTCAGAGTTTTGAATGATGACAATGTGGAAGCGGGAAGAGGTTTCGGAACGCATCCCCACGACAATATGGAAATCATCAGCATTCCGTTGGAAGGTGATTTGGAGCACAAAGACAGTATGGGAAATTCGGCGATTATCAGGAGTGGAGACATTCAGGTGATGAGTGCCGGAACCGGAATTATGCACAGCGAATTCAATAAAAATAATGACAGTTTGGTGAAGTTTCTCCAAATCTGGGTGTATCCAAACAAAAGAAACGTGGCACCAAGATATGACCAGATTACTTTAGACAAAACAAAAGGTCAGAATAAATTTCAGCAGATTCTTTCTCCCAATGCAGATGACGAAGGTGTCTGGATTCATCAGGATGCGTGGTTTCACTTAGGGAATTTTGAAAATAATGTTGAAACCAACTATCAAATCCAGAAAAAAGGAAATGGTGTCTATGCTTTTATTTTAAAAGGAAGCGCAGAAATCGAAGGACAAAAAGTTGAAACGAGAGACGGTTTTGGTGTTTGGGATATTTCAGATTTAAATATCAAATCAACAACAGAAGGTACAAAAATTTTATTGATGGAAGTTCCGATGACGATGTAGGAAAAAAATTAAACAGTCACTTTTAGGAGTGTGAAATATTTAGAAAAAACAGGCTTGGATTTTATTATCTGAGCCTGTTTTTTTTGTTTTTAAATAAAATCTTATTTTAAGTTTTTGTTTAATTTAAATAATTGATTATTAATGTTTTAAAATTTGTTGTAGATGGTTTTGTTATTGAGTTGAAATTATCTGTATACAATAAAGAATAAAAAGGATTAAAATATTTTTTGAGAAATGTGATTTATTAAACTAGTTAAATGTGCAGGGTTTCTCATCGGCCTAAATTTGTCATATCAAAATCAAGGAAATACTTCAGACAGAATTTAATTATCAATAAAAATAAACAACAACATTTAAAAATTAAACATTATGAAAAAATTAATCTTAACATTTGCAACAGTAGTATTATCAGTAACAGCATTCGCTCAGAAACCTGGAAAATTGATGTTGAATCCTACCAATCACGCTTTGGTTTTAATTGACCACGAAGGGCAAATGGCATTCGCAACAAAAAGCATCAGTATGGAAGAATTGAGAAACAATGTGGCTTTGATTGCAGGCGGTTCAAAAATCTTCAACATTCCGACGGTGGTAACGACGGTTGCAGAAAAATCTTTTGCAGGACCTGTTTTCCCTGAAATCTCAGAAGCTTATCCTGAAGCGACCAGCGGATATGTAGACAGAACGACGATGAATACGTGGGAAGACTTGAACGCTCACAAAGCCATCACAGGAAAAAACAAAAAGAAATTGGTTTTGGCTGGTCTGTGGACGAGCGTTTGTATCGTAGGCCCGGCTTTATCGGCCATTGACGAAGGTTATGAGGTGTATGTGATTACGGATGCTTCAGGTGATATTTCAAAAGAAGCTCACGACCAGGCGGTTACAAGAATGGTTCAGGCCGGTGCACATCCGATTACCTCAGTTCAGTATGTTCTTGAATTACAGAGAGATTGGTCTAGAAAAGAAACGTACAAACCTGTGAATGACTTAATGAAAAAGTATGGTGGTGCTTACGGATTGGGAATTCAGTACGCTCAGGATATGCTTAAACACTAATAAAATTCAACATCGGCAGGTTGAAACCGGCCTGCCATTTTTCTTCAAACCATTAAAAAGTACATTATGAAACCACTCCATAAAATTCTATTCTTATTCGTCTTAGGTGCTGGATTATTCAATGCTCAGAAAGCAGATTTAATTGTAACCAACGGAAAAATCACAACAATGGATGATAAAAATCCGGAAGTTCAGGCTGTTGCTATTAAAGACAACAAGATTTTCCAGACCGGAACAAATGCCCAGATTTTAAAACTAAAAGGAAGCTCTACAAAAATCATTGATGCTAAGGGAAACCGTGTGATTCCGGGATTATTTGACAGTCATTTGCACGTCATCCGAGGTGGAAGATTTTACAATACGGAACTTCGTTGGGACGGCGTGAAAACTTTAAAAAGAGCTTTGGAAATGTTGAAAGAACAGGCTCAGAGAACACCAAAAGGGCAGTGGGTAAGAGTAATCGGAGGCTGGAACGAGTATCAGTTTGAAGAAAAAAGACTTCCAACATTGGCAGAAATCAATGAAGCTACAGGCGATGTTCCGGCTTTCGTGATGTATCTCTACGGAAAAGCCTGGCTGAATAAATCAGGTTTGAAAAAATTAAATATCAATGGTGACACGCCAAATCCGGCTCAGGGTTTAATTGAAAAGGACAGCAATGGTGACCCGACAGGTTTATTGGTTGCAGAGCCGAATGCTTTTATCCTTTATTCAACTTTAGCAAAATTGCCTGAGCTGACCGAATCCGAAAAAGAAAATTCCACATTGCAATATATGACTGAACTGAATCGTCTTGGAGTGACAGCGGTAATGGATGCAGGCGGTGGTTTTCAAAACTTCCCAGATGATTATGGAACGACGGATGCCTTGAACAAAAAAGGAAAAATAACGGTTCGTTTACCTTACTATTTATTTGCTCAGAAAAAAGGTTCCGAGTTAGCAGATTACACAAAATGGACAGGAATGGTAGACATCGATGACCACGGGCACAACGACCACAACGGAATTGATTATCACGTAGAAGGTGGTGGCGAAAATCTTGTTTCAGACGGCGCAGATTTTGAAAATTTCCTTTTTCCAAGACCCGAATTGCCTGCAACAATGGAGAAAAGTATGAAAGAAGTCGTAAGTCTTTTGGTGAAAAAAAGATGGCCTTTCAGAATCCACGCAACGTATAACGAAAGCATTACAAGATTCTTAAATGTAATCGAAGAAGTGAATAGAGAGACACCTTTGAACGGATTGGTTTGGTTTTTCGACCACGCAGAAACGGTGACTGAAGAAAATATGAAACGCATCAAAGCTTTAAATGGCGGAATTGCAGTACAACACAGAATGGCGTATCAGGGTGAAAGTTTCATCCACCGTTATGGGAAAAAAGCGGCTTTAGCTTCTCCACCGGTTAAGAAAATGCTTGAAATGGGAATTCCTGTAGGATTGGGAACAGACGGAACCAGAGTCGCAAGTTATAATCCGTGGGTCGCTCTGTATTGGATTACTTCAGGGAAAACCTTGGGCGGAACTCAGGTGATGGCAAAGGAAAATGCTCTGGACAGAAAAACAGCTTTATCTCTTTCTACTTTTGGAGGATATGAATTGATAAAGGATTATGATAAAGGAAAAATCAAAAAAGGATATTTCGCTGACCTTACGATTTTAGATAAAGATTATTTCAGTGTTGATGAAGAGGAAATCAAAGACATTACTTCCAAATTAACCATCGTTGACGGAAAAGTAGTGTACGGAGACGAAACGTACAAAACACTTTCTCCAGCTGCACTTCCCGTACTACCTGAATGGTCTCCTGTAAAATACTATGGCGGATATCAGACAAAATAAAAATTTTCAATCATTTACGAAACTTCCGATAACTCAAACCTAAAAACAATGAAAAAGCTCGTTCAAGTCATCACCAATACCAGCCTTGAAGGCAAATTAATTCACGTTGCATTATTCGTTTTCAGAATTGCATTATCATTAGAATTAATCGTAGCACACGGACTGAAAAAACTCGGAGTAGGTGTTGCAGAAGCAGAAAAGGTTCCGAACCCTTTGCACTTACCTGAAGCATTCAACAGTCTTTTTGCAGACGCAGCCAACTTGGTGTTTCCGGTGTTTGTTATCTTCGGATTGTTCACCAGAGTGGCCGTTCTTCCGATTTTGGCGGTGACTTTGACCGGATATTTTATTCTTCACTGGAACGATGCTTTGCTGATAAAAGACACGCCTTTTATGTACAGCCTTTGTTATCTGTTTCTGCTTTTTGTTGGTCCGGGAAAATATTCAATCGATAATTATTTAAGAAAAATTTAAAATGAAAAAGCTGATTAAAATAGTATTGATTGTTCAAATCATCCTTCCGACGCTAATTTCGGGTCAATTTAAACTAATGAGATTTGATGAAGATTATTCAAATTACAAAGATTCTGCGGACACATTTTACAATTCCATCAAATACATTCCGCTTTCCGAAAAAAATAACAATACATATTTATCATTAGGCGGAGAGGCGAGGGCAGAATTTGTTTATTTCGAAAACGAGGATTGGGGAAGATTGGGAATTGGCAGCAATCCGTTTTTAATTCAGAGATATGCTCTGCACGCAGATTTGCATTTAGGTTCAAGAGTGAGAGTTTTCGGACAGTTGAGAAGTGCGTGGGAAAACGGGAGAAAAAACGGACCGAGACCGATTGATGAAGACCATTTGAATGTTCAAAACCTTTTCATAGATGTCGATGCGATTAAAAATGAAAAAGAAAAACTGACCGTTCGTGCCGGAAGACAGGAATTGGATTACGGAAGCGGAAGATTGATTTCTGTGCGTGAAGGTCCGAACTTGAGACTTTATTTTGACGGACTGAAAGTGATGTACAAAAGAGGGAACTTTAAATCGGATGCTTTTATGATGATGGCGAGTGAAATTGGCACCGGAGTTTTTGATAATAAACCCTCAAAATCGGTCAATCTTTGGGGAAGTTACAACACTTTAGCTCTTCCGAAAAGCGGAAATCTGGAATTGTATTATTTGGGAATTCATAGAAAAGAAACCCGTTTTGAAGATGGAACAGGCGATGAAACCAGACACACTTTGGGCGGAAGATTCTACAGATATGGTGGTGGTTTTATTTACAATTTTGAAGGCGCTTATCAGTTTGGGAATTTTAATAAAGGAACCATCAGCGCGTGGACAGCTTCTGCAGATATCGGATATCTATTCGAAAATGTAAAAGGAAAACCAACCATCAATCTTCGAAACGATTATATTTCCGGAGACCGAAACACAGAAGACGGCAAATTGGGAACTTTCAACCCATTATATCCAAAAGGCGGTTATTTTGGATTCAATCCGCAAATCGGACCTGTGAATTTGATTGATATTCATCCTTATGCAACCGTAGATTTGAATAGTAAAATGACGGTTCAGGCTGATGTTGTTTTCAACTGGAGATATTCTACGCAGGACGGTGTTTACAGACCAAGCGGTTCTTTAAACCTGACCTCAATGAACTCTAAAAAGAAATACATTGGAACAGCTTTCCTTGGAAGTTTTAATTATAAAATCAATAAATCTTTTACTTTCAATACGGGGATTCAGTACTTCAAAACCGGAGAATTTGTGGACGATATTATTGGCAATGACAAAGACGGATTGTTTATCAACTCAAGGATTGTTTTCAAGTTTTAATTTAACCACAAATGACACTAATTTTTAGCACTAAATAACACAAATTCTTATTAGTGAAATTTGTAAAAGTATCTGAGCAATTTGTGCTTTTAATATCTCACATCAATGCCAAGTTTCGTTTCTACGACTACCTTTGAATAACAATAAAACAAAAATAAACTTAACAAAATTATAATCAGCCGACAGCAAACTGCTGAAAGCTAAAACAAAATTATTATGAAAAATACATTTAAAAATTCATTAAGAAAATCATTATTAATCGCAGGATTAGCATTTTCAACTATTACATTTGCACAAACTGGTACAACTACAGCAAACGCGACTGCAAAAACCACAGCCATCGGAACATCCAAAAATTGGGGTTCAGTGGACGGAATTTCAATGATTGGATTGGTTCAGGGACCATCTTCTGCCGACGCCCAACTTCAGGTTGCCTGTGTTTTCGAATATACAGATAACGACATCCACAGCGCTCAGGCATTGCCCGCTAACTTAAACGGTTTGGTGCATTTGGATGATGCTTTGAAGGGTGAATTTACTAAAATAAGACAGTCGGGTCAATTCAAAGGGCATTCCCTGGAAACCTTGCTGATTACGCCTCCCGCAGGTTCTATGTCAGCGAAAAAATTATTATTAATTGGTTTGGGTGACCGTAATAATTTCACTCCGGAACTGATGACTTCCGTAGCAGAAGTGGCTACCAGAGAAGCTTTGAGATTAGGCGTGACCAACTTTGCCTTTGCCAGTGATTTGAAAGATGCCGGAATTGATTCACCAACTGCTTTGGTTGCAGGAAATGTGGTGAAAGGTGTTGTCTTGGCTAATCGTTCAGAAATTTATTTAAAAGAACATAACCTTTCCAAAACAAAAAAGCTGGAAAAAGTATATCTGCTGGCTGGTCCGTCTTTCTTTGAAGTTGCAGGTGGCGGAATTCAGGCTGCAATTGCTGAAATGAACAAGAAATGATTTTGAATTTAATTAGATAGGTCCAAAAATAAAATTCTATTTATCATAAAATAATTTTAAAAAAAATGATAAATAAAGAGGTGATTTCTATTTTGTTATGAATGAGGTGTTTATGGTTGGTTGGCTGTTTTTTTGTAACCTTTTATTTTTTTCATCATAGGCATTTCCGTAAATTTATGGGCTGATAACAGAATTCATATAATATCAGTAAAATGGAAGGATATAATTTCGGAATGATCGGTCTCGGTGTAATGGGACGAAATCTTCTTTATAACATTGCCGATAACGGCTTTTCAATTGCAGGATTTGATCTTGACGCAGTAAAGATAAGAGAATTACAGGAAGGTGTTACCGCTGCAACAAAAGTCATCAGTACTGCAACGGTAGAAGATTTTGTTGCCGCGCTGGAAAGTCCCAAAAAAATTATTCTGATGGTACCTGCCGGAGTTCCTGTCGATGCAGTTCTGTATAGTCTTACTCCCCTTTTAAGTCCCGGTGATATCGTGATTGATGCAGGAAATTCTTATTTTAAGGATACTGAAAGGCGTGTTGCAGATTTAAAAGAGAAGAATCTTCATTTTATGGGAATCGGTGTTTCAGGTGGTGCAAAAGGAGCGAGAAGAGGACCGAGCATTATGCCCGGAGGTGATCTGGAAGCTTTCAAATTGATCCAGCCCATGTTGGAGGCTATTTCAGCGAAAGTGAATGGAGACGCCTGTACAGCTTATATGGGAAATGGCGCTGCAGGAAACTATGTGAAGATGGTTCATAATGGAATTGAATATGCTATTATGCAACTGATCAGTGAAGCTTACGACTTACTTAGAAAAGGGGCCAACTTAAATAATGATGAACTTTATGAGGTTTTCAAAGAATGGAATACCGGAGAAATGAATTCATACCTTATTGAGATCACAAGAGATATTTTTCAGCAAAAAGACGATTTGACAGAAGGCTATCTTGTCGATCAGATTTTAGATAAAGCAGGTGCAAAAGGAACCGGAAAATGGACTTCCGAACAAGCTATGGAAATTGGTGTTTCTATCCCAAACATTGACACTGCCGTGACTTCAAGAATTTTATCAGCATACAAAGAAGAGCGGGTAAAGGCTTCTCAATTATATTTTAAAAATGAAATTGAAAGTCCTGCAAATAAAAAACAGTTCATCAAAGAAGTAGGTGAGGCACTTTATCTGGCAACAATAATCAGCTATGCACAAGGTTTGGCTTTGTTGGTGAAAGCTTCTGAAGAATACAGTTTTGAAACTTCTCTTAAAGATGTTGTGAAAATCTGGCGTGGAGGATGTATTATCCGTTCTGTCTTATTGGAGAAATTCTATGTAGCGTACTCGAAAGATTCAGATTTATCTAATATTTTATTGGATCAGGATATTTCTGAAATCGTTAAAAATAAAATTTCTTCATTAAGAAAAACTGCCGCATTTGCCGCTTCAAATGGTATTTCAAGCTTAGGAATTCAGGCTGCTTTAGGATATTTTGATGCGTATACTACAGCATCTCTGCCTGTTAATTTAATTCAGGCCCAGCGTGATTATTTCGGAGCACATACCTATCAGAGAACAGACAGAGAAGGTATTTTTCATGCATCTTGGCAAACTGCAAACAACTAATATTCGGAAAAAATGAGTGAAAATAAAATCCTGCAGCCAACGACAATTATTATTTTTGGTGCAACGGGAGATTTAGCCAAAAGAAAACTTTTTCCGGCGTTTTATAATTTATACATCGATGGCAGAATGCCGAAAGGCTTCAATATTCTGGCACTCGGAAGAGCAGATAACAGCGATGAATATTTTAAAAATTACATCAAAGAAAATCTCGAACAGTTCTCAAGAAAAAAGATTACTTCAGAAGATTGGGCAGGTTTTCAGGCACATATTACCTATTTCCAACATCAGCTGGATGAAGAAAGTTCGTACAAAGATTTGTATCAGAAATTAGAAAAATTTGATACCGTCTACGGAAAAAGAGGAAACAGATTGTTTTACTTATCTATCGGGCCTAATTTCGTTTCTACAATATCCAATCATATCAAAAATACTTCATTAGCTTCTGACCCTCAGAAAGACCGGATTATTATTGAAAAACCTTTTGGTCATGATAAACAGTCGGCGATAGAACTTAATAGTTTGCTGGCTGAGACTTTTGAAGAAGAACAGATTTACCGTATTGATCATTACTTAGGAAAAGAAACGGTACAGAATATATTGGCTTTCAGATTTGGAAATTCTATTTTTGAACCTTTATGGGACTGTAAACATATTGAATCTGTACAAATTACAGTTGCTGAAGAAGTCGGTGTAGAAACGAGAGGAAGTTTTTACGAACAGACCGGAGCGCTTCGTGATATGATTCAGAATCATTTATTACAAATCCTTTGTATGGTGGCAATGGAGCCGCCAGCATCTTTGGAATCAGGCGAAATCAGGGATCGTAAAGTAGACGTTTTAAAATCAATCCGCAGAATTTCATCAGATAAAGTGGATCATTACGCGGTGAGAGGTCAATATGGAAAAGGCACTATCAACGGTGTTAAGGCTAAAGGGTATCGCCAGGAAGACGGAATTGCTCCAGATTCAAATACAGAAACTTTTGCAGCCGTAAAATTTTATCTTGATAACGAAAGATGGCAGGACGTTCCTTTTTATGTTCGCACCGGAAAGAAAATGCAGGAAAAGCATTCTTACATTACGATTCAGTTTAAGCCACTTCCACATTCTACATTTTCAGAAAGTTCACAATTATTGTCTGCCAACAGATTGATTATCAATATTCAGCCTTTGATGGATATCAGACTGCAGTTTATGGCAAAACAGCCCGGACTTTCTCTGGTTTTAAAGCCTGTAGAAATGATTTTTGATAATTTTGCCTGTCAGGAAGATACTCCGGAAGCTTACGAAACTTTATTGCTGGATGCGCTTATTGGTGATCTTACTTTGTTTATGCGTTCGGATCAGGTAGAGGAGGCTTGGGATGTGGTAAAAACAATTCAGGAGACTTGGGAAGGGAGAAAAGATTCATCTTTTCCTGATTATGAAGCAGGAAGTTGGGGACCGGAAGACAGTTTTGCATTGGTTGAAAGACAAGGTCACAGCTGGGTTTAAGATGATTTAAATTTAAATAAAAAGAAAATGAATATCACCGTATTTGACGATTTAGATATATTATATAAAAAAGCAGCTGATAGTTTTGTTGAATTATCGAAAAAATCGATTGAGAAACATGATCGTTTTGCGGTTGCGCTAAGTGGAGGTTCTTCTCCAAAAGCCATTTTTAATCTCTTAGCAACTCCTGAATACGCAGAAAAAATTGAATGGAATAAAGTCTTTTTTTTCTGGGTTGATGAGCGTTGGGTTCCTTTAAATGACGAAAAAAGCAATGCGAAAATGACTTTTGAAGCGCTTCTTGACAAAGTTCCTGTTAATAAAAATCAGGTTTTTCCGATGTACAAATATGGAATTGAACCTGAAGAGTATGCCAAAGAATACGAGCAGGAAATTAAAAAAGTTTTGGGTGATGAAGGTATTTTTGATTTTATTCTTTTAGGAATGGGAGATGACGGTCACACAGCTTCTTTATTTCCGGGCGAAAATATTTTAGATGAAAACGAAAAATGGGTTGATGCTTACTATCTGAAACCTCAGGCAATGTTCAGAATTACTTTGACTGCTCCAATTATCAATAAAGCGGAAAATATTTTAGTTGTTGCATTCGGTGAAAATAAAAAACATGCTTTGAATGAAGTTTTGAATGGAGAATACAATCCAAAATTGTATCCGTTACAATTAATTAATAAAAAAGAAGGGTTTGAGTTTTTTACGGATGAAAAAGCAATGAGTTAGAATTGCTAAATAATTAGATTTAAAAAAATCAATGATAAGATAAACCAAACAGCACCATTAGAATTCTAATGGTGCTGTTTTTATTTAAATTTCATAAAAAGTTTTAACCTTTATGATAAGGACAACCCGCTGGCGGATTAACCTCACTTGAAAAAGAATTAATGTTTGCTTTTGGACCTTCAAAAAACTGCTCTTCTATCACACGTCTTTGATCTGAAGGAATATCTTCCAGTTTACGAAGCGTATTTACCTGAATGTGAGGCCAGCTTGTGGTACCGCCATCATCACCAAACATAAACTCAAAAAATATGATTTGCTCATATTGTAGCTGAATAATTTCCTTTCCATCTTCTATTACCGTTTCAATCCACATCCGCATATTCATTTCAACCGTGGGTACAAAACGATTGACAAAAGGAACATTTAAAATACCTCCTTGTGCACCGGTTTTGTTTCTTGAAGACATCTGAACGAAAACATAATTGCTCACATTTTGTCCGCTTAAAGTATCTCTCAGTCGCATGTCTGGTCGCACAGAATATGGGTATAAATCATGAGCTAAAATACGTTGCGTATAGATTTTATTTTCACCGGGATCATTTTCGTCATTCAGTTTTTCATGAACCCAAGCCGGTGCGGGCTGATCAAGATTAATAGGATTTTTAACACTCGCACCAGCTCCGCCCATGGTTGGTGAAATCGCAAGAAAATCAGGATTCCACGTTGCATCGCCTGTCGGAAATTTTGGCGACCCATCAATCAGATAGCCCGACTGATTGGGCACAATATCTCCCAGCAAAGTAATTGTGCTTCCGTGAGGAATAACACCGCTTCTCGAAATAGAATAATCAGGAATAAAATAAGGACCCTGATTGCCGGCACCCGGTTTCAACTCTTTTGCAGGGATAATTTCGTAATACTCCTGTCCTTCTTTCAAATCGCTTAAAAGAATATACTGTTTATTGCTTTCATCCGATGAAATCTGAACCAAAGGCTCATTTCTGTATTCTCCTTTGTAACCGTAATCTTTAAAATCCTGTTCGTCAAAAGCATGAATTCCACGGTCTTTTTCAATTGATTCTTTGGTTGCTGCATGATTGTAAACATCACTCAGCCATAGATACATTCCATTTTCCTCATGAATTGGGGTGTATTTTAAATCAGATTGCCCTTCTACGGTATTCACACTTTGAATGCTTTGCTCATATTTTATGGCTCCACAGAATAATTCATTTCCACCGCCACGATTACGGACACCGCCAGGAACTAAAGAAAATGTCAGCTTTTCAATATATTCTTCACATTCAAAGCTGAATTTTCCGGGAATGCTTCCTGAATTGGTACCCGGAGAAGGCATAATGGTCGTATGAATTCCGCTTCCGTTTAATTTTCTGTCGATATTAGAATTGTAATCAGCGTTGTAGCTTACCCAAGTGCCGTCAAGTATTTTTAAAACACCATAGTCTACATCATTGCCTATTTCCTCAAGATTTTTTTCCTTAAACGGAAATAAAGGGTCATCAATCGTAAGTTTAGAATATCCTGACATCAGTTCTTCTAAAACTCCTTTTTGGGTCTGAACCGATTTTTTCAGTAATAAATTCTCGTTTTCAGAACTTTCTTTTTTTCTTTTAAGCATAATATATTGTTTTTATGGTTATTAAAAATGTTTTTATCATCTAAATATATCAGAAACTCTTCTTTTTCAGAAATGATTTTCTGGTAATTAAAGCATTCATGGTTATTAGTTTTAGCTATCCAAAATTACTCAGATGCCGTTAGAAAAAATTCAGTATTTCTACTTAAATTTAATTTCTTATCTCATAGAATGGGTGAATTATGATATACATATATAAGATTTATAAAAATTAAAATTGTAGTTATAATAGAAATTATCTTAAAATCCGTCAACATGAAAGAGCAGGATGCTGTAAGTAAACAGAATGTATATTTTTATGAAAATGAAATGAACGAATAATTTTATTTTTGACTGTCCGAATCTATATGTAATTAAAAGGCTCTGTGCTCTTTGCTGAGTAGAAAGCCTTTGCGAACCTTAAAGCATTTAGTAGTGAAAAAATCTTTGCGAACTTTGCGTTAAAAATTAGCATTTAATAAACTAAGGAGAGTCTGATTGAAAATTATTTTACTGATTTTTGTGTGTAGTAAAAATATTCAGAAAAATCAGGTCATACAGCAATATAAATATATTATGAAATTTCAAAATACATCCAAATTCATTGGGTCTCTGTTGATTCTCACTTTATGTTCAACCGGATTAAAAAGTCAAGAACTTTGGCCAGACGGAACCAAAATCGACAAATGGTTCACAGAAAACAAACCAACAGACATCAACAAACTAGGAAAAAAATACATCTTGACAGCCAACGGCGTGAAGAATGACAGCACGGTTCTTCAAACCAAAGAACTTCAGGCAGTCATTGATTTGGCGGCAAAAAACGGCGGTGGAGTTGTGGTAGTTCCGAAAGGGACTTTTCTCATCAGCTCGGTTTTCTTCAAACAGGGAACGCATTTGCATCTTGAAAATGGCGCAAAATTAAAGGGAAGCGATGACATCAATGATTTTCCGGTCGTAACCACGAGAATGGAAGGACAAACGGTAAAATATTTTCCGGCCTTAATTAATGCAGACGGATTAGACGGCTTCACGATTTCAGGAAAAGGAACTTTAGATGGAAACGGACTTCGTTTCTGGAAATCATTCTGGAAAAGAAGAGAATGGAACCCTAAATGCACCAATATGGACGAAATGAGACCTAGAATTATCTATGTTTCCAATTCTAAAAATGTTCAGGTGGAAGGAATTACCATTAAAAATTCACCTTTCTGGAGCACGCATTATTACAAAAGTGATTTCGTTAAACTGTTAAATCTGACGATTCTCGCCCCGAAAGAACCTGTGAAAGCGCCAAGTACAGATGCAGTTGACATCGATGCGTGTACCAATTTCCTGATTAAAAATTGCTATATGTCAGTGAACGACGACGCAATTGCACTGAAAGGAGGGAAAGGTCCAAAATCCGATAAAGACCCGAATAACGGCGAAAACAGAAATATCCTAATCGAAGACAACAGCTTTGGATTTTGTCATTCAGTTTTGACTTGCGGAAGCGAATCGATTCACAATTACAATGTGATTCTACGCAATTCTAAAGTGAAAGACGCGTCAAGATTATTACACTTGAAAATGCGTCCCGACACGCCTCAACACTACGAATATCTAACGGTAGATAACATCTCTGGAAATGTAAAAACCTTTATTTATGTCAAAGGCTGGAACCAGTTTTTTGACTTAAAAGGTGAAGAAAGACCAAGAAAAGGATTGGCTAATAATATTACCATTAAAAATATCTATTTAAGCTGTGAAACGGCGTTCTCCATTGAAAAATCAGACCTGTTTGATTTGAAAGATTTCACATTTGAAAACTTTAAAATAAAAGCGGTGAAACCTGAGATGCAGAACCTGAACAACATTCAGAATTTAAAGCAAAAAAACATCAATGTGACGCAAGTCGCTTCTCTCACGCAATCTTACGACAAAAAAGACGATTCCGATATTTCTGCTAAATGAGTTTTTATTCCAAAATATTCGTTCTTTTATGCTTTTGCTCACAGTTTCTGCATGCTCAATCTAAGGAGATTCAATTCCTGAGCGGGACAGATTCTGAGCATACAAAAGAATGGGATTTTTGGATAACCGGCGGACGAAGATATGGAAGCTGGGATAAAATTCAGGTTCCTTCACAATGGGAACAGCAGGGATTTGGCTCGTACAACTACGGAAGAGATTATGTAACCTACGGTAAGAATTTTAAATTCAATGATGAAGTAGGTTTATACAAACATAAATTTTCAGTTTCCAATTCCTGGAAAGGAAAATCGGTCAACATCGTTTTCGAAGGTTCGATGACTGACACCGAAGTGAAAATCAACGGAAAATTAGCGGGAGAAATTCATCAAGGCGCTTTCTATGAATTTAAGTATGACATTTCCGACCAATTAATTTTTGGAAAAGAAAATATTCTGGAAGTCAAAGTTTCCAAAATGTCTGCGGATAAATCGGTCAACAATGCAGAACGACTGGCTGATTATTGGATTTTAGGTGGGATTTTCCGACCGGTTTATTTGGAAGCAACTGCAAAGGAAAATATCTCTTGGACAGCTATTGATGCCAAAGCAGATGGAACTTTCCGTTCGAATATTCATTTAAAAGGAATCCAATCGGTTAATAATGTAAAGGTCGAAATCTTTGATGTTAAAAATAACTTAGTTGGAGAATCTCAAATTCAAATTCAGAAAGGAGATACTTTAAAACAGATTCAATTCTCTCTTAAAAATCCAAAACTCTGGACAGCCGAAACGCCCAATTTATACAAAGCCAAATTCAGTTTAAATAAAAACAGGAAAAACATCTTTCAAAGCGAAGAAAAATTCGGTTTCCGCACGATTGAAATCAAAAAAGGCGACGGAATTTACATCAACGGAACCAAAATCAAAATGAAAGGCATCAACCGTCACGTTTGGTGGCCTGAAACAGGAAGAGCCGTCAACAAAAATATCGACTTAATGGACGTTCAGCTCATCAAGGAAATGAATATGAATGCCGTTCGTTGTTCCCATTATCCACCGAATAAATCCTTTCTACAGATTTGCGATTCTTTGGGTTTGTACGTTTTGGATGAACTCGCCGGATGGCAAAAAAAATACAGCACCGAAGTAGGCAAAAAGCTCGTCCGAGAAATGGTTACGAGAGATACAAACCACCCTTCCATCATTTTTTGGAGCAACGGAAATGAAGGAGGACATAATTTTGATTTGGATGCAGAGTATGCAAAATATGACCTGTCAAATCGTCCTGTCATTCACGCACATCATAAACCAGGAAATGCTTTCAACGGAATTGATTGCAATCATTACGAAGATTATTACAGCACCAAAAAAATCCTTGAAGGAGAAAATATTTATATGCCGACCGAGTTTCTGCACGCGCAGGATGACGGCGGTGGCGGAACTTCTCTGGCCGATTACTGGGAACTTCACTGGAATTCCAAAAAAGGCGCGGGCGGTTTTCTTTGGGCGTTTGCGGACGAAGGTTTGGTAAGAACCGATTTTAATAATCAACTCGATGTGAACGCAATCAATGCTCCTGATGGAGTGGTGGGTCCGCATCGTGAAAAAGAAGGAAGTTTTTACGCCATCCGGGAAATTTACAGTCCGGTAAAAATCGATTTGAAAACTTTGCCGAATGATTTCAATGGAACAATTCCTGTTGAAAACCGGTATCATTTTACCAATTTAAATGAATGTCAGCTTGAATGGAAACTGGTTAAATTTAAAACACCTTTTTCTTCAGAATCTGGATTTGATTTGATTCAAAAAGGAAAAGTTGAATCTCCTAATATTAAACCGACCGAAAAAGGAAATATTAAATTAAATCTTCCTCAAAATTGGAAAGAAAATGAAGCTTTAATGCTGATCGCAACCGATTCTTTCGGAAAGGAAATTTACACCTGGACTTGGAGAATAAAATCTAATGATGATATTTCAGAACAATTTTCTAAATCGTTAATCAAAGAATCTCCGGTTTCAGTGATTGAAAATGATTCATTATTTATTTTAAAATCAGACGAAAAAGAATTTTCATTTGGGAAAAAGGATGGATTGTTAAAATCTGTCATTTTAGACAAGAAAGGTAAAAAAATGACCTTCCGAAACGGACCTGTTTTCGTTAACGGAAAATCGGAATTATCAAACATAAAATCTTTTGAGGAAGGACAAAATCAGGTTATTCAAATTTCATACAAAGACGGAAAAAAAGCCGTTTGGAAATTGAGTCCGAATGGAGTTTTAGAATTAAACTATGAATACTCACTTTCTGGAGATTATCAGTTTGCAGGCGTAAGTTTTGATTATCCCGAAAATTATGTCATCAATGCAAAGTGGCTCGGTAAAGGTCCGTACCACGTTTGGGAAAACCGAACTCAGGGACAAACTTATAACGTTTGGCAAAATCTAAGAAACTCAACACGAACAGGTTTTTCACCTTGGATTTATCCTGAATTTAAAGGCTATTTCGACGATGTTTCTTGGTTGCAATTAAATACAGCCGAAGGTAAAATTACGGTTGGAACGAAAAAAGAAAAAATGTTCGTCAGACTTTTTGATTTTTACGGAATTTACGGTGCAGAAGGTTATCCGAAATTGCCTACAGGAAATATTTCTTTCCTTGATGCGATTCCGCCATTGGGAACTGTTTTAGCATTCAATGTAAATAACGATACAGCAACTTTAGGCCCGGAAAGTGAGCCGAATCATCTGAACGGAACTTTTAAAAGAACTTTATATTTCTATTTTGGTCTGCCGGATTTAGGCGATGAAAATAAGCAGTTTACAATGCCGAAAGAAAATATTTTAACAGATTAAGATGAAGAATTGGATTTCACTTTTAACCGTCCTTTTCTGTGCAACTATATTTGCACAGCAGACCACTTTCAAATTTGATTTTGGTGGAAGCAGAGTTGAAAATGGTTTCATTCCAATTAATTCTACTTCAAAATTTGACAAGAAAATCGGCTACGGTTTTATGGATATTTCGGGTTTAAAATCTGTTGACAACGGCGGAAATGCTTTGACAGGAGATTTTATAACCAGCGAAAAACCTTTTTATTTTTCAGTTGCGATTCCTGAAGGAAATTATAATGTTACATTAAATCTTGGCGATTCAAAAGGAACTTCGGAAACAACCGTACGTGTAGAAAACCGTCGTCTGATGCTGAATGACATCAAAGCAAAAAAGGGAGAAATCGTCGAAAAACAAATCACGGTTCACGTAAAAGATAGTATTATCCGAAATCAGAATGGAACTCAGATTGGTATTGTAAAACTGAAACCGAGGGAAAGAAAATATCTGCATTGGGACAATCTGTTAACGATCGAATTTAATGATAAAGCTCCGAAAGTTTGTTCCGTCATTATTCAACCTAACAAAATGGCGAAAACCATTTATCTGACCGGCGATTCCACGGTTGTGGATGCACAGTATGAGCCTTGGGCGTCGTGGGGACAAATGTTACCATACTTTTTCGTTCCAAATGAAGTCGTGATTGCCAACTACGCAGAAAGCGGTGAAACCCTCAAAGCTTTTGAAGACCGCCACCGAATTGATAAAATTTGGAATAAATTAAAGTCCGGAGATTATCTGTTTATTCAGTTTGGACACAACGACCAAAAAGCAGGAAACAGCACGAAATCCGGTTACAGAAAACGTTTGAAAGAATGGATTTTGAAAGCCAAAGAATTGGGTGCAATTCCGGTTTTGGTTACTTCAATGAACCGCAGAGTTTTTGACGAAAACAATAAAATAGTCAATACTTTAGATGATTTTCCGGATGCGATGCGGGAAATTGCGAAGGAAGAAAAAGTCGATTTAATCGATTTAAATGCATTGAGCAAAACATTATTCGAAGCGATGGGACCGGAAAAAGCAAAGAAAGCATTCGTTCATTATCCTGCAAATTCTTATCCCAATCAACCGACAGTTTTGGCGGATGATACGCACTTCAATACTTACGGAGCTTTCGAATTGGCGAAATGTGTCGTGAAATCAATCGTCGACCAAAATTTACCTTTAAAGAAATATCTTTCAAAAATTGATAAAAGTTTTAACCCCAATAAGCCTGATAAAGTTGAAGACTTCCATTGGCCGGAATCTGTTTTTATGGAAACCTTAAAGCCTGATGGTAATTAATCTAATGAAAAAAGTCCTGAAAGGACGACTTTCAATAGCATTGGGTGAAGCCCAATGATAAGATGAATAAGAATGTGAGCAAGCCCTGAAAGGGCGACATCGTGATTCAGCCATAGAAGAAAATCTTTGATTTTCAAAACTAATGTGTTCTTCTAAAAAGCCGAATCACTCGCTTAAAAATAACTAATGTGTCCAAAATCTTTTGTGACTTTTGTGGTTAATTTTAGCTGTAGTTAAATTAAAAAGTAAAAATGAATATCAAAAATATCATAAAACTCAGTGTCATCTGTTTTGCCTTCGGAAATCTCTCCGCACAAAATCCGTGGCCAACAGTTACCGAGACCGCAAAACCGTGGACACGCTGGTGGTGGATGGGAAGCACCGTTGACGAAAAAGGATTAGACAAACAACTGACTACACTTTCAAAATCAGGGTTTGGTGGAGTTGAAATTGTCCCGATTTATGGTGCAAAAGGTTTTGAAAAACAATACCTCAATTATCTTTCTCCGGAATGGATGAAAATGTTGCAATTCACGACCAGCAAAGCAAAAAGCTTAAATATGGGCGTTGATATGGCAGTTGGAACGGGATGGCCGATCGGTGGACCACAAGTTGACGAAAATGATGCGGCGACCAAGATGATTGTTCAGACTTACGAGATTCAACCAAATGAAAAATTCTCACAAAAAATTGTTCTGAAAGACGAAAAACAGAAGAATTTAATATCAACAAAATTAGATATTGTAACCGCTTACAATGAAAGAAATGAACCGTTGATTTTAACGGATAAAATCATTGCTGAAGGAACTTTAAACTGGAAACCAGCATCAGGAAAGTGGACTGTCTACGCCGTTTTTGTTGGTAAAACTTTACAGAAAGTAAAACGTGCCGCTCCGGGTGGCGAAGGGTATACTTTAGACCATTTTTCGCCCAATGCGACAAAGGATTATCTGAAAACTTTCGATAAAGCTTTTGGAAATTCTAATTATGGAATCCGTTCTTTTTTCAACGACAGTTATGAAGTTTACAATGCCGATTGGACGACTGATTTTAAAGAGGAATTTCAAAAAAGACGAGGTTATGATTTAAGTCCGTACATCAAATATTTGGTAGGCAATGAGGAAAACGAAATCGCTGCGAGAATAAAATCGGATTACAGGGAAACTTTGAGCGACTTGATTTTGAATCGTTTTACCAAAGATTTTACCAATTGGGCGCATTCCAAAAACTCAAAAAACACCAATCAGGCACACGGTTCGCCGGGTAATTTATTGGATTTATACGCAGCTGTCGATATTCCCGAATCAGAAACTTTTGGAAGTACGCCGTTCGATATTTTAGGTTTAAAAAGAGACAGTGCCGACATTCAAAAATCGGATGTTCCGGATATTAATATGTTGAAGTTTTCTTCTTCTGCAGCCAATGTAATGGGCAAAAAATTGATTTCGAATGAAACCTTTACGTGGCTGACAGAGCATTTTAAAACCTCTTGGTCACAGGCAAAACCGGAAGTGGAGCAGGTTTTTTTATCAGGAATCAATCACGTTTTTTATCACGGAGCGACCTACACGCCTGCGGATGTGAAATTTCCGGGATGGCTGTTTTATGCGTCGACTAATTTTGTGCCCGAGAACAGTTTGTGGCCGCAGTTGAGTGGGCTCAATTCTTATGTTGCACGTACGCAAAGTGTCTTGCAAAGCGGAAAATCGGATAATGAACTTTTAATTTATTGGCCGGTTTATGACCAGTGGGCGAGTCCGAAAGGGAAGGATGTTGCATTTAAAATTCATAATATTGAAAAATGGCTACAGCCCACAGAGTTTTATAAAAACCTCGATAAATTGGGTAAATCCGGATATTCTTTGGATATGGTTTCCGACAAAATGATTAGTGAGGCGAAGCTGGATAATCAAAATATTCAGGTTTCAAAAGAGGGCGGTTCTTACAAAGTGCTTATCATTCCGCAACTGGATTATTTACCGGAATCTACCTTAAAAAATGTTTTAAATTTAGCTCAAAACGGCGCATCTATTATATTTCAGAATGAACCGAAAAATATTCCGGGATATTTTGAAGTGGACAAAAGAAAAACGGAACTGCAGTCTTTGTGGAAATCAATTCCTTTTCAGCAAAACGGAAATTTAAAATCGGCAACATTCGGAAAAGGAAAAATTATCCTGACTTCAGAAGTTGAAAAAGGTCTGGAATTTTTAAAAATTGAAAGAGAAAAACTGACAGACACCGGATTGAAATTCGTAAGAAGAAAGTTTGATGGCGGAAAATATTACTACATCGTCAATCACACTTCAAAGGAAATCAATCAAAATATTCCATTGAATTTTGTCGGGAAACAAGTCGCTTTGATGAATCCTGAAAATGGGGATTATGGAATTGCCGACACTCAAAATAATTCGGTAAAAATTCAGTTGGAATCTGGAGAATCATTAATTGTAAAAGCTTCTGAAACTGCAGATAATTCTGTTGCAAAATGGAAATATGTTGAAAAAATAGAAGCACCAATTGTTTTAAATCAACCTTGGCAATTATCTTTCAAAGCAGGCGGTCCTGAGCTTCCGAAATCAAGAATGTTGACGAAGCTTCAGCCTTGGACGAATTTCACAGAAGACGCTCAAACGCAAAGCTTTTCGGGAACCGGCGTTTACACAACGACTTTTAATTTAAAGAAAAATAAAGCGGACGATTATCTTTTGAAGTTCGATAAACTATACGAAAGTGCAACAGTGATTGTCAATGGGAAAGAGGCCGGAATCGTCTGGAGCAACCCATTTGAAATCAATGTCGGAAAATATCTTAAAAAAGGAAAAAATACAATTACAATCGAAGTTTCAAACCTTATGGCCAACCGAATCCGCTATATGGATCAAAATAAAATTGAATGGCGAAATTATCACGAAATCAACTTTGTGAACATTAACTATAAGCCTTTCGATGCATCTAACTGGAAAGTTCAGCCTTCCGGTCTCGATGGCGAAATTCAATTAATTCCAATTCACTATTCAAAATAAATTTTAGGATTATGAAATTTGAAACTTTGTGTTCTTATTTAAGTGAAACGCCTTTGTGTAACTTAAAAACGGTTAGCAGGAAAAAAAAGTTTGCTGACTTTGCGTTAAAAATTATTAAGAAAGCAGATTAATTAAAATATGAAATTGAAAATTCACGAATTCAAAAAAATAAATAATTAATAATGAGTACAAAAAATATCATAAAAACATTCGCATTAGGAACTTTGCTGACCTTCAGTTTTTCCAATGCTCAGCAGAAACCGAAAGTCGTTTTAGACAATTTTTTCAACAACGAAAAAAGAGAAAATAAAGAAACCAAAGCATTGGAATCCTGGCATTACACGTGGAACGACATAACTAACGGCGGGTTTTCTCTGTTGGGACAGCTCTTCCAAAAGCAAGGCGCAGAAATCAGTACGCTGACGACTGCTCCGACAAAAAAAGATTTAAAAAAAGCCAGTATTTACATCATCGTAGATGCTGATATTGACAAAGAAGCGTACGGCGGAAAAGCTAATTTAATTGAGGCCAAGTCCATTAAAAATCTTGTAAAATGGGTTGAAAAGGGTGGCGTTTTGGTTTTGATGAGCAACGATAAAGGAAATTCTGAGTTTGAAAATTTCAATAAACTGGCAGAGGAATTCGGAATTCATTTTAATGAAGACAGTTACAATCGCGTTCAGAAAAGAGAATTTGAGCAGGGAAAAGTGATGGTTCCGGCAGGAAATGAAATTTTCTCCGAACAAAAATTATATATGAAAGAAGTGGCGACGATTTCCGTAAAAAGTCCGGCAAAAGAATTGCTGTCTGCGGAAGGCAAAAACATTGCAGCCATCGCAAAAATCGGTAAAGGAACCGTTTTCGCCTTAGGCGACCCTTGGTGCTACAACGAGTACATCGACGGCAAAAAATTACCTGCAGATTTCACCAATTATCAGGGAACTGAAGAGTGGGTGGAGTGGTTGTTGAAGCAGACTTCGAAGAATTAATTTTGGAGTGCAATCGGTTGAAGTAGTTGGTGAAATTTATTTGGGCAGCTTAGAACTTCGTTCGTAAATTTCGACAAAAGCCTTCGCTTTTTTCTCATTTATGCCTTCCGCTCCCAAACCTGACGAAGTGGTTCGATGAAGTCAATCTTTTTTGCAGAGGATTTTTTGATGTGATTCTAAAATAATTGCAATTCGATTGTTTGCGTTTTATTGTGACATCGGAAACGGAGGCGTTAAAAAATTTTAAGGAAATTCCGTAAAGAAATTTCCAGTGTTTGAGTGGCGGCGAAAAATGTTATTGGACAACCCAATCGTCTTTCCGCCCGAGTTTGGAAATTTTAGGAATTTACTTAAAATTTTAGCTGAGTTTCCAAGTCTTGAATTTTTGGTTCTTTTGTTTCAAGACAAAAGAACTAATAATCAAAATAAAGAATAAACGACATTAGGCTTATAAAATTTGAGAATAGAATTATGAGAATTAAATACATCTTCATTACATCTGCCATTTTTCTTGCACAGATATTTTCTGCCCAAAGACAAATGGAATATCTGAAACGGGGAATCGTTGCGATTCCTGCGGATTCAGGCGTTTTTGTGAGTTGGCGTTTGCTCGGTACCGAAGCTCAGAATACCCATTTTGATTTGTATCGGACTGAAAATAATTCGACCAAAAAGCTGAATGAAAAACCACTTTCGAACGAAACGAATTTTTTAGATAAAACAGCTGACAAAGCAAAAAATTACACCTATTTCGTCAAATCAAATACTCAGGATAAATCAGTTGATATTGATTCTGCAAAATATGCAGCGAACCAAAAGCCATATTTTTCAATTCCGTTGAAAACACCTCAAGGTTACACACCGAATGACGCTTCTGTTGCCGATTTGGACGGAGATGGTGAATACGAAATTATCCTTCATCAAACCGGAAGGTCAAAAGACAACAGCCAGAAAGGAGAAACCGATCCGCCAATTATTCAGGCTTATAAAATGGATGGAAAGCTTTTGTGGGAAATTAATTTAGGCAAAAATATTAGAGAAGGCGCGCATTATACGCAGTTTTTGGTGTATGATTTAGACCAGGACGGCAAAGCTGAAATCGTAATGAAAACCGCCGACGGAAGCAAAGACGGAAAAGGAAAATTCATTGGCGATTCGACCAAAAATTACGTCAACGAAAACGGAATGATTCTCTCCGGACCGGAATATCTGACTGTTTTTAATGGTGAAACAGGAGAAGAAATTAATACTGTGAACTATGAAGTTCCGAGATTTGCAGGCAGCTTAAACCCAACTGATGAACAGATGACCGAGACTTGGGGCGATGCTAAAGGAAACCGACTGGATAGATTTTTGGGCGCAGTCGCTTATCTGGACGGCAAAACACCGAGCTTCATTATGTCGAGAGGATATTACACCAGAACGGCAATTGCAGCGTGGGATTATAAGGATAAAAAACTAAGTCTTCGCTGGCTTTTCGATACGGAAAGTTCGGAAGAAAATAAACAGTACCGTGGACAGGGAAATCATAATTTGACCATTGCAGACGTTGATAACGACGGAAAAGATGAAATTGTTTTCGGTGCGATGACCGTTGATGATGACGGAAAAGTATTAAACAGTACGGGTTTTGGTCACGGCGATGCATTGCACGTTGGAGATTTGGACCCATCAAATCCGGGATTGGAAATTTTTGATATTCAGGAGAGATTTGATGATGCCGGAGCACATTTCAGAGACGGGAAAACCGGGAAAGTTTTATGGAAATTACCGTCTACAGTTTATAGCAAACAGGGGAAATTTCAAGGTCCGGGACGAGGTTTGTCTTTGAATATTGACCCACGTTACGAAGGTTCAGAATCCTGGGCAGCCGGAGCCGGACTGAAAGGAATTTACGATCCCAAAGGAAAAAAAATCAGTGACAAAAATCCACCCGCCAATATGGGGATTTATTGGGACGGGGATTTTTTAAGCGAAATTTTAGATGGAACAAACGTTTCAAAATGGGATTGGAAAAATGAAAAATCAAACCTGATTTTTGATGCTAAAAGTTTCCAGTGTGAATCAAATAACGGGACAAAGAAAAATCCGGCTTTGGTGGCCGATCTGTTCGGAGACTGGCGTGAAGAGGTGATGTACAGATCTGCTGATAATCAGGAATTGAGAATTTTTTCTACGGCCATTCCGACGAAACACAGATTGTACACTTTGATGCATAATCCGCAATACCGTTTGAGCATTGTCTGGCAAAATGTGGGTTATAATCAGCCTCCGCATACGGATTATTATCTGGATGAATCGATTAAGGAAATGCCAAAACCGAATGTTGTAGCCACGAAAGTCACAAAAGATTAAAGTTGATAATCTCATTTAAAAAATAACGTATAAGTTTCGAAAATCAAAGATTTTCATATTAGTGTTATATAAGCGAAGCGGCTCTGTGAAACAAGAAAGGAACATTTAAATAAAAACTTTGTGAGCTTAGTGTTCAACATTTAATAATGAAATATTTAAACATAAAACAAAATTAATGAAAATAAAATTCATCATTCCAATGGTTGCTTTGGTAATTTTAATTGGAGCTTCATTTCAAAAACTTCAGGATAAACCTGTTCTTTACATCATCGGAGATTCTACGGTGCAAAACGGTTCTGGGAAAGGCTCCGACTCACTTTGGGGATGGGGAAGTTTTATGAATCTTTTTTTAGATACGACAAAAATTGAGATTCAGAATCACGCAAAAGGTGGCAGGAGCAGCAGAACATTTGTGACGGAAGGCCGTTGGGATTCGATTATGAAAACCATTAAAAAAGGCGATTATGTTTTGATGCAGTTCGGTCATAATGACGGTGGAGAGTTAGCAGATACTTTAAGAGCAAGAGGAACGATAAAAGGGATTGGCGATGAGTCAAAAGATATTTACAACCCAATCAGAAAAGTGAATGAAACGGTTTATACTTACGGTTATTATATGAGAAAATACGCAAACGAAGCGAAATCTAAAGGCGCAATTCCCATCATCGTTTCACCGGTTCCACGAAATAAATTTAATGAAAAAGGCAAAATTGAAAAAGACCAATATGGAATTTGGGCAAAGGAAGTCGCTCAACAAACCGGAGCTTATTTTTTAGATTTAAATACAATGGTCATCGAAAAATATGAGAAAATGGGAGCCGAAAATGTAAAAGCATTCTTCCCAAAAGATCATACGCACACCAATGAAGCTGGTGCTGTTGTCAATGCAGAACTGGTGGCGAAAGGCATTAGGGATTTAAAGAAATGTGGTCTTAAAAATTATTTAAAAGAAAATAAAAAATAAATATATACTTATGAAAAAGCTATTAACAACAGGTTTTTTTGCACTGATCCTATCGGGAGTGACTTCCTGTTCAGTCCAGAAAAACAGTTCGTCAAGCAAAGTGGAAATTCCGAATAAGAAAGGGGTTCTGGAGGTTTCGAGAAGAGCCAATCAATACTTTATGAACAAGTGGCCGGATACCAAACAAGATATTGTAGGTAAAAAAGTCTGGCCAAGTAATCTCTGGACAAGAGCGGTTTACTATGAAGGTTTAATGGCTCTTTATTCCGTAGATCCTAAAAAGGAATATTACGATTATGCAATGTCGTGGGCAAACAATCACAATTGGAATTTACAGCGTGGAACATACACCCGAAACGCCGATCATCAGGCTTGCGGACAGACGTATCTTGATCTTTATGAAATCGACGGAAGAAAAAATCCTGAAAGAATTAAAAACGTAAAAGCTGCGATGGACAGTATGATTGCCACTCCAAAAGTAGACGACTGGTGGTGGATTGATGCGCTTCAAATGTCGATGCCAATCTTCACAAAGTTAGGCAGAATCACTGGTGAGCAGAAGTATTTCGATAAAAATTATGAAATGTATGCGCATACCAAATACAAGGAAGGCGGAAACGGATTGTACAATCAGGCAGACAAAATCTGGTGGCGAGACAAAAGTTTTCTTCCACCCTACAAAGAACCGAATGGCGAAGATTGCTACTGGAGCCGTGGCAACGGTTGGGTAGTTGCTGCATTGGCCAAAACTTTACAGGATACGCCGAAGTCTGACCCTCATTACAACGAATACCTGCAGGATTACAAGGATCTGTTGGCAGCATTGCTTCCACTTCAAAGAGAAGATGGTTTTTGGAATGTGAGTTTGCACGATCCGACTAATTTTGGTGGAAAAGAAACAACAGGAACTGCACTTTTCGTTTACGGAATGGCGTACGGCGTGAATAACGGATTAATCGACAGAGAAACTTACTTGCCGGTTTTGGTTAAAGCTTGGAATGCTATGGTGAAAGATTCAGTTCAGCCAAACGGATTTTTAGGTTGGGTACAGGGAACTGGGAAAGAACCGAAAGACGGACAACCTTTAGCTGTAGACAAGGTGCCTGATTTTGAGGATTATGGATTGGGATGTTTTCTGCTTGCGGGAAGCGAGGTTTATAAATTGAAGTAAGCACAGCGCTAGAATTAAAATAACTGCCCCTATGAAAACAAAAGAAAAATTAAAATATCTTCACTTGTCAGAAGACAAATTAAAGGTTTTAAAAAAGATGTTTTTTGCGGCAGTTATTTTTTTATTTAATATTATACAAGCGCAACATTCTGCAAGCTCAACCCTGATTGTTCCTGCTTCGGATTTTTTAGATGAAATTCCGAAAGGGAACTACATAACGACGGCTGTCGAACAAAAGCAGGATTGGCTGTTCAATAATACAGGAATCATCCTCAATTCGGAAACGAATCTGATGACAAGAATAAATGCTCCGGAAGCGGGAGATTACTATTTGTTTGTTCGAAGTATCGGTAATGGCAAAAGCTCTTTCAAAGTAGCGGTCAACGATAAAGTGACGGATGTTTTCTTCGGTAAAAATAACTTGAGTTGGGAAAATGGCGGCGTTTTCAAACTTAAAAAGGGAATTAATGATATCAAAATTACGAGAATCACAAAAGGTTCTGTTTTTGATGTTCTGACGTTGAGTAAAAATGCTCTTCTTACCGCAGAAGATATTTATTCTAAGCAATTGCCTGAAGAGATTAAATTGCTTAAAGAATATAAAATTCCGGAATCAAATGCTGTGAAATTTGGTGATGTAAACGGCGATGGTAAAACAGATTTTCTGGTTTTGGAAAGAGATTTTTCTGCTCACGTTTTTAATCATGATGGTAAAGAACTTTGGCAGTGGAAAGCTCCGGAAGAATATGCAAAAGAACGTTCAGAATTTGAAGCACCAGGCGTTATTTGGGATTTTGATCGCAATGGTAAAAGCGAAATTGCACATTGGCGCTGGATAGATAACAAAGAATGGCTGGTGATTGCAGACGGAGAAACAGGCAGAATCAAAGATAAAACCGAATGGCCGACACAGCCATTGCCACACGCTTATAATAATTTTCGTCTGGCTATTGCCAAATTTGATGAGAAATCACCCAATCATCTGGCCGTGTTTACAGATATGGGAAACACTATTAATGTCAACGTTTACGACAGCAATTTGAAGCAATTATGGCAACACACCGAGAAAAGGAAAAAGACAACTTGGGACATTATATTTATCCGATTGATTTAAATAATGATGGCACTGATGAAGTTTTGGTAGGTTCACTGCTTTTAGATTCGAAGGGGAAAACCGTTTGGAATAAATTTGATCTCATTCCAGACAACCACGATCACGCCGACAGCTACAAGTTTGCGGATATGAATGGCGATGGTATGTTAGATATTGTTACTGCAAACAGTGAAGCTGGCGTTTATATTTCTGATGGGATGACGGGCAAAATCATCTGGCAGAATGTGGCAGAACACAGCCAGCAAATCCAGGTTGGTCATTTTTTTAAAGATATTCCCGGTCTGCAGGTTGCGGTTGGTGGCAGAACCTATGGTAATCGTCAGTTGGGCGAGCCTTATTTATCGAGCCAGTTGTATTGGTTTAATCAATCCGGAGATTTTTTATTCAAATGGCCGGGAAATCCCATCAATGGAAATCCAGATTTTGTAAAAGGTGCATGGAATGGGAAAGACGAACAGCTTTTCTGGTATAAATTTAAAATCGAAGACAATGGAAAAGGAAAACTTTATTTCCCCGATCCTGTTTTTCACATGTTCGATTTTATGGGTAAAGGAGCAGAGGAAGTAATCACGCTTAGCGGTGGGAGTCTGAAAGTTTGGGGCAGTAAAAATGCCGTTTACAACAATAAAGACAGAAAAAAAGTTGTGATGTATTTGAAAAATACTGTGGTTAATCATACACATTATTAGAATTGTTTTTTTATATTTTAAAAGCTTACTTCTGTCATATTTATTATTTAGACATTGTGCATTTTGCAAGAAAGTTTAATTATACTTGTATTTCTTTGCTCAATGAAATGCAGTTGTTTATTTTAAATTAAGCGGTATTCTGTAAAATAACTTTGTCTAACCTTGCGATTAAAAAGCAAAAGATTAGCAAATATGATTTTCAAAGAATAAATTTTTATGAAAACATAAAAAATCAGAGCAATCGTTCTGATTTTCTGTTTTATAGGAAACTTACTACAATTTTTCACGACTTAGAATGATAGCAAAAAAAGAGAATACTAAAGATTGATTTGATACATTGCGAAAATGCCAATATCTTTGAGTTTTTGGTGTGCATGACACTACAAGATGCGCAGTTGCTCTCATATCAGTAATTTTCAGTTTCAACCAATACAATAAATTATGAATGCATTATTAGGAGTTTTATTTCATTTCTTGGGAGGCTTTTCTTCGGGAAGTTTTTATTTGCCTTACAAAAAAGTGAAAGGATGGCAGTGGGAAACGTTTTGGTTGATTGGAGGAACGTTCTCATGGATCATTGTTCCGCCATTGGCAGCCTATCTTACCATCCCCGGGTTTTGGGATATCATTCAGAATGAGAGTTCATCCATAGTAGGTTTAACCTTTTTATTCGGTGCTTTATGGGGAATTGGAGGCTTCATGTATGGTTTGGGTGTTCGTTATTTGGGCGTGGCATTGGGAAGCAGCATTATGTTGGGACTTACGATGGTCATTGGCTCACTCGTTCCGTCAATTTTTTATGAATTTTCTCCGCAAGCCGGAAAAGACAATATAGGTTTAATGCTTTCCAGCTCTTGGGGACAAATGGTGCTTTTAGGACTTTTTGTTTGCGTCATCGGAATTGTCATCAGCGGAAAAGCCGGTGTAATGAAGGATAAAGAACTTCAAAATGAAACCACAATAGACCCACACGGCGTAGCGGTGAAAACTGAATATAAATTTGGTTTAGGTTTAACGGTAGCTATCATTTCCGGAGTATTGAGCGCTTGTTTCAATTTTGGTTTGGAAGCAGGAAAGCCAATGGCAATGGTTGCCAACGAAGCCTGGAAAGTTGCCAACCCGAATCAGGGAGAGTTCCTTTTTCAGAATAACGTAACGTATATTGTTGTTCTTTGGGGAGGTATGACTTCTAATCTTATCGGCTGTCTTTATTTAGCGTTTAAAAATAAATCGTATACCGACTATACCAAGAAAAATGTACCTGTTGTAAAAAATATCATCTTCTGTGCATTGGCAGGAACGATGTGGTATCTCCAGTTTTTCTTCTACGGAATGGGAGAAAGCAAAATGGGGAACGGTGCCAGTTCATGGATCTTACACATGGCATTCATTATTTTAATTGCCAACCTTTGGGGGGTAATCATCAAAGAATGGAAAGGCGTTTCCAAAAAAACAATTACGACCATCTCTGCCGGAATGTTTGTTTTATTGATCTCGATTTTAATTGTGGGTTACGGAAATTCATTAAGATAATGATAGAAAGAAAAGCCTTCAAAATGTTTCTCAACAAAGGTTCAGAAGCTGAATATAAAAAGCGTCATGAGGAAACCTGGCCGGAGATCAAAGACCTTTTGAAAGATGCCGGAGTGGCCAATTATTCTATCTTTTTAGATGAAGAGACCGGCGTTTTATTCGGCGTTTTAGACTATCATGATGAAATTAAATATCAAAATATTCCACTTCAACCGGTTATGCAAAAATGGTGGGATTACATGAAAGATCTGATGCAGACCAACGAAGACAATTCTCCGGTAAGCATTTCTCTGACAGAAGTATTTTATTTAAAATAAATATTAAAAGGGTGAAGATTTATTTTCAGAATAAATTGTAAAGATTAGAAAATAAACGAAAAAATCCAATCCCGGTTAATTATTATTGGCAGACTTTGTGGTTTGAAATTGGAATCCGCAATAGTTTTTTAATTAATAGATTAAACAATTTATTCGGCATGAAATACATTTCAATTAAATTCAAAATCTTATTCTTATGGGTTTGGATTTTATCTCCACAATTTTCTGCACAGGTAAAATTTAATCCCGAAATTCAAAAATATAATTTCAACAGTCAATGGTTATTGAATGTAGGCGATGTGAATGACGGAAAAGCAATTTCGTTCAAAGATGAAAACTGGAGAAAAGTAACTCTTCCTCACGCTTTCAATGAAGATGAAGCCTTTAAAGTGGCGATTGACAGCCTTTCAACGTCTGTCGTTTGGTACCGAAAGCATTTTAAACTTCCAAAACAGGCAAAAGGAAAAAAGATCTTTTTAGAATTTGAAGGCATTCGTTTCGGAGGCGAATTTTTCATCAACGGACAATCAGTTGGGATTCACGAAAATGGCGTAATGGCTTTCGGGCTTGATATTTCTGAATTTGTAAAATTTGGAAACGAAGAGAATGTTTTTGCTGCCCGAATAGATAATTCCTGGAAATATAAAGAAAAGTCGACCGGACAAGGCTATCAATGGAATGATAAAAATTTCAATGCCAATTATGGTGGAATTCCCAAAAATGTCAATTTATACATCAAAGAAAAAGTCTATCAGACGCTTCCGCTTTACTCCAATCTTGGAACTACCGGAACGTATATCTATGCGAAAGATTTTGATATTAAAAATAAATCCGCTGTTATTCACGCCGAATCTGAAGTATTTAACGAATTTTCTGAACCTAAAAATGTCAGATTTGAAACAGTCATCAAAGACCCAAAAGGTAAAGTAATCAAGACAATAAAAGGCACTGAAACCCAAATTTTACCCGGACAAAAAACGATTTTAAAAGCAGAAGCCCAGATTAATGATTTAGAATTCTGGAGCTGGGGTTATGGCTATTTATATACTGTTTACACAGATTTATATGTCAATAATAAGTTAATCGACAGGGTACAAACCAAAACGGGATTTCGAAAAACGAAATTCGAGAAAGGAATGGTTTACCTCAATGACCGGGTGATTCAATTGAAAGGTTATGCTCAGCGAACCAGCAATGAATGGCCGGCAGTTGGGATGTCAGTTCCGGCTTGGTTGAGTGATTTTTCTAATAAATTAATGGTAGAAAGTAACGCCAATCTCGTTCGCTGGATGCACGTGACACCCTGGAAACAGGATGTAGAAAGCTGTGACAGAGTAGGATTGATGCAGGCAATGCCCGCAGGTGATGCCGAAAAAGATGTATCAGACAGACGATGGCAACAGAGAACTTCGCTGATGCGAGATGCAATCATTTATAACAGAAATAATCCAAGCATTGTGTTTTACGAATCCGGAAACGAATCTATTTCGGAAGACCATATGGCAGAGATGAAAGCCATTCGCAATCAATACGACCCATTTGGTGGAAGAGCCATCGGTTCGCGGGAAATGCTCGACAGCAAAACTGCAGAGTATGGCGGCGAAATGCTTTACATCAATAAATCCGCTGATATTCCTATGTGGGCAACGGAGTATTGCCGGGACGAGGCGCTCAGAAAATATTGGGATGACTATTCTTATCCTTACCACAAAGACGGCGACGGAACTTCCTATTACAGGTCTACCGTAACCAATAAGGTTGAAAAAAGAGAGGATGCACAAGTTTACAACCGAAACCAGGATACTTTTACCAAAGAAACGGTTACACGATGGTATGATTACTATAGAGTTCGCCCCGGAACCGGAGACCGAGTGAGTTCCGGTGGTGTCAACATTATTTTTTCAGATACTAATACGCATTACCGTGGTGTCGAAAATTACAGAAGAAGCGGCGAAGTAGATGCGATGAGAATTCCGAAAGATGGTTTTTTTGCACATCAGGTGATGTGGGATGGTTGGGTAGATGTTGAAAATTACAGAACACATATTGTAGGACATTGGAATTATCCTGACAATACTCAAAAAGATATTTTCGTGGTTTCGAGTGGGGAAAAAGTTGAGCTTTTCATCAATGGAAGATCGTACGGCTTTGGTGAAAAATCAGACGGATTTTGGTTTGCTTTTAAGAATATTACATTCCAACCCGGAAAAATTGAAGCCGTTAGCTATGACAGTCAGAATAAAGAATTGAGCCGTGACAAAATTCAAACTGCAGGCAAACCGCATTCTATCAAATTAAAAAAGTGGAATGCAGCAGATGGTTTTAAAGCGGACGCAGCAGATATGGTTCTGGTAGAAGTGGAAGTTCTTGATGAGCAAGGCAATCGTTGTCCGCTGGCCAATAATTTAATTTCATTTGAATTAAATGGTCCTGCAGAATGGCGTGGCGGAATTGCAAAGGGAAAGCACAATTATATTCTTTCAAGAAATCTTCCTGTAGAAAGCGGAATCAACCGTGTGTTGGTTCGTTCAACACTTTTGAAAGGAAAAATTTCTCTCAAAGCAAAAGCGGAAGGTTTGGTTTCGGACGAAATTAAATTTAATTCAATTCAAATCGATGAAAAAGATGGTTTGTCAGCTTATAAAAGTGGCGATTTCCAGCCAGTGAATCTTTCGAGAGGAAAAACGCCTGCAACACCTTCCTATAAAAATTCAAGACATTCAGTAGAGATTGAAAAAGCAGAAGCAGGAAGCAATTCAGAAAAAGCAAAATTAAGTTTCGATGACAACGAATTAAGCGATTGGGAAAGCGAAGGCGATATTTCTAAAGCCTTTATTACTTATACTTTGAAGAAACAAGCCTTAATCAGCGAAGTTGAAATGAAAATGGTTTCCTGGCGAAACAAAAGTTATCCGATTAAAATTTCTGTAGGCGATAAAGTCGTGTATCAAGGGTTGACGCCAAAGACTTTGGGATATTTCTCCATACCACTTTCTGTTCCTATCAAAGGCAAAACGGTAAAAGTAGAATTAATGGGTGGCGTGACAGAAAAAGATGCTTTCGGCGGCGTTGTGGAAATTACCGAAAAAAAAGAACTGAAAGACAATAAAAAAGAAAAGCAGTCACTTGGCATTGTAGAAATTGAGTTCTATGAAAAACCAATTCATAATGCAAACATTTAAAAATTGGGTGAATCTCGTTTCATTTCAAGCACATATTAGATCTTATCTTCTATTTTTTTCTTACTGAAAAATTTCCTCTTAAAAAAAGAATATTTGTATTGAAAGAAAGTATTGCACATTGTATTGTTTAAGGCACTGATTGTTTTTAGCGCCTTTTTTTGTGGGTTGCATAGCAAATTGTGAAATTTAAAAATGTTAAAATATGATAAATGTCAGTTGTGTTTGTCAATTAGGTATTTTAAATAATTTACCATTCTTTATAATTAAATTGATAATATTTTGAGTTTTTAGTGTAAAAAAATATAGATTATTAAGAAATATTATGAATTTTGCAATGCAGGATAAGGCAGGATGCCAAAACATTTGCAACGGTGTACTTTGGTGACAGAAAATAAGTAATGTAAATAAAAATTAATATATGTCTCTAATAATTAAACAGAAGAATTTCAAGCCACTTATCGCACCGCTATTTTTGCTTGCGTCTGGCTTTATGTTCGGACAACAAGCACCCAGTGATACTGCTAAAGTAGATACGAAAGATATCGAAGAAGTTGTAGTTATCGGTTACGGTAAAGTGAAAAAATCTGACCTTACCGGATCTGTATCTTCTGTATCTGCAAAAGATTTGGCGGCGACACCGGCAATGAATGCTTTGCAGGCGTTACAGGGAAGAGCTGCCGGATTAAATATTGTTACGGCTGGCGGAGCTCCCGGTGCAAGTGCTAATGTTACTGTGCGTGGAGGTGCTTCTATTACACAAGGTACAGAGCCTCTTTATATTGTTGACGGTTTTCAATTAGATAACGCTTTGAACATCATTAACCCGAATGATATTGAAAGTATAGATGTTTTAAAAGGTGCTTCTGCCATTGCAATTTATGGTGCCCGTGGTTCTAACGGTATTATTGTTATTAAAACGAAGAGCGGGAAAAAAGGAAGAACTACAATTCAGTATAATTCTTTTATGGCATTTGATATGCTTTCAAAGAGGCTGGATATGGTTTCCAATGCTGAGCAGTATGTGAAATATCAGTACGAGATGGCGCAGCTTCAGGGGAAAACTACTACATGGAGCAATGTTTTTGATAATGCCTTAGGAATAGATTCACCAGGATTTTACACAGGTGCTTTTAGCCGAATTAATAGCCGTTACGCATCGGCACCTTCATTAGACTGGCAGGAGAAAATGCTTGGTGGAACAGGAATGACCCAGAACCACAACGTAAGCGTTTCTGCAGGTACCGATAAAACACAGGCATTCATCAGCTACAATTACAACAAGCAGGAAGGTTTATTACAAAATTTCAGTGAGACCAGAAATTCATTACGAGCAAACATCAATTCGGAATTGTTTAAAGGAGTACGTTTAGATTTCAGTTCGATGTTTACTTCCAATTCTACAAATGGAGGAGGAGCATATTCCGGTATGAAGAAAATATTGCTTCAGCCTATTACAGGAGGTACATTATTTACACAAGATCAGTTATTCAATACCCAGACTTTTCCTGATTTTTCTTCTTTAGACTCAAGTTTCGATACAGAAAACCCATATATAGAAACTGCAGCATCTACTCAAAACAGAAGAGCGAGAACATTTTTGGCGAATGTAGGTTTGGAATTTGATTTACTGAAAAATTTCACATTCAGAACTGCAGGATCATATAACTGGACAAATAGTAAGTCTACTTCATTTTCAGATAAAAATTCACGAGCATTTCTTACAGATCCTGTAAACACAGGTATTAACGGAAGTATTGGAAATTCTGAAGCATATAGATATCAGATTACCAATACATTGACCTATAATACAACTTTAGGTGAGAAACATAAAATTACAGGTTTAATTGGTAATGAAATAATCTATCAGGAAAGTGAAAGCAACAGCATGAGGCTGATAAAATTTCCATCTATTCTAAATTATGGTTTAGATGATATATCAAATGCTACAGTTGCCGATAAAGAAGCAGACAGATCAAGCAATGCCCTGATTTCATATTTTGCACGTGCAAATTACAATTATGATAATCGTTATTTATTAACGGGTACCATTCGTCGTGACGGCTCTTCAAAATTTGGACCAAGCAACAAATATGGTATTTTCCCGTCAGTAGCTGCTGCATGGAGAGTTTCTCAGGAAGGTTTCTGGAAAAATTCTAAAATTGAAGATTATATCAATGATCTGAAGTTCAGATTTGAATACGGTATCGTTGGAAATAACAGTATTCCCAATAATGTATTCAGAACTAATGTTGTAGCAACCGATTATCCTTTAAATAATACCATAGGTAACCTAGCTTTAATGACAAGCAGTGTTTTAGGTAACCGTATGGTACAATGGGAGGAGATGAAATCTACCAACTTAGGGGTAGATTTAGCATTATTTAATAACAGAATTAAATTAACTTCTGAGTGGTACAATAACAATGTAAGCGGTATGTTACTGGAAACGGTACTTCCGGCATCTACAGGATATTCTAGACAGTTTAAAAACATAGGATCTATGAAAAATACTGGGATGGAATTCACGTTAAATACAATAAATTTAAAATCTGAAAACTTCAGATGGTCTACAGATGCCAATATAGGATTTAACAAATCAAAAGTTTTATCTCTTGATGAGGGAAGAACTTTCAGAAACTTCAGTGTAGGAAGTAATAGAGCAGGTATGGTAACCTATTATGCAACCGTTGGAGAAGAATTAGGAGACATGTACGGATACGTTTATCAGGGGATTTATACCACTGATGACTTTACTCAGGCAGGAAACGGAGCATTGACTTTAAAGCCAGGGGTTGTGAAGCCGTCAACAGGAACTCCAAAACCTGGTGATATCAAGTTTGCAGCTGATAATGAAGCGGGTGATCAGTTTACAAGGAAATTAGTGAAGATAGGAAACGGTACTCCTGATTTTATTGGAGGAATCAGTAATAATTTCTCTTACAAAGGTTTTGACCTGGGAGTATTTATGAAATTCAGCGTGGGCGGTGATGTTTACAATGCGACCAAACACAGTATGAGCCCTTACGCATTATTCCAAAATGTACCTTCAGAATTTGGTGACAATTATTATCATGTAGTTGATCCTAATACAGGCCAGGCGGCGACAAGTCTGGTGAGATTAAAAGAGCTTAACCCTAACGAAAGTACAAGCCTTTGGAGTTTAGGAACTACAAACTCAAGTTATATCACTTATCCGTCATCATATTATGTAGAAGACGGTTCGTATTTGAGAATTGCTATGGTAACATTGGGTTATTCTTTTCCTAAAGAATTTTTGAGTGCTGTCAGATTATCAAACGCACGTATTTATGCAACGGTTAATAATGTAGCTACCATTACAGGGTATTCAGGTTTTGACCCGGAAGTTTCGGCAGCAAGCGGTGTGGCAGTTACGCCAGGTTATGACAACTCTTCATTCCCAAGATCCAGAAGTTATGTTTTGGGTATCAATCTTACTTTTTAATATTTAAATGTTTCAATCATGAAAAATATATTTAATAAACACAACCTTATAAAAAAACTAATCATAGTTCCTGCTATTTTAGTTGCTGGGTTAAGCATCAATTCGTGTAGTGACGATTTTTTAGATCAACCTGCTTTCAATTCATCTGATACAGAATCTGTTTTTAATAATATAGAAACCGCTGATGCTTTTGTTCAGGGGTTATACAGAGGCTTGGTTCCTACCGAAATGTTTTACCAATTGGGTGCAGGAGATACAGTTACTCATTCTTCTGAAGATGGAACAACAAATAATTCCAAATATAATATCTGTAATTATCAGTATGATGCTAAAACACCTAATACTGTTACAGGCATCTATGCTGCAATGTATGCGGTTATTGAGAGAACGAATATTGCCATCGACAGACTACCGGATATGCCCGCAAGCACAAAGCGTGACGCATTGTTAGCAGAAGCAAAAGCGATCCGTGCATATTGTTACTACAATCTGATCAGAGTATATGGCGATGTACCTGCAATTTGGATTCCATTAGAAGAAGCTGATCCTAATGATCCCAGTACACTGTATCCTAAGCGTTCTTCTCGTGACGTTATCTATGATAAGGTAATTGGTGACATTCAGGAGTCAATCAATAACATGCCTACATCGAATATGTCACCGGAAAGACTAAACAAGCAGTCTACCAATGCACTTTTGGCTAGAATTGCATTGTATGCTGCAGGATATTCACTTCGTTGGCCTCTCAATACATCTACACCGGGCACAATGTCTCGCCGTCCTGATAATGCTAGAGTTCAGCAATTATATCAGATCGCAGATGCAGCAGCGGCTGCTGTAATCAATGGTGGTACCAATAGTTTGATACAGGCGACTGGAGGTAAAAGTGGTTTCGAAGCTTTGTGGTTCAACTTCTGCAGAAGAAATTTTGCAGCCGTAAACCAGGAAATGCTTTGGCATATCGCTTCTTACGGACCAAATACCAATTCAGCCTTTGGTGTATATGCACATCCGGGCTCAAGAGGGGGTACTTATGGTTCTCGTAAAGCGTTACAGTTTATACTTCCAAGTTATTACCTTTCTTTTAACGCAGCAGATAAGCGTAGGGATGTAGCAACTACTTCTTACAGTATTTACTTTCTAAGAACAGGTAATGCATCTGATACATGGGTAGATGTAGGAACTACTTATTCTTGTATTATGCCGGGTAAATTCAGGATTTCTTGGTGTGTGGAACCACAGGCTGCAGATTCACGTAATTTGAATATCCCTATTATCAGATATGCTGATGTATTATTGATGTATGCAGAAACACAAAATTATTTGAATAATGGTCCTACAGCAGCAGGTATTGCAGCTCTGCAGCAAGTAAGAAATCGTGCAGGAATTGGTGCATTACCAATACCTAGCGGCCAGCAGGCTTTTGAGGCTGCCATCGTTCAGGAGCGTAAGTGGGAATTTTCTGATGAGTTTATGCTTCGTACTGATCTAATTCGTATGAATAAATTATCAACAGAAATTGATGCTACCAGACAGGCAATGAAAAACCTCTCAAACCGTACAGGTCAATTTGCATCAACACCAATTTATCGTCTTTACAAATTCCACAAAAATGCACAGGTTTATGGAGATCCATTTTTAGCAATAACTTATATTGATTTAACAGATCCTACACAAATAGCAGCTGCTCAGGCAGTTCCTACAAACTCTGGAGGTTATGCAGCCTATCAGGTAACTTTGAAAGCTATAGCCGCAGCAAACGGACAGACTTCAACTACTGATGACAAATGGTATCCTGTGAATATGTTCCAGGCATATACAAGTGCATTTAACGGAAATGCGAGAAAAGCTGTAGGATTTATTGAGGGGTTTAATGCGCTTCAAGTCGGAAATATCATTTACACAAAACCAACAGGTTCTTTTGAAAACGGAGGAGTTTATCCAAACTGGATCGAAGGCGGTGGTGATGGTCTTTTCTACGGATTTGTACCAAATAAAACAGAGTTGCTTCCATTTGCAGCAGCTTCTGCAGGTCACCCAATGATTGATAACCCGAATCTTACACAGCTTCCTGGGTATTAATCAACTCAATAATTAAATTATTTAAACATTAAGAGAGTTGAAAGGTTGAAGTTTTCTATAACTGATCTTTTAAACTTTCTTAATGTTTATTTTTTTTAAAAAGGAAAATTCAATCACATCATATTAATTGTAAATAAACTTAATCAGATTGTTATTTGATAGACAAAAAAATCAAACGTTAATTTATCTTTAAATAAAGCATTTAGCAGTATAGTGCGGGATAGTGTAACGGGTAAAACAGTCTAAATTTGAGTGAAATTCAGAAAACAAAAAGAAAACAAATGGAAAACGTAAAAACATTTAAATACGTAGATTATTTATGGGATGAAGAAAAAGCAGCATCTTTCGGAGATGATCAGGTGGCTTTATTTTTATACCGTTCAAACATATTAGGAGCAGACCTTAGAATTACCAATTATGGTGGGGGTAACACAAGTTGCAAAACCATCGAAAAAGACCCATTAACTAACGAAGAAGTTGAGGTAATGTGGGTAAAAGGTTCAGGTGGTGACATCGGAACTTTAACCAGAAAAGGAATTGCCGGATTATATACGGAAAGATTGAGAAATCTTAAAAATGTTTACGGAGGTTTGGCAGACGAAGACAGAATGGTAGGTTTATTCGACCACTGTATTTTCGATCTTGAAAGCAAAGCGCCTTCTATTGATACGCCTCTTCACGGTTTACTTCCATTCAAACATATCGATCACCTTCACCCGGATGCATTAATTGCAGTTGCTGCAGCTAAAGACAGCGAAGCAATTACCAAAGAAATTTGGGGTGATACAATGGGATGGGTTCCATGGCAGCGTCCTGGCTTTGATTTAGGTTTACAGTTAGAAAAATGTTTAGCCGATAATCCGGGCATCAGAGGAATCGTTTTAGGAAGCCACGGTTTATTCACTTGGGGCGATACTTCATACGAATCTTATATCAATAGTTTGGAGGTTATCGAAATGGCTTCTGAATACATCGCTAAAAAAATCGAAGAAAAAGGAGAGGTTTTTGGCGGACAAAAAGTAGAATCTTTACCAGCTGACGAACGTAAAAACAAAGCCGCTCAAATCATGCCTTTACTAAGAGGTCTGGCTTCTTCTGAAAACAGAATGGTCGGTCATTTTACAGACAGCGACGTTGTTTTAGAATACATCAACAGTAATGATTTGGAAAGATTGGCTCCACTTGGAACGTCTTGCCCGGATCACTTCCTAAGAACAAAGATTCAGCCTTTGGTGTTGACTTTAGATAAAAATGAAGATTTATCTGATTCTAAAGCTATTTTGGAAAAATTAAATCCACTTTTCGAGCAATACAGACAGGAATATAAAGACTATTACGAAACGTGTAAGCATCCAAACAGTCCGGCAATGCGTGACCCGAATCCGGTGATCATCATTTATCCGGGAGTAGGAATGTTCAGTTTCTCAAAAGATAAACAGACAACCCGTGTTGCGAACGAATTTTACGTCAATGCAATCAATGTAATGCGTGGTGCAGAAGCTATTTCGGAATACACTTCTTTACCAAGACAGGAAGCTTTCGACATCGAATATTGGTTATTGGAAGAAGCTAAGCTTCAAAGAATGCCTAAAGAAAAGCCATTGTCAAGAAAAGTTGCCATCGTAACCGGAGCAGGTGGTGGAATCGGACAGGCAATCGCTGACAAAATGCTTCAGGAAGGTGCGGTTGTAGTGTATACAGATCTTAATCAGGAAGCGGTAGAATCTGTTACTGCAAAGTATACCAAAGATCAGGCGGTGTCTGTTCCTTGTGATGTGACAAATGAAGAATCTATTGCCAATGCCTTTAAAGAAGCGGTTTTAGCTTTCGGTGGAGTAGATATCATCGTACATTCTGCAGGTTTGGCTATTTCTAAATCTTTGGAAGACACCACTACAAAAGACTGGGAATTACTTGAAAATGTATTGGTAAAAGGCCAGTTTTTAATGGCTAAAAGCGGTACTGAAATCATGAAAAAGCAAAATTTAGGTGGAGACATCGTGAATATTGCTAGTAAAAACGGCTTGGTTGCCGGACCAAACAACGTAGCTTACGGAACTGCAAAGGCAGCTCAACAGCACATGACAAGATTATTGGCAGCAGAATTGGCAGCTGATAAAATCAGAGTCAATGTTGTAAATCCTGACGGTGTAATCGTAGGAAGTAAAATATGGGAAGGTTCTTGGGCAGAAGGCCGTGCAAAAGCAAACGGAATTTCTGTAGAAGAATTGCCTGCATTTTATGCAAAAAGAAACTTATTAAACGAAATTATTCTTCCTGAAGATATCGCAAACGGAGTTTTCGCTTGTGTGGCAATCTTGGATAAAACAACAGGAAATATCATCAATGTAGATGGTGGAATGGCAAATGCTTTTCCTAGATAATATTTTAGTTGTCGGTTTTTAGTTGTCAGTTGTTAGTTTTTTTAACTTTCAATATTTGGGCAGCTTAATCCGCCTGTAATTTATCCTGAGCTTATCGAAGGACTCCCAATCTTTTTTTGCCTCACTGTTTCGTTTAATTGAACTTTACGACAAGCAAAAAGGATTTCCGTTCAAGTCGGGCTGCAAAGGATTTGGTAAAACAGATTTATCGATTGGAAAGCCACAAAGTGGCGCCATCATTAGCATAGGGTGAAGCCCTATGACGGATAAAGTGCAATTAATATGACAAAGCCCTGAAGGGGCGAAATCAATATTTAATGCTAATTTTAATCAACCAATTCAGCCTTGTCAAGGTTCAAAACCTTGACAAGGCTAATCAAAATTCAAACTATGATTATAAGAAAAGATATCATTGAACAACACAACAAAAACGAAGTTGAAAATTTCAATTCAGACTTCGCATATTTATCAGATAAACTAACGAAATCAGGTTCAAACGTTGCTGAAATCGTTAACAAAATTGCCGATTTTCAGGTAGCAATTCCAAGCTGGGCCTTAGGCGCAGGCGGAACCCGTTTCGGAAGATTTTCTTACGGTGGCGAACCTGCTGTTTTGGAACAGAAATTAGATGACGTCGGTTTGCTTCACGCGTTGACTCATTCAGCAGGAGCAGTTTCTTTGCATATTCCATGGGATATTCCAAGTGATGTAAATGCTTTGAAAGAAAGCGCAGAGTCTCATGGATTGATCTTTGATGCGATGAATTCAAACACTTTTCAGGATCAGCCGGATGCGAAACATTCTTACAAATTCGGATCTTTAAATTCTGTTAATGAAGATTCAAGAGCTTACGCTGTTGAACACAATAAGGAAGTCATCAGAATCGGGAAAGAATTAGGATCAAAAAGCTTAACCGTTTGGTTGGCAGACGGCGCAAGTTTTCCCGGACAGTTGAATTTCCAGACCGCTTTATCAAACACTGAAAAAAGTTTGAAAGAAATCTACGCAGGAATGCCGGAAGACTGGAAACTGTTCATTGAATATAAACCTTACGAGCCGAATTTCTACTCAACAACCATCCAGGATTGGGGAACGTCTTTCATGCTGGCAAACGCTTGCGGTGAAAGAGCTTTCACGTTAGTTGATCTTGGACATCATTTACCAAACACCAATATCGAGCAGATCGTTGCAACATTAATGTATAAAGGAAAGTTGGGTGGTTTCCACTTCAACGACAGTAAATATGGCGATGATGATTTAACCGTTGGTTCTATCAAACCTTATGCTTTATTCTTGATTTTCAATGAATTGGTATACGGAATGGAAAACAACGCCAACAATCCTTATCCGGCTTGGATGATTGATGCAAGTCATAACATCAAAGATCCTTTAGAAGATTTATTACAGTCTTTGGAAGCGATATTAATTGCTTATGCTCAGGCACTCTTGGTTGATCAGAAAGCATTAAAAGAAGCACAACTGAACAATGATGTTGTGGCAGCTCAGGATATTTTGCAGAATGCGTACAGAACAGATGTTCGTCCGTTGTTGAAAGCGGCAAGATTACAGACTGGCGCAGCTTTAGACCCAATTGCAGCTTACAGAAGTTTAAAGGTGAGAGAAATCTTGATTTCTGAAAGAGGCTGGGCAAAAGCAACCGGATTGTAAAATCCGTTTTAATTTGATAATTACTTTCAGGTGCAATCGAAAGTTTAATTATATGTATCCTTATTTACCGTTGAGAAAGAGTGTTTAGAAAATTAATGATAAATTCTTTATTTAAGAAATCAGTGGATTTTTTTCTTAATTATTTTTAATGACTAAACACTCCTTGATGGTTTTTTAAAATTATTAAATTTAAAATGATTTTAAACTATTTTAGAAGAAATATGTAAAGGTACTTTTCTAAAAAATATTTTTGTTAATAAGAAATCTTTTGTGACCTTGCTGAGTGGAACGCCTTTGCGAACTTAAAAACAGTTAGCTTGTCAAAAAAAACTTAGCGTACTTTGCGTTAAAAAATATTAGAACAATTCTAATTCACATTTGAAAAAAAACTAATAACCATTTATAATAAATCATTAAATTCATCTCAGGAATGTCCAAAAAAAAGGTAACCATCGTATTTGATATTGGAAAAACCAACAAAAAGTTTTTTTTATTTGATAAAAACTACAAAGAAGTTGTGCGTGAATATACCGAACTTCCCCTTACCACCGATGAAGATGGTTATCCTACAGAAGATCTTGCAGCATTGCAAAATTGGATCAAAGATAACTTTAATGCCATTTTGGATGATGAAAATTTTGAGGTAAAGGCTATCAATTTTTCTACTTACGGAGCAAGTTTTGTGCACCTCGATCAGAAAGGAAATGTTCTGACGCCGCTGTACAACTATACTAAACCGATGGATCAGGATATTCTTGATTTATTTTATGAAAAGCATGGCAGCAAACTGAAAATTGCCCGTGAAACCGCATCTCCACAAACCGGAATGTTGAACTCCGGACTGCAGTTATTCTGGTTAAAATACAAACATCCGGAAGTTTTCAAAAAAATCCGTTACAGCCTTCATTTACCTCAGTATTTATCATATTTGTTTACCGGAATTTGCGTTTCAGAATTCACTTCAATTGGTTGTCATACCAATTTGTGGGATTACGACAAAGCAGATTATCACGACTGGGTATATGAAGAAGAAATCGATGCTTTGCTGGGACCAATCGTTCCAACTTCTGCGAGCATCAACACTTCTTACAGAAATAAAAAAATTAAAATCGGCGTTGGAATTCACGACAGTTCTTCAGCGTTATTGCCTTATATTTTAAGTAAAAAAGAGCCGTTTTTATTGCTTTCAACCGGGACGTGGAGTATTTCTTTAAATCCATTCAACGATGAAAGTTTAACGGATGAAGATATCGAAAATAACTGTCTGAATTACATGAGAATCGACGGTAAACGTGTAAAAGCATCCCGTTTTTTCATGGGTAACGAATACAAAATTCAGGTTGAAAAACTGTGCGATTATTATGGAAAAGAATACGGTTTCCACAGAGAAGTGCAGTTTGATCAGGATCTGTATCTGCGTTTAATGAAAAATAAAAATATCTATTTCCGTTTTGAAGGGATTATTTTAAAACGAAAAATGATTACTGCAACCGATTTAAATTCATTCGCAACCTTTGAAGAAGCGTATCATCAGCTGATGATTGAATTAATGGATTTACAGATTCACACGATTACCAATGCCATCGGAAATTCAGAAATTAAAAATATTTATATCGATGGAGGTTTCACAGACAATGACGTCTTTATGAAACTGATGTCGCATCATTTCCAGCATTACAATGTGATGTCTACCCATTCTCCGCTGGGATCAGCTTTGGGAGCATCGATGGTGATTTCAAACAAAAAAATAGACGAAACATTTTTACAGCAGCATTATCAGATGAAAGTGCTTCAGCCTTTAATTTTAAATTTGTGAAAATTATAGCTGCTGGTTGATAGTTGTCAGTTGACGGCAGTTATCGACTAACAACTATCAACCAACAACCAACAACTACTATGTCATTTCCATTCGATACCAATTACGCCTCGCTTGAACTTTTAATAGAAAGAGCAAAGAAAAAAATGCCCCGTTTCGCTTTCGAATATCTGGATGGCGGCTGTAACGAAAATATCAACCGCGACAGAAATACAAGTGAGTTGCGGGATGTTCTGCTTCGTCCGCAATACCTGAACAACAATTATACGGAAGCCAATATGGAAACTGAATTGTTCGGTGTAAAATATTCTGCACCATTCGGAATTTCTCCTGTTGGTTTGCAAGGTTTAATGTGGCCTAATGCTCCGGAAATTTTAGCTAAAGCAGCTTTTAAACATAATATTCCTTTCATTTTAAGTACAGTAACGACCAGCAGCATCGAAAGAATTGCTGAACTGACGGAAGGAAAAGCTTGGTATCAACTGTACCATCCAAAAGAAGAATGGTTACGAGACGATATTCTCGACCGTTGTGAAGCTTCGGGGTATGACGTGTTGTGTGTATTATCGGATGTTCCAACTTTTGGATACCGAGCCAAAGAAATCAGAAACGGTTTGGCAATGCCTCCACAACTGAATTTCAGAAATGTTTCCCAGGCGTTGGCAAGACCTGAATGGTGTCTTGAAATTTTGAAACACGGTGTTCCAAGTTTTAAAACGATGGAAAAATACATGGACAAAAACATGAACGTGAAGCAATTGGGACAGTTCATGAACTCCACTTTTTCCGGCAGATTAAATTCAGACAGAATCAAAGCCATCCGTGATAAATGGAAAGGAAAACTGGTCATTAAAGGTGTGGCTTCCGATGAAGATGCAGCAGAAGCGGTACGTTTAGGTTTCGATGGAATGATTATTTCCAATCACGGCGGAAGACAATTGGATGCCGGTGAATCTACAATTGCTGTGGTGAAAGAAATCAGCGAAAAATACAAAGGTCAGATTAAAATCATGATGGACAGTGGCGTAAGAACCGGTCCGGATGTTGCCCGTGCTTTAAGCTGTGGCGCAGAATTTACCTTTATGGGACGAACGTTTATGTATGCCGTCGGAGCTTTAGGCGACAAAGGTGGCGATCATATTATTGAAATGCTGAAAATGCAATTCAGACAGGTGATGGAGCAGGTCTGCTGTGATACGCCGGAGGAATTGCAGAACTTTAGGGTGAAGTAGGTTTGAGCAGGGAGATAGAAGATGGGAGCTGGAAGTTTTGAGTTATGCTAAACCACGTTTCGTTATATAATTAACGTTTGATCTTAATTATTTCATTTAAAATAAAATTAAAATATAGTTCGATGAATTGTATTTTTTGTTTTGTATAGGTATTTTACCACAAGGTACCCAAAGAATTTTCGCAAGGTTCACAAGCTTTGTGTTCTTGGTGAATGCCTTTGTGTTTATTGTGGTTAAGTAAATTATATGAATCTTCTATATTACACCCGAAAAGAGAATGGCGAATTGAAGAATTATGTTTTTGTGACGGTGGATGGAGCGAAGGATTATTTGAATAATTAATATAAATAATTTACATCGCAGGTGGTGGTAAGGAAATGGGAGTGTAATTTTTTATTTGCTGATTTGTTCCTTTAATTTTGACATTCTTATCCATGTAAAGAATTCTTAAATCTAAATTTGGATTGTTAGAAATATCAATTTCCTCAATTTGATTACCATCTATTGAAAATTGTATCAGACTTGGATTTTTAGAGAAATCTATTTTAGTTAGTTTATTATCATCTGCGGACAAATACTTTAATTTTGAAAATTCATTTAAGTCAATTATACTTATTTTATTGTCCATAAAATTTAAAGACTCAATATTTGGACAGTTTTTAATTGTTACCTTTTCTAATAGATTAATTCCAAATGCTAATTCTTTTAGTTTAGGCATATTTGAGATTTCAAATTCCGTTAGTTTATTCCTTGCACAATATAATTTTTCGAGATAAGGGAAGTCTTTTAACTTGAGTGATTCAATATCATTTATGGTTAATGAAAGAGATTTTAAATTTTTAAAAAATATCAAATCTTCAACATCAACTAAATTTTCTTCCATTAAATCGAGACTATCAACTTTTGATGCCTCATTAATTTCGACTTTTCCATTTTTATTGAAGTCAATATGTGGATATTTTTTTAAAATAATTTTTTCAAGCTGAGAATTTTTAAATTTTATATCTTGAGAGTAAAGATTACACGTTGTAAAAAGAATATATATTAAAATTAAATTTTTCATCATTATTTATTAAACTTAAAAATTCACAAACCTTAATTTGCGAATTTTTTGTTTGTCATATTATTAATTACTTGCTTTTCTTCTCCGATTTCACCGCCTGTCTCGCCAACAGTTTCCAGTCATTTTTCACCTTCGTCCAAACCAATAAAATATCCAAAGTCACATCACCCGGAGCTTTTCCCAAATCAGCAGTCGTAGCATAAAAGTGATGACGGACAATTGCTGTATTACCAACGATTTTTACGTTTTGATTGGAAATATCAATGGCCATAAAATCAGATTTTTTGCTGACTAATTTTTCAACAAACTCTTTTGCATCATCAATATGGCCTCCCGAATGTCCGTAAGTCAGTTCCGGAACAATCAAAGATTCCAATGCGGATTTTTCACCGCTGATCATTGCTAGTCTCAGTTTTTCTGCTGCATCTGTCACAGCTTGGATGTCATTTTTTTTCTGCCCAAAAACAGCGATGGCCACTAAAAAACTTAGGGCAAAAATTAATTTCTTAATCATAATTATTGATATATTTTTAAAATGATTGTCTGTAACCTGTTCTAATGAAAATACTTTGTATTTCATTGTTAAGTTTACGCCTTTGTTTACCTTTAAAAAAGTTAAGATTTAAAAATCTTTTTTTCACTTTGCGCTAAATTGGGCTTTGTAATGAATAGCGAATATTCATATATAATTTTTCTAATTATCGTTATCAATTAAAGTGTTATTTTAACACAAAGACCACAAAGTTTTTTCTATCTACTAAGCGTCTTGAAGACTCACAAAGCCGTAAACTTATAAAAGCTCACGGAGTTTTTTAGTTATTATTAATTGCGGAAAACTAAAATAATTTTTAACAGATATTTATAGTGACTCTCTCTGAATAAATTTAAAAACGTTATTCACCTGTTCTTTCTTATTTTTTAGAATCATGTAAGCCGCAGATTCTCCCATCGCCTTAAAATCAGTAGTAATCACTGTAATTCCAAGCAATTCTTTCAAAGGCGTTTCGTTGTAGGAAATAATTCCGATGTCTTCACCTAATTTCAAATTTTTCTGACGGATTTGTTTCACCAAGTTGACCAAATCTCGCTCACGAATCGTGATGAAAATATCTTTGTCCTGCAGTTCCATGTCGGGATAAATTTCATCCAAAATTTCATAATCCAATTTAAAATCCCTGCAAAACTGTTCGAAACCCCGCACAATACGGAAAGGGTAAGGATGAATCGACTTATCAGGATAAACCAAAATAATCTTTTCGTATTTTTTTATTTTATCTAAACCTTCCTTCAGTGCATTATAAATATCATGTTCAAAATCCTGAAAAATAGAGCCATAATCTCCTGAAATATTAGGTTTTGTATTATCTAACAGCAGCAGTTTATTTTTAGGGATCTGTTCGATCATATCTAGAACTTCCTGTGTTGAGCTGGTGTGTTTCGATTGCTCGTCCCGGAAATGCGGCATTACCACATAATAATCGAATCCACCCAAATTCTTTTTCAGAGCATTGATGAAAAGGGTTTCGTCACAATGGTAAATGTACATCTCCACATTTCCTTTTGTACCGATCGCATTGACGAAATAATTGTAAATCATCATTTTATAGGTACTCGGTTTATTGATCAGAAAGAAAATATTGATGATATCGTTCTTGTTGATACGGGAAATATAGTAGCCTTTACCTTTCACCGATTCAATAATTTGCCTTTTACGAAGTTCTTTATAGGCTTTTTCCACAGTATCTCTTGAGAGAAAGCAGGATTCGCTGAGCTCGTTGATAGAAGGGATTTTTTCTCCAATTTTTATTTGACCGCCATCAATTCCGTTTAAGATAGAATCTACAATCTGTTTGTATTTCGGAACTCTGGAGTTTTCGTTGATATTGATTTCTAAAGTGTCTGACATGATTTTTGCAGATAGAAGATGAAATTCAGTTAAAAATAGCAATAATCAAAAGCGATTAATAGCTGAAAACAAGATACGAAAATTTGAAATAACAGATTGATGAATGTTTTTTATGATAGTAATAGTTTTAAACTGTTAATTATCAATTTTTTATAAATTTTATAATGTATAGGTGTAATTTATTGAAAACCCCCATTTCAACCTTCAAGATTTTTAAAATCTAGGAGGTATCAGATATTTTGCTTCATAAATCTCACTTTACAACCTTAAAATCTCCGATGAAAGAAACCTTCCGATCCAAAGATTCTCCAACAAAAAAGCCTGCCCTTTTCAGAACAGACTTTAAAAAACTATATGAATGTGAAATTTTTTAAGGCATCTTTTTAAAACCTTCCGCTTTTATTTTCCATGTTCCGTCTTTCGGGAAACCGGGGAATTCTCCGGTGGAAGCATCCCAACCTTCCAGCATCATCGCAACAGTTGTCAGAACACCGCCATTTCCTGGAAGATAAATTCTAAGACGTTTGTCCTGAAAATTATGTCCGTTTTTAAGGTAGGTATTGGTTTGGATTTTCATAAAAAGTGCATCCAGAGCTTTGTTCGGAAGTCCCAATCTTGCTGCGTTCATCGCCGTCATCGGGAAATCCCAACCCCACGTGTGTTCCCAGTTCCATCGTTCCCACACGATATCCAACGTGTTTTTCATTATTTTTTTGTCCAGTTTCGGAGATTCTGGAACCATTCCTAATGCTCCTAAAACTGCTGGGTGATCAGTCATCCATTTTGGAAAAGTAAATGAGTCTTTCGCTGATTCTGTAGATAAATAAACACCATCCTGAACAGGAAGCGGAGCTAATTTATTAATGACATCATCCCACTTTTTATCTCTCGGCTGTCCCAATCTTTCTTTCCATTCCTGTGCGATTCTCAGCGACCAATCCCAATAAGCTACCTCGTAAGTAGGGTTGTAAGTGTCTTTTGCCGGGAAAACTTCCTGAGCAGGAATGACTCCTTTCCCTAAATTATAACGGTTTTTTTCTTTGTCATAAGTTGCAAAATCTGCCATAAAATCAGCCGTAGCAAAGATCAAATCTTTATATTTTTCCAACACTTTTTTATCTTTGCTGTTGCGGTACAAAAGTTCGGTCATATAAATGATGTGCGGCTGTTCCCAAATTAAAAATGCTGCAACAGAAGATGGACTTTCGTTTCCTTCGTTATCCGACATTTTAATCCAACGAACTCCTTTGTAACCTTGTCTTTCGGCTAATTTTTTAGCTTTATCAAACGACCTGAAATAATAATCCAGTTGTTTCTCCAAAATTTCCGGTCTTCCCCACAAAGCAAAGTGAACGCCGTGCCACCAATGCATTTCTGTGTGCGGTTTTCCGTACCAGCTGTTGAATGTCAAACCTGTTTCCTGAGGCGGATTGCTTCCTCCACATTGTACCTTTGTTAAATATTCTGACAAGACAACTCTTCTTTCGAGTTCATTGGCTCTCGGGTCGGTGCTTCCTTCAAAATCTACGGCAGCGCCGCTTTCCCAGAAGTTTTTCCAGCCTGACGTACTTTCTTTTTCAGCATCAGCGAATAAGGTTTTATTAGATTTTGGATTTTTAGCCGAAAACTCAACGCTTAGTTCAATGGTTTTGTTTTTGGAAGAAGGCTCGTAAACGAAGTAGTGTTTTCCGGCCTCACGAAGTTTTCCTTCCGTAAAATTGAATTGAGTATAATAATCTGTACTTTGCAATTTGTGCTGAATCAAACCTTGCGTTGATTTTGAAGAAATGATTTTCGTCGTATGGTCATTTTCTTTTCCGTAGAATGCTGCATCATCCAAAAACTGCCCCGACGGATGAGGATATTTTGCAAATACTTTCAGCTTGCCTTTAGCAACCAGATCAGATTCAATTTTCACCCCTACTTTATCTGAATTTTGGAAAGAAGCCGTCCAGACTTTTACGGGAGTTCCTTCCAAAGAAAATTCGCTGGTGATAATTCCTGTCCACAAATCAATTTTCTGATTGATGTTGGTCAAATCTGAAATTTTTGCTTTCTGACCATCCTTTTTCGTCAGTTCAATTCCGATATTTCCCAACTGTAAACGGTGTTGATTCACACGGAAATATTCAACCGCACCTTTATTTCTTTCCGGTTCTTTAATTTGAACGGAGTATAAAGCTTTTCGACCGTCATTATTGAAATCGTAAGTCTTTAAAGTTTCTTCAAATTTATAATTTTCTTTATTCGGAAAACTGTTCCAACCCCATTCAGACTGTGTTCCGAGAGAAACACCGTTTTTGTAATATTCAGGAAACGACTGCATTCCGGTGATGTCAACCGTGTAAGCAAATTTTCCGTTTCCAACCGTCAAAGTGGAAAGCGTGTCGGCTTTTGTGTTGACCACGTTATGGCGCTGAACGACTTTTTTCCGGTCGATTTTCTGGGCATTTAACGAGGAAATCCCCATTAAAAATATTCCAAGGTATGTTCCTAATTTCTTCATTTTTTTTTATTTAGGTATAAAAAATATTCAATGTTATATTTTATTTTGGCAGTTATTGACTGTGTCGAATATCTAGTTAATTTTTTTTTATGGCAGACATTTCCGCCTTCCACTCCCAATCTTTTGTTCGTCGTTCCTCCTCGCAAAAGGATTTCCGTTCAAGTCGGGCTGCAGTAACTCTCGAATCAAAATAGAACGCTATTTATTTCAATTGTAATTCTCGAATACTTATCAATAGGAATGGGCTTTAGCCAAAATTTAAACTAGGTTTTGGCTAAAGCCTTTTCGCAATTCATCATTTATAGACGGGCTAAAGCCCGTCCCTATTGATATTAAATCCTATTTCAAAACCGTCGCACTCATCATTCCAATCACAACATCGTTGCTCACGGCGGTTAGTTTTATCGATTTTAATTCTTTATTTGCGTCAATCGCCAAATCCAAAATTGTTGCGGCACCGCCATCTACCTGCCGATCTGTGAATCCTTTGATACTCGAGTAGTTACTCAAAGTTCCGCCTTTGTACAATTCCCCGGTTTTCAATTTTACACGATACGGAATTTTATCATCCGGAATTTCGAACGCAAAATTATCATCAAACAAATCCTGCTCAATCGGCCACCAGTTCGTTGGATTTTTTAGTTCTAATTCGGTTGTCGAACCGTCAACATACTGAACCGTAATTTTTCCATTCACAATCTGCGACTGCATCGGATTCGTAGAACCCGCCATCAGAAAATAAATTTTCTTTCCTTTTCCTGAAACCGGAATTTCAAGAGAATCAGAATAGTTGTCCCACTGACTTACAAACGCAATATTTTTATCTGTTTTATCAATTAAAAACGGAATTCCAAGAAAATCAACTTTCCCGTTTATTCTTTTGCTCATCAATCCACTGTCATCAATTTGAGCAGTAATCAACGGATAACACCAGTTTCCGATTCCCTGCCACGGAAGTTGCAAAGTCGGAACTTCCAGTCTCGGTGAAAGGTATTTCTGATTGAAAATATCGGTTACTTTTTCATTATATTTTGAAGCTAATGAGATATTATTGAATTCACCTTTGTTTTCAATTTCCCAATCTGTGATTTCAATATTCTGTTTAATTCCGTTGTAATCAAGTTCGATTGAATTGGTTCCCTTGCTCAAAACATTCGCCGGAATTTCAATCGATGTATTTTGATTTTTCTCAATTGAAAAAGTTTTGTTTAAACCATTTATAATCAGTTTTCCATTAATTGCACTGGATGATTTTGATTGAATCTGAAGTTTTTTATTCACCCATTTTGTCTCCAAAGGAAAACGAATATCAACATTCACAGGTTGCCACCAACTTGTTCCATTTTGCTCGACCTGAACGAAGAAAGTTCCTTTTCTTTCCTGTTGGTTTAATTCAAACTTTTGGTTAACCACCCCGTCTTCGCCCTTCGGTCGAATCCACCCCTCCAGAGGAGGGGAATTTTTGATGAGTCCTTGAGGGTCGTAAATACTTTTAATTTTCTTTTTTGAATCAAAACTCAACTGAAAATTTTCAGAAATATAATTGATGTAATAGGTTTGTTCGTTTTTAATTTCTTCTCCGGAATAATTGATCTCAATTTTAAAATCATTTCCAATCGAAGTTTCAAACTGAACAAAAGGTTGCAGAATGGAATTTGGTTTAATTTTCCAATCTACTTTTTTACCATTCACTTTGACCGATTTGATGTTGGAATAATTCACAGGAATCTGCATTTCCAGCGAAACCGGATTTTGATACTTTGATTTAAATAAATACTCCGTCTTTTTTGAAGTTCTGGTAAACTGATATTCCCAATCAGGAAGTTTCAGCTCGGCAGAATTCCAGCCTTTTGGGAAACCAGGTTTGATGCTGATTTTATTTTCCAATAAATTCGGATAAACTCCAAAAAGTCCTTCTGTTAGAGTTCTTGAAGCCACGCCAATCGGGTCAGCAAAATCTCTATACAATTCACCACGGAACGCATCGTAATGAGAAAGCTGTTCAAAATTCCCCGGACTGATGCCGTAATACATCGATTCTACAAGATTTCCTTTCCAAAGTTGATAGGCATCTTCTGTTCTTCCGGCTTGCCAATACGCCAAAGCAGTCTGTAAATTTTCTGCCAAAGCGACATTGTTAATCGACCAATCGTAAGGTTGCCAATTAGTTGTGGAAAGTGTGTAGTAGTCTTTTTTTTGAACACCTTTTACCATCACCGGAATTTTAGGCGTATGATTATTAATGTATTGTAAGTTTTGGTAATCCTCAAATTCATTCAGAATAAACGCATCCGAAACGTGGTAAATCGACCAGATTCCAGGTTTATCGTGAACGATTTGATTGCCCAAAGCATCTTTGTATTCAGCAAAATAACCTTTGTCTTTTATCCAAAGCTGGTTTTTCATTGCTTTTAAAATCGCATCAGCTTCCTGTTCGTAAGATTGCGGGTTTTGGCCGATAATTTTTGCCAGTTTTGCCATTTCACGGTTGGCTCTGTAATTATAAGCCGAAGTATGCGTCACTTTTCCACCCGAATATTGCAGGGCATCACTCGCCCAAATCGCAGCATACGCATCGTACAAATCGCCACGTTTGAAATTTCGTTTTTCCCAATCCATATGACGAACCATCGTCGGCCACATTTTTTTCAGGAATTCTTTGTCACCGGTGTAATTGAAATGCGAAAACATCTGGTCAAAAAACACCAGATTCATATCGTAATGATGCGGTTTTGTATTGTCATTCGGGTTTCTGGAAATGTATCCGCTTGAAAAAACAGAAGTTCCCATTTTTTCTTCGTGACGGGCAAGATGACGCATTGTATCCATTTCTACCGGTGCAAAATCGGGTTTCAAAACTTGCGAATTGGCGTAACTTTCAAAATGTTCTTTTGCTCTGTCGTGCCAGCTCAAAGCATCGGCTGTGTAAGCGCCACGCCACGCATTCAGTCGCATTCTCCAGGCAACGGCGCCGTGAAGAAAGGTCGGACTTTCCCAAATACCATCTGTTGCAACCGCTAAATTGGCTCCGAATTGAGTTAAATCTGCATCAGGAGTTTTTAGCTGAATTCTATTCGTTAATGTTAAGCGGGATTTTTCTGCTTCATTAAATATGTTTTTCAACTCTTCATCCGAAAAATTCTTATCCGATTTTCCCTTTGTAACCTGAATATAAACCGGTTGTTTTTGTAAAGAATACGAAGCGTAAACAATTGGATATTTTTCGTTTTTATTTTGAGTGAACTCACTGAGCTTTTCTAAAGTTTTTGCATCGGTCAATTGAAGAGAATTGACATTTGAAAAATTTCCGCTGACGATTTGAGTTTCTTTTTTCTTGTTTAAATAATTGAGTTGAAATTGGTTTTTACTAATTTTATATTCATTAATCAGACAATATTCAGGCAATAAATAAAACCCGGATTCCGGGTCTGCGCCGATGTCGCCGTTTCTGCTGAATGTTGTTCCGCTCGCACCGCCGTAAACTGCGTAAATTTTTGTGGAAGAATCTACATTGACGGTTTCCATTTTTAAAACCAACCCTTCTTCTTTAGCCTGTGCCAAAACCGTCAGTTTTAAAGTTCCTGTTCCAAGAATTCGATCTTTGATTTCATACAGCATCGAACCCGGACGATAACGTGTCTCGATTTTATCAGCCTGAATTAATTTTTTAATTGAATTTCCTTTTTGGATAACGAATTGAAGGTTTCCGCCCATTCCAGGAAGATACAATGCGAATTCCGGCAAATCTCCCGCTTCAACACGAGATGCACGGTTGTCGCCATACAGCGCACGGTTGAATCTGTATTTTCCGTTGACCAATAAAAAATCGCCTTTGTCTTCCTTGTAATGCAGTTCACGCTCGTTGTTCTGCCAGTGTTTCGACTGGGAAAACGAAAGTGAGAATGCCGACAAAACAAGCAGTCCGGCGAAAATGGTTTTTCTTCGCATTATAATTTTTAAATTATTCTATAGTTATTTTGGAACACAAAGTTCACAAAGATTTTTATCATAACATTCAATAATTTAGGTTCACAAAGCCGCTTCGCTTAAATAAGCATTTTTGAAGAATTAAATTATTAATGATTTTTTATAACGTATAAAACTGATTGTCATCCAGTTTTATGGTTTTAACTCGGTTAATGGCTGTCCGTTAACGGTTACATTTTTTAAAGTCACATTTTTCAGGTAATCTACTTTGTAGGGAATCTGAACGCCGGTCATTTTAGCATTAATCATTGTGAAATCCGTTACAGGAGAAGATTCATAGGCGTCAGAAAAAACAGCATATTTTCCACCTTTATCAACCGTTAAATTCTCAACCCAGATATTTCTGATGGTCGGAATATGGTTTCCAGGCTTTTCATAATGCATATTGAAACGAACAGCAGCTTCTTTGTAAGCACCCACTTTTGTATTGTAGAAAAATACGTTTTCGATTGTTCCGCCTCGGCTTGAGCTGGTTTTTATTCTTAAAGCACGGTCAAGATTTTTGCTGTCCATCACGTTTCCGATGGCGTAAATATTTTTTGCTCCGCCTGCAATTTCGCTTCCGATTACGACACCGCCGTGACCGTCTTTCATTTCGCAGTTTTCGATAATGTGGTTTTCCGCAGGTCTTCCGATATCTCTTCCGTCTTCGTCTCTCCCTGATTTGATGGCGATACAGTCGTCTCCGGTATCGAAATAGGAATCTTTAATCCAGACATTTTTACAGGCTTCAGGGTCGAAACCGTCGTTGTTCGGTCCGTGGCTGATTACTTTTACTCTTTCAATCAAAACATTTTCACACAAAACCGGATTCAAATTCCACATTGGAGAATTTTTAACCAAAACATCTGCCATATAAAAGTTTTTTGACTTGTAAGGCTGAACGAAATTGGGTCTTAAATACCATCCGTCCCCAAAAATTCTTTCTCTTGCAGGAGTTCTATTAGCCATATATTCGTGAAGCTTCGCTCTCGCAGGATTTTGTCTTCCCGGACGGGATGTGTTGTAACCATATTTTGTAGCACCACACCAGAACCACCAGTTGTCTAAATCTGAATTTCCGTCTAAAGTTCCTTTTCCTGTAATGGCGATGTTCTCTTCTTCGTAGGCATAAATTAAAGATGAATAATTCATACATTCCATTCCTTCCCAACGGGTGAAAACGATAGGGTAGTCGTTGCTGTCCTGACTGAACAAAATGGTTGAACCATCGCTCAAATGAAGATTGACATTAGATTTTAAATAAATTGCTCCAGTCAAAAATATTCCGTTTGGAACGACAACTCTTCCGCCACCTTCTGCATTGCATTTTTCAATTGCTTTTTTGAACGCTTCCGTATTTTTTGTTTTTCCGTCACCAACAGCTCCAAAATCAGTTACCAAGTAATCCACTTTTCTGAATTCGGGTTTTTTAATTTGCTTTTTTAAAGCTTTGATTTCTTTTAAAGGTTGCTTTGCGGAAGTCCACGGTCTATATTGTGCCGAAAGTGGTATTGATAGTAGAAATGCGAAGAGAATTAAGGTAAGCTTTTTCATAATGTCTGCAATTGTTAGTTTAAAAGAAGTATTTGTTTCTTTTATTAATCGCAATCTAAAATAATTGAAACTAAAAATTATCCTGCACTGTCGGTATGAACAAAAATATATAAATTTTATTAAAATTAATTAAGTTTCATTGTAATCGATTGCGCTTATTCAAAGATTAAAAATGTTTTCTCATCATTAAGTTACGAAATCTGAGTTGTTCTGAAAATTAAGGATATTTTGGTTAGTGCCTTATCAAAGGTAATATTTTATCTGTTTTGTCCACTCTTTAATCTCTATTTTTGCATCATCATTTTATTTCAATTTAATACAGACAATTTCACTTGAATAATATAAAATATTACTTAGCTGCAATACTTGCTTTTTCTGTTTGGGGAACATTTAGTTTGGTTTTAAAGCCACTGCATACCTACTCATCATTTGATATTCTTTTTTATCGTGTTTTCAGCTGTGCCATTATTATGACAGTAGTTTCTGTTGTTTTCAAAAGAGAAAAAATAAAAAATAATGTAATTTTTTTTAAATCGCTACCGAAAAAGAACAGAAGAAAAATGATTGTCTTAAATGTTGGAAGCAGCATTCTGTTGACAGCAAACTGGTTTTCATTTATTTATGTGATGAATCATATCAGTGTGCGGGCAACTTCTGTAGCTTATTTGGTGTGTCCGATTATTACAACCATACTTGCTTATTTTCTGCTGCGTGATAAATTGTCAAAAATGCAATGGCTATCGGTATTTCTGAGTTGTATAGGTTGTGTTCTGCTTTCTTATGCCAACATGATTGATATGTTTTACAGCAGTCTGATTGGTTTTACTTACGCTGCTTATTTGATCAGCCAAAATAAGAACAGTCAGTTTGATAAATTTCTGGTTCTCAACTTTCATATTTTACTATCAGCGCTTATTTTATTGCCGTTTTTTCCGGCTTTCTCTGGGCCGATTCCTACTGATTTTAAATTTTGTTTCTATGTTGAAATCATCGCTGTACTTTACACTATTGTTCCGTTATTGCTGAATTTATTTGCATTAAGTGAAATAGCTTCATCAAAAGTGGGAATGATTTTAAACATCAATCCAATCATCGCTTTTGTTTTGGCCGGAGTTGTTTATCATGAGCCTCTTGGCACTTTGCAGATATTTTCTTATGCCCTGGTATTCTTGGCTGTGATTGTGTTTAATGGCAATCAGATTTTTAAAATAAAAGATTCAAACGCGAATTAATTTTTGAATATTTGTAAATTAATTTCAAGTTTACATCGATAATAATTATTTTATTTACATTAATCTTCATCCATCAACATCTGAAATCGTTCAATAAAAAGTCCGACATGATAACCATCCATTAATGCATGATGCCCGTGGATAGAGATGTTCATTGTTTTAATGCCATTGGTATCCATCATTTTTCCAAAAGAAATTTTCGGACAGCTGTCTGAAATAGAAAACTTTCTTGCATGTGAAATCGAAGTGAAATTTAACCAAGGAACAGCAGAAAAATGAATCACATTATCTCCTCCTTTTGCAGGAAGCAAAGTGTTTGATAATTTCACTCTTTCAATTTCGTTTTTGGCAATGGTTTGAAAGACAGACTCATCAGAATCATAATCGATGTATGAAAAACCAAAAGTATTGTTTGGACGGTTGATCGTTGCCGAAGCGTGAATAACATCATATAGAAACGGCTGATTTTCAACAATTCGATATCTGAAATTTTCAATTTCGTTGGCTGCTTTTATGGCTCTGTACAGATAATAGAGGAAAAAAGAATGATTTTTTTCTTTGGCAGATTGGTAGGCTTTTGTACAATCTATGCTCACCGTAGTTCCGAAAAAAGGCTCTTCAAACTGAGAGAAAAAAAGATATTGCTCTTTGCGATCCCATTCGTTGATTGATATTAATGTCTTCATTTTTAGTATGTATTATTGTTATTTTGAAAAATAAAATTGATTGTTTTTTATATTTGCATGTTTTACAGCAGCAAAATTCTTAAATACCCAAAACAATAAAAAGGACATTTGTCCCTGACATCCGATGTTAAGAACCAATCAGGCATTTTTGGCCTATGTAAGCGATCTTTATGAGAAGCAGAACCGCAAAGAAGATATTATTGTAAGATCTTTTGAGGAAGGGGAGTTGCTGGTGTCTCAAAATGAAGAGGTTAACAAAGTAATACTTTTGAGAAAAGGCATTGCAAAATGCAGCATGACAGAGAAAAACGGAAAAGAATATATCCTTGAATTTTCAGGAAGTGGAGAAATTATTGGCGAACTAGAGAGCATTCGTGAAGTAAAAGCATTATGTACGATTGAAGCCCTAACAGGGGTACAGGTTTATTCCATTTCGATTCCTTATTTCAGGAAACTTCTAAAAGAAGATATTGTTTTCAATGGGTTTTTGTTGAATGTTTTTGCAGAACGCATAGCCAATACTTCATCGCGCGCCTCGTATCAACAGCTTTACACTGCCGAGGAAAGTCTAAACAGGTTATTAGAACTTCAATCTGAACAGGATATAAAAATTTCAAAAGAAAATATGGCTGCTTATCTCGGAGTTTCGGTGAGAAGCTTAAACCGAAGCTTGAAGAGCTTAATGAATAAAAACAAATAGTATTTCAAGATAAAATCATTATTGACTTTCATTTAATTCTTTCTTTGTAATGGCAAGAATATCCATTTCTCGATGATTGTAAATTATCTTTTTATACAAAGTCATTCCGTTTTTTGCAGCTATTTTTTTCGAGTTTTCATTTTCAGGAAAAATCATTGAGATTAATCGATCATGAAAATTATTTTCAAAAGCAAATTCTTTACATTTCTTAGCGCTTTCCAATGCAAAACCCATTTTTCTGAAATCGGGAAGAATAGAGTAGGCAATTTCAAGTTCAAATGTATTATCAACTTCCCGTACCAAAAGTCCGCATTGACCGACTAACTGATTGGTTTCTTTACAGATGAGAGCGTTTTGTCCGCAAAGATCATTTTCATAACGGTGAAAAGTCTATTCAAACCATTTTTCACAACATTCTTCGGGATTTTTAAACTCAGACATTCCAAGAAGCTTTGTAGTTTCTTCATCTTTAAATAGTTCGATCCAAATTTCAAAGTCAGATTGCTCCAATTTTCTGAACCTGAGTCTTTCGGTTTCCTGATGGTTTAAAAGAAATTTCATTGTTGATGGTACATAGAACGTTTATTAATCTACCAAATTTAGAGTATAAATCAGTAATTAAAATATTTATCAATCAATTTTCATAGAAGAATGCACTGATTTTTAAGATTTAAATTAAATAATTCACGTTTAGCATTAAATTTTTTCTTCAATGTTAGGCTGGATGCATCTGAAAACATATATTTGCAGCCTAAATTTTTATAGACATGAAAGAACTTATTGAAAAAATCAACGCAGAATTCGAAGCGTTTGCAACTGAAGCAAACCAGCAATCAGAAAAAGGAAACAAGGCAGCAGGTACTAGAGCTCGTAAATCAGCTTTGGAATTGAGCAAATTGTTCAAAGAATTCAGAAAAGTTTCTGTAGAAGAATCTAAAAAATAATACAGACTCGGCCGGCTTTTTTTAGCCGGCTTTTTTTTCTCAATTTTTCAAGGTTTTATTTACTTTAGGTCTCCGCTTCATCACAGAAAGATACGATGATGTGAAAGCAGAAAGGCTTTTGTAACCTACTTTAAAGGCAATTTCGCTCAGTGTGAATTGTTTTGAATCAATTAGTTCTACACTTTTCACAATTCTGATCAGCTGTATATATTTCTTCAGACTGATTCCCGTTTCAGATTTAAAGATTCTTTGCAGAGTTCTGGCAGACATATTTCCTTTTTCGGATAAATCTTCAATGCTTAAGTGTTGTTTAAAATTGACATTAATAAAATTGCAAACTGCCGTCAGCCTCGAATCTACAGGCGCCGGAATCTGAAGGAAATTAGTTTCATTGCAAAAATTAGGTAAACTTGTCAGAATTGCATTCATAAAAGTGCCTTGTTCTGCATCTTCAGTCAGCAGTTTATTCCATTTTGAAGCGTACAAGAGCATTTCTTTCAAAACCGAAGGCGTGGGAAAGACATGGACATCCTTAAAGAAATCATTCTCTAAACCTTTTTTAAATAAAACAACCATCAGCGTTACCGTTTCAGATTCTGAAGCAATTCTGTGCTTTTTAGTACCCGGAATCCAGATGACATGATTTTGAGGAACGAGATATATTTTTTGATCAATATGAAAATACTGATAGCCTTCTTCTACAAAAGTAAGCTGCGAACGCTCGTGGAAATGCTCGTAATCATCATGCTTCCAGTTTTTTTCGTACCAAACATAAACGTCTTTCTCGATGGAGTCAGAAAAATATCCCGGAATTTCTTCCGATAAACTGCATTTTGTTTTGGCGTTTTGCATATTGTTTTTGGCAAAAATAATGAAAATAGCATTCTTAATTTTGTACCATCAATTATTTAAAGTTTTTATGAAAAAGCCAAAAGGAATTTTTACATTCATTCTTCTATTTTTAATCACAAATATTATGCTGGCACAAGACAATAAAACAAAAGTACTGGTTTTGATTCATTCTGATAATGGCGGAACTTACGAATTGGCAAAAGAAATTTCCAAAGGAATTGAGACTGATGGAAATACGAAAGCAATCATTAAGCTTGTAAAATCATCATCACATGAAAAGCTGAAAGATTTTCCAATTGCTTCTGTGGAAGAATTAAGTTCTTATGACGGAATCGCCTTTGGTTCGCCTGTTTATTTCGGAAATATAAGCACTGGTATGAGCGAATTTCTTGCTAAAACAGTGAATCTATGGACAAATCATGAATTAGAAGGAATGCCTGCGACGGTTTTTATGTCTGCAGGAAGTGGTGCAGGAAATGAACTGGCCGTTCAGGCATTTTGGAATAGTCTTGCAGTTCACGGAATGGTTTTGGTCTCAAACGGGATTCGCGGTAATGATAAAATTGATTCTACAATTCCGCAGGGAAATACGGTATTGGGAGTAACCAATTTAGCTTCAGTGAAAAACGTGCAGCGACCAAGTGAAAGCGAAAGGACTTTAGCAAGAATACAGGGAGAGAATTTCGCAAAAGTCACTTCAGCTTTAAAAGGTACTTTTCAAAAGAAAGTGACGAAGGAAGATTTAAAAACAGAAACTGTTAATGCCATTTTAAAGAAGAAAAACATCGTACTGCCAAGCGTCCCAAAGCCGGCAGGGAATTATCAGCCTTATGTAAGATCCGGAAATCTGGTTTTCATTAATCAGGTGGCTTTAAAAGATGGAAAGATTCTCAATCCCGGAAAACTGGGTGTTTCAGTGGATGAAAATCAGGTGAAGGAAGCTACAAAACAGACGATGCTTAATGTTTTGGCAGTGTTGAAAGATGCAGTTGACGGAGATTTAGACAAAGTTAAAAAAGTCGTTCAGCTTACCGGAATTTTTAATACGAAAGACGACTACATAAAACATGCAGATTTGATGAATGTCGCTTCAGATCTCGCAGTGGAAGTCTTTGGTGAGAAAGGAAAACATGCGAGAGCAACGTTGGGTGCTTCATCAATTCCTGTGAATTCTTCGGTGGAAATTCAGGCTATATTTGAAGTCGAATAAGTGTAGAAAACCGTTAAAGAAAATTAAATATTCACAAATACTATTAAATATATCAAACCTCGTTGAAATGTAACCTGTTTTGAATTTATATTTGCTCCGCTAATAACCAATAGCGGAGTTTATTATGAAACATATTTCCTTTCTTTTTGTCTTTTTATCAGCAGTCCTTTCTGCTCAGAAGATTCAGATTGTCGACGTTGAAAACGGTCAGCCAATCGCCAACGCAAGGATTCTTTTATCAGACCAATTGCTTTACACCAACGAAGATGGTTTTGCGCCTGTTGATGAGAATTCTAAAGATTTTGAAGTCTCTGCTTCAGGTTTCAAAAAAGAAATGATCAAAAACTTCAGTGCTGTGATTAAACTTCAGCCTGCTTTTAAAGATATTGAAGAAGTGAAAATTATCGACGTAGATATTAAAGCCCTGTTTGAGGATCTTTATAAAAATTATCACAAGAGATATTACGACGAACCTTCCTTGTACGATATCACCTTTAAATCTAAGGGTTTTAATAATGATAAGCTTTTTTTTATGGTCATTGCAGAAGCCAAGCTGTGGAGCAAAAACAATGCATACAATTTCAAATATGGCTATAAAAAAGATTATGATGAAATGTTGCAGATGCAGCTCAACAACGTAAAATACTATAAGAAGAATGAGTCTGAAAGTATTTTTAACATCAAGACCAAAGAGTTTAATCACGAAGAGATGGGTAACTATTTTTTCAGCTATGAAATCTACAGAATGCTCATGAATATGAGAATGAAGAATTCAAAAAGTGTTGGAAGATTATTATCTGAAGACGGAGATCTGCAGTTGATTGGTGTTAAGATAAAATCAGAAAGCGGTATTGAGATCGAAGGGGAAATTACCTATGATAAAAAAGATAAAGTAATCACATTATATGATCTTAATTATATGCAGGGTGGCTTTCCTGCTTATAAAAAAGTAAATACAGACGGTAAAGAATTCGAATACCAGCTGGGCAATGCAAATGTGACTTTCGACTTTTACAAGAAAGAAAAGAAATATATTCAGGCACTGAAGAAGACTTCGGGAGAAAAATTTTTTATCATGCATAATGGTAAAAAAGATGAGAGAAAATTCAGCACAGAAATTATTTACAATACGTTTGCAAAATCTGACAAGAAAGGATTGACATCCAAAGTCGATTTCACTAAAAGCATTTGGGAAAATATTCCTGTAAAAGAAGACAGAGAATCCACGGTTTTGCTCTCAAAAGAAGAGCAGGAGTTTATCAACCAAAAATAATATCCTATGAAAAATTTAGTTTTATCAGCTTTTATCTTGTCGGTTTTTTTATCTAAAGCGCAGACGCACCGCTTCATTTATGATGTGGAATACAAAAAAGATTCGACACAAAATACCACCGTTAAAGAAAATTATCACTTGGATATTGAACCTAAAAGCGTGAAATATTATCCGCGTGATTTCTTTATTGGAGATTCTTTGGTTACGAATAATCTGCAGATCGCAAAGGGTACCAAATTCAATACTTCTCACATTATTGCACACCAAATTGGTTCAGCAGATTATGATTATTATGATGTTCTCGAAAATGTGGTGTTGAAACTTCCGTCAAAAGACATTCAGGAGTGGAAGCTGACTGACGAAAAAAAGAAGGTGAAAGATCTTAATTTACAAAAAGCGACCACGAATTGGGGCGGAAGAAACTGGATTGCCTGGTTTACTGCTGATATTCCTTTCCAGGAAGGACCCTACAAATTTCACGGACTTCCCGGTTTGATTGTAGAATTGTTTGATGATAAAAATAATTACAAATTTGAACTGGTGAAAACTCAAAAGATTGCAACACCCAAAAGCAATATATACATCGATCATATGCTTAAAAACAGTGTGGCGGTTGATGACAAAAAATACAGAGATTCTAAGTTGAAGTATTATGACTCGCCCGTTAATTATTTAAGGAATGCAACACAGCAAACCCGATCCAGTGATGAATTTTATCTGAACGACGGAACCAGAGTCGGACAGGCCAACTCACGCGAAGTCAACGAAAGATTAAAAGAATCCATAAGAAAATATAACAACCCGATTGAGCTCGAGAAAGCGATAAAATATCCGTTATAGTTTATGGGTAATGAATAATGGGTAATTAGTAATGACTGAGAAATTCATTATATTATCACATCTAGTAATATTGTAATGATATAATCTGTGCAAATCTGAGCCATCTGTGGGAGAAATAAAATACATTTCACACAGATTGCACAGATTTTTTATTGTTTAAAAATGACGATTTCAAAATTGACAGTCATGAGCTTTAAGCATTAATAGAATAAGTAAGAATTTTAATTTTCATTAAATAACTTTATCTTTATGGCAATCAATAAAAGTATGAAGATAAACACCTTTTTTGCAGTTCCTGCAGTAGTTTTGGCGAGTCAGTTTGGCCATGCACAATCCACAGAACAGAAATTAAATCCTATTGTTGAAAATTTTGTTAATGAAACGAATAACCATTCTCAGCTGGAAGATATGGCATTCGAGTTATTAGACGGAATCGGCCCTCGTTTGGTCGGAACTCCCGAAATGCTCAAATCAAATGAATGGACTGCCAATAAATTAAAATCATGGGGGATTGATGCAAAACTTCAGCAATTCGGAACCTGGAAAGGATGGCAAAGGGGGACAACGCATGTGGATATTGTGTATCCAAGAATGAAGTCGCTTTCGGCAACACAGTTAGCGTGGAGTCCGTCAACAAAAAAGCCGGTGGAAGCACAAGTGATCGTTCTTCCTAAAGTTTCTTCAAAAGCAGAATTTGATCAGTGGCTTCCTTCTGTAAAGGGAAAAATTGTTTTGATGGCGCAGTATCAGAAAATCGGTCGTTCAGATGAGCAGATCAAAGAATTTGCAACTCCTGAATTATATGAAAAACTGAAAGCCGAAAAAGAGCAGGCTTCAAAAGACTTCCGTGATTATGTAAAAAATATAGGGTATGATAACAATACACTTCCTGAAGCTTTGGAAAAAGCAGGTGCTGCAGGAATTGCGATTTCAAACTGGACGGGAATTATGGGAGCCAACCGTATCTTTGGAGCCAAGACTTCCAAAATTCCGATGATTGATATTGAGTTGGAAGATTACGGAATGCTGTACAGAATGGCCGAAAAAGGAACGAAGCCCAGAATCAGGATAGATGCACAATCGAAAGTTCTTCCTGATACCAAAACATTCAATACCGTTGGGATGATTAAAGGTTCAGAAAAACCTGAAGAATATGTGATTCTTTCAGCTCACTTAGACTCTTGGGACGGTGCTCAGGGCGCAACAGACAACGGAACCGGAGTTCTGACGATGCTTGAAACCATGAGAATTCTTAAAAAATATTATCCGAATCCTAAGAGAACGATTGTTGTCGGATTGTGGGGAAGTGAGGAGCAGGGATTGAACGGTTCGAGAGGTTTTGTAGCAGACAATCCTGAAATCATCAAAGGAACTCAGGCAGTTTTCAATCAGGATAACGGAACGGGTAGGGTGATCAATATTGCGGGTCAGGGCTTTGTAAAATCTTACGATTATATCGGAAAATGGCTGAATGCAGTTCCTAAAAATGTACGTGACCACATCAAAACAGATTTCCCAGGAATGCCGGGTGGAGGAGGTTCTGACCATGCATCATTCGTTGCGGCAGGAGTTCCCGGATTTTCTTTAAGTTCATTAAACTGGGGGTATTTCGGGTATACGTGGCATACCACGAAAGATACGTACGATAAAATTGTTTTTGATGAGGTTAAAAGTAATGTGATTCTCACTGCAACTTTAGCTTACATGGCATCTGAAGATCCTGAATTTACGAGCAGAGAACGCAGAACAATGCCATCGGATGATAAAGGAGACATCGCAAAATGGCCGGAAGTAAAAGAACCGAGAAGAGATTCTAAAGATTATAAATAATAGAAAAGTAGCTTGACATCAAGCTACTTTTTTTGTCCTAACAGTTTTTTAATTTCTAAAAACTGAGCTTCTTTGATAATATAGGTTTTGCAGAGTTTATTGTTCATGTGCATCGCAAAATTGGTCTCTTTATGTTTGATTCCTAAGATTTCGTTTGGTGCTGCAGGAATGAAATCATCAACAACAGGATAAAATACGATCAGGCATAAAATATTCCTCCAAAGTGATTTTAAGATTCCGGGATGTTTTCCGTCATCATCGATTACTTTCATGTTAAATATTTTTTTACCTAAAGTTGTCCCCCAGATAGTTTCTGTCAGAGTTCCAAATACAATTACGGAGGGAAGAGAATAGAGGAGTGAGAAAAAAGCTTCTTGTTGAAGAACAAAATAAAAGATTAAAAAAAGCGGTATTGTGTCAATTATTTTCGCTAGGATTCTTTGTTTCATTTCCTTCAAATTCGGCTTTGTAAGACAAATCATATTCAAAAGTATTATAAATAGGATTTCCCACCTTATCAAAAGTTTGAGTAGGTCTGTGAATGACTTTCTTTATTTTAAGTTCTGAAATTTTTCTCATTTAAAATGACATAGGAGTCAGGAGCGTTAAGAAAATTCTTATGTTTGAAGCGCGAATCAAGTTTAGAAGCGAAGAACAAAACATGAATTCGCGCAAGTTTTAGAATTTTTAGTGATCAGCATTATTTTTTAGCTACAGAATCCAAGTCTTGTCCCGAAGTTTCGGGATTGTTTCTTTTGCTTCAAGGCAAAAGAAAACTAAAGTATCATACTCAACTGAATTCTCTTTCTCGCTTCATCCACCTCCGTTACTCTCACCTGAACATGCTGATGCAGCTTCACCACTTCATTCACATCCGAGACAAAAACGTCTTTCAACTGGGAAATATGAACCAACCCGCTTTCTTTAATTCCTAAATCTACAAAACATCCGAAAGCGGTAATATTATTAACGATTCCAGGAAGAATCATTCCGATATTTAAATTTTTAATGCTCTTTACATTAGGATCAAACTCAAATACTTTTGTTGCCTTTCTTGGATCTAATCCTGGCTTTTCAAGTTCTTTTAAAATATCTTTTATTCCTAAAATACCAATGGTATCATTGATGTATTTTTCAGGTTGAACCAAAGCGATTTTCTCTTTATTGGCAATCAGTTCATCGGTTTTTATACCTAAATCTTTCGCCATTTTTTCAACAATTCCATACGCTTCCGGGTGAACGGCTGAATTGTCTAACGGATTTTTAGCATTTGTAATTCTGATGAAAGCTGCCGCCTGCTGATAGGCTTTCTCACCTAATCTCGGAACTTTCTTCAGTTGTTTTCTGTCTTCAAAAGCTCCGTTTTCTGCACGGTAATTCACAATGTTTTCAGCCATCTTTTCGCCGATTCCTGAAACATAGCTTAATAGAGATTTACTTGCGGTATTTAAATTAATTCCCACTGAATTTACACATCTCATCACGGTAGAATCCAGTTCATTTTTCAATTGAGCTTGGTCTACATCGTGCTGATATTGTCCGACTCCAATTGATTTTGCATCGATTTTAACCAACTCTGCCAAAGGATCAGAAAGTCTTCTTCCGATTGAAACGGCTCCACGAACCGTCACATCAAAGCTCGGAAATTCATCTCTCGCAATTTTACTTGCAGAATATACTGAGGCGCCGGCTTCCGAAACCACAAAAACCTGTAAAGGCTTATCAAAAGCAATTTTCTTAATGAAAAATTCTGTCTCACGGCTCGCTGTTCCGTTTCCGATCGATATTGCCTGAATATGATAAGCATTCACCATCGAGCGGATCTTCTTCATCGCCATTCCGCTTTCGTTCTGCGGAGCGTGAGGATAAATCGTTTCATTGTGGAGTAAATCTCCTTTTTCGTCCAGACAGACAACTTTGCATCCACTTTTATAACCCGGGTCGATGGCTAAAATTCTTTTTTCACCTAAAGGCGGTGCCAATAAAAGCTGACCTAAATTTTCAGAAAATATTTCGATCGCCTTTTTATCCGCTTTTTCTTTGGCTTCCTGTAAAGTTTCGTTCGAAATCGCAGGTTCCAAAAGTCTTTTGTAAGAATCTTTGATAGCTAAAGAAATCTGTTCAGAACTTTCATTTCTGGATTTGATAATGGCATTTTCTATAAAATCTAAAGCTTCATCTTTATCAATTCCGATATTCGTTTTTACAAAACCTTCTGCTTCTGCTCTCAGCATTGCTAAAAGTCGATGAGAAGGCGTTCTGTTGAGGCTTTCTTCCCATTCAAAATATTGTGAGAATTTCTGAGCTCCGTCTTCGTCTTTTTTAGATTTTACCAGTTTAGAAGTGATTATTGCTTTCCGTTGAAAAAGTCGGCGGAGATTTTTACGGACATACATATTTTCATTGATCCATTCTGCCATGATGTCTCTTGCTCCCTGCAAAACCTCTTCTTCAGAAGGAACCTGATCATTTACATATTTTGAAACCAAATGCTGCAGTTCATTCGCTTTTTGGCTCATAATAATTTTGGCTAAAGGTTCCATACCTTTCTCTTTGGCAGCATCAGCTTTGGTTTTTCTACGCTTTTTGAAAGGTAAATACAGATCTTCCAACTCCTGAATATCAAAGCTTTCCTCAATTCTTGCTTTTAATTCTGAGGTTAAAGCATTTTGTTCTTCAATTGATTTTAAAATACTTTCTTTTCTCTTTACAATTTCTTCAAATTGCTTATTTAATTTAAAGATATTTTCAATCGCAACCTCATCCAGATTACCCGTCGCATCTTTTCGATACCGCGAAATAAATGGAATGGTGCAATCTTCAGCAAGCAACTTTAAGGTAGCATTGATGCTTTTTTCGGATATATTGAGAGCACTTTTAATGTATTCGGTAGTATTCATTCTTCATTTTTGGAAGTGCTAAAATACTGACTTTTTTAGACTATTAAAATTTGATTCCAATTAAAAAAAAGAAAACCAACTAAAGAATGTAATTGGTTTTTGAGAATCATATTTAATTATTTTAAAATATCGTTGTAATAGAGTGGAGTATCGGTTTCTTCGTCAAATCCGATAATGATTACTTTAAAGCTTTTTGCATCATCGTTGTTATAGAAATTGATTTTTGTAGGCTCTTTTGGTTGATTCGGCAGATAAGGATTCCAATATAAAGTGCTACGACTATCTTTGGAAATGCTTTTAGGATCAATGTCATCATAAATTTCATTTTTGAAAGGTTCTTCTTTATCATAACCTTTCAGCGTCATTTCTTTTAATGTTTTTGATTGACTGTTATCGGGAATAGAACCAGTAATGCCACCTCGGCGAAGATATATTAAGATGGCTCCGTTTTGTCCACTTGAGCTTCCTCCAAAAGATCCCCTGATTACCTTTATCATTGCTACTTCACTTGCTGAAATCATAGCAACCTGGGAGGGGTCAGATTTCATTTCGTCAATAAAAATATCTACAGCGCCTCGCCCCATTCCTGAACCACGCATTGTAGCTGTAACAATTCCACCTTGTCTGTTTATTGTAAGGCCTGGTACTCTGCCTTCAAGCCATTGAAGAATATTTGAAAAAGAGGAAGCATTGTGTTCGTTTACAAAATCAAAAACCATTTCATTGATGCCTTTAAATAATGGACCGCTCAATTCTTCATTCAGTTTTTTTGTTTTGTTGATATTATCAACCGTTATTTTAACTTCTTCAATCTCAGTAATTTTTTCATAAATAATTTTTTCTGAAGATAAATTAGAAATAGATTTGAAAACTTTTATTGGAATTGGCTCATTGGGAATACGGTCAACGAGCTTCATTCTACTTGATGGAAGTTCTTTTTTGTAAGGTATAAAACTGAAATTAGGCTGGGAAAAAACCTGAGTACTTTGGATGTCTTTTTTGTCATTGCTGTTTAGCTGGTAAGAAAAAGCTAATGCATCTTCGAAAAAAAGATTATTTAAAGTGAACATACCCGTAGAATCGGTTTTTACCTGATGAAATTTCATCCCAGAATCTGGATACTTGAAAATTAAGTTGAGATCAGAATTAGCAGCTGGTTTACCTTGTGACATTACTTTACCTTTGTATGAGATATAGGATTGTGGATTGTTCTTTATGACAGGGAAATTTCCGGAAATGATATTTTTCCATTGAAACCGCTTCCATGTTTCAGAAATCATAAGTGCATCCAATGCTTCAGGATTACTGTTTTTTTCAAAATATTGTGCTGGTCTGATAAGGTTTGGATTCAAATCTCCAACAAGCCAGAGACTACTCAAAAAACTGTTTTCATCTTCCAAACTGATAGTTTCCCCATCTGATATAGAAATACTGTAAGTATACAAATTTTGATTTTTTTCAATCAAAAAAGAGTTTTTAGCTCTTTTAGCTTTATCTGAATTTGAGGTCAGATTTGGTTTTTTAATATTTAATATTTGTGGTTGTACAAAACAAATACGCTCTGCCAATACATTTTCTTCGGAATCAAATATAGTAAGTTTTAGAATTCCGTTAACGAGTCTGTCTGTGGATATCGAGGCAGATTGTTCATCTGATAGATTATGAATATTTGCTTTATATACCAAGACATTATTTAATGTACCTAAAATTTTATTGGGCTTGCTTCCGGAAGGTAGATTTTTTGTTTTTATTGTATATTTTACAGCCGTATCTGTACTCTGAACCTGCAGATTAAATCCTGAGGGACTTACTTGTGGCAGGTTGATGATTATTTTTTTTCCTGATTTATCTTCAACGGTAAGCTGATACTGCTTCCCTGCTACAGGTGTTATGCTGAATGATCCTACATTTTGGTCAAAACCTTTAAATTGTACCATAGGTATATCAGGTTTTCCTGTTTCAATAACTGAACCACTCCATTTTGATGGCGTGACACCTTTTGAATGCAGCCTGACGGCAAATTTTGTAGGAATACCGTCAACGAATGTCCCGCTTTCGGGATGCGCTGTGGCTGACCATGTAGTATCTGTATCGGGTTGCAGCTTTTTGAGTGATGTAGGATTGTATATTGTAATTGGTTGCAGATAATTGAAATCATCACTGAAGTTGGTCATCCAAGTTGTATACGCTCGGATGAAATAAACATCTTCCTGTAAGGTATTGGCTAATGAAAAACTTCCGCTTCCTTCACCTTTCAACAAAGGAACCATCTTTTTATCAATCAGCTTTTTATTGCTGTCATACAGCTCTACAAAAAGTGAAGTGGAAATATTGGAACGGTTATACCCATCAAAAACAAATGATTTGAACCAAAGATTTTCTCCCGCTACATAATGATCTTTGTTAAATAGGAGATGAATCTTTTCCTGTGGATATTCCTGTTCAAATTTCTGAATAGCTTTCTCAGCTTGGTCCTGGGCATAAGAAATGCATCCCGCTGATAAAGTAAGTATAAGGGCAATTCTTTTTAAGAAGAAACGGCTCATAGTGTATTGTGTTTTTTTAAATTTTTCTCAAAAATACATTTTTTTCTTACTTTGGAGAAATAATGGGTGTTAACTGTGAGTTTTTTGGTTTGTTAGTAAGAAGGAAGAAATCGAAACAATTATCACAATAAATAGTAGTTTTAATCAATAAAAATGCTAGTTACCCCGCCTTGAATCTTTTGTAAATCAATATACATTATTTTTTTAAAGAATTCACGAATCATTTATAAATAAAAATGCCCCGCAGATAGGCGAGGCGCTAAATGTTTTCACAACGGAATAATCCTTATTGTGAATTGCTTTCGGATACAAATGTAGAAATTAATTATTTAAGCTAATTACTGTTTTCCGTATTTATGTGAATTAATTTCTGTTTAATTTTAGGAACTTCAAATAAACTAGATAGCTATGGTAAAAAATATACTTGGATTGGATTTGGGGGTTTCATCAATAGGGTGGGCTTTTGTTCAGCAAGACGATAAAAATTCTGAGAATAATAAAATCATTAAGTTAGGTGTTCGTGTAAACCCCTTGACTGTCGATGAGCAAATCAATTTTGAAAAAGGAAAGCCTATTACTACTAATGCTAGTAGAACTTTGGCAAGAAGTGCTAGAAGAAATCTTCAAAGATTCAAGTTGAGGAGAGCTAATCTTATTGATGTTTTGAAGAATGGAAATATTCTTAAAGAAGGAGATTTGCTTGCAGAAGTCGGGAAGAATTCTACTTTTCAAACCCAAGAATTGAGAGCGAAATCTGCGAAAGAGAAAATTGACCTTTCAGATTTTATAAGAGTTTTACTTTTAATCAATAAAAAAAGAGGCTACAAAAGCAGTAGAAAAGTAAAGAATGAAGATGAAGGACAAATCGTTGACGGAATGGTTGTTGCTAAAAAATTATATGAAGAGAATCTAACTCCGGGAGAGTATTCTTACCAACTTTTAATGGAAGGGAAGAAGCAATTGCCAGATTTTTACCGTTCCGATTTACAATCTGAATTTGACAAAGTTTGGAATTTTCAAAAACAATTTAATCCTGAAATCTTTGGTGATGAGCTTTATAAAGAATTACAAGGTAAAAATAAAAATGCAACTTGGAAGATTTTAGAAATACCGTTTTCTCTTGTTGGAATCAAACAAATAGGAACTTTACAAGAGAAAAAAATAGAAAAATATTTTTGGCGAAGTAGTGCTGTAAGAAAGCAATTGGATTTTGAAAGCTTAGCTATCGTACTTCAAGAAATTAATAGTAATCTGAATAATTCCAGCGGTTATCTTGGTGCAATCAGTGATAGAAGTAAAGAATTGTACTTCAATAATCAAACGGTTGGCGAATATCTTTATCAGCAACTTAAAGCAAATCCTCATACAAAACTTAAGAATCAGGTTTTCTACAGACAAGATTATTTGGATGAATTTGAAAAAATCTGGGAGACTCAATCAAAATATTATAAAGAATTAACCAAAGAATTAAAAGAAGAAGTTCGGGATGTTGTCATTTTTTATCAAAGAAAACTTAAATCTCAAAAAGGTTTAATCAGTATTTGTGAGTTTGAAAATAGAGAAATTGAAATTACAGAAAACGGGAAAACTAAAAAGAAAACAGTTGGGCTAAAGGTTGCTCCAAAGTCTTCTCCATTGTTTCAGGAGTTTAAAATTTGGCAGGTTCTGAATAACCTGCAGTTTCAAAATTTAGAATCAAAAGAAATTTTTCCAATTGATTTGGAGTTTAAACAATCAATTTTTGATGAAGTTAATATCAAGGGAAGACTTTCTGCAAAGGAAGTTTTAGATATTATGGGTTATTCCGGTAAAGAATGGAAACCTAATTTTAAAGATATTGAAGGTAATAATACCAATGAGAATTTCTATACCGCTTTCTTGAAAATTATTGCCAGTGAAGAAAAAGAGTTTCCAAAAGAGTTTAAACTAACTATTGAGGATGAAATTAAGGTTTCTAAAATTCATTCTTCTGCGGAAATCATAAAACTATTTGTCAAAGAAAAACTGTCCGAGTTAGGAATCAATACATCTATATTAGATTTCAATCCAGAATTGGACGGAACTGATTTTGAGAAGCAAAGTTCCTATCAGCTTTGGCATCTGTTGTATTCTTACGAAGGTGATGATTCTCCTTCCGGAAACGAAAAGCTGTATGAGCTTTTGGAGAAAAAATTTGGCTTTAAAAAAGAACATTCCAAAATATTGGCAGAAATCGGGTTTCCTCAAGACTATGGAAGCTTAAGTTCTAAAGCGATGCGAAAGATATATCCATACGTTAAAGAACATAAGTATAGCGACGCCTGTAATTTAGCAGGATATAATCATTCAAAAAATTCACTGACAAAGGAGCAACTTGAGAATAGAGTTTTGAAAGAGCAATTAGAGATTCTTCCTAAAAATTCTCTAAGAAACCCTGTGGTTGAAAAGATTCTGAATCAAATGATAAATTTGGTAAATGAAGTGTCTAAAGAATATGGAAGACCAGACGAAATAAGAATTGAACTTGCCCGAGAGCTAAAAAATAATGCTGAGGAACGCGCCAATATGACTTCTGAAATTAGTAAAGCGACAATACAGCATCAGAAATATGCAGAAGTTTTACAAAAAGAATATGGGATAAAAGTACCATCAAGAAACGACATTATCCGCTACAAACTGTATTTGGAATTAGCAAGTAATGGTTTTAAAGATTTATATACAGGTCAAAAAATAGAAAAGGAAAATATTTTTACAGATAAATATGATATCGACCATATAATCCCGCAATCCCGCTTTTTTGATGATAGTTTTTCAAATAAAGTTCTAGTTCCAAGAGGTGCAAATCTAAAGAAAGGAAATTTTACAGCATTTGATTATTTGGAGATTGAAGGAAAAGAACAACTTGAAAAATTTCTTAACACCATCAAAGATTTGTTTGATAAAAGTATAATCTCTAAAGCTAAATTTGAAAAACTTCAGAAAAAAGGAATTGAAATAGGCGATGGTTTTATAGAAAGAGATTTACGTAATACGCAATATATTGCTAAAAAGGCAAAAGAAATTCTTTTTGGAATTACCAATTCTGTAATTCCTACAACAGGAAGAATTACTGATAAACTCCGTGAAGATTGGAATTTGGTAAATACAATGAAGGAACTTAATTTAGAGAAATACAGAAAATTAGGTTTAACTGAAACGGTCATTAATTCCAAAGGAGAAGAAAAAGAAAGGATTACCGACTGGACTAAAAGAAATGACCATCGTCATCACGCTATGGATGCTCTTACGGTGGCTTTTACTACGCATAATCATATTCAGTATTTGAATTATCTGAATGCAAGAAAAGATGAGAGTCATAAACAACATAAAGTAATTTCGAACATAGAGAATCTTATTACCAAAGTATTTGAAAAGAAAAATGGTTCTAAGCAAAGAAGATTTATTGAGCCAATTAAAAATTTCAGGATTGATGCAAAAAAGCATTTGGATGAAGTATTGATTTCTCATAAAGCTAAAAATAAAGTTGTTACGAAGAATATCAATAAAACGAAAAAAAATGGTGGGTTAGTTTCAAAAGTTGTACTCACACCAAGAGGGCAACTTCATAAAGAAACCATTTATGGAAGTTCAAAATTCCTTAAAACAAAAGAAGAAAAAGTATCCGGAAAGTTTGATTTGGAGACGATTAATAAAGTTCAGAACGAAAAGTTCAGAAATGCTTTATTGGAACGGTTACAAGAATTTGGAGGAGATTCTAAGAAAGCATTTACAAGCAAAAATATCTTAGTTAAAAAACCAATATATCTAAACGAAGAAAAAACTGAACAAGTTCCTGAAAGTGTCATCCTAGCTTGGTATGAGGTAGGTTACACTATAAGAAAAGCTGTGAATCCAGAGAATTTTAAAGATTACAAAAATCTTGATAAAATTATTGATAAAGGTGTAAAGGAAATATTAAAAAATCGTTTGGATGCATTTAATGGAAATTCGAAAGAAGCTTTTTCTGATTTAGAAAAGAATCCGATTTGGTTAAATGAATCTAAAGGAATTGCCATAAAAACAGTCACGATAACTGGAATCAATAATGCAGAAACTTTGCATTACAAAAAAGACCATTTAGGAAAAGAGATTCTGGATGAGAATGGAAATAAGATACCTGTGGATTTTGTAAGTACGGGAAATAATCATCACGTTGCAATTTATGAAGATACAGATGGAAACTTGCAGGAGCGTGTTATAAGTTTCTATGAAGCGGTTGAGAGAGTAAATCAGGGACTTTCGATTATAGATAAAGTTTATAACCAAAGTTTAGGATGGAAGTTTCTTTTTACAATGAAGCAGAATGAAATGTTTATTTTTCCGTCAGATGATTTTAATCCTAAAGAAATTGATTTGTTAGATGAAAAAAACTTGAGTTTGGTTTCTAAGAATATGTTCAGGGTACAAAAGTTTACAATTAAAGATTACTTTTTCAGACATCATTTAGAAACTAACGTTGAAGATAATATTAAATTGAAAGGAATCACTTGGAGAAGGGAGGGTTTGAATGGAATTAGGAATATTTTAAAAGTAAGATTAAATAATCTGGGGAAAATACTTCAAATAGGAGAATATTAAAACTAAATAGCTATGATAACCCGCTCCATCTACATCGGCAATCCCGCTTACCTCAAGCTCAAAGATGAGCAAATGTATATTATGGAACCTTCCACCAACGAAATGAAAGGGAAAGTTCCTGTGGAAGATTTGGGTTTGCTGATGTTAGACCATTTTCAAATCACCATTTCCCATCAGCTCATTCAGAAAATGATGGGGCAGAATGTAGTCGTAGTCAGTTGCGATTCCCATCATTTACCGCATGGAATTATGTTGCCACTTTACGGTCATACCGAACATTCCGACCGGATTAAAGACCAGTTAGAAGCCAGCGAACCGCTCAAAAAACAACTTTGGAAACAAACCATTGAGTGTAAAATTGAAAATCAAAAAGAAGTATTACGAAGATTAGGAAACTATTATGAACCCATGATTGATTATCAAAATAACGTCAAAAGTGGGGATATTACCAATATGGAAGGTATAGCAGCACAACATTACTGGAAATACCTCATAAGTCTCGATTTTCTGAGACAGCGCTTTGGAGATTCACCCAATCAGTTTTTTAATTTTGGTTATTCGGTTCTCAGAAGTATTGTAGCGAGGGCAATCGTTGAAACCGGTTTGCTTCCGGTTCTTGGGATTTTTCATAAAAATAAATACAATCCGTACTGTCTTGCCGATGATTTAATGGAACCCTACCGTCCTTTTGTTGATTTATTGGTAATGGATTGGCTAACAAATAATTCAAATGTTGAAGATCTGACAAAAGAATTCAAGTCACATATACTGCAGATTGCAACCAAAGATGTGAGAATAGATGATAAAACCAGGCCATTAATGGTTGCTGTAAAAACAACAGCTACTTCTTTGTATAAATGTTACACAGGAGAAAAACGTCTGATCTCTTATCCTGAACTCATATGAATGCCGAAAGGTTTAATGCATACCGAATTATGTGGGTTTTAGTATTATATGATTTGCCGACAGAAACTAAAGCCAATATGAAAGACGCCAACCGCTTTCGTAAATCGTTGCTTGATGATGGTTTTACTTTATTTCAGTTTTCAATGTATGTCAGACATTGTCCGAGTCGAGAAAATGCTGAGGTTCATATTAAAAGAGTCAAATTTATGCTTCCGAAAGCAGGTAAAGTAGCTATCATGTGTATTACCGACAAGCAATTTGGTGACATCGAAATATTTTTTGCCAGGAATAAAGAAGAACCGCCACCAACCTTCCAACAGCTCGAATTATTCTAAAATTTAAATCCTAAAAATGAAAACAATCTACTGAAAATCAATAGATTGTTTTTTGAGGTTGTGTTGTATCCCAAAGATACTTAAAAATGAAAGCAATTCACAACATGTCTTTTTTCAACCTTGTCGGCTTCTTTGTTGTGTTGTATCCCAAAGATACTTAAAAATGAAAGCAATTCACAACAATTCTCTTTTTGTGAATTTAATCTTTGCCGTTGTGTTGTATCCCAAAGATACTTAAAAATGAAAGCAATTCACAACCCGTTCCCCGTTTTTTACAATGAAGTTTGAGTTGTGTTGTATCCCAAAGATACTTAAAAATGAAAGCAATTCACAACGGTTTCAATTGATTCAGCCGGATTTTTTGAGTTGTGTTGTATCCCAAAGATACTTAAAAATGAAAGCAATTCACAACGATTAATCTGAAAGAAATCCGATTTCAAAAGTTGTGTTGTATCCCAAAGATACTTAAAAATGAAAGCAATTCACAACAATAATCAATCCGCCTTCCGGAATTTGGTTGTTGTGTTGTATCCCAAAGATACTTAAAAATGAAAGCAATTCACAACTGTTCCTTTCGAACCTTACAATTTACGGAGGTTGTGTTGTATCCCAAAGATACTTAAAAATGAAAGCAATTCACAACCATCGACTTCAAGTTTATCGACGAACTTTTGTTGTGTTGTATCCCAAAGATACTTAAAAATGAAAGCAATTCACAACTGCTAAAAACTATTTACAACAACCTAAAACGTTGTGTTGTATCCCAAAGATACTTAAAAATGAAAGCAATTCACAACTCTTGAGTAAAATTCTTTCATAGCTTCTATGTTGTGTTGTATCCCAAAGATACTTAAAAATGAAAGCAATTCACAACGCGCTTTTTGTGATTCCGCCGCCTCGTCGGGTTGTGTTGTATCCCAAAGATACTTAAAAATGAAAGCAATTCACAACTTTGTAAGCTATGGTAGCTTGTTTGTTTCCGTTGTGTTGTATCCCAAAGATACTTAAAAATGAAAGCAATTCACAACGGTTTGGCGCGTATGCTAGTTCATCTATCCGTTGTGTTGTATCCCAAAGATACTTAAAAATGAAAGCAATTCACAACCGCCAGATAGATGTTGATGGCAAAGAAAACGTTGTGTTGTATCCCAAAGATACTTAAAAATGAAAGCAATTCACAACATAATCAAAATCGTTATAATTCTCCCGAGGGTTGTGTTGTATCCCAAAGATACTTAAAAATGAAAGCAATTCACAACGGAGACATAGACCTTGAATCAGGGCCAGGTGTTGTGTTGTATCCCAAAGATACTTAAAAATGAAAGCAATTCACAACAGCGGTGAAATGCGTAACAGTTTAAAGGATGTTGTGTTGTATCCCAAAGATACTTAAAAATGAAAGCAATTCACAACTAAGTTTTGAGCATTCAGATAAGATTACATGTTGTGTTGTATCCCAAAGATACTTAAAAATGAAAGCAATTCACAACCGGCTTTTGTATTGCCAAGATTTTCTAAGCGTTGTGTTGTATCCCAAAGATACTTAAAAATGAAAGCAATTCACAACCTATTTTCTGTAACTTATTTTTCATTGATGGTTGTGTTGTATCCCAAAGATACTTAAAAATGAAAGCAATTCACAACTACGAATGAATCTGCTTTGATTTTCATTGTGTTGTGTTGTATCCCAAAGATACTTAAAAATGAAAGCAATTCACAACGAGTTGAATCTTCAACCGTGCCGTTCAGTAGTTGTGTTGTATCCCAAAGATACTTAAAAATGAAAGCAATTCACAACATAATCAGAATCGCTACAACTCTCCAGAAGGTTGTGTTGTATCCCAAAGATACTTAAAAATGAAAGCAATTCACAACGTAAAACAGGAACACCGATAGGACAACAAAGTTGTGTTGTATCCCAAAGATACTTAAAAATGAAAGCAATTCACAACTGGAACGGATTCGAACAATTCATATCAATGGTTGTGTTGTATCCCAAAGATACTTAAAAATGAAAGCAATTCACAACAGGTAAGTTTTTTACCTCCTCTGGAAACCAGTTGTGTTGTATCCCAAAGATACTTAAAAATGAAAGCAATTCACAACTCTGTACACCGTTTGCAAATTCGAATTCTTGTTGTGTTGTATCCCAAAGATACTTAAAAATGAAAGCAATTCACAACTTCGATCCCTCGCTGAAGTTCTTCGGCCTGGTTGTGTTGTATCCCAAAGATACTTAAAAATGAAAGCAATTCACAACTACTCGGTTCTGGAAGTGAGAAATAATAATGTTGTGTTGTATCCCAAAGATACTTAAAAATGAAAGCAATTCACAACTGTATTTCTAAATCATCTGATTTCTGAACTGTTGTGTTGTATCCCAAAGATACTTAAAAATGAAAGCAATTCACAACTATCGTTCTAGAAGATGGTAGATCTTATGAGTTGTGTTGTATCCCAAAGATACTTAAAAATGAAAGCAATTCACAACAGGTGAATCGGAATATACACGGGGCTTATAGTTGTGTTGTATCCCAAAGATACTTAAAAATGAAAGCAATTCACAACGCGGCGCGTGGTGCTTTAAACTTTTCCCTAGTTGTGCTGTATCCCAAAGATACTTAAAAATGAAAGCAATTCACAACTCTGCAAGGCTCTAACGCTGATGGCAATACGTTGTGCTGTATCCCAAAGATACTTAAAAATGAAAGCAATTCACAACGGGCATCTCATCCCAAAGATGTAGAATATTGTTGTGCTGTATCCCAAAGATACTTAAAAATGAAAGCAATTCACAAGCTGCAAAGTTCGACACGGTTTATAAAAAAAGCTGTGATCAATCACGAAGATAATATTTTTTGAAAGCCTTTATTTTAAGGAATTATCTTATCGAAATACACCGGTGTATACTTCTCATTATCGGATCCCATAATAATAAATCTGAATTTTTTCGCTGTGTCATTATTGTAGAAATCAAGCTGGATTGGATTGGCCTCATCAGCTTCCAAAGAAGAATTCCAGTAGAGAACACTGCGGTAATCATATCCTATTTTAGAAAGCTCAGAATTTCCGTAATCGGCGTCAGGGTACTTTTCATATTCATTATAGCCTTCCATTACAAAAAAGTTGAGATTAGCCATGTTCAATAAGTTACTTGCAGGAGTTTTGGATTGAGTGTCGCCTCTTTTGGTGTATATCAATACAGCACCATTTCCGCCGCCGCTCATTCCTACACTGCCGTCTTTAATTACTTTAACCATAGCAATATTTGAAGCAGATATTCCACTCAAAGAACCTGCATCCATCAACATTTCATCTAAATAAATATTGGCTTTCCCCTGACGGATATAAGGAGTAGGAACTCCATTTTCAAAATTGATGGTCAATCCGGCAACGCGCCCTTGAAGCCACTGTAGAATATTTGGTGAACTTTCTGCGGACTGGTTTTCATTCACAAAATCAAAAACAACTTCATTCATGCTCTGGTAAAGTGCGCTGCTGAGTTTTTTGTTGAGTTCTTCAGTGAGGTTTTTCTTTTTGGCTTTTACTTTTACTTCTTCAATTAAAGTGACTTTTTCGTTATATTCTTTTTTATATTTTCGTGCTTCAATAGTTTTAGTAATTTCAGCTGATTGTGAAGCTTCGGAAGAAGAATTTCTGTCAACAAGTCTGTATTTTTCTACTGCTGGTAAATCTTTTTTTAAAGCAATAAAAGTATTGGCAGGATTGATGAAAACATTGGTTCTGCTTTTAAGTGCGGCATTAGCTCCGTTTAATTGATAGGTTATTTTGATTGGCTTTTCAAAAATCAAATTGTCAAAAAAGAACTCTCCGTTGCTGTCTGTTTCTACTTCCATAATTTGATTTCCCGAAATGTCTCCGTCCACAAGCATGATGAGGTTTTGTTGAGCTGCAGGTTTTGCGTTCACGGTAACTCTACCTTTGTATGAAATGTATTTTGAAGACTGATTGATGATGTTAGGATATTTTCCTGAAATGATTTCTTTCCAGTCAAACATTTTCCACTGTTCGGAAATAAGAAGGGCATCAAGAGCCTCGGTATTTCTTTTTTCACTGAAATATTGTGCCGGACGGTCTATTTTAGATTTAATAATACTCGTTAACCATAAAGAGCTTAATAGATTTTCGTCTTGCAGTGACTTTTTATCTTCAGGATCAAACACGGCGACAGAATAATTCGGAACATCTTTAATAGATTTAATATCAAATGAATTCAAACCTCTTTTTTTAGTACTTACCGTCTTCGCTTTAACTTCAGGAACGGAAACGAGAAGATTCTGAGGCATTACAAAACACATTCTGCTTGCCAGAACATTTTCTTTATCATCAAAAACCGTAATCTGTAAAACACTGTTGATTAACTGATTGGTTGGGATTGCCTGAAAAACATCTCTTAATTGATTAATTTTTGCTTTATAAACTACCTGATCACCAATGTTAGCAACGACTGTATAATAAGGATAGCTTTGTGCAGTATTCTGAATTTTGTATTTAATATTGTCTTTTTCGCTGAGCACCTGAAGACTTACTCCGGTTTCAGCAGCTTTAGGAAGAACAACAGTACTTTGATGTCCGTCATTATCTGTAATTACAACGTCATAGATTTTATCTTTTTCCGGTGTTAAAGTGAAAATTCCTACATTTCCATCTAATCCTTTGAAAGTAGAGATTTTTTTTTCCGGATTACTTTTTTCAATCACATAGCCTTCCCATTGTGACGGTGGCGTTCCGGTAGAATGAAGACGCACTGCAATTTTACTTTGAATTCCCTGTATAAAAGAATTTCCTTCAGGATGCAATGTTGCTGACCAGGAAGAAGTTTTATCTAAAATTAGTTTTTTTGATGAATCAGGATTGTAAATAGGAATTTGCTTCAGATATTGAAAATCCTCACTCAGATTACTCATCATCGGAGTATAGGCTCTGAAGAAATAAACATCTTCGCTCAGGCTTTCAGGTAACTGAATGCTGCCTTGCGCAACGCCATTAAAAATAGGAAAACGTCTTTTTAAAATTTGCTTCTTGTTGCGGTCGTATATTTCAAAAAAAAAGTTTGTTGACAGATCTGATGTTGTAAAATTTCTGAACACCATGGCATTAAACCAAACTGTTTCACCGGAAAGATATAAGTCTTTATCAGTAAGAATGTAGATGCTTTCCTGAGAAAACTTTTCATTTAAAGTTTGAAGTGCTTTGTCAGCAGATTGTTGTGAAGAAAACTGACCGGAAGAAGCCAGAAATAAACAGAATAGAAGTATTCTTTTCATTGTCTTACTGCATTAATTTATACAAATTAAGACAAAAAATAAATACCCATGAAATAAATAAGAAATTTTATGATTTTGAAAATATTTTGTCACATCAAGTTTGTAAATAAATCAGGTTTAATTGAATTTTAACACTTCTAAATATTTATTTAATAAAATGCTTCAGAACATTTACTTCATCAAGTATCTCTCTGCAAAAATTATAGGTACTATTTAAAAATTTTCTATTTATAAATCACATTTAGCAATTAAAATATGAATGAGATAATTGTTTTAAACTCATAATTAATAACCCAAAACTCATAACTTTACAAAACCTTCTCATTATGAATTTGTTAATTATTAAAACTTTTTATGGTTAATTCATTAAAAATCACTAATTTCGCACCCGTAAAAATCATTCATGCAAAACATTAGAAATATTGCGATTATCGCACACGTTGACCACGGTAAAACTACTTTGGTTGATAAAATAATCCACGCAACAAGCGTCTTTAGAGACAATCAGGAATCTGGAGATTTAATAATGGATAATAACGATCTGGAGAGAGAGCGTGGTATCACTATTTTATCAAAAAATATTTCTGTAATGTACCACGGTACAAAAATAAATGTTATTGATACACCTGGTCACGCCGATTTCGGTGGTGAAGTAGAACGTGTATTAAAGATGGCAGACGGTGTACTTTTATTAGTAGATGCTTTTGAAGGGCCAATGCCACAAACAAGATTCGTATTGCAGAAAGCTTTAGAATTAGGTTTAAGACCGGTAGTGGTAATCAATAAAGTAGATAAACCAAACTGTCGTCCTGACGAAGTTCATGATAAAGTTTTTGACTTGTTCTATAACCTGGATGCTACCGAAGAGCAATTGGATTTCCCAACATTCTACGGTTCTTCAAAACAAGGTTGGTTCAATACTTCATTAGAAGAAACTGACAATATTTTCCCTTTATTAGACGGAATTTTAGAGCACGTTCCCGCTCCTGAAGCTAAAGAAGGTCCTTTGAGAATGCAGATTGTATCTTTAGATTTCTCTTCATTCTTAGGAAGAATTGCAATTGGTAAAGTGGTTCAGGGTTCTGTGAAAGAATCAGAATGGATCGGTCTTGCACAGGAAGATGGTAAAATCGTAAAAGGAAAAGTAAAAGAATTATACGTCTTCGAAGGTTTAGGAAAGAAAAAAGTTACTGAAGTTAAGGCCGGAGATATTTGTGCAATTGTTGGTTTTGATAAATTCCAGATTGGTGATTCATTCGTAGATTTAGAAAATCCGGATCCATTGCCAAGAACTGCAATTGATGAGCCTACGTTGAACATGACGTTCTCAATCAACAACTCTCCTTTCTTTGGGAAAGACGGTAAGTTTGTTACCTCCAATCACCTAAAAGAAAGATTGATGCGTGAGTTAGAGAAAAACTTGGCGTTAAGAGTTGAGCCAACTGAAGATGCCAATACATTCTTGGTATTCGGTAGAGGTATTCTTCACTTGTCAGTTTTAATTGAAACAATGAGAAGAGAAGGGTACGAAATGACGATTGGTCAGCCACAGGTTATCCTTAAAGAAATTGACGGTGTGAAATGTGAGCCTTACGAAAGTATGGTGGTAGATGTTCCTGAAGAATTTGCTTCAAAAGTAATCGACTTAGCGACACAGAGAAAAGGTGACCTTCACATTATGGAAACTAAAGGTGAAATGCAACACCTGGAATTCGAAATTCCTTCAAGAGGGTTGATCGGATTGCGTTCTCAGATGTTGACGGCTACTGCTGGTGAAGCGATTATGGCGCACCGTTTTGTAGATTATAAACCTTTCAAAGGAGCAATTCCTGGAAGATCTGTTGGGGTATTGATCAGCAAATCTCAAGGTCCTGCAACTGAATATTCTATTGCTAAATTACAGGATAGAGGTAAGTTTTTCGTTGATCCGGGCGAAGAGATCTACGCAGGTATGGTGATTGGTGAGCAAAACAAGCCGAATGATATGGTAGTAAACATTGTTGAAGCAAAACAGCTAAACAACATCCGTGCTGCAGGTAAGGATAAGGATGGTAACATCGCTCCGAAAATACTTTTCTCTCTGGAGGAATGTATGGAATATATCCAGGGTGATGAAGCAATCGAGGTAACTCCAAACTTCATCCGTATGAGAAAGAAAGTACTTTCTGAAGAAGAAAGAAAAAGAATTGAAAGAGGAGCGAAAGCTTAATCTGACATTTTTAAATATATCTAAAGCCTCGATTTTCGGGGCTTTTTTTGTTTTAATTATATTAAATTTTGTTATCTTGAAATTTTTAAAATCATAATTAAATAGTCTATCAAAAAATGAAGGTTGATAAAATAAAAATGATCATGTTGTTGGGCTTTTTCGCCTCATTCAGCAGTTCGTGTTCTGTCCAGAAGCATGCTTCTACGGTAAAAAATACACCTAAAGAAAACAGATATAAAGCTAAACCTAAAGATTCTGCTGTTGCCGTTAAGCCACAGATAGTCACACCCATTGAAGAAGATTTTAAAGTTAACCTTCCAGCAATCAACCGTGAATTCCGCGGCGCATGGATTGCGAGTGTAGCCAATATCAACTGGCCTTCGAGAAATAATTTATCAGTTGAGCAGCAAAAAGCTGAAGCCATCAGTATGTTGAATATGCTTCAGGAAAATAATTTTAATGCAGTAATTTTTCAGGCGCGCCCATCTGCGGATGCATTGTACACAAGCGAATTAGAGCCTTGGTCATACTTTTTAACAGGAAAAACAGGTGAGCCACCATATCCAAATTATGATCCCCTACAATTCTGGATCGAAGAATCTCACAAACGAGGCATGGAGCTTCATGTTTGGTTAAATCCATACAGAGCGCATCATTCTAATGGAGGAGCGGTTTCCAATCAATCGATGGTCAATAAACTTTCAGAGATTACCATTAAATTAAAGAATGGAATGTATTGGTTTGATCCTGCGAACCCAAGAACTCAGGGACATGTTTCTAATGTTGTGAAAGATTTGGTGAAAAGATATGACCTTGATGCGATTCATTTTGATGATTATTTTTATCCCTATGCAACTTATAACAGAGGCGCAGACTTCCCCGATAATGCAAGTTGGAATGCTTATCAAAATTCCGGAGGAACCCTCACAAGAGCAGATTGGAGAAGAGATCAGGTGAATCAATTTGTAGAGAGAATATATAAGGAAATTCATGCCGAGAAAAACCATGTGAAATTTGGAATTAGCCCGTTCGGAATCTGGAAACCGGGTTTTCCGGAAGGAGTTGTGGGATCTTCGCAGTATGACGAATTGTTTGCTGATGCTAAATTATGGCTGAATAAAGGCTGGGTTGATTATTTCTCACCTCAGTTATATTGGCCGATTGAATCAAAAGGACAGCCTTTCGGTTCTTTATTAAACTGGTGGAAATCAGAAAACACCATGAGCCGTCACCTTTGGCCGGGATTGAATACCGTAGAAATTAAAGTTTCAGACCGACCAACAGAAATTAAAAATCAGATTGAGCTTTCAAGGCAGATTCTCACCAACGATGCCGGTGAAATTCATTGGAGTATTGCGGGTCTGACGAAGAATTCAAATATGCTTCCGACTTTAAAAAGCGGACCATATAAAGAGAAAGCATTAACCCCGAAAAGTCCCTGGATCAAAGCTCTTCCTTTAGAAAAACCGACTTTATTTACCAATGATAACGGAAGTTTTATTCAGACAAGCTGGAGCTCTAAAAATATCGGGAATGTTTTCCAGTGGGTACTTTTCACACAGTACAACGGTGTTTGGGAAACTGAAATTCTGACTTTAGATAACCTTTCAAAAGAAATTCCAAAAAATAAAGATGGCAAAGTTCTTAACGCAATTGCGATCAAAGCAGTTGATCGTTTGGGAAATGAAAGTGATTATATAGCAAAGAAAGTAAAGTAGTGGAGTTGTAGACGTTTAGAGCAAATTCCCGCTGTCATTCTGAATGAAACAAAGTGTAATGAAGAATCTCTTAATAATCTTATCAACTAAATACACCTTAATGGTTCAAAATATTTAGGTCAGATCAACACTGAACTGGCTTTTTTATTTTAGACTCACTATAAATTATCTCTTTAAAATAATGATTGATAAGCGTTTATAAATTATTGATTTCCATTAATAATCAGAAAATGTTGTCTCGGAATCATTTTTGTATCATTTAATGAAATCACTAAAAAATATACGATTATGGATACTAATAGACTTTCACCTGAGTTGGAAAAAGCATTGAGTGACCAGATGAATAAAGAAATTCACGCATCTCACACATTTTTATCTTATGGAATTTGGGCCGATGACAAAGGTTACGCAGGAATTGCCAATTTTCTTTACAGACATGCACAGGAAGAAAGAAACCATTCGATTAAGTTTATGGAATACGTTTTAAACAGAGGTGGAAAACCGAAAGTTGATGCGATTCCCGCTCCGCCCAATGATCCAAACTCGCTGACTGAATGTTTTGATAATGTGTTCAGACATGAAGTGGATAATACAACCTCAATTTACAGGATTGTCGATTTATCTTTAGAGCAAAAAGACTGGGCAACATGGAATTTTATGCAGTGGTTTGTGAAAGAACAAATAGAAGAAGAAACGTTGGCTCAGAACCTGATTGATAAATTGAAAATTGCGGGTGGAGACAGAGCTTCCGGAGAATCTCTATTCTCACTAGATAAAACACTAGAATCCGCTCCTGATGATGCTAAAATGGCTCAGGAAGCTACAGGGGATAATCCATAAAAACGTATTGGGAAAATAATTATTTCTGAAAATCTGTCAATTCTTTGGCAGATTTTTTTATTATGAAAATCACCTTAAAATTACTATCTTTGCACGCTTAAAGTTAAAGGTTTTCAGGTTCAGAATTAAAAAGCTGGATTTGTTTCAGACTCTGAACTTTAATGATAAAACTTTGAATTTTACAATATGAAACCGAAAGGTTTCATAACATTAATAAAATAAATTTCGTTATGAAATGTGGAATCGTAGGCTTACCCAATGTAGGTAAATCAACTCTTTTTAACTGCTTAAGCAATGCTAAAGCGCAATCAGCCAATTATCCTTTCTGTACGATTGAGCCTAACTTGGGAACAGTTTCAGTACCGGATCAGAGATTATTTGAGCTTGAAAAACTGGTAAACCCTGAAAGAGTTTTACCGGCTGTTGTAGAGATCGTTGATATTGCCGGTTTGGTAAAAGGTGCGAGCAAAGGGGAAGGTTTAGGAAATCAGTTTCTTGCCAACATCAGAGAATGCGAAGCGATTATCCATGTTTTAAGATGTTTTGAAAACGGAAATATCATTCACGTTGAAGGTTCTGTAGATCCGATGAGAGATAAGGAGATTATCGATATCGAGCTTCAGTTGAAAGATTTGGAAACGGTTGGAAAAGCAGTTGAAAAAGCTAAAAAATTCATCAAGTCTGGAAAGAAAGAAGATATTCTGACTTATGAAACACTTCATAATCTTGAAAAATTTATTGAAGATGGTAAAAATGCAAGAGAATTCCCGATGGATGATTTTGCAGCATCAATTATAGCAGATGTTCAGTTGTTGACCAACAAACCTGTTCTTTACGTTTGTAATGTAGACGAAAACTCTATTAAAAACGGAAACGAATGGATTGCCAAGATTGAAGAAATGGCTCAGAAAGAAAATGCTGAAGTCGTGGTTTTAGCTGCTCAGATAGAAGCTGATATCAACGAATTGGATACTTTCGAAGAAAGAGAAATTTTCCTGGAAGAATTAGGCTTAACTGAACCTGGTGTAAACCGTTTGATCAGAAAAGCGTACGATTTATTAAAGCTTCAGACGTATTTTACGGCTGGAGTAAAAGAGGTAAGAGCCTGGACGATTGGGCAAGGCTGGACTGCGCCTCAGGCTGCAGGTGTTATTCACACTGATTTCGAAAAAGGTTTCATCCGTGCAGAAGTGATCAAGTACAACGATTACGTGAGCTACGGTACAGAAGCTAAAGTAAAGGAAGCTGGAAAGCTTTCTGTTGAAGGAAAAGAGTACATCGTGCAAGACGGTGATATTATGCACTTCAGATTTAATGTTTAAAAATATTAAAAGTTAGTTATAGTATTTTAAAGAGCGCTCCCATGAATTTGGGAGCGTTTTTGCTTGGTTAAATTTTAATTGGAAAGCCCATCGAAATGTTAATTTTACAGTTTAGCCAGATTCTCAATCGCTCTTTCCAAAGTTTCCTGCTTCTTGGCAAAACATACTCTGATCACGTTTTCATTCAGCCTATTTTTATAAAAAGAAGAAAACGGTACGCTGGCTACTTTATGAGTAACCGTTAATTCCTGAGCGAAATCAAAATCAGATTTGTCTGAAATTTTATCATATTTCAAAGCCTGGAAATACGTTCCTTCACAATCCAGTAATTGAAATGAAGTTTGCGCTAAGCCTTGTCTTAAAAAATTTCTTTTTTTCTGAAAAAACTGGCTCAAACCAAGATAGTGTTCGTCATTTTTCATGTATTCTGCCAAAGCAAGCTGAATCGGTGTGTTGACAGAGAAAACATTGAACTGATGAATTTTTCTAAACTCATCGGTCAAAGCTTTCGGAGCGGCACAATATCCGATTTTCCAGCCTGTAACATGAAAAAGTTTCCCGAATGACGCAATCATGAGACTTCTTTCTTTGAGTTCGGGATATTTACAGATGCTTAAATGTTCTTTTCCGTCAAAAATGATATTTTCATAGACTTCATCACTCAAAATTAAGATGGATGTATCTTTTACTATTTTAATTAGTTCCTGAATGTCATTTTCCTTTAAAATTTTTCCTGAAGGATTGTTCGGATTATTCAGGATAATCATTTTTGTTTTTTCTGAAACTAAATTTTTCACAGCATTCCAATCAATTTCATAATCGGGAGCTTTCATTTCAAATCGTTTTACAATGCCTCCGAAAAGTTCAACTGTTGGTTCGTAGCAATCATAGGCCGGTTCGAAAATAATCACTTCATCATCTTTTTTAATGAAAGTAGCGATGGCTGTAAAAATAGCCTGAGTTCCGCCTGCGGTGATTGTAATTTCTGAATCAGGATGATAAACTGCCTGATGACTGTTCTCAATTTTTTTTGCAATTTCTTCTTTCAAGCCGATCATTCCGCCCATCGGAGCATATTGATTAAAACCTTTTTGAATGAAATGATTGACATGATCCAACAATTCTGAATCAGGCATAAAATCGGGAAAACCCTGAGATAGATTAATGGCTTCATTTTCATTAGCCAATTGTGTCATCTGACTGAAAATGGTGGTTCCTACATTTGAAAGTTTAGAAAAAGGAAGTTGTATCATGAAAGAAAATTTTGCTTAGTTCGAATGTACAGCATTTTTTGAAATTTAAAGATATATCGTTATTAAAATTTATTTCGCAATCAAAAATAAATCTGAGGTTTTATCTGAAATTTTCACGAAAAAACGAGTCGAAATATTCGGATATTTTTGTTCAATTCCGTACTTTTGTATGTTTGCTGAAATAATCTATGTCACAAGAAATAAACCCTGTATATTCCGAAGATAACATCAGAACCCTCGATTGGCAGGAGCATATTCGTTTACGTCCCGGTATGTACATCGGGAAGTTGGGCGATGGCTCGTCTGCAGATGATGGTATCTATATTTTGCTGAAAGAAATTCTTGATAATTCGATTGATGAGTTCAGAATGAAATCCGGTAAAAGAATTGAAATAAAAGTCGACGACGGAAAAGTTACAATCCGTGATTTTGGCCGTGGAATTCCGTTGGGGAAAGTCGTTGATGCCGTTTCCAAAATGAATACCGGTGGAAAGTATGACAGCAAAGCCTTCAAAAAATCAGTAGGTTTGAATGGTGTCGGAACTAAAGCAGTGAATGCACTTTCAGACTATTTCAGAGTTCGCTCTTTCCGTGAAGGGAAAATGAAAATGGCTGAATTCTCCAGAGGAATTATCACCGAAGAGCATGCTGAAAAAGATACGTCAGACAGAAACGGAACAGAAATTTCTTTTGTTCCTGATGCGGATATTTTCCTTCATTTTAAATACAGAAAAGAGTATATCGAGAGAATGCTCCGTAATTACTCATATCTGAATCCTGGACTGAAAATTATTTTTAACGGTGAAACGTTTTATTCTGAAAACGGTCTTAAAGATTTGCTTCAGGAAGAGTTGGAAGCCGATGTACTGTATCCGATTATTCATTTGAGAGATAATGATATCGAACTGGCAGTGACTCACACTGATAAATCGCAGACAGAAACCTATTTTTCTTTCGTGAACGGACAAAATACTACGCAGGGTGGAACACATTTGAATGCCTTCCGTGAAGCGTATGTAAAAACAATCCGTGAGTTTTTTAATAAGAATTTTGATGCATCAGATATTAGAAAATCTATTGTTGCAGCAATCTCCATCAGCGTAGAAGAACCTGTTTTTGAATCTCAGACGAAAACCAAATTGGGTTCCAACGATATTGGTCCAAATGGTCCGACGGTGAGAATTTTCATCATTGATTTCTTAAAAAGTAAACTCGATAACTTCCTTCATAAAAATCCCGAGATTGCCGAAGCCATTCAGAGAAAAATTTTAATCTCAGAAAGAGAAAGAAAAGAACTTTCGGGAATTCAGAAATTGGCAAGAGAAAGAGCAAAAAAAGTTTCGCTGCACAATAAAAAACTGCGTGACTGCAGACAGCATTACAATGATCAGAAAGCAGAAAGAAAAGCGGAAACACAAATCTTCATTACCGAAGGTGATTCTGCGTCAGGATCCATTACAAAGTCACGAGATGTAGAAACGCAGGCTGTATTTTCTTTAAAAGGTAAGCCTTTGAACTGTTATGGTTTGACAAAGAAAGTCGTGTATGAAAATGAGGAATTTAACCTTCTTCAGGCTGCTTTAAATATTGAAGAAAGTCTTGAAGATTTAAGATACAACCAAGTTATTATTGCAACCGATGCCGATGTAGACGGGATGCACATCAGACTTTTGATGATCACATTTTTCCTTCAGTTTTTCCCGGATGTCATTAAAAACGGACATTTATATATTCTTCAGACGCCATTATTCAGAGTTAGAAATAAAAAGGAAACAAGATATTGCTATTCTGAACTGGAAAGAGTGAAAGCATTAAATGAATTAGGCAAAAACCCTGAAATCACCCGATTTAAAGGTTTGGGAGAAATTTCACCGGATGAATTTAAAAATTTCATCGGAAAAGATATTCGTTTAGAGCCTGTCGTTCTTGGAAAAGACCAGACTATTGAGCAGTTGTTAGAATTCTACATGGGAAAAAATACTCCCGACCGACAGGTTTTTATCCTCGAAAATCTGGTTGTGGAAGATTCAAACATCAGTGATAAAGACATTCTAACCGAAGCAGAATAATTGTAAAGAACACGAACACAAATGAGACTAAGTAACCGAAGTAAAATTCCGATTTATAGTTTTATCAATACCTTATTATTGATGATATTATTGGGAGGAATCATTGCATTTTTATTAGAAGAGTATAAGTTTAATATTTTAGGAATTGAAAGCTATTTTTTACTCATTGTTCCACTTATTTTGCTAATTCTTTTCTATTTTAACGGAAGGCAGATTTTTGAATACGACAGTGATGGTGAGGCGATCCATTTTAGAAACAGAAACATTATTCCATTTCTAAACCAGGCATTAAGCGACGAATTCCCAAAATACAAACTCATTAAATATGATGTAGTCACTATATTATTTGTTAAAAGATTGTATTTAACAGTTTCCAGTAAAAATAACGGTTCTACCATATTGAAATATGAAATCTCTTATTTAACGAAAAAAGAAATCAGCGATTTGAAATTCTCACTCAATAAAGTAGTCAAAGCAAATAAAGAAAGAAGACACTAAGAAAGTAATGATAGAAGAAAACTCTCACGAAGGCGAAAGCTTAAAAAAAGTTTCAGGACTGTACAAAGACTGGTTTCTGGATTATGCATCTTATGTAATTTTAGATAGAGCGATTCCGTCTGTTTATGATGGTTTCAAACCTGTTCAGCGAAGAATTATGCATTCTATGCGTGAACTTGAAGACGGCAGATATAACAAAGTGGCCAATATCGTCGGAAATACCATGAAATACCACCCTCACGGTGATGCGTCGATTACCGATGCGATGGTAGGAATCGGACAAAGAGAATTGCTTATCGATACCCAGGGAAACTGGGGAAATATTTATACCGGAGATTCTGCAGCGGCAGCGAGATATATTGAAGCCAGGCTTACTCCTTTCGCTTTGGAAGTGGTCTTCAATCCTAAAACCACAGTGTGGTCAAAGTCTTATGATGGCAGAAATAATGAACCGGTAGATTTACCTGTGAAGTTTCCGTTGCTTTTGGCACAAGGTGTTGAAGGAATTGGAGTAGGTCTTTCTACAAAGATTCTTCCACACAATTTTAACGAATTAATTAATGCATCTGTTGCTCATTTAAAAGGTAAAAAATTTGAACTTTTTCCTGATTTTCTTACGGCAGGTTTTCTCGATGTCTCAGAATATAACGATGGCCACAGAGGTGGAAAAGTAAGAGCCAGAGCCAAGATTTCTCAGGTAGATAAGCATACGTTGATGATTTCTGAGCTTCCTTTTTCTAAAAATACCGGCGATCTGATTGATTCCATCATCAAAGCCAATGAAAAAGGGAAAATTAAAATTAAAAAAATTGAAGATAATACTTCTGATAAAGTTGAGATTCTGATTTATCTTCACAACGAAGTTTCACCCGACAAAACAATTGATGCTTTATACGCATTTACCGATTGTCAGGTAACAATTTCGCCGAATGCCTGTGTAATTGTCGGTGACAAACCGATGTTCCTGAATGTTTCTGAAATTTTAAGAATGAATACTGATCATACGGTTTCATTATTGAAAAAAGAACTGGAAATTGAGTTGAACGAATTACAGGAAAGCTGGCATTTTTCTTCATTGGAAAGAATTTTCATCGAAAACAGAATTTACCACGACATTGAAGAAGTAAAAAGCTGGGAAGATGTTTTAAAAACAATTGCCATTGGTTTAAAACCTCACACGGCGCATCTTTTAAGAGAAGTTACTGAAGAAGATATTCTGAGACTGACTGAAATAAGAATTAAAAGAATTTCAAGATTCGATTTAGATAAATTTAAAGAAAATATACTATCACTCGAAGGAAAGATCGAGCAGGTAAGACATCATTTGGCCAACCTGATTGCTTATGCGATTGATTATTATTTAAATATTCAGAAAAAATACGGAAAAGGCAGAGAACGTAAAACGGAATTAAGGATCTTCGATACCATTGATGCTTCAAAAGTTGCCGTGGCCAACGAAAAATTCTATGCTAATTTTGAAGAAGGTTTTGTAGGAACTTCATTAAAAAAGGATCAGTTTTTGTTTGATTGCTCTGATATCGACGACATCATCACGTTCAGAAAAGACGGAAGCATGAAGGTCGTAAAAGTAGAAGCAAAAACATTCATTGGAAAAGATATTCTGCACGTTGCCATCTGGAAGAAAAACGACAAACGTACGGTTTACAACATGATTTACCGTGAAGGAATGCAGGGACCTTACTATATGAAGCGTTTTTCCGTAACCGGTGTGACGAGAAATACAGATTATCGTTTAGCGTCTGACGCAAAAGGTTCTGAAACGCTTTATTTTTCAGCAAACCCAAATGGTGAAGCTGAAACGGTAACGGTGCTCTTAAAGCCAAACCCAAGAATCAGAAAGAATAAGATGGATATTGATTTCTCTGAAATAGGGATCAAAGGACGTGATTCAAAAGGAAATCTTGTAACCAAATATTCGGTGAAAAAAGTAGATTTAAAAGAAGAAGGTGTCTCGACTTTGGCACCTCGTAAAATCTGGTTTGATGACACGGTAAGACGTCTGAATGCTGATGTAAGAGGAACGTTGTTGGGAAGTTTTAAAGGTGATGATAAGATTCTGACCATCAATTCTCATGGTGAAGCAAAACTAATCAGCTTTGATCTTGGAAACCGCTTTGATGACGAATATATTATTCTTGAAAAATGGCGGCCGCAACAGCCAATTACGTGTATTTATTATGACGGCGAAAAAGATATCTATTTTATCAAGAGATTTTTGCTTGAGAATACGACCAATCCGCAGACTTTTATGCCTTCGGAACATCCAAAGTCTTTCATTGAAAGGATTTTAGTGTCAAATGGGACAACTGCAGAAATTATTTTTGCAAAAGATAAAGGTAAAGAACGTGATCCCGAAAAGGTAAACATTGATGAGTTCATCGCAATAAAAGGTATAAAAGCCATCGGAAATCAGTTCACGAAATTTAAAGTAAAAACCATCAATATTACCATTCCTGAGCCGGAAGAAGAAGAACCGGAAATTGATGAAGAACCTGATTTTACTCCATCATCAGATGATGACGGTGGCACGATTGGTGATTTGTTTGAAGGAGGAAATACGGAGAACTAAGAAAAGAAAAATATGGGAATTTTATTTATAACTATTGCTATAACTGCTATTATAAGCTTCATCGCTTTTAATAATCAGGTTATTTTTGAAAAATATAAATTTAATGTTGGAGCAATTCGAAATAGAAAAGAATATCTACGGTTACTTTCTGCTGGTTTTCTACATGCTGATATCATGCATTTGTTGTTTAATATGATGACATTGTATTTTTTCGGACCTGTTATTTTGGAAGGATTCGGTGCTTTAGGATTTATTATTATTTATATTGGCTCAATTCTTTTAGGGAACTTTTTTTCTCTTTTTATCTATCAAAAGCAACCTTGGTATTCAGCAATTGGTGCAAGTGGAGGGGTTTCGGGAGTTTTGTTTGCTGCTATCGCAATGGCTCCTAATATGAGCCTTTATCTATTTTTTATTCCAATTCCAATCCCTGGATTTATCTTCGGTCTGCTTTACTTTGGATATTCTGTGTATATGATGTTAAATCCGAAGCAATGGGACAATTTGGGCCATGCTGCCCATTTAGGAGGTGCTTTTTTCGGTTTGGTTTACGCAATCGCGAATCAACCTGAAGCCGCTTTAGATAATTCTTTATTTATAGGAATTATGGCATTACCACTACTGTATCTATCTTACGAAATATTTATAAAAAAAAGAATCGGTTAGAAATAACCGATTCTTTTTTTGAAGCCACCTATTGTCTAATGAAATTATTTTATTCCGAAAATAAATCGGTTGTTTTCTGATAAATCTTTAATCAATTCAGCATTTGAGAAGATGTTTTGATATAATTCCAAAGTTTCGTCACCTAATTTCTGATTGATTTCTAAGAACAAAAAACCGTTTTTATTTAAATGTTTTATAGAATCTTCAGCAATTTTTTTGTAAAAAATCAAAGCGTCTGATGTTGGCGAAAAAAGTGCCATCGTGGGTTCAAATCCTTTCACAGAGTCTTCAATTTCTTTTTCTTCTTCAATTCCAATATAAGGCGGATTTGAAATGATAACATCATAATTTTCATTCAAATCAAAATTCAAATAATCTGCACGAATAAAATTAACTTCGAGCTGATGAAATTCTGCGTTTTTTTTTGCAATTTCCAAAGCTCTTTCCGAAAAATCGATAGAAGAAATATTGGCTTCAGGAAAATGTTTCTTCAAAACCAAAGGAATCACACCGCTTCCTGTTCCGATATCTAAAATCTTTAAACCTTGAACATCAAAATCTGAACTTTGAATTTTCTGAATTGCCATTTCCAGCAATTCTTCTGTTTCCGGACGGGGAATCAGTACATTTTCATTTACGAAAAAAGTCATTCCGTAAAATTCAGTTTCACCTAAAATATGCTGATAAGGTTTTCCGGTTTTCAATTCAGAAAGAATATTTTGAAACTGATTTTCGTTGACATCTGATAACTTCTGATCAGACATCATCCTTTGCTGAATTTGATTTAAACCTAAAATTTTTTCAACAAAAACTGAATATAGAAAGTCTGTTTCAGAATCTGTATACAATTCTGAAAGGTCTCTTTTAAACTTATTTTTAAAGTCTGCGATTGTCATTATCTTGTAAAAACCAATTTAGTATCCGTAGATTTTTCTTCGTCAATTCTGTAGCCTTCATAATTGAATGCTTTTACATCATTCAATGTTTTAGCTTGAGTTTCTGCACAGAATCTCACGACCAAACCTCTTGCATGTTTTGTGTAAACCACGATGGTTTTGAGCTTTCCTTCTCTTAATTCATAAAATTCAAAATCGATGACTTTGTGGTTGAGCTTCTTTCGGTCAATCACTTTTCCGTATTCGTTGCTGCATAAAAAGAGAAGAGGTTCGTTCTTTTTCATCTCAGAATTAAGCTGTTCTGTCACTTTTTCAGTCCAGAAGCTATAGAGATTTTTGTATTCATCAAATTCAAACGGTCTTCCCATTTCCAGTCGATACAACATTACCTTGTCGGAAGGTTTAAGCAAACCGTACAATCCTGAAAGTATTCTATAATTTTTCTGCAGATAATCTACAGCTTTTTTATCTAAAGTTTTTGCATTCAAACCTCTGTAAACCTCTCCTGTAAAGGCAAACATCGCAGGAGCAGATTCTTTTGTGCTGGGTTTTGCTTTCCATTTTTGATTTCTTTCCCAGTTTTCATCTGCCAGTTTTGCTGAGATTTCCATCAGTTCAGAAAGATATTTTGGAGATTTATGTTTTAAAAAAGAATGTATAAATTCCGCTTCATCAATGAATTTCGGGGTTGTACTTCTCAACAGATCTGTTGAGTTTTCTGTGTTCATTAATTTTGCAGGTGATGTTATGATTTTCATAAGTTTAAATAGAAGATAAGTTTTTAAGATCAGTCAGATTCATCAACATTAAAGAGACAAAGTCAAACATAAAATGACAGATGATCAAAATTTTAATATTTGTATATTTTTTATAAAATAGCGCAAATACAATTCCGATAAAAAAAGGAACTACGACCTGACCAATGGTTCCGTATGTACTGTGAAGAATTCCGAATAATAGAGTTGAAATAACAACACCTAAAACCGGACTGTTATAAATTTTTTCAATTCTTGGTTGGATATAAGCCCGCATCAATAATTCTTCCACCACCGCTGCCGTCAAACATGTGAAAACGATGAGGAGGTAATTGTTTTTGAAAACGGAACTCAACTGTATCAATCGGGCACTGATTTTCTCCTCCGTCAAAGTCATGATGATTGCATTCAATATACCGCCACCCAAAGCACAAATCAAATACAGAGAAATAATCGCAGAAATGTAAAATGTAAATGAATATTTTTTGTCTTCCCAAACAAAGAATGATCTGTTTTCTATGAAAAAATTATAAAACAATATTAGGATTAATACCAACCATAGAGACAGCCTGTTGTAGAAAAAAAGTTCAGCGGTTAAAGTTTTGAAATTGAAAAATAAATTAATTAAGGGAATTGAATAAAGCATAGACAGCACAAGCAGTACAAAAGTAAGTGTAATGCCTAAAGCATATTTTCCGTTGAGACTCATATTGTAAAAACGCTTCTATATTTCTCCTTTTCCCTGTCTAATGATTTCCGGCTCGCCTGATGTCAAATCTACAATGGTAGAAGCAACATTGTCACCATATCCGGAATCAATGACAATATCCACCAAATGATCATATTTCTCAGCAATCAATTCAGGGTCTGTAGAATATTCTATAATTTCGTCATCATCTTTTATCGATGTTGATGCAATAGGATGTCCCAGCTTTTCAACAATCAATTGCGGAATCGGATGATCCGGAACTCGGATCCCAACGGTCTTATGATTTTTATAAGCTAAAGGCAGTGCTTTATTAGCTTCCAGAATAAAAGTGAAAGGACCGGGAAGGTGGCTCTTTAAAAACCTGAAAACTGAAGTGTCGATGGGTCTCGTAAAATCAGAAAGATGACTGAGATCATTACAGATAATCGAGAATTGTGCCTTATCCAATTTCTGTTTTTTGATCTGAGCGAGTTTTTCCATGGCTTTAATATCAAAAATATTGCAGCCTAATGCATAAACTGTGTCAGACGGATATATAATTAGTCCGCCATTATTCAGGGTTTTAATCACCTCATTGATAAGGTTTTCCTGAGGATTGTCGGGGTAAATTCTTAGTATTTTTGCCATATAACAAAGATACAAATATTTAAATTATTTAGAGAAAGCACCGTATTTAAAAGAAATCCTTGCAATGTTAAAATATATTCGTACATTTGCAATCCAATATCGCGGGATAGAGCAGTAGGTAGCTCGTCGGGCTCATAACCCGGAGGTCATCGGTTCGAGTCCGGTTCCCGCTACTAAGTTTCAGTGTTTTCGGTAAACACTCTAAAGATACACCGCGGGATGGAGCAGTAGGTAGCTCGTCGGGCTCATAACCCGAAGGTCATCGGTTCGAGTCCGGTTCCCGCTACTAAGATAAGTGCTTTCGGTAAGCACTCTAAAGATACACCGCGGGATGGAGCAGTAGGTAGCTCGTCGGGCTCATAACCCGAAGGTCATCGGTTCGAGTCCGGTTCCCGCTACTAAGATAAGTGCTTTCGGTAAGCACTCTAAAGATACACCGCGGGATGGAGCAGTAGGTAGCTCGTCGGGCTCATAACCCGAAGGTCATCGGTTCGAGTCCGGTTCCCGCTACCAATAGGAGAATTACGAAAGTAGTTCTCCTTTTTTTTGTATAACTAATTAGAGATTGTACTTAAAAAAATTTGTTTATTGAAATCTCTGAATCTAATTTAGAGTAATTTGGTGTCTGTTAAAAAATCGTAAAAATTTGTTGTAATCTAAATTTTTCAATAAACTTGAATAGTATAAGTTTAATATGACAGCCGTACGATTAAATATGGGAAAAGAAAATTGAAATATTTGAATGATTTTTAAACGAAGAAATGAACTTTAAAATCTTTCAAAATATTCTTAAATATAAAGTTTATGGAAAATTTACAACAAAAAAATGTCGAAAAGATTGAAGCTTTTATGGAAAAATGGTTCGAACATTTTGATCAGTTAGATGAAAACAGTTTCTTCCTTCAATACTTGTCTGAAGATGTGAAAATGAAGTTCCCGGGGAATGATTTGTTTACCGGGCATGAAGGATTCAGCAATTGGTTTACAGAATCTAAAAATAATCTTTTAGCCAATACAGAGCATCATGTTTCAAATATTAAAATTACAGAAAATGCCAACAATCAGTATGATATTACATTTGACGTAAGATATGTTGCAGAAATGAAAGATCAGAAAATTGATATGGATATTAAAGAGGATTGGAAATTGACCTGGGATGACGTTAAAAATCAACCTGTAATATCAGAATATATCGTAAGTTAGTTTACAGATAAAGAAATTATATTCACAAAAAAAATCCCGCTTCGTAGAAGCGGGATTCATTATTTAGTTAACCAGATTACTGAAATTCTGAAGTTTATAATCATCAGATTTTAGCTGGTCGAAGTAAGTCGATTTGTTATTTCCTTTCATTTTTTTCACAGCGCCTACAGCTCCCGAGAAATCTTTGTCAATTTTTGAAGCGATTTCTGTAGGTTTGAAGTCCAGCTTTACGCTGTCATCCTGTACTCCTAGGTATCCGTTCTTTTTAGTAACGTAATTGATATAGTTTTCGTAGATGCCCAATGTGTTTCTGAAATATTGCGTGTGATAGTTCATGCACTTTTTAGTCAGCTTAGATTTTCCCAATATACAGCTTGCCATATTTCCTTTATAAAGATCAAATTCCTGAGATACTTTATCGTATTCGTTTTTCAAAGCAACTTTACCATTATCCAGAACAGCTGTGTTTCCTTGTTTTTCACTGACTTTTTTTAAATGTTCTACGACGACAGGAACCGTAGCTTCAATTTTTGATTTTGCCTCGGTCACTGAGCCGAAAACTGATGACACCTGAGCCGATGTTAAGCTAAAAATAAATAATAATAAAACAGTTAGTAGATTATATCTTTTCATGAGAAATTTTTAAAGCACTAAAATAAATATATTTTCTCAGTTTAAGCAAGTAGATTTTAATTTTATTTAATAAATTTTAACAAGTTTTATGAAATTTTCTGTTTATCTGGCTGATTGATGCTAAATATTTAGTCATAAAATAACCTCTATTAAAAATTTAACATATTTTAATGAAAAATATAATACTGATAATCAGTAGATTAAATAAAATAAACACTTATCACTAAAAAAATAGTTGTTCGAGTGAATTTAATTTCTACATTTGTATAACTAATTTACTAGTGATATGGAAATCTCCTGTAAAAATAAGATAATGAAAGCTATGAAGATTCAAAACTTAACAAAAGCAGAAGAGCAGGTAATGCAGTATTTATGGAAACTCGAAAAAGGTTTTCTAAAGGATGTGCTTGATCTTTTCCCGGAGCCGAAACCTCATACCAATACAGTTTCTACTATTTTAAAGGTTTTGAAAGAAAAAGAATTTGTCGATTATAATATATATGGAAGGCAGCACGAATATTTTCCTTTGGTTTCTAAAGAACAATATTCCGGGAAGACGATGAAAAGTCTTGTGAAAAATTACTTTAAAGGTTCTTACAAAAGTGCCGTTTCTTTTTTGGTTGAAAAAAACGAAATGACCGTTGAAGATCTTGAAATGTTACTCAACGAACTCAAAAAGAAAGACTAATATGGAAGCACTGATTTTATATTTCGGAAAAGTAATCATCTGCTCAGGTGTACTATTTTTGTATTATCAGTTGTCTCTTAGAGACAAGACGTTTCATCATTACAACAGATTTTACCTGTTGTTTGCGATGATCGTCTCCCTATTTCTTCCTTTAATAAGAGTAGAAGATTTTACGATTGAAGTAAGCAATGACATTTATTTGCTCATTAATAAGATACAGAATTTAAACACAAACAAAACAGCAGACCATGATTACATTTATTTTAGAATTGTTTTTTCAGCTTTGGGATTGGTGTCTTTCTATTTTTTAGGAAAACTGATTTACGGAGTTTTAAAGATTACACAGTTTAAAAAACAGTTTCAAAAAGAAACGTTCGAAGGAGTCAATTTCTACCAGACCAATCTTTCAGAAGCCCCATTTTCATATTTCAAAAATCTCTTTTGGAAGAATACAATTGTCATCAATTCAGACATCGGAAAGCAGATTTTAAAGCATGAAATGGTTCACATCGAACAGAAACATTCGTATGATAAGATTTTCATCGAAATCATCACTGCAATTTTCTGGTTCAATCCGTTCTTTCATATTATCAAAAAAGAAATAAGCTTAATTCACGAATATCTGGCCGATAAAAAGGCCGTCAAACAATCGGACACCAAAGCATTTGCGCAGATGCTATTAGCAAGCCACTTTTCCGGAAAAGAGTTGCCAGCGACCAGTCCGTTTCTAAGTTCAAACCTTAAAAAAAGACTTAAAATGTTACAAAAACCACAAACCAAATTCGGTTATGCGCGTAGAATTTTTGCATTACCGGTGTTATTTACCGTTGCTTTCGCTTATATGGTGAACGCAAAAAACAGAGAGATTGCAGAAACCAATATTGAAATAGAAAAAGCTGTTTCTGAGATTAAAAAAGATACCATTTCTCCTAAAAACAATATCGATCAGATTGTAGAAAGACAGGAAGCTAAAATCTTTAAAGCGAATGAAGAGTTAAAGATTCAGTCTGAAAAGCTGAAAACTTTAAGTGAAAAATCAAAAGAAAAAGCTACAGAATTAAAGAAAATTGCCAAAGAAAAAGGGGATAAAAGCTATGAATTTGAGTTGAAAGCTAAAGAATTGAAGCAGCTTTCCGGTGAGATGGATAAAGTGATTGATCAAGATTTTGCCTATCAACTCGATTTCGATAATATCGAAAAAACAAGAGACAGAATTTTAGCTCAAAATCCGAAATTTAAAGTAGAAAATATTGAATTAAAAAGATTATTTCCTGATGGCCATAACTACAGAATTCAAATAAATGGAAGGGAGATTGATTTTGATAAAATGTTTGATTCAAAAGAGTTTAAAGAGAATTCTGGACTGAGCGAAGAAAAAATTAAAGAGCTTAAACAGAAAATTAAGAATGGGAATCTCAAAAATCAATTTGGTAAAGCAAATAGATTACACATCAATGGGAATGAAGTTTATTCGGATAGCAACTATCCAACGCCGCGAACTCCTATAACTCCTCCAATAGTAGCTCGTGGATACACAGGAGTAACAAAATATAGTGAGTTGAAGCCCTATGTTTTATCTAAAAAAGATCAAAGAAAGCTAGAAAAATTATCAAAAGAAAAAGCTGAATTAGCTAGAAAACAAGCTGAAATTTCTAAAAAGCAGGCAGAAATTGTAAAAGAACAAAATATATCGGTGGGGAATCCTTGGATCATTTCAGTTGATGCACATGCAAATGCAAAACCTGATATTAAATACACTGTTAAATCAAGTTATGTTGACGGTTCAAAGCTTAATGATAAAGCTACAGCGATTGCTAAAGTTTATCAAGAAAATGGTTTTAAAAATCTTGTGAAATCTGATTTTGATGACGATACTAAAATCTATATCAATGGAAAGTCTGCCTCGAAAGCTGAAATGAATTTGTTAAATCCAAATAACATAGCTTCAATGAACATCAGCAAATCTAATAACAACGGGAAAAATATTGGAGAAATTTATATAAAAACAAAAGACTAAATCATAACAAACATTAAAAATGGAAACCGCAATCTACTCTATAAAAGCAATTGTCTGCTCCGGAATATTGTATGTGTATTATCTTATGTTTCTGAAGGACAAAACATTCCATCATTACAACCGATTTTATCTTTTATTGCTGGTTGTGGTTTCCCTGATTTTGCCATTGCTGAAAATCGAATATTTCACGATAGAATTTAGTGATCAGGTTTTTCTTGTACTCAATAAATTTCAAACTTTTACAGATTCTAAAAACACAAATGATGGAATCAATTATCTTGAATTTATCAACTACGGAATTATAGGAATTGCAGCAATACTATTATTAAAACTTATCATTGGAATTTTTAAAATTATTCGATTTAAAACTCAATTTCAAAAAGAAAATTTTGAAGGAATCAATTTTTACCAGACCAATCTTTCAGAAGCTCCGTTTTCCTACTTCAAAAATCTGTTTTGGAAGGATACCATTATTCTCAATTCAGATATAGGTAAGCAGATTTTAAAACATGAGATGGTTCACATTGAGCAGAAGCATTCATACGACAAAATTTTCATTGAAATCGTTACTGCGATTTTCTGGTTCAATCCGTTTTTTTATTTAGTTAAAAAAGAAATTAATTTAATTCACGAATATCTGGCTGATCACAAAGCTGTCAGACAATCGGACACCAAAGCATTTGCGCAGATGCTTTTAGCAAGTCATTTTTCCGAAAATCAGTTGCCTGCGACCAGTCCGTTTATCAGTTCAAACCTTAAAAAAAGACTCAAAATGATTCAGAAACCAAAGACAAAATTCGGATATGTGCGCAGAATTTCAGCGTTGCCAGTTATATTTACTGTTGCTTTCGCTTATATGGTGAACGCAAAAAATAAGGAAATAGAAAAGGTTAACCATGATGTTGAAACAATTGTTCAGTCATTTGAACTTAAAAATAATCCTACAGAAGTTCAGCCAAATGCTGAAACTGTTTCAGTTGAAATAATTAAGGATACCATTAAACCACCGGTGTCTGAGGTTTCAAGTATTAACAAAATTTCAAACCCGAAAATCACCAGAAGTGCAGAAAATTCTTGGGGAAACCAATTGAAAGATGCAGATGAGAGCGATATATTTCTTGTAGAAGGCGAGAAAGTGAGCAAAGATGATTTTATCAATTTTTTTGAGAAGAATATAGAAACGCCCAATTATATTTTCAGCCACTCAGCACCTAAAAATAATGATGTTAAGGTTATGATTTACAGTGCTGCCAAAAATAACGATCAACTTTCCAGTGCTATAAGAAACAAACTGATGAGGGAGAATAAAGTGGGTAACGATATGTTTTTGTACATGACTAGGATGATATCTACTGATCAAGAAAGAGAAAATCTGAGACAATCAGTTTTGGAGGCAGCAAAAGCAAGAAAAGCCGTTGAAGAAACACTAGATAAAAAAGGAAATGAGGTAAGCAAAAATTTAGATTTTAAAAAAGGACGGGATTACGATAAAAATCCTTTAACTCAAAACGAGATTAAAGAGCTGCAAGCTGATGCTGAAAGACTTAAAAGTAAATCAGAAAAAGAGTTTGAAGCCAGAAAAGAAAATATGATTATTTTCAAATATGATGCAATTGTTTCTTATGTTAAAAATGAAGACCAATCAATAACAAAAGATGACAGAAAAGATCCTGTAAAAGCAAGCGTGATGATGATGCCTCTCAGAGATGGAAGATTTTTTGTTGACGGAAAAGAATTTACAAAAGAAGAGCTGAAAAAATACATGAAAAGTTTTGAAGAGGACATTTTTAAAAAAGATATCACTTTGGCAAAAGCTCCTTTCAAATCTGTAAAACTGTACAGAACTCCTTACGGAGATAAAGGTTTTTCAAAACTTGATAAAGTAGAATTTTCCACAAAATAAATTTTAGAATGAAACGAATAACCACTTTCAGCTTACTGCTCGTTGCCATATTTTCTAACGCACAAAACAAACGTTTTACCTACGATTATCAATTTATCCCGGATTCTACCAACGTTTCTGATGTTAAAAATGAAATGATGAATCTTGATGTTTCAGAATCCGGATCAAAATTTTACAGTGCTACCGTGTATCAGTCAGATTCAATTATGAAAGTTGATCTGGATAAGCAGGTGGCTGCCACGGGCGCAATCAATGTCAAATCTGATATGCGGAAAGGTTTGGTAAGATATTCAGTTACCAAGAAATATCCTAAATATGAAGTTTTCTTATACAATAGAATTTTGATGGATCAATATAAGGTTTCTGAAGAAAGACCAATCGTTTGGAAAATCACTTCTGAAAAACTGAAAATAGGTGAGTGGACCACCCAAAAAGCAGAAACCGATTTTGGTGGAAGACATTGGTATGCATGGTTTACGACAGATATTCCGATTCAGGACGGACCATACAAATTTCATGGACTTCCGGGCTTAATCGTAAAGCTGGAAGACAAAACCCAATCTCACCGTTTTACTTTGCAGGCTGTGAAAAATATCAGTTCGCTCCCGGAAGATATTTTTGGATCAAAAGAAATTTTAGTTAATTCAAAACAGTACAATAAGTTAGTAAAGGATAACGAAAATGATCCTACAAAAGGTCTTAAGCAAATGCAGATGGGCGGTATGACGATGATTATGAAAGATGGACAAAATGCACACATGAAAGATCAGGAAGAACGTATAAAAGCAAGATTAAAAAAAGACAACAACCGAATTGAACTCAATAAAAACAAATAATATGAAAAAAATATATACCCTATTATTTCTAATCATTGGATTGAGCATTTTTGCACAAAACCGTTTTTTCTATGATTATAAATTTATTCCGGATTCTACAGATAAGACCAATGTAATTACAGAAATGATGCTTTTGGATATCGATAAAAAAGGATCAAACTATTACAGTAAACAAAAGTTTTTGGCAGATTCTACAGCTCAGGCAGATATGGAAAGGCAAATGAAGCTCAATTCTGGTAGTTTCACAATCAATAGAACTGAAAAACCTGGGCAGGTTAGCTACAAAGTATCTAAACAATATCCTGATTTTAAGACCTATCTTTTTACAAAAGTTTCTACGGATAATTACAAAGTGGAAGAAGACTTAAAACCTGAGTGGAAAATTCTTCCGGATAAACAAAAAATTGGCGAGTATACCGCTCAAAAAGCAACCACTGATTATCTTGGAAGGCAATGGACAGCCTGGTTTACGACTGAGATTCCTTTTCAGGACGGGCCTTATAAATTTTACGGTTTACCGGGTTTAATTGTGAAAATCGAAGATAAAACCGGAACCCATTCTATGACACTTGCCGGAAACAAAAAAATAAATACAGTGAAAAATGAGGAAGTCTCGCTTCCGCAAGGAGTACAGATTTTTGGAATGGGATCAAAAGATATTGAGGTCAGCAAAACACAATTCAGGAAAGCATGGAAATCTTACAAAAATGATCCTACGAAAAATATGAGAGAAATGATGTCTAAAAATTCCGATACCAACAGAGTGGTTTTTAAAACAAAAACTGCCGACGGGCGAGAAATTTCAGACCCCAACCAGGTTTTCAGAGAAATGGAGAAAAAAACCAAAGAAGGTTTCAAAAAGAATAATAATCCTATAGAGACGGATTTGTACAAATAAGTTAGTAAAGTTCATAATAAAAAATGCGGTGAAAATTTTCACCGCATTTTTAGTTTTATTTTTTACCGGTCAGCCACTGGTTTTGAAGTTTCAGTTCTGCTGGGGTAGGATTTGCTTTAAATTGAAGCGTTTCGATGGTCATTTTATCTAAAATTGCTTTTCCTTTAAGATCAATTTTATCGTTTTTATCACCGTTTTTGCGGAGAATAGTTACCGTTACATCTTGTCCGTCTTTGATGGTTTTAGAATAATTGATAAACTCCTGAACGTTTTGGATGTTAATCGTTTTACCGTCCAAAGCAACAACTTCATCAGTAATTTTAAATCCGATACTTTTTGCGAATGGCGACAGCGCTGAGTTTTCGTCAAACACAAAAGTATTGTTTTTGTCATTATATCCTGTTTGGTTCGGGTCTTTTATCATCCAGAAAAGTGGTGGAGTTTCCTGCTTTTTGATTTCCACACCCACTTGTGCAAGATATTCTGCATAAGGAGTTGGCTGGCTTCCGGCAATATATTGATTATAAAAATCTTTCACCTGCGGATATCCTGTGATCGTTACCAACTCGTCAATCAGCTTATCATCTTTGAAAGGCTTGTTTTCACCAAATCTCTGAGACAGTTTTCTGATCATATCACGGTAGCCCATTTCACCGTTAGATAGTTTTCTCAGTTCAATATCCAGACACATCGTCAAAAGCGTTCCCTTTTCATATACGTTTCTGTACTGATCCTTATATTGATCCAGAAGAATATTTTTACTCATCACCGTAAACGGCATCGTGTCATTGTAGCTTTTAGAATTTTTGATTTTGTCGCTCATACGCTGTAGAAACTGATCTTTGGTGATCAAACCTTCCTGAATCTGGAATAAATTGGCAAAATATTCAGTTCCGCCTTCATACATCCAAAGATGCTGAGACATTTTAGGATCTGCATAGTTGAAATAATGAATTTCTTCTGAATGCGTTTTCAAAGGATTCACCGTATGGAAAAACTCATGAGAAACCACGTCTACAATCGACTCGTCGATGGCTTCTTTAGGCATCATTTCGTGTAAAACAACACTGGTTGATTCGTGATGCTCCAATGCTCCGAAACCTTTGATCTGCGGACCTTCAGTTCCTGCAAGATAAAGCATGATCGCATATTTTTTATTGGTATTCATATCACCCAAAAATTTCTTCTGAGCAACCACCATTTTTTCTAAATTTTCTTTAAAATCTGCAGCTTTGTATTTTCCGGTCGGCGAATACACTCCTAAAACCAAATCCATTCCGCCAGCATTGAACGTAATATAATCAGGCTTTGAATACATCAGTGGAGAATCTGTAAGTTTCGCATAATTTGCTAAAGTAAACGTATCGGTAGCTTCAGATTTGTCCTGATCGACCAAAGCGGTTGTTCCATAAAAATCATTAGGTTTCTGAATGGTCAATTGATAAGGAACATCCTGCATATTATCGATATATCCTACAAAACCATGCGTGTTAACCATGAAGATTTTCCCTGCTTCAATGTCTGTTCCCGAAGGTGAAAATACTGCTTTATGTTTTGAGGTGTCGTTTTCCTCGTCAAAACTGTCGTTTACGAAATAAGTGACTTTAGTTAAAGCCTGCGCATTTTTAAGAGAATATGTATTGTCACCAACTTTTGTAAAAGCCAATTCTCTTCCTTTATTATCTAAAAACTTGATGCCTTCAATAAATCTTCCGTAATCATCCACAGAATAGGTTCCGGGAACGGTTTTAGGAAAATGGAATTTCACATCTCCTGATTTCATTTTCGGGAATTCCATGGTTACGGCTACTTTATCGTCTTTCACGTTGACCAAATCAATATTGGTTTTAATTGATTGTGCATGAACGAAAGCTACTGCAAGAATTCCTAAGCTAACTGCTATTTTTTTCATTAGGTTTATTTTATAGATAAGTAGTTGATAGAAAATTGATTTTGTTACAGAGAGATAGGAAAAAACTATATTCTACTTTAACAATTTATCAATTCCGAATATATTATTAGAGTCAAATAGACTTACTAATTCATCCTGAATTTTAAAAATTTCAATTTTATTAAAATCTTCCAAAGCAATTAATTCATCAAGTTTTGTGAGTTTAGATTTGAATTTTAAATCCAGGAGAATTTTTATCAAAATCAAATTTGAGCAGTTGATTTTTTAACAACAAAGATATTTCTGGCTTCTGTCAAAGTCATATGATTAGGTCCACTTTTAAAGTCTTTTTCAAAATCATCAATACCATCATCTTCCCAAAAACAAATTGCGCAGATTTCAAATGAAACTCTTTCATCTAAAGTCAAATAACCACAAACTGGACAGGTGTTTTTTAAAATTTCATCAGAATTAATATCAACTCTTTGTCTTCTGACTTTAATCATTGGAAAATTCTGGTGGAAAAAATTTCGCCAAAGATCTATTTCATTAATCAAATTCATTTTTTATTTACTATTCTTATTGAACTTTATTATATCTCAAATAGTAATTCTTATTAAACTCAACTGGCTGGTTATTCTTAAGTGTGATTTTCTGCCAGGATTCAGTTGGAGAAATGGTATATTCACCAAATTTTACCGGAAGATTGAGGTTTTTTACGGTATTCGTAAAACGATATTTCAGTTCGGTGCCATTTTGAGAATATTCTAAAACCGGAATTTTTGTGGTTCTCAGATATTGATCAAAAACAGTCGAAAAATCAATGCCTGATTTCTCTGAGATATATTTTTCAATCTGTTCTGTTGTCACGGTTTGATGGTAGAAATCTTTATTTAAACCTCTCAGAATCTGTCTGAATTTCACATCATCATTCATAATTTGTCGCATCGTGTGAATCATGCTTGCGCCTTTCGGGTACATATCACCGCTTCCTTCATTTCTCACCCCATATTTTCCGATAATCGGAATGTCGTTGGCGATATTTTTCTGAATTCCCTGAGCATAAATATCTGCCGATTTTTTATCCATATAATCTTCGATAAATAAAACTTCAGAATACATCGTGAAACTTTCATGAACCCACATATCAGCCTGATCTTTTGCCGTGATATTATTGGCAAACCATTCATGACCACTTTCGTGAACGATAATGTAATCCCAGTTTAGTCCAACTCCAGTTCCAGAAAGATCATTTCCCAGATATCCGTTCACATATTGATTTCCGTAGGCTATATTGCTCTGGTGCTCCATTCCCAGATAAGGCGAATCGACGAGTTTGTAAGAATCTTCATAAAAAGGATAAGGCCCAAACCAGTGCTCAAAAGCTTTTAACATCGGCTTTACCTGCTGGAACTGTTTTTTTGCTTTATCTAAATTATAATCAATTACCCAATAATCGAGATCAAGTTTTCCTTTTTCTCCGGCGTAAGAATCTTTAAAATTTACATATTTGCCAATGTTGGGAATGATAGAATAGGCGTTTATAGGATTTTTAACTTCCCACGTAAAAATATTTTTTCCTTTTTCTGTTTTTTTGTCTGTCAATCTTCCGTTTCCAATTCCTACCAAATCTGAAGGCGTGATAATTTTCATTACGATGCCATTTTCAGGCTCGTCACTCCATATATCTTTTACGGGAAGCCATACAGATGCCCCAATCCCTTCATCTGCAACACTCATCCACGGATTGCCTTTTTCGTCTTTGGTGAAAACCCAACCACCATCCCAAGGTGCGTTTTTAGCAATCGTAGGATTTCCGGAATACGTGATGTCTATCGTAAATTTTTCTCCCTTTTTAAAATTTTTCTTGGATGAAATAAAGATAAAATCTCCATCTCTTTTAAAACCGCCGTTAGTAGGAAAACTGCAATCGATTTTATCAGCCTTTATCGGTTTTTGAAGATCAATTTGAAAAACAGGATTTAAGACGTCTTTAAGAATTTCAAAACTGATTTTGTTGTTTCCCTTAATACTTTTTTGTTCGAAATTGGGCTCAACAGATAATTCATATTTTTTGACATCCCAAAAATTCCTGAACTCTGTATTTGAACCTTTTAAAGTATCCTGTTTGGTGAACTTTTTATTTTGTTCAAAAAATTGACCGAAAGCCAGTCCGGAAACCAATAAAATCGAGTAGGAGAGTTTATTCATAAGTTGTGAAATTTGATGTCTTCAAAAATATAAAATTTAAAATCAATTGAATGAAAAAGTGTAACGAAATGCAGGAGGCCGAAGAAATTTAATGAATACTTTTAATTTTAAACTTAAAAACAATTGTTTTAAGCCTCTGATTTTAGTCTAAAAGAGATGGTTTTTCATTTTTACCATCTTTTTTCAGCAATGTTCCATTCTGGTTTTTCCCGTTGACGATGTAACTTCCGTCAGCAAATCTGCAGTCGTGGCTTCCCACGTAATCGAACATTCCGTAATGCAGGTAAGCATAATGATGAAAACCTGATATGGTAAAATAAATCTTATTTTTAGTTTCCACGATGATGCTGTCAGACTTTTTAAAATTATCAAATGGGATGTTCGTACTTAAATAATTATCGGGGCCTGTAATCGTATATTGTACAGTGGAATCTTTTATCAGTATATTATTTCGGATTAAGTGAAATTTTAGTTCAGTAATTTCATTTTTCCGAAACTGCCCCAGCATGATATTTGGTTTTTCTGTGATTATGGTGATGGCACCACATTCTTTCGAGAATCTGATGCCATCTTCTTCCGCTCTTTCATGAGTGGTTTCCACCGACCACCAAAACAATCCTACAATCAGTCCGGTTATCAATATAAAAATTGATAGTGCTATGAGACACCCTCTTAGATATTTATTCATTTTTTGAAATATGATTTGGTGAGCTTTAAATTTAAGTATTTCTAAAATAGATCATCTCAAACAATCAATAAATGTTTCTGAAAGTAAATTTCATTTGATTCTGAAACAAAGCGGCGGAAAAATCAAAGATTTTTCCGCCGCCCTATATGATTAATCTTAGCCTTTGCCTAGCTTATTTCTAAACCACGGGCAATTTAGCCTCTCTTTTCTGTACTTTTTTATAGGTATAAGCACACATTAGAATACTGAATTCATACAAAAACAACAACGGTAAAGCCGCCATCATCATACTCAAAACATCTGCCGGAGTAATAATTGCTGCAACCACCATAATCAAAACAATTGCATGTCTTCGGTATTTTTTCATGAAAGCAGGATTCAGAATTCCTATTGTGGTCAAAAAGTAAATTAAAACGGGGAAAAGAAATACGACACCCATTCCCAAAACTACTTGTAGAAATAGAGTTGTATAATCACTCAAATCGTAGAGCGGAATAATAATGTCGGAGATTTTAAAAATAACTCCGAAATTAACCGCAAATGGTAATATTAAAAAGTACCCGCACAAAACGCCCATCATGAAGAGAATCCAGACAGAATTGATAATGAATATTGAGTTTTTTCTTTCGTTAGGATGCAAAGCTGGACTGATAAATCGCCATAGTTCCCAAACAATATAAGGGAAACCAATCACCAAGCCTCCAAAAATAGAAACCGCCATCATCACATTAAATTGCTGATACAATCTCTGTACACGCACGGGAAATTCTTTAGGTAAAGTAATACTGTCTTCGCCCAGCAACATTCTTGAAAAATGGTTAACCACTTTAAAAGTAGGGAAATCATTTCTCGTCGGTCCGAAGAAAACGTGATCCATAATCCAGTTGATATTAAAACCAACTACAAAAGCGGCAATAATGATAGCGATTATTGAACGGATAAGATGACCTCTCAGTTCACCAATATGTCCGAAAAAGGACATGTCTTTACCTTCACTCACAGAATTTTTTTTAATGTTTTCAAATTTAGGAAAAAAAGCGGGGAGTTGAATGATCGAAAGTTGAGATTCATTGTTTTAATCTATGTTTTGTAATTTTCACTTCAATCATAGCCTTTCTTAATTAATCCCCTCGTCCAATAGTTTATGAATATCAATAATCCCGAAATACTGACCGTTGTGTGTAACAATCAGCTGGCCGATATTATTGTCTTTTAAAATTTTCATGGCTTCTTTTGCCAAATAATCTTTTTCAATACTCTTAGGATTTCCGGACATGATATCTTTTGCTAAAACTTTTGAGATATCGTCACCATTCAATAACATTCTTCGCAGATCCCCATCGGTAATCACTCCAAGAATTTGTTCTTCATTAGTGACAACCGTAATCCCATGGCTCGATGCACTGATGGAAATGATTACATCTCTGATTGAAGATTCTTCTGTAACCTGTGGCTTCTGCGAAGAAACAAACTGCTCAACTCTTGCCGTCAGATTTTTACCTAAGCTTCCACCCGGATGAAATTTAGCAAAATCATTTTCTCTAAAATCATTTAATTCCATTAAAGAAATCGCTAAAGCATCTCCCAAAGCCATTTGTAAGGTGGTAGAACTGGTAGGTGCCAGTTTATTCGGACAAGCTTCCAAATCAACATGAGTATCAAGAATAACATCAGAATATTCTGCAAGCTTACTTTTTCTGTTTCCTGTCATTCCTATTAAAGCCGAAGAATAATCTTTAAGGTAAGCAACCAGATTAATGATTTCTGGAGAATTACCGGAATTTGAAATGCACAGCACAACATCCTGCTTTTGGATAACTCCCAAATCACCGTGAATGGCTTCTGAAGCGTGTAAAAACTGTGAAGGAGTTCCTGTAGAATTTAATGTAGCAACAATTTTATTTCCGACGTGAGCAGATTTTCCGATTCCTACGACAATTAATTTTCCTTGTGCAGAGTGAATGATTTCCACGGCCTTTACAAACTCTTCGTCGATTCTGTTTTTTAATTTTTCTAATTCAGCAATTTCTATAGCTAATGTGCTCTTAGCGATTGAAATAATATTTGATCTATCCATTTTCCGGTATGATTTGTATCTAAAATAGGGTAAAGTAAAACTGCAGTATTTAAGAATCTTTAACGCTGGTTTTATTTTTAATAAATCTCTTTACTTTTATTTTCAGTAAAAATGTTATAACTTTGGGTTAGATGCAAATTTAGCAATACAAAATTAGATGAGCGCAAAAAAAGCCAATTTATCAGGCGAGTTAAAGAAATACTTCGGATTTTCTACTTTCAAAGGTCAGCAGGAACTTATTATTGAAGAGCTGTTGCAAGGCAAAGACATTTTTGTACTGATGCCGACCGGAGGTGGTAAATCTTTGTGTTATCAACTTCCCGCCCTTATTTCAGAAGGAACTGCGATTGTGGTTTCACCATTGATTGCTTTAATGAAAAATCAGGTGGATGCCGTCAACGGTCTTTCATCTGAAAATGGAGTAGCCCATGTTCTTAATTCTTCTCTTAACAAAACTCAGACCAAACAGGTTTTTGACGATATAAAAAGCGGGAAAACCAAACTATTATATGTTGCTCCGGAATCTTTAATCAAAGAAGATTATCTGGAATTTTTCAGAGATGTAAAGATCTCATTTGTTGCGATTGACGAAGCGCACTGTATTTCAGAATGGGGACACGATTTCAGACCCGAATACAGAAACTTAAAATCAATCATCGATAAGATTGCTGATGTACCGGTTATTGCTCTTACAGCAACGGCAACGCCGAAAGTTCAGGATGATATCCAGAAAACTTTGGGAATGACCGATGCTTTGGTTTTTAAAGAAAGTTTTAACAGAGCTAATTTATTTTACGAAGTCCGCCCAAAAGTAAATGTTGATAAAGAAATTGTAAAATTTATCAATAAACATAAAGGGAAATCAGGGATTGTGTATTGTCTGAGCCGAAGAAAAGTAGAGGAGTTTTCCCAGCTTTTGCAGGTTAATGGTGTTAATGCACTACCATATCATGCAGGTTTAGACCAAAAAGTAAGAGTGACCAATCAGGATAAATTTCTGATGGAGGAAGCTGATGTTATCGTTGCCACCATTGCTTTTGGGATGGGAATTGATAAACCCGATGTCCGCTTTGTGATTCATTATGACTTTCCTAAATCTCTGGAAAGTTACTATCAGGAAACCGGCCGTGCAGGTCGTGATGGAGGGGAAGGTCACTGTTTGGCTTTCTATGACCCAAAAGACATTGAAAAATTAGAAAAATTCTTAGCTCAAAAGCCTGTCTCCGAACGTGAAATCGGATTGCAGCTTTTAAATGAAGTGGTAGGTTATGCTGAAACTTCCATGAGCAGAAGACAGTATATACTGTATTATTTTGGTGAAACTTTCGATCCTGTAAAAGGTGAGGGAGCCAATATGTGCGACAACGCATCGAACCCTCCAAAGTTGAAAGATGCGACTAAAGATCTCGAAAAAGTTCTTGAACTCATTAATGAAACCAATGAAAAGTTCAAATCTAAAGATCTGATTTCTGTAATTGTTGGAAAAGAAAATGCAGTTACAAAATCTTATAAACTTGAGCAGACTTCATTTTTCGGTTTTGGAAAAGATGAAAAAGATAATTATTGGAAAACGATTCTGAGACAGGCAACAGTTCAGAATTTTTTACAGAAAGATATTGAAACGTACGGTGTTTTAAAGATTTCTGCGAAAGGACGTGAGGTTATCGACGGGAAATTTAAAGGAACATTCTTAATCGCAGAAGACCGTGAATTTGATCTTTCACAAACCAAAGCCGACAGCGATCAGGTGCAGATGCAGGCAGCAGGAGGTCTTGATCAGAATTTATTTGGATTGCTGAAGGAGCTTAGAAAAAAAGTTGCCAAAAAGCATGGCATTCCTCCTTATACGGTATTCATGGATCCGAGTTTGGAAGATATGACCGTTCAATATCCAATTACCCTTGAAGAAATTGCAAAAATTTACGGGGTTGGAGAAGGAAAGGCAAAGAAGTACGGTAAAGAATTCGCTGATTTTATCTCTCAATATGTTGAGGATAATAATATAGAGCGCACTCAGGATATGGTCTTAAAAAATGTTGCGAATAAATCAAGCCACAAAGTTTTTATTATTCAAAGCACAGATAAAAAAATTGACCTTGAAGATATTGCAAGAGCAAAAAATCTTTCAATGAATGATTTGTTAAAGGAGATGGAACGTATTGTCTATCAGGGGACAAAATTGAATATCGATTACTATATTGAAGAAAATTTTGATGAAGATATGGTGGACGAGTTCATGGAATTTATGACAGAATCTGAAAGCGATAGTATGAAAGTTTTGCTGGATGAGTTTGGAGATGAGCTTTCTGATGAAGAAGTGAGAATGCTGAGAATCAAATTCATTAGCGACGTTGCCAATTAATTTAAAGATGGAAAATCCAATTATAGAAGCAAAAAAAGAACTCATTCAGTGGATAAAAGAAATGGATGGGTTGGAAGATATTGCAAAATTGATTGAAATCAAAAATAGAATGGTTTCAAATGGTAAAGTTGCAGAAGCTCAAGCTGAATATGTTGTGAAAGATGATTTTGATGAAAGATTTGCTAAGGGTCTCAATTCTGCAGAGTCACGAAAAAGGACGAGGGAATTTATTTCAAAAATTGTCTTGGGAAAAATGATTGTTATTCGGATGAATTTCATCAATCCATTGAAGAATTGATTGAAATTTTGTTTGCTAAAGAATATTTTGGTTTTGAAATTGCCTGCCAATTGTACGCTGAAAAAATTTATGATTTTGTAGATTATAATATTCATAAACCAATCAGCAGAGATGCACCAATGCCGTTCCAAAAATTTGGTAAAAATTTTATAGTTTATAAGGCAAACAATAGGACATCGTGGTACATATTCTTCGATCAGAAAGACAATCAGTTTTTAATTAATCATATTTTGAACAATCATTCTCATGAATTTCCTGAATTAATGTAATTTAAAATTGCTGATTAGGATGGTTCATTGAGAAAAAACACTTTTGAACTGAAAGGTTTTTTCAAACCAACTGTATTATGAACAAGAAAATTTCTGTCATGTTTATTCTGCCGGATCTTGAAACCGGAGGTGCAGAAAGAATCGTTACCACCATCGCAAATCATCTCTCTCGAGATCGATTTGAACCTAAAATTTTGCTTCTTCGCAAACAAGGTGGTTATCTTGATTTTCTTAAAAAAGATGTTGAAATTATCGATATCGATACCGAAAGAATCAGACATTCATTAAAGCCTATCTTAAAAGAGATTTACCGCAGAAAACCAGATATTGTGTTTTCGGGATTTGGTGAAGTAAATGCGTATTTGTCGTTATTTATTAAACTTTTTCCGAAGGTCAAGTTTATTGCCAGAGAAACCAATGTGGTTTCGCAGCACGTTACAAAAAAAGAGATTAAATTTTTCTACAATTTCTATAATAATTATCAGCAGATTATTGCGCAAAGTGATGATATGATGAATGACCTGATTGATAATTTTAAAATAAGCCGTTCAAAAATTATTAAAATCAATAATCCTGTTGACTTCGATTTTATTAATGAAAAATTGAATGTTTCCCGTAAGCCTGAGAGTTTTAAATACAATTATAAAAACGTTGTAGCAATCGGTAATTTATCTGCCAGAAAAGGTTTTGATAATTTACTGAAAGTTTTTTCGAGGTTGAAAAATGAAAAAATTATTCTTCATATTTTAGGCGATGGAAAAGACCGTGAAATTCTTCATCAGATGAAAGATTTTTTAGGTTTAAAAAACGTGATTTTTCACGGAAAGCAAGAGAATCCGTATGAATTTTTGAAATATGCCGATCTTTTTATTCTTTCCTCAAGATATGAAGGTTTCCCTAATGTTTTATTGGAAGCCGGAGCTTGCGGAACGTATTCCTTAGCCAATAATTGCCCTGGCGGAATTAATGAAATTATTCAGCATAACACCAATGGCGAAATTTCTGATATTGAAAATCATGAAAACTTTTCACAAAAAATCATGCATATTCTACACCAGACACATGATCAGGATGCTATCAAAAATTCCATAAAGGCACGTTTTTCAAAAGAGATTATTTTAGATAATTATGAAAAAGTTTTGTTGGATTTGATGAAGAGATAATAATCTGTATATTTTCTTAAATTTGCATTTCAATTTTTTATAAAAATCAATATTTCATTCATGAAAAAAATTTCGAAATTGGGTTGTGCCTGCGAAAAGCATGACCTGATTGAATCTGAATACAGAACATCAAGCGTAGGAACTGATCTTACAGATGACAGAAATGCAGAAGTAAGTGTCATTCAATGCAGACTTTGTCAGAGAATATGGATTAAGTATGATGTTGAATTTCCTGATTCACCTGAATCTGCACGTTGGTACAAAGGAATTATTGCAAAAAAAGAGGTTGCAGGAATGAAGCCGGAAAATGCTGTTGAATATCTTGAAAATCTTGAATGGTACATTTGCGGAGGATCGTTTTTTGGAAATAAAGGAGAATTTGGACAAGGAAAATTGAATTTAGATTTATAAAATTCTTCAGAGTCTGAAGAATAAGCGCCGGAAGATGACAAGATTAGGATTCAAACAAAAAATATTCTCAATCTATTAAACTTCCTTCATCAAGCACCCAACATCAAGCATTTCAAAACTTGACAAAACTCACTTTGTTCCTTATAAATTAATCAGTAAATTTGTAATCATTAAGAATAGCTAATAATAAATTATAAAATAAAATGAGTCAATTCGATGTTACCGTAATAGGTTCTGGTCCTGGTGGTTATGTTGCCGCAATTCGTGCAGCACAATTAGGTTTCAAAACAGCAATTATCGAAAAATATTCAACTTTAGGCGGAACTTGTCTTAATGTTGGATGTATTCCTTCAAAAGCGCTTCTAGACAGTTCTGAACATTTCGAAAACGCAAAACACAATTTTGCAGGTCACGGAATTATTATCAATGAACCTCAGGCTGATATCGCAAGAATGATTGAGCGTAAAAATGAGGTTATTAAGCAAAATACAGACGGAATCAGTTACCTGATGAACAAAAACAAAATCACTGTTTTTGAAGGTCTTGGAAGCTTCGAATCTGCTACTCAGGTTAAAGTGACAAAAAACGACGGTTCTACAGAAACGATTGATTCTAAATATACCATCATTGCAACTGGTTCTAAACCAACTTCTTTACCTTTCATCACTTTAGATAAAGAAAGAGTGATCACTTCTACTGAGGCTTTAAATCTTAAAGAAATTCCTAAGCATTTAGTAGTTATCGGTGGTGGAGTTATCGGTCTTGAGCTAGGTTCTGTTTATTTGAGACTAGGAGCTCAGGTAACGGTTGTTGAGTTTATGGATAAGATTATTCCTACCATGGACGGAGCTTTAAGTAAAGAATTAACTAAAGTTCTTAAGAAGCAAGGAATGAAATTCATGCTATCTACAGCAGTTTCTGCAGTTGAAAGAAATGGTGATACTGTGAAAATTACTGCTAAAGATAAAAAAGGAGAAGAGGTAACGGTAGAAGGAGATTATTGTTTAGTTTCTGTAGGTAGAAAGCCTTACACAGATGGTCTTGGACTTGAAAAAGCAGGTGTTGAGCTTGACGAAAGAGGAAGAGTTAAGACTAACGATCACCTTCAGACTAACGTTGCAAATATCTATGCAATCGGAGACGTGATCAAAGGGGCGATGTTGGCGCACAAAGCTGAAGAAGAAGGAGTTTTCGTGGCTGAAACATTGGCCGGACAAAAACCTCACGTTAATTACAATCTAATTCCTGGTGTTGTTTATACTTGGCCTGAAGTTGCCGGAGTTGGTAAAACTGAAGAGCAGCTGAAAGAAGAAGGTGTTGCTTACAAGGTGGGTTCTTTCCCAATGAGAGCATTAGGAAGAAGCCGTGCAAGTGGTGATGTTGATGGTTTGGTGAAAATCATTGCTGACGAAAAAACTGACGAAGTTTTAGGAATGCACATCGTAGGAGCAAGAGCTGCAGATTTGATCGCAGAAGGAGTTATCGCAATGGAATTCCGTGCAAGTGCAGAAGATATCGCAAGAAGTTCTCATGCTCACCCGACTTACGCAGAAGCGATTAAAGAAGCGGCGCTGGATGCAACGGGTAAGAGACCGATTCATATGTAATATTTGATTAAAATTATCAATTAAAATATAAGACTGTCATCATTTAATGGCAGTCTTTTTTATTTAAAATAAAATTCCAGTCTCAAACTCTCAAACTAATTTCCGTACCTTTGCCAACTAAATTATCATCAATGCAAATCGGAAGAACTCAGACTTTAAAAATTTCAGAAAAAAATAATTCGGGATGGATGCTTGAATCCGAAACTGGCGAAACCGCTTTTATGTCTAAAGTTTTTATTCGTGACGAAAAAGAAATTGGTGATGAGATAGAAGTTTTCGTTTATCAGGACGACCACAAATTAAAAGCTACAACAGAAACTCCACTGGCCGAAGTTGGGGAATTCGCAGTGATGAGTTGTGTGCAAAGTCTTCCTAGCGGAGCTTTTATGGATTGGGGAATTATTAAAGACCTTTTCATTCCATATAAACAACAAAAATCTAAAATTCTTGAAGGAAAAAGATACCTTGTGAATCTTTATATCGATGAAGAATTAGAATTAATTACAGGAACTACAAAATTCAAGAGAAATCCGCAGTACGAGAATGTACCTTTTCAAAAAGGTGATAAAGTAGAACTCATCATGATGAACGAAAGTGAATTGGGATGGAACGTGGTCATCAATAAAAAATACTTAGGATTGATCTATGCATCTGATGTTTACAAAAAAGTTTACCCGCTTTCTGAAGAAGAAGGTTACATTAAAACAATCCGTGAAGATGGTAAAATAGATGTTTCTCTTCAACCGGAAGGTTTTGAAAATATTGATGAGTTTAGACAGAAAATTCTAAACAAATTGGAAGAAAACTTTGGTTTACTTCACTTATCAGACAAATCTTCTCCCGAAGAAATTAAAGAAGAGCTGCAAATGAGTAAAAAGAATTTCAAGAAAGCACTTGGAGGTCTGTATAAAGATAAAATAGTTGATATTGTAGATGACAAGATTAAACTTGTCTAAAATTTACGGTTAAAATAAAATTGAAAGTCTGAGCATTTTGTTCAGACTTTTTTTATGATAATAATCACCGAAAATCACTTAATTATTTTGTTTAACAATTTTGTCAAAACAAATGTTTGATATATCTTTGCACAAAATTGTTTAACAAAAATGTCAAAACAAGAAAAAAAAGATCAAACCCAGGAATTAATCAAAGAGACTGCTAAGAATTTATTCTTTGTGCAGGGGAAATTTAACGCAACTACACAGGAGATTGCGGACGAGGCGGGTGTCAACAGAACATTGATCAATTACTACTTTAGATCACGAGATAATCTGATTCAGATTATTTTTGATGAAGCTCATCGGGTTGAAAAAGAGAAATCTGAGATTATCATGAATTCTGATTTACCTTTTAAGGAGAAAATAGCCAACTTCATAGACGGAAGTCTTCAAACGAGTCTTCAGTATCCATATCTGGAAACATATATCGTGTCACAAATCAATAAAGGAAGCTGTCACAAAAAAGATGTGGAAGAAGAGGAATTGAAAAAACTGTATGCAGATATTGAAAAGGAAATGGAATTGGGTAATATCGAAAAGATGGCTCCGGTGCAATTTGTTCTCAACATGATATCACTTTTAGTTTTTCCTAGTGCTGTACGTCCTTTGTTTTTAGAAAACATGATGATCGGTGAGGAAGAATTTGATTTATTGATTGCGGATCGAAAAGATATTATTTTGAATATGCTTTTTAAAAATTAATTAAAAACGGTTAAAGTAAATATAAAACTGAATCGTTCTTTAGAAATAAATGAATTTAAGAAATCAACATTATAAAAATAAACGAAGTAATAAATTATGAATAGAAAACTTGTAACTGCAAAAAAGCTAAAAATTGGGATAGCTGCAGCATTTATGATTTTCGGCTCTACATCTGCCTTTGCCCAGCAAGAGGTATCTTTGCAAGAGGCCATTAAACAGGCGTTGCAAAATAAAGCAGAAGCCAAAAAAGCGGCTTTGCAAATCAAAAAAGCCGAATATAAGATTGCCGAGGCGAGAGCCGGTGCGTTGCCACAAATCAGTGCAACCGCAGGATTAACGTACAATCCGGTTATTCAGGAGTCACTTTTGGAATTTGGAGGAGAAAGAATTCGTGCTAAATTGGGCCAGCCTTGGACGTCAAGTGCCGTGGTGACTTTAAATCAGGCAATATTTGACCAAAGAGTTTTTACAGGATTGAAAGCTGCAAAGTCTACCAGAGAATTTTACGTTTTGAATGCTCAGCTTTCTAACGAGCAAATAATAGAAAATGTAGCGACAGCTTATTATCAGGTTTTTGTGCAGGAAGAAAATCTTAAAACCTTAAATGTAAGTTACACCAATACCGAAAAGGTAAGAAATGTAATTAAAAGTTTAGTGGAAAACGGTTTGGCAAAAGGTATTGATCTTGATCGTACCAATGTACAGCTGACGAATATCAGCGCCAATAGACAACAATTGGTGAATGCAGTTGAGCTTTCAAAAAACTCTCTCAAGTTTTATATGGGAGTTCCTATCGATACACCCATTGAACTTGAGGAAAAAACCATTGAACCAAAACCTGAACTGATCGCAGGAAATGTAGATTTAGATTCTCGTACAGAGGTGAAAGTTTTACAGAAAAACAGAGAGCTTTTGCAATACAATAAAAAAGCAACTGAGGCTTATCTTTATCCTACAGTCGGTTTACAGGCAAACTACGGTTGGGCTGGCCAGGGTGGAAAATTTCCTTTAACAAACGGCTTGAATAACGGAGTTCTATGGAGCGATTATTCTGCGATTGGTTTGAATATTAATATTCCGATTTTCACGGGAGGTTCTACGAAATCAAAAATTCAGCAGGCTGAGATTGATATTTTAGATTTAGATCAGGATATTCAGAATACGCAGTTATCATTAAGCTTAGATTATAAAAATGCAGTCACAAATATCGAAAATTCTTTGATTGCGATCGAAAGCATGAAGAATAATGTAACGTTGGCTGAGAAAGTGCAGAAAGATACTCAGGCTAATTATCAATATGGTTTAGCAACGTTAACTGAAGTTCTAGATTCTGAAAATGCTTTGACAGATGCAAAACAAAACTACACCACTGCATTATTAGACTACAAACAGGCTGAAATTAAATTAATTAAAGCTAAAGGCGAACTTAATACTTTACAGAACCCATAATAAAATGAAATCGCTATGAACTACAGTACAAAAACTTATGAAAATATGGCGATTGCATTTGACCTTTAAAATTAATAAATAACTTCAAATGAAAAAAACTTTAATATATATCATCGTCGCTGCAGTGCTTATTGGTTTAGCAGCTTGGAAAATTACTGATAACAAAAAGAAACAGGAAACCGAAGTAAAAGAAGTCGCAAAACAGGTTGATAAAATCAACGTGAATGTAGTGACTGTTTCCAGAGAAAATATCAACACAGATTATTCTGCAAACGGAACTTTTATCCCAAAACAGGAGTCAAATCAGTCTTCTGAAATTTCAGGACGCATTGTGAGCGTTTTGGTGAAAGAAGGTTCTAGAGTAGGAGCAGGTCAGGTTTTAGCAACTATTAAAAGAGATGCGATTGAAGTAGACGTTACTCAGGCGCAAAACAATTTACAGAATGCCATTGCAGACAACCAGCGTTATGAAAATGCTTTCAAAACAGGAGGTGTTACCAAGCAACAGTTAGACAATTCAAGATTACAGTTGAAAAATATGCAGGCTGCAGTAAGAGCTCAAGGTGTAAAAGTAAATGATACAAGCATCAGAGCAGGAATCAGCGGTATTATCAACAAAAAAATGGTAGAGCCGGGAATGGTGGTTGCTCCGGGAACCGCTTTATTCGAAATTGTAAACATCAATTCTCTTAAACTTTCAGTTTTGGTTGACGAAAGCCAGATCGGAAGAATTCAATTGGGGCAGGAAGTTTCAATTAATGTTAATGTTTTGCCTGAAGAATCTTTCAGCGGAAGAATTACATTTATCGCTCCAAAAAGTGACGCTTCTTTGAATTTCCCTGTAGAAATTGAAGTTCAGAACAGAGGAAACCTGAAAGCAGGGATGTATGCAACGGCTTTATTTAAAACAAATAACGGTGCTGAAACTCAAAATATGCTGACGGTTCCTGCAGAAGCTTTTGCAAATGGAGTGAGTTCAGGGCAAATCTTTATCGTTCAGAATGGTACTGCTAAAATGATTACCGTGAAAACAGGAAAAGTATATGGCGACAAAGTGCAGATCATCAGCGGATTGAACGGAGGTGAGCAGGTAATTACCAGCGGACAGATTAACCTTGATAACGGTTCAAAAATCAATATCGTAAAGTAACAGAAGATGAAGTTAGCAGAAATATCCATTAAAAGACCGTCCCTTGTCATCGTATTATTTACGATTCTTACGCTGGGAGGTTTATTAAGTTACTCCATGATGGGGTACGAGTTGATTCCGAAATTTGAAACCAATATGGTAACGATTTCTACTGTTTATCCGGGAGCTTCACCTGCAGAGGTTGAAACTTCGGTGACGCGAAAGATTGAAGACGCCGTTGGTTCTTTGGAAAACGTAAAAAAAGTAGAATCTTCTTCATACGAGAGTTTATCAGTAATCATGGTTCAGCTGAACACCGGTGCCGATGTAAACTACGCTTTGAATGATGCACAGAGAAAGGTAAATGCTATTCTGGCAGATCTTCCGGAAGATGCAGATCCGCCATCATTGCAGAAGTTCTCACTGGATGATTTACCGATCATGACTTTGAGTATTTCAAGTGATAAATTGAATAATAAAGAGCTTTACGATCTTTTAGATAAAAAAGTAGAACCGGTTTTCTCCCGTGTAAACGGTGTTGCTCAGGTTGATCTTGTTGGTGGACAGGAGAGAGAAATTCAGGTAAATTTAGATGAAAAGAAAATGCAGGGGTACGGCGTTGCAATTGCAGACGTACAGCAGGCGATTCTTTCTTCAAATTTAGATTTCCCGACGGGAGCCTTGAAAACAAGAACTTCAAGATCTACCATCAGACTTTCAGGGAAATATAGAGATATTGCGGAAATGAACAGTCTTGTGGTTTCCAACAAAAACGGAGCTCAGGTTCGTTTATCTGATATTGCAACCGTTTTCGATACTCAGAAAGATATTGAAAAAGTAGCGAGATTTAACCAAAATCCTACCATTTTACTTCAGGTGAAAAAACAGTCTGATGCCAATGCCGTATCAGTTTCTGAAGCAGTAAAGAAGACGATTGAGCAGGTTCAAGCCAATTATACAGTTCAGGGGTTAAAAGTTGCGATTGTAGATGATAACACAGACTTTACGCTTGAGGCTGCGGATCACGTAATCTTCGATTTATTCTTAGCGATTATCTTGGTGGCAGTTGTAATGTTATTGTTCCTTCACAACATCAGAAACGCATTTATTGTAATGGTTTCCATTCCGGTATCGTTGATTGCAACAGTTATTGGAATGTATTTGATGGGATATACTTTAAACTTAATGAGTTTACTTGGGCTTTCATTAGTTGTAGGTATTCTTGTGGATGATGCGATTGTAGTACTGGAGAACGTTTACCGTCACATGGAAATGGGTAAAAGCAGAATCCGTGCGGCCTACGATGGAGCTTCAGAAATTGGATTTACCGTAACAGCAATCACAATGGTAATCGTGGTGGTATTCTTACCGATTGCGATGAGTTCAGGTTTGGTTTCAGACATCTTAGCGCAGTTCTGTGTCACGGTAGTTATTGCAACACTGTTCTCATTACTGGCTTCATTTACCATTATTCCTTGGCTGTCTTCAAGATTTGGAAAGTTGGTTCATTTGACGGGTAAAAATCCTTTCGAGAAATTCATCCTTTGGTTTGAAAAGCAGTTAGATAAATTCACACACTGGATTACAGGAATTCTGGAATGGGTTTTAAAAACCGGTTTAAGAAGGGTTATGACTGTTGTTCTTACATTCGTACTTCTAATTGTTGTGACGATGGGATTAATGGGTGGCGGATTTATCGGTGGAGAATTCTTCCCGAAAATGGACCGAGGTCAGTTCCTTGTTCAAATGGAATTACCTAAAGATGCTTCCGTTGAAAAAACCAATCAGTTGACTTTGCAGGTTGAAAAATATCTGAGAAATGATAAAGATGTAGTCGATATGATTACTACAGTTGGTCAGCAGTCATCAGGTTTTGGTGGCGCACAGGCAACTTTATACCAATCCGAAATTCAGGTTATTTTAGTTGATAAATCAGAACGTAACGAAAGTACAGATATTAAATCCGCTAAAATTAAAAGAGCTTTAGAAGAAAAATTCACCGGAGTTGAGTTTAAAACAGCACCAATCGGTTTGATGGGAGCAGACGCTGCACCAATCGAAATGGTAGTTACCGCTCCTGATAACGCAACGGCAAACAAAGAAGCCAACAGGATTCTGGCTTTGCTTAAAAAAGTTCCGGGAGCTGTAGATGCAGAATTATCTTCAGACTCAGGAAATCCTGAAGTGCAGGTGAATATCGACAGAGATAAAATGTCTTCTTTAGGTTTAAATCTTTCAAGTGTAGGTCAGACCATGCAGACTGCATTCTCAGGAAACACAGACGGAAAATTCAGAGCCGGAGAATACGAGTATGATATCAATATCCGTTTTGGAGATGCCAACAGACAGTCAATTGATGATGTAAGAAACTTAATGTTTACCAATCCATCAGGCGAGCAAATCAGATTGAGTCAGTTTGCGGATGTGAAAATGGGATCAGGACCAAGTTTGCTGGAGCGTAGAGATAAAACGGCTTCTGTAAAAGTGAAATCTAAAGTGGTAGGTCGTGCAATGGCGGATGTTGCCAACGAATGGGCAGACCAGTTTATGACCAATGAAAAAACAAAACCAGCCGGAGTAAATTACCTCTGGAGCGGAGATATGGAGAACCAGACAGAAGGTATGGGTACTTTAGGAATCGCTTTACTGGCGGCTATTGTACTTGTTTATTTGGTAATGGTTTCGCTTTATGATTCGTTTGTGTATCCGTTTGTGGTATTGTTCTCAATTCCTTTGGCATTGATCGGAGTAATGGTGATTCTTGCCATTACAGGTAATACCATCAATATCTTTACGATGCTTGGAATGATCATGTTGATCGGTTTGGTAGCAAAAAACGCAATTATGATTGTCGATTTTGCCAACATGAGAAAAGCAGCAGGAGCAAGTACGCATGATGCTTTGATTCAGGCTAACCACGCCCGTCTGCGTCCGATCTTAATGACAACTATTGCGATGATCTTCGGTATGATTCCTATTGCGATTGCAAAAGGAGCAGGAGCGGAGATGAACAACGGTTTGGCTTGGGTAATCATCGGTGGTCTGACCTCGTCATTATTCCTTACCTTAATTATTGTTCCTACGGTTTATTCACTATTCGATTCAATGTTGAGAAGAATGGGTAAACATGAAACAGTTGATTATGACGCTGAAATGAAAGCTGATTATGAAGAAAAAGAACTAAGTGAAGACGGTTACACGCCGAAACACATAGATTAATATAACAACCTTAATTAACCTGAAAGCGCATCAATTTATTGATGCGCTTTTTTATTGTAAATAATGTTCTGAAGTAATAACAATACGTTCTTTAGATATCCTGTGAGGTTTTGAACCTCAAAATATATGTTCTCTCACCTCACTTTTGACGTTCCGAACTATGCGGATATGATCCTAATCGCAGCCAATACGTTACGGACCGATCAGCATACAAATGAAGCTGTAAAAGGTATAATTGAATTAATAATTATGCTACACGAAGCACAGGAAAGTGATCGATTACCTTAACGAACATTTAAATACTGGAAATGTTGTACTCTAATAGTATAAGTGGAAAAAATTCATTAGAAGTCAGAAAGTCCCAAAGGGACGAATTAATCAAGGATAGGATATAATCCTATCAAAAAAGTTATCAAAAAAAAAGTCAGATTCTCCTGAAAATATCAGCAAACCTAACTTTAAACAAACTATATAAGAAATTTTTATCAGCTTAGAGAATGATTATCTCACGCTGACTATTTTATTAAAAACTTTACCGTCAACTTCCACAGTAATGATGTATTTATCGGCAGTTTTTTTATTTAAATCGAACGTAAGTTCAAGTTCTCCGTTGATTGCAGATTTTGTAGTATCGTAATAGACGTTATCCTCAAAATCAGTTACTGAAATTTTGGCTGTGTCTCTCACATCGGATACACGAAGTTTCACCATGTTTCCGATGACTGAAAATTCAGGCTTAAGGATTTCTGAAACTGGTTCTTTTTCAATCAAAACCTTTTTATCAACATCTACATTTATTTTATATTTTTCAATTTTCTGATCAGATTCTACGATTAGATAATAGATTCCTGAATCAAGATCTTTAAAACTGTAGGATTTTGCAACATTCTTATCTGAATTTAAATTTTCAGAAAGTAACTCGCCATATTGATCACTATAGATTGATACCGATACATTCTGCGCGTTTAACACCTCAAAATTAACCGTTGTTTCTGCTTCAGCTTTTCCAAATGAAAGAGAAAAGTCTTTGTCTTTGCTCATCGCACTTACTGAAAGAGATAAGAAACCGATCATCAAAACTGATTGTAATGCTTTTTTCATAATATTAATTTTTCATTTGTTAATACTGCAAATTTAGAGCATCCTATAACGCCGTTCTACTGCAAGATTTTCTTATTTATGTGCTATATTAACCTTTAAATTAAATATTTGAATATAAATTGTTAATTTTGTGTATGAATTAATGGTTGTTATATGAAACATTCCCATCCCGCATTTGAAGCTGTAAAACCCAATATGGGAAGCAGTTTCACGAGTTTAAAGTTTTTGAAAAATGAGAACATCAAGTCTCATGTCTGGCATTATCATCCTGAGATTGAGTTAATTTTCGTCTGTGGTGGTTCCGGAAAAAGACAAATCGGAAGTAATATCTCTTATTTTTCAGATGGAGATTTGGTTTTAATGGGTACTAATCTTCCGCATTGCGGAATGACCAATGAAAATACCAACAATGATTATGAAATGGTTATCCAGTTCAAACCTGAATTTTTAGGAGAAGAAATCTGGACTGTACCTGAAATGCAGAAGATCACCAATCTGTTGGAAAAGGCTAAAGCGGGAATTGTATTTTCAGAAAATATTAAAAAAGAAATCGGTCTGAAAATTACAGAAATGCACGATTCATCATCTCTGGATAAACTGATGAAATTTCTTAAAATCTTAGAGCAACTTGCTTCAACTCAGGAATACAGAATTTTAAACGCCGGAAAATATTATCTCCAGACGCAGGTGGAAGATAATGAGAGAATCAATCATATTTTCAATTATGTGAAAGATCATTTTAAAGAACAGATTACCTTAGAAGAGATTTCTGATCTGGCAAGTATGAAAGTGCCTTCGTTTTGCCGTTATTTCAAGAAAATTACCAATAAAACGTTTACTCAGTTTGTGAACGAATACAGAATTACCCATTCTCTGAAACTGCTTGCCGAACAGCCATTAAGCATTACAGACGTTTGCTTCGAATCTGGTTTTAATAATTTCAGTTATTTCAACAAAACTTTCAAAGAATATATAGGGAAAAGTCCTTCTCAATACAGAAAAGAATTTAATTATCTGATTGATTAACTGATTTTGATTTTTGAAATTTTATAGTCAAAACCACGTCAATTCGAGTAGATTTTTAAAAAATCGTATCGAGAAGATGAGTACTACTAAACAAAAAACCGCATTCATAGAATACGGTTTTATATTTTAAACTGTTGCTAAAGCAACTTTATTTTCAAATGAAAATTAATCTGCCATTACTTCACCAGACTTTCTAAAGATAAAATTTCCATAGATATGTCTTCTTGCAAAACGGCTTGGAGAATCTGCATTCACCATTTTGATATAGGTATTTCTTGGAACTCCGATGTATTCAAACATTTTCCCATTCAGGTGCTGAACTTTCAAAATCGATTTTTCAAGATAGAAATCCTGAATATTAGATTTCGTGATCGTTTCCGTGTATTCTTCTTTATATTTTTCCTGCGTTTCAGGGTTGATACTTACCAAAAAATGATAGGCTTCAATGATTGATTTGCTTTTTTCTTCAGCTGCCAGTTTCCCTTCTTCATCATTGATAAATTTATCAGGATGCGTATCTTTCATCGTATTCCTGTAAATTGTTTTTAAATCCTTTAAAGTAGCAGTATTATCTACTCCAAGAAGTTTTCTGTGTTCGCCTATTCTTTTCATAACGTAAGATCCTTTTTACGGGATGCAAAATTAGGCTTTTTAATTGAGATAAGTGTAAGTTATTCAGTATTAATTTATTTGAGCGAAATTAATTAATCGATGTTACATATTGAAAGTTATTTCAGCTAAGCTTTATTTAGTTTTTTATTAACAATTTTGATGATTTTCCCTGTACCAATTAATTGTAAACCTTCATATAGCTTGAAACCCATTCCACATTTTAATTTTTCATGAAAATATTCTTGAGATAGTATATCAATTTTAGCATTTACAATGTCTCCGGGAAAAGCATAATCTGTCCCAATGTAAATTTGACGTGCAGAAGTTTTATACTCATCAAAATTGAAACCCATCTGACATCTGTAATCACTTTTCACATAATGATTTCTTCCACCTTCAGCCTCTTTTTTAAAATGAATTTGAGCTATAAAATCACATTTCGAATTTTCTGTTTCGAATTTATTCTCATGAAAATACTCATACGCATGACCTTCTAAATCTCCGCTTTCAGAAATTAAATTATCTTCTTCATCAAAAATTTTGAAAGTCTCTTGTGAATTTCCAATATTTGCAGAACCGTCTAAACCGAGTAGAATTGTATAAAAAGTGTCATCTAAAAGGTAGGAAATGATCTTTTTTAATTTTTCATTTTCAATTTCTTCCAGATTTAATTCTTCAATTTTTGTTGAAACGAGAGTTCTACGTTCAGAATCTATATCAAAACTTGAATTGATAATATTTTGTTTTTCGAAGTAGAAGTTTTTCACGAATTCTTCAGCTGTCATGGTCTTTTTTGTAAATATATTGTTTTTTTGAGTTAACTGATAATAGATTTTATACATCCAAGAAGTAAAGGGATAGACCTCTGCTTTTGAAATCAAATTAGCGTAGGAAAGTATTTTCCTTCTCAAACTTCACACTCATTTCTCTCGCAAATCCTACCCTCACAAAACCTCCCTCTTCAACTCCTCAATTTTCTCCTCAATAAACCCCGCTTTATCCTTTTTCATCGCATTCAAAATCATCTTCTGACTTTCAGGAATTTCACAATACTTTTCAGCCCACAGATTAATTTCTATCAACAACGGAAGAAGATTAATCCCTTTTTCTGTGAGTTTATATAGAACTTTCGCTTTGCTGTCGGGATGATCCTGTTTGCTGATAATGCCGTTTTCCTCAAGCATTAAAAGACGTGAAGCCAGAATATTAGTCGCTATTTTCTCGTCAGATTTTAGAAAATCTCCGTAAGTACTTTGTTTTTTAAACATCAAATCTCTCACAATCAGCAATGACCATTTGTCACCCCATACGTCTAATGAGCTGCTGATAGGGCAATTTGATCTCTTTTTTGAACTCGACATAAAATTATTTTTAAATAATTAAATAAAAACACTTGCATTTTGAAAGTAATGTTATAGATTTGTACTTGCAAAACGCAAGCAAATTTACGAATTAAATTTAAAATACAGTGGAAAACATTCTTTTTGATTCTTACAAGAGCAAAAACTTAGAACTGAAAAACCGTATCGTGATGGCGCCGCTTACCCGAAGCCGTTCAGATAATCCAGAATACAAAGCAACCGAATTAACCGCTAAGTATTATCAACAGAGAGCTACCGCAGGTTTAATTATTACAGAAGGTACTTTCATCAGTCCTGAAGCGGTTGGCGTCATCAATGTTCCCGCAATTTACAGTTCAGTACAAATTGAGGGCTGGAAACTCACCACAGAAGCTGTTCACAATGAAGGCGGCAAAATTTTCGCACAGCTTTGGCACACAGGTGCGTCTTCTCATCCAGATCTGCACAACGGCAAAAAGCCTTTAGCTCCGTCTAATGTCAATCCTCAGGTACAGGTCTTTACAGCAACAGGCTTTCAGGCATCCGGAGAACCACAACCGATGACTGCAGCAGATATTAAAGAGACGGTTAATGATTTCAGACAGGCTGTACTCAATGCTTTTGAAGCCGGTTTTGATGGAGTAGAGCTCCACGGTGCAAACGGGTATCTGCTTCAGCAGTTTTTCAGCAAAAATTCCAACCTCCGCACCGATGAATACGGTGGTTCAGTACAAAACAGAGCGAGAATTCTTTTTGAAATTCTGGACGCTATCAAAGAAGTTGCAGATTTAAAAAAGGTTGCAATTCGTTTAAACCCTTCTCTCAACGGAATTATGGGGATTTTAGTCGACGATGAAACGATTGAAATTTACAATTATATCGTCAACCGTCTCAACGATTACGATTTGGCTTATGTACATTTGATAGAGCCTTTTACAGATGTTTCGGATAATTCAAATGCTATTCAGGAAGTTGCGAAACACTTCCGTAAAATTTACAACGGAACCATCATTATCAACCGGGGTTTCAACAAAGAAACTGCCACAAAAGTCTTACAGGACGGCGATGCAGATTTGGTTTCTTTCGGAACTCCTTTCATTGCCAATCCCGATCTGGTAGAGCGTTTCAAGACTGATTCACCACTTAATCAACCTGATCAGGCAACCTTTTACACACCTGGCGAAAAAGGTTATACAGACTATCCGACTCTTAACAATTAAAGTAATTTGGGCGACCGGGCGGGCTTTCCGCTATATCTTTTGTTTCACAAAAGGATGCCGCTGCAATCCCTGTCGCAAACCCGACCATAAAAACAATACATAAAATTTAAACAAACAAAAAATGAAAACAACAGGAAATACAGTATTCATCAGCGGCGGAAGTGCCGGAATCGGTTTAGCCATTGCAAAAAAACTGAATGCAGAAGGCAACAAAATAATCATCAACGGAAGAAATGAAGAACGTCTTCAGAATGCATTGCAGCAACTGGATAACGCGGTAGCAATTCAGGGCGATCTTTCTATTGAGGCAGACAGATTAAGAATTGCAGAAGATCTGAACAATAATCATCCCGAAGTCAACATCATCATCAATAATGCAGGGGCAGCGTTTGCCTACTTACTGAATGAAACTCAAAACGCACACGAAAAAGCAACGGTTGAAATGAATACCAATTATTTCAGCATTATCCATTTTACAGAGCTTATGCTTCCTCATTTAGTTCAGAAAACAGAAGCAGCGGTAGTCAACGTTTCGTCAATTGCAGTTTTTAGAAGCCATAAAATGCTGCCGACTTACAGCGCATCTAAAGCTGCTTTACACGGTTACACAGAAGCGTTAAGACAAACTTACGAAGAGGAGGAAAATGTTCAGATCTACGAAATATATCCACCTTTAGTTAATACAGAATTCTCTGCAGAAATCGGTGGCGCCAACGGAATTCCGCCTTCTGAAGTTGCTGACGAATTACTTTTGGCACTCGCAAAAAATCAGTACGATGTTCCGGTAGGAGATTCAAAACATTTTTTTGCAAAAGAACTAGCTTAATCCAGAATAAGAAAAACTCTCAAATAAAATTTAACCACAAAAGTCACAAAAGAAAAGGTTGAAAAATTTCATAGAGAGCAAAAAGTTGCTATTTATAACATTTTGCTTTTTTGAACTTTAATGAGCAATATTATTTTCCAAAACTTTTGTGACTTTTGTGGTTTTAAAAAAATAATTACAGTATTAATTGACTTACAAGGAGTTTTTCACATATAAAATATTATATCATGGAATTAAAAGGAAAAACAATTTTAATCACTGGCGGAGCTTCCGGAATTGGTCTGGAAGCTGCGAAACAGTTTTCAGAAATCGGAGCCAAAGTCATTATCACAGGACGGAATCAGGAAAGATTAGATGCCGCAAAAAAGCAACTTCCCAATCTTATCGCCATCAAAAGTGATGTTTCCGCTGAAGAAGATGTGAAGTCACTTTTCAATAAAGTTTCGCAATTGGGTGGAATTGATATTCTGTATAACAATGCCGCTGTCTTGGCTTCTCCGTTGAATTTAGGTGTTGTCAATGACAAGCATATTGCGAATGCAGCTTATGAAATGGAAGTCAATTATTTTGGGGTCATCAGAATAAACAATACCTTTATGGAAATGCTGAAATCTAAACGAGAAGCTGCCATTATCAACACAACATCTATCTTAAGTATGGTTCCGTCATTAATTGAAGCGACTTATTCTTCATCAAAAGTGGCACTCGCTTTTTATACTATTTCGTTGCGTGAACATTTAAAGATTGCAGGAAGTACCTTAAAAATTTTCGAACTCATCCCACCACTTGTCGCTACAGAAATGACTGCCGAAAGGAATGATAAAAAAATATCTACAGAAGAAATGGTAAAAGGTCTGATCAAAGGCTTACAAAAAAACCAAGATACCATCCGTGTGGGAGATGCAAAACTTGTTGATATCATCAGAAGATTTTCCCCTAAAACAGCTTTTGGTCTGATAAATCCGAAGAAAGCAAATCAAATTTTAAAATAAAAACTCAAAACATGAAAGCATTTAGTATTAGCCGTTACAAAAAGGAAAGCGAATTGCAATTGGTTAACATACCCGTACCGGTTGTAAAAGAAGATGAGGTTTTAGTTGAAATTCTTGCAGCGAGTGTCAATCTTTTAGACTCAAAAATAAAAAGTGGTGAGTTTAAACTGATTTTACCTTACAAAATGCCGTTGGTACTAGGTCACGATGTTGCCGGAGTCATTATAAAAGTTGGTTCAAGAGTGAAAAATTTCAAAGTAGGTGATGAAATTTACGCACGAGCATCCGACTTTCACATCGGAACTTTTGCGGAATTTATTTCTATCAACGAAAAAGATGTTGCTTTAAAGCCAAAAAACCTGACGATGGAAGAAGCCGCCTCGATTCCTTTGGTTGGTCTGACGGCTTGGCAGGCTTTGGTTGAAAAATCTAATCTTCAAAAAGGTCAGAAAGTTTTTATACAGGCAGGATCGGGTGGAGTGGGAACTTTCGCCATTCAGTTGGCGAAATACTTAGGAGCGACCGTAGCAACAACAGCCAGTGAGAAAAGTTTTGATTTCTTAAAAAATTTGGGTGCAGATATCCTGATCGATTATAAAACTCAGAATTTTGAAGATGTATTGATTGATTACGATGTTGTATTGAATAGTCAGGATGATAAAACTTTGGAAAAATCTTTCGATGTTGTAAAATCCCTGGGTAAAATTATTTCAATTTCAGGTCCTCCAACTCCTGTTTTTGCAGAAGAATTTAATTTGCCTTGGTATGTGAAATTCGCTACAAAATTCCTGAGCAGTAAAGCCACAAAAACAGCAAAGAAACAAAACGTTCATTACTCATTTCTTTTCATGAAAGCGGATGGAAAGCAATTGGCAGAAATAACAAAACTCATAGAATCCGGAATAATAAAACCTGTTATCGATAAAGTTTTTTCATTTGAAAATACGAATGAGGCAGTAAAATATGTAGAAAGTGGTCGTGCAAAAGGAAAGGTAGTGATTAAGGTGAAATAAGATTTTTCAGTTAAAAAACAGGAGCTTCTTTTGATGCCTTCACCATTGCAATCAGTACCTTTTCCGTTTTTATGCTAGTACGGCTTTCAAACCAGAGTCAGGATGGATTCACATAAAGTTACTGTTCCGGAATTACAGCTTATGCTTTTTTAGTAATTCCACTATTAGACGGAACTCTAGGTAATGATTATAAACTTCCTGACAAGTCTGGTCGATTCTATCGGAAAATGTACGTAGCAATTTTTTTGTGTGGTAGAATTGAAGAATACACATAGTTTGGCTATAAAATTCCTAATTTGTTATTTTCTGTAAACCGTAATAGGTTTGGGACTTTCTGTATAAAAGCTTAAGACTTTATTTGCTTCATTTTCATCAAGAATTTTTAATTCAGCATTTAATATGGCTTCATTGGAAGGCATCATAGATCTTGAAAGTAGGAGTTTGAAAACCTCTCGTTTTTTAGGTAAATCTAATTTATCATTTTTACTCATTAAATATTTTTTATATGCGCTCGACATATCTAGCCATATCGCAATTTCATGATCAGGGTTTTGGTCTCTTTTAAAATTATTAATAGTTTCTTCTAAAGTAGAAGGATAAACTTCCTGAAAGGTAGATTGTATGTGCTTGATTTTGATTAAATTATCAGCTGATAGGGTGTCATGAACAATTTCACCAATTTTGATTTGATCAGAATCGAGATTAACAATTTCATTATTTTCTTTTTTGGGATTACAAGAAAATAATAAAATCAACAATATAATAGTAATAGCTTTCAATTTTATTTTTTTTAATTAAGATAATTAATTTTAATCAAACCTTTTTTGAAATTAACTTTTATAGTATCTCTATTGTTGTATTTATAAATTGATTTGAGTTTTTTTGAAGTTCTCCTATTATCAATAATTCTTAACTCAGTTTCAGAATGAATTGAAGCACTTTTTTCATCCAACCAAAAGACTTTGGGATCCATATTACTAACCACAGTATATGTTTTCGTAATTTTTCCTTTTTCAGTTTTACTATTTATATAAAGTAAAATATTGTCAGGAATATTTTTTGTGGTTAAAAATAAGGTGAACCATAAGAAAACTGCATATATAAGAATACCAGAGGTTTGAGAAATTCCTAGTCGTTTTAATTGTACAAAAAAGAATAGTAAAATAGTAAAGGTAATTACAATTATTCTATAAATGATTGAAAATTCTTAACATCATTTTCTAAATATATTTGTTTTATGATAGGTCTAATTTCAAAAAAATCGAATAAAAAGATTGTTATTAAAACAATAATTAGCAGTATAAATTTCTTAAAATACTTCATTATCAATTTTACTCCTGATCCAAATACGTCAGCTTAGCATCTTTCAAAAACTCATCAAGACTCATGTTTTTAGAAGCTTTAGAATTCGTCAATTCAAAAAAGTAAATAATCGGATTGGGCAGACTTCTATTTTTAGTAGTCAGTCTAAATCTCCTCACTTTTTCATTTATATTTAAAAAAGGCAACTCAGAAATTTTCACAGAAATGTTGTTCACATCAAAAGATGCTTTCGGATCTTTTTGCAGTTTTAAGAATCTTTTCTGAGTTTTATCGGTGGTTTCATCCAGAAATTTCTGCATTTGATAATCCGTCAGCAGTTGAGGATAAATCAAAGCTTGCTGTAAAATGGAAGCTGTAATTTTATCAGATTTATCAATGAAAGTCGCCTTGTCATCAAACAGAACCTGATTATCTTTTGTCGTGATTTTACCCTCAAATTTTTTGTAATTTTTCTTTTTGTATTCAGTTTTAAAATGCTCAACAGCGTGCTGATCTTTCGTACTCAATCCATCTTTTTTCTGAGCGAAAACGGCAAAAGAAAATAATAAACAAAGAATCAGTGAATATTGCAGTTTCATAATTTTATTTTTAAATAATCTATACTAAATTTTTAAGCCTTACATATTGAAGAAGCATGATGGTTTTGGCATCTTTTATCTCTCCAGAGTCGATCATTTGAAGCGCTTTTTCAATATCAATTTCCAAAACTTCGATGTCTTCACCTTCTTCTTCAAGACCTCCGCCATTGGTGATTTTCATTTCACTTGAATATTTAGCAATGAAAAAATGAAGAATCTCTGTAACAGATCCGGGTGACATATATGCTTCAAAAACTTTTTCAACCTTCGATATTTTGTATCCGGTTTCTTCTTCGGTTTCACGCTTGATGCATTCTTCAGGATGGTCATTATCCAATAAACCGGCACAGGCTTCAATCAGCATTCCGTCAGCATTTCCATTGATGTAAGTCGGCATCCGGAATTGTCTCGTCAAAATTACATTTTTTGTAGTTGTGTTGTATAATAAAATAACGGCTCCATTTCCTCTGTCATAAGCTTCTCGGCTTTGGGTTTCCGTGGTTCCGTCTTTTTTTAGAATATTAAAAGTGATTTTTTTTAAAGTGTACCAATTATCTGAAAGAATTTCAGTTTTTTCAATATGAACGTTTGTATTTTGCATAGATTTTACAATCTTGTTTATATAATTTTATTTAAATTAATTTTTCCTCAGCAAATCTTCCAGAGCATTTTTTAAATCAGGAAATTTAAACTGAAAACCTATATTCTGAAGCTTTTCCGAAGATGTTCTTGAGCCTTCGAGCAGTGCAACAGACAGTTCGCCAAACATTAGCTTCATCACAAATCCCGGAATATTGGGCATAAACATAGGTTTATTTAAAACTTCTGCAATTTCTTTTGTTAAGTTTTCATTATCAGTGTGCTGAGGAGCAGAAGCGTTGTAAGCTCCGCTCATATTTTCATCTTTTAATGCAAATTCATACACCGAGCAAAGGTCATCAATATGAATCCACGGAATATATTGCCTTCCTGTTCCGATAGGCGATCCGATACCAAATTTCACGGGAACAGCCATCTTTTTCAAAGCACCTTCTTTTTCGGATAGAATAATGGATGTACGAATTTTCACCACTCTTTCAGCCATGTTTTTTTCTGAAAATTCATCTGCAGCTTTTTCCCAAAGAACGACAACTTCACTAAGGAAATCTTTGCCTTTTTCGTCTTCTTCTTTAAATATTTTCTCAGAAGTTATCGCTCCGTAAATTCCAACGGCAGATGCCGAAATGAAAGATTTCAGTTGAATATTTTTCAGTTGTAAAGTTTTTAAAATCAATTGTGCAGACTCTACACGACTGGAGATAATTTCTTTTTTGCGCTCATCAGTCCATCTTTTTTCAGAAATATTGGCTCCTGCTAAATGGATAATGTGACTTATATTTTCGAAGGCTTTTTCGTCGATAGTTCCTTTTCTAATATTCCATTCAAAATCATTCTCATGCTTTTTGGTTCGTGTTAAAAACCGAACAGTATATTCATTTTCAAGTTTTTTAGCTAAAACTTTTGCGACAGATCCGCTGGCTCCGGTGATTAATACGACTTCTTTCATGTATTGATTTTGGGATTTTTTTTAATTCTTAACAATTAAAATATAATCATCATCTAAAAGTTTATAACCCTGGTCGTAAATAAACTTGTATTCAGAACCATTTTTATAAACTTTAATTTGTGTAAAATAGTTAAAATCAAAACCTAAGCCACTCAATTTAGATTTGGCAATTTTAGTTTTTCCTTCCAGATTGATATCGCTCAGAATTCGGTAATTTCGGCGGAGTTTATTATTTACATTCCGCATCAGATTGCTCGAATCTTTGTTCTGTTTGTTGTTGTAAGCGTTTCTACAGGCGTCATTGCAGAATTTTTTATCTGATCTTCCAATGATTTTTTCGCCACATTCAAGGCATTCCATAGCAATTAATTTTTCAATGGGTGTTTGTGTTTTTTATGTAAAAGTCTTTTTCATTTCGTACTCGTCGGATAGCTTCTGTTTTTAGTAATATTATTAAAAAATAAAGCAACCAAAAGCAAAATAATACAGCCAGACAAAACCGGAGAAAGTACGTACCAATATCCTAAATCTGCAATTTTTCCGGGAGAAGTCACCGCAATCAAAGCTGTTGCTCCGCCTGGCGGATGAAGCGTTTTGGTGTACTGCATTAAAACGATGGAAAATGCTACTGCCAAAGGTGCCGAAAGCCATAAGATATCTGGAACAAACTGATAAATGGTAACTCCCACCAAAGCCGAAATCACATGACCACCGACAAGATTTCTCGGTTGTGCCAAAGGACTTTGGATAGCACCGTAAATCAATACACTTGATGCGCCGAACGAACCAATTAAGAAAACATTTTCCTGTTCTAATAGATACTGTGACTGCAGAAAAGCGATAATTCCGATTCCGAAAAATGCGCCGAGAAATGACCAAAAATGTTCTTTATAATCAACAAGTGTTTCTTTATAGATTACATATTTTGATACACGGTAGGTTCTTCTGAGCGTCTTCTTCACAGTTTCTGATATTAAAATTTAAAGATACAAAATATCCGTTTACAAACGGCTGTGGAATTTCATTTGCTAAATAAATTTAGTTTTAATTTTTTATTCTCAGAAAAAAGTTTCAATTTTGCGCCATCAATGGGGTGCTGCACGATTGCGGCTGAGATGATACCCGGGAATCTTCCACACCTGATCCGGATAATGCCGGCGTAGGGAATTTGATTTTATCATCTCATCATTTAATTTATATAAGTTAATTTGATGCAGGAAATTTTACTAAAGACAACCTGGCCGGAATGGTTGGGGGTCTTCTTTTCAATTTTTCAGGTTTTATTGGCCCGAAAAAACAATTCAAACAATTATCTTTTCGGGATTGCCGGAATTTCACTTTCGTTGTATGTGATGTTTTTCGCAAAATTGTATGCGGAGTTTACGCTCAATCTTTACTATCTGGTGATGAGTATTTACGGCTGGCTGTACTGGAAATTCGGAAAACGACAATCTGAAACGGTGATTTCTGAAACAACCAATCAGGAAAAACTGATCACCGCAGGAATCGTGGTTGGAACTTTCGGTCTTTTCTGGTTTTTTCTGACCCATTTTACCGATTCCGACGTTCCAATTTTGGATTCATTGGTCAGTGCTTTTGCATGGGCTGGAATGTGGTTGATGGCGAGAAGAAAAATTGAAAACTGGATTTTGCTTAATGTCAGCAACATCATCGCCATTCCATTGTTGATTCACAAAGATTTGTATCTGTATGCGGTTTTGACGGCTTTCTTATTCATTGTTGCCATTTCGGGATATTTAGAATGGCGAAAAATTATTAAATCTAAGTCTTTAAAGGTCGCTTGATTTTTATAAATACTCACGCAGATTTGGCAAATCACGCAGATTTTTATCTGCAAAATCAGTTTAATCAGCGAGAGAAAAAAATGAGCCTACAATATGTATGATTAAAACATTAACTCAAAATAATCTGATAAGAATGCTTTCGCCTGAAGAAATTAGAAATAAAATATTAGGAACTTGTGAAGTTTCTCAGGAAATAATGACCAATATTCACGAGCAGCGTTTGCTTCAGATTTGGGTTCCGAAAAAATATGGCGGATTGGGTTTTCGGTTAAAAGAAGGACTATCTGTTCTGTTCGATTGGTCAAAAATCGATGGAAGCTTAGGCTGGATGCTCACTTTATGTTCGGGAGCCAATTTTTTTTCAAGAAATTTAAAACCAAATATTGCGAAAGAACTTTTTTCTAATCATAAAACCTGTTTCGGAGGAAGCGGAATGATCGGCGGAACTGCTGAAAAGCAAAACGATGGAACTTTTCTAATTAACGGACTGTGGCATTTTGCAACGGGAGCACCACACTTAAGTCATTTTACTTTAAATGCTACGTTAACTGAAAACGGAAATCCTTTGTTGGATGGAGCGGGTTCTGAAATTATTCGTTCGTTTATTATTTCTAAAGATCAGGCAGAAATTATTCCCAATTGGAAATCGATGGGCATGAAAGCTACCGGAACGTATTCTTTTAAAGTGAATAACGCAAAAGTTTCTGAAGATTATAGTTTTGTTTACGATGAATTTTTCACGGATGATGTTTTAGATAAAATTCCGTTCAGGATTTTTGCAGATTTGACTTTATTGGTTAATTATCTTGGAATGGCGGCACATTTTTCTGAGGAAGCAATTAAAATTCGACCAAATCTTGATTTGAAATTATTTAATAAAATGATCAATGATGATTTGGAAAAAGCATTTCAATTTGCCGACGAAATTGAAAATATTCTGAATGATCTTGAACTCATTTCTAATGAGAAACAATCAGAAATTCACAGTTTTGCAACCAGTTTGGTAGAAAACTTATCACATCAGATTTTGAAAATTTATTTTCAGTTGGGACTTCGGGCAACGCATACAGATTCTGAAATGTATCAGATTTTTTGTGATTATTTTACGGCGACGCAGCATTCTAATTTTAGGAGGGAGTTTGGGTAAGAGTGATCTCTTTTGCCTCATAATATTCAAGCCAATTTTTTATTCTTCCAACAAACATTTTAAGATAGTTTTCTGTTAAAAATATATTTGACCAATCGAATCTTTGAGCCTGAACACCAAGATAAAACATAAAAATAGAGGCTCCCGCTTCTGGAATTAATTTCAGTTCTTTTTCAGATAGACTTCTTTCTTTTCTATAGCCGTTTAGAAAACTTTCAACTTTTATTTCATATTCGTTCTTATCAGATTCAATGAAAAATAGTTGTTTACAAAAATAAGCGACATCCAGAATCAGAAATCCATTACCACAATTATCAAAATCAAAAATAGTAATCTCATTTTCCTTATTCACACTCAAATTATCATACCAAATATCGAGATGAACTATTCCTTTTTGATTTTCTGATAGATTACTATCTCCAAAATTTTTAGACATTTTAGAGCTGATTTGCTTGAGATATTTCATTTCATTTAAATCGTCAGAAAAAAATAAGTTGAGATGTTCACAAGCTTTGTTTAAAAGAATATCAGAATTGTAGTTTACCCTATCGATTTTTTTGTTTGCAGTTATATTGTGAATCTTTGCCATCATTGAACCAATTGCAAAGCAGGTTTCATTTGTCATGAATCGCATTTTTTCTCCTTCTGCAAATGTAAAAAGCACTACATATCGTAATCCTTCCGGCGCATTTATTTCTTGAATTAGATTTCCTTCTTTATCAGGAATAGGAAATGAAACTGAAAGATTATTGTTTTTAAGTAAGTTTAAAAGTTCTAATTCCTGTTGAATTTCAACTTTGGTTCTCCAATTATAACAGTAAACTCTGACAACATATTTTGTATGAGTACCTAACAGAAAATAAGTGTGATTGACTCCGGTTCTGAAAAGTTTACAATCAAAATATTCTTTTAACTGATACTTTTCGGTAATAAATTTACCTAATTCCGTTTGTGATACTGTTGAAGCTATTATTGGGAAAGTTGTCATTTTTGTTAGATTTTCTATAACTGTGGCTAACTCTCAAAGATACAAAATGGAATCAATCATCAAACAACTAAAAAAAAAAACAAAATTTTTCACATAATTAATTTTCCTTTAAATATGCGATTTCTGAACGCTTTTACTGAATTATAACCATTTTCAAACGACTACAAACGAATTTAAATAATTTTAAACCGAATAAATTTTCAAACCTGATGAATCTTTGCAACAGAGATTTGAGAAAGCAGTGAACGTCTCTTATCTAATTTACTAATCTTAAAATATAAAAGTTATGTCACTAAGAAACAAAGTAACCTTAATTGGTTTTACAGGAAAAGAAGTTGAAACAGTAAACTTCGAAAACGGCGGTACAAAAGCATCGGTATCTTTAGCTACCAATGATCATTACACCAACGCAAAAGGTGAAAAAGTAGAAGAAACACAATGGCACACATTGGTTGCTTTCGGGAAAACAGCTGAGATACTGCAAAAGTATGTTCCGAAGGGAAAAGAGATTGCCATCGAAGGAAAACTTACCTACAGATCGTATGACGATAAAGACGGCGTGAAAAGATATATTACCGAAATAAGAGTGGAAGAAATTTTACTTTTGGGTGGAAAATAACTGTTGAATTCTAAAATCACAAATGATGCAGATCAAAGTTTTAAAAGTGAGAATTGCAGAAGAGTTTCTGCACGATGATCAGAGAATGATTGATGATTTCTTAGAGCATCACGATATTGTAAAAGTAGAGACTGCTTTTGTGCAGGAAGATCAATTCTGGTCAGTGGTATTATATTTTAATGAAGCAAAATCTTTAGTAAACAAGAACAGTGTAAAAGATTCTAAAGCAATCAAGTATTCCGCAGAAGACGAAATGCTGAGTCCGGATGAAATAGTAATCTTAGATGCCCTGAAAATCTGGCGTTCAGAAAAAGCAAAAGAACAGAATCTTCCGTCTTATTTTATTGCGACCAATAAAGAGCTTGTTTCTGTGGCAAAATATAAGCCTGCTAAAAAAGAAGAACTGTTGGAAATTAAAGGTTTCGGAAAACATAAGATTGAAAATTATGGTGAAGAGATTTTAGAAATCCTGGAAACTGTTTAATAAAAACACCAAAACACAATGATTAAATGAGAGGCCGGGGAAATATCGTCTCCGGCTTTTTTATTGATTTAAAAGTCCTTTCAATTCCTTATTTTTGCAAGGAATTACTCATTACCCATTATTTATTACTCATCAAGATATGAAGCCAAGCTTAGCAAAAGGAACGAGAGATTTTACCTCACTGGAAGTTTCAAGAAGAAAATACATCATCAATATATTACAGAAGAATTTCGAATTGTTTGGATTTCAGCCTTTGGAAACACCAAGTTTTGAGAATCTTTCTACTTTGACCGGAAAATATGGTGAAGAAGGGGATCGTTTGATTTTTAAAATTTTGAATTCTGGAGATTACGTTAATCAAACAAAGATTGAATTGTATAAGAAGCATTCAAAATTGCTTGTTCTTTTATATGATTACTTAAATGAAAAAAGAGAATTTTTAACTTCAGATAAAATATCTATAAATGTTGAAAACTTTTTGTTACTCAATAAAGTAGATAAAGCTGAGGCTAATTCTCTTAAATCTGGTTTAAATCAAATCAGCTTTTTTCAAATCGATAATACTTTTATTGAAAGAGAACAATACATTACAGATATTGGTTTTGAATTTCAGTTAGCTAATACAAGAGTAAATATTCCTAATGACTCTAAAATACTAACAAACTATATTTCTGATAAAGCTCTTCGTTACGATTTAACAGTTCCTTTCGCAAGATTTGTTGCGATGAATCACGGGAAATTAACTTTTCCATACAAACGTTATCAAATACAGCCGGTTTGGAGAGCAGACCGTCCACAAAAAGGGAGATTCAGAGAGTTTTATCAGTGTGATGCTGATGTGGTGGGAAGCGAAAGCCTTTGGCAGGAAGTTGAATTGGTACAGTTGTATCTGAAATCTTTTGCAGAATTGAGAACCTCTGTAACCATTCACATCAACAACCGAAAAATTCTTTCAGGTTTGGCCGAGTATGCAGGGATTACGGATAAGCTGATTGACTTTACCGTTGCTTTAGACAAGCTTGATAAAATCGGGAAGGATGGAGTAGTGAAGGAACTTTTGGAAAGAAATATTTCTCAGGAATCAATAGATAAACTAGATTTCCTTTTCACTCAATCGAATGATGCTTTAGAAAACCTTCTTCAGTTAAAAGAAAAATTCGTTGGAAACGAGATCGGTTTGAAAGGTGTGGAAGAACTGGAATTTGTTATCACTCAGTCTCTAAACCTTGGAGTTGATATTCAGAATTTGGTTTTTGATATTACTTTAGCGCGTGGATTAGATTATTACACCGGAGCAATTTTCGAAGTGAAAGCCGACGAAGCGAAAATGGGTTCTATCGGTGGTGGTGGAAGATATGATAATTTGACCGAAGTTTTTGGAGTGAAAAATGTTCCCGGAATCGGAATTTCTTTTGGTTTAGACCGAATTTATCTGGTGATGGAAGAATTGAATCTTTTCCCTGAAGAAGCTGCATCAAATGTAGAATATTTGTTTGCGAATTTTGGTGGTGAAGAAACAATAGAAGCATTAAAATTGATCATCCAATTAAGAGAAAAAGGAATTTCTGCAGAATTGTATCCTGAAAGTGCAAAAATCAATAAGCAATTCACTTACGCAGAAAAGAAAGGAATTAAAAATCTTGTTTTCTTAGGAGAAGAAGAAATAAAAAACAGAACGGTAACCTTTAAAAACCTAGAAGCTGGAGAGCAGAAAACGGTTTCTTTGGAAGAGTTTTTAGGGTAAAATAATAGAAGTTAAAAAATGAGGTTTCCTAATATTAGAAAACCTCATTTTTTTTAAACTTACTTAGAATCAATGATTAATTTTTTATTTTCAGTTCTAGATTTAAATTTAGTTTAAAGTCTATTTATTTCCTTTTTAATTCTTCATATATTTTTTGAGTGAAAGGAGTTTTTACACCGAGTTCCATTCCATATTTTAAAATAGCTCCTGCAAACAATTCTAATTCGCTGTTATCTTTTCCGGAATTCATATCCAGCTGCAAAGAAGTAGGGGTTTCTGGTGGAAATGTAGATGCTTTTTCAAATGTTTTATCAATGATATCTGTTCCTAAATGAACTTCTTTTTTGGACGCAATTACCTGTATTTCTTTCATGATCTCATTGGTCTCAGATTTTTGAGACGAATCCTTACAGACTGTCCCGATAGACGAATTATATTTAGCCGTTACGAGCCCAAAACTTGCCACAAAAATAAATTTCGTCCATATATCAGTTAAAGAATTTTCTTTAAAATCGAAATCAATTTTACTTTCTTTAATCATGTTGATTACCCAGTCGATAGAAGCAGAAAGATGCTCAGGATCTTTACCTATGATTAGTTTTCCTGCTTTACCTTTATGTTCCACGATCCCTTTTTCTTTAATGTGTGAAGCAACATATAGACAAGATGGTAGAATCGTATTCTCGGGAATTATTTTTCGTATTCTGTCATAAATATCAACGCCGTTCATCATAGGAAGAAGAATAGTTTCTGTTGTAATGACTTCTTTTAATTGAAGACAAACTTTTTCCAAATCGTATTCCTTTACACAAATCAATATTAAATCAGGATTTTCAATATCGCTGATGTTCTGATAAATAGCATTTGGGATTGTATGCTTGTTAGGATGTTCGGGAGAGATCAGCGTTAATCCATCTTCTTTTACTTTTTGATACGTTTCACCTCTTGCGATGAACGATATCGTATGCTGTTGTAAAGTTTCATTGGTCTGATTCATTTTAAAACCAAAATATCCACCTACACCTCCAAGGCCTATTATTACAATATGTTTTTTACTCAAAAAATTATTTTATTGATTTCAGGTTCTCCATTTTTAATAGGTTTAAATTCTCTATCCAAAAGGATTTCCAAGATTAAAGATCGTAAATTATTTTATTACTCAAGGCTCTTAACCTCTATATCTGGCATGAAATATTTCATAATAATTAGCACAATAAAAGTGGGTGATTTTTATGTAAATCAGAAATTGGTTTTTACGATATTCATACTTCATCCGATTTTATTTAAGGATTCTCAAAATTTTAGGTTTAATTAATTTATATTGGAAGAAAATAGTAATTTAGGTTCAAAATAATTTTAGAAAAAACCAATGAGTGAAAAATCAAGATTAAAAGAAATAAAAGAAGAACTCAACCAATTAGATATCAATCCTACTTTCTTTGCAAGAAAAGAAATTCGTGAATTACCCAATATACTTTCGGCAGACGAGAAAATAGTCTATTTGGTTGAAGGAAGAAATAAAACAACAAAGCATCATATTGTATTAGTGGGGACCGACAGAAGACTCATCTTTATTGATAAAGAATTCATGTACGGGCTGAAAGTTGAAGATTATTCTTATGATAAAGTAGCTTCCATTCAGTACGAAACTTCATTGATGTTAGCGTCAATTGATGTGAATGTTTCTGGAGATATTGTAGAAATCGATGGAGTAGGAAAGTATGAGGCAGAATTATTTTGCGAAAAAGTACGTAATTTCATGTCTCGCCCGAAAGAATTTGCTCAACCGAAGTCCGAACCTACCGTTCTTGATCAGTTGGAGCAATTAGGAAGATTAAAAGAAAGCGGTGTTTTGACAGAAGACGAATTTATTGAGCAGAAGAAAAAGCTACTTGAAAAACTTTAAAACTTAATTATGGAAAATTATTTAGACATTAATAAAAACTCATGGAACGCAAGAGTAGAACCGCATCTAGAGTCTGATTTCTATTTTGTAGATGAATTTTTAAAAGGAAGAAATTCTCTTAATTCTATTGAATTAGATTTATTGGGAGATGTAAAAGGAAAAAGCATTTTGCATTTGCAGTGTCATTTTGGGCAAGATTCTATTTCCCTTTCTAGAATGGGAGCAAAAGTAACAGGAGTCGATTTATCTGATAAGGCTATTGATGCTGCGAAAGATTTAGCAAAACAATGCGGAACTGATACTGAATTTATCTGCACAGATGTCTATAATCTTCCAAATGTTTTGAACGAAAAATTTGATATCGTTTTTACGAGCTACGGAACGATTGGCTGGTTGCCAGATTTAGAGCAATGGGCAAATGTTGTCAGTCATTTTTTAAAACCTGATGGCGAGTTTGTCATGGCAGAATTTCATCCTGTAGTTTGGATGTATGATGACGATTTTAACGGAGTAGCCTATAATTATTTTAATGAAAAACCGATTGTAGAAACCTCAGAAGGTACCTATGCAGATACTTCGGCAGATATTGTACAAGATTATATTTCTTGGAATCATCCTTTGTCTGAAGTTTTACAAAATTTAATTGATAAAAATTTAGTTTTAGAAAATTTCAGAGAATTTGATTGGTCACCATATTCATGTTTCAGGCATGTTGAAGAGTTTGAAAGAGGCAAATGGAGGATTACAAAATTTGGAAATAAAATCCCGATGGTCTATGCCATAAAAGCAAAAAAGAAGTCATCGTAATGATGACTTCTTTTTATATGAATGTAAATAATATTAAAATTGTTATCTAATGTTAGATATTTGAAGCAGTATCTTCAACTTTAGATTTAGCTTCGTCAAATTTACTTTGAGCTTGTGAAGCAACATCGTTTGCTTTTGTTTTCAGATCGTTACCCCATTTGTTAAGGTTCTCTTTTGCGCTGTTGATTTTATCTTTTACAGCTTGCTGCTCTTCGGGAGTAGATTTTTTGTATTTCCAATATGCAAGAGCTCCAATTCCTAGTAATGCTAATAATCCGTTTGTCTTATTTCCCATGATTTCTGATTTTAAAAGTTATATTAAATTGTTATACAACTAAGTATGTAAAATACGTGCCAAAAAATAATGGGGTTTGATAAAAATATGTTAAAATTTAATTAAAGATTTCAAAATTTTCTCCGTCAAAACTTGCGAAAACCATCGTAGGATATGAATCCTGATGATAGAAATTACCGTCTTTATCAATAGCAATCGCACCTGCGAAGCCGTCTAATGTTTTTAATTCTGCAAAAGTTTTTTTGAAAGCTTCTTCGAGATTCATTCCGTCTGTCACTCTCGTTACGATTTTTGTTGCAGTGGCATTGCTTACAATATCTTCACCAACTCCTGTACAGCTTACCGCACAAAATTCATTGGCATAATTTCCGGCTACAGTGGCAGAATCAGAAATCCTCCCCGGGATTTCAAAACCTTTTCCTCCGGTGGATGTAGCAACTGCTAATTTTCCATCTTTATCTATGGCAACACAACCTACAGTACCTTTTCCGCCGTTGTTGAGTTTGGCTTCGTATTCCTTTCTTCGTTGAGAAATTTCAGTTGAAAAGTTTTCAAAACCATGTTCAGAAGCGTATTTTTTTGCACCGCTTCCACCTAAAACACGATCATCTTCTTTCATTAAATCTTTGGCTACAAAAATCGGGTTTTTCACATCCTGAATATTGATGACCCCGCTCATCTTCTGAGTTTCACCATCCATAATTGCGGCACTCATTCGGATAATTCCGTCACTTTGAATTTGCGAGCCGATTCCTGCATTGTATAATTCATCATCTTCCAAAAGAGAAACTGCATACGCAACCGTCTCAAAAGCTGAATGATTTTCTAAAAATTGGTGCGCTTTTTTGGCAATTTCTTTCAAAGAGTTTTGTTTCGCAACTTTCACCTCGTGGCTTTGGTCACTTTCAGAGAAAAAACCTCCGTGGATGATGATTTTCATAGAATATAATTGATGGTTGATGAAATATGATTGATCGGAAATAATTGATGATTTATAATATTAAAATCATTTATAACTTATCAATTATCATTCATGTTTTACGTTTGTGGAATCGGGTTAAACTGAGAATTTTCTATGGTTAATTTCCTCGTCGTTAAATCATAGTGGTCATTCATTGACATGACGTGAACCGTTAAATTATCAATGGAAATAGGCTCTCCCAAATTGATATTGGTAAGATTGGTATCTTTGATAAATCTTCCGTCAACAATAATCACAAGTCCTGAACCGACTGCTGTCATTGTGTCGTTGTGAATAAACAATCCCGTATCTTCACCTAAACCGATTCCTAAAGTTCTAGGATTATTGACTACAGCCTGAAAAAGTCGTCCGATTCTGCCACGCTGTACAAAGTGGGTATCAACAATGACGTTATCGATTAATCCTAAACCTTGTGTAGTTTTGATTTCACCTTTTAACAAAGCTTCAGAGCTGCTTCCCTGATAAATCATGTTCTCAGAAGCGGCAGCTGCACCGGCAGAAGTTCCGGAGTAGATAAAATCCTGCTCCATATATTTCAGTAAAATGGTATCGTGAAATCTTGTTCCGCCAAGAATAGAAGTTAATCGTAATTGATCACCACCTGTGAACATCACAACATCTGCAGCGTTTGCTCTGGCAACTATGGCATCAGAGTTTGCCTCTTCACGGTTGTGAATATCAAGAATGTTAACGTTTTTTGCTCCTAAAAATTCAAAAGCTTTTTTATATTCTGCACCTACAATTTGAGGGATTTGGGATGCTGTAGTGATTACTTCAATAATTGAGTTTTCCTTATTCTTAGATTCAGTAATGATTTTCCTTAAAATTCCTCTTTCAAAAAAGTTGAGGTTTTTTTCAATGTTCTGATCGTAATCGGTTTCAGAGAAACTGCCTTTATTAACAGCTCCACCGATAATAATTAATTTTCCAACAGGTTTCATATCCCACAAAGTTAGAAAATTATTAATTGTTGACGAAATTATGAGAGTTTTTTAACGTATTTGCTTTGATTCTAAATTGATTACAAAACATAAACTTTTTTAATAAATCTTTAATTAGCCTGTAGTTTTTGTTAAGGTTTTGCATTATCTTTGATTTTAAAAGATATTTTTATTAATATAAATTACGTCACTAAAATATGAAAATTGAGAAAATACAAGCTTTAAGGGGTCCTAATATTTGGAGTATTAGAAGAAAGAAGCTGATACAGATGCGTTTGGATCTTGAAGAGCTGGAAAATTTTCCTACCAATAAAATCGAAGGCTTCCGTGAAAGAATAGAAAAACTGATTCCGTCACTCATCACGCACAGATGTTCCGAAGGTACACATGGTGGTTTTTTTCACCGTGTAGAAACAGGAACATGGATGGGGCATGTGATTGAACACATCGCTTTAGAAATTCAGACTCTTGCGGGAATGGAATGTGGATTCGGGAGAACGCGTGAAACAAAGTCTCCGGGAATTTATAATGTAGTATTTGATTATATTGAAGAAAATACAGGAATTTATGCTGCCGAACAGGCTGTAGAGATTGCCCATGCATTAATTAATGGAGATGAATATGATATTAATGCCTGCATTCAAAGACTAAAAGAAATCAGAGAGCGTGTACGTTTAGGTCCATCTACAGGAAGTATTGTACAAGAAGCTGTTTCAAGAAAAATTCCATGGATCAGATTGGGAACAAATTCTTTAGTACAGTTGGGTTATGGTGTTAATCAACAGAGATTCCAGGCAACCATTACTGGAAATACAAGTTCAATTGCTGTAGATATTGCATGCAATAAAGAACTGACTAAAAGAATGTTGCATGATGCAGCAATTCCGGTTCCGATTGGTGACTTGGTGACCAATGAAGAACAGTTACAAAGTGTGATCAGGAAGATTGAATATCCAGTGGTGATTAAGCCTCTGGATGGTAATCACGGAAAAGGATCTTCTATCAATGTAAACGATTGGGAAGTTGCAAAAATCGGTTTAGAACATGCTCAGAAATATTCAAACAAAGTAATTGTTGAAAAATATATTACAGGTTACGATTTCAGAGTTTTAGTAATCAATAATAAAATGGTTGCTGCAGCAAGACGTGTTCCTGCGCATGTGGTTGGAGATGGCGAAATGAATCTTCAGCAACTCATTGACAAAGAAAATCAAGATCCGAGAAGAGGTTATGGACATGAAAATGTGCTTACCGAAATTGCTGTAGATAAAGATACGTCAGAACTTTTAGATAAACTTAACTACACTTTGGAAACAATTCCTCAAAGAGGTGAAGTTGTTTATTTAAAGTCGACTGCGAACCTTTCTACAGGCGGAACTTCTATTGATGTGACCGACATGGTACATCCTGAAAACATCACGATGGCAGAAAGGATTTCAAAAATTATCGGCTTAGATGTCTGCGGAATTGATATTATGGCAGAAAACCTTACCCAGCCTTTAAAGGAAAGTGGCGGAGCCATCATTGAAGTTAATGCCGCTCCAGGTTTCAGAATGCACTTAGCGCCAAGTGAAGGTCTTCCAAGAAACGTCGCTGCACCGGTTGTAGATATGCTCTATCCTCAAGGAAAGCAGTTTACGATTCCGATTATTGCGGTGACAGGAACTAACGGTAAAACCACCACCACAAGACTGATTTCACACATCGTTAAAAATAACGGATATAGAGTTGGTTTCACAACATCAGACGGTATCTACATTCAAAATACAATGTTGACGAAAGGTGATACTACAGGTCCTATTTCTGCTGAATTTATATTAAAAGATCCAACAGTAGAATTTGCCGTTTTAGAAACGGCAAGAGGTGGAATTCTCCGCTCCGGTTTAGGTTTTTCTCAATGTGATATCGGAGTTTTAACCAATATTAAAGAAGATCATTTAGGTCTGAATGATATTCACAATCTGAAAGATCTAACGAAAGTAAAAAGGGTAGTTCTTGACAGCGTAAAGAAAAATGGGTGGAGCGTACTCAACGCAATGGATGAATATTCTATGCGAATCATCAATGATTTACCGAGCAATGTCGCTATTTTCAGCTTAGATGAAAATAACGAATATATCAAAAAATTTGCTAAAGAAGGCCGTACCACATGCGTCTATGAAGAAGGATACGTAACCATTAAAAAAGGTGACTGGAAAATCAGAATCGGAAAGGTAAAAGATTTCCCGATTACGATGGAAGGAAAGGCGAAATTCATGATCGATAATGTATTGGCTGCAAGTTTAGCATGTTATCTTTATGGCTTCGGAATTGAGGATATTTCAAATTCCCTTCGTACATTTATTCCAAGTGCGCAGTTGACTCCGGGAAGGCTGAATGTTTTTAATTTTAAAAACTTTAAAGTTCTCATTGATTTTGCACACAACCCTGCGGGATATGAAGCAATAGAAGATTATCTTAAAAATGTAGAGTCTACCAAGAAAATAGGAATTATTTCCGGCGTAGGAGATCGTCGTGATGAGGATATCAGATTATGCGGAAAAATTGCGGGTAGAATGTTTGATCATATCATTATAAGAAATGAAAAACACCTGAGAGGAAGAACTGAGGAAGAAATTAATGGTTTGATTATCGACGGAATGCAGGATTCTGGAAGAGATGTAAGCTATGAGACGATTCCAAAAGAAATTGATGCACTGAAGCACGCAATGGGAATGGCTGAAGAAGGTACTTTTATTACCGCTTTGAGTGATGTTATTTCTAATGCCATTGATCTGGTGCAAGAATATCAGTCGAAAGAACTGCTTGAGGATGGTAAAATTTAATAAAGAATTTAAGTTTAAAAGTTTCGGCGGCATCGAAGATGCCGCCGAAACCTGATAGCATAAAACCTCAGAAATTTCTGAGGTTTTATTGTTTAACTTAAATATCTTAATCCGCAAAAAACGCATTAGAACTTCCAATCCAGATGGCATCTTTCTTATTGAAATCTACATTCACCATTGCAGCTTTTGTCATTCTTCCCAAATTTTCAAGCAAAATCGGACGTTCATCCTGCTCTCTCCAAATATAAAGCAAACGGATTTCTGCCTTTGAGAATTCTCCGTTGATATCTTCAAAAATAGGTTCGTAAATTACTTTTCTCTGCAAAATATAATTTTCCTTATCCTCGATTGCATCTGTAATTTCTTTTGTTGGATTTAAATTGACTCCGCTTCCTGCAAAAGAAAATAAAGGTTTCAAAACGAAATTTTCAAGATTTTCACTTTCAGGAAATTCATGTAGAAAATAACTTTTTGGAACGAATTGATGTTTCAGCATCGGCAACAGGAATTTTGAAATTTTGAAGAACCAATTCGGATGCGTAATCCACTTTACATCTACTTCTTCACGGAAATCAAATTCAAGTTTCAGGTCTGGAATTCGGTCTAATTCGTCAAAAATCACACGGTTGTAAATTCTTTTAATCTGAATTTTCTGACCGTCATTTTCGTAAAATAATTTCTTGCCTTCCTTTTTTACTTTAGTCAGGCAAACCGTTTTTATTCCCAACAACTTTTCAGTTAAAGCAAAATCTATTGCCGTTTTTTGCTTTTCAGGATAAATTTCGAGTAGGATCACGTTTTCGGGATTTTCATCGCCGACAATGAGTTCTTTTAAATGATTTTGAAATTCTTCCTGACGAATTTTACTTTTAATTTCATTTAAAAAAGGATACATCTCAGAAAAAGTATCCTCAAACACTTTCTGAAAAGCGTACAGTGAAGGGAAGGCCTGTAATTCGATAAGCTGAGGTTCTATTTCTCCATTTTCACTTCTGCAGATTCCAAAATCGATAGTGAAAAAGTGAGGTTGTTTTGTGTCGTTGGGAACTTTGCAGTTTTCTGGTATCGCTTTTTCTAAAGTTCCCGCTGGCAAAGCTTTGATTTGATCGATAATGCTTTCACTGGCATCAATCAGTTTGTCTTTGAATTCATTGGTAAGAAACATCGGGCTTTCAGAAAGCCTGAAGGCAGGGAGTAATCCGCTTTTTTCTTTTAGAATTTCTTTAAAGTCTTCATATTTTTCCGGACTAAACTCCTGATTAAACTGTTTTCTGTATTTTGGAATCATATTCTTTTTCTTTGTGATTTTAAAAAATCGAGCAGTTTGTGCTCGATTTTTATTATTAATTTATTTTAATGAAAATTTAAGCCATTGTCTCAATTTCTCTCAAAATGTTTTTTTTTGCTAACCTCAAAAATCTTGGTAATATCTGAGCCTGTGTCAACATGATTTTATCTTCGTCATCCATTCTGTCTACTGTTTCGAGATATTTTTCCATTCCGAAATTTTCAATCATGGCTTCTTTATTTTTTTCGTCTTTAAGATTTTCAATCATGCCTGCCGGATTGGCTTCCGGATGAAACTGCGTTCCGAAAATCTCATCCGAAAAACGAATCGCCATAACAGCTCTTTCTAAATGAATATGCGGACGGAATTTCTCAATCGCTACGATTTTCATTCCCAATTCTTCAAAACGATCAACATTTGGCTCAATAAACTGATACGCTCTGGAATCTACAGCGTAGAAAGGATCTGGAAGATTTTTAAATAAAAATTCCTGTTCACCTTCTTCACTTTTATGGATGGGCATCACTCCGAAAGAATATGATTTTCTTTTGCAGATATTTCCCAAATCCCAATGAATACTGGCCAACTGGAAAGAATGACAGATTAAAAACAAATATTTTTTTGCGTCATTTTTCTGGTTATATTGATATACTGAATCTAAAAACTTTGCAAATTTCTCTTCCCACTCAAATCCTTCACGGTGCGGGTTTCCCGGACCACCGGATGAAATAAAGATGTCAAAATCTTCTATATTTGGAATTTCATTTTTAAAACGGACATCAAAAACTTCAATACTGATATTTTCTTCAGACTGCTGCTTGAAAGCCTCAGAAATTTCTTTAATATTTTTAAATCCCTGATTCACATGATTATTATTCATGTCAAGCAAAGCAATTCTTACATCTTTCATAACTTCATATTTTATGCAAAGTTATTAAAAATATTATGAAGCCGTTTCGCTGTGCGTAATCCCATATTCAGTCTCAGAGATCATATAATCAACGACTTTCTTCAGATCTCCGGTTTCTTTGTACACCGCAAGTTGGCGGTCTGCACCGGTTCCGTTTTCCAAAATCTTCCATGCATATTCCACTTCTTTTCTGCATCCTAAATCGTCTACTACATCATCAATGAATTCAAGCAATTCTTTCAACAAATCAGGGTAAGGAACAGATTCTTCTTTCCCAAAATCAATTAACTGAGAATGAATTCCGTCTCTTGAAGCACGCCATTTATTTTCATTCAGCAATAATCTTCTGTAGCTTCTGAAACTTAAATTCTGCTGATGCAGTTTGTAAATTTTTGCTACTAAACTTTGCATAATTGCTGCAAGACAAACCGTTTCATCAATTCTCAAAGGCATATCGCAAATTCTGAATTCAATGGTAGGGTAGAATGGGTGAACACGCAGATCCCACCAGATTTTTTTCGCATTGTCAATTGTTCCGGTTTTTACCAAAAGATCAACATAGCTGTCAAATTCTGCCAAAGAATTGAAATAACTCGGGATTCCTGTTCTTGGAAATTTAACAAAAATCTCTTGTCTGTAAGATCTGAACCCTGTATTTCTACCAATCCAAAAAGGAGAATTTACTGAAAGAGCATACACGTGCGGTAAAAAATAACGCATCACATTTTGAATTCTCACTCCTTCTTCACGATTCGGAATCCCGATGTGAACATGCAGACCGAAAATAAGATTTCCACGGGCAACATCACCCATATCGTCTACAATTTTGTTATAACGTTCACCGTTGGTAATCGTGTTGTGTTCCCAATTTGAGAACGGGTGTGTTCCGCCTCCCGAAACACGTAATCCCTGCTCATGCGCTGTCTTGATGAGGTGTCTTCTGAGATTCGTCAATTCTGCCTGAGCTTCCTGAATGTTCTGGCAAATTCCGGTTTCCATTTCAATCATCGATTCGTGCATTTCGTGCTTTAAGTTTTCACTTAAAACCGCCTTGCCGCCTTCGATGATTTTTGAAACATGTGAAACCAAATCTCTGCTTTCTAAATCGATGATCTGATATTCTTCTTCAATACCAATTGTAAACTGATGCATTTTTTATTTGTGTTTTGTATGGTTTTATTTTACTGAATCTTTTACGAAAGTTCCCCAAGAGATATTTTGTTTTCCCGGAACATATTCTTTTGCTTTTTCGATTGCCAATTTTGCTGAATGCTCTACAATCCATGCAAAGTTTTCTTCACCTACAGAGTTTCTGTCAGCATCTGGTGCAGGATTACAGAAGTCGATTGCGTAAGGAATTCCGTCTCTTACCGCAAACTCTACCGTGTTGAAATCGTATCCTAAAGCTTGATTCATCTTGATGGTATAATCATGAATTACCTTTAATAATTTTTCCAAATCTTTACCTTCAGTTTGATGAGTTGTTGCATACCTCAAATGATGCGGATTTCTCGGTTCGTAAGGCATAATGTGAACGTATTTCTGACCTAAACAATACACTCTGTAATAGTCCTGAAATACAATTTCTTCCTGAACCATCATCACCAGCTGCTCAGTTTCTGATAATTTATCCCAAAGATCTTCAGGACTTTCTACTCTGTAAACACTTTTCCAGCCACCGCCATCGTGAGGTTTCATATAAGCCGGAAAGCCAACGTAATTAAAAATATAGTCCCAATCGTGAGGGAATTTCAGGTTTCTGAATGATGTTTCTGTAGTATCCGTCGGTCTTTCATGAGAAGGCAGCAATACGGTATTTGGCAACGGAATTCCCAATTTAGACATCAAGGCATTATTGAAAAACTTTTCGTCCGCACTCCACCAAAAAGGGTTGTTGATGACGTAAGTTCCGTTTAGTGCTGCATTTTTTAGATAAGCTCTGTAAAAAGGAACGTCTTGGGAAATTCTGTCAATAATTACCGCATAGCCGTAGTCTGCACCTTGCTCCAATTTATCAATCGTTACTGCCTCAGCTACAATTTCTCCTTTTCCTAACTCGTTGACTTTATCAATAAATGCCCAAGGAAATGTATCTTCCATTCCGAATAAAATTCCTACTTTTTTTGCCATAATTTGTCTTTTTAATGATTTACTATTACTATTTGAATTGTTTGAATTTTAAGAAAAAAATCTTCCGATAAATGTTGGAAAAGCCATTCTCCAAAGCGGCCAATCGTGATTGATCCATCTTTTCTCGTCATACCAAAAATCGATCCCTTTTGAACGCAGAATGTTCGACATTTCGATGTTTTTGTCTTTGCAGATGTCTTCATCTGATGTGCTCAAAACGATATGCATATGTTTGTATTTCCAGGCTTCATCATTTTTTACAAACTCTCTCGGACAGTTAAAATAAACCAACTCGTCAGAATATCCGTCCATAAAATTCCTGATACTGAACGCTCCGGAAAGAGAGAATAAATGAGAAACCACGTCAGGAAATCTGAATGCAAAATTTGATGCATGATATCCTCCGAAACTTGCTCCTGCTACGGCTACACGATGAGTGCCATGAAGTTTCTGAATGTAGGGTACAAATTCCTGAATCAGAAACTGTACATATTTTTCATAATTTCTGATTCTTTGCTGTGGTGAAATATTTTCGTCATAAAAACTCCACGCATCAATCGTCTGGATGTTGTATAATTTTACTTTTCCCTGCTCAACAAACCAATTGATGCTGCTGTTCAGATGAAAATCATGATTCTGTGTATATTGTCCTTGCGAAGTGGGGAACATAATAATCGGATAACCGAAATGTCCTGTAACCTCTACTTTAAGGCTGGTTCCTAATATGTTTGAGTAGTAATCTGTATGTTCTATATGTGGCATGTACTATAGATTTTAGTTTTTTGTGTTTAAATTTTTTAAGTCGAAATCGTATTTAATTAAATCATTACTCAAACTCCAAATTAATTCATTTAAAATTAATAAGTTGCTGAATTTCAATTAATTTAATGATAAATAATCGTTACGCTGTCGGTTTTTCTTTCGGTGGAATAATATTGAGAAGATGTGCATGAATTTTTTCTGCTGCACGATCCAGTATTTCTACAACTTTATCAGAATCATTTGATTTGTAAACAATTCCTACATGGTAATCGATCGGAATAAATTTTACGACTTCTTCACATTCAAATTGATTGTAATCGGGTTCTTTATCTTTAATAAGAGCAATAATTAATCCTGAATAATAACCGGTAGGCTTAGAAACTTCGTAATTTTTTCCTCTTAAAAGTGCGTCTTCAATTTTTGCCCATTCACGCCAGATATTAATATTGCTTGAAGCTTCTACCAAATCAGGAATGTGCGCACCGCCAACCCGTGATGATGTTTCCAGAAAATACCATTTCCCATCTTCCTTCCCACGGATAAATTCTGTATGAGTGGCACCGTTGAGCAAGCCGAAGTTCATCAAAACTTTTGTATTGGCTTCATCTAATGCCTTAAATTCATCGGAATATCTTCCTAAAGTTTTGGTTCTGAAAACTCCGCCTTCATGAGAAACTTCCATTGGTGGAGCAAGGTATTTAGAAGCAGAAGTAAAAACAATCTCTTTATTGAACGTTAAGCTGTCAACATGATAAACATCGCCCGGTTTAAAGCTTTCTAAAAGAAATAAATGACGCTCTTCACCCAGTTTTTCTAAAGCCTCCCAAAGTTCTTCTTTGGTTTTCAATTTTTTAATTCCGGATGCTGATGCTTCGGATCTCGGCTTCAGAACCCACGGAGCAGGAACTTTATTGGTGAAAATATCTACTTCATTATCATTAAAAACAGCAGTAAATTCCGGAACACTGATTCCCGAATCTTTAGCTTTCTGGCGCATGGCCAATTTATCTCTGAAATAACGGTGTGTCGTCTGTCCCATTCCCGGAATACGGAATGTCTCGCGAATGAGTGCAGCTTTCTCAACATCGTAATCATCTAAAGCAATGACGGCATCTACTTTCCGGGTTTTCATAATATGAGAAAACCCCTGAATCAAATGGTCAAGATTCCAGACAGACGGTTTCACTTCGGGCATATAGAAAACCTCACTAATGGCATCCCAAGGCCAATTTTTTTCTTTGAGGTTTTCGGATGTTACCAAGATGATTTTATTGCCGAGTTTCTTCATCTCGTCCATAAAATCGTAACCTTTGTAATAGCACGAAATGCACACAATAGTTTTCTCCTCCATATAATGTTTTTTTAAATTTGATGAATATTCAAAAATAAAATATATTTTTTATTGATGTTTTAATGCTAAAAATCAATAATTAATGCGTATTTGAAAATCGCTAATCAATTATACAGAGAAATTTCGAAATAAACTAATTTTTAGTGATAATTTTCAATTAAATCAGCCAGTAATTGTACGCCATAGCCCGTTGCAGCTTTATCTTTAGCATATCCTACATTTCCGAAGGCGACTCCGGCAATATCGAGATGTGCCCAATTGGGATGTCCGTCAATAAATTCTTCTAAAAATTTTGCGGCAACAATACAGTCTCCGATAGGTTTGATGGAGATATTTTTAAAATCTGCAACATCAGATTTAAAATCATCTTTCCAAATGTCCCAAAGCGGTAAATTCCAGACTCTTTGGTTGGTTTTGTCGCCGGTTTTTATCAAAAGATTCTTTAATTCTTCATTATTGGAAAATAGGGCTCCGCAAGTATCACCAAACATTCTTACCGAACTTCCGGTGAGCGTTGCCAGATCAATTAATACATCCGTTTTAAAGTTTTTAGCCATGTAAGAAAGTCCGTCTGCCAGAGTCATTCTGCCTTCTGCATCGGTGTTGAGGACCTCAATCGTTTTACCGTTGTATGCTGTAATTACATCGCTCGGAAGATAAGCGTTTTCTGAAACTGCATTATCCGTAATGGGTAAAATCGCAGTAATGTTCACGGGTAACTGCATTTGTGAAGCATAAATCAGTGCACCAATCACTGCTGTTGCACCGCCCATATCAGATTTCATGTAATGCATATTGTCTGATCCTTTGATGGAGATTCCGCCAGTGTCAAAAAGGACACATTTTCCTACCAACCCGAAAGTTTTGGCATTTTTTACAGTTGTTTTGTATTCCAAAATGGTAAATGCCGCATCATAAGCACTTCCCTGGTTAACCGAAAGAAATGCCCCCAAGCCTAATTCTTCACATTTTTTTCTGTTGAAAACAGTGTATTTAAGCTGATTTTTTTTAGCTAAATTTTTCAGGTACGTATTGACCGTGTCTGGCCTTTTGAAATTGGCAGGTTTATTAAGCCAATCCTGACATGCAGTTTGTCCTTCGCAAAGCGCATCTGCTCTGCTGAAAATAACGTCTAATTTTTTCTGACTTAAATTTCCAAAATGAAACTCAAATTTTTCATTCCAGAATGGATGGTTTTTCTCAAACGGATAGTTGTAAGTTCCAAGGAAAAGCCCTTTCACAAACTCTTCGAACTGTTTTTCATTGATAAAATCAGCCGAAATCAAAGTTGGAACAGTTTGGAAATTTTTCTTTTGACTCTGAGAAAATTTCATCGCCACCTGCTGAAATTCAAAATTCTGAAGATCAGATTTTCCAAGGCCAATAAAATAGGTGATCGTCTCTTCCTGAGCATTGAGGAAAACTTCATTTCTCTTTCCAGAGAATAGAATTGAAATGTTTTTATTGTAGTTTTTGCTGTTTTCTGTCCACGATTCTTCTGTGAATAATTCAAAAACCTGAGCGTAATTTTTATTTCTTTTATTGAGTAAGTTCATAATTTAATTTTTAATAGAGTCCTGATGTGGCGTAACTTCCACCGGATTTTCTGTGTTGTTGTAAAAAAGCCATTCTATCGCTCTGGGGAATTCCTGAGACCAATAAAATTCGCTGTGAGAACCTTCGGGGTTGATGTTGGTTTTAAATTCAAAATCGAAAAGATTTTTCTTTTCCCATCTTTTGAGATAATTTTCAAAAACCTGAATTCTTTTTACCATTTTAGAACCTTCCTGCTCACCACCATAGAGATAAATTTTAGTTTTAAATGGAACTCTGAAACTCATCATCGGAAAATTGTTATTAGGCTCTACCCAAAGTGACGGTGAGAAAATCAATAATTTAGAATACACTTCAGGGTACAGAAATCCACTGTAAATGCTGATTAATGCGCCCAGTGAACTTCCGCCGATTCCAGTGTTGTCCCGGTCTTTTTTAGTTCGATAATGTTCGTCAACAAAGGGTTTTAAAGTATCTGTAATAAAACGGATGTATTTTTTTCCTTCTGAACCATTAGCCACATTATCGTTATCGAAAATATATTCTTTAATTCTTTCTTCACTTCCATGCTCTATAGCAATAATAATCACATCACCACGACCGTATTCTGCAAGAATGGAAAGTTTTTTATCAATTTCCCAGTTTCCGTACGGACTTCCTTCGTTGAATAAATTTTGTGCGTCCTGAAGATAAAGCACCGGATAACTTTTGTCTGAAACGTAATAATCATAAGGAAGAAGTGCCCAGACTTTACGGTGTCTGTCAAGCTGTGGAATATAAAATTCTTCTGAAATAATTTCGACAATCGGAAAAAACTCCTGTTTAAAAGGTCCCCAGTTGTATCTCCACTTTTCAACTCTATGAGAAACTTCGCCATTAGATTTTAATACTTTCTTATTTGGAGTGATGCTTCCATACTGATCAAGTTCCACATTTTCCCAGCCGCCTTTTGTAAATTTAAATTCTACAACATCAGGAAGAAACTCATCAAATATTTCGATGTAGTAGTTATTAGGATCTATCTGTGTGAGTTGGTAACGAGAATCTTTAGGATTCCAGGTATTAAAGTTTCCGGTTATAAATATCGGCCTTTCATCGGCTTCACTTGTGTAAAGTGTGAACTTCATATTTGTGTTTAAAAAGTAGGTAAATATATTAAACTCATAAAAATAGAAAAAATCTTTTTATTTAAGTTAATTAAAATTAATAAAAAACAGTCTTTAGCAAAGGAAATATTTATATATTTGATAGTTATCGATACTTATTGATAAACTGTTAACATAAAATCTTTTTCGGGTTTTTTTATAATCACTGCTCATGACCCATATGACGGAAAAAACACTATGATGAATTCGGTAAAAACCTACACACTTTTCACAGACCATGATATTTATCTTTTTAAAGAGGGTAAGCATTACCGTTTGTATGAAAAATTCGGAGCGCATTCTGTACAAAAAGACGGCGTGCAAGGAGTTTACTTTTCGGTCTGGGCTCCCAATGCAAAAAAAGTTTCCGTTATTGGGAATTTTAATAATTGGAATCACAAAGATCATATCCTTTTCCCACGTTGGGATGGTTCTGGGATTTGGGAAGGCTTTATTGCAGGATTGACCTGGGGAACTTTGTACAAATACGCTATTGAAAGTTTAGGAAACATTTTAGAAAAAAGTGATCCTTATGCATTAAGCTGGGAGCAAAATCTTCAGGCTGCCTCTTTGGTTTCAACCAATTGGTATGAGTGGAGTGATCAGGATTGGCTGGAAAAACGCTGGAAAAACAACAGCTTAGAATCTCCAATTTCTGTCTACGAAATGCACCTGGCATCCTGGTGCAGGAATGAAGATTCGCCGGAAGCATTTTTAAATTACACAGATATTGCTGCAAAGCTGGTTCCTTATATCAAAGAGATGGGTTTTACTCACGTAGAATTTATGCCTGTGATGGAGTATCCTTACGATCCGAGTTGGGGATATCAGATTACCGGTTTTTTTGCGGCAACTTCACGTTTCGGTTCGCCGCAGGATTTAATGTTTTTAATCAATGAGCTCCATAAAAATGATATTGGAGTTATTCTTGATTGGGTTCCTTCACATTTTCCGGGTGATGCCAATGGTTTACACCGATTTGACGGAAGTTATTTGTACGAGCATGAAGATCCGAGAAAAGGCTTTCATCCCGATTGGAAATCTTATATTTTCAATTATGGAAGAAATGAGGTGAAATCTTTTCTGATTTCTAATGCCATGTTCTGGCTGGACCGTTACCACGCCGACGGTTTGCGTGTAGATGCGGTGACTTCCATGCTTCATTTAGATTATTCAAGGAATGAAGGCGAGTGGGAACCTAATATTAACGGAGATAACGTCAATCTTGAAGCAAAAGCTTTTCTCCAGGAATTTAATACGGCAGTTTATAAAGAGTTTGGAAACAGTATTATTACCATTGCTGAAGAAAGTTCAGATTTTCCTTTGCTTACAAAACCTGTTCATGACGGCGGAGTTGGTTTTGGAATGAAGTGGATGATGGGCTGGATGCACGATACATTAGATTATTTTAAAGAAGAGCACGAGAATAGAAGACATCATCATCACAAACTGACGTTTGCATCAATGTACATGTACAATGAAAATTACATGATGCCTTTGTCCCACGATGAAGTAGTACACGGGAAAGCGAGTCTTATTTATAAAATGAAAGGTGATGAATGGCAGAAATTTGCTAATTTAAGGGCACTTTATGTTTATATGTTCACGCATCCGGGTGCAAAACTCCTTTTTATGGGTGATGAATTTGGGCAGACCAGTGAGTGGAATTTCAAACAAAGCTTAGACTGGCATTTATTAGATTTTCCAATTCATAAAGGTTTGCAGAATTTAGTGAAAGATTTAAATCATTTATATAAAAGTGAAACAGCTTTCTACGAAAATCAATTTAACCCAAGTGGTTTTGAATGGGTAGAAGCTGACGATACCGATAATTCCGTTTTAATTTATTTAAGAAAAGGAAAAAAGAAAGATGATGTTTTGATGGTGATTTTAAATCTCACTCCAAATACGTTTGATTATAAAGTCGGTGTACATGCCGGAACAAAATGGGAAGTTATTTTCAATTCTGATGACAAAAAATATAACGGAAGTGGAGTGGAATCAACCATTTTCAGAGAAGAAGATGAAGAGTGGATGCACAGACCGAAGTCTATCTTCCTAAAACTTCCACCGCTGGCCGGAATTGTTTTGAAAATGAAAAAAGACAGAACGTATAAATTTAACAGAATAAAACAGCATAAAAAATAACAATGACAATTTATCACCTTAGCACAGAATGTTATCCCGTTGCCAAAGTCGGAGGTTTGGCTGACGTAGTGGGAGCTTTGCCAAAGTATCAGAACAAAATGAAAGATATTGATGCCAAAGTGGTAATGCCTTGGTACAATAAATCTTTTGTCTACGATCACGAGTTTGAAGTTGTTTTTGACGGATTCATTCACCAGGGTCAGAATATGCTCCAGGTTCAGGTCATGAAAGAAAAGACAGACACTTTGGGGTTTGAATTATTTATGGTGAAAATTCCTGGTCTTTTAGACCGTGAAAATCCTTATGGATACGAAGATGAGAGTTTTCAGTTTTTGGCATTTCAGCATGGTGTTCTGCATTGGCTGACTGCGATGCAGATTCGTCCGGATGTTTTGCACTGCCATGATTATCATACAGGATTGGTACCTTTTATGGTCGAACATTGTCAGGAGTTTCAATTTTTAAAAGGAGTGAAAACGATTGGTACCATTCACAACGGAGAATATCAGGGGATGATGCGTTGGGATATGATTCATTTTATGCCTGGTTTTGATCATTATAAATGGGGGCTTCTAGACTGGAACGGATTTATTAATCCTTTGGCCAGTATGATTAAATGTTGCACAGCCTTTACAACGGTTTCTGAAGGGTATTTAGAAGAGCTTTTTGTGAGTTTTAAAGGTTTGGAGAGTCTCGTTCGTGACGAATTTGGAAAAGCGTACGGCATCATCAACGGAATTGATACCGATGTCTGGAATTCCGAAACCGATCCGATGCTTGATTTTAATTTTAACAAAAAAAATGTTCTTAAAATTAAGAAGAAAAACAAGCAGAAATTGTGTAAGGAGTATGGTTTAAATCCAGATTTACCTTTATTTGCCTTTATTGGAAGATTTGCCACAGAAAAAGGTGCCGATTTACTTCCTGAAGTTGTCTGGAGAAGTATCAAGCAAACTTATGGTGCTTTGAACATTATTATCTTAGGTTCCGGAAATGCTTATATTGAAGATAAATTGAAGGAATTAAACTACGTTTACGCAAATTTCGCTACAGATATTGGATATAAAGAACATTTATCTCATAAAATTTACGCTTCGGCAGATTTTTTGTTGATGCCTTCAAGGGTAGAGCCTTGTGGTCTTAATCAGATGTATGCGATGCGTTACGGAACGGTTCCTGTTGTAAGCTACACCGGCGGATTGAGAGATACGGTTAAAGATATTTCTACCGGAGGTTCGGGATTAAATTTTACCTATCCGGGAGTTGACGATATTATTCATGCAATGGTTCGGGGGTTGGCGATTTACAATCAGAAAAAGGCGATGGATGATTTGGTGCTTTCCAACATGAATTTTGATTTTGCATGGGAGAAATCTGCGGAAAAATATTTAGCTTTATATAAGAACTAAAATTTCACGGTTGATAAATATAAAATCTTTTTTAATTGTTGCATTTATAATCATTTCAGCATTTGGTTTTGCTCAGAATAGTTATCAGTCAATGAACAATACAATGTTGATACAACGTCAACAGATGGCTGCCGCTAGAGAATCGCAAAGGTTTGGATTGTCTCTGGCTGCAAATCACAGTAAATTTATAGCTCCAAAGCAGAAAGAGCTTAATCTTTTCAATAAACTTTTGATTAAAAATGAAAAGAAAATAGCAGAACTTGAAGCTGAAATTGCAGAAGAGACCACTTCTCTGGAAAGCAGTGACGACAAAGAGAAAATTGGAAAAAAGATCAAAAGAAAAGAATTTTGGCTGAAAGTTGCTAGAAATGAAAAGATTAAATTTAAGACTGCGATAAGTAAGCTTGAGGCTGAAATTGCTGTTTCAGAGAATAAATAAAAATAAATCAGACGAGTCAAAAAAGTATACTAATAATAAGATAAACCACAAATAAATTTATGAATCCAAGTGTTATTTCAATTGTTTTGGGAGGAGGTAGAGGTACAAGGCTTTTCCCATTAACTTATTCAAGATCAAAACCTGCTGTTCCTATCGCAGGAAAGTATAGATTGGTGGATATTCCTATTTCAAACTGTTTAAATTCAGGATTAAATAAAATCTTGGTTTTGACTCAGTTTAATTCAGCATCATTAAATGCACACATCAAAAATTCTTACCATTTTGATATTTTCAGCAAAGGATTTGTAGATATTTTGGCTGCAGAGCAGAATGTTGAAAATGAAAATTGGTTTCAGGGAACTGCCGATGCCGTGCGTCAATCAATGAAGCATTTAGAAAAATATGACTATGAATATATCTTGATTCTTTCGGGAGATCAGCTGTATCAGATGGATTTTACTGCAATGCTTGATTTCCATATAGAAAATGGTGGTGACGTAACGATTGCTACAATTCCGGTGAATGCGAAAGATGCGACAGGTTTTGGAATTCTGAAATCTGATGATGAAGGAAATATTACTTCTTTTATTGAAAAACCAAGTTATGATCTTCTCAATGGCTTGCAGTCTGAAGTTTCAGAGAAAAATAAAATGGAAGGTAAAGAGTATTTAGCTTCAATGGGAATTTACATTTTCACGAAATCTATCTTAAAGAAAATGTTTGAAGATGGGGCAGGTGACGATTTCGGTAAAGATATTATTCCAAGCTCAATAGGAAAATACAGCACTTTAAGCTATCAGTATGAAGGATATTGGACAGATATCGGAACGATAGAGTCTTTCTACGAAGCCAACTTAGATCTTTGTCAGGATTTCCCACAGTTTAATCTGTTTTCGTCTTCACCGATTTATACAAGAGCGAGAATGCTTCCACCTTCAAAAATCAATGGTTCTTATGTAAGTAAGGCAATTTTTGGTGATGGATGCATCATTATGGCAGATAAGATTGAAAACTCAATCATTGGTCACAGAACGAGGATAGACAAGGGAAGTACGATTGTGAATTCTTATGTGATGGGTGCTGACTTTTATCAGAATACAAAAGAAATTGTGATGAATGACAGTCAGGGTAAGCCCAATATGGGAATCGGAAAATACTGTTATATCGAAAAAGCAATTTTAGATAAAAACTGTTATATCGGTGATAACGTGAGAATCATCGGTGGCAAACATATGGAAGACGGAGATTACGGTACGTATTCTGTACAGGACGGTATTGTGGTGGTGAAAAAAGGCGCTGTTCTGCAGCCCGGAACTCATATCGGATAATAATTTAAGCAACATAGAAACTAGAGTGATCAATATATTGGTCACTTTTTTTATTTGTATTACTTTTGTGCGATGCGTTTTTTTAAAATCATAGCCATAATTATTTCTTTGCTTGTAGGAGCTTATGCAGCTTCTATGTACTTTTTTGTTGACGAAAGCAAAAGTTTCAAGGTAGAGAAAGAGATTGATTTTCCTTTAGATAAAGTGTATAATCAGTTTAATAATTTACAGCATTTCACAAGATGGAATAATTTCTTTACGAGTTCAAAAACCATCACCATCGATTATTACACACCTTACGAAGGGCAGGGAAGTGCGATCAGCTACAACGATCCGAAAAGCGAAGACGGCGGCGAAATGTTTATCCGCTACGAAAATCCGAATAAAACTTTAAGGTATCAGCTTTTTGAAGATGAAGATGAAAATCCCACTTTAATAGATGTTAAATTTCAAGCCGTTTCAGCTGAAAAAACAAAAATTACCTGGTTTGTCCACACTCCGAAATTATCAGTTTTAACGAGGGCTCAGAATTTCTGGACCGAAGATAAATTCACCGACAATATCGATAAAAGTATGGTGAATCTTAAGAATGTTTTAGGAAACAAAGTTTCGAAAGACAATCAGCTGGCATCGATAAAATACGACAGTCTGATGGTGGAGAAAGAAGAGGCAAAGATGATCTTGGGAGTGAGTGTAAGTACTTCCAACAAAAAAGATGCATTGTATAGAAATATTGTGATGAATTACAATAAAGTGTATAATTATGTAACGATGGATTTAGGTAAAAAAGATGATGAATTTGGTTACCCGATCCTGATTACTGATGCGGATAATTACAAAGACAATGAAGTTTCTTACTATTTCGGAATTCCTTTGTCTAAGAAATTTGGGGTTAACGACAATAATTTCAGCTTCAGATCCGTCAGTCCTACTCAAAATTATGTGATTTATTACAAAGGAACTTATGCCGGAAGAGTAAAAGCAATTCAGCAGTTAATGCAAAAAGCAAAAACGGATGAAATGCGATATGGTGACATTTATCAGACATTCATAGAGCAGCCTTTAGAGAATCAGGATGTTAATATGAAGCTTTCGTTATCTGTTTATAAATAAATATGATACAAATCATTCCTTTATGTTTTTTTTAATAGTTTGAGGCTGCCCAAAGTCGGTTTTTTTTATTAAATTTGAAGATTAATACGACTAACAAAATTTAATAAATAGACCAACTGTAATAATGGACAGATTTTCATTCCTAAACGCAGCTCATTCTCAGTTAATTGAGGATTTATATCAACAATACCTAAAATTTCCGGACTCTTTAGAACCATCATGGAAGGCCTTTTTTCAAGGCTTTGATTTTGCATTAGAGAACTACAGCGATGACGACAGTATTCAGATTGTACAGAATTCTGTAAATTCTGCACCTGCCGTACAGCAGATTTCTCAGGCAGCAGCTAATGGTGAAGTTCCTGAGCATATCAAGAAGGAATTTAAGGTGGTAAATCTTATCGAAGCTTACAGAACGAGAGGCCACTTGTTTACAAAAACCAATCCTGTCCGTGAGAGAAGGCATTATGCACCAACTTTAGATATAGAAAATTTTGGTCTTTCTCAGTCAGATTTGAATACCAAATTCAACTGTGCTACAGAAACAGGGATGAAAGGTCCTGCCACTCTTCAGGAGTTGATTACCCATCTGGAAAACATTTACTGTGACTCAATCGGCGTAGAATATACATATATCAATAATGTTGAGGAGAAGGAGTTTATAAAGCAGTGGCTTCAGGTAAACGAAAATCATCCAAACCTTAATGCAAACGAAAAAACCGAGATTTTACTTAAATTAAATCAGGCTGTAGCATTTGAAAATTATCTTCATACAAAATTTGTAGGTCAGAAAAGATTCTCATTAGAAGGTGGTGAATCACTTATTCCTGCTTTGGATCAGTTGATTTCAAGGTCTTCTCAGTTAGGAGTTGATGAGGTTGTTTTAGGAATGGCTCACAGAGGAAGATTAAATGTTTTAACGAATATTTTCGGGAAATCGTACAAGCAGATTTTCTCAGAATTTGAAGGAAAAGAATTTGAAGAAGATGTATTCTCAGGGGATGTGAAATATCACTTAGGTTCATCTAAAAAAATAAAAACAGCGTCTGGAGAAGAAGTTTCCATTAACTTAACTCCAAACCCATCACACTTAGAAACTGTTGCTGCTTTGGTAGAAGGTATTTGCCGTGCTAAAGTTGATGACAGATACAAAGGTGATTATTCTAAAATTTTACCAATCGTTATCCACGGTGACGGCGCTTTGGCTGGCCAGGGTATTGCTTACGAAGTTGCTCAGATGATGACTTTAGAAGGTTACAAAACGGGTGGTACTGTGCATATCGTTGTGAATAACCAGGTTTCATTTACAACAAACTACATGGATGCAAGATCTTCGACCTACTGTACAGATATTGCAAAAGTGACTGAATCTCCTGTAATGCACGTCAATGCAGATGATGCAGAAGCGGTTGTACATGCAATTCATTTTGCAGCTGATTTCAGAGCTAAATTTGGGAAAGATGTATATATCGATTTATTAGGATACAGAAAATATGGTCATAACGAAGGGGATGAGCCAAGATTTACACAGCCTAATTTGTATAAACTAATTTCAAAACATCCTAACCCGAGAGAAATCTATAAAGATAAACTCTTGAAAGACAGCATTACATCAAACGACGTCATTGCAAAAATGGAAACAGAATTCAAAGCGCTTTTAGATAAAGACTTTGATGCTTCTAAGGAAATTGAAAAAAATGTAATGGATATTTTCATGGCAGAGGACTGGACGAATTTCCCAATCGGGAAAAGAGGTGCGGTACAGGAAGCTGTCGATACAAAATATGATTTAGTTAAGCTGAAAGAATTGGCGATCAAAATGTCAACGCTTCCTGCTGATAAGAAATTTATCAATAAAATTACAAGACTTTTTGATAACAGAATCAAGGCTATTGAGGCAAACTCTTTAGACTGGGCTCTTGGAGAGTGGTTGGCTTATGCTACACTTTTGGTAGAAGGTCACAACATCAGAATTTCTGGTGAAGATGTGGAAAGAGGAACGTTCTCTCACAGACATGCCGTTGTAAAAACTGAAGATACTGAGGAAGAATATGTTCCTTTAAAAGAAGTTTCAGAAAGCAGATTTGATGTTTTCAACTCTCACCTTTCAGAATATGGAGTTTTAGGATTCGATTATGGTTATGCAATGGCATCTCCTAATACTTTGACAATTTGGGAAGCACAGTTCGGAGATTTCGTAAACGGAGCTCAGATCATTGTTGACCAATATTTGGCTGCAGCAGAAGAAAAATGGAAGATTCAGGACGGTTTGGTGATGTTATTACCCCACGGTTCAGAAGGCCAGGGTGCAGAACATTCTTCAGCGAGATTAGAAAGATTCCTGACGCTTTGTGCGAATGAAAATATGGTGGTAGCGAATATTACTTCGCCTGCTAACTATTTCCACTTGTTGAGAAGACAGTTGAAATGGTCATTCAGAAAACCATTGATTGTAATGAGTCCAAAATCATTGTTAAGACATCCAAAAGTGATTTCTCCGCTTGAAGATTTCTCAAATAAAGGATTCCAGCCTATCTTAGATGATCCAACTGCAGATCCAGCGAAAGTTGAAAAATTAGTATTATGTTCAGGTAAATTGTACTTCGAATTATTGGCTAAAAAAGAAGAGTTAAATTGTGAAAATGTTGCTTTAGTGAGATTTGAGCAGTTATACCCGCTTCAAAATGATGCGATCGAAGCTGTTTTTGCTAAATATGAAAACAAAAAATCAATCGTTTGGGCTCAGGAAGAACCGGAAAATATGGGAGCTTGGTCTTATATCCTGAGAAACTTCAGAGATACAGGAATTCAGGTTATTTCTCCGGTACCAAGTGGTGCACCGGCTCCGGGAAGTCACAAAATGTTTGAGAAAAACCAAAACTTAGTGATCAACAGAGTTTTTGACAGAGATGATGCTCCTGTAAAAAGACCTGTTACCGCTTAATTATAATAAATATCCATTAAAAAAATAAAAAATACGATATGTCAATTTTAGAAATGAAAGTTCCTTCACCGGGAGAATCAATTACAGAAGTTGAAATTGCAACTTGGCTTGTAAAAGATGGTGATTATGTACAAAAAGATCAACCAATCGCTGAAGTAGATTCAGACAAGGCAACTTTAGAATTACCTGCAGAAGAGAGTGGTGTTATCACTTTAAAAGCTGAAGAAGGTGATGTAGTACAGGTAGGTCAGGTTGTTTGTTTAATTGATATGGATGCTGCTAAACCGGAAGGTGGTGCTGCTCCGGTTGCTGAAGCTCCAAAACAGGAAGAAGCGCCTAAAGCTGCTGAACCTGCAAAAGTGGAAGCTCCAAAACCGGCTCCTGCTGCTCCTCAATCTTATGCTACAGGTGCTCCGTCTCCTGCTGCAAAGAAAATTCTTGACGAAAAAGGAATTGATGCTTCTCAGGTTTCAGGATCTGGAAGAGATGGAAGAATCTCTAAATCTGACGCTGAATTAGCGGCTGTTCCTGCAATGGGCGGAAGTTCTTTAACGGCTACAGGTGCAAGATCTACTACAACGACTAAACTTTCAGTTCTTAGAAGAAAAATCGCTCAAAGATTGGTTTCTGTAAAGAACGAAACGGCGATGTTGACGACTTTCAACGAAGTTGATATGTCTGAAATCTTCAGACTAAGAAAATTATATAAAGAAGAATTTGCTCAAAAACACGGAGTTGGACTTGGTTTCATGTCTTTCTTTACAAAAGCGGTTACAAGAGCATTACAAATGTATCCTGATGTGAATGCATCAATCGACGGAGATTTTAAAATTAATTATGATTTTTGCGATATTTCAATTGCCGTTTCAGGTCCTAAAGGATTGATGGTTCCGGTATTGAGAAATGCGGAAAATATGTCTTTCAGCAGTGTTGAAGCAAACATCAAAGATTTGGCAATCAAAGTAAGAGACGGTAAAATTACTGTTGATGAAATGACTGGTGGTACTTTCACCATTACAAACGGTGGTACTTTCGGATCAATGTTGTCTACACCAATTATCAACCCGCCACAATCTGCAATCTTAGGAATGCACAATATCATCCAGAGACCGGTTGCGGTTGACGGACAGGTTGTTATTCGTCCAATGATGTATGTTGCCATGTCTTACGACCACAGAATTATCGACGGTAAAGAATCTGTAGGATTTCTTGTCGCGGTAAAAGAAGGTATTGACAATCCTGTAGAAATTCTATTGGGTGGAGATGAGAAGAAAGGTCTTGGATTATAATTAATTATTTCCTTGAATATCATATACAATCTCGCCTTCAAAAAAGGCGAGATTTTTGTATCAAATAATAAAACGAACAAAAATGTTTTCAAAAATTACTTCGAATATTAAGGTGTCTGTGACCCCTGAATATGATAGCAAAAATTCCTATCCTTCTGAAAACCGATTTGTTTTTAAATACAACATCGTGATCGAAAATGAAGGCGATTTCCCTATCAAAATCCTAAAAAGAAAATGGCTCATCTTTGATGTAGGATTTGGTTTTACTGAGGTCGTAGGAGAAGGCGTAATTGGTCTCACTCCAGATATACAACCTAATGATCAGTTTGCCTATTTTTCAAACGTTATGCTACGCTCAGGTGTCGGAAATATGAGTGGAATGTATCTGGTAAGAAACGAAGAAACTCATGAGAATTTTGAGATTGATATTCCAAAATTCAATTTGCTTTCTGCTATTCTTGTCAATTAATTGTCTGCAAAACTGAATTAAAACAGATTATTTTGGTAACAATTTACTTTATCATATAAATAGTTCTATTGTCAGCCATGAACTACGTTCGTAAATTTCAATAAAAAGCTTTCGCTTTATCTCATTTATGCCTTCCGTTCCCAATTTTTTTGTTTTTAAAAAAAACAAAAAAGATTTCCGCTCAAGTCGGGCTGCGATTTTCACATTAATTAAAGTGATGAGACATTTTAAATTTGTAAATGTTTCAAGACCTTGAGACAAAATATTTGGCATAAAAATTAATTGCTTCGTAGGAGCAAAATATGTGTAGAAATTTATGTCAACATGAAAGGTGCGTTCCGTAGGAACGCTATCTCTTGTTCAGCTTATAATTTTTGAAAAACAAAAATATCTCAAAGAAATCACAATTTCTTAAGCTTAGCCTGAAAATATTCATGAATTTCATCTGTTCTTGTGATAATCAGTTTTTCAAAACCTAACAAAGCAATTCTTGCACAAGCTTCAGCATCATCGCCTGCTCTGTGGTGATTAAATTTGATCTGATGGTGTTCTGCTAAATGTTTTAAGCCATATTTAGGAAGATAATTCCACGACTTTTTTGCCACCTGAATGCTGCAGAGATAATTTAAATTAGGTTTAAACATTCCATAATAATCGAGGCAGCTTCTCAAAACTCCGGCATCAAAACTGGCATTGTGAGCGATCATTAAGGATCCGTACATCATTTCCTGAACTTCATACCAGATTTCATCAAAAGTAGGAGCGTCTTTCACATCATTTGGAACAATACCGTGCACATCAATATTTCTTTGGTTAAAATAAGGAAAGCTCGGAGGTTTTATCAACCAGGTTTTAGTAGAAATAATCTGTGAATTTTCAACTACGCAAATCCCCAATTCGCAAGCCGAATGTCTTTCGTGAGTAGCCGTTTCAAAATCTATTGCGCAGAAATCCATATGGTTTTTATAATTGATGAAGGGTTGTTGATGAATGATTTTAACTCTTTTTATTTCCTAAAAAATGCTTGAAAATCAACCATTCTGTTTGATAATACTTTTTGATCTGATTCTTTTTACGAAGCCTCAAAGTTCCGGGGATTTGAGCATAAAATCCAAGATGTCCCCGCAAAACAGCCCAAAGATGTGAAAATCCGTTTTTATAAGCGAAGTAAAAAGCAGCCGCTCCGTCGAGAATCATTCTTGAAAATAATACCCAGATCAAATTTGGAAACGGTAAATTTTTCAGCATCATTGAAAGGTTATTCCTGATGTTTAAATAGGTTTTTTGCGGACTTTGCTTATTTAAAGTTCCGCCTCCGACATGGTATACTTTTGATTGCCCGTTGTAATATATTGTTCTTTCTGAATTTTTCAGTCTCCAGCATAAATCAATTTCTTCCTGATGTGCAAAAAACCGTTCGTCAAAACCATTTTGCTCCCAAAAATCTTTGGATCTTATAAAAAAACAACATCCGGAAGCCCAGAATATTTCAGTCACGTCATCATATTGGCCTCTGTCTTCTTCTACATCATCAAAAACACGACCTCTGCAGTAAGGATAACCTAAATTATCAATCAAACCACCACCGGCACCAGCAAATTCGAAATACTTTTTATTTACGTAAGATAAAATTTTAGGCTGAATTGCCGCAATCTGATTATCATTTTTAAATAAATTCAGAACAGGTTCTATCCAGTTTTCCGTGACTTCGACGTCTGAATTGAGAAGACAGTAATATTCTGAATTGATTTTCTTTAAACCTTCATTATAACCACCTGCAAAACCATAATTTTTATCGTTTAAAACAATCTTAACAGTTGGAAATTTGGCTTTTAAAAAGTCTACGGAATCATCATCAGAAAAGTTATCGACTACATAAATCTCAGCATTCTGAGAATAGTTGATTACACTTGGAAGAAATTTTTCCAACCAGCTTTTCCCGTTCCAGTTGAGGATAACAATGGCTAAGTTTTCTGACATTAATATTAAATTTTTTCAGAATCAAAAGTTTTAATAGAATCCTGATATTTCCATTTTCTGTGCGACCAAAGATAATTGTCGGGTCTTTTTTTGATGGTATTTTGTAATAATTGATGGAACTTTCTTACCACTTCATTCGTTACAAATTTTTCATCTTCCGGCTCCATTCTGTAATAATTTATTTGATAGTAACCACGTTTCACCTTCTTCATTTCGGTATAAATAAATACCAAATCCATTCTTGTAGCCAATTTGTCGTAGCCAATAAAGGCAGGTGTTCTTTGATTAAGAAACTCTAATCCGTAGTTAACATGAGAAGAATGCGGAGTTTGATCAGCCACAAAAAGATAAATAGAATCTCCGTTGTTTTTGTTTCTTAAGATATTCATGATCACCTCATTGGCTTCTAAAGCAACGTTTCCAAATTTGCTTCTCACTTTTTTCATTTGATCTTCCCAAAAAGTGCTGTTCACTTTTCTGTAAACGGGATGACAGTTAGTTTGAGGAACTATAGTGGCCAATGTATTCATCCATTCCCAATTGAAAACGTGACCTGCCAATAAAATAACATTTTTACCTTCATCTTTAGCTTCCTGAAACAAATGTTGATTGATGTGCTGCATCCTAACCTTGGTTTCTGTTTCAGACATGGTAAAAGATTTTACAGTTTCTATAAGGTAATCTGAAAAATTTAAATAAAATTTCTTTCTTATTTCTGCAATCTCTTCTTTTGATTTTTCAGGAAAAGAATTTTTAAGATTCTGCGTGATTATTTTTTTTCTGTATCCTACGAAATAGTAATTCAGGAAGAAGATAATGTCCGAAAAAATATACAATATTCTTAGCGGTATTTTAGAAATCAAGTAAAGTATTTTGATCAGAAAATTCATAAAGTCTACAAATTTAGGAATAATAAAATTATGGTTTCATTTTTGCTACGAATAAGTATTATTTTTTTTAATTTTATAGTATGAAATCGCCATAACCGGGAACACAAATTCCAATAAAAATTAGGCGATTGCATTACTTGTCCCGACTAATTCGGGATGACCTTTAAAACAATTATAATTTACATATGAATAAGATATCAAAAAACTTAGCAATTCTCAGTTTTCTTACCTTAGGAAGTGCCGTATTTGCTCAAGATATAAAAGTAAGCCCGGATGTTAAAAACTCTAACGACAAAGCGCCTATCGTATCACCCGAACAGACTGCCGAACAAGAGGCAAAAAAGAAAGCGGCGTTAGCTGAAAAAGCTAAGTTGCCAAAACCGTATGACGCTAAAGCCAATGCTGAAAAAGATATAGAAAAGTTAGTGGCAAAAGCGAAGAAGGAAAACAAGAATATTATGATTCAGGCGGGGGGAAACTGGTGTATCTGGTGTTTAAGATTTAACCAATATGTTCAGACCACTCCGGAATTGAAGAAATTGGTTGATGACAATTATCTCTATTATCACCTGAATTATTCTCCGGAAAATAAAAACGAAAAAGTTTTTTCTAAATATGGAAATCCGGGAGACAAGTTTGGTTATCCTGTATTTATCGTTTTAGATCAGAACGGCAAGATGATTCATGTGCAGCAAAGTGATGTTCTGGAAGAAGGAAAGGGCTACAGCTTGGAAAAAGTAAAAGAGTTTTTCAAAAGCTGGACGACAAAATCATAACAGTAAAACCGAGAAACTTCTCGGTTTTTTTATTTTATAACAGTTTCTTGATCCACTTTATCTTATTCTCAGAGTAGGGCGGATATTTCAAATCTGGTTCTCCCCAAGTTGCACGGTCAAGAATTGCTTTTTGATGTGAAAAAGTTTCAAAACCGAATTTCCCGTGATAACTGCCCATTCCAGAGTTTCCAACTCCGCCAAAAGGAAGATTGTCGTTTCCTAGATGCATGACCACATCATTGATACAGCCACCGCCAAAAGATAATTTTTGAGTAAATAGATTTTTCTCTTCATTATTGTTGGTGAAAATATAGGCTGATAACGGCTTTTCCAATTCCAAAATTGAGTTTAAAGCATGGTGGAAATTGGTAAAAGAAAGTATTGGTAGAATAGGTCCGAAAATTTCATCCTGCATCACATCGTCTTCCCAATTGACATTATTTAAAATAGTAGGTTCGATATGCAGATTGATTTCATTAAAGTTTCCACCAAAATATACTTTCTGTGGATTGATTAATTGAACAAGTCTTTCAAAGTTCTTCTTATTAATAATTCGTGTGTATTGCTCGGAATTTGACTCGTATTTGAATTCTAAGATGAATTTTTTCAGTGACTCTAAAAATTGCTCTTTTACGGATTCTTCAACTAAAATATAATCCGGAGCAACGCAGGTTTGTCCGGCGTTTAAAAATTTCCCCCAGACAATTCTTTTGGCTGCAACTTCGATATTCGCTTCTTTAGTAACGATTACTGGCGATTTTCCGCCTAATTCTAAGGTCACAGGAGTCAAATGTTCTGCAGCGGCTTTATAAACGATTTTACCAACCTTTGTACTTCCGGTGAAAAATATTTTGTCGAATTTTAATTTTAAAATTTCAGTAGTTTCATCAATTCCGCCCTCAAAAACGTAAATATATTCCGGTGGAAAATTCTCATTGATGATTTTTGCCATTGCTTTCATGGTGTTTTCGGCAATTTCACTGGGTTTCAGAATACAACAGTTACCTGCAGCAATGGAAGCTATTAAAGGGGATAAAGAAAGCTGATAAGGGTAATTCCAGGCTCCGATAATTAAAGTACAGCCGAGAGGTTCAGGATGGATTTTGCTGGTCGCAATCTGATTGGATAAATTGGTGGTTACTTTTTTTGGTTTGGAAAGTTTATTTAAATTTTTCAGATAATAATCAATATCCTTCAAAACAAATGAAATCTCTGTGACATACGTTTCAAACTGGGATTTGCCAAAATCTTTATCAATCGCTTCATACAATAAATTTTCATTCTGAATAATTAAATCCCTCAACTTTTCGAGATACATTTTTCTGAATTTTACATTTTTCGTCTTCTGCGTATTGAAAAATTCCCTTTGGGAGTGTAATATATCTTGGTAATTCATTCTTTATTTATTGAAAGTCAATTACGGTAAAAAATATGCCAAAGTATAGCCATAAAAAAAACCACTTCTTGCGAAGTGGTTAATATATTTGAGAAAATCTCTTTAGAATCTTAAGCTTCTTCAGAAGGAGTTTCTTCTACTGCAACTTTTTTAGGAGCAGCTGGTTTAGGAGCTTCTACCGGAGCATCAGATACTACATCAAACTCGAAGTTGTACTCTACATTTCTGTGAAGTCTAACTACTGCAGTTACTTTACCAGTTCTCTTAATAGTGTTTCCTGGGATTTTGATGTATTTCTTCTCAACTTGTACACCAGCTTTAGCCAATGCTGCAGAAAGATCTGCATTGTTGATAGATCCGAATAATTTGTCACCAGAACCTACTTTTGCAGGAATAGTGATAGAAGTTTTCTTCAATTGATCAACTACACCGTTTGCTGTAGCGATTAATTTAGCTTCTTCTTCTTTTCTAGCTTCCAAAGTAGCTTCTAAAGTAGCTTTGTTTTTTGGTGTAGCTAAAAGAGCGATCCCTTGAGGTAACAAGAAGTTTCTTGCGTAACCTGGTTTTACATTTACTGTATCGAATTCAAGACCTAAATTTTCTACGTCTTTTTTAAGGATAATTTCCATTGTTGTTGTCCGTTTTTTAGTTTTAGAGAAAAGAATAAAGAAAAAAGAAGAAAGACTATTGTCTTAAAAATTATTTCTTTTCTTCAATCTAAAAATCGTTAGAATTAATTATTGATTCAGCAACTTAAAAAAAGAGAAAAAGACCAAGATCTTTTCTCTTTTCTCTTGTTTCTTTTTGTCTTATTTTAATAAGTCAGCTACGTAAGGCATCATTGCAAGGTGTCTTGCTCTTTTGATAGCCGAAGAAACTTTTCTTTGATATTTTAAAGAAGTACCAGTGTATCTTCTAGGTAAAATTTTACCCTGTTCGTTAACGAACTGTAATAAGAAATCAGCGTCTTTGTAATCAACGTGCTTGATTCCGAATTTTTTGAATCTACAGTACTTTTTATCAGTTTTTGTATTGATATCAAGTGGAGTAAGGAATTTTACTTCAGATTCTCCTCCAGCTGAGGCTTGTTTAGCCATATCATCTATTGCCATGTCTTGTCTTTTTTAAATTTTGGGTTAATAAATAATTAAGCTCTTGAAGCTTTAAGTTTAGTTCTTCTAGTTACAGCATACTCTACAGCGTGCTTGTCTAGTTTTGTAGTAAGGTAACGAATTACTCTTTCGTCACGTTTGAATGCCAATTCTAAGTCAGCAACTACAGTTCCTTCACCTTTAAACTCGATTAAAGTGTAGAATCCATTCTTTTTTAATTGAATTGGATAAGCTAATTTCTTCAATCCCCAATTTTCTCTAGTGACAATCTCACAGTTTTTTTCTTTGATAAGATCTTCAAATTTTTTCACTGCTTCCTCCACCTGAGCATCAGATAGAACGGGAGTTAAAATGAAAACAGTTTCGTAATTGTTCATAATGTAAATGAATTTGTTAATTATTTCGAGGTGCAAAAATATGAATTTTATTTATAATACGCAATAAGTCTGCTGTATAATAAAAGAATTTATTATCGATCTGACTTTAATGTTTACAATATTTAATGGTGTTTTCTTTCTCAATTGTAAATGGTAATAAATTTTAACTAATTTTTTTCATTTCTTATTTCGTTCAGAAAATTCACTTTCAAAACATCGTAAAGAGAATGTCTGCTTACCAGAATAGAGAATAATGAAGAAACCATTCCTGCCAACATTAAGTGAAATATTAAAGAATGCCGGTCTGTCATTTCTAAAACAATAATTGCAGAAGTAAACGGAGCTCTGGTAATTCCTGTAAGAAAAGCAACCATTCCTGCAAGAACAACCACATTGGTTTCATTAGGCGTTAAATGAATAATTCCTGAAATCACAGAGCCTATACTTGCACCCGCCGTTAAAGCCGGAGCAAAGATTCCCCCTGCGCCGCCCGAAGTAAAAGACAGAGCAGGACCCAACATTCTTAAAATTGGAATATACCATTCCTCATGTTTATCCTGAGTGAATAATACCCGTTCCATGATTTCTTTTCCCGAACCTAAAATTTCGCGGCTGATGAAAAAAGAAATGCTTGCAATAAGTAATGCGCACACTATTAAAAATGCAATATTCGATCTTTCGGTTTTGAGTTTTCTTTTTTTCCAGTCATTTATTTTCAGCATGATTACGGATAGCTGACTTGCCAGAATTCCTGCAATACCGCCCACCAAAATAATAGGAAACATCACCATTAAAGAAACATCATTTGTCTTGGGATAACCTAAATATAAATATGAACCTGCTAAAGTCTGCGCCGTTAAACCCGCAATAATTACAGCAGTAAAAAGGGCGGTTTTAAAATAATTAATATGGGTTTTTGAAAGTTCTTCCACCGCAAATACAATTCCACCGAGTGGCGTGTTGAAAGCTGCTGCAAGTCCTGCTGCAGCTCCTGTCATAATCATGTTTTTCTTTGATATTTTTGGCCACCAATCCGGAAGATATTCATTCACTTTTCTAAAGATAGAGCCTGCAATCTGAATCGTAGGACCTTCCCGACCTACTGCACCTCCGCCAATTACCAAAACTACCGATGAGATTATTTTGAAAACAATGATTTTTAAGCTTAAAAGACTTCTTATTTTGGTATGTTCCTTTGGATTCGCAAGCTCCACAGCTGCCATTACCTGTGGAATTCCGCTGCCTTTTGCATTGGGAGCAAATTCTTTCACAAGCCACCACGACAGAACAAATCCTATTGGGGCAACAATGAAAATTGCCCAGTCGTGCCAGTTCAGCATTACATCTAAAAGTTTTTCTGCCCAGGCAAAAATCTTAGCATACATTACGGCAAAAAATCCTGTAATCACCGAACCAATCCAAAACGGAATTGCCTGAAGTAAATTATACTTCAATTGCTCGTTTCGGATGTTGTCGAAAGATTTTTTGAGTCCGTTTCGGATGGATGACAAAATTTTGCGCATAGTTCAAAAATAACTTAAATTTTATAAAACTGAAAACTTCATATGTTAATGATGTCTGATAATTTCAATATTTACTATTACAGGTGCGATTATTAATATAGTCATAATTTTAATGGCAATTAAATCAGTAATTAGCAATAGGTTTCTTATGCTGTAAGCATCTATACAAATTCAGGAATGACAAACTTGGTTTTAAAATAACAAAAAACCTCCGAAAAAATTTCGAAGGTTTGTATTTAAAAGAACAATTGAATTAATGATCAACTATTCATTATTTATATTTCTGTGTTCAGATCCCAATTCTGAAGATAATCATGAACGTGTTTCAGCATCATTCCACCTAAAGAACCATCTACTACTCTGTGATCGTAAGAGTGAGACATAAACATTAACTGACGGATCGCGATGACATCACCGTCTTTGGTCTCAAGAACTGCCGGTTTTTTAACGATTGCACCAATTGCCATAATAGCAACCTGCGGCTGTGGAATGATAGGAGTTCCCATTAAATTTCCGAAGCTTCCAACATTAGAAATCGTGTATGTTGCACCCTGAGTATCTTCCGGTCTCAGTTTCTTGTTTCTTGCTCTGTAAGCCAGATCGTTGATGGCTTTTGCTAAACCTGATAATGATAACTGATCTGCATTTTTGATTACCGGAACGATAAGATTTCCGTCTGGTAAAGCTGTTGCCATACCGATGTTGATGTTTTTCTTCTTGATGATGTTATCACCGTTGATAGAAACGTTGATCATTGGGAAATCCTGAATTGCTTTTACAATAGCTTTCACAAAAATCGGCATGAAAGTAAGCTTTTCGCCTTCACGTTTCTCAAACATGTCTTTGTTCTTCGCTCTCCATTTTACAACGTTGGTGACGTCTGTTTCAATGAAAGAAGTAACGTGCGGTGCAATATGTTTAGCTTTCACCATATTTTCAGCAATGATCTTTCTCATTCTGTCCATAGGAATGATTTCGTCACCAGCAGCTGCCGTAATGGTAGAAGCCGGAGCCGAAGTTGCAACAGGAGCAGTAGTTGCTGCCTGAGCTGGTGCCGCTTGTTGCTGAGCTGCTTGCTGAGGCTGGCTTCCTCTGTTGGCAACGTGTGCTAAGATATCTTCTTTGGTAATTCTTCCTTCTAAACCGCTTCCTTTAATGGTTTTAAGTTCAGATTCTGAAATGTTTTCCTGCTGAGCGATAGATTTTACAAGCGGAGACAAATAAAGATCTCCCGAAAATTCTACGTGTGATGTTGCAGTTGGATTTAGAGGCTCTTCAATTGCTTTTATTGTTTCTGCATCTGGAGCTGAAGTTTCTGTTTTTGCTTCTTCTGTAGCTGTACTTCCGCCTTCTCCTTCAATTTCTAAAATAGCGATGGCTTCGCCTACTTTTGCAACTTCGTCTTTTTGTTTCAGGATTTTTACAATTTTCCCCGAAACTGGTGTCGGAACGTCCGAATCTACCTTGTCTGTTGCAATTTCTACTACCGAATCATCTTCTTTTACCTGATCACCTTCATTGAATAACCAAGTGATCACCGTAGCTTCCATCACGCCTTCACCCATAGAAGGAAGCAATAATTTGTATTCTGCCATTTTCTAATTTTAGATTTTGACAAATATATAAAAAAAATCGGTTTTTTTATGAAATAGATAATTTTAGAAAAATTCGATGTAAATATTTTCGCCGACATTTAATCCGAAAAGGGTTTTGGCGCCATTCTTTTTACTGCCTTTGTAAATGGTCAGTTCAAGCTGCTGGCTGTCGTTGAAAATAGCTGCAGATTGCCCGTGGTACTCGGTTTCCCGTTCCCAGTCGGTTACTACTTCAGTATGGCTTGAGTAAATTTTCGATAAACTTAAATTTCTGAACTTTATAGTAAACTTTTCGAAACCTTTCGCCAATGTTTCAAAGAATTCTTTACTGATATTTGATATTATGTTTCCGAAATTATCAATGTACATTACTTCACCGATAATCATTTTTTCGGTTTCATTGTATACCGGTTTCGGAAATAATAGCTGTTTTGTGGTTTCAATTTTTCTTCCAATCACTTCCGGAAGTCCGCCGTTTGCCAAATGCACTGCAACGGGAACAAAAACATCGGTTGAAGTGAAATTGACGACATCATCAAATCTGTTGTTTAGAGTGATTTCGTAAATCGCTTCAGGTTTAATATCAAAAAAGATCAAACTCAGCAATCCGTTGTCAGCTGCGAGAAAATAAGAACCGTCTGCTTTATATAAAATATTTCTTCTTGATTTATGAAAAAAACTGTCAACAGCGATGATATGTATGGTTCCTTTTGGGAAATAACGATAGGCATTTCTTACAATATAAGAGGTTTGTATAAGGTTATATGCCTGAATATCATGGCTGATATCGATACTGTTGACTTCAGGATTCAAAGACAGAATTTTCCCTTTCATAGCCGAAACTCTGTAATCTAAACGTCCGAAATCTGAGGTGAGGGTAATAATTGACATGAATAAATCTGATAGAAGTGCAAATTTATCTAAAATAAAAGGAAAGAAATAAATAATGTGGATAAGAATTTGATTTAAATCTGAAAAAAAACTTTTAAATTTAAAAATCTAAACAATAAAAAAATTTGCATGTTTGAATTAACGTACGATCTAGAAGGTATTGATGCAAAAAACTTTTACGGAGTTAATAACCAATATTTCAATTTAATAAAATCCAGCTTTCCAACACTTAAAATAACCGGCAGAGACCATCATATCTTTGCGATGGGTAATCAGGAAGCTCTTGATATATTTAAACAAAAACTGGATGACATTGTGTCATTTATTTCTCAAAACAATTCAATCGGGCTGAAAGACATTGAAAATTTCCTGAATCTTAAAGATGAGAATGAAAAGCATCTCGTTTTTGACCAGGATATTATTGTAAAAGGGGTCAATGGAAAAATTATAAAAGCTAAAACAACCAATCTTAAAAGACTTGTAAAAGAAACTGAGAAAAAAGATATGGTATTCGCAATCGGGCCTGCGGGAACGGGTAAAACGTATACCAGTGTCGCTTTAGCAGCGAGAGCTTTGAGAGATAAGGAGGTTAAAAGAATTGTCTTGACAAGACCCGCCGTCGAAGCAGGGGAGAGCTTGGGTTTTTTACCGGGAGATTTAAAAGAAAAACTTGATCCTTATTTACAGCCTTTATATGATGCACTTCGGGATATGATTCCTCATGAGAAACTGGAAGGCTTTATAGAAAAGAAAATTATTGAAGTTGCTCCTCTTGCCTTTATGAGAGGAAGAACTTTAGATGATGCTTTTGTTATCTTAGATGAAGCTCAGAATACAACGCACGCTCAGATGAAAATGTTTCTGACGAGAATGGGGATGAATGCCAAATTCATTATCACGGGAGATCCAACGCAGATTGATCTGCCGCCGAAACAGCATTCGGGTTTAAAAGAAGCGATGCGAATTTTAAAAGATGTGAAAGAAATTGGTTTTGTGTATTTAACGGAAGAGGATGTGGTGCGTCATCCCGTAGTAAAGAAAATCATTTTGGCTTATAACGAAGAAGATAAGAAAACACGAGAATGACATAATCACTAAGTTTTTTCATAAAAATTTAAAAATATTTGGTGAATCCATAAAAAGTGATATATTTGGATTCTTAAAATTTGTTAAAAATATAAACTATGAAAAAATTATTATGGGTTGCTTCTGTGATTTTAACGGGAGTTGCAGTGAAAGCTCAGGAAACAAGATTCGGAGTAAAAGCCGGCTATTCTATGTCAACATTGAAATTTAAGGATAATTCTAATGTAGAAAATACAGATCCTATGCATACATTCTACGTTGGTGGATTGGTTGAGCATAAATTCAGTGATACATTTGGTGTTCAGGGTGAAGTTTTATACTCTCCTTTGGGTGGAAAGATAAGTGAAAGCGTGGAAGATCCAGATGATGTGGCGAATTATATTAAAGTTCAAAACAAAACAACTTTGGGTACTATACTAATTCCTGTTTCTGCAAAATATTTTATCTCTGAAAGTTTTTCAATTTCTGCAGGTGCAAGTTTTGGGGTAATTATTTCTGCTAAAACTAAAACAGTTGCGGACTTAGGTTTAGGGTTGATTCCGGGACTTGAAATTTCAGCTGATGATGAAAGAGATATTAAAGATGACATAAATACTTTAAATATTGCTCCTTTCTTGGGCGCTGAATTCATGTTAGAAAATGGGTTATTCTTCGATGCAAGATACAATTACGGAGTTTCTAATCTTGCCAAAGATTCTGGAGACGGAAAATTGACCAACAGCTTTTTACAAGTAGGTGTGGGTTTCAAATTCGGAGGAAACTAAGATTTGAAAATCAATTAGATAGAAAAAGCGGGGCAAATTTGTCCTGCTTTTTTGTGGTGTGGTAGGTCTCGGCACTCGTTTTGCTGTAAAGAGAATCATTAAGTTAATAACAAATTTTAAATAAGTAAAATGAAAAAATTATTATTACTAGGTGCATTTGCATTGTTTGGAGGACTGGCAAATGCTCAGTCAGGTTTTAAATTGGGAGGTCATATTGGTGCTCCTGTAGGTGATGCGGCAGATTATGCTTCATTTACTTTAGGTGTAGACGCTGCATATATGTGGAACATTATGAAAGGTTTGGATGTGGGTGTGGCTTCAGGATATTCTCATTTTTTCGGAAAAGACAGATGGGATGATTTCGGATTTATTCCTTTGGCTGCTTCAGGTAAATACAGATTCAATGGGTTACCTCTTTTTGTTGGACTTGATTTAGGAGGAGCGATTTCTACTAAAGATGGAGTAGACAGTGGCTTATATGTATATCCAAAAGTAGGGTTTCAATTACCTAAAGCTGAACTTTACTTAGGATATCAGAATATCGGAAGTGAAAGAAAAGACTTTGACAGAGACAGAAGGATAGATTCCAATTTTGGCGCCATCAATTTAGGAGTTAACTTCTTTTTAAAGTAAAATATTAAAAACATAGGTCATATTAAGCTCCAGTTGAAAAATTGGAGTTTTTTATTTGATATTATTGAATTAAAGCTATTTAAATCTCGTTGATGCGAGTTTAATCCGAAAAAGTCAATATCCATGGGTGATTTTTATCATGTTAACAAATTTTAATATATGATTTTGTCATTATACATTTGCATCAAGAAAGTATAAAATTATTCAAAATGAAAAAATTATTAATTGCAAGTGCTGTTGCACTTTTCGGATTATCAAACGCTCAAATCGCTAAAGGAACTGTATATTTATCTGGTACTGTTGGTTATTCTCAAGAAGAAACTAACAACGGTGATTCAAAAGTTGAAAACTTTAACGTACTTCCTACAGCAGGATTTTTCGTAGCACCAAACTTTGCGGTAGGTTTAGGAGTTGGTTTCCAAACTCAGAAAGATACAAATATCTTTACAACAGTTAGTGGTCCTGCTTCAACTACAGTTAATACTAGAGAAATTAAAAACCCTGCGTTTGTTGTTGCTCCTTTCGCAAGAAAATACTGGACTTTATCTGATAAATTGTATTTCTTCGGTCAGTTAGCTGTACCAATGCAGTTCGGAAAAACTGAAGTTGAAAATTCTTCTGTAACGACTACTACAACAGGTGCAGGAACTACTGTATCTACTTCTTCTGTTTCTTCTGAAGCGAAGTACACTTCTGTAGGAGTTACTGTAAAACCAGGTTTAGATTATTTCTTAAACAAAAACTGGACTATTGAAGCTACAATCGGTGAATTCGGTTACAACAACTTCAAACCAAAAGACGGTGATGCTACAAACAACTATAGCTTCGGATTAAACCTTGCTAATGTAGGAATCGGTGTTAAATATGTATTTGCTAAGTAATTAGACAATCATTTAATTGATATGAATCCTGAGATTTTTCTCAGGATTTTTTTTACTTTGAACTGGAATTATTATAAAAATTTAAATAAAATAGTCATTAGATTTCGACAAGCTCAATCTGACAGACGTTAAGAGTTGATATTAGAATAGTTGTCAGTCTGAGCTTGTCGAAGACTTAGGTAGATTTGGACTTAAATAATATTAAGCATAAAAAAACTCCCAGAAAAAATTCTGAGAGTTGTATATTTTGAAAATTCTTTAATTATTTTCCGAACATTCCGCCCATTCCAGGCATGTTTGGCATTTTGCTCATCATCTGCATCATTTGTTTTCCCTGTGGCCCCTGCATCATTTTCATCATTTTTCCCATTTGGTCAAACTGTTTCATCAATGCATTGACATCCTCGATCTTTCTTCCTGCACCTTTGGCAATTCTGTTTTTTCTCTGCGTATTGATGATCGAAGGTCTTCTTCTTTCGTCCGGAGTCATAGAATGAATAATCGCTTCAATATGTTTAAATGCATCATCACTGATTTCAACATCTTTAATGGCTTTTCCGACTCCCGGAATCATTCCCATCAAGTCTTTCATATTCCCCATTTTTTTGATCTGGTTGATTTGCTTTAAGAAATCATCAAAACCAAATTCGTTTTTAGCAATTTTCTTGTGAAGCTTTTTTGCTTCCTCTTCGTCAAACTGCTCCTGAGCTCTTTCTACCAAGGAAACAACATCTCCCATTCCCAGGATTCTGTCTGCCATCCTTTCCGGGTAGAAAAGGTCTAAAGCTTCCATTTTTTCTCCGGTAGAGATAAATTTGATTGGTTTTTCAACTACTGAACGAATCGTAAGAGCAGCTCCACCACGAGTATCACCGTCTAATTTAGTTAAAACAACACCGTCAAAATTCAAGGCATCGTTAAATGCTTTAGCAGTATTTACGGCATCCTGACCTGTCATTGAATCAACTACGAATAAGGTTTCGTTGGGTTTAATGAAATAATGAACTGATTTAATCTCGTTCATCATCTGCTCATCAATCGCCAAACGACCTGCAGTATCGACGATTACTACATCGTGACCGTTAGATTTAGCAAAACTGATTGCATTTTCAGCGATTGTAGAAGGATTTGTAGCGCCTTCTTCAGTATAAACCGGAACTCCGATTTGCCCGCCAAGAACTTTCAACTGATCGATTGCAGCCGGACGGTAAACGTCACAGGCAACCAATAAAGGTTTCTTAGATCTTTTTGTTTTTAAATAATTAGCAAGCTTCCCTGAAAAAGTAGTTTTACCGGAACCCTGAAGACCGGCAATAAGAATTACTGAAGGCTTTCCGGAAAGATTAATTCCTTCGTGAGATCCACCCATCAGACCTACTAATTCATCATGAACAATTTTTGTCATCAATTGTCCGGGAGTAAGCGAAGTAAGAACATTTTCTCCTAAAGCTTTATCCTGAACTCTTTTGGTTAAATCTTTCGCAACTTTATAGTTAACATCGGCATCTACCAATGCTCTACGAATCTCTTTTACGGTTTCCGCAACGTTGATTTCGGTAATTTTTCCACGTCCGGAAAGATTGTGAAGTGCTTTGTCTAATTTATCCTGTAAACTATTGAACATATTGATTGTAAATTATAGTGTGCAAAAATAAGGAATTTTTAATTATTTATCATATATAGTATAAAGAGATTTGTTTTGAATGTAAATTATAATCTTATTTTTGCAAAATGAATTTTTTGGATAGCTTTATTGTCATTTCTTTAATAGTAATTTTGAATATTATCGTATTTATAATATTTAAAAAATATCTATACGGGAAAGAAAACGCAGGAATGAAATTTCTCACACTTAATATTTCTAAGGATTTATTGTGGCTGATCATTTCATTATTGATAATAGAAAAGACAAAAGCTAATTTTCTGTTGATTGTTATGTGCTTTATTTCGGCATCTATTATAATATATGGTACGGTAATTAAGCAGATTAATAAATCATGATTTTTTTGATGATAAATATCAATTTTTAATATTGGTAAAGTTTAATAAAATCAATATATTTGCACACGATTAAAAAAGAGATATGACTAGAAAATTTTCTTCATTATTTTTCGCATTTTTATTTGTGTTTATAAGCAGTTTTGCTGCTGCACAACATGAGTCTGAGGGAGAGAAATCAGCTGAAAAGGTAGAGCATTCCGAGGAAGGTAAGCCTTTCAATGCTACCAAAATGATCATGGAGCACATTGGTGATTCAAACGAATGGCATTTATGGACTACTAAAGATGAGAATGGCGAAGAGCATCATACTTCTATTCCATTGCCTATTATTATTAAAGATAATTCAGGATGGCATACTTTCTTATCTAAAGATATTGCTCACGGACATGAACATGATGGTTATACTTTACATGATGGTCAGGTAGTTTCAACAAAAGGAGTGGAAAAAGCAACTTTATTTGCTTTGATCGGAGGAAAACAAAAGGCTGGCGACGTTTTCTTTGATATGTCAATTACCAAAAATGCGGCTTCAATGTTTTTATCAGTTATCTTCATGATGGTGATATTCATAGGAATGGCGAGAAACTATAAAAAATCTCAGCTTCCAAAAGGTGCAGGGAAGTTATTAGAGCCGGTAATTGTTTTTATTAGAGACGAAGTGGCAATTCCAAATATTGGTTCAATAAAGTATAAAAGATTTATGCCTTATTTATTAACAGCATTTTTCTTTATCTGGTTCAATAACTTATTCGGATTGATTCCTTTCTTTCCAGGAGGTTCTAACTTAACAGGAAATATTGCAATCACTGCAGTTTTAGCAATCATTACTTTGTTGATTACATTGTTTAGTGCTAACAAAGATTACTGGAAACACATCTTTATGCCACCAGTTCCGATTCTTTTGTACCCAATTATGGTTCCAATTGAAATCATCGGAATCTTTACAAAGCCTTTTGCTTTGATGATGCGACTTTTCGCAAACATTACAGCGGGTCACATTATGATCTTAGCAATTATCTCTTTGATATTTATCTTTAAATCACCATTCTTAGGATTTGCGTCTGTACCATTAGCATTGTTTGTTTCAGTATTGGAACTTTTAGTTGCAGCATTACAGGCATATATCTTCACTGTATTGTCAGCATTGTTTATCGGTATCGCAGTTGCAGAACACGATCACGATCATGCGCATAATGATAATGACAGTGTAGGTCACGACACAATGGTAGCTTAATTAAACGAAAAAATAATTTTAACTAAATATTTATTTATTATGGACATCACAACTGGAGCAGGATTAATTTACGTAGGTATCGGTTTAGCAGTATTAGGAGTAGGTCTTGGTATTGGTAAAATCGGTGGGCACGCTATGGATGCTATCGCTAGACAACCAGAACAAGCTGGTAAGATTCAAGGAGCAATGCTTATTGCTGCAGGTCTTATTGAAGGTGCTGGTCTTATCGCAATTATCTTTGGTGCTTTCATCAAGTAATTATCCTCAAAAGAGAAATATTCTTAGCAGTGAAGCGGTTGGCTGCTGCTAAGGATTTTTAAAAAAGATATCCATAAATTATTACATTAAAAAAAGAATTACAGATATGGGAATTATAGAACCTGGAATTGGACTTTTGTTTTGGATGACGCTTACATTCGCTATCCTATTATTTATCTTGGCTAAATTTGCTTGGAAACCAATTGTAAATGCAGTAAATGACAGAGAAGCTTCTATCGTTGATGCTTTGAATCAGGCTAAATTGGCTAAAAAAGAAATGGAAGATCTGAAATCTGATAACGAAAGAATTATTCGTGAAGCTAAAATTGAAAGAGATTCTATCCTTAAAGAAGCCAGAGAAATTAAAGACAGAATTGTAGGTGAAGCAAAAGATGTTGCAAAAGCTGAAGGTGACAAAATCATCGAATCTGCTAAGCAAACAATCCAAAGTGAAAAAAATGCTGCAATGTCAGAAATCAGAACTCAGATCGGTGCTTTATCTGTAAATATTGCAGAATCTATCTTGCAGAAAAATTTAGAGAAAACTGAAGCTCAGGACGAGTTGGTTCAAAATTATTTAAACAAATCTAATCTTAACTAAGAATGCTTACATCTAAAGTAGCTAAAAGATACGCACAAGGTTTGCTGGATTTCACAAACGAATCCGGACAAACGAATGCTGTATTTGCTGAAATGAAAGATGTTAAGAAACTGATGTCTGAATCTGAGGATTTGAACAAATTTTTCAAGACGCCTTACATCGATGCAAAAAAGAAAGAGGACGTTGCTAAAGAGATTTTTAAAGGTTTTTCACCGGTTTCTCAGAATTTGATTACTTTAGTGATCAGACATCGTCGCGAAAATCATTTGAAAAATATTGCTCAGGAATTCATCAATAAAGTTGAAGATATCAACGGGGTACAGAGAATCACTCTTACTACAGCGACTCAGCTTTCTAACGAAAATATTGATCAGATTTTAAAATCTACAGATTTAGTTAAGGCAGGTTCAAACTTTGACTTAAATCTTACCATTAATCCTGATATTTTAGGAGGGTATATTTTAAGAGTAGGTGACCAGCAGATTGATGCATCTGTAAAATCTAAGCTTAATAATATCAAAAAAGATTTTCATTTAAATTAAGAAAAAAACAACCATATAATGGCAGAAATAAATCCGGCAGAAGTATCTGCGATCTTAAAACAACAGTTGGCCAACTTCGACACTCAATCAAACGTTGAGGAAGTAGGTACAGTTTTAACCATCGGTGATGGTATTGCTCGTGTTTACGGGTTAGAAAATGTACAGTACGGTGAGTTGGTAAAATTTGCTAGCGATGTAGAAGGTATCGTACTAAACTTAGAAGAAGACAACGTAGGTGTCGCTCTTTTAGGGGAAAGTAAATTGGTAAGAGAAGGAGATACAGTAAGAAGAACAAACAGAATCTCTTCTATTAAAGTAGGAGAAGGTATGTTGGGGAGAGTAGTTGATACTCTTGGTAACCCAATAGACGGTAAAGGTCCTATCGCAGGTGAATTGTACGAAATGCCATTGGAAAGAAAAGCTCCGGGTGTTATCTACAGACAGCCGGTAACTGAACCTTTGCAAACTGGTATTGTTGCGATTGACTCTATGATCCCTGTAGGAAGAGGTCAGAGAGAGTTGATTATTGGTGACAGACAAACAGGTAAAACTACTGTTGCTATTGATACAATCATCAACCAGAAAGAATTTTTTGATGCTGGTCAGCCAGTATATTGTATATATGTTGCCATCGGGCAAAAAGCTTCTACAGTAGCTCAGATTGTAAAAACTTTATCTGATAAAGGTGCTTTAGCTTACACTGTAATTGTTGCAGCGAATGCTTCAGATCCAGTTCCAATGCAGGTTTATTCTGCAATGGCAGGTGCATCGATCGGAGAGTTTTTCAGAGACACCGGTAGACCAGCTTTGATCGTTTATGATGATTTATCCAAACAAGCGGTTGCTTACCGTGAGCTTTCTCTTCTATTGAGAAGACCACCGGGACGTGAGGCTTATCCTGGAGACGTTTTCTATCTTCACTCAAGATTATTGGAAAGAGCAGCAAAAGTTATCGCTGATGACAATATTGCAAGCCAAATGAATGACTTACCAGAGTCATTGAAGCCAATCGTAAAGGGTGGTGGTTCATTAACGGCACTTCCTATTATCGAAACTCAGGCAGGTGACGTTTCTGCATATATCCCGACCAACGTAATCTCTATTACAGACGGACAGATTTTCCTGGAGTCAGATCTATTCAACTCAGGGGTTCGTCCTGCAATCAACGTAGGGATCTCTGTGTCTAGAGTAGGTGGTAATGCTCAGATCAAATCAATGAAGAAAGTTTCTGGTACTCTTAAATTAGACCAGGCGCAGTATAAAGAATTGGAAGCATTTGCTAAATTCGGTTCAGATCTGGATGCTTCTACTTTGGCGGTGATTTCTAAAGGAGAAAGAAACGTAGAATTATTGAAGCAGCCGGTAAACTCTCCGCTCCCTGTAGACACTCAGGTTGCCATGATTTACGCAGGTACAGAAAATTTAATGAGAAACGTTCCTATCAAAAAGGTAAAAGAATTCCAGGTAGAATATATCGCTTTCTTAAGATCCAAGCATCCTGAAACAATGGCTGCAATCAAAGCAGGTAAAATCGATAATGATATTACTTCTGTTCTTAAGCAGGCAGCTCAGGATTTAGCTTCAAAATATAACTAAAATTAGTTGATGATTGTTGGTTGATAGTTGACAGAATTTTCTAAAACTAGCAACCAACAACCGACAACCAACAACTAACCCAATATGGCAAACTTAAAAGAAATACGAGGAAGAATCAGTTCAATTTCATCTACGATGCAAATCACACGTGCTATGAAAATGGTTTCGGCAGCGAAACTAAAGAAAGCACAGGATGCCATCGTAATGTTGAGACCGTATTCTGAAAAATTGCAGGAAATCATCCAGAATGTAAATTCTAGTTCAGATCCTGATCAGGTTTCTATTTATGCTCAAAAAAGAGAGGTTAAAAAAGTACTTTTCATCGCTGTTACTTCAAACAGAGGTTTGGCAGGTGCATTTAACTCAAATATTGTGAAAGAACTGAATATTCAGTTCCAGAATAATTCTCAGTACGAAATTGAAGTTCTTACCATTGGTAAAAAAGCTTATGATGCGGTAAGAAGAAGCCGTACAGTGTTTTCAAACGAAAGCAGTGTTTTTGATAAGTTAAGTTTTGATGTAGTTTCAAACGTTACCGAAACGGTGATGAGTAACTATAGAGAAGGTAAATTTGACGAAGTGTATGTAATTTACAATAAGTTCGTAAATGCTGCTACTCAGGACGTGATTACAGAAAAAGTTCTTCCAATCTCAATGGCAGAAGTTGATGCTAAAGAGACTCAGGTAGAAACAGATTATATTTTCGAACCAAATAAAGCTGAGATTTTAGATAATTTGATTCCTAAATCTATTAAAACTCAGGTTTTCAAAGCAGTGTTAGACTCAGTAGCTTCAGAGCACGGTGCCAGAATGACAGCGATGCACAAGGCAACCGATAATGCACAAGAATTGAAGAATGACTTGGTTATCTTCTACAACAAAGCGAGACAGGCTGCAATTACAAATGAGATCTTAGAAATCGTTTCCGGAGCGGAAGCTTTGAAAAATTCGTAATAAAATATTCAAAAAATATTAAAGCATCGATATCTTCGGTGCTTTTTTTGTTAGTTTTATTTTGTATATCTTTGTATAATAAATTATAATTTGTAAATGGACTCGGACATAGTCAGGCTACTATTAGCTTTGTTTCTTGTATTATTAAATGGCTTTTTCGTAGCCGCAGAATTTTCAATTGTTAAAGTTCGTTATTCTCAAATTCAGCTTAAAGCTGCCGAAGGTGATTCGATGGCAAAACAGGCTGAGCATATTATCAAGCATCTTGATGAGTACCTTTCTGCCACGCAGCTGGGGATTACATTAGCCTCTCTAGCTTTAGGTTGGGTAGGAGAAAGTGCAATGCACCATGTAATTGATAACTTATTTCATTCCTTGAATATCAATTTTAGTGAGTCGACGGTTACCACCATTTCCGTGGTAATAAGTTTTTTACTCATTACGGTCATGCATATTGTCTTTGGTGAATTGATCCCTAAATCTATTGCGATCAGAAAAGCTGAAGCGACAACAATGGCAACTGCAGTTCCGTTAAGAGTTTTCTATACAGTTTTCAAACCGTTTATCTGGTTGATGAACCTGATGTCAAACGGAGTTTTAAGATTAATGAAAATTCATCCGGCGTCTGAACAGGAAATTCACTCAACAGAAGAACTTCAGCTTTTGGTAAAGCAATCTGCTGACAGCGGAGAAATCGAAGAAGAAAACTACGAGATCATTAAAAATGCATTTGATTTTACAGACCATTCTGCAAAACAAATCATGGTTCCGAGACAAAATATCACCTCAATTGATTTTGCGGATGATTTAAGCGAGATCATCAATAAAATCATGGATAGCGGATATTCAAGAATTCCTGTCTACGAAAACTCAATTGATAATATCATTGGAGTATTTTACACAAAAGAAATCATTAGAGAATTCGTTAAAAGAAAAGGAGTTTTGAGTCATGAAGATTTGAGCGAATTGATGCGCGAATCTTTCTTTGTAGTGGGAAGTAAGAAAATTTCAGATTTATTGAAAATTTTTCAACAGAAAAAACAGCATTTAGCGATCGTAATTGATGAATTTGGTGGAACTGAAGGAATTATTACACTAGAAGATATTTTGGAAGAACTGGTGGGTGAAATTCAGGATGAAGAAGATGATGAAGAGAAATTGGTTGATAAAGTAGGTCCCAATACGTTTTGGGTGAAAGCTACACAGCCTTTAGACGAGATTAATGAATCTTTACCTAAAAAATTAACCGTTTCTGAAGAAAGTGAGTACAATACTTTGGCCGGATTTATTCTGCACGCCTTAGAAGACATCCCTGAAGAAAATCAGGAATTTGATTTGGAAAATTATCATTTCAAGATCTTAAAAATGAATAATAAGAGCGTTGAAATGGTAGAATTGATTTATAATGAACCTAATAATATCGTTGATGATATTTTAGATAAATTTGGAGAAGATTAAAATTTTTAGAAAATGATTTTTTATAATAGCATAAAAGATTACGAAAACCCGAAACGTCAGTACGAAGAAGAAGTTTTGGTTTTGGATGAAACTGATGAAGTGTACAAATTGATTTTGCATAACGATGACATTCACACATTTGATGATGTAATCGAAGCGTTAATTGAAATTTGTAAACATGACCTTATACAAGCTGAACAGTGTACCATGCTCGTACATTATAAAGGCAAATGCACGGTGAAGACAGGCTCTATGGATGTTTTGAAACCTATGCATGAAAAATTAATTTCGAGAAGTTTAACAAGCGAAATCGTATAATACAGACTCCGGCAATTGTCGGAGTTTTTTATATTCCACCAATTTAATATTTTAGCTGAATATTTTAATCTTTCAATTCTTTAATCTTTTAATTATTTTATCTTTGTACAAACTATATTAAAAATGCTTGTAATAGGAATTGCGGGGGGAACAGGCTCCGGCAAAACTACCGTTGTTGATAAAATCATTCAGCAGCTTGATATTGAGGGAATGAATATTTTGTCTCAGGACAATTATTATCACGATAATCACAATCTTACCCTGACAGAAAGAGAAGCGTTGAACTACGATCATCCCAAGTCAATAGATTTTGAACTGATGCTGAAACACGTAAAAGCATTAAAAAATAACGAGGCAATTGAACAACCGGTTTACAGTTTCGTTACCCATTCGAGAACGGGGGATCACGTTACGGTAGAACCAAAAAATGTTTTGGTAGTAGAAGGGATTTTAGTTTTGACCAACAAAGAATTGCTAAAAGAATTTGATTTAAAAGTCTTCGTTCACGCAGATTCAGATGAAAGACTGATCAGAAGAATCAGAAGAGATACACAGGAAAGAGGAAGAGATCTGAACGAGGTTTTGCACCGTTATCAGACAACTTTGAAGCCGATGCATCAGGAATTTATTGAACCGTCAAAAAACGATGCCGATTTGATTATTCCAAATATGAAGCAGAATTCTGTGGCGATAGATTTTTTAACGACTGTTATTAAAAATTCACTGAGAAAACATTAGAAAATGGCTGAAAAAGAATTAATTAAAGAAATCCAACCCAAATCGGAAACACTGAAGTTTCTTCAGCATTATGTATTGAATAAATATGTTATTGCGATATGTCTTTTTTTGGTTTGGATGGTCTTCTTCGATAAAACTTCGTTTTTGGTAATCAATGAGCTCAACGGAGAGATCAATAAATACGAAGAGCAGCTCGATTATTATAAAACAGAATACGAAAAGAATGATCAATTCTACAAAAAACTGATGAATAATAAGTCTGAGAAAGAAAAATATGCCAGAGAAAATTACTTCATGAAAAAACCAAATGAAGAAATTTTCATCTTGGTGGTAGACAGCACAAATATCGCTAAGAAATAATTTTTTTAGGTGAACTACAGTTTCGCAAGACATTTGATAGCGAATCAATTACCAATTACTCATTATCCATTACCTATGTCAAATAATACATTTGAAAGCTGGGAAAATCTTGTTAAAAAACAGCTTAAAACCGAGGATATTTACACGATTCTGAAAAAAGAAAATTTAGAAGGAATTGATGTGAAACCTTTTTATGATTCAGTTGAAAAACCCCTGGTCAATCTTCCGAAAGTGGAAGAAAGCACGCATCTGGTAGCAATGTATCATGAAACTCTGGAAGAAGATGTTTTTGCTTTTTTGTTAAATGAAAATGTAGAAAATCTGGTTGAGAAAACCATTTTTATCGACAATAAAGATTTGGCAGAACACATCAGTCCGGCAGATGAAGACCAATATTTTTCGTTGATTGATGTTTTTGATGAAAATAATGCGATCATTGATGATCAGTTGGTTAAAGAATTATTGGCAAAAAGTTTCAAAAGAAATATTTGTGTAGACGTTTCACTTCACCAAAATGCCGGTGCATCTATCATACAGCAGTTGGGGATTGCTTTGGCGAAAACCAAGGAATTGGTAGAAATTTATGGAGAAGAAATTTTAAATAAAATATTATTCAGATTAGCAGTTGGAGGGAATTATTTCTTTGAAATGGCTAAAATCCGTGCTTTTAAATTGGTTTTTAATCAACTTTCAAAAGAATACGGTTTAAATGATATTCCATACATTTTTGCGGAAACTTCTTTAAGAAACAAGTCGGTTTCTGACAGCGAAAATAACCTGATTCGTTCAACTTTAGAACTGGCTTCGGCGATGATCGGTGGAGCAGATGCTGTTTTCAGCACTAATTATCAGATTGGAAACAATACCGAAAATTCAGAGGAAATTTCATTTAAACAGCAGATTGTATTGGCTTATGAAAGCATCATTAATGTTTTTGAAGATGCTTCAAACGGAAGTTATTACATTGAAGATATTACCCAACAGATTACAGAAAAATCATGGCAGTTCTTCTTAGAAATTGAAGAAGATGCAGGTTATTTAGAATCTTTAAAAAAGGGAATTCTTCAGGAAAAAATCTACATTCAGGCTGTTGAGGAGCAAAAATGGGTTGAGGAAGGCAAAATAAAACTGATTGGTGTGAATTTATATCCGAAATTGGATAAGAAAAAATCTGTTGAAGAATTGTACAGCGAAAAAGAAATTAAAGCGGTTCGTTGGGCTGAAATGTTTGAGTAATGAAGGAAAAACTGATTGATCTATTTGAATACACCTATCATTTCAACAATGAAATGATCATAATTATTTCAGAAAATATTTCTAGAGCAGACGAGAAAATAATCGGTTTAATCAATCATACTTTAAACGCTCAACAAGTTTGGAATTCGAGGATTTTAAATGAAGAATCTTTTCAGGTCTGGCAAATTAATTCGTTTGAAAAATTAGAAGAAATAAACAATCAAAATTTTCAAACAAGTATTCAAATTATTGAAAACTCAGATTTTGACCAAAGAATTGAATATCAAAATTCAAAAGGAACCAAGTTTGAAAATACTATTTTCGAAATACTTTTTCAGGCAATCAACCATTCAACATATCACCGCGGGCAAATTAATTCCCTCTTAAAGCAAAATGGAATTGAACCTGTTTTAACAGATTATATTTTCTACAAAAGGTAAGTCTGTGAAAATTCCAATTTTAAACAAAGAAATTCAAAATTATATCAATGCAAATCTACATTCAGATCTGCATTCTTTATTATTAAAAAAATCACCATTTCCTGAAGTTTCTATACAGGAAATCGTTCAGCAAATCAAAGGGAAACAAGTTGCTCAGAAAAAATTTCCATTTCTGTTGAAGGATGGTATTATTTTCCCGCCGCAGCTCAGTTTAGAGCAGTCATCTTCTGATAAAACAGCAGTTTATAAGTCCCAACTTCTAAAAGGAAAGAAATTCATTGATCTGACAAGCGGTTTTGGGATTGACGCTTATTATCTTTCAGAAAATTTTGATGAAATTACTTTGGTCGAACAAAATTCTGAACTTATACAAATCGTAGAACATAATTGGTTAATTTTAGGAAGAAAAGCAAAGTTTATCAATCAAAAGTTAGAAGATTTTCTTAGTGAAAATACTGAAAAATTTGATGTCATTTATCTCGATCCTGCAAGAAGAGACAGCCAAAAGAATAAAGTTTTCTTATTAGAAGATTTGTCGCCCAATATTCTTGAAATTCAGGACAAGTTGCTTTCTATTTCTAAACAGATTGTGATTAAACTTTCGCCTTTAATTGATTTAAAATATCTTGTTTCTGTTTTAAAAAATATTTCAAGAATTGATATTATTGCCGTGAAAAATGATGTGAAAGAAATCGTCGTTTTCTTATGTAATGAAAATTCTGAATCAATTCAATGCCATTGCATAAATCTTGAGAGTGGTGAATCTGACTTCCAATTTCAGTTTGGGGACGAAGAAAATACTCTCGCAGAATGTTCTGAGCCCGAAAAATTTATTTATATTCCAAATAATACGTTATTAAAAGCAGGAGTTTTTAATTTGATCTCAGAAAAATTTAATCTTAAAAAGCTTCATCCAAATACTCATATTTATACATCAGATAGTAAAATAGATAATTTTCCCGGAAGAGTATTTGAAATGGAAGTGGTTGACGGAAAGCAGGTTAAGAAGAAAGGGCAGTTTAATATTATTTCGAAAAATTATCCGCTGAAGCCTGAAGAAATTAAGAAAAAGTATGGATTAAAAGATGGCGGAAATGACTATCTTATTTTTACACAATCCAAAAAAGGAAAATTAATATTAAAATCAGTGTGAAAATGTTGTCGAAAAATGCAATATTTCTTACTTTTGGGCAATCAAAAATTTAGAAATGAAAAAACTAATTATATGTTTAGCAATTGCATCTGTTGCAGTAAGCTGTAAAAAAATTCAGGCAGGGGGAAATAAAAATACACTAAAACTTGAAGAAGGTGTAGAAAGATATTCTGATGATGAGCAAACCAGCGGACATGAAGAGGATCTTGCTGCAAAGCATACAGGGGCAGAACATGGCGAGCATAAAGCAGAACCTCAAAAAACTGACAGTACCAATGCTAAAAAATCTCCGGAGGTGACAACTTCAGGTTTAGAAAAGCCTTCGGCTGAACAACATTAATAGTTCATTTAAAATATATCAATCCTGCACTTGTGCGGGATTTTTTGTTTTAAAGCTGTTCCGAAAGATAAAAGCCTCTTTTTGTTTGTTCAGGCAATCCAATTTTTCTAAATTTAGCCAAATTAAAAATGACAATGCAAGAGACATTAAATTACATCAACGAAAACAAACTTCGTTTCGTAGATGAATTGTTTGAATTATTAAGAATCGCTTCAATTTCTGCCGATCCTGCTTACAAAAGTGAAGTTTTGTTGTGTGCAGATAAAGTGGCAGAACATCTGAAAAATGCGGGTGCAGATGATGTAGAAGTTTGCCAGACCAAAGGGTATCCTATTGTTTTCGGACAAAAATTGATTGATAAAAACTTACCGACTATTTTAGTTTATGGTCATTATGACGTACAGCCGCCAGATCCTTTAGAATTGTGGAGAAAGCCACCTTTCGAACCTTATATTGAGAAAACTGAGCTTCATCCTGACGGAGCCATCTTCGCAAGAGGATCTGCTGATGATAAAGGACAGTTTTTCATGCAGATTAAAGCTTTTGAAGCCATGATGAAGACGAATTCTCTTCCTTGTAACATTAAATTTATTTTTGAGGGTGAAGAAGAAGTGGGTTCTGTAAGTTTAGGCGATTTCGTTAATGAATTTAAAGAAAAATTGTCTTGTGATTGTATTTTGATTTCTGATACCCATATTTACAGCAACGAACAGCCGACCGTGACTACAGGTTTAAGAGGATTGAGCTATGTAGAAGTTGAAGTGGAGGGTCCAAACAGAGATTTGCATTCAGGTCTTTATGGTGGTGCAGTTCCTAATCCTATTCATGTGCTTTCCAGAATGATTGCTAAATTGATTGATGATGACGGACAAATTACCATTGATGGTTTTTATGATAATGTAGAAGACGTTTCAGATGAAGAAAGAGCTGAAATGAATAAGCTGAAAGACAATCCTGAAGAATTCAAAAAATCAATCGGCTTAAATGGAGTGGAAGGTGAAGCTGGTTACACCACTTTAGAGAGAACTTCGATCCGTCCGACTTTAGACTGCAACGGAATTTGGGGTGGTTATACGGGAGAAGGTGCAAAAACTGTCATTCCATCAAAAGCTTCTGCGAAAATCTCTATGCGTCTGGTTCCTTATCAGACTCCGGAAGAAATTACACAAAAGTTCACCAAGTATTTTGAAAAAATAGCACCAGATAATGTAAGAGTAAAAGTAACTCCCCATCACGGTGGATTGCCATATGTTTTGCCAACAGATACTAAAGAATATTTAGCTGCAAAAAGTGCCATGGAAACTGCTTTTGGAAAAGAAGTTCTTCCTTACAGAGGTGGTGGTAGTATTCCGATCACATCATTATTTGAGCAGGTTTTGGGAGCAAAATCAGTTTTGATGGGCTTTGGTCTTGATTCTGATGCGATACACTCACCTAATGAGCATTATGGATTATTTAATTTCTATAAGGGAATTGAGAGTATACCTTTGTTCTTTGAAAATTACTCAAAATAACAATAATGAATCCTCAAGAGTTTTATCTTGAGGATTTTTTAATTTTAACAAAAATATTTTAAGGATATGTGAAATTTTGTTATATTTATGACAAATAATTTAATTTAAAATATTATGAAAAAAGTTCTATCTTCTTTATTGCTAATTTCTGCGACGGCCATGATGTTTGGGCAAAATCAAGTCTTAGTAAATGAAAATTTTGAATCTCTTATTCTAGGTAATGTTGGTACAGATGTAACTGGTGCTACCGCTGGTCAAGGTGGCATTTATACTTCTGGAGGAACTGTTACAAGTTACCAAATTGCTGCCATCGATGTGGCCAACGGGAAATCTTTTAAGTTAACTTCGGGAACTGGTGCACCTCCAGTTACAGGAACGAATACGAATAATAGAATAGCATTTAAAGATTTTACAGCCACAATTGCTACAAGTGGAAATAATATTGTTGCATCTAAAGCTAAAATATATACAGGATTAGCAACAGGAACAGGAAGTATAAAATTAAATACTTATGGAATACTGTCAGGTACCACAGCAGGATATATTGGCGGAATTAGATACGATTACGCAACAAAAAGTATTGTTGGTGAGGCTTATGTTACAGTAGCCACAACTCCAACTCCTTCAGCTGGTACTGTTGCATTAACTTTTACGCCAGCACAAATTTTTCCAGCTAATACATGGGTTAATGTCGAGCATAGATATAATAAGACAAATGGAACACATCAATATTTTGTAAACAATGCTTTGGTTTACACTTATAACACAGGAAACGTTATTGTTGGTGGCAATACTGTAGTTGCAACAACAGTATCGGGATCTACTGCTCAACTATCGGTCATTCAAAGTACTACGCTTGCGGGTAATACTGTGGCAAATGAAGCAGCAATTGATGACTGGAATGTAATATTTTCAAACACAGCAGCTTTAGGAACTGACGATATTAAGATAGTTAGTAAATTAGGTGTAGATCTTTATCCCAACCCAACTTCAGACTTCCTAAATATAAAAACAAAGTCAAAAATTACTAATATTTCTGTATCAGATATTACAGGTAGAAAAGTAAATGTGAAATTAGATGGAGATAAAGTAGATCTAAGAATGCTTCCGGGGGGAACTTACTTAATTAACATAGAAACTAAAGATGGTATCTCTACTGAGAAATTCATCAAAAAATAAATAATGATAAATCTAAGTACATAAAAAACGCCCAATTGTGGATTGCCCCCAAAAAGTTAGACACTTTTTAGGGGCATTTTTATTTTATGGGACAATCAAAATATAGTTTAGAATTTAAGAAAAGTTGTGTGGAAAAGATTCTGCAGGATCATCTTTTGGTGACGGCATTAGCAAACGAGCTTAGTTTGGATAGGACAATGTTGCATAAGTGGTGCAGATTTTATGAATTACACGGTACCGCAGGACTTCAACGTAGAAGGAATCGCCTGTATGATGTAAAATTCAAGTTGAAGGTCTTAAAAACAATTGCGACAGGTAAGTTTTCAATAAAAGAAGCGGCCGTAAAGTTCAATATTGCTGCAGAATCCAGCATCCTGAATTGGCAACGGGATTACGGAAAAAGTGGTATTTTAGGGTTAGAAAACAAACTCAGAGGAAGATCCAAGATAATGAGTGATTACAAACGTAAGAAAAGAAAGTCTGACCAACCATTGACCAGGGAAGAAGAACTTTTATTGGAGAATGAAAGGCTGCGTACCAAGATTGCAGTTCTAAAAAAGTTGGACGCCTTAATTCTGAAAAGGAAAAAACCAAAATCATAGGGAATTAAGGCAGAAATTTGATCTGGCAGTATTGCTGGATTGTACATCTATGGCGAGAAGTAGTTTCTATTACCATCAGAAAATGCTTCGAAAGAACGATAAATATGCTGAAATAAAAACTATGATCAAGCATATTTATCACAGACACAAAGGACGCTTTGGATACCGTCGTATCACTTTGGCAATGAAGGAAAAAGGAATTATAATCAATCATAAAACGGTGATGAGACTTATGAAAGTTCTGGGACTGAAGAGCATTATCCGGATCAAAAAAATACAGATCCTACCGCGGAGATCTCGGCAAAACAGTGCCAAATATCCTGGAAAGAAATTTTAAAACAAACCAACCTAACCAGAAATGGGCAACCGATGTGACGGAGTTCAACGTCTCGGGAAACAAACTGTATTTATCCCCGATAATCGATCTGTTCAATGGCGAGATCATCAGTTATGAACTTGCGGAGAGACCCGCTTTTGCACAAGTATTGAATATGCTGAAAAAGAGCTTTAAGAAGATAAAAAACACGGAAAGCATCATCCTCCACTCGGATCAAGGCTGGAAATATCAGATGAAAACCTATCAGATGCTTTTGAAAGAAAAAGGAATCATCCAAAGCATGTCCCGCAAGGGAAATTGTCTGAACAATGCCATCATCGAAAACTTCTTCGGAACCCTTAAATCTGAGATGTTTTATACAAAAAAATTTAAAACAATTAAGGACTTGAAAAAGGAAATAAAAGAATATATCAGTTACTATAACAACGACAGAATAAGACTCAATTTAAAAGGAAAGAGTCCGGTACAGTACCGAACTCTTTCTTATCAAAATGTTATTTAATTTTGTCTAAACTTTGGGGTGCAGTCTATCGGGGGCGTTTTTAATTTATAAAAGATGTTTAAGAAAAAATAATTCAATAATGTGTTATTTTTCTTATTACTTTAAGGGAAAAATGTTAACTTTAAGCAAAATTAAAAAAATAGTTATGAATAAAACATTACTTTCTTTAATGCTGGTAAGCTCAATCTACGGAAATGCTCAAATACTTCAGCAGGAAAACTTCGATGCCTTAAATACAGCAACAGCTATAGGTCAATCTTCTCCCGTATTCGCAAATTTAGGTGGTGTGAGTGCAGATTACTCTATTGTAACTTCTGGAACTGGAAAAGCATTGCAGATTTCAGTTCCGGGTTCATCAACATCCCGCTATATGTGGAAAGATGGTTTGGCGTCAGCTTGGACAGCTAGAACAACAGGTAACAATGTATTTCAGGTAGAGTATGATTATTTTACAGGAGGTACCACAACAAGTCAGAATGGTGGAGGTATAGAAGTGATAAATGCTGCAGAAAAAGTTTTTGTAGGATTATCGGTAAATCAAGCTTCAAAAGAAGTAAGAGGATACTATACTAATACTGCTCAAACAGATGTATTTACGAATGTTGGAACCGGAACAACTCCAGCTGTAGTTACATTACCGGCTAATACCTGGGTAAGATTGGGTTTTGCATACAATTCAGTAAACTCTACAATTACATTTAAAGGGCCAGGTTTCTCAAAGGTTATTACTGGTATATCAACATCACCGGCAGAAATTGATTATTCTGCATACGATTGGTTGGGTACAAATGCAACTGCCTCTACTCATTTATATGATAACATGGTGGCAAGGGCAGTAGCAACAGAAAGTTTACTTTTAGCTACTGATGAAGCTGTTTTAAAAGAAAATGGAGTAACTTTATTTCCAACTCCTGCAGTCGATTTTATCAATGTCAAATCTAAAACGAAAATATTAAATGTTTATATTTACGATATGACTGGCTCTAGAAGAGATGCAAAATATTCAGACGGAAAAGTAGATGTAAGAGAATTGCAAAGCGGAGTTTATATGTTAGGATTAAAAACAGAAAACGGTTTGCTAACTAAAAAATTCATCAAAAAATAAATACTGATAAATCTTAATAGATTAAAAACGCTCCATTCGGGGCGTTTTTCTTATTTTAGAGAAATAAATTTTAAGAAATTATGATTGAAAATAAAGTGGCTTACATAACAGGAGGAACAAAAGGTATCGGCTTTGGAATTGCTGAAACTTTGTTAAAAAACGGAATCTCCGTTGCTTTTTCAGGAAGAAATCAAGAAGATGTAGAAAAGGCAGAAAGTGAATTGAAAAAGTTTTCACAGAATGTTTTAGGATTAGCTTCAGATGTGCGTAGTTTAGAAAGCGAAGAAAAGGCTGTTCAAAGCATTATTGAAAAGTTCGGACGATTAGATTTTGTGATTGCCAATGCAGGATTGGGTATTTTCAAACCAATTGACGAGTTGAGCTCCGAAGAGTGGAATTCCATGATAGAAACCAACCTAACCGGAGTTTTTCATACATTAAAAGCATCCGTTGAAGAATTGAAGAAAAGTGAAGGGTACTATATTACCATTTCAAGCTTGGCCGGAGCTAATTTTTTTGAAAACGGAACAGGGTATAATGCTTCAAAATTCGGAGTTGTCGGCTTTACGCAGGCTGCAATGATCGATTTAAGAAAATATAATATTAAATCTACCGTAATCATGCCGGGTTCTGTTGCTACAAATTTTAACGGAAATATTCCTTCCGAGAAAGATGAATGGAAAATTCAACCGGAAGATATGGGAGATTTGGTGCTTGATATTTTAAAAATGAATCCGAGAGTTTTACCGAGCAAGATAGAGTTTAGGGCATCAAAACCAAAGAGTTAAAAACTTATAATGCGCTGAATAATAATTAAATAAGTATTATGCATGCATAATATATTTTTTATTTATATTTACAACACTTAACAAACAAAAATTGCTTCTTCAATTTAATCATCTGATGAAGTGAAAAGAAAAATATATAATACATATGAAAATATTAGTTTGTATTAGTAGTGTTCCTGATACTACTTCTAAAATTAACTTCACAGCAGATAAATCTGCTTTCGACAAAAACGGAATTCAGTGGGTAATTAATCCGCTTGACGAATTTGCTTTAACAAAAGCAATCAAATTACAAGAATTTCAGGGTGCAACAGTTACTGTGATGAATGTAGGTGATGCTGCTACCGAGCCGGTAATCAGAAAGGCTTTGGCAATCGGTGCAAATGATGCAGTGAGAGTAAATCTTGACCCGAAAGACAGTTATTCTACAGCTAAAGAAATTGCTTCTGTAGCTCAGAACGGTGGTTATGACTTAGTTCTTTGCGGTAAAGAATCAATCGATTATAACGGTGGTTCTGTACCGGGAATGGTCGCTCAGCTATTGAATCAGCCTTTTGTAAATGCTTCAGTTGGTTTAGATGTAAATGGCAGTGAAGCTACTGCTGTAAGAGAAATTGAAGGTGGGAAAGAAACGATTTCAGTTAAATTACCTGCTGTAATAGCTGGTCAGAAAGGATTGGTTGACGAAAAAGATTTGATTATTCCAAATATGAGAGGAATTATGTCTGCAAGAACAAAACCTTTGCAGGTCGTTGAGCCAACTTCTTCAGAAGTGAAAGTTCAGGGAGTTTCTTATGATTCTGTTCCGCCAAGAGCAGCAGTAAAAATCGTTTCTCCGGATAATTTAGATGAATTGGTAAGACTACTTCACGAAGAAGCTAAAGTTATCTAAACTTTTAATTATTAAATTTTTTAATCTTAAATTCAAGAAAAATGGCAGTATTCGTATACGCAGAAAATATAAACGGAGTTTACAAAAAAGCAGCTTTTGAAGCAGTTTCTTATGCTAAAGCAGTTGCTGATCAGGCTGGTGAAACGGTAACAGCAATCTCTGTAAATCCAACAGATTCTTCAGATTTATTGTATAAATATGGAGCTACAAACGTTATTAACATCAAAGATGAAGGTCTTAAAAATTTCTCGGCAAAAGCTTATGCTCAGGCAGTAAGTGAAGTGGCTGACGGAAATGTTCTTGTGTTTCCTCACACTACAGATGCATCTTCTGTAGCGCCAATGCTGGCTGTGATGAAGAATTATTCTCTAATTACCAATGTTTTGGAAGCACCGGAAAGCCAGTCTCCATTTCAGGTGAAAAGAAAAGCATTCTCAGGAAAAGGGTTTATGCATGCAAAAGCTGAAGGAACAGGAGTAATTCTGACCGTTTCTCAAAACGCTTTTGGTGTTAAAGAAAATGCAGTTTCAGGTTCTGAGGAAGTGAAAAATCTTTCAGTAGCTAATGAAGATACAAAAGTAATTTCTCACGAGCAAAGTTCAGGGAAATTAGATCTTAAAGAAGCCGAAGTAGTAGTTTCTGCAGGTAGAGGAATGAAAGGTCCTGAAAACTGGGGAATGGTAGAAGAATTAGCAAACGTTTTAGGCGCTGCTACAGCTTGTTCAAAACCGGTTTCAGACATCGGATGGAGACCGCATACAGAGCACGTAGGACAGACTGGTAAAGCGATTTCTCCAAATTTATACATCGCTATCGGTATTTCTGGTGCAATTCAGCATTTGGCTGGGGTAAACTCTTCTAAAACAATTGTAGTAATCAACAGTGATGCAGAAGCTCCGTTCTTCAAATCAGCAGATTACGGTGTGGTAGGAGATGCTTTCCAGATCATTCCTGCGTTGACAGAAAAAATTAAAGCACTTAAAGGATAAAAAAGTGAATTGTGAATAGTCAATTCGCTAAGCTTGTCAATTTTTAAATAAATTAATTCACTTGCGAAGCAAAATTCACTATTGACCTTTGATAAGCATAAACAATATAGATAAAAGCTCGGCTTCCGGGCTTTTATTTTTGTCTAAAAAGTAAAACCTACAATAAAAAATTAATTTATATTTGTAGTCATGGATTATAAACAGCTAATCATTCGCGGAATATCGTACAGCCAGACCCAATCGGGGGCGTACGCTTTGTTATTGGAACATGAAGAAACAAACGTCAAATTGCCCGTAGTTATAGGGAACTTCGAAGCACAATCCATATCATTAGGCTTAGAAAAAGACATTCATCCACCGCGTCCGCTTACCCACGATTTATTTACAAAATTTATCGTATCAGCCAACTTTGAATTGGTATCTGTCATCATCTATCAGATCGTTGACGGTGTATTTTTTTCAAATATCAATTTTAAAAACTCTGCAACTGAGGAAGAATTGATTTTGGATGCAAGAACTTCTGATGCTGTTGCGATGGCAGTAAGATTTGATGCTCCTATTTATACCACTCAGCAGGTATTAAACGAAGCCGGAATTTTATTGGAACTGGAAGATACAACAAAAGAAGAAGATGTTTTTTCCGAAACCATGCAAGATGAAGACACTTTAAAAAATGTCTCAATGGAAGAATTGCAGAAGTTGCTGGATGACGCAGTGAAAGAAGAAGATTTTGATACCGCTCTTGAAATTCAGGAAGAAATCAAGAGACGAAAAAAGAAAATTGATTAAGATATTATAAATACACAATGAGTTTAAAATTACGATTGACCATCCTTAGCTTTCTGCAGTTTTTTGTTTGGGGAGCATGGCTTATAACGATGGCGAATTTTTGGTTCGGTACAAAGCATTGGGATGGGACTCAGTTCGGTGCCGTTTTCGGAACGATGGGTATTGCTTCTATCTTTATGCCTACAATTACCGGAATTATTGCTGACCGTTGGGTAAATGCTGAGAAAATATTCTCGGCACTTCAAATTCTTTATGGAATCACGCTTTTCATATTACCGCACAGTGAAAATCCCAACTCATTCTTTTCAGTGATGTTGGTTGCCATGTGTTTTTATATGCCTACAATCGCTCTTGCAAACTCTATTTCTTACACGGTTCTTAAAAACAGCAATTTAGATGTCGTAAAAGACTTCCCGCCAATTCGTGTCTGGGGAACGATAGGATTTATTGTAGCAATGTGGATCACCAATCTTACAGGAAATAAAGCTACAGAAGGGCAGTTTTACATCGGCGGAGTAGCTGCTATTATTTTAGGTATTTATGCTTTGACATTACCGAAATGTCCTCCACAAAAATTAATTGATAAAAGTGCACCACTATCCGAGCAGCTAGGTCTAAATGCTTTTAAGCTTTTCGGAAGTTATAAGATGGCGTTATTCTTTTTGTTTTCAATGCTTTTGGGTGCAGCTTTACAGCTGACAAATGCTTACGGAGATGTATTTTTAAGTGAATTTGCCCATTTTCCAAAATATGCAGACTCTTTTGTAGTTCAGAGATCAACAATTATTATGTCTATTTCTCAGGTTTCTGAAACGCTATTTATTCTGGCGATTCCGTTTTTTCTAAAAAGATTTGGAATAAAAAGAGTAATGTTGTTTTCAATGTTTGCCTGGGTTTTAAGATTCGGATTCTTTGCTTATGGAGTTCCTTCTGGTTATGGATTAGGATTAATCATTATGTCATGTATCGTTTATGGAATGGCATTCGATTTCTTTAATATATCAGGTTCTCTATTTGTTGAAACGACTACAGACAAAAAAATTCGTTCTTCTGCACAAGGTTTGTTTATGATGATGACCAACGGTTTCGGGGCGGTTTTTGGGAGTTATGCCGCAGGTTGGGCGATCGATAAGTTTTTCACACACAAGTTTACTACAGCGTCAGCTTTATCAACATATTTAGACACGACACCAGATAACGCATCATTTTTAAATATCCTTAAAAACAGTTTCAATTCGGCTGTTAATCCTGACGGAACTTTATCAACAATTGTCATGGTAAAAGACTGGCAGCAGATCTGGTTGTATTTTGCAGCGTATTCTTTAATATTAGCAGTTCTTTTCTGGGTTTTATTTAAACATAAACACGATCCTAAAGCAGTAGCGAACGTTAACCACTAATTTACTTACTTTAAACTAAAATACACTTGCACTTTGAATAAAAGTGCAATTTTTATATTTTTAAGGCAACCATTTTAAACTTTTGCTGTCTTATAGATAGAAACTGATACATGAAGAATTTAGAAGAGAATTTTAAACTTGCCAAAAAACATGATCGGAGAGCACAAAAGGCTCTTTACGAATTGTTTTCAGCTAAAATGCTGGCGGTTGCAAATTCTTACACAAATAACATTCATGATGCCGAAGATATTCTGTTAAATGCTTTCTTCAAGTGCTTTAATAAAATTGAGGATTGCAAAGAATGGAAAAGTTTTCCGTTCTGGCTGAGAAAAATTGTTGTGAATGACTCGATAACTTTCGTCAGGAAAAATAAAAATATTCTTTATGCGGATATTGAAATCGCTGAAGATTATCCGGATGAGATTGATGAAAGGCTAACTGAAATTAATCTTGAAGAAATATTCTCTCAAATGCCGACGGGTTATCGGTTAATTTTTAATCTTTATGTTTTTGAAGACAAAAAGCATCAGGAAATCGCTGAAATCATGAATATTTCAGCAGGCACAAGCAAAAGCCAATTGAGCAAAGCCAAAAAATGGATTGCTGATTATTTAAAAGCAAAAGAAAATGGACGAAAAAATACTGAAACAATTAAAATCTGATTACGAAGAGCTCGAAATAAACCCTTCTGCAGATCTTTGGAATAAGATTGAAACTGGATTGGATTCAACTTCTAAAACTGTTCAAAAACCTAGATTTCAGTGGTTGAAATATGCTGCTGTGATTGCATTTCTAATCTCCGCAGGAAGTTTTTTCTATTTTAATTCTGATAAACCTTTCGAAAGTGAAAAGACCATTGCTCGAAAAGTTTTTTCGGAAAATAAATTAAGACCAGCACAAAAGTTTGAAACAATAATTCCAACGGAAGATAAAATTGAAAATTCTACTGCAAATGAAATCTTAAAAAATAAATTTTTATCTGAAAAAGTTTTTGAAAAGCCAGCCGAATTTATCGAACCTGCAGAAATGATAAAGTTTACCGAAAAACCTGATGAAATAAAGGTAGCTGAGAATTCGGTTATTGAAAATCCTGAAACATACAGTTTGAAAACGCATGTAATAAAAAGTGAAAAAGCATCTTATATCAATGCAGATGACTTACTTCTAGGTAGAGAATTAGATAAAACGAGGATTGAAATAAAAAATCATCGTCAGTTTGGTGTTTTAGATGCTTCAAAATTAAAATTCAAGCGTCCGAGCTCTCTACAAATATTTGGAGTTCAGGTTTTTGCGGACTCTATCGTTTCAGAATAATCAAATTAAAATGTCTGTATAAATAACTGTTTACAAGTAAATGGAAGTACAATTATGTCTTAAAATAATCTATATATGAAAACAAAAATTATTTTATTCTCTACAGTTTTTCTTTCTATGTTGGCATTTGGCCAAAATGATAAAAATATCCACGCTGAGATGGATATTTACACCAAAAAAATCGACAGCATTCTCTTTTCCGAAAAATCAAAAATGAATATCGAGTTGGATAAGCTTGATCAGGAATTCAAAGGAAAATCTACAGTAGAGGAAAAACAGAAACGAAAAGCTGAAATTGCGGAAAAGTACCAGAATATTCTTAATGAAAAAATAGAAAATGAAAAAGTTAATTTAGAAGATTCAACTAAAGAAATGGTTAGGAATATGGTATTAAATCCTGATAAAAAATACAGTCTTACAGTCGATCCTCAAATTGGCGGATTATTAGGCTTTTTAAATAAAAGAGTGAAACTGCCGAAAGATTATTTACACTCAATCAGACTTACGGGAAGTTTTGTATTTCCATCACTTACTTCTGAAGATAAACCATTTATTTTTTTTAATAAAGATTCTGATGTGAAGCGTACCAGTAACAATTTCTCAGGATATACATCTTTAAGATATGAAAATCAATTAGGGAAGTTTACAAGTCCTCTTTTTTACCGCACGGGTTTAGGATTGCGTGTCGACTATTTTACTCCAGAGAATAATAAAGTATTTGCGCAAGATGGAAGAAATCTATTCTTACAAGATTTTGCCAAAGGCCATTTGAAAAAAACTTTGATTTACAATTCATATATTATAATTCCTTTAGAATTGAGATGGGTTTTGAATCCTAAATATATAGATTATGATGGTGTAAAATATGTTGATAACAGAAAAACACAGTTTTATATAATGGGTGGATTTTATGGCGGTTTAAGAACAAGAAGTACAATATATAACAAGTATTCTACAGACTACACAAAAAAAATAGTGGAAAGAGAAAGAGTAATGGTTGGTGTCAATAACTTTATTACCGGAGCAAAAATTGGAATCGGTTATGGTGGAATAGCTTTATTTATTCAGAAAGATTTTACTCCATCTTTTAACGATGCTGCTTTGATAAACAACAAATATGGTCTTCAGATAGGGTTTGAATTGGTTAGTGTTAATTTTTAAATTCATAATTTAATTAAATCAATTTTAAATTATCAATAATTTTATACACCGAATTATAATTAAAACATATCTTCATTTTGAATTATTTGATTTTAAAACACACTTAAAAAAAGTGTGTTTTTTTTTGTACTTTGGCTTTCTCAGAATCTTATAAAAAGATGAAAAATATACAGTTAGTTGGATTGATTTTGGTGGTGGCTGGAAGCTTCCTGCCGCTCGTACACGTTCCGATTATCGGAAATTGGAACTTTTGGAAGCTAGACCAGCGTTTAGCAATAATGTGCTATTTGTTAGCAGCAATGGCATTAGGTGGAATTGCCACGAATAATACCAGATTTGTAAAAATCATAGGAATATTGTTTATCGTTCTATTCTCATTTACCGTATTCGCCACAAAATATCAGGCATTCAGCTACTTTAGTTTTCTTCCATTTAAATCCTGGACAGAGACATTAGCTTCAACCGTCAAGCTGAAATGGGGCTGGGCTGTTGAGTTTTTAGGGGCTGTTATCATGCTGTTTGCACCAAAGAAAAAAATATGAGAACCTATTCATTTTTATTCATCATATTGATTTTCTGCTCTTCTAAAGTAAAATCTCAGGAACATTTCTTATTGCCCGATTCACCTACGAAATGCCATCTAATGAAGGAAGGAAAGTTTATCAAAGAAGGTGATTCTGCAAAAAAATGGAATATTGTCATCAAAAAAGGCTCGCAGCGGGAATACACCAACAATGGAAAAGATTACATAAAATATAAAGTCGAATTTCTTGATAACTGCACGTATAAAACAACAGTTACAGGAAAATCGGACGGTAAAAATCCTGTCAGGATTGGTGATGTTATTACCAATAAAATTATAGAAACAGATCATCAGTTTATAAAAATTTCATCTCAGTATTTTAATAAAACAGATGAGTTTGTGCTTGAAAAAATAGAATAAATTAAATTAATTAAAGATATGAAATCGCCATGATTGAAATAAAAGCATTAATAATTATTACGCGATAACATATGACCTTTAAAAACAATAAAAATCTACATATGAAAGAAGTATTCATCGTTTCCGCAGTAAGAACTCCAATAGGAAGTTTTATGGGAAGCTTATCAACAGTTCCTGCTACGAAATTGGGAGCAGCAGCAGTAAAAGGAGCATTAGATAAAATTAATCTTGATCCGAAAAACGTTCAGGAAATATATATGGGTAACGTTTTGCAGGCAGGCGAAGGTCAGGCGCCGGCTCGCCAGGTTGCTTTAGGTGCAGGACTTTCAAACGAAACTCCGTCTACGACCATCAACAAAGTTTGTGCTTCGGGAATGAAAGCGGTAACAATGGCCGCACAGGCGATCAAAGCAGGTGATGCAGATGTTATCGTTGCCGGAGGTATGGAAAATATGTCTTCAGTTCCGCATTATTATAATGCAAGAAACGCAACCAAATTAGGTGATGTAAAAATGCAGGACGGAATGGTTTTAGACGGTCTTACAGACGTTTACAACAAAGTTCACATGGGTGTTTGCGCAGAAAAATGTGCTACAGATTACCATTTTACAAGAGAAGATCAGGATCAATTTGCGATTGAATCTTATAAAAGATCTGCAAAAGCCTGGAGCGAAGGGAAATTTGCTGAAGAAGTAGTTCCTGTTTCGATTCCACAAAGAAAAGGAGATCCAGTTATTTTTTCAGAAGATGAGGAGTATAAAGCAGTTAATTTCGACAGACTTCCTACACTTCCTACCGTTTTCAAAAAAGAAGAAGGAACCGTTACTGCAGCCAACGCATCTACTTTAAATGACGGCGCATCTGCATTAATCCTTGTTTCTAAAGAGAAAATGGAAGAATTAGGATTAAAGCCTTTAGCTAAAATTGTTTCTTACGCTGATGCAGCTCAGGAGCCTGAAAACTTTACAACTGCACCTTCAAAAGCATTACCAATTGCTCTTAAAAAAGCAGGTTTACAGATTTCTGATATCGATTTTTTTGAATTCAACGAAGCGTTCTCTGTCGTTGGTTTGGCAAACAATAAAATCTTAGGATTAGATGCTGCTAAAGTAAACGTAAACGGTGGAGCAGTAGCTTTGGGACATCCGCTTGGAAGTTCAGGTTCAAGAATCCTTGTTACTTTAATCAATGTTTTAAAGCAAAACAACGGTAAATACGGTGCAGCAGCAATCTGTAACGGTGGTGGTGGAGCAACTGCTATTGTGATTGAAAATTTGTAAGATAATACATGAAAGCTAAATATGCCATTTTTGTATTTTTAGCAGGCTTTTTATTAAATTTAATGGGAGCTTGGTTAAAGATTACTCACCTCTCATTCGGAACAATAGATGGGAATTCATGCTTAACAATAGGATCTGTTCTTCAGAGTTTAGGTATTGTATTAATTATTTACAAAGTCCTTACCTATCCGAAATTCAAGGATTTTTTAAATAAATAATACTTTTTAAATAAATAAAACCCAAAGGCAGTAATGTTTTTGGGTTTTTTATTTTAATAATTGCTCCGTAGGAGCAAAATGTTTGTAGCAAAAAATGTGTTTGGTAATGTTGAGCTCCGTAGGAGCGGCACTTTAGAAATTTAATATTCAATTATTTCTTTGCTTAAAAAAATCATCTGCTACAATTTATTTCTAATTTAATTTCCAATAAAAATCAAGATAAACCACATTTAATTTAAACTAAACAATAATATTTCCCTGAAACAAAATAAAAATCACTGAATATTCAGCGGTTTTTCTATTTTTGTGCAACTAATACATTTTAAAATGTCTGAAACTGAAATTCAACCTTCACAAAATATAAAGAACAACCCAAAAATCATGAAAGCCTGGGCAGTCTACGACTGGGCAAACTCTGTGTATTCTTTGGTAATCACATCTGCAATATTTCCTATTTACTATACTATACTGACCACGGCTTACAACAAAAAGGAATATGTGGCGGCAGCGAATGAAGTACAGGAAATTCCGGTGAGAAATATGATCAAAGTTTTTGGGGAAACGTATGAGCCGGAAGCGGTCTTGAGCTTCTCATACGCAATCTCTTTCTTTTTAGTTGTGCTTTTATCGCCATTTTTATCTTCACTAGCTGATACCATTGGAAATAAAAAATCATTCTTACAGTTTTTCTGCTACCTGGGAGCAACTTCTTGCATGGGACTGGCGATGTTCACAGGAATGGAAAATATTTTCCTTGGTTTATTATTCAGTATCACTGCGAGTGTTGGTTTTTGGGGAAGTTTAGTATTTTACAATTCATTTTTGCCCGATATTGCCACGCCAGAAAAACAGGATGCACTTTCAGCAAAGGGTTATATTTACGGATATTTAGGTTCAGTCGTTTTATTGATTATCTGTTTGGTTTTAATTCAGGTGGTTGCGAAAGGTGCTGAAGAGACTAATATTTATATCAGAGTCAGCTTTTTGTTAACGGGAGCATGGTGGTTTGGTTTTTCACAGTATACTTTCAAACATTTGCCTCAGTTTGGTGATGTGAAAGAGAAACTTCCTAAAGATTTGGTATTATTAAATTATAAAAATATCTTCAAAAGACACGAAGAGCAAGGCGGTTTTTTTGAGGTTTTAAAAGACAACATCAGTTTTTATAAAGACATTGCCAAAGAAAGTTTCAGAGAATTGTTCAGAGTAGGAAGCAAACTGTTTGCGGATAAAAGTTTAAAATTCTTCTTATTAAGTTTTTTCTTCTATAGCGTCGGTATGCAGACGATTTTTCTTATGGCGGTACCTTTTGGAAGTACAGATATTTTCCCAAAACAGGCAGATAAATACAAATTAATTATTACAATTTTGGTGATCCAGATTATTGCGATTTTCGGTGCCTTCTTATTTTCAAGATTATCAAAAAAGATTGGCAACAAAAATGTGATTACGATAGCGGTTATTATTTGGATCGTTTGTTGTATTTCTGCATTTTCTTTAAACAAAGAAAATCCGAATCTTCAGCTTCAGTTCTATGCTTTGGCGGGATTGATTGGTCTGGTAATGGGAGGTTTGCAGGCGATGTCTCGCTCTACTTACTCAAAGCTTTTGCCCGAAAACTCAATGGAAAACACGACTTATTTCAGCTTCTATGATGTGCTTGAAAAAATTGCGATCATCTGTGGAATGCTTATTTTCAGTGTGATCATTCAGAAATTCGGAAATATGCAGTATGCATTTATTGCAATGTCGACGTTTTTCGCCGCAGGGGCAATCACGATCAGATTCTTAAAATCGAAGGTTTAAAATACGTTATTGGCCCAAAATTTGTTAATATTCGGCAGAATACGTTAACTTTGCACAAAAGATTTATTACACAATGACGAACCCTCTATTTTACGCTAAAATTCTTCTCTTCGGAGAATACGGAATCATTGAAGATTCTCAGGGTTTGACACTCCCGTACAGCTTTTATAAAGGGGCTTTAAAGTTCTCATCATTAGATTCAGAATTTGAAAAGAGATCTAATGGCCATCTTATCAACTATTCAGAATATTTACAGAATTTAGAACTTCCGGAAGGTTTTGAGTTAAATGTTTCTGAGTTTCAAAAAGACATTTCTAAAGGTTTATTTTTCGACAGCAACATCCCTCAGGGATATGGTGTGGGAAGTTCAGGAGCTTTGGTTGCTGCCATTTTCGAAAGATATTCTATCACAAAATATATTCCTGAAAATGTTTCTAAAGACCAGTTAAAAAATCTGAAAAAGGTTTTTGGTTTGATGGAAAGCTATTTTCATGGAAGAAGCTCAGGGATTGATCCTCTGATTTGCTACATGAATCTGCCTATTCTTATCGAAAATAAAGAAAGTGTAGACAAGGTTTCAATTCCAAAAAGTGAAGCGGGAAAAGGAGCTATTTTCTTAATCGATTCAGGAAGTATAGGGGAAACCGGACCGATGGTTCAGATTTTCTTTGAAAAAATGAAAACTGAAGGTTTCCGTAAAACTTTGAAAGAAGAATTTATCCGTTACAACAATGCGTGTATCGATTCTTTCCTGAAAAAAGATATGAATCCGTTCTTCAGAAACCTTAAAAAGCTTTCTCACTGGGCGTATGAACATTTCCGTCCGATGATTCCGGAAAGTATTTTTAATGTCTGGAAAAAAGGATTAGATTCAAATGCTTATTACCTGAAACTTTGCGGAAGCGGAGGCGGAGGTTACATTTTGGGATTTACAAAAGACTATGAAAAGGCTGAAAAAATGCTTGACGGTTTCCATAAAGAAGTGATTTATAGATTCTAAAAATACCGGGAATGAATTCTGAAAAAGAAACTTTCCAGGAAAAGAATTTCGTTTCCAAATCTGTATTTTACAGACTTTCACAATTTGTCGGTTTTCTTTTAGGAGCAAGGTTCTTTGTTGCTGCCTTACTGACTTTTGCTTTATACGTTTCTACATTTTTCCTTTTTAATCAGGAAGAATCTTTCAGAAATTTTGTTTTTGATTTTAAAGTTCACGGGATCATTTTCTGTACCGTTCTTTCCATACTTTCCGGTGGAATCATTAATCAGTTTTATGATTTTGAAAAAGATCATATTGTCAAACCTTTCAGAACAAGGATTCAGAGCTTTATTAAACAGAAATATTTCTTGTATGTTTACCTTGCTCTCACTGTTATTTCTTTGGGAGTTGCAAGTTTCATCTCTTACAGAGTTCTTATTTTTTTTATTGTCTACCAGTTTTTCATGTGGTTTTACAGTCATAAGCTGAGCCGTATTTTAATTTTAAATAACCTCACATTTGTCAGCCTAACTTTATATCCGTTCTTCGGAATGATGGTCTATTACGAGACTTTTTCAAAGAAAGTTCTGCTGATGGCGATTTTTTTATTTCTAATTCTTTTATGCATCGATATTGTAAAAGACATGTTAACAAAAAGCGTGGATAAGACCTTTGGTTACATAACAATTCCCAATTATTTTAAAAGTAAAATAACCAAAACCATTATTGTTTCTTTACTAATGATTACGATGGCGGTTTCGATGAAGCTCATTGCAAAAACAGGAATTTCTGGTTTTATGGCTTATTATTTTTCATCGGGATTATTCATTCTGATTGTATGCATTTATTTGCTTTTAAATTCATCAAAAAAATCTAAGTTTTTCACAATCAATATTTTACGTTTCTGGGTTTTTGTTGGGATTATCGCAATGTTGCTCAACGGAATCGAGGGTAAATTGTAGGATGATTTTACCACAATCGAAGATTCGATGAAGTCAAAAGAGTCAAAAAAAATTATTGAAGAAAAGAATTCCGAAAGATAGCAAAATGCAAACTCTTTGATTTAAATATTTAAGTAGAATGAAAACTTAGTGTTCTTTGCTAAGTAGAACGCCTTTGCCTCAATTTAAAATTATTTTTATTTGGATCAGCGAACTTCGTTTTGCGAACTTAAAAGCATTTAGTACTGAAAAAAAATCTTTGCGAACTTTGCGTTTAAAATAACCATTATTTTAACTCTTGATTTAAGATTAAAAAACTAAAAAAATATATTTTAAAAACATTCAGGTTATTCTTACATTTGCCAAAATCAAAATGTAATAAAAAGGATGCCCATTTTTAACGATACTAAAGTCGCATTTGCCGATAAAACAGATGCTCAGTTGAGAAAAGCGTATTGGATGTTTAAGATGATTGAACAGCCGGCTTTGACCAATATCGGAACTTCTCTGCTTAATTTCACGGTTCATAATAACTTTCCATTCGTCAATGGAATTGTAAAAAACACTTTATTTGAGCAGTTTGTAGGCGGTGAAACGCGTGAAGAAAGTATGAAAGCGGTGAAACAGCTTTTCAAAAGAGGGGTTGGCAGTATCTTCGATTATTCGATTGAAGGGAAAGAAGATGAAGAAACTTTTGATGCAGTTTGTCAGGAAATTAAAGATATCATTAAATTTTCTGTTGGAAACCCGGCCATTCCTTTTATCGTTTTTAAGCCTACTGCTTTCGGAAGAATTGATCTGTATGAAGCGGTTGGTAAAAATGCAGAACTAACTTCAAGCCAAAAGGAAGAATGGGCGAGAGTGGTCAAAAGATTTGATGAAGTTTGCAAACTTTGCCATGAGCATGATAAAAAAGTAATGATTGATGCTGAAGAATCCTGGATGCAGGATGCAGCAGATCAACTTTGTGAAGAGATGATGGAGAAATACAATCAGGAAAAACCGATTGTGTGGAATACCATTCAGATGTACAGAACGCACCGTTTGGAATATATGGAAGCTAATCTTCAACGTGCTAGAGAAAAGGATTACTTCATAGGCTATAAGATCGTACGTGGTGCTTATATGGAAAAGGAAAGAGCGAGAGCTGCAGAGAAAGGTTATGCAGACCCAATTCAGCCTACTAAAGATGCCTCAGATAAAAATTACAATGCAGGAATTGATTTTATTTTGAATCATCTGGATAAAGTTTCTGCTTTCTTTGGAACTCATAATGAGATCTCATCTGAACTCGTTATGGATAAAATGAAAGCTAAAGGTCTTGAAAATAATAATCCTCATATCTATTTCGGACAGCTTTACGGGATGAGTGATAATATTAGCTTTTACTTGTCTGATAAAGGTTATAATGTAGCTAAATATCTACCTTACGGCCCTGTGAAAGATGTTGTTCCGTATCTTACTAGAAGAGCAAGAGAAAACACTTCTGTTGCCGGACAAACCGGAAGAGAATTAGGTTTAATTAAAAAAGAATTAGAAAGAAGAAAGAGATAATTTCTTTAAAAAAATAATTAAAAATTTTGCTGCATTTGTTAAAATAAACTCAGCATTATATTTATTAAAAAGCAATCCTACAAAAATGTTGGATTGCTTTTTTATTTTTCCCAACAAATTTTCTTGATAAAGTGGTTTCCAATGCCTAATAATCCCTTCGTAAAGCATTAGGTATTTCTACTCAAACAGCATTTGGTTATTTCTACTCTACAACAAATGTATTCTTCTTCGTTACTTTGAATAGCTTATTAATCCTACAAAAGTTGGAATTAAACTTAGATGAAATCTAAGAATAGTATCTGAAACTTTTAAAGGTAAAACTGTTCTGAAAAAACTAAAAACAACACCATGTACACAGAAAATTACGACGTTATTGTCATTGGCGGCGGAGCAATCGGTCTTGCGACGGCTTATCATTTGGGCAAAAGAAAGGCAAAGACATTGGTTCTCGAGCAATTTACTTTTGCGAATCAATTGGGAAGTTCGGCAGGAGTTTCCCGTCAGTTCAGAATTCCATATCCTGATGAATATATGGTACAGATGGCTTTAGATGCACAGCCTTATTGGGATGAACTGGAAAAAGCAGCTTCCACACAATTGCTGGATAAAGTGGGTACACTTTGGTTTGGAGATCCTAATGTGCATTCCACAGAAGGAAATATCGCTGAGGCTGAGACTGCTTTAAAAGCTTTAAATGTTCCTTACACTACCTTAACAGCAAAAGAAATCGAAGAACAATATCATTTCAAAAATTTACCCGATACTTATACAGGTTTGTTTCAGCCGGATGGCGCAAGTATCAATTTTAAAGCTACGATTGAGGCTCTTTTAGAATTGTGTAAAAAAGAAGAAACCGTTCAGCTACAGGAAAATTCGCCGGTACTTGAAATTAAACAGATAGGCGAACTCTTTGAAATTATTACTCCAAACGGAGCTTATATTACTAAAAAGTTGGCCATTATTCCAGGTCCGTATATCAACAGTGTGATCAATTTACTTGAATTTAAAATTGAAGCAACGTATTGGAATATGTCTTCGGCTTATTTTAAAAAGACTGACCCTAATATTCAATATCCGACATGGTTTGTATTCCAAAATGCGGTAGGTGACAACGGTAATCAGTTTTATGGCTTTCCTTCTGTAGATTGGGATCATCCGGAATACATTCGCGTAGCACCTGATTTTGTGATCAATCCTCTGGATGAACCTAGTGACAGAACACTAATTCCCAATCCTCAAGAGCTTGCCTACACTTCAGAATGGGTGAAAAATCATATGACCGGGCTGAGTACAGAACCAGAATATACTTCAACATGCCTTATTGCTTTAAGTAAGATTCCAAACAAAGAATTACTGATTGATTTTGCGCCTGGCTATGTGCCGAATCATAAAAATATTGTTTTATATGCTACAGGATGGGCAGCAAAATTCACCCCTTTTTTAGGTAAAATCATGTCTGATCTTGCATTAGACGGGCATACAGATTTTGACATTACGCCTTTCCAATTAGGAAGAAAATACTTTAAATCACTTTAAAACTAATATAATATGAATAAAAATACACCTTTAAATACCGGGAAAAATCCTGACTTGAAAATTGAAGTTGCCATCATTGGTGCCGGAACTTCCGGATTGTACACTGCATACCGTTTGGTGACAGAGAAAAAATTTAAAGCCAGCGACGTACAGATTTTTGACATGAACAATAAACTTGGCGGAAGATTAGAATCTGTAATCATGCCGGGTATGAATTTTTGGGGAGAATTAGGCGGGATGCGTTATCTTACCTCACAGCAGATTGTAACGACATTAATTGAAGGTTACGCTTCTAAGGAAGATCCAAATATACGGATACCTGTTCTAAAGGATAAGATGACACCGGTAGAATTTCCTATGGGTGACCCGTCAAAATTATTAATGTATCTCAGAAAAGATCGTTGCAAGCAGAATGCATGGGATATGGCTCAAAAAAAAGGCGAAAAACTGGCAACAAGATACTATCTGAATAATGATGATTACGGTTTTAGTTCAGACCAGCTATTCAACAAAATTATTTATGAAGTTCTGATGGCTGACCCTTGGGTTGCCAGCAATTATGGAAGTAAAATCATTAAAAGTAAAGATTCAGAATATGATTATTCTTTCGAATTGACCAGCAGAGATTGGGATGATATTAAGCCAAGATTGGTCTACAATTTTCCTAATTCGCCTTACGATCAGCGTAAAGTAAACGACATCGGATTCTGGAATTTAATTAAAGATCAGATTTCGCAGGAAGGCTATCAATTTGTGGCTAATGCCGGAGGATATTATTCAAATACGATTAACTGGAATTCTGCAGAAGCGTTCCCGTACATGGTGGGAGATTTCTCAGCAGGAACAATTTATAAAACCATTGAAGAAGGATATGACAGCATTGCTTATGCCGTAGCCAATTCTTATATGGAACATGAAGGAGCATGCATTTGGTCTGAAAATAAGTTGCTTACTTTTACCAAAGATCATCATTTAACAGATTCTTACAGGTATGAATTGATTTTCCTTAATCTGAAAACCAATACACAATGGAGAGTATATGCCAATACAATAGTTCTGGCGATGCCGAGAAAATCTTTAGAGCTTCTGGATCAGAATAATTTCTTTTTCAACACGAATAAAAATTCTTTGCTCAATGAAAACATCCGTTCTGTAATTATGGAACCTGCTTTTAAGATATTAATGGGTTTTGAATATCCTTGGTGGCAAAATTTAGGAATAGATTCCGGGCATTCAATCACCGATTTGCCAATGAGACAATGTTATTATTTTGGCACAGATCCACAAACTGATAACTCAATGCTTCTCGGAAGTTACGGAGATATGGAAACCGAAACATTTTGGAAAGCATTAACTGATGATGAAGTTTTATTTGAAGTAAAACCTGCGAAATCAGCTTCGTTAAGAGAGCTTCATCAATTGGATAAAGTTCAGGCAACGAAACTGATGGTCAATGAACTGATGAATCAGCTTCGTGAACTTCATGGTGATGATGTGACAATACCTGATCCTTACGTAACTTATTTTAGGGATTGGACGGATGAGCCTTTCGGTGCCGGTTATCACGCCTGGAAAGCTGGGTGCTCAGTTGAAAATGTGATGCCTTATATGAGAAAACCTGTAACTGATGAGCAAATTCATATTTGTGGAGAAGCATATTCTGATCAGCAGGGCTGGGTAGAAGGCGCTTTTTGTGAAGCAGAAAAAATGCTTAATGAATATTTTGGAGTAGATCGTCCTCATTGGTTGAGTCCGGATTATTATTTGGGATGGTAAAATATTTAGAAACTTAGAAAAGAATTTCTAACAAAATAAAAATTAGTGAAATGCTTAACATGAAAAATGTTGGGCATTTTATTTTTCCTTTAAAATTCAAAAAATAAAGTCTGATCAAAAAATGGTCAGACTTTTATTTTTAAGGCTCAAAACTTTCAAATTTTCCATTTTCGTAGAACAAAACAATACGTTTTATCTTATTTGTTTGATTTTCAACAACTTGATGTTCGTTCGGTTTTTCTAATGGCTGAGAATCGGATATTTTTTCTTCAGCTTTACTTTGATGCGGAATAATCGATTCTCGCAGTACTGGAATTTCTTTAGATTTTTCTTCTTCACTTCCGAAATCCTCATCTTCATTTATCATCGTAAATAAATCGGGAAGAGATGTAGTTTTAGTTTTTTCTTCTGAATGTTCACTTTCTGGAATATGTTCACTTTCTGGTAAATCAGATTTCAGCATTTCACCGTCTCCATTCACCAGCCAATCCCAAAGAATCTCAGGAAACCTTGACTTTATTTTTATAATAAATTCTAAAGAGGGTTTATTCCTCCCGGAAGTAATGTGTGAAATCGAAGATCGCTGCACATCAATTTCATCCGCAAACTCTGAAGAGCTCAGCTTAGAATATTCTATAACTTTTGAAATTCTCTCATTTAAACTCATAAAAACAAGCTTTTAATCCTATTACAAATGTAAATATAAAATTTACAATTGCAAAATACAAAAGTAAACAATGTTGATAAGTAAAAATATACAAAAGTAAATTTATATAAATAGCTATTATTCAGGTGATTATAATATTATTGATTGTATATAGAACTTTATCCACAAAATATTGAACAATTAATTTCCAATGCATATTGTGCTTAAAGTATAACTCGAGATAATATTTTTAATGAAAAATTTCAATGATCATTTTTACATATAAAATACCTGTAATCTCCGCTATCTCCTTTCTGTAGGTGTTTTGTGGCCCTCCATTGAGTTGTGGAGTAGGAGAGAGGTTATATGGCTGGTTTTGTAGTGAATTAGGATATTCCATAATATATGATCCAGTGTTAAACTACTAATAAACCTTTATAGAAAGAAGTTTTAACAAATATTAAGATTGAAATGACCTTCACATATAAAAATTCTTAGTAACTGTTTTAGCACATTCATTTAAACTGACTTTGAACCCACAATTTCTGTGAATAAAATAATAATTATCCTTAATTTACATTTGTATATCGAGTGTAATTCCTAGCTTAATCCACATTCTGCATGTTTAATATAATAACACTCAAATAACATAAAACATACTTATCAACACTTAAAGTAAATATAAATTAATTATTTAGATAAAAATTTTAATTGATTGAATATTAGTAATTTAAGCTAATTTAATTGAATTATTATCAATCCACAATTTAACTAACAGACTTTTTGGCAATTTACATTGTTTAATAAGATTACAAATGTTAATTTCTTTTTTTCCTCAAAAATCATTATTTTTGACTCATGTAAATTTTTTAGTATGAGTTTTGAACATTTGTATATCCAAAATCCTGATTTCCAAAATCGTTATATTTCCCCCGAAAAATTATTTTCTTATCTACAGATCAATCTCAGCGATTACATTCAGGAGATAGGAAGATCATATCTAGGTAAGCCTATTTACACATTAAGTATTGGAAGTGGTGAGGTAAATGTTCTTGCCTGGTCGCAAATGCACGGCAATGAATCGAACGCTACGCTTGCGATGCTGGATTTATTAATGACGCTTGATCAACATCCAAAAATGAAAGATGAACTTTTCAGTCGGATCAGTTTAGATTTTATCTTTATGCTAAATCCTGACGGTTCTGAAAGATGGACGAGATTGAATGCTGCAGATATAGATTTAAACAGAGATTTCCACAATGAAGCAAGTACAGAAATTAAATTCTTGAAAAACTTGGTTTCGTCGAAGAAATACGATTATGCCCTGAATCTTCACGAGCAACGCACTATTTTCACAACAGACGGAATTCATCCAGCGACACTCTCCTTTTTGGCGCCTTCTGAAAACGAAGAAAGAACGGTTACTGAAAACAGGAAAAAATGTATGGCTGTCATTGGTCAGATTTACGATAACTTAGAAGATTTAATCCCTAATCAAATCGGAAGATATACCGATGAGTTCTATCCCACTTCTACGGGCGATAATTTCATCAAAGCCGGAATGCCGACGATTCTGTTTGAAGGCGGACATTTCACCGATGATTATACAAGAAAGGGAACAAGAAAATATTATACAGTCGCTTTATATTATGCCTTAAAAGCAATCAGCGAATTAAAATCTGATACGACAGGCTGGGAAAAGTATCTCGAAATTCCCGAAAATCAGGAGACACATTATGATATTGTGTACAGAAATGTGAAACTGAATACAGATCATGAATGCATTCTTGATATTGCCGTTCAGTACAGAGAAATTTTCGAAGAAGGAAAAGATGAGATATCATTTGTCCCTTTTGTTGTAGAAGCAGGCGAGGTGAAGAAAAGAAAAGGCTGGCTGGAAATCGACTGCACCGGAAAAAGATTTGTTAGTGAAACAAAATATCCCAAACTGGATGCGGAAGTCAGTTTTAAAATTGAAGAATAAAAAAAGCGGAACAAATTAATTTGTTCCGCTTTTTTTATTCTTGTCATGCTGAGCAAAGTCGAAGCATTCCAGTGAGTAGACTTGTAATCTGATTAGTTAACGACTTTGATTCCGTTCGCTACAAATCTGATTTCTTCTTTTGGCTTTGTGATGGCGTCAATTTCAGCTTGAGGCTTTTTAGCATCTTCTGCATAATGTTTCTGCTCGTCAATAGAAGTTACTTTTCTTTCGGCATTACCTTCTAATACCACGTTTTTACCTTTCAAAGCGGTCGGTACGAAAAACCCGTAATCTTTCATTTTCACGAAAAACTGAGTATCGTCTTCAGTTTGAATGGTCATCCAACATCCTTTTTTATCGCAAACGTCTACTACTTTACCTTTGATGGCAACATTTTCAACTTTTTTGTTTTCTTTTTTTAGTTTTTTCGCCAGTTTATCAACGGTCATCGCTTTAGATTCTGATGATGATATAACTGATCCGTAAGTGTCACCTACGATAGCATTTCCTGCCGGTGGACCTGATTTCTTTCCTTCCTGTGCAAATACTAATGTTGAAGTACTTACTGCTAACGTTAATAATATTGATTTTAATTTCATTCTTAATATTTTCACCAAAATTAATAATAAAAATCGAATTTGGAATGAACTAACACTTGATAAAAACAGTTTGTTCATCAATTCAAAACAAATAATGTAAACAATTGCATATTTATCTATATTTGAAGGGAATATTTAATATGCAAAAAAAACTAAAACTTTGGGACGCCACCATGCTTGTGATGGGTTCTATGATTGGTAGCGGAATCTTTATCGTAAGCGCCGATATGATGCGAAATCTCGGTTCAGGCTACTGGATGATCGTGGTATGGATTATCACCGGAATCATGACGGTTGCAGCAGCAATCAGCTATGGCGAACTTTCAGCTCTGTTTCCTAAAGCGGGCGGACAATACACTTACCTCACTGAAATTTTTGGTAAAAAAATGGGATTTCTTTATGGATGGGGATTGTTTACGGTCATTCAAACCGGAACAATTGCGGCCGTTGCGATGGCGTTTGGGAAGTTCACCGCATATCTTGTTCCTTCGCTCAATGATGCAGCTCCTATTTTCCAAAGCGGAGAGTTTCAAATTACCTGGATTCAGATTTTAGCCATCGCCATCATTCTTTTGCTCACCTACATCAATACAAGAGGTGTAGAAAGCGGAAAAATCCTTCAGAATGTATTTACTGGTTCAAAAATATTAGCGTTATTAGGTTTAATTGCTGCAGGTTTTATTTTTGTGGATTTCTCACATTTGGCAGAAAACTTCAGTTTAGGAACTGATGCTTTTAATAATATCGATAAAGATGCCACTGGAAACTTCCTGAAAACCGGCTGGGAATCCATCGATGGGATGACTTTAATGGGGGGAATTGCCGCAGCAATGGTAGGATCTGTTTTCAGTTCCGTTGCCTGGGAAAGCGTAACTTTTGTTTCAGGTGAAATTGAAAATCCAAAGAAAAATGTAGTTAAGGCGATGATCTTAGGAACTTCTGCGGTAATGCTTTTATATATTGCGGTAAATTTTGTTTATTTAAACGCCATCGACCGTGATTCCATCGCATTTGCAGCTAATGATAGAGTAGCGGTTGCTGCTTCACAGAATATTTTCGGAAGCGCAGGAACGGTGATTATTGCAGTTCTTGTAATGGTTTCTACTTTCGGCTGCAATAACGGATTGATTTTAGCCGGAGCAAGGGTATTTCAGACGATGGCAAAAGATGGTTTGTTTTTCAAATCAGCGATTAATAACAATAAAAATGATGTTCCATCGAATGCGCTGTGGATGCAGGGTGTTTGGGCTTCTGTTTTATGTCTGAGCGGACAATATGGAAATCTTTTAGATATGATTTCATTCGTTATTGTCTTGTTTTACATGATTACCGTTTTCGGAGTAATTTACCTAAGATTTAAACAGCCCAATCTTGAAAGACCGTACAAAACTTGGTTATATCCGGTAACGCCGATTATTTATCTGGTTATCGGAACAGTTTTCTGCGTACTTCTTTTGATTTACAAGCAACAATATACGTGGCCGGGCTTTTTGATTGTACTTCTCGGACTTCCGGTTTATTACATCATCAATCGGAATAAAAATACCGACATTTAGTTTTTTTAGGAGCTTATTCCCGCTTTCACTACTCGCTTTTTCAGAATTTGTGCGGCGGCAAAGCCGCCGCACAAATTCTGAAAAGAGCTCAAACACGTCGTTCAATCGGGGCTAGAAATTCGGTATCAAATATCATTGCGAGGAGCGCAGCGACGAAGCAATCTTTAATATAAAACAAAAAGCATTTTTTAAATAGAATATCACTTCTTAAAACTAGGCTATTTCAGGCAGCGAAAACCCTTGTGTACTTTCTATACGTAGAACGCCTTTGCATAACTTAAAAGCAGTTAGTAGCCAAAATCTTTGCGAGCTTTGCGTTAAACTAATTTTAGCTAATAAGCTGGAGAAAATAATTCAATCGGGGATATGTCAAATTAAACTATTCTAATAATGAAAACATTGTGTTCTTTTATAAGTAGAACGCCTTCGTATAACTTAAAAGCAGTTAGTAGTCAAAAAATCTTTGCGAGCTTTGTATTTAAATTAATTTTAGCTATTAAGATAGACAAACAACTAAACTTTCAAAATATTACTGCATATTATTTCCCGAAAATGATTAATTTGGTATTTCATTTTAAATAATGACACCAAAAAATTAAAATAGAGAACAAAAATCTATGGACACACCAAATTACAGAATGCCTTTTGTGCCGGCAACGCTGATGTCTGAAGGTGGAAGTATAGACACCTGCGATATGGGTGAAAGTATTGCCCACAACATTATGCTCCTGATTACCACAAAAAAAGGCGAAAACAGATATGATGAAAATTATGGCAACGACGTTTGGAATCTGGAATTTGATAACGGAGTCACATCAGCCGTATGGGAAAATGTTTTTATCAAAAGTCTTAAAAGGCAAATTCAGGATTTTGAACCAAGAATCGTTCAGCCACAAGTCGACGCCCACGTAGAAATCGTAGAGCACAATTACGACACCAAAGAACATACAGAAATCAAGAAAAAAGTAAAAATTGCCATCAACGCAAAAATGGAGGCTACGGGAGAACGCTTCAGCTTTTCTACCGAATTGTTTCTGAGCCCGATGTCAATAGATTAATCATCACCTTATCACAAATATGAATTTAGATCAGAATATTTATTCGAAAGAGTCTGTAAAAGCACGAATGCTGCAAAATGCTACCAAAGTCTGGGGATTGAAAAGTCCGCAGTCGCTGGATCCTTTTGTTAAACTTTTAATTGATGCCTTCAGTACTGAAGTTTTTAAAGCTAATAATGAAATTCAGACCGTTAATGCGAGAATTTTAGAAAAGCTTGCGAAACTTTTAACGCCATCAATATATACCCATCCGATTCCTGCACACGCTGTTGCATACACTGCTCCTTTTGAATCTTCAGAAATTTTATTAGAGCATACAGAATTTTTCTTCAGAAAACAGATGAATTCAACGGTAAAATCAGAATCTGATAAGCAACTGAATATTCCGTTCACACCTATCGGAAGTGTAAAAACCAATAAAGCACAGACAGCCATTATGTTTGTCGGCAACACGTGCTACAGCATCGATGACCGTTTAAACAAAATCCCGATTTCAAGGTTTCAGGGAAGACCGTCAGATTACAGAAAAGTAACGATTGGAATTAATGTTTCAAAATATACCAACGAAAAATTTCCAAGAGCTTTAGGATTGTATTGTTCAAATCCGGCATTTGAGCATTTAGATTTTGTGTATAAATTACTTCCTTACATCACCGTTTCAAGTAATGGAAATCCCTTATTCGTAAAGGAAGGTTTAACGTATCTTAAAAAAGAACAGGCTGAGGGATACGAACAGCTTTTTCATGAACAATCGATTCAGACGAAAATCATTGAAGACATTAAAAGTATTTATCATCATAAATTCATTGAAGTAACAGGATTGTCGAGAGATTTATTTTCAGAAGCGGGAACATTGCCTCAGGATTTAGATTTTTTAAACGGAAGAGAAGAAATTCAGAAATATATTGATGGGAAAAACTTTTTGTGGCTGACTTTTGAGTTCCCACCGCAGTTTTCGGCTGAAATTTTAGATAATTTTACTTTTGTACTGAATGCTTTCCCTATTTACAACCGTGGCTGGAAAAAAACAGAATACAGCCTTGACATTATGGGAAATAATATTCCTCTGATTACCGAAGAAGGCGAGCATTTCCTATACGTAGACGAAGTGCAGGACGGAGATGGCAGAAAATATACAGAAATCCCTTTCACTCCTTCTGATGATTTGAAAAAAGGGTTGTATACTGTGAGAAAAGGCGGAATGGAAAGATTCAACAACAGAAATGCGGTGGATATGATTTCGAATGTGCTTGAGTTAACCAGAGACGAGATTGCAGCGTTTTCATTGTTAAACCGTGACAACGTGAAAGGAATGCTGAGCGAAATGTCTGACAAGATGAAATCGATGGTGCAGAAAGTAAACAACGCCAAAAGAAGCATCAAACAAGAACTCAACTACGTCATTATGGAACCTGTTGAGAAAACCGATCATACCTACGCATCTTTTTGGATTACCCATTGTACTTTTGCCAACCACATGCGACCCGGAACCGAACTTTCAAATCAATTAAAATCTCAGTCACTGATACTTCTTACCGAAACCATCGGTGGTGCGGAAGAGCAAAAGGGTTCAGACAGCATTCAGGCGTACAAATATGCATTGACGACAAGAGATAAGATTATTTCTTTGGAAGATGTAAAAAACTATGTGCGAATGGTTTTGAAAGACGAATTAAAAGATGTCCGTGTAAAAAGAGGAACCATGATCAGTAACAAACCCAAAGAAGGTTTCGTTCGTACGGTTGAGGTTGAGGTAATTCCACAAAATTATTCTTTCTACGGAAGGGTGTATTGGGAAAATATGGCGAACATTCTGAGAAATCAGATTATCTCAAAAGCCATCGACGGAATAGAATACCGAGTCATGGTAACTAACGAAGACATTGATTTTTTTGATAATTAAATAAAATAAAAATTCCGGAAGATTGATCATTTTCCGGAATTTTTTTAAACTAAGATTAAAATATCTTATCCATTAAAATTACTTCTCTGTTTTCCAGTAAAGGAATAATCTCCTTCACAACAAGATTCTGATAATGTTCTGAGTTTTTATGATATTCCAGGGCTGATTCATTTTCATAGCCTTCAAATAAAATCAATGTATTCTCATCGGTTTTGTTCTGATGAATTTTATAAAACAAATTTCCTGTTTCTTCGGAACTTTTTTGGGCAGCTTCTTTAATAATTTCCAATACTGCATCAAGTTTTCCTTCTTTTACCTGCCATTGGGCATATACGTAAATTGCTTGTTCACTCATCTTTTTTAGATTTAAATTGATTTTTTAGATTCCAAAATAGCCACTATTTTTTCACCGACACCTTTTGCAGAGGCAGGGTTTTGTCCGGTTACTAAATTTCCGTCAGTGATACTGTTCGCAGACCAGGCTTCCGCAGCATGGAAAATAGCACCTTGCTCAGTCAATGCAGTTTGTAAATCAAAAGGAACATCAGCTCTTGCATAGTTATCTTCTTCTTCGGTGGTGAAAGAGGTGATGTTTTTACCATTTACCAAATAAGTTCCATCACTTAATTTTACATTCAGTAAAGAAACCGGACCATGACAAACGTCTCCTACAACTGCATTTCTCTCATAAACTTCAGCGATTACTTTTTTTAATTCAGCATTTTCAGACATATCGGCCATCGGCGCCAGAACACCGGGAACGAAAACTGCATCATAATTATTAGAATCAACTTCTGAAAGTTTAGCAGCTTTCTGCATGTCTTCCCAACCTTTACCTGTAAGAAATTTTAAATTATCCGGATCATCAGCTAAATTTAAGGCGTCTAAAAATGGTGATTCGCCCGTTAAGCTTGCAAAATCAATTTGATAACCTTCGTTTTCAAATTCTGCGTAAGGATGTGCTACTTCTGATAGAAAAGTTCCGGTTCTTCTGCTGTTCGGTCCGATAGCGTTTGCATTGGATACGATGATTAATACTTTTGCATTCATACGTAAAAATTTTAGTTGATTTTTATTTTGTTTAAGAGCCTGTTTAAATTTTATTCAATAATAATTTTATAGCAGATAATTTGACCATGTTTTCAGAGGATTCCATTAGGAGTTCATAGTTTCTGCATAATCTTCTGTCGTTGTCAAACCAGGAAAAA